>Ga0247742_10000009_pt1 | contig 194141 bp, 174 predicted proteins | sample UWRJL208509C2_FD_180944 | JGI IMG/M metagenome (GOLD analysis project Ga0247742, IMG submission 180944) | Plant litter microbial communities from Arlington Agricultural Research Station in Wisconsin, United States - UWRJ-L208-509C-2 | ecosystem: Environmental > Terrestrial > Plant litter >...
CGGACGTGGAGTGTATTTCTTGCGTTCCGATGGCAGCGAAGCAAGACGGTCCGCCCGGAAGGTTCTCCAGTCCTCCCGTTCGACGTCCCACGCCACCAGATACCATCGCCGGCCGGTGTCCACCAACCTGTAGGGCTCCACCAGCCTTCGTGCGGATTCGCCGCCGGACGTGACGTACTCAAAGGAGATTTGCCGTCTGTCCGATATTGCGGCGGAGACGACGGTCAGTTGTTGAGGATCAACAGTTCCTGCATTGCTGGGAAGGGTAGTGACGGCGGCCTTCAGCATGGCGAACTTGGGACGCAGCCTGGACGGCAGGACCTGTTCCAGCTTCGCCAACGCGCGCACAGAGGCCTCACCAATGCCGGCTACGGGGCCAGCAGCCACAGAGTTCAATCCCAAGGCCACCGCCAGGGCTTCATTGTCATCCAGGAGCAGAGGCGGGAGCTGCGCACCTGCACCAAGTTGATAGCCACCCGCGATTCCCGGGGATGCGTGAATGGGATACCCGAGATTGCGCAGTTTGTCGATATCGCGGCGGACGGTCCGTTCGGTCACGCCCATCCGGTCAGCGAGTGCCGGGCCCGTCCATTCCCGACGCACCTGCAACAGTGACAGCAGCTGGAGGAGCCGGGCAGAGGTTTGGATCATGCAAGTGAATCTAGCTCATGTCCGCGTAAAACCTTGGTGGGATTGGGACCGCGTAGGGACGCCCGTCGATCGAAGAATCCTGCAGAATTCCGTGAACGGACGGGCGTCGGTTTGAGTGGCTTTGGTGGACCTTGCAGTCGCTTGGCATGCCCCTAGTAAATGCGGGGGTTCCAGTACGGGCTGCTCGGAGAGTCGAAGGCGCTCCAGGGTTCCTTTGAGTTGATGGGCGGGTTGTGCCCGAGTCCATCCTTTAGCAGGGCTGAAACGGTAGCTGCTACGGCGGTGATGAGGACGATGAAGAGGATGATTCCGAAGATTTCCATGCCTCAAGCCTGCTCCTGAGGACGGACAAGAAACAGTGGCAGAAATGCCCCAAATAGATAAATTTCTGCCACACTGGAGATATGTTGAAATCAGTGGCTGTGATGGTGGTACCCAACTTCTCGGTCTTCGAATTCGGTACGGCCTTCGAGGTCTTCGGCATCGACCGATCTGACCGTGGGGCCGGGGTGCCGGCCTTCGATTTCCGGGTGGTGACACCGGAACCGGGTGACGTCCGTATGAAGTCCGGCCTGTCCCTTCATGTGAACCTCGGCCTCGAAGCAGCGGCCGATGCAGACCTCGTCATCATGGCGCCGTTTGGCCGGGACCAGGACGTCCCCGAGTCCGTCATGGAGGCGTTGCGGGCAGCACATGCCAGGGGCGCGTGGGTGATGTCCATTTGTTCGGGCGCCTACGCGCTTGCCCGTGCCGGTTTGTTGGACGGGCGCCGGTGCACCACTCACTGGCATTATTCTCAGGATCTGGCCAGCCGGTACCCGTCTGCGATCGTGGATGAGAATGTCCTCTATGTGCAGGACGGGACCATCATCACCAGCGCCGGGACGGCCGCCGGAATCGACGCCTGCCTCCATCTTGTCCGCGAGGAGCTGGGAGCCAATGTGGCCGCCGCAATTGCACGCGACATGGTGGTACCGCCACACCGCGACGGCGGCCAGGCCCAGTTCATCGACAGGCCCATGCCCCGTTGCGGTTCCGCGCCCATGGAGGAGCTGCTTCGCTGGATGGTTGAACACCTCGACCAAGAGCACAGTGTGAACGAACTGGCGGCCCGACTCCACATGTCTCCCAGGACGTTCGCCCGCCGTTTCCGGGCGGAAACCGGAGCGACCCCTGCAGCGTGGCTGAACTCGCAACGCGTGCTGCGTGCGCAGGAACTGTTGGAAACCACTGAATTGAACATCGACGAAATCGCCAGGGAAGCAGGGTTCGGACATTCAGTGCTGCTCCGCCACCACTTCATAAAGGTGCTGGACACAAGTCCGCAAAGTTATCGTCGTGCATTCCGTGGGCAGTTGGCAGAAGCCATCTGAGTCAGCTGGGCAGATGTTCGCAGCTTTGCCGGGTGGACGCCCGCTCCAGCGGGGGCAGCGGCTTTAACGACGGCTACCTAAACGACCCCGTGACTCTGATCCTTCAGCCTTGGCGCATTCGACCAATTCCTGCCAAGGGCCGGTAACAGCACGTTCCGGGAGGGTGGCACGGCGTTGGCCTGCCCTGATGGAGTACATGAAGCGGTCCGGCTCGTTGGCCGCTTGCGCCTGGCTTTTGGCCTCATCCCATGGGCAAGCCTCCACGATCGGGACCCATCGATTCTTGTCATCAGGGGAGACTGCGTCCACGCTCCAGATGCGGGTCAGCGCTGCGATTCCCCCACTGCGTTGGACGGTGATCTTCATGACCGGCTGCTTCTCGTTCGGTTGATCCTTAGTTAGCCGACCGGCAGGGACCGAAGGAAAGACATCCGGTCCCGCCACCTGACTAAATCTTGACCTTCACAGTCTCCCACGCCTTCAGGACGGCGTCATGCTCCGCTGAACCGGAGCCGAAGAGTTCCTCTGCCGTGGCCACAGTGGTCTTGGCAAACTTTCCGAACGTGCACGTCGCTGGAAGGCTTCCGCTGGTCAGCGTGCCGTACCAGATCTGGCCCGGCGCTTCCCACGCATTGCCACCAATTTCAGAGGCCACCACATAGAAAGCCTTGTTGGGGATGCCGGAGTTGATGTGGACTCCGCCATTGTCAGCACTGGTCCGTACGTATGTATCCATGGAGTCCGGCTGGGGATCCTTGCCGAGAACGTCGTCGTTGTAAGCGGTGCCCGGTGCTTTCAGGGAACGCAGGGCATCGCCTTGAACCTGGTCCGTGAAGAGGCCCTCCCCGATGAGCCAACTGGCCTGCTCTACCGACTCCTTCTTCAGGTATTGCTCCACGAGGACGCCGAAGACATCAGACATGGACTCGTTGAGTGCGCCAGCCTGATTCCGGTAGGCCAGATTGGCCGTGTATTGGGTAACTCCGTGAGCGAGTTCGTGGCCGATGACGCTAAGGGACTTGGTGAAGCGCTGAAAGATCTGCCCATCGCCGTCGCCAAACACCATTTGGGAGCCATCCCAGAAGGCGTTGTCATAGAGCTTCCCGTAATGGACGGTGGCGTCCAGGGCCAGCCCGGCATCATCAATGGAGTCCCTGCCGAAAATCTCGCCATACAAGCGATGCGTGCTCCCCAGGCCGTCGTAGGCCTCGTCGGCTGCCACGTCCCCGACAGGTGCCGCACCTTCCTTCCGGACTACGCGTCCGGGCAAAGTTTCCAAAGACTCAGCATCGTAAATGGTCCGTTTGGCGGGGCCGGGCTTAGCTTGGCGTGCGCTGGGGGGAGCGGCGGGGATGGGGGCTGTGCGGATGGCCTGCAAGTCTTTGATGTGAAGCAGGGACTCTTTTGCTGCCCTGGCCACGGCGCGCAGCCGTGGCTCGTTCTGGGCGGCTAACTTGCGAAGCATGTACGGAGGGACGATGGAGCACATCATGGCTAACCCCTTTGGCTATCGGTATGACCAACTGAATTCAGCCTAGGAGTAGGGGCAGACATTATTGCGGCACAGGACCGGCAAGCCCCGAACTGATAGTGAGTATCCGGCACGCAAAAATACCCCGCCAGCTTTGCTGGCGGGGTATTCGTTGTGCCCTCGATAGGATTCGAACCTACGGCCTTCTGCTCCGGAGGCAGACGCTCTATCCCCTGAGCTACGAGGGCATCCAGGGTTCCCTCCGTTGCCGGTGGGACGTCCTAGAGCTTAGCAGCCACTGAGCCGCAAATGAAAACCCGGCGCCAAGCCGGCGAGCCCGGCCGGAACCTAGCCCATCAGTAGCCTGCGAACGAGTCCACGTGGACCCGCCGAGCTCCTGCACCACGTGCCGCAGCGCGCAGGGAATCCACGCTCGCCGGAGACCCGGATACAAACACTTCCCGTTCCCCAATGTCCGGAACCAGCTCCTTAAGGCGCGGGGCGTCGATCCTGGAGGCGCCGGCGTCGACCATGAACTCCGGGGGAGTGGACCCGTCCGCAAGCCGGGCTATTACCTTGGCGCCCGATGCTTCCAGTTGTTCCACGCTGGCCAGCTCATGGCGCCCCTTCGCGAGATACAGCACCACGGTGTCGCGCGCGGCGTCCTTGGCCGCCAGCTGCGACAGGAAAGGGGTAATGCCGATTCCCGCAGCGATGAGCAACACCGGCTTCCCGGCGTCGTTCGGCAGAACAAAGTCCCCACCCACTGCCGTTGCGGAGATACGGTCCCCGGGCCGAAGCGCAAACAGTGCCTTCTTCGCCGTAGAAAGGGGCTCCGCCGTGCCCACGCCAAACGTTATTTCGGTGGCGCCGGGCGGGCTGGTGATGCTGAAGACGCGACGACGCCCCTTGCCATCAGAGCCTGCATGCGGGAGGTTGAGCTCCATGAACTGCCCTGCGGCAAAGCGCACCGGCCTGTGTGCCTCGAACCTGAATTCAGTACTTGCCGGGGTGAGGGGGCGCGAACCTTTGAACGTCAGTTGGACGCCACCGCGTTGTCCCAGGAAGAACGCCATGAGGTTGCCCACCAACAGTGCCAGTTCCGGGGAGTTGGCAATGAAACCAAAGTTATAGGGCACCGCAAAAACAACACCCACGACGGCGGCCAACGCCAGCTGCTGCCAACGACGGGGAGGCAGGGTGAGGGGCTCCGAGAGCATGAAGCCCACAAAAAACAGCAAGGGCCGTTGCGCCAGGGACTGCCACAGGGCCTGGCCCAACGTCATACTGCGGCCGAGCAGTTCCACCGTGATGATGCTTGTGGCAGCCACCAGGAAAACGGTGGCCATGAGCAATTTTCGTGTGCGGTACAGGACAAGCAGGACCCCGGGTACCAGGAGCCAGAGCATGGCCGGCGTCGCGGCCCACCATGTGGCGATGTTCAGCCCGGTCAGACCCGTGATGAACGCACCCACCGCGGCCGGGTTGAAGATGTGCCGGCCACGGAACGCCAGGGCATACTTGGAGACGCTGGCCAGCACGCAAGCCAAAGCAACCCCCGCCATGTCCATCACCCCAAAAGCGGGCCAAAACAGGAAGTACAGCAGCAGCCCGGTGATCAGCGAGGACTCCGTGTGCGGTTTGACCCCGAAGAGCAAGGCAAGCAGCCGGCTGGACGCGTAGGTCACACCCAGGCAAAGCACCAGGTGTACCGCCATCTCCGGAAGCCCGAAGGTCAACCATCCCAGGATGTTCAGGACCATGCTGTAAACAACCAGTACGCCCAGCACCCAGAGAATCAGGCGGTACATGGTGAAGTGGCCCAACCAGGTGTCCAGGCGCGACTTAGCGGCAATCATGTGAACAGTCTCCCCTCAAAACCGTGCGAAAACGCGGCAGCACCATTCGATGACACCGAAAGCCATGAGAAATCAAATTCGACCTCCAGCCGAGGCGGTTCAAGCATGAACAATGCCGTAGCAAGTCCGTCCGCAACCAGGGCGCTTTCAGCCATGGTCCATGTAGCCACAGTGGTGTGTATGGGCTCGCCCGTACTTCCATCCAGGACATGGTGGAGACCGTCACCCCACGTGCGCCGGTTGGAGGCGGAGGCGCACAGCGCGGAATTGTGCAGCTCCACCGTTCCTATGGCCTGCCGGGGGTTATAGGGATGTTCCAAAGCAACGGTGACCGGATGGTCACCGGAGTGCAGCATGTCGCCGCTTCCATCCACCAGGAAATCGCTCTGTCCCTGTGCTCGCAGGGCTGCGCCCAGCAGGTCAACGAGCTGGCCCTTCCCGGCTGCTCCGACGTCCAAAACCACCGGTTCTTTCGCGGCCAGGTCCGTGCCTGTCCAATCGAGGACGTCTTCCCACCGCGGCGGAGCGAGGGGGAGTCCTGACGGAACAAGCGCATAACCGGCGTCGTAACCCAGTCGCTCCAAGCTGCTCCCGATAAGTGGCGTCATGGCACCATCGCTGAGGCGGTACAGCACGGCATAGAGCTTCTGCAGGGCTACTGCATGATCCGGCAGCGTGATGATGCCCGGGCCACGGGACAGGATGGACACCAATGAATCCGGCCTGAACCGGGACCACGCCTTGTCGTACTCCGCAACAATCTCCAGCAGTTCGCTGCGGATCGCGGGTGCCAAACGGTCCGGCGTCGAGATTTCCCACTGCGTACCGATCCCTTCGAAGCGGAAAGTGCTCCAGCCAGGGTGGGGCATGGCCCCTACTTGGCCTGGGACTTGATCTGTACCACGGCCTCGTTGAAGCCGCCGGACGTCAGGGAAGAGCCAGCGACCTTGGAGACATTGAGGTCGTCGATGTCCTTGCCCACGATCTGCGCGGCGATTCCGCTGGCAAATTCGCCTTGGAACTTCTTGGTATTCGGGTTGGAAGGGTGGACCGTGATGTTGACCGCAGAAACCTTATCCGAGGCAAGCGTCAGTTCAACACCCACCTTTTCCTGACCATTGGGCGAGGTGTACGTGCCGTCGGAGCTGTAGGTTCCGTCCTTATAGGTGGATCCCCCGGTGGAGGCTACAGCCGTTGATGACGACGTACCTGCAGGTGTTGGGCTGCCTGTCGCGGCCTGACCGCCATCCTGTGTGGCCGGTGTACTGCTGGTGGGGGCTTCGGTTGTGGGGGCGCATGCCGCGGCCGTTCCGATGATGGAGAGGCCGGCGAAACCAACGTAGAGGCTCTTGCGGAGTGGCGTAGTCATGGGTCTGCTCGTTTCAACTGGACAAGAATTCGTCAATGGTCATTTTCGTCAGAGGTGCTTCTACTACGGTGATGGCCAACAAGGCCACCTCCTACGTGTTCACAACGTCGGATTCAGCGTAATGGTTCACCCTGTGCTGCCAGATAGCCATTCCTGTGAACGGGCTTTGTCCCACTATCCACATACGGCAGCCTCAATTCCGTGACTCTGCGGGCCCCCGGTAGGCTAGAAGCGTGACTCCCGAAGAACTCTCTGCTGCCATATCCGCCTGCCTTAAGGACGCCGTCGCTACCGGCGAAATCGCCTTGACGGAATCTGCCGTGCCCGACGCCGTGCGAGTGGAGCGACCCAAGAACCGGGAGCACGGAGACTGGGCCACCAACATCGCCCTGCAACTCTCCAAGCAGGCCGGTATGAACCCCCGTGAATTCGCAGCAGTCCTCAGCAACCATTTGCAGGGCATTCCCGGTGTTACGGGAGTGGAGATTGCCGGTCCGGGCTTCCTGAACATCACCGTAGACGCTGCCACAGCCGGTGCACTCGCCAAGGCCATTGTTGAAGCCGGGGCCAGCTACGGCACCAACAAGGCGCTCGCCGGCAGGGTGGTCAATATGGAGTTCGTTTCTGCGAATCCCACCGGCCCGCTCCACATCGGACACACGCGCTGGGCGGCTCTTGGCGACGCCATTGCCCGCGTCCTGCGCGCCTCCGGTGCCGACGTCACCGCCGAGTACTACATCAACGACGCCGGTTCGCAGATGAACGTGTTCGCGAACTCGGTCCTTTCCCGCCTTCATGGCCGTGGCGTACCGGAGGGTGGCTACCCCGGCGAGTACATCCGCGAACTGGGCGACGAAGTACTGAAAGCCCACCCAGGCATCCGCGAACTGACGGACGAGGCGGCACTGCCCGTCATCCGCGCCGCAGCCTACGAGGCCCAGATGGCTGACATAAAGGCCACGCTGGCTGAATTCGGTGTTGCGTTCGACGTCTTCTTCTCGGAGAAGGAACTGCACGACGCCGGTGCGATCGAATCTGCCGTCGCCCGGCTTCGCGAACAGGGCCACGTATTCGACGACGGCGGGGCCGTATGGTTGCGCACCACCGATTTCGGCGACGACAAAGACCGCGTGATGATCCGTGCCAACGGCGAACCCACCTACTTTGCAGCGGACGCCGCGTACTACCTCTCCAAGAAGGACCGCGGGTTTACGGAGAAGATTTACCTTCTCGGCGCGGACCACCACGGTTACATCAACCGTCTGAAGGCGATTGCAGCCTGCGCGGGCGATGATCCCGAGGTGAACATCGAGGTCCTCATCGGCCAGCTTGTGTCCGTGAATGGTGCCAAACTGTCCAAGCGCGCCGGTAACATCATCGAGCTCAAGGACCTCATCTCATGGCTCGGGAAGGACGCTGTCCGCTACTCGCTCGCTCGTTTCCCGGCTGACTCGCCCCTGACGTTGGATCCCGAACTGTTGAAGAAGCACAGCAACGAGAACCCCGTGTTCTACGTGCAGTACGCCCACGCCCGGTCGCGTGGTACGGCCCGCAATGCTGCCGAGGCCGGGGTGGAACGCCAGGTTGACGGAGTGGACGCCTTTGACGCATCACTTCTGGACCACGCCACCGAAAACGAGTTGCTCTCCTATCTGGGCAGCTACCCGTCCATCGTGGCGAAGGCCGCCGAACTGCGTGAACCGCACCGTGTGGCGCGCCACCTTGAGGTCATTGCCGGCGCTTATCACCGCTGGTACGACGCTTGCCGCGTCTCGCCGCAGGGTGAGGAACCCGTGCTCGACGTCAACCGCACACGTCTGTGGTTGAACGACGCCACCAGCCAGGTCCTCGCCAACGGACTCGAACTGCTGGGCGTTTCTGCGCCGGAACGGATGTAGGGAAATGAACACAGACACTGCACATGCTTCTCCGCTCGCGCCCGGGTGGTTGGCTGTTCCCGAAGACCTCAACGCCTTGCAAGCACCTATGTGGGCGGCTGGGGTTGGGAAGAACGACGCCGGCGAGGTCACCATTGACGGCGTGTCCGTTAGCGAACTCAAGGAACAGTACGGAACCCCGCTGTTCGTCATGAGTGAATCGGACTTCCGCTCCCGTGCACGTGCGTTCAAGGACGCCTTTGATGCCGCCTTCGCGGACATTTGCGGGGGAGTGGACGTCTACTACGCGGGGAAGTCGTTCCTGTGCACTGCAGTGGCCCGCTGGGTGGCTGAAGAAGGCCTTCGCCTGGACACTTGTTCGGGCGGCGAGTTGGCTGTGGCGGCACGTGCTGGTATTGAAGGTCCCAACCTTGGCCTGCACGGCAACAACAAGTCCGACGCCGAGATCAACCGTGCCCTGGATATGAAGCTTGGCCGGATCGTGGTGGACAGCCTCGATGAACTTGAGCGCGTTGCCAAGATCGCTTCCAGCCGCGGCGAGACTGCCAAGGTCATGCTGCGGCTTACCCCCGGCGTGCACGCCCACACCCACGAGTTCATTGCCACGGCCCACGAAGACCAGAAGTTCGGCCTTTCCATGGCCGAGGATTCCACCGAGGAAGCCGGCCTGTCCGCAGCCGAAGAGGCAGTAGCCGCAGCAACCTCATACGCCAGCATCGAGCTGCTTGGCCTGCACTGCCACATCGGTTCGCAGATCTTCGAGCCCGATGGCTTTGCTGTTGCAGCGGAGAAGCTTTTGGGCTTCCTTGCCGCGATGCAGGCCAAGTACTCCATCGTCATGCCCGAACTGGATCTCGGCGGTGGCTACGGGATCGCTTACACCCCCGTGGACACGCCCCGCCCGGCAGCGGAAATCGCGCAGGCAATGGCCGACGTCGTCCGCGCCAAGTGCGCCGAGCTGGACATCACGCCACCGCGTATCTCCATAGAACCCGGACGTGCCATTGTGGGCAGCACAACCTTCACGCTCTATGAAGTCGGCACGCTCAAAACGGTCCGGGTTGACGCCCCTGAGGGCGAAGAAGGGCAAGAGAACGTTACGTATCCGCGCCGCTATGTGTCGGTGGACGGCGGAATGAGCGACAACGCCCGTCCGGTGCTGTACGACGCGGATTATTCGGCAATTCTGGCCTCCCGGAACTCTTCGGCGGCTCCGCAACTGTCCCGCGTAGTGGGCAAACATTGCGAGAGCGGCGACATAGTTGTTAGAGATGTATATCTGCCCGCGGATGTGGCAGCCGGTGATTTGCTCGCAGTACCGGGTACCGGCGCCTACTGCTGGGCCCTCTCCAGCAACTACAACTACCTGGCCCGGCCTGGCGTTGTCGCTGTACGCGACGGAGCCGCCCGGCTGATTGTCCGCGGGGAAACCGAAGAAGATCTCTTGAACCGCGACATGGGAGTGGCGAATGTCTGAAATGCGAACCTTGAAGGTGGCCCTGCTGGGCTGTGGCAACGTTGGGGCCCAGGTTGCGCGGATTCTGATTGACGACGCCGAGGCCCTCGCCGCACGCAGCGGCGCCCGCCTGGAACTCTCCGGCATCGCCGTCCGCAATGTCGACGCGCCGCGTGAGGTCGAACTGCCGCGTGAACTGTTCACCACCGACGCCGATACCTTGGTCAAGGACGCTGACCTGGTCATCGAACTCATGGGCGGCATAGAGCCTGCACGCTCTCTGATCCTGACGGCCATCCAGAACGGCGCATGCGTCGTTACCGGCAACAAGGCCTTGCTCGCCCAGGATGGCCCCACTCTTTACGAAGAGGCTGATAAGGCCGGAGTCCAGCTGTCCTACGAGGCCGCCGTAGCGGGAGCGATTCCCATTCTGCGCCCTATCCGTGACTCCTTGTCCGGAGACCGCATTACCCGCGTCCTTGGAATCGTCAACGGCACCACCAACTTCATCCTTGACCAGATGGACAGCACCGGCGCACAGTTCGCCGATGCCCTCGCCGAAGCACAGCGTCTTGGCTACGCGGAAGCGGACCCCACTGCCGACGTCGAAGGCCACGACGCTGCAGCGAAGGCGGCGATTCTTGCGTCGTTGTCGTTCCACACCCGCTTCTCCCTGGACGATGTGTATTGCGAAGGCATCACCAAGGTCAGCGCTGCCGACATCGCATCGGCCAAGGAAGCCGGCTTTGTGATCAAACTGCTCGCCATTGCCGAGAAGATCGATTCATCGGATAACGGCAGCGGAATTTCCGTGCGGGTTCACCCCACCCTCCTGCCGCGTGAACATCCGCTGGCAGCTGTCCGTGGTGCGTTCAACGCTGTGTTCATCGAGGCCGAGAACGCAGGCGAACTGATGTTCTATGGCCAGGGCGCCGGTGGGACTCCCACTGCATCTGCCGTGCTGGGGGACCTCGTGTCCGCTGCGCGTCGTCTGGTCCTGGGCGGCCCCGGGCGCACTGAGACCACCACGGGCCACGTTCCGGCGTTGGCCATCGATGCCTCCACCACGAGTTACTACATCGGCCTGGATGTCGCTGACCAGGCCGGCGTGCTGGCCCGGATTGCCCACATCTTTGCCGAGAACGGCGTTTCCATCGAAACCATGCGCCAAACGATCCACCGCGACTCTGCCTCGAACGTTGAGTCAGCCGAGCTGAAAATCGTGACGCACCGTGCGTCCGAAGCTGCACTAGCGGCAACCGTCGAGGCCGTCAAAGGCTTGGACGTCATCAATTCTGTAACATCCGTACTTCGGGTAGAAGGGGTCTAAGTGGCTCACCAATGGCGCGGAGTAATCCGCGAATACGCTGATCGTTTGCCTGTAACGGAAGCCACCAAGGTCATCACCCTCGGCGAGGGCGGCACGCCGCTTGTCCACGCGCAGAAGCTTTCCGAGCTGACCGGCTCAGAGGTGTACCTGAAGGTCGAAGGCATGAACCCCACGGGTTCCTTCAAGGACCGCGGCATGACCATGGCCATGACCGCTGCCGTCGAAGCCGGTGCAAAGGCTGTAGTTTGCGCTTCCACCGGCAACACTTCCGCCTCGGCTGCGGCCTATGCCACCGCGGCAGGCCTCACATGCGCTGTGCTGGTACCCGAAGGCAAGATCTCCATGGGCAAGCTGAGCCAGGCCATCGCCCACGGTGCCACGCTGCTCCAGGTGGACGGCAACTTCGATAACTGCCTGGACATCGCTCGAAAACTCGGCGAGTCCTACCCTGTGTTCCTGGTGAACTCCGTCAACCCTGCGCGTATTCAGGGCCAGAAGACCGGCGCCTTCGAGGTAGTGGACAGCTTGGGCGACGCCCCTGACATCCACGTGCTGCCCGTGGGCAACGCCGGCAACATCACGGCCTACTGGAAGGGCTATAAGGAATACTCCGCGCCCTTCGAGACCGCCAATGGAACACTTCCGGCTGTTTCCTCCAAGACGCCAGTCATGTGGGGCTTCCAAGCCGCAGGTGCCGCGCCGTTCGTTGCAGGCCACCCCATTACCGAGCCCGACACGATCGCCACCGCCATCCGCATCGGCAACCCGGCCTCGTGGGAAACCGCCGTTGCGGCCCGTGACGAATCCGGTGGACTGATCGAGGCCGTCACCGATGACGAGATCCTTGCGGCTCACCGCTGGCTTTCGGCAAAGGAAGGCGTTTTCGTTGAACCCGGCTCCGCTGCCGGTGTCGCGGGCTTGATCAAGAAGCATGCCGCAGGCGAGGTTCCGTCGGGCAAAACCATCGTCATCACGGTTACCGGACACGGACTCAAGGACCCGCAGTGGGCCCTCCGCACCGAAGACGGCAGCGATGTGCAGCCCGTCAAGGTGCCGAACGACGTCGTCACCGTTGCCGCAGAACTGGGACTGGAAGAAAACTAAGAGTGGAATCAATGCAGCCCACCGCGACCGATCGTGCACTCGTCGCGGCAGGCCAGCGGCTGACCGTCAAGGTCCCCGGTACGAGTGCCAACCTGGGCCCCGGTTACGACAGCCTCGGTTTGGCCCTGTCCATCTACGACACCTTGACGGTGGAAACCCTCAGCACCGGGGAGCTTGAGTTTGAGCTCTCCGGTGAGGGCGCTGAGACTCTCCCACGTGATGCAAGTCACTTGGTTGTGCGCGCTATTGACCTTGCCTTGGATCGCCTTGGCTACCAGCGATCGGGCCTGAAGATCATTGCGGATAACGTCAACCCGCATGGCAGGGGGCTGGGATCTTCAGCCTCGGCTGTAGTAGCCGCGGTTACTGCCGCCAATGCGCTGGTCCCTTCGGAATCCCGGCAGGACCGTGACTGGATCCTGCAGCTGACAAGCGAGATGGAAGGGCACCCGGACAACGTCGCACCCGCGATTTTCGGCGGACTGGCGCTGTCATGGCAGGACAGCGAGCAGTACAGCAGCACGCGCGCTGACGTCGCGTCGTCGGTTATTCCTGTAGTGGCAGTCCCGGACTACGAGCTCGCTACTGAAACTGCGCGCGGTCTACTCCCCGCATCGGTTGGTCACCACGCGGCGGCCATGAATTCCGGGCGGGCGGCCTTGCTGATCCATGCGCTCACTGCAGATCCCGCTTTGCTGCTCCCAGGAACGGAAGACTATCTCCACCAGAGCTACCGGGCACAGGCCATGCGGCCCAGCGCAGACCTCCTTGCAGCCCTCCGTGGTGCGGGCCATGCGGCCGTTGTTTCCGGCGCTGGTCCCACAGTGATGGTGCTGGCTAATGGTGCTGACCAGGCCGCTGCGGTTGTTGAATTCATTGAAGCGTTCACGGCGGTCAACACACCCGACGTCAGTTGGCGCGTGATGACGCTGGCTGTGGACGTTCAAGGTGCTAGAGTGGAAGTGCACCGCCGGTAAAGCCGCGGGCAGTTCCCTGATTTTGGATCTCGGTGTTTTGCCGTACCTTTCGTCAACTGTGCCAACGTCGGTGGTGTCGTCTCTTTCCGGCCTGTCTCAGGTGCCGCAGAAATCTCTCTGTTCCCTGAACGCACGTCGGCTGTCCGGGCAACTGGATCCAGTGATGACGATCAGTATCCGGCCCTGTTGGCCATAATCCATCAGGCACGGCCCAAGTCACCGGCTGCAGATCTGAACTGCAGCCCAGAACAAATCATCGCGTCCAGCTCTCGCTCTGGACGCCGTCGAGGGGGAAGGATCCTTCGTGACAGAAACCACTGAGCTGGCTTCAGCTGTGGACACAACATCTTCTGCTGCTGATTCGTCAACTGCAGCAACCACCAAGAGCAGCGGCCTTGCAGGCCTTAAGCTCGCCCAGCTTCAGGCTCTTGCGAGCCAACTGGGCATTTCCGGGGGATCCCGCATGCGCAAGGGGGACTTGGTCACGGCCATTTCTGCACATCGTGCCGGAACGTCCACCACCAAGGCACCCGCCAAGGCCACGGCCAAGGCAACTGCGGCCAAGGAAACACCGGCTGCAGAGCCAAAAGCTTCCAAGGAAACCAGCGCGCCTGCCGCGGTGGCTGAGGAAGCCCCTGCCCAGGAAACACCGCGGGGCCGCGGTCGTGGCCGCAGCCGCCGTGCCACCAGCGACGGAGTCGTAGCAGCTGCTGAGGCCGCTGCTGCACCGGTCGAGGCAACAGCCGCACCCGAAGCTGACGCTGCTCCGGTGGTCGTCGAGACCGCTGAGGCCGCTACGGAGCGCCGTCAGCCACGCACCCGTAACCGGCGCCGCGGCGAAGCTGCCGCCGCGCCTGCCGAAGCGGCAGAAGCACCCGCCACCGAGCAGCGTGCCGATCGCTCGGAGCAGCGTGAGCAGCGTGCTGACCGTTCGGAGCAGCGTGAGCAGCGTGCCGATCGTTCGGAGCAGCGTGAGCAGCGCGCCGACCGTTCGGAGCAGCGCGAACAGTCCGATTCGGGCGACCAGCGCGGCGAGCGTCGCGACAACACCCGCGGTCGCCGTGACGACAACAACGACGGCGACGATACCGGCAACCGCCGTAACCGTCGCAACCGTCGTGACCGCAACGAGCAGAACGACCGGAGCGACCGTAGCGATCGTCGTGGGGGTCAGGACAGCCGTGACGGCAATACCCGCAGCGACCGTTTCCGTGACCGCAATGAACGCCGCCGTGGTCGCGCGCAGGGACCGGACGTCGACGACGTCGAAGTAACCGAAGACGACGTCCTGCTGCCTGTCGCCGGCATCCTGGACGTACTGGAGAACTACGCGTTCATCCGTACATCCGGCTACCTGCCCGGTGCCAACGACGTCTACGTATCCTTGGCACAGGTCAAGAAGTACAACCTTCGCAAGGGCGACGCCGTCGTCGGTGCCATCCGCGCACCGCGTGACGGTGAGGACCGCAGCCAGCAGTCCGCCCGCCAGAAGTTCAATGCGCTGGTTCGCGTCACTTCCGTCAATGGCAAGACGCCCGAAGAGCTCAAGGATCGCGTCGAGTTCGCCAAGCTTGTGCCGCTGTACCCGTCCGAGCGTCTGCGCCTCGAAACCGACCCCAAGAAGATTGGCCCGCGAGTCATCGACCTCGTGGCACCGATCGGCAAGGGCCAGCGCGGCTTGATCGTCTCCCCGCCGAAGGCCGGCAAGACGCTCATCCTGCAGTCCATCGCAAATGCAATCACCACCAACAACCCTGAGGTTCACCTCATGATGGTTCTGGTTGACGAGCGACCCGAAGAAGTCACGGACATGCAGCGGACCGTCAAGGGCGAGGTCATTGCCTCCACCTTCGATCGTCCCGCCGACGACCACACCACCGTTGCCGAGCTCTCCATTGAACGTGCCAAGCGTCTCGTGGAAATGGGCATGGACGTGGTGGTTCTGCTGGACTCCATGACCCGCCTGGGCCGTGCCTACAACCTGGCAGCACCGGCCTCCGGCCGCATCCTGTCCGGCGGTGTCGATTCTGCAGCACTGTACCCGCCGAAGCGCTTCTTCGGTGCAGCCCGCAACATCGAAAACGGTGGCTCGCTCACCATCCTTGCAACCGCACTCGTCGAGACCGGTTCCAAGATGGACGAGGTCATCTTCGAAGAGTTCAAGGGCACCGGCAACATGGAGCTCCGCCTTTCCCGCCAGTTGGCAGACAAGCGTATCTTCCCGGCCGTGGACGTCAATGCGTCCGGCACTCGCCGTGAAGAGAACCTGCTCTCGCCTGAAGAGGTCAAGATCATGTGGAAGCTGCGCCGCGTCCTTTCGGGCCTGGAGCAGCAGCAGAGCCTTGAGCTGCTGACCAACAAGATCCGGGAGACGCAGAGCAACGTCGAGTTCCTCATGCAGGTTCAGAAGACGACGCTCGGAGCGAAGTCGGACAACGACAAATAGCGTTATCTGGGGTGGGGCCGTCGAGTAATTTTGCCGGCCCCGCCCCTTCGCGTTGCTGCTGACATACTGCGTACGTCAGCAGCAACGCTACGACAGGCCCGATGCCACTCCCGGGCCGGCAAAATTACTCGACGGCGGTCAGGTCACCTTGAGCGTTGCCGTCACCTTCGCTGGCCGGCTTATTTGAGCGGTTGGTCGTTAAGTCACCAATCGTCGCAACTAGACTTGTCTGCGAGTCGAAAGAGGTTTGAAAATGTTTGAGTCCGTACAGGGATTGCTTGATGAGCATGCTGCTATTCAGGCGCAGTTGAGTGATCCTGCTGTTTATGCTGATCAGTCTGCGGCCAGGAAGTTGGGGCGGCGGTCTGCTCAGCTTCAGGGCATTGTGGAGGCGTACAACAAGTGGCGCGGGCTCAACGATGACCTGGAAGCTGCCAAAGAGATGGCTGACGAGGATCCCGAATTCGCTGCCGAAGTGGAGCAGCTGGAGGAACAGATCCCCGCCGCACAAGAGCGGCTGCGTCGTCTGCTGATCCCGCGTGATCCGGACGATGCCCGCAACGTCATCCTTGAAGTGAAGGGTGGCGAAGGCGGCGACGAAGCTGCGTTGTTCGCCGGCGACCTTCTGCGCATGTACATGCGTTATGCGGAGTCGCGCGGCTGGAAGACCGAAATGATTTCCGCTACTGAATCCGATCTTGGTGGATACAAGGACGTTGCCGTAGCCATCAAGGGCAATTCGAACGATCCCGCGCAGGGCGTTTTTGCCCGATTGAAATTTGAAGGCGGCGTCCACCGTGTGCAGCGCGTACCCGTCACGGAGTCGCAGGGCCGCATTCACACTTCGGCCGCCGGCGTGCTGGTGCTTCCCGAAGTTGATGAGCCCGAAGAACTCGAGATCAGCCAGAACGACCTCAAGATTGACGTTTACCGTTCATCCGGGCCCGGTGGCCAGTCCGTGAACACCACCGACTCCGCTGTACGCATTACTCACTTGCCTACGGGCATCGTTGTAGCCATGCAGAACGAAAAGTCGCAGCTGCAGAACCGCGAAGCCGGCATGCGCGTTCTCCGCGCCCGCCTCCTGGCCCACCAGCAGGAACAGATTGACGCCGCCAACTCGGAACAGCGCAAGTCGCAGATCCGCACCATGGACCGTTCCGAGCGCATCCGGACCTATAACTTCCCGGAAAACCGTATTGCTGACCACCGCACCGGCTACAAGGCCTACAACCTTGATGCCGTCATGAACGGTGACCTTGAACCAGTGATCCAGTCAGCCATTGAAGCTGACGAGCAGGCACGCCTGGACGCAATCGGCGAGTAACGACCTGCCGATCAGAGCAGCGCCGAACAACCACAGCGCCGAACAAACACAGCAGAGTACATCCATGACGTTTCACCAAGGCCAAAGCCTCGCGGACGCTGTCCGCGAGGCTACTGCTGTCCTGTCCGACGCCGGCGTACCCAGCCCGCGCGTGGATGCCGAGTTGCTTGCCGATCACCTACTGGGCGTCGGCCTTGGTCGTCTCCGTGCCCTGTTGCTCGGCGACACCCCCGCTCCCGAAGGTTACCGGGAACTGGTGGAGGAACGCGCGGGACGCGTCCCCCTCCAGCACATCACCGGCGTCGCATATTTCCGGCACCTGGCGTTGCGGGTGGGTCCGGGCGTTTTCATTCCGCGTCCCGAAACGGAGTCAGTTGTTCAGTTGGTCATCGACCACCTCTCAGGACTGCAAAGTCCCAAGGTGGTGGATCTTGGCACAGGATCAGGTGCAATCGCCGGCTCCATCGCCTACGAAATCCCAGGCGCGGAAGTGCATGCGGTGGAATTCAGCACGCTCGCGCATGCCTGGGCTGCCAGAAACCTCGAACCGCTGGGCGTGGTACTTATTGAAGGCGACTTACGGGATGCCCTTCCCGAGCACAACGGAACCTTCGACGTCGTCGTATCCAATCCGCCGTACATTCCGGCCGAAGCGATCCCCACAGAGCCTGAAGTTGCACTGCACGATCCACCAGAGGCGCTTTACGGCGGGGGAGCGGACGGCATGGTACTTCCGACCGCGGCAGCTGCCTCAGCGGCCCGTCTCCTCAAGCCCGGTGGCTATTTTGTGATGGAGCACGCGGAAGTCCAGGCTGCATGGATCTGCCGGATGCTGCAAAGAACCGGACGTTGGAACAACGTCACCACGCACTACGACCTGAACGGCAAGGAACGTGCCACCAGCGCGATCCTGGCAAGCCTGTCTCCTGATGAGTGAAAGAATGGCGCTGTGACCACAACCTATAACTGCACTTCCGATGACCAGCGTTCTGAAGGGCTTCAGCATGCCCAGCGCGCCATCAGCGAGAAGAAGTGCGTCGTGCTGCCAACAGACACCGTCTACGGTATTGCCGCAGATGCTTTCTCGCCGTTGGCCGTGACCATGTTGTTGGCCTCCAAAGGGCGCAGCCGTCAAATGCCTCCTCCGGTCCTGATTCCACGGGTCAACGCCCTGGACGGACTGGCCACCGACGTACCAGCCGATGCCCGGGCGCTGGCCCAAGCCTTCTGGCCCGGTGGGTTGACGCTGATCCTTCATGCCCAGCCGTCCTTGGACTGGGACCTCGGCGAGACCAAGGGCACCGTTGCCCTGAGGATGCCCGACGACCAGATCGCCCTGGAACTCCTGGGGCTCACGGGCCCCTTGGCTGTTTCCTCCGCCAACCGGACGGGCCAGGAAGCGGCACAGACAGCCTCGGAAGCGCGACTCCAACTGGCGGAGTCCGTTGAGGTCTACCTCGAAGGCGGCTTCCGTCCGGTCAAGGGAACTGCTGCCTTGCCCTCGACGATTGTGGACGCCACGTCCACTCCGTTCCGGGTGGTGCGCCAAGGAGCGATTGAGCTGGAACGGCTTCGCGAGATCGTTCCGTCCATCCTGGGTGTTGGTGAAACCATTCCTGCTGCGCCGCCGGCTTCTGATGACACGGCAACCGAAGAACCTGTAGTTGAAGCGACCCCAGGTGAAGAGACCGCAGTTGAAGAGACCCCAGTTGAAGAAACTGCAGCCGACGCCGTCGTCGTCGAGGAGTCAACCCATGAGACTGCAAAGCCGGAGGCCTCCAACGAAGCCAAGTCCGAATGATTCCGGAGCGTCAACGCGTCCCCGTCCTTGACGTCGACGCCACGCCGATGCGCGTCAATGAGGTTATAGACGCAATGGGCAGTCTCATTTCAGCCGGATCAACCGCTACCGTTCTTGGCCACAATCTGCACAGCATCACGTTGCTTCATTCGCGCCCGGATGTCCGTTCTTTGTATGAGGGCAGCTCGATCGTCCTCTTGGATGGTGCTCCCGTCGCGATGCTCTGGGGGCTAGCCCACAAGCGTCAACTCCAGCCCTTGGGTGAGGGAACCATGGCATACCGGCTGGGTTCCATGGATTGGATCCCGGAGCTTGGAAAGGTCAAGGGGCTGGAGCGCGTGGCCGTAGTAGGCGCGGGACGCGCGGCCAATACGACGGCGGTCGCCCGGCTGCGCGCTATCGTCCCCGGTGCAACAGTGGACGGAATGCCCGGTGAGGGGTGGGACAGCACCCTGGAAGATGCGGTGGTGGACTGGCTGACGGACTTCCGTCCGCAGTTGGTCCTGTTGGGACTCGGGATGCCCCTTCAGGAGGCTGTCCTTCACCGCAGGCTCGCCCATCTGCCGGCTGCCGTTTATTGCGCCGTCGGCGGCGCCATTGAGCAGGTTGCGGGCATCCAGAAACTGGCGCCGCGGTGGCTTGGTCGCCTAGGACTCGAGTGGGCCTGGCGGCTGGTCCTTCACCCGGGCCGCGTGGCTTACAGAGTTTTTGTTGAACCTTGGAAGCTGGCTGGCCTGCTGATCGGGCGCCGTTTCCAACCATCCAAGACCAAAGGCAAGTAAATGACGTCCCACCCTGTCGTCGTCGCTGTTGTAGTGACCTATAACCGGCGTGAACTTCTCCAGACCACCTTGGACGGCATTGCTGCAGGTACACAGGTACCGGACGCCGTCGTGATCGTGGACAACGCCTCCACGGATGAAACCGCTGAGTTCCTCCAGCAGTACCACGGCGCATTGACCACTGATGTGGTCACCTTGAACACCAACGTGGGCGGTGCCGGGGGTTTCGTCGTCGGCATGGAACGGGCTGTACTCGACCACGGGGCGGATCACGTGTGGATCATGGACGACGACACCGAACCTCAGCCGAACGCCCTGCGCGAGGCGTTGGACCTCTCCGAGTCCTACCTTCGGGAAACCGGAGAGGCACCGGCGTTCATCGCCAGCCGTGTGGTGTGGACTGATGGCCGCGACCACCCGATGAACCGCATGCGGCCGCGTATGGGGGCAAGCGAGAACGCGCGCACCGCTGCTGCCAGGCTGGGTGCCACCCAAATCCGCAGTGCTTCCTTCGTGTCGGTGCTGATTCGTGCTGAGGAAATCAGACAGCACGGCCTGCCCATCGCGGACTACTTCATCTGGAATGACGATCTGGAGTACACCGCCAGGATTTCTCGTAGAGGGACCGCGCTGACTACCAACGCATCAGTGGCCAATCACCATACGAAGGTCTTTGGCGACGCCGGAGCGGATCCTGGCGCGCGCTTCTACTATGAAGTGCGAAACAAGCTCTGGGTTTACACTCGATCGAACGCCTTGGCACCGTGGGAAAAGGTTCTTTTTACGGGTGCTTCATTGCGCAACTGGACCCGCACGATTGCCGCCTCGCCGAATCGTAAGGTGCTGTTGGCCGGGCTTCTCAAGGGCCTGCGCCACAGCCTGAAAGCCCCGCGATCCAATGCTCAGGTACTGAACGGGATCTACGCGCTGCGTAACGTCCAAGAGCCTGTCAGGTAGCTGTTACGCGGCTTGAATCCCAGCCCAACACGCTGGGACATGGCGGCTGCGTCACAGGGTGGTCACGGCCATTGGCATTAGTATCGTGACTAGAGTCCACAGAAATCCCGCAACATTCGGCACAGCCGGTGCAGGCATGGCGACGGAGTAGTTCCATTTATCCAAAGACAGATTTCCACACCTTGAGCTGCCCACAAACCGACGGCATTCGATCCCGCCGGCTGCATTCGGTGGTCCTATCCAACCGTTTGGTGTGCAGGCTGCTTTCCGGGGCCGCGTCATGATCATGTACATGCTGATGGCCCTGACGGCGGCCGTTGTAGCGTACGCCGGGACGTGGGGTGCCCGCGTGCTGGGAAACAAGCTGCGGTTGTATCAGCCCATCCGTAGCCGTGACATGCACTCGGCGCTGATCTCAAAACTCGGTGGACTGGGCATCTTTGTCGGATTCTTCGTCGCACTGGTGGTGGCGAGCAATTCCTTCTTCGTTAAGGACATCTTCAGACACAACGATGCACCTTGGGGGATCCTGGCGGGTGCCGTGGTGATCGTCGCTGTGGGGGTGGCGGATGACATCCTTGACATCCGTTGGTGGATCAAACTGCTGGGCCAGGCTGCAGCTGCGTTGATCGTGGCCATCTGGGGCGTGCGGATGTCTGTGGTTCCCTTCATCCCGGAACCGATTGTCCTTGAGTCCGAGGTAGTTCAGATTGCGCTGACCGCAGGGCTAATTGTTACCACCATGAATGCAGTCAACTTCATTGATGGACTGGACGGATTGGCCGCCGGCGTCGCCATCATCGGTGGCGGAGCCTTCTTCCTTACCGCCTACTGGGTTCACCGTAACAATCCGTCCACGGACAACTCGGACCTCGCGACACTCCTGATGGCCATCCTGGTTGGCAGCTGCATCGGATTCCTGCCGCACAATTGGTTCCCCGCCAAAATCTTCATGGGAGATTCCGGGGCGATGCTCATTGGCTTGCTCATGGCTTCGGCCGGCGTCGTGGCCACCGGGCAGATCAGCTCCGGTCTCTACGACCGCGCCAACGGTATCCCCACCATTGTTCCCATCTTGCTGCCCTTTGCCGTGCTTTCCCTGCCCCTTCTTGATTTGGGGATGGCCGTTGTCCGAAGAACAGCCAGAGGCCAGTCACCGTGGTCCGCTGACCGCGGGCACCTTCATCACAAGTTGGTGGACCTAGGGTACTCGCACCGCAGCGCCGTCGTCATGCTTTATGTTTGGACGAGCATTCTTGCCTTTGGCGGCGTCGCCTTTGCGGTGTTCCCATGGCAGATCGTGCTCATTGTCCTCGTAGCGGCAGCGCTGGTCATGGCTGCCGTGACGGCGTGGCCCTACTTCACCCGGAACTCGACGCGTCCGGGGGAGTAGTTGTGAGAGTCGGTTATGGTCACAGTTCTATCTCATGTAGAATTCTTACTGCGGACAGTCACTCGCCCGTAACCCCACTTTGAGAATATGGCACCCGTGCCACGAGGATTGGTATCCCCATGACATCCAACGCCGAAACCGGACACCCGTCCGGTAAACGTGGTGTTGGGGCCGTTGGCAAGCCGTCCTCGTTGTGGCTCCGGTTGCTTCTTCTTAGTTCCGTAGCAGCTCTGGCAACCACTGCTATCACGTGCGTGATTGCGGCCTTCATGAACGGCGGACAAGGCGCGCTATCAGCCGCGTTCGGTGCCGTGCTGGTCATGCTCTTCTTTGGAATCAGCCTTTTGATCGGTCACTTTGTTGGCCGTAACAACCCCTCCGGCGCAGTAGGCCTCTTTGTTGCAACATATTTCATCAAGGTGGTCGGCTTTGCTGTAGTGCTTTTTGTGCTGGGTGCTCCGGACTGGCTCCATGGCCGATGGTTCCTCATCGGTGCCGTTGTGACAGTCGTGTTCTGGCAAGCCGCCGAAATCTACGGCTTCAGCAAGGCCCGTCTCCAGATCTACAACGATCCAGAGGAGCAGAAGGGTGGCCCGGATGTCTCCGCGTAAGCGCTATACACGCCCCGGGGCCACTACTCAGCAGCCCGTCAAACATGGTGAATCAGCAGAAGCCGGAAACGATGGCGGATACAACGCCGGCATAGCCGTCTTCAGCTACATCATTGGCGGGATCATTGTCTGGAGTTTGATAGGCTGGGGTCTGGATAATCTGTGGGGGACCCGCTGGATTGTGCTCCTTGGCGCTCTGCTGGGAGCCGCAGGAGGGTTCTATCTTTCCCATATGCATGGCCTCACCAGACAAAGCTCCTCATCTGGCGAGAGCAAAGCAGACAGCGGTCCGTCCACGGACGGGGACAGTAATGCCAAATAATTTCACATGGATTACAGATGCGTCCAACGCGTCCGGATTCCAACCAATGCCCAATGATGGACACAGCAGAGAGGAAACGCGTTGATCGCGCTTGCGCTCCCCGCCCAGGATTCGGGGTCATTCACCCCACCCGGAATCGACGAAATGCACCTGCCGGCAATCCTGCCTTGGGGTGCGCACGATGGCTTCTCCAAGCAGATGTTGCTGGTGATCCTTTCGGTCGTCATTATCGCTACATTCTTCATCCTCGCTGCACGTAAGCAGCAGCTGGTACCCGGCAAGCTGCAGTTCGCAGGCGAGATGGCGTACGGCTTCGTGCGCAACAGCATCGCCAAGGACATCATCGGCGGCAAGGACTTCATCAAGTACGTCCCGCTGCTGTTCAGCTTGTTCTTCTTCATCCTGGTGAACAACATCTATGGCGCCATCCCGCTGATCCAGCTCCCGAGCTTCTCGCATGTAGGCGGCGCCTACGTCATGGCCGGCATCGTATATGTCACCTGGATCGCCATCGGCATCAAGAAGAACGGCCTGAAGTACTTCAAACTCGCCACCGTTCCCTCCGGTGTTCCGTGGTACATCCTTCCGATCGTCGTACCGATCGAAATCATCTCCAACTTCCTGGTCCGCCCGGTCACGCACAGCCTCCGTCTGTTTGCGACCATGCTGGCAGGCCACTTGATCGTCATGCTCGCCGGTTCCGGCATCGAGTTCCTTGTTATGCAGGAGAACGTCCTGCTCAAGGGCGCATCGGTACTGGTGCTGGTAGGCGCCGTGGCCATGTACATGCTCGAAGCACTGATCATGGCCCTGCAGGCTTACGTGTTCACACTGTTGACCGCGATCTACATCGAAGGCGCCCTGCACGCCGACAGCCACTAGGCTCCCAAAACTTCCCCTCGCGGGGATGAAGCAACCCAAACAACCTGCCGCACGGGCGGCATCTTGAAAGGAAGAAAAAATGGAAGGCACCATCAACGGCTCCCTCAACCTCATCGGCTACGGTCTCTCGGCCATCGGCGGTGGTATCGGTGTGGGTCTCGTGTTCGCCGCTTACATCAACGGTGTTGCACGTCAGCCGGAAGCTCAGCGTGTGCTGCAGCCGATCGCGTTCCTTGGTCTGGCTCTGACTGAAGCTCTCGCCATCCTCGGCCTGGTCTTCGCTTTCGTTCTTTCCTAGTCCTGGAACCCAAGCGAATCCCAAGCACGAGTAGATAGGACGGGTGAAATATGAATCAGCTGATCATCTCAGCCGCCACTGAAGGCGCTGCGGAGGCTAATCCGCTCGTTCCCAACGTCTGGGAAATGGGCGTAGTCCTCGTGGGCTTTGCGGTCCTCATGTACATCGTGGTCAAGTTTGTTGTCCCGATGTTCGAGAAGACTTTCGCAGAGCGCGCTGAAGCAATCGAAGGTGGCATTGCAAAGGCCGAAGCGGCCCAGGCGGAAGCTTCTGCAGCTCTTGAAGAGTACAAGCAGCAGCTCACCGACGCCCGTGCCGAAGCCAACCGCATCCGCGAAGAAGCACGCGCCGAAGGCGCCCAGATCCTCGCGGACCTGAAGGCAAAGGCTGCGGCAGAATCTGCACGCATCACTGAGCAGGCACATGCTGCCATCGAGTCGGAGCGCCAGGCAGCTGTTGTCTCGCTTCGTTCGGAGGTTGGCACATTGGCCACCACGCTGGCCGGCCGCATCGTTGGGGAAGCACTCACCGACGATCAGCGTGCCGCGCGCGTTGTGGACCGCTTCCTGGCAGATCTGGAGACCCAGAGCGCAGGTGCAGCTAAGTAATGGCAGGTATATCGAGCGAATCGCTGACCACAGCGCTGGCGCAGCTGGAAGCCAAGCTTCCCTTCGCCTCGCTGCAGTTGGCTAAGGACCTCTTCGGAATCCTGGGAACGGTGGACAGCTCGGCTGGCTTGCGCCGCGCCCTGACTGACCCGTCCCGTTCCGGTGACGAGAAGTCGGCGCTGGTCAAGCAGCTGGTTGGCGGAAAAGTCTCCGCTGATGCTGCTGAGATTGCAGGCGGATTGGCCAGCTCGCGCTGGGCATCGGCACGCGATATCGGCGATGCACTCGAGACGCTTGCCGCCACGGTTGTCATTGCCGTAGCTGAAAACAAGTCGGCCGTTTCTGCCTCCGGTATCACGGGGCTGGAAGAGCTGGAAAACGACCTGTTTGCCTTCAACCAGGCCGTCGCCTCCAGCCACGAAGTACAACGTGCTCTGTCTGAGCCGCAGGCATCACCAGCGGCGAAGATTGCATTGGCCGAGAAACTTGTTCCTGGCAGCAGCGAGGAAGCAAAAGTTCTCATCAGCCAGGCAGTTACGCAGCCGCGTGGTGTCAAGCCGAGCAAGCTCGTCGAGTCATTCGCCAAGCTTGCAGCCAAGCGTCAGCAGCGCTGGATTGCAACTGTCAGCGTTACCCGTCCGTTGACGGAAACGCAGGCCAGCCGTCTGCAGGCCGGGCTGGATGCCCTGTACGGCCGCGAACTGAAGGTCAACGTCAATGTTGATCCCGCACTGATCGGTGGAATCCGCGTGCAGGTGGGTGACGAAGTGCTCGACGCTTCGGTTATCGCCCGCCTGACCGAACTCCGCCGCCAGCTCGCTGGCTAGCGAAGACAAAGCACAACTTAACTGATATAAAACCCGGTCATCGTGAGCAACGATGATCACGAAAACAGGAGAGCAGGGACTGCAGATGGCCGAATTGACCATCAACGCCGACGACGTCCGTAATGCGTTGAACGAGTTCGCGGCGTCCTACGAACCCGGAAACGCAGAGCGCGTAGAGGTTGGTCGTGTGACCACCGCAAGTGACGGCATCGCCCGTGTTGAGGGTCTTCCCTCGGTCATGGCGAACGAGCTGCTTCGCTTCGAAGATGGCACGCTGGGCCTGGCCCAGAACCTTGACGTCCGCGAGATCGGTGTCATTATCCTCGGTGACTTCACCGGTATTGAAGAAGGCCAGGAAGTTCACCGTACCGGTGAGATCCTGTCCGTTCCCGTTGGCGACGCCTTCCTGGGTCGCGTTGTCGACCCCCTGGGCCAGCCCATCGATGACCTCGGCGAGATCAAGGCCGAGGCCACCCGTGCACTGGAACTTCAGGCTCCGGGCGTTACCGAACGCAAGTCGGTTCACGAACCGATGCAGACCGGCCTCAAGGCTATCGATGCCATGATCCCGATCGGCCGTGGCCAGCGTCAGCTGATCATCGGTGACCGCCAGACCGGCAAGACCGCCATCGCCGTGGACACCATCATCAACCAGAAGGCCAACTGGGCTTCGGGAGATGTCACCAAGCAGGTACGTTGCGTCTATGTTGGTGTTGGCCAGAAGGCTTCCACCATCGCAGCCGTTCGTCAGACCCTCGAGGATCACGGCGCACTGGAGTACACCACCATCGTGGCGTCCCCGGCATCTGACCCCGCCGGCTTCAAGTACTTGGCACCGTATGCAGGTTCGGCCATCGGCCAGCACTGGATGTACGGCGGCAAGCACGTTCTGGTGATCTTCGATGACCTGTCCAAGCAGGCCGAAGCCTACCGCGCCGTATCCCTGCTGCTGCGTCGTCCGCCGGGACGCGAAGCATACCCGGGTGACGTTTTCTACTTGCACTCCCGTCTGCTGGAGCGTTGTGCCAAGCTCTCCGACGAGCTCGGTGCAGGTTCCATGACCGGTCTGCCGATCGTCGAGACCAAGGCAAATGACGTTTCTGCCTACATCCCGACCAACGTGATCTCCATTACCGATGGCCAGATCTTCCTCCAGTCGGACCTCTTCAACGCCAACCAGCGTCCCGCTGTTGACGTTGGTGTGTCCGTCTCCCGCGTTGGTGGCGCTGCACAGGTCAAGTCCATGAAGAAGGTCTCCGGTACCTTGAAGCTGGACCTGGCTCAGTACCGCGACATGCAGGCATTCGCTATGTTCGCCTCTGACCTGGATGCTGCTTCCCGTCAGCAGCTGACCCGTGGTGCACGCCTGATGGAACTGCTGAAGCAGGGCCAGTACTCACCGTTCCCGGTTGAGAACCAGGTTGTGTCCATCTGGGCCGGTACCAACGGTTACCTGGACGACGTTCCGGTTGAGGACATCAGCCGCTTCGAGTCCGAGTTCCTGGAGCACCTCACGCACAAGTCCTCCATCCTGACCACGCTGGCTCAGACCAACGTCCTGGATGACGACACCGCTGCAGCCTTGAAGGAAGCCATTGTTTCCTTCAAGAAGGGCTTCTTCGGCGAAGGCGACAACCACCTGGTTGGCGCTGGCCACGAAGAGCACGCAGCGATCTCCGGCGGCGACGTCGACCAGGAAAAGATCGTCAAGCAGAAGCGCTAGTTTCGATAACCTGCTCTGCCGGGGTCCGTAAGGGCCCCGGCAGGGCAGCACATCGGGAACTTAGGAAAGGATAAGTATGGGAGCCCAGATTCGGGTCTACCGTCAGAAGATCAGCTCGACGACGTCGATGCGCAAGATCTTCAAGGCGATGGAACTGATCGCTACCTCGCGCATCGGTAAGGCCCGCGCCCGCGTAGCAGCTTCACTGCCTTACGCGAACGCGATTACCCGCGCCGTTTCTGCTGTCGCAACTCAGAGCGAAATCGACCACCCGCTGACCACCGAGCCGGAGCAGATCCGCCGCGCCGCAGTCCTGATCATTACATCGGACCGCGGTCTTGCAGGATCCTACTCCGCAAGTGTGCTCAAGCAGGCTGAAGGTCTCACCGAGCTTCTTCACGCAGAAGGCAAGGAAGTCAAGGCGTACCTGGTTGGCCGCAAGGCGCAGGCGTACTTCGATTTCCGCAACCGGTCCTACGCCCGCGTATGGACCGGTGGCACGGACGCACCGGAATTCGAAACCGCGCAGGAAGTCGGAGCTGCACTTCTTGAAGACTTCTCCACCGACTTCGAAGAGGGCGGCGTGGACGAGATCCACGTTGTGTACACCCGCTTCAAGTCCATGGTGACGCAGGAGCCGACGGTCATCCGTTTGCTTCCGCTGGAGGTCGTAGAGGAGGAAGCAGCCTCGGAATCCGAGCTGTTGCCGTTGTACGAGTTTGAACCGGAAACAGAGCAGGTGCTTGATGCACTGCTTCCGCGTTACATCGAGTCCCGCATTTTCGCAGCCATGCTGCAGGCCGCAGCTTCCGAGCTCGCAGCCCGCCAGCGCGCTATGAAGTCGGCCGGTGACAACGCTACGGATTTGATCAAGAAGTACACGCGCCTTCGCAACACGGCCCGCCAGGCCGAGATTACGCAGGAGCTTTCCGAAATCGTGGCCGGCGCAGACGCCCTCGCGTCCTAGCCAGCAACGGATTCGGCTCAAAGCCGCACCTGCACCAAACAGATAAACTTAACCCCACGCCATCTACTGAGTGAAGTGAGAGAGATGACTGCCACTGCTACCGAACACGTAGCTACGGCCGGTGCCACCGGCCGCATTGCCCGTGTTATTGGTCCGGTTGTCGACGTCGAATTCCCGGCTGACGCAATCCCCTCGATTTACAACGCTCTGACCACTGAGATCACTCTCAACGGCCAGACGAAAACCATCACGTTCGAGACCTCCCAGCACTTGGGTGACAACCTCGTTCGCGCCATCTCCCTGCAGGCAACCGACGGCCTGGTCCGCGGTACCACCGTGCGGGACTCCGGCTCTCCCATCTCCGTGCCCGTCGGCGACGGCGTCAAGGGCCACATCTTCAACGTTCTCGGCAAGCCGCTGGACGTCGAAGAGTCCGAGATCAAGGCAGACGCCTACTGGCCGATCCACCGCAAGGCTCCGTCCTTCGCGTCCCTCGAGGGCTCCACGGAGATGCTCGAGACCGGCATCAAGGTCATCGACCTTCTCACCCCGTACATCAAGGGTGGAAAGATCGGCCTGTTCGGCGGCGCCGGCGTTGGCAAGACCGTTCTGATCCAGGAAATGATCACCCGTGTCGCCCGCAACTTCGGTGGTACCTCGGTATTCGCCGGTGTTGGTGAGCGTACCCGTGAAGGAAACGACCTCTGGGTTGAAATGGAAGAGGCAGGCGTTCTCAAGGACACCGCCCTTGTGTTCGGCCAGATGGATGAGCCGCCGGGAACGCGCCTTCGCGTGGCCCTGTCTGCCCTGACCATGGCGGAGTACTTCCGCGATGTTCAGAACCAGGACGTGTTGCTCTTCATCGACAACATCTTCCGCTTCACGCAGGCAGGTTCGGAAGTCTCCACGCTGCTCGGCCGTATGCCGTCCGCTGTGGGCTACCAGCCCAACCTTGCTGACGAGATGGGTCTGCTCCAGGAGCGCATTACCTCCACCAAGGGTCACTCCATCACGTCGATGCAGGCCATCTACGTGCCGGCTGACGACTACACCGACCCGGCTCCGGCAACGACCTTCGCACACCTGGACGCGACCACGGAACTTTCCCGTGAAATCGCCTCCCGTGGTTTGTACCCGGCCGTTGATCCGCTGACGTCCACCTCCCGTATTCTGGATCCCCAGTACATCGGCAAGGATCACTACAACACGGCTGTCCGTGTAAAGCAGATCCTGCAGAAGAACAAGGAACTTCAGGACATCATCGCCATCCTCGGTGTTGACGAACTGTCTGAAGAGGACAAGATCGTCGTGTCCCGTGCACGTCGTATCCAGCAGTTCCTCTCCCAGAACACCTACACCGCCAAGCAGTTCACCGGCGTCGAAGGCTCCACCGTGTCCATCAAGGACACCGTGGAAGGCTTCACGGCTATCTGCGACGGCGAGCTTGACCACATCGCAGAGCAGGCGTTCTTCAACGTCGGCGGCCTGGATGACGTCGAGCGTCAGTGGGCCAAGATCCAGGAACAGACCAAGTAGTATGGCTGAGCTCGAGGTTGAGATTGTCGCAGCGGACCACTTCGTGTGGTCCGGTGCGGCCAAGATGGTGAAGGCCCGCACCAGCGATGGTGAAATCGGAATCCTGCCGGGCCACTCGCCCCTTTTGGCCATCATGGCCGCGGGCGAGCTGGCAATCCAGCCGGTTTCCGGTGATCGCATTGCAGTAGTCGTTGACGGCGGATTCTTCTCCGTCGACAACGATCGCGTGGTGATTGTTGCTGACAACGCCAAATTGGGCGAAGCGGCTACAGCGGGGATCCGATAGCACGACCTTGATGGACGATTCCCTTATTCCGTTCATCGCCCTGGCAACAGCGTTTACGTTGCTGATCATTTCACTGTGCCTTTTCGGGGTGCGTCGCTTCAATCTGCGGCGCGCCCTGGGCACGGTCGACGCCTCCATTTGCATGGCTGGAAACAGCTGGCAGATGGGGGTTTGTCGTTATCAGGACAACGAGCTCGAGTGGTTCCGCTTGATGTCCCTGAGCGTCATCCCCAAACATAAATTCACGCGCAGCTCCCTTGAATTGTTGGGACGCCGTCAGCCCACGGAAGACGAGCTCGTCCGGATTCAACCTGGCGTCGTGGTGGTTGAACTGCAGTATGAAGGTCAGAAGTTCATGCTCGCCATGAATTTCGATGCCTATGCTGGTTTGTCGTCCTGGCTCGAAGCGGGGCCGGTCATCGGCGTCGGAACCTGGCGTTAGGCGTTATGGATTTTCTTTCGGACGTCAGCTTGGTGGATGGGCCTTTCCTTTGGTTCAGTATCGCCTGCGGTGGAGTCGGCGGGGCCTACCTCCTATGGCGTCGACGACGATCCTGGCTGCTGCTGGTACCGGCCAGCCTGCTTGTGGCGATCGGGGTAGTGGCCCTTATTCACTGGATCCTTGTGGATCTGTTGGCCACATTCTCGGAGAACCTGCCGTTTCAGACCGTGGCTTGGGCGGTACCAGCTGTCGCTGCAGTGCTCCTGTGCGTTGCGCGGTTTCCCCGAAATTCCTGGCGCGGCCGTTCGTTCAGCGTGGCGGCGATGTTCGGCGTTCTTCTTTTATGCGTTGTCCAGATAAACCTCTATTTCGGACTGAACAACACGGTCTCGGACCTGCTGGGTACCGCGGTGGCACGCATACAGCCACTTGAAGCGAGCCTCAAACGCAGTCCGGATGCAAAGCCAGGCCCTGCCCTGTCCGCATGGAAAGCCCCCGATTCCATGCCCCGAAACGGCGTCCTGCGCAAAGCCGCCATTCCTGGAACCGCTTCAGGTTTCAACGCACGGGATGCTTATATTTACTTGCCGCCCGCCTACCAGACTGCAGAACGTCCAACCTTGCCTGTGCTTGTCCTCTTCGCTGGTCAACCAGGCGGTCCTGCGGACTGGCTTACCGGTGGCCAGCTCCGGTCCCTCCTGGACCAGTACGCTGAAGCCCATCAGGGAATCGCCCCTGTCACCGTGGTGGTGGACCCCAACGGATCAGCCAATGCCAACACCATGTGTATGGATAGCAAAATCGCTTCCGTGGATACGTATCTTTCGCAGGATGTACCCACGTGGATCACTGAAACGCTGGATGTCTCCAGGGATCACAAGCTGTGGGCTGTAGGCGGTTTTTCCTTTGGCGGCACGTGTGCCATGCAGATGGGAACCTCCCACCCGGACCTTTTCGCGTCCATTCTTCCCTTCGCCGCCGAGCGGGAACCTGCACTCGCTAAAGACAGAAGCAAGACAATCTCGGACTCGTTCGACGGTGATGTTGAATCGTTCGAGTCCAGGACACCTTTGGTGTTGATGCAGCAACGCGATTTCTCCGGAAGCGGTGTGTACCTGGTTTCAGGTGAGGCTGACCATGAGTTCACCAGCTACATGCATGAGCTTGCGGACGCTGCAAGAAACGCCGGTTTTGCAACTGAAGAACATTCAATTCCACAGGCCGGGCACTCATGGGACGCCGTGATACGTGGCATGCCCGGTGGCCTCGACTTCCTGGCCTCCCGATGGGGGTTGCGGCGGTGAGCCTGGCCGTCAAAGGCGTCATCAGACCTGCGTTGGGGCAAGCAGGACGGCATCTGCGATCAACGCCGTTCACAATGATGGTTCTCGCCCTCTTTGTTGGCCTGTCTTTGGTGTCTGCGAGCTTCCTGACGGGCCCGGCGGAGCCTTGGCTTTCCGTTGCCAGTGTTTCGCTGGAGGGTCTGCGGTCCGGGGAATGGTGGTCTATTTGGACGTCGTTGTTCTTCACCACCAATCCGTTGGCCTACGTCACGGCTGTCCTGATGATTCTGTTCTTCCTTGGCTTGGCAGAGCGGCACCTGGGATCCCTCAGGACGGCAGGAGTGCTCTTTGGTGGCCAGTTCGCCTGCGTATCCGCCTTCCTCCTTGTAACCCAGGTTGCCCAATACCTGGGCGACGGCTGGCTATCAGGAATGACTGGCATCCGCCTGATCGGCCCCTACGGCGCCGTTCTCACCACCGTTTTGGCGGCCAGTGCGATCCTGCCCACCTTGTGGCAACGGCGCCTGAGGACCGTGGTGCTCGCGATTTCCCTGCTATTGGTTCTGTACGTAGGGCATGCGGAGACCGTGGTGGGCTTCCTGGGCGCGCTCATAGGTCTACTGACCGGGTGGTGGATGCAAAGCAGCCAGGGCCATCTCCACCTGCACAGGTCAACCAGCCGGGAAATCCGCAACCTTCTTTCATTGACCATGGCAATTTTCGCCGTGGGTCCCATCGTGACCGCTGCGGCAAAAAGCCCGTCCGGACCCTTGGCTTTGCTCAGGGATGTCATCCTCAACCCGCTGCCCACGCTAAGTCAGCTGGAGAGCAACTGCGGGGGAACCATCGACGTCACCTGCCTCGACATCACCCGCCAAGGCTACACAGGGCCGTTCGGATTGGCACTGGCGGTGGTTCCCGTTGTATTGCTACTCATTTGCGCCGACGGCATGAGGCGTGGGCGGCGGTTGGCCTTGGGAATCGCAATCGGGGTGCAGTTGGTGGTGGTGGCCTTGTCCACGATCTACCTTGGTCTCTTTGCCGGCATCCCGCGGCCCCCAGGTCGACCACATGCGGGGATGCTCAATACGGCAGTGGTTCATATCATTCCGCTGGTGCTGGTTCCCTTGGCGTTGGCGTTGCTCCTGTTTGTCTACAGGGGCCATTTCCGGGTGGAGACTTCTGATCGTCTCCGCCGGAAGGTGTTTTTGCTGGTCGGACTGACTGGGGGAGGCCTGGCGCTGGCCTACACGGTGGTGTGGTTGGCCTCCGGGGGGTTGGTTCGCGACGGCGGTCTGCTGGGTTTGGCGGCTGAACTTGCCAGGCAGTACCTCCCCGTTCCGCTTCCCGGCGTTTACCGTAAAGTCTTCGCCGAGCGCGATGTGCTGGAAGTCTTCCTCTTTTCCTATTCGGGCACACTGTTTTGGCTCGTAGCGTTACTTGGTGTGTGGGTGCTGCTAATCCGGGGACATCACGCCGGAGGACTTGACCGCCAGGCGCGGCAGGCGGCCCGTGCACTGGTGAAGAGGGGCGGAGATTCGCTCTCATGGATGGCGCTGTGGGAACCGAACAAGTATTGGTTCACTCCAGATGGAACCGGGGGAGTGGCCTACCAACAGCACAGTCACGTGGCATTGACGCTGGCCGGTCCCTTCGGAGCGCGCCAGCACCATGCGGTGACCGCCCAAGGGTTCCTGGATTTCTGCTCCCAGCGCGCGTTGACTCCGTGCCTCTACTCCTGCACAGACGAGCTATGGCCCATGCTGCAATCGCGCGGTTTCCGCCGTGTGCCTGTCGCCCAGGAAACCCGCCTACGAATTAGGGGCCTGGAATTCAGGGGCAAGGAGTGGCAGAACGTCAGGACCTCACTAAACCGCGCCTCGAAGATGGGGATCACGGCAAACTGGGGTCGTTACTCCGAACTGCCGCTCGGGGTACGCGCCCAAGTGAGTGAAGTCTCGGAAGAGTGGGCAGCCCAAAAGAAGATCCCGGAAATGGGTTTCACTATGGGCGGTCTGGACGAGTTGGATGATGAAGACGTCCTGTGTTGCGTTGCGGTTGATGGCACGGGCTTCGTCTATGGCGTCACCAGTTGGCTTCCCGTGTATGAAGACGGCGTTGTTGTCAGTTGGACGTTGGACTTCATGCGGCGGCGCGGCGACGCTTTTCCCGGGGTCATGGAGTTTCTCATCGCATCGGCAGTATTGCATTTGCGGGACTCCGTGGAACTTATTTCCTTGTCCGGGTCGCCCTTGGCCCGGGAAGAGGGGGAGATCGAGCAGAGGGCCAAAGGTTTGGCCGGAATACTTGAGGTGGTGGGACAGGCCTTGGAGCCCGTTTACGGATTCAGGTCCCTGGCCTCATTTAAGTCGAGATTCCAACCCGAGTACAGAACGTTGTACATGTATTATCAAGACCCACTGCATCTTCCTGCAATAGGTCGCGCGCTCAGCAGGGCGTACCTTCCTGGATTATCAGTCCGGCATTCCGCACGGCTGCTCCGGAGCTTGGTTGGTTGAATTGTCAACGCCTATTCGAAGGGCGCGTTTGGTATTTCTTCATGGTTAGTAACAGTCGTTGTTGAGAACCCGGAGAGGGTGGCCGGGGTTTCCTCCATTAAGACACGTTGACCCCGGCTGGAAAGCCAGGGTCAACGAGTTGTGTTGTCTCCGCAATATGCAGGGATCAACAGGTACGACTAGACGACCGTAACGCCGGTTGCCTGGGGGCCCTTGGCTCCCTGACCGATCTCGAACTGAACGCGCTGGTTCTCGTCGAGGGTCTTGAAGCCACCGGTCTGGATCTCGGAGTAGTGGACAAAAACGTCCCCATCCGCGTCATCCGGGGTGATGAAGCCGAAGCCCTTTTCGGCGTTGAACCACTTGACGGTTCCCAGTGCCATGTATATCTCCTCATTGTGGAACATCAGTCCGATACACCTCGTACCGGATTTGTTACTCCGCGAGAAGACCCGAATACCAACCAAGCCTGGGCTTGATTGATTCGCAGGAGCTTCACGCTCGCAACTGGTCTTGCGAGCATGAAAAACACCTACACAAAGACTGCTATAACACTTTCATGTGCTCTGCCGGAGGTCAACGGTCTTTTGGGCAATTCAGGAAAATTTTCGGTAAAAAGAAGGTAACGCCGGGTCCGACAATTCAACGGCCTTTTCTAAGGAGGGTGTAGGAACCCGGACACCGGGAATCTAGGACAACCACTGCCCATTGCGCATTACGCCCGTCAGTTGCAGATCCTGGTTTGTTACCACCACATCGGCGCGAAGTCCTCTTCGGAGCCCTCCTATTTCATCGGAAAGTCCAAGGACCGCGGCCGGGACCGCTGTTGCCGAGCAAATCGCGTCGGGAAGTCCGACGCCGGCTGCCACCGTTTTGCTGACAACTTCCAAGAGGGTGGAGGTGCCTCCGGCGATGGATCCCGTGGCATCGAGTGTGGCCACGCCGTCGCTGACGGTGACCGGGGACGGGCCGAGCATGTAGCTGCCATCGGACAATCCTGCGGCAGCCATTGAATCCGTGACCAGGACGATGTTTCCGGCGCCCACTAACTGGAAGACAGTTGCCACGGTGCTCGGGGCCAGGTGCGTTCCGTCTGCAATGAGTTCAACAACGGCCTTTCCCTCCTGCGCCATGCGCAGGCACGCCGCAACGGGACCCGGGGCGCGATGGTGCATGGGCGGCATCCCGTTGAAGAGGTGCGTCACGGTGGGAAGCGAGCTGACGCCGTCAAACCCTGCCGACTCAAGTCCCTCCCGTGCCGCAGCGAGCGACGCCGCGGCCGTGGCGTCGTCGCAGTCGGTGTGGCCCAAGGAGGGAGTAACGCCATGGGAAGTCATCAGGTCCACCAGGGCAGCTGCGCCTGGAAGTTCGGGGGCGTAGGTCATGGTGGACAGCTTGCCGGCCGCGGCAGCCACCAGTTCGTCCATGAGCTCCAGATCCGGTTCCAACAAGTAGTCGGGATTCTGGGCCCCGCATCGGGCATGGGAGAGGAACGGCCCTTCAAGGTGAATGCCGGCCACCAGCCCCTCATCCACGAGCTTCACATAGAGCTCGATACCCCGGAGGAGGTCTTCCCGGGGAGCAGTGACCATGCTGGCAAGGAATGTGGTGGTACCTGATCTATGAAGGAAGTCCACGGCCTTGCGCGCGGAAGATTCTTCACCGCCAGGGAAGTCGCCGCCATTGCCGCCGTGGCAGTGCACGTCAACGAGGCCGGGGAAGAGGTAGCTACCGCTGGGGATGCCTAAGTGGATCGCGTTGCGAAAACCGTCGAATTCTTCCGGATCGAAGGCGCTGGCCGAGCCTGCATAGGCAATCCTGTCGCCGTCGACGGCAACCAATCCGTCTTCCACCACCTCGCCGTCGCTGACAAGCGTTCCTCTAATGATCTGATGGCTTGGAGCGGACGATGGGGAGGATGCAACAGTCATGGTCTTGATTCTAGTGGCCTGCGGCACACCCTCCCGAAGACGGGAACCTAGAAAAGCCGTGACTCGCTGTCATCCACGCCGCGCATGGCGTCATAATCCAGCGTGACGCAATCTATTCCGCGGTCGTTGGCCAGGACCTTCGCTTGGGGTTTGATCTGTTGTGCGGCAAAAATTCCCCGTACCGGTGCCAGCAGGGGGTCGCGGTTGAGCAGCTCGAGGTAACGCGTGAGTTGTTCAACGCCGTCGATGTCTCCACGGCGTTTGAGTTCGATGGCAACAGTGGCCCCGGCCGCGTCCCTGGCCAAAATGTCCACAGGACCGATAGCTGTGAAGTACTCGCGCCGAATCAGGGAGTAACCGGACCCCAGAAGTTCGATTTGCTCGGCCAGCAACCTCTGAAGATCCGCTTCGACGCCGTCCTTGATCAGGCCGGGATCGGTGCCGAGCTCGTGCGAGGTGTCGTGCAGTTGCTCGTAGATATTGATGATGAGGCGGTCATCCGTTTTGGCGGACTGAACAGTCCACTGTTCCACCACCCCTTCCTCCACTTCGGTCTCCTCCGGTGAGGTCACCCGAAGGGTCGCGGGGGGACTCATCCAGTTCAGCGGCTTATAGGAGCCGCCGTCGGAGTGCACCAACACCGAACCATCCGCTTTGACCAGCAGGAGCCGGGTGGCGAGCGGGAGATGGGCCTTGAGGCGGCCAACGTAATCAACAGAACAACGGGCTATGACGAGTCGCACCCGCCCCACATTACCGTCTGCAACGGTATGGCTGGGGCAGAATGGAAGTATGCCCCGCTCCAACCGTCCCCGTCGCAACGCGTCCAGCACACGCTCCGGCAACTCCGGTGGAAAGTGGACTGAACCGGCGCAGGAGCTGGACCTTGAGCGGGCCCGTGCCGGAATCGCCAGGAGGGAAAGCGCCCCGGATGGTGACTGGATGGTGCGAACCATGACGGCCAGGAAAGCGGAGAAGCAGTACATCTGCCCTGGCTGCTCCACTGCCATCGTCCCGGGTATCGCCCACTTGGTGGTGTGGTCCGACAGCCATCTGTTTGGACAGGCCGCAGGGCTGGCCGAACGCAGGCACTGGCACACCAACTGCTGGACGGGCCGGACGTACCGTTACCGCTGATTCGCTTAGGCTTGGAACCATGACTTTCGACCCCGCCTCGTTCGTGTTCACCCAGCAGAATGCGCCCTCGGAAATCCGTGCTTCCACGGTCCTTCCCGCTGTGCGCGAGAACGTGGAGTTCACCACAGAGGACGGCAAGGTGCTGCTGGGCGAACTCGCGCTCCCGGCGTCAGGGGAAATTACTGCCACCTTGATCACGCTCCACCCGTTGCCCACTCACGGTGGATTCATGGATTCGCACGTGTACCGCAAGGCCTCGTACAGGCTTCCGGCGCTGGCCGGCGTCGCCGTGCTGAGGTTCAATACGCGGGGCACGGCATCGCCGCGCGGAACCAGCGATGGTCAGTTCGAAGAGGGCATTGGTGAGCGGTACGACGTCGAGGCAGCCGTCCGGTTCGCCGTGGAACGAGGGCTTCCCAACCGCTGGCTGGTGGGGTGGTCTTTCGGAACTGAACTGGCCCTGATGTACGGGGCGGTGGAGCCGGTAGCCTCGGAGATCGAAGGTGCCGTGTTGTTGTCGCCACCGTTGCACCGGGCCACGGACGTGCACCTCAAGGAGTGGGCCGAGTCCGGTAAGCCGCTCACAGTGCTGGTGCCGGAGCACGATGACTACTTGCAGCCTGCTGAAGCAGCCCAGCGGTTCGCTGTGGTGCCTCAAGCCCGGATTGTCGGCGTCGACGGCGCCAAGCACCTCTGGGTTGGCGAAAAGTACGCAGCGCGAGTCTTGAATGAAATCGTCGACGACGTCACTCCGGCGGGTGCCGGAGCCGACGGTCTACCTCGGGAGTGGGCGGGGCCGGTCGCAAGCGCCTAGCTGGGCCCCGTGTCCGGTTTTTGTACAGATAATGCCCCTAAACACGATGCTTAGGGGCATTATCTGTACAAAAACCGAGAGAAGGCTCAGTGCCTGTCTTGCCGGACGATGAAGACTTCCTTGATGAGCAGCATGATCGCTGCTGCTGTGGGAATGGCAATCAACGCGCCAAGGACGCCAAGCAGGCTGCCACCGGCTATCACCGAGATCACGGCCACGGCTCCCGGAACCGCCACAGCGCGCTGCATGATGCGCGGTGAGATGAAGTACGCCTCGAACTGCAGGTAGGCGAAGTAAGCGATCGCGTAAACCACCGCTGTCTGCCAGCCGGCGGTCAGTGCCACCAGGATAACCACTACTGCAGCGATCATGCCGCCCACCAAGGGGATGAACGCCAGCAGGGCAACGACGAACGCCAGCAGGACGCTGAATGGTATGCCCAGGATGGTCATCAGGATGAACGCAAAAATAGCATTCAGGAGGGCTACGCAGACCTGGCCAATGACGTAATTACCCACGGAATCGGTGATCGCTTCGGAAAGCGCCTCAACACGCGGACGGCGGGACCGGGGAGCCAGGCGGTAAGCCCATTTCTTCATGGACGGCAGGGCTGCCAGGAAATACAGGCTCAGGACCAGGACGATCAGCGAACCAAACAGGCCGTTGGCCACAGTGGAACCGAAACCCACCACGCCGCCGAAGATGCCACCCATCGCCTCGGGGTCTTTGACGAACTTGTCCAGCTCAGTAGTGATACGGTCACGCACGCCGAATTGGCTGTCTGCGCTGCGGAAGAAGTCCGAGTCGAGGAAACCGCGGATCCACTCAGGGGCTTGGCGGACGATTTCCGATACCTGTTCGACGATGGTGGGTATCAGTGTTGCGAAGAAGCCTGCCACTGCAAGGACAAGCGCTGAGACGGAAATGAGGATGCCCGCGGGGCGGGGGACTTTGCGGCCTTCAAGCCAACGAACCACGGGATCAAGTCCAAGTGCGATGAACAGCGCGGCCACGATCCACAAAATGAGTTGGGTGGTGTTGCTGGCAATGTAGAACACGGCCAGGGCGATGCCGACGCCGGCGGTACCCATGAATCCGACATATACAGGATGCTGTGATGACATTCGCGGGCCGGGGGCGCCGAATCCGTGGTCGTCCTCGGGGCGGAAGCTTTCGCTGCCTTCATCGGATTCAGTTTCCGGGGGCATCTCGAATCGCACCCGGTTGCGGGCTCCGGGAATGGGCTGCCGAAGTCTGCGGCTGATGGCAGCCAGGCGTCCGGTGCGGACCGGAACCGTTGCAGCAGGGCCCTCGGAAGTAGCGGTGCCACCCCCGGAAGGGGAATCCACCGCACCTGACCCTGACTCTTCGACGGGACGGGGCTCCATGTGGTCTTTCACGCGGTTTAGCTGCCTTTTCAGTGGTGGTACAAGGTGGACTTAGGCGTTGGGAGGCCCGTATATCATGATCATCGCCACACTATCAGGACCGCGTAATGGCGCCGGAGCGGCGCGGTGGCGGGCTTTTCGGGGTGTCGGGGAGATCACCTCGATCTGACTCTCTGATAACAAAACGGTTACCCTTGAAGTTCAACGACCGCTGATGATAGGTGATCCTGTGCGTTTGAAGACTGCAGCCTTGCTGGTGCTGCTGGGCCTGCTGACGATGCTGGCCGGTATAGGCCAGCTGACTTTTTGGGCCCCCGCTGAGACCGTGACGGCTTCGGTTCCGAGCGATACCAAAGCTGCCCCGCTGACCGTGATTGACCAAAAGTTGATCGCTCTCCATGACGGGCCGGTGAAGATCAAAATCCAGGGTGAAGGCAACTTCATGGTAGCCACCGGACGACCGGACGATGTGGAAGCGTGGGTCGGTGAGACCGCCCACAACACGCTGACCGGTGTCTCTGCTGACCAGAAGTCGCTGGAGGTGTCCTCCGCAGATGGCCAGGCCACGGCGCCGTCCCCGGCTGGATCCGATTTGTGGGTCAGCACTGAGGATGCCAGCGGAGATCTTGACTACACCTGGAACCCTCCCGCTGACGGCGAGTGGTCCCTTTTGGTAGCCGGAGACGGTACCAAGCCCGCGCCGTCGTCAATTTCCATGACGTTCCCCAACAACGCCACCACCCCCTGGGCAGTGCCGCTGATTGTTGTGGGCATCATCATCATCTTGGTGGGAGCGGCGTTGCCGTTCATCGCCAAGGCAATGAGCAATCGACGCAAGGACCGTGATGACGATGAGCCGCGCGATGGTGGGGAAACCACCACGCTGCCGGTTCAACCCTCAGCCAAACAGTCAACTGAAGTCCAGTCGCCCACGGGTGACGAAGGCCGCCGTCGTGGCGCGGGCACCGAAGGTCCGGCACTCCGGATCACTGCCCTTGCCGCCACAATGGCAGCAGTCATGGTGGGAGGGACAGCCATTGCTGCCCAAGCCACCACAACACCCGAGGCCACGTCCACATCCTCGGCCGCAGCTGCTGCCGACGGTGGAACGCCGGTCATGCTGGAATCCCAGTTGCAGCGGATTCTTGAGCAGGTCGCCAGCACTGTGGATGCAGCCGATGCGGCCAAGGATGCGGCCAAGCTGGCTCCGCGCGTAGACAAAATGGAACTCCAGATCCGGACGCAGAACTACAAGATCCGGTCCGCGGTTTCCGCCTATGAGCCGCGCATGCCGGTCCGTGCCACCAAGCTTCAGAGCAGTGTGATCAGCACCAAGCGTGACTGGCCCCGCACGGTCTTTGCCCTCACGCAGGGTGAGGGCAATGTTGTGCCGCAGGTTCTGACCCTGGTGCAGCTTTCACCCCGCGAAAACTACAAGTTGTGGGGCAGTGCCCCGCTTCAGCCCGGGACCAACTTCCCCTCATTCCCGATTCCGCGCAAGGGTACCGAACCTGTACCGGCGAGTGACAGCACCGGACTGGCTTACAGCGGTAACGAGGCTCTGGAAATCCTGAGTGAAATGCTCACCAACCCGGAGTCTCCCAACCGCAGCAAGCTGGCTGACGGGCAGTCTTCCCCGTACATCGCAGGGGCACTGGCGTACCAGGCGGACACCGTGAAGAACGGAACAAGCGCCAACTTCAAGTTCACCCACACTCCGGTCACCAACCAGACCGTGGTGCTCCGTACTGCCGACGGCGGTGCCGTGGTTGTGGGACGGTTGGACTTCGCTTTCGAAGGCACGCCCAAGGCGGCAGGAGACAAGCTTCTCCTTGAGGACGATTCCGCTGTCTTCGCCGGTGGAAAGGAAACCACCACGGGCATGGTCCTGAACTTCGCCGAGTCCGTGGCGGTGTACATTCCGCCAGCTGGTTCTGCAGACCCCATGAAGCTCGTGGCAGCTACCCGCGGACTGGTCGGAGCCAGCTTCAAGTAGGGCTAACCCATGGCAGGGCAGCGGCTAGAGTGGACGGTATGAGTTCGCCCGGATACCGACCCACTCCAGCCGCTGCCAGCCAGCTCAATCTTCGCGGTGCCGTCGACCTATCGTCGCTGCGCCGCCCGGCCGCCCCGCCGGCGCCTTCCCCCTCCGCTTCGGCGGACGGCGGATCGCCCGCGGCCGGCACGCCCCAAGGGGGCGAAAACGGCAAAGCACCACTCCGAGTGGATGCCACCGAAACAAATTTCCAGGATCTGGTGCAATTGTCTGCGCAGATCCCCGTGCTTTTCCTTCTTTGGTCGCGCTACGCACCGGAGTCACCCGCGGTTCTCGAAGCAGCCGAACGTGTCGTGGAAACCTATGGTGGCCGGCTGGTGCTGGCCGCTGCCGATGTTGATACTTTCCCCCAGCTGGCGCAGGCCTTCCAGGTTCAGGCCGTTCCCACAGCAGTTGCTGTGGTCAAAGGACAGCCTGTACCGCTTTTCCAGGGACCTGCCGATGATGAACAGATCCGAAACCTGGTGGAGGAACTTCTTAAGGTTGCTGCAGCCAACGGTGTCACCGGCAGCATAGGTGAGGCCGGTGAGTCAGGTGAGGACCCGGAGCCCGCACCGCTCCCGCCGCTGCACCAGGCAGCCATTGATGCGATCGAGGCCGGCGACTATGCGGGGGCCATAGCGGCCTACAAGCAGGCGCTTCTCGAACAACCCGCGGACACCGACGCCAAAGCGGGTCTGGTGCAGGTGGAGCTGATGGCAAGGCTGGAAAAGCTCTCCGCGCCTGAGGCTGAAAGCCTCCGCCACCTCGCCGCAACAGAACCCGACAACATTCAGGCTCAGTTGACGGTTGCTGACCTCGACATTTCCGGCGGCCACATCGATGACGCCTTCAATCGCATCATCAGCTTTATCGGCAGGAATTTCGGTCCGGAGCGCGAGACGGCCCGGGTACGCCTCCTGGAGCTATTCGAGGTGGTAGGGACACAGGACGAGCGCGTGGCTAAGGCCCGCCAAGGACTCGCGAGGGTCCTCTTCTAGTGCCGTCCGCGCTGTTCACGCCGCTGCAGCTGCGTGCACTCACCGTTGCACACCGCGGCTGGGTATCGCCCATGTGCCAGTACAGTTGCCACCCGGAGACCGGAGAAGGTGTCCCGCACGACTGGCACTTGATGCACCTGGGTTCTTTTGCAGCCGGTGGTGCCGCATTAATCCTTACCGAGGCAGCTGCAGTGAACGCGGCGGGCAGGATCAGCCCGCTGGACGCCGGTTTGTATTCCGATAACCAGGCCGCGGGGTGGGAACGGATTGTGGACTTTGTCCACCGGCATGGCGCCGTCGATGCCAAGATCGGTGTCCAGCTGGCCCATGCCGGGCGCAAGGCGTCCACCTACTGGCCGTTTTCCGAACGCTCCGGCTCTGTTCCGGAAAGCGACGGCGGCTGGCTCACGGTAGGGCCCGGCAGCGCTCCTTTTGACGGCTATGCTTCGCCCAGAATGATGAGCGAAGAGGATATCCAAGCCGTGGTGACCGACTACGCCGCTGCTGCCAAGCGCGCGGTGGCCGTGGGTTTTGACACCGTGGAGATCCATGGTGCCCACGGGTACCTCCTTCACCAGTTCCAAAGCCCGCTCATCAACACCCGGACAGACGCTTGGGGCGGCAGCGAGGAACGGCGCAACCGGCTGATGCTCGCGGTGGTGGACGCGGTCAGGGAAGTCATCCCGGATTCGATGCCGCTGCTGCTCCGTATCTCGGCGTCGGACTGGGCCGAGGGCGGGGTTGATGTGGAGGCCTCAGTGCGTTTGGCTCGCGCCGCTGCTGAACGTGGCGTTGACTTGGTTGACGTCTCCAGTGGCGGCGCGGTTGCGCATCAACAGATCAGGGCCGTGCCAGGTTACCAGGCAGGGTTCGCCCAGCAGTTAAAGAACGACGCCGGGGTCCTCACCGGTGCGGTTGGTTTGTTGACGAGTCCTACGCAGGCGGAGGACATTGTGGCCAACGGGAGGGCTGATGCGGTGTTCATGGCCCGTGCCGCGTTGCGTGATCCGCACTGGTGGCTGAGGGCCGCCTACGAATTAGGCCATGACATTGCGTGGGTCCCGCAGTACCAGCGGGCCGTTCCCCGCCACGGCTTCTAGGACCTCCTCCAGGTTTCCGCCAGCAAGGTTAGGCTGGGTTCATGACGGAACCACGCCATGAACCCATGCCCACATTCGAGCCGCCACGAGCTGCCGCGCCGCCGCAAGCTGCCGAGCCGCCACAAGCTGCCGAGCCACCGCAGGTGGCCGCTCACCCGATGCCCTCGGAGGACTCGCCCGGGAGCGAGCCACTGGCTGCGCTGTCCATTCGGGGCCTGGCCAAACGATTCGGCGAGAAAATCGCCGTCGACGGCGTGAGCCTGGAAGTCCCTGCCGGATCCTTCTACGGGATGGTCGGGCCTAACGGTGCAGGAAAGACCACCACGTTGTCCATGGCCACCGGACTGCTGCGGCCGGACTTTGGCACAGCCTTGATCCACGGGGTTGACGTCTGGTCGCGGCCGCTGGAGGCCAAGAAGCTCATGGGCGTCCTGCCTGATGGCGTGCGCCTGTTTGATCGGCTGACCGGCGAACAGCTGGTGACGTACTCGGGTCTGCTCCGCGGTATGGACCGTGAAGTGGTGGGCTCCCGGGTGCCTGAATTGCTGGCTGCCCTGGATCTCCAAGCGGACGCCGGCAAATTGGTTGTGGACTACTCGGCAGGTATGACCAAGAAAATTGCCTTGGCCTCAGCGCTGATCCATGCTCCGCGTCTGCTTGTCCTTGACGAGCCCTTTGAGTCGGTGGATCCTGTGTCGGCCGCCAATATCAGGGGCATCCTTGAGGGGTATGTTGCTTCCGGCGGTACGGTCATCGTTTCGAGCCACGTCATGGATCTTGTGCAGCGCATGTGCAGCCACGTAGCAGTTGTGGCTGGTGGGCGTGTTTTGGCCGCGGGCTCCGTGGACGAGGTCCGCGATGGTTCCACGTTGGAGGAACGCTTCGTCCAGTTGGTGGGCGGCGGACACCGGACGGAGGGCTTGGAATGGTTGCGCACCTTCTAAACCTCAAGTGGCGCCTGCTCCTGAACGGGTTCAAGCGCAGCCCGTGGCAGTTGGTAGGCATGGCGTTGGGGCTCGTTTATGCATTGGGATTGCTGGTCCTCCTGGTTGGAGGCCTCATAGCGCTGCGGTGGGCTGATCCGGAGATCGCCCACACTGTAGTGGTATTGGGTGGAGCGGCCGCTGTCCTGGGTTGGGCCATCATTCCGCTCGTTGCTTCGGCGGCGGACATGACCTTGGACCCTGCCCGGTTCACCACCTTTGCCATACCGCCTAGACAACTCTTGACCGGCCTTGCCCTCGCGGGCTTCATCGGTATTCCCGGTCTGGCCACTTTGCTCGCTGCGCTCGGGACCGTAGGGACCTGGTGGCGTAGTTTTCCAGCGGTGGCAGGTGCCTTGTTGGGTGCGGTTCTGGGTGCCATAACGTGCATCGTCCTGTCCAAAGTAGTCACGACGGCGACTGCCGGCCTTGCGGCGTCGCGGCGTTTCAAAGATGCCAGCAGCATTATTGTGTTCATTCCGCTGGTGTTGCTAGGCCCCATCATGATGGGAATTCTTGACGGCGTTCGCGGAAGTGCTGATTACCTCCCCGTGTTGGCCAGGGCTGTTTCCTGGACGCCGCTGGGTGCAGCGTGGTCTCTGGGCGGAGACCTCGAATCAGGCAATGTGGCCGCCGCGGGGCTCAAGTTGCTCATTGCGGCAGCAACCATCGTCGCCCTGCTCCTGTGCTGGCATGTTCTGCTGCAGCGGGCGTTGGTGACGCCTCCGTACTCCGGAGGGTCAGCAAAGAAGGGTGGAAAACTTGGACTGTTCGGTCTTCTTCCCGGAACACCGGCAGGTGCAGTTGCTGCCCGGGCTCTGGTCTATTGGATGAAGGATCCGCGGTACGCGGCATCCCTGGTTATTGTTCCCCTGTTTCCTGTCATCTTTTTCTTCAGCGGCTCACAGAGCGGCAGTTACGGCATGCTCATGATCCTGGGGCCGCTGACGGCCTTTGTGATGGCCTGGTCGATTTGCGCTGATGTCTCGTACGACAACACAGCTTTTGCGCTTCACCTCGCAGCAGGTGTCCGTGGCATCGATGACCGCCTGGGCCGGGCGTTGGCTTGCCTGGCACTTTCCCTTCCGGTGGTGCTGGTGTTCACCGTAGGGCCGCTTTTTGTCACCGGTGACTGGCAATGGCTGCCCAATCTCTTGGGCTTGTCGTTGGGCACGCTCTTGACCGGGCTGGGGCTTTCATCCGTGATTTCAGCGCGTTACAACATCGCCGTGCCCTTGCCGGGGGACAGCCCGTTCAAGAAACCCCCGGGAAATGTCGCCCAGACCCTCGCAGTTCAGGCAGTTGGTATGGGTCTTTTGGCTCTTCTACTGGTTCCGGAGCTTGCGCTGGTGGCTGTTCAGGCGTTCAGTGGAGGTTCGGAAGCTGGATGGATCAACTTGGCAGTAGGTCCGGTACTGGGCGTTATCCTGTTCGTGGTGGGCGTCCGCCTTGGTGGAAAGTGGTTGGACGCCAGGGGGCCGGAGATGTTCGCCCAGCTCAGCGCAAACCGATAACCACGTAACAACCGTGCCCGTAGGTGGGACATGGGATAACGTCTTTGTCAGATAGCTCGACGACCACAACTAGAAAGGCCGTGACGATGGAAGTTGTCATTCTCCCTGGCACTAAACAGATCGGTGCACTTGCAGCCGATGCCATCGAAGCGCTGGTCCGCCGTAAGCCCAATGCTGTACTGGGCTTGGCAACGGGTTCGTCCCCTCTGCCCATTTACGACGAGTTGGCCAGCCGCTATGAGGCCGGGGGATTGGACTTCAGCCAGGCGCATGGTTTTGCGTTGGACGAATACGTGGGGCTTGAAGCGGGACATCCCGAGTCCTACCGCGAGGTAATCCGGCGCGAGTTCACCAACCGTGTGAATATCAAGCCGGAAAACGTCCATGGACCCGACGGCGCAGCCGGGGACCTTGAGGCAGCATGCCAGGCCTATGAGGATGCCATCAAAGCCGTGGGTGGAGTGGATCTCCAGATCCTGGGTGTGGGGACAGACGGGCACATTGGCTTCAACGAGCCCGGGTCCTCCCTGGCATCCCGAACGCGCATCAAGACGCTGATCGAGCAGACCCGGAAGGACAACGCCCGCTTCTTCGACAGCATCGACGACGTTCCCCACCACGTAGTCACCCAGGGACTGGGAACCATCATGGACGCCCGGCATGTGGTGTTGGTCGCAACAGGGGCGCAGAAAGCCCAGGCTGTGCGTGATTTCGTGGAGGGACCAGTAGCTGCAATTTGTGCAGCATCAATCCTTCAGATGCACCCGCACGCCACGATTTTGGTGGATGAGGCAGCCGCGTCATCGCTGAAACTGGCTGATTATTATCGGCACACTTACGACAACAAGCCGGAGTGGCAGGGACTGTAGACGGTAAGATGTTTGGCATGACTACGCTTCCTCCGGATCCATTCGAAAACGACCCCATGCGAGAGCTTTCCGGAGCCGGAACGTCCACTGCCACCATTGAGCGCGAGGAAACGCGCCAGGAAGTGGAACCCGGCGACCGCGAGCGGTTTTCGCACTACGTCCGCAAGGAAAAGATCATGGAGTCGGCCCTGAGCGGTGAGCCAGTCATTGCCCTTTGCGGCAAAGTCTGGACACCGGGGCGCGATCCCAAAAAGTTCCCGGTCTGCCCGGAGTGCAAGGAGGTTTACGACGGCCTCCGCCCCGGCAACGACGGTGGAAACAACGGCGGCCCGGGCAACTCCAAGTAGTGGGTGGGAAGAGAACACCGGCCCTGTCTGATCATCTCCGGCCCGTCAGCTTTGGCGTGCCCGGAAATCCGGAAATGATCATCGCTGCCATCAGCCCGGGGGAGCCAGCATGACAGAAACACTATTTGGTGGACCGTCCCTGCCTCCGGCGTACCCGGAACGTGCTGCGTGGGGTACAGCGCCCAAGCTCCGTGCGTGGCAGCAGGAGGCACTTGACCTCTACATGAACCGCAATCCCAAGGACTTCCTCGCCGTGGCAACCCCCGGCGCCGGTAAGACCACCTTTGCCCTTCGCATCGCCACCACGCTGCTGGATAGTGGGGTGGTCAACAGGATCACCATCGTGGCACCTACGGACCACTTGAAACGTCAGTGGGCGGATGCCGCAGCCAAAGTGGGAATCGCCATTGATCCAAACTTCAAGAATTCCGATGGCCAGCATGGTCGTGGCTTCGTGGGCGTTGCCGTCACGTACGCACAGGTAGCCAGCAAGCCCATGCTGCATCGGGCGAAAACTGAAGCGGCACGCACTTTGGTGATCCTGGACGAAATCCACCACGGCGGCGAAGCTTTATCGTGGGGCGATGGCCTGCGCGAGGCCTTTGATCCGGCCGCCAGGCGCCTGTCACTGACAGGTACTCCGTTCCGCTCGGATACCTCGCCGATTCCCTTTGTTGACTACGCTGAGGACCGGGACGGCATCCGGCGTTCCAAAGCCGATTACACGTACGGCTATGGCAATGCGCTGCGGGACCACGTAGTGCGCCCCGTACTTTTCATGGCGTATTCGGGCCAGATGCGGTGGCGTACCAGTGCAGGTGACGAGATGGCTGCCTCGCTGGGTGAAGCTGCTGTCACCAAGGACATCACCTCCCAGGCCTGGCGCACGGCGTTGAACCCCACCGGCGAGTGGATTCCTGCCGTCCTCGCTGCGGCGGATAAGCGCCTCAGCGAGGTCCGGAGGACGGTGCCGGACGCCGGTGGCCTGGTCATTGCCACAGACCACGAGGACGCCCGGGCCTACGCGGGCCAGCTCAGGAAGATCACGGGCCAGTCGCCCACGGTGATCCTTTCGGACGACTCCAAGGCTTCGAGCAAGATCGAGGAATTCTCCGCGGGTGAACAGCGCTGGATGGTTGCTGTCCGCATGGTGTCCGAAGGCGTTGACGTGCCGCGGCTGTCGGTGGGCGTCTATGCCACCTCCACCTCCACACCTCTGTTCTTCGCTCAGGCCGTGGGGCGTTTTGTGCGTGCCCGCAAGAGGGGCGAGACGGCGTCGGTCTTCCTGCCCTCCGTGCCGCCGCTGATGATTCTCGCCAACACCATGGAGGCAGAGCGGGACCACGCGTTGGACCGCCCGGAGAAGGACGAGGACGGCCTCTTCAATCCCGAAGAGAACCTCATGGCAGAGGCCAATCGGGAAGACAAAGCGTCGGACGAGCTCACCAAAGGCAAGTTCGAGGCTCTGGATTCCCAAGCGTCATTTGACCGCGTCCTTTTTGACGGTGGTGAGTTTGGCACGGGAGCGGACATCGGTTCCGATGATGAATTGGACTTCCTTGGCATTCCCGGGCTCCTGGACGCAGAGCAAGTGGGCACACTGCTGCGCCAACGCCAGCACGATCAGCAGTCCCGCAAGAAACGCCAGTCACCGCTGGCGGCTGCGGCCGCGCCCGCTGTGCCTGACCACCGGATGCTCATGGACCTGCGCAACGAGCTGGCCAAAAACGTGGCTGCCTGGGCTGCCCGTACCGGCACGCCCCATGGTGTGGTTCACACCAAACTGCGTGAAGTGTGTGGTGGCCCGGCTGTCGCCCAAGCGAACGAGGAGCAGCTGCAGGCCCGCCTGCGCAAGCTTCAGGACTGGTTCATCGGCAGGAAGTAGCTGGAACCACTAGCAGCTGAAACAGGGAAGGGCGCCGCGGTTGCGGCGCCCTTCCCTGTTTCCAGGAATTCACGAATCAGTCGCGTTCGACTTCCACTCCGGCGGCTTCCATTTCGTCATAGGCATCGCTGAGGTCATCGGCGATTCCTGCCGTGAGCCCGGCAATCACCGTGGTGGTGTATCCGGCCTGGACCGCATCCAGCGCCGTAGCCTTCACGCAGTAGTCCGTGGCAAGTCCTACCACCACCACTTCCTCGACGTCGTGGCTTTGGAGCCAATCGTCGAGTCCGATCGCGTCTTCGTCGAGGACTTCAGTTACGGTGGTGCCTGCTTTGAGGTCGCCGGTGGGGACATCGTCCTCAGGAGCCAGGACGCCCTCGAAGCCGGAGTAGGCCGCGGTGAATTGACCTTTCCGGAAGTAGGCATGGATGTACTCGGGATCCAGGTCTTCGTGTAGCTCGGCACCTTTGCTCCTGGCCCTGCAATGCGGAGGCCAGGAATCCACCATGTCCGGGTTATCTGAGAAGTGGTCGCCGGGCTCGACGTGCCAATCCTGAGTGGCCACGATGTGATCGAAATGCTGTTGGTTGGCGTCCATGTATTCGGTGATGGCACTTGCAACGGCGGCGCCACCTTCAACAGCAAGCGTTCCGCCCTCGCAGAAGTCATTTTGAACATCGACGATAATCAGGGCCCTGGACATCAGTTCTCCTCGTAGATGGTGGGAATGGCAGCTTCGCCTCGCTGGAGTCGGTTCACGACGGCGGGCAGCTCGGCCATGGTGGCAGCGTGCCGTTCCCGGGCGCGGATGACACCTTCGGGTCCGGTCCACCCGGGCAACACCTCACCGTTCTTGACGAACTGGTGAAGCAGTTCGCGGTCGTTGCCGTCATCTTCGGGGCGGTGGCCGATCCCCACGACTTCCTGGGTGGCCCGCCCGCGCTCGTTGAGCTTCCGCAGGGCGTATTTGCGACCTCCGACGCTTGCCTTGTTCTTGGCGGCCTTGGCTACCGAGATGAACTCGCCGGCATCGTTGGTGCGGCTGACGAGTTTGTAGACCATGCTGGCCGTCGGAGCACCGGATCCGGTGACCAACGACGTTCCAACACCGTAGGAGTCCACCGGGGCGGACTGCAGGGCGGCGATGGCGAATTCGTCGAGGTCGGAGGTGACCACAATGCGGGTGTTGACGTTGCCGAGGTCATCAAGAAGTTGCCGGACCCACTGTGCTTGCGCAATGAGGTCGCCGGAGTCCAGGCGGACGGCGCCGAGTTTATCGCCGGCCAGCTCGACGGCGGTACGCACCGCGGTCTCGACGTCGTAAGTGTCTACCAAGAGGGATGTACCGGGGCCGAACGCTGCGATCTGTGCCTCGAATGCTTCACGCTCGGTGTCATGAAGGAGCGTAAAGGAGTGCGCTGCCGTGCCGACGGTCCTGATACCGAACCGCCGTCCGGCTTCGAGGTTGGACGTGCTGGCGAAGCCGGCAATCACGGCGGCGCGGGCTGCCGCCGTCGCCGATTCCTCCTGGGTGCGCCGGGAACCCATCTCGATGCAAGGGCGTGTGCCGGCTGCCGAGGTCATCCTCGAGGCCGCCGAAGCAATGGCGCTGTCGTGATTGAGGACCGACAGGATGAAGGTTTCCAGGATGCAGGCTTCGGCGAACGTGGATTCGACAATGAGGATGGGGGAGTTGGGGAAGTAGGCGTCACCTTCGGCGTAGCCCCAGATGTCGCCGCTGAACTTGTAGTCGGCCAGGTAGTCCAGGGTCTCCTGGTTGACCACTTTGTTTTGCTCAAGGAATGCGAGCTCGGCGTCGCCGAACCGGAAGTCCGCTATGCCCTCCAAAAGGCGTCCCGTGCCGCCTACCACGCCATACCGGCGGCCATCCGGCAGTCGCCGGGCGAATGCTTCGAACACCGAGCGGCGGTGCGCGGCGCCCGAGTGCAAGGCTGCCTGAAGCATGGTCAGTTCGTAGTGGTCTGTGTACAAGGAAGTTGCGGGGTGGTCCCACGACGAGGCTCTACTCACGAATTCACTCTAGTGCGAGCCGCCCTAGAATGGACAGATGAGCCCTAGCGTTGCGTACGGCACGGACATCGATGAGCGGACCAAAGCTGCAGAGCAGTCCTCCACCGATGTCCTGACAGCCCCTGATATCCCGTGGAACCTTGTGATCTGGAACGATCCCGTGAATCTGATGAGCTACGTGAGCTTTGTGTTCCAGAGTTACTTCGGCTACTCCGAATCCAAAGCCCACAAGCTCATGATGGAGGTCCATAAGAAGGGCCGGTCCATTGTTGCCCATGGCAGCAAGGAACAAGTGGAGCAGCATGCCGTAGCCATGCACGGCTTTGGCTTGTGGGCCACGGTTGAAAAGGCCGCGAGCGGCAACGAGACACCCGGGAAGGGCGGCCGCCAGCGTGGCTAAGGCATTCAAGTACGGACTCAAGGGCATCAGCGGATACCTGGAGCCCGCGGAGCGTGACCTCCTGCGGGGATTGCTGGACGACGTCATTTCCATGCTGGAGTCGGACGCCCGGGAGAACGAGGATCCGCTGGCTGCGCTGATCGGCCTGGATATGGACGTCCAGCAGCCCAGCGACCGCGCCCTGCTGCGTCTCTTACCGAACGTCATGAAGGACGACGACGACGGCTCGCTGGAATTCCGCCAACTCACCGAACGCTCTGTCCGGGAAAACAAAATCGGTGCCCTGAGGGCTGCGGCTTTGGGCCTGGACAAGAACGACCTCGTTTTGACCCCCGAGGACGCGACCCGCTGGTCCATGGCGCTGAACGATGTCCGGCTCGTGCTGGCCGAACGCCTGGATATTCGCGATGAAGCCGATGCCGAGCACATCCACAGCATGCAGGACTGGAGCCAGGCAGAGGACGTGGAGAGCTACCTGGCCCTCGTCTACAACTTCACCACCTGGCTTCAGGAGTCTTTGGTGCAGGCGATGATGGCTGCACGACAGGCGAAATCCTGATCCGGGTGGCGGGATGCTCCTCACACCGTGTGACACATCAGACACGAGGCGGAGAGCACAGGTAATGGCCGCACACCACGGGAAGCCTTATTCTCGAATAATTATGACTTCAGATTCGGGCTCACCCATCGGCGCGTTGGGCAGTAATGCCCCCATTGGCAATGGGGAACTCCTAGGGACACGTCCGATCGGCATCTTTGATTCAGGCGTGGGCGGGCTGACTGTTGCACGGTCCATCATTGACCAGCTCCCCAACGAATCAATCCTTTACGTGGGCGATACCGCTAACGGCCCCTACGGTCCGCTGCCTATTGCCGAAGTTCGCGCGAACGCGCTGGGCGTCATGGACGAACTCGTGGATTCGGGCGTTAAGTTGCTGACCATTGCGTGCAACTCGGCCTCCGCCGCGGTGCTCCGCGATGCCAGGGAACGCTATACCGCCCGCTATGGCATCCCGGTGATCGAAGTGATCCAGCCGGCAGTCCGGCGCGCTGTCTCGGCTACCCGTTCCGGCAAGATTGGTGTTATTGGAACCTCGGCCACCGTGGGTTCGAGAGCCTATGAGGACACTTTTGCCGCCGCCCCGGACCTTAGCATCACGTCCGTGGCCTGCCCGGCTTTCGTGGAGTTCGTGGAAGCTGGAATCACCACGGGCCCCGAGCTCCTGGCTGCTGCCAATGAGTACCTCGAGCCCCTCAGAGTCGCCGGAGTGGACACTGTTGTCCTGGGCTGCACCCACTACCCGCTGCTGACTGGTGTCATTTCATTCGTCATGGGGGAGGACGTCACGCTGGTTTCCAGTGCCGAGGAGACGGCCAAAGACGTCTACCGCGCGTTGGCCAACCACGGCATTCAGCGGACAGAGACGCGGGCACCGAGCCACGAATTCATAGCTACCGGTGATGCTACCCAATTCGAGACTCTGGCCCGCCGCTTCCTGGGGCCGGAAGTCCTCTCCGTAAAGCATGTGGACCACGTCGCGGCCCAGTACCCCACAGGCAGCCTGGCTCGAATAACTCCCGAGATGCTCGAAGCAGCACGGTCCGGATCCGGGCTCTCCCGCCGCTCGTACTTCGTCCAGCCCGATGAGACGCTCAGTCGCGGCACCGGAACAACCATGGGACGTGACCTGTGAAGCTGACCATCGTGGGCTGCACGGGCTCGTTCCCCGGCCCTGGCTCGCCGGCGTCGTGCTATCTGGTGACAGCGCACGACGGTGAGCGCGAGTGGAAGATCGTGATGGACCTGGGCAGCGGAGCTTTGGGTGCCATCCAGCGCTATACGGATCTGGAAGACATCGACGCGATCTTCCTCACGCACTTGCATCCTGATCACTGCATGGACCTCTGCGGCCTTCACGTCGCGGTTCGTTGGAAGCCGGGCGGCTGGGGCAGGGATCGCCTGCCGGTGTGGGGACCTGCAGCCACCGCGGACAGGATGGCCACCGCCTATGGGCTGGATCTCGATCCCGGCATGCACGAGGAATTCGACTTTACCAACTGGACCGAGCTCAAGCCGGTGACGGTGGGTCCCTTCACCGTGACCCCTTTCGCCGTCAACCACCCCGTTGAAGAGGCCTATGCCTTGCGCGTCACCGCTACGGAACCGGGCAAGGACGGCCTTCCCGTCACCAAGGTCCTGACCTATTCGGGGGATACGGATTCCTGCCAGGGACTCGAGGACGCCGCGAGGGGCTCGGACTTGTTCCTGTGCGAGGCGGCATTCGAGGAAGGCAGGGATGACGGCATCAAGGACGTCCACCTCACGGGCAAGCGTGCAGGTGAGGCTGCCATGAATGCCGGTGCCAAGCGACTCCTCCTCACGCACATCCCTGTATGGACCTCGCAGACCAAGGTGTTGTCCGAAGCTAAACCGGTCTTCACCGGTGACGTGGCAGTGGCGGTTGCCGGAGTCCACTACACGATCTAGCCTCACACCATGTTCAGCCCTACCCGGCGTCGGGGTGGTGCCGTCAGCTTGGCTAAGCTTGAACCATGACTTTTGAAGCTACAGCCACTCCCGTCATCCGCGCCGATGGCCGGACCCCCGATCAACTGCGACCCATCAGCATCACCCGCGGCTGGTCAAAGCAGGCCGAGGGCTCGGCACTGATCGAATTCGGCAACACCCGGGTTCTGTGCACCGCTTCCCTGACTGAAGGTGTGCCCCGTTGGCTCAAGGGCGAAGGCCGCGGATGGGTCACGGCCGAGTACGCCATGCTGCCGCGCGCCACAAACACCCGTTCGGACCGTGAATCCGTCAAGGGCAAGATCGGTGGGCGCACGCATGAGATCTCGCGCCTCATTGGCCGCTCGTTGCGCTCCATCATCGACACCAAGGCACTGGGCGAAAACACGATCGTTCTGGACTGTGATGTCCTGCAGGCCGACGGTGGCACACGCACCGCCGCGATCACCGGCGCATACGTGGCGCTGGCGGAAGCTATCCGCTTTGCCCGGGAGAACAAGCTCATTGCCCGCAACGCGGAGCCCCTGGTGGACACCATTGCGGCAGTGTCCGTGGGCATCATTGACGGCGTTCCCATGCTGGATCTGCCGTATGTGGAAGACGTTCGCGCGGAGACGGACATGAATGTTGTGGTGACCGGTTCGGGGAAGTTCGTGGAAGTTCAGGGCACTGCGGAAGGCGCTCCGTTCGATCGCGACGAGCTCAACGCCCTGTTGGACCTCGCACTGCTGGGCACCACCCAGTTGTCCGCCATCCAGCGCGAGACGCTGGCCGAAGCCCCGTGAGCAGCGCACAGGCCTCCGGGGCTCCACGCCTCGTCCTGGCAACACACAACAAGGGCAAGCTGAAGGAACTCCGGGAACTGTTGCGGGGCCAGGTACCAGGTCTCGACGTCGACACCCAAGTGGTGGACGCCGCTGCGGCAGGTGCCCCGGATGTTGCCGAAACCGGTGTCACCTTTGCTGAGAATTCCCTCCTCAAGGCCAGAGCGGTGGCGGAGGCGACCGGCCTGGTAGCCATCGCCGACGATTCGGGATTGGCCGTTGATGTCCTGGGCGGGGCTCCGGGTATTTTCTCGGCGCGATGGTCCGGCACGCATGGTGATGACATCGGCAACCTGAAGTTGTTGCTGGCACAGCTCTCCGATGTTCCGGACGCTTTCCGCTCAGCTGCGTTTGTATGCGCTGCTGCATTGGCGGTGCCGGGTCTGGACGGCATTGCCCACGAGACGGTGGAGTACGGCCAGTTGGAAGGGACGTTGCTGCGTGAACCCCGTGGCGAAGGCGGCTTTGGCTATGACCCCATACTGCAGCCGGCCGGGATGGACCGCAGCTGTGCGGAATTGAGCTCGGAGGAGAAGAACGCCATCAGCCACCGTGGACAGGCATTCCGTGCACTGCTTCCCGCGATCGTCGCGGCGTTGTCCGGGCCCAACGCCACGTAGCTTCTTCCCCTACGCGAAAAGGCACCCCGCTGTTGCGGGGTGCCTTTTGTGTTTCAGGGTTCAGGGAGCTTAGTGCTCGCTGTGCTTGCCGCCCTCGTGTTCGTCGATGAATTCCTCCACAGGGTCCGTGCCTTCGGCAGCGGCCCGGCGCTTGGCCATGAATCCACGCCCGATCTCAATGAAGATCGGGATGACTGAGATCAGGACGATGACGATGAAGATGATGTCGATGTTGTTTCCAACCCACTCAAACTGGCCAAGCCATGCGCCGAGCAGGGTAACGCCGCCGCCCCACAGGACGGCACCGATGACGTTGAAGAGGAAGAACTTACGCTTGTCCATCTGAGCCACGCCCACGATCACCGGCACGAACGTGCGGATGATGGGCACGAAGCGCGCCAGAATCAAGGCCTTGCCGCCGTGCTTTTCGAAGAATGCGTGGGCGCTCTCCACGTTTTCCTTCTTGAAAAGCCTGGAATCCGGCTTATTAAAGATGGCAGGGCCGGCCTTGGACCCAATGAGATAGCCGGTCTGGTTGCCAATGATCGCGGCCACGATGATCATGCCGCACATGGCCCAAAGATTGAACTCGATGGCACCCGTGGAGACCAGGAGTCCCGCCGTGAACAGCATCGAGTCGCCGGGAAGGAAGAACCCCACCAGGAGGCCCGTTTCTGCGAACACAATGGCGCAGACCAGAAGGACCACCCACGGTCCCAAGGGTGAATCACGGAGGAAGACGTCGGGGTTCAACCAGTCCGGCAGGAACGAAGCCATAGGCGGCTGTACCGGGCCCGCGCCCCCGAAAGTGGATACGGCAAGGTCGCTTATCGCAGAGAAGATCACCCATCAAGCCTACTTGACGGCCGTCGTCGTATTTTTCCCGGGGACCTCTTGACACTAGGTTTGTCAGTTGTATGGTTAGTTGCATGAGTAATGAACCAATGAGGCGGTGGAGCTCATGATCGATGACAGCAAGCCGATCTTCATGCAGATCGCCGAACTCATCGAGAACGGCATCGTGGACGGCACCATGGCAGAGGAATCCCAGGTGCCCTCCACCAATGAGTTCGCGGCCTTCCACCGCATCAACCCGGCAACCGCCGCCAAAGGCGTGAACGTGCTGGTGGATTCGGGAATTCTCTACAAACGCAGGGGGATAGGGATGTTCGTCGCCACAGGAGCCCGCGCCCAGCTGATAGCGCGCCGCACCGAAGAGTTTGTTGAGCAGTACGTCAAGCCGCTGGCAGTGGAGGCCCGGAAGCTGGGCATTTCGGCAGAGCAGCTGAACACCATGATCGAACGCAATTCCGGGCTGGCCCCGGAAACCGGGACAGACAAGGAAAGGAGCGCGGCCCTGTGAACGAGACCATCATCGAGGCCCGTCATCTGGTCAAGCATTACAAGGAACTCAACGCGCTGGACAACGTCAATCTGAGCCTGACGGCCAACCGCATCTACGGATTGCTGGGGCGCAACGGCGCAGGTAAGACCACCTTGATGTCCATTCTGACCGCGCAGGCCTTTGCCACGTCCGGTGAAGCGCTCGTCTTCGGCGCCAGCGCCTACGAGAACGACGCCGTATTGTCCCGGATCTGCTTCATCCGGGAATCGCAGAAGTATCCTGAGGACTTCCATCCGCAGCACGCCTTCCGCTCCGCCGCACTTTTCTACAAGAACTGGGACCAGGACTTCGCTGACCGCCTGGCAGAAGATTTCCAGCTTCCCCTCAAGCGAAGGATCAAGAAACTCTCCCGCGGCCAGTTGTCCGCGGTGGGAGTCATCATCGGCCTCGCCTCGCGCGCCGAGCTGACGTTCTTCGATGAGCCCTACCTCGGCCTTGACGCCGTGGCCCGCCAACTGTTCTACGACCGCCTCGTGGAAGATTATGCAGAACACCCGCGGACCATCATCCTGTCCTCCCACCTGATCGACGAGGTAGCGAACCTCCTGGAACATGTTGTGGTCATTGACAGGGGACGGATCATCATGGACGCCGACGCCGAAGAAATCCGGGGTTCGGCTGTGACTGTCTCGGGCTCCGCCGAAAAGGTGGACACGTTCCTGGCCGGCCGGAAGATCCTGCATCGCGAAACCCTCGGTTCCCTGGCATCAGTGACTGTGGATGAGGCGCTGGGCAGCCGCGATCGTGCCGAAGCGCAGGAGTTGGGCCTGGAGCTCTCGCCCGTCTCCCTGCAGCAGCTGGTAGTCCGCAAGACCATGGCGGGACCGGGAGCCACCGGAGCCGCGTCAAAAACAAACGATTTCGCCGATGACACGTTGGAGGCAAGGCGATGAGCAGGACCGTAGCAGTTGCCCGGATGCAGCTGATCAACAAGTGGACATACATCGGATGGCCCTTGACCATCCTGGCGGCATCGTTCCTGATGTCGATCGCCATCTTCGCGCTGATCCCAGTCACCGAAGGAAAAAACGGTGGCGGAAGCCAGGCACCCCTGTGGTACTTCCTGGTCCTCGGCATCCAAAGCATGACCTTGGTCTTCCCGTTTTCGCAGGGTCTGAGCATCAGCCGGAGGGCCTTCTACCTGGGGACCCTGGGCCTGTTCTCCCTCATTGCCCTGGGGATGACGGCGCTTTACCTGATCGGTGGCGTCATTGAGAAGGCAACCACCGGCTGGGGAGTATATGGGTACTTCTTCAACATTCCATGGGTAACCGAGGGCCCCTGGTACTCCACCGCAGCATTCTTCTTCGTGGTCATGATGTTCATGTTCATTGTCGGATTCTGGTTCGCCACCATTTTCAAGCGCTGGGGAACCACAGGCACCCTCATCTCAACCCTGGGCACGGGGTTGGTCCTGATTGGCCTGGCAGCTTTGGCAACATTGGCCGAATGGTGGGGGTACGTGGGCAACTGGTTTGCCCAACAGTCGCCCCTGAGCATCAGCGGATGGACGGCGCTCCTTTGCGTAGTCCTCGCAGCAGGTTCCTATGCAACCCTGCGCAGGGCCACTCCATAGAGGCCCAAATGTCACGTTGACCACAATGCAGGCCGGAAGGGCCGCCCCGCCGTGCAAATCGGCAAGGGCGGCCTTTTTCGGCTGTAATCTTGTCCAGTGGCATTGGACTTTACGGCGATCGACTTTGAAACAGCCAACGGCTTCCGGGGGTCGCCGTGTTCGGTGGGCCTCAGCAAAGTCCGTGGCGGCGTCGTGGTGGAGGAAGCCTCCTGGCTCATGCGCCCGCCGGAGAACCATGATCATTTCGAGTTCCACAACACCCGAATCCACGGGATCCGTGCCGAAGACGTGGCGGGGCGCCCCCGCTTCGGTGAACTCTTCCCGGAAATCGGCGCCTTCATTGGCAACGACGTACTCGCCGCCCACAATGCAGCCTTCGACCTCGGCGTGATTCGCTCAGGACTGGAAGTCTCCGGCCTTGCCGGACCCGCTTACGACTATGTGTGCACGGTCATGCTCTCCCGCCGCTGCTATTCACTGGTTTCAAATTCCCTGCCTTACGCCGCCGAGGAAGCCGGGGTTCCCTTGGTCAACCACCACGACGCCGCGGAAGATGCCCGCGCTTGCGCCGGCATTCTGGTGGACATCGCCAGGCGGAACAACGCCAACAGCATCGCCGAACTCTACCTTTCCCTCGGCCTGAACCTGCCACAGCAACCCGCCTTCGATCCCGCGCATGGCCTCTCCAAGGCGACCATGTCCGCGCTCGCGGCACGGACCGGAAGCGCCGCCGAACGTACGCTCGAACGCGCACTGGGCGTTGCAGGAAGCTTCCAGGCCTGGCCTGAGGAGGGCCCCAACCCGTTGCCCAACCCGTCCGCGGAACCCGGACATCCGCTTTTCGGGCAGACCGTGGTGTTCACGGGCGACCTCGCCATCACCAGGCCGGAGGCGAAGTCACGGGCCGCGGACATGGGAGCACGTCCCGAAAGCCGGGTAACAGCGCGGACTACTGTGCTGATAGTTGGTGACGGTTTCGTGGCGGGTGACTTGCGCGCAGGCCGCCTCACAGGCAAGGCCAAGCGCGTCCTGGAGCTGCACGCCAAGGGCCAGCAAATCGAGGTTGTCTCCGAAGGTGAATTCCTGCAGATGGTGGGCGGCGCATAGCCTCCACCACACGGTCAGCAGTTCATACTGCGCAACAAAGCTATCCGCTGGGAGAGCCGCACTCCTAGCCTTGGGGCATGGCCAAACCAGTCCTTCCCCAAGCACCCGCTCGCCAGCCTGCCGCTGCGGCTACTTCTGCCGGCGCTGCTCAACGCGGCGGGGTGGACTGGCGGGCAGTTTTTGCTTTCCCCAACCCGGTTAACGAGTACGCCGCCCGGATCACGGCCGGCTTGGTGGTGGCGGTGGCCGTCGCCACCCTCTTGACCGGCTGGGCTTGGGGGCTGGTGGCTCTGGCTGTGGGCTTCTGGCTCCGTGTGCTGTTCGGTCCGCGGATCTCCCCGCTCGCAGTTCTGTCAGTGAAGGTGTTGGCACCCCGGCTTGGACACGCCAAGCTCGTTGCCGGTCCACCAAAGCGTTTCGCGCAAGGCATCGGTGCCGCCTTGACGAGTGCCGCCGTCGTGCTGTTCTTCACCGGTTTCCAGCCCGCCGCCTGGATCCTGCTGACGCTGCTGATCGTGGCGGCTTCGCTGGAAGCATTCGTGGGCTTCTGCCTCGGATGCGCGATCTTTGGCTTCCTGCAGCGCCGCGGCTTTATCCCTGAGGACGTGTGCGAAGCCTGCAACAACGTCACGCTCCGCAAGGCGTAGCCACTACCTACCCGGTGGTGACGGCAAGCAATCTGTCCGCCATACCGCGAATGACTTCCGGGGCCTCCAGCGCCTCCAGCCAATCGGCCGGCAAGCATGCCAGACCATAGTAGGCGCCCAGGATGTTCCCGGTAATGGACCCTGTGGAGTCACTGTCGCCACTGTGATTGATGGCCACGGCGATTGCGTTGCGGAAGTGCTCTGCCGGCGTGCCGCCTTTGGTTGCCAGCACCGCGTAAAGCCCGACGGCGAGCGCTTCCTCGGCGATCCAACCCTCACCAAGTGCTGTGGTCAGTTCTTCCGGGTCCAGAGGGGCGGGCCGCAGGGACAACTGCAAGGCTCCTTCAAGACGCTCCGCCAGTTCGGGTGCTTTGGTAGGAACGGCGTTGACGTAGTTGAGCGCCTCGGTTGCTGCGGTGCGGACGTCCATACCGGCCACGACGTTGTGGATCAGCAGGCTGAAGGCGGCTGCGCTGAGCCGTGCTGAAGGGTGTCCGTGCGTCAACGACGCGGCGTCCGAACTGAGCTTGTAAACGGCTTCGCGTGAAATGTGGGGGATAAGTCCAAACGGGGCTGAACGCATCACGGTGCCACACCCTTTGGAGTCGGCATTGACCGGACGGGCCACCGTTCCCATAGTGCCCGTTGCCAAACCGCTGAGGCAGGCGTTACCGGGTGCGCGGCGGTGGCGCAGGACCTCCTGGGCATCGATCCACCGCGGTTGCGGCACGGGAGCGGCGGAGTCAACAGCAACGTCCTGGGTGGCGAGCCAACGCAGGTAGGCAAGCCATAGGCAGGCGATCTCGTCCGCAGCTACGCCATCGTTGGCCCATTCGAGTGCTTCCACCAGGCCGTCAACGGTGTACAGCGTCATTTGCGTGTCGTCCGAGAAGTGGCTGGCGCCGTCGAGCTGACCGAAAGTCTTCAGGCCCTCGGAACCATACCGTGCGCGGATCGCGGCGATGGAGTCGAACTCCACTGCGTAGCCAAGCGAATCACCCAGTGCCCCTCCCAAAAGTGACCCATGGACACGGGACTCGAAGGATGGATCAGCGGGCGATTTAGGTTCAACACTCATGCCAGTAACTTACCGTGCCGTGAGGCCCCGCTGGTATGGTGGGGAAGCTGCCCGGCACTGACAAAACTTGGAGAGACATGGCGCGTGAACCTCAGTGGCGACGGACAGGCAAGACACCCGACTACAGGTTTTCTCTCGCCAACGAACGTACTTTCCTCGCATGGATCCGCACATCCCTGGCACTGCTTGCCGGGGCGGTTGCCGTAGACCAGTTGGCCCCGAACATCGCGCCCACCCCGGTGCGGCTGGTTCTTTGTGTTTTGCTTGCCTTGGTTGGCGCGGGGTTGGCGGCACTTTCGTATCGTCGTTGGGGTCAGATGGAAGCGGCGATGCGCAACGATCAGGCGCTCCCGTTCTCCCGGGTCATGCTGTTCATGACCATCGTGGTTGCCGTGGCGGCCTTCGCTTTCGCGGTGCTGATTTTGGTGGCGCGGTAACTATGGAAGTCCGTGACCCCGGATTGCAGCCTGAGCGCACTATCTTGGCATGGCGCCGGACGCTGATCTCCCTGGTGGTGGTGGACTTGTTCATTTGGCGAAGCTGGCTGACGTCTGAGCCCTCAACCGGCCACCTCGTCGCGGGCCTTCCCGGGCTTGATTACCAAGGAATCTGCGCTCTCATGGCAGCTGCAGCCACCATCGTGGTGGCGGCAGTGGTGTGGGTTCGCTCACGGCAGCTCCACGCCGGCAACGGGGCTGCTTCGGCCCGGCTGGTCCGGGTCAGCATGTTGGCTGTGGTGGGGCTCGGTGCTACCGCGATCGCAGCGATCGCCTTGGGCGGATAAGCTCGGAGGCGGGATTCAGCTGGCGCCCAGACTCGGCTGACAAAATGCTCAGTGGCCTTGAGCTTGCATGACCCCTGCAGCGTCGGTGCCAAGCATCAGCGTCCGCCGCGACCGAAGCCGGCCATACCGGCATCCAGACCAACCGAAGGACTCCTTGGACATGACCTCTCCTGTACAGGCCCCACCTGAACCCCAACCGGGACTTGTTGCCCGGTTGTCGGCTGAAGCTTTGGGATCGATGTTCGTTGTGGTTGTCGCGGCGGGAGTCGGGATTTTCTCCAATCCTGGTGGTGCCCCCGTGCCTGTTGCCCTTGCAACCGGCCTTGCGGTGACAGTGGCCATGCTGGCCTTCGGCTATGTCTCGGGAGGCCACTTCAACCCTGTGATCACTGTGGGCAATCTGATCGCCGGTCGAGTCCGGGCTGTTGCGGCCTTGGGCTATGTAGCAGCGCAAATTATCGGCGGCGTGGTTGGTGCTGCCTTGATCTACTTTGTGGTGAGCACGGTGCCCGTCCTTACGGACGCGAGGGCCGCTTTTGACGTCGTTGCACCAGGTTATGGCGACCACGCTGCCGCCCAAACACAGCTCGCCGGGGTTCTGTTGGTCGAGGTCCTAGGTGCAGCTCTCATCGTGGCTGTGTTTCTTGGCGCGACCGCCGGCCGCCGCGCTGTTCCGGCTATGGCCCCCTTCGCCGTCGGCTTGGCTATGGCTGTCCTGCTTCAGCTGGGACAGGTACTGGGAAACCTTCCCTTCAACCCTGCGCGGGCAACAGCGCAGGCATTCTTCAGCTCGTCCTGGGCGCTTGAGGGTCTGTGGCTCTTCTGGGTGGCCCCGCTGATGGGCGCCGCGCTTGCAGGCCTTGCCTTCCGCGGCTTCCAAGGCCTCTCCACTACTGCCGTGGCGGCGCCTGGTGACGTTCAAGGCGGCAGCGATGGCGTCAACGACTCTTTTGATGCCAACGATGAGCCGGACGAGGACACCGGGGCCAAGGACGCTGCTGCGGAAGCAGACGGTTCCCCTTCCCGCGCAGTGCCGGCCACGCCGGTCAATGATGACGCCCGGGACTTCTTCGACGGTAAAAAGGGCAAATAACCCTACGGGCTCGACGGCGGACGGCTCGCCTGCGCTTTTTTGTCGGTGCCCCCGGTTAGCTTAAAAATATGCGGCTACTTCACACTTCCGATTGGCACCTTGGCCGGTCTTTCCACGGCGTTGGCATGCTCGATGCCCAGCGGAGCTTTGTGGACCAGTTGGTATCACTGGTGGAAGCCAAGTCCGTTGACGTCGTGCTGATTGCCGGGGACGTCTATGATCGTGCTTTGCCCGGATTGGATGTGGTCAAGCTGCTCGATGACGCACTGGTGCGCATCACGCAGGCAGGAGCCGCAGTGGTCCTGACCAGCGGCAACCACGACTCCGCGATCAGGCTGGGTTTCGCTTCCCGCTTGTTGGAACGCGGAGGAGTCCACCTCAGGACCAAGGTGGAGGAACTCGACGTACCGGTGCTTTTCCCGTTGGGAGATAACGGGGCTGGCAAGGACGGCGTGGGGAACGTCCAGGTGGCGATCTACGGCATCCCCTATCTTGAACCGCGGCTTGTGGCTGAACGGTTGGGAGCTGAGAACGCCAACCATTTTGATGTGACCCTGGCCGGAGTGGAACGGATCCGGCGTGATGTTCAGGCGCGTCGTGCATCAGGGCCGGTGTATCCGGTGGTCCTCGCGCATACCTTTGCCAGTGGGGGCATTACCTCGGAAAGCGAACGGGATCTGAGCATTGGCGGCTTGGGCGCGGTTCCCCTGGATCTCTTTGAAGACTTCGCCTACACAGCTTTAGGTCACCTCCATGGGCGGCAGGAGCTGGCACCCAATGTCCGGTACTCCGGTTCTCCCTTGGCCTATTCGTTCTCGGAAGCCAAACACCACAAGGGTGCCTGGCTGGTAGACCTCGACGCCAGCGGCGCGATCGCCGTTGAGGAGGTCCTGTGGGAGGCTCCCAAAGCGTTGGCCACCTTGCGCGGAACGCTGGAGGAGCTATTGGGCGGTGAAGAGCACGCGTGGGCAGAGACAGCCTATTGCCAGATCACGCTGACGGACGCGCAACGTCCTGGGCAGGCCATGGAGAAGGTGCGCACACGTTTCCCGGACACCTTGGTCCTCTCCTTCGATCCCCAAGGTGGTCAGTCACGGCCCTCCACCAGTTACAGCAACCGCCTCGCCGCGGCAGAAGACGACCTCGGTGTCTGCTGCGGTTTTCTGGAACATGTCCGGGAACGCGGTGCAAACGATGCAGAAGAAGCTGCCCTGACGGAAGCACTTGAAGCCGTCCGGCTGCAGGAGGCTGAGCTATGAGGATTCATCGTTTGGACATCGAAGCTTTCGGTCCGTTTGCAACACCCCAACACATTGACTTTGACCAGCTCAGTGCGCAGGGCCTTTTCCTCCTTAACGGCGCCACAGGCGCCGGTAAGACCAGCATTCTGGATGCCATCTGCTTCGCCCTGTACGGGTCCGTTCCCGGTGCCCGCCAGGAAGGGAAACGGCTCCGAAGCGATCATGCTGCGCCGGGTGCTGAGCCGCGGGTGGTGTGTGAGTTCTCTGCGCGTGGCCGCCGTTTTGAAGTGACGCGCTCCCCGGCGTGGGACCGTCCAAGCGCCCGCGGCCGCAATGGATTCACTACCCAGCAGGCCAAGACCCTCCTCAGGGAACGCGTAGCCGGGAGCTGGGAGGAGAAGTCGTCCAGGAATGACGAGGTAGGGGCTGAGCTTTCGGACGTCCTGGGAATGGACCGGGAGCAGTTTACCCGTGTGGTGATGTTGCCACAGGGCGACTTTGCCGCTTTCCTGAGGTCCAAGGCCAACGACCGACTGGACCTGCTCCAAAAATTGTTCGGCACGCAGCGATTCGAAGCGGTGGAACGCCAGCTCCTGCAGCAAGCCGCCGATGCCGCCCGCGCTGTGCAGGACAATGCCTCCGAACTCCAGCAGCTACTTGACCGGGTCGCATCTGAGCATGACCATCTGGATCTTCCTGCAGCTGCTACTCCGGCTGCCGACAAGGAGCCAAACCAGGAGCCGGGACAAGAGCCAACGCCGGAACCAGGCAAGGAACCGGAAGCTTGGCTGGCCGTCATGGAGGCTGAAATTCACTCTGAATGGCAGCGTCGGCAGGACGAGGCAGCGGAGGCAGAATCAGCGGCCACCCGCCTGCTGGAACAATTCCACGAGGCTCAGGAGAGGTCGCTCAGGCATGGTCGGCTGGGCGCTGCGATGCAACGGCGGGTGTTGCTTGAACTGGCAGCGCCCCGAGCGCTGGAGAACAAGGAGATGCTGGGCAGACACCGGCGTGCCGCCGTTCTCAGCGGCCAGCTCGAAGCTGTCGATTCGACGGCGCGCAAACTCGAAACCGCCGCAGAGCGGGCTGCCGGTGTGCGCGGGAAGCTTGGTGCAGCTGGCCTGGACGCCGCTACTACGGATGTAGCTTTGGAAGCCGTTAAAGCCGTCTGCGCAGTGGTTGAGGCACGGCTGCCCGATGAACAACGTCTGGAAGTCATCACGGCACGTTTGGCAACCATGCGTGGTGATATCGCCGAACAGCAGGCCGCTGCCGGCGCTTCGGCCGGTCTACTGGAACAGTTGCGCTCCGACGTGTCCACCGTGGAAGCAGAGATCCAGCCTCTGGAACCGTTGGCTGGCCAGCTCACGGAACTGGAGCGGGAGGCTGCTGGTGCAGCCGAGCTGGTAGGGATTGTGGCCCGCCACGCAACGGCCACCAACGAGTTGGACGGGATCACCCTGAAGCATCTTCAGGCTCGGACCGAATCGCAGGACCTCCGGCAGCAATGGCTTGATGTCCGTGAACTGCGTTTGGCCAACGCTGCGGGGGAGCTCGCTGCGGCGTTGGAAAGCGGTAAGCCGTGCGCCGTGTGCGGAAGTGAGGAACATCCCAACCCAGCCGAAGCCGTGCAAACGGCGCTCTCCCTCGCCCAGGAAGAGGAAGAAGCCAAGGATCGGTTTGAGGCCAGCGAAAAAGCCTTGGCGCTCCTCGCTGAGCAGCTCTCCTCCGCAGCGCAGGTGCTCGCCGGACTGGTGGCCCAGGGAGGTGCAGTGGATGCTGCTGAAGCAGAATCCAAGCGGGCGTCTGCCCAGGAGGCTGCCTCGACGGCTCGCAAGGCGGCGGTGACATTGGAGAAGCTTCGCGCCCGGCACGAGGCCCTCAGCAAGCGGATCGCCCTGGTGCAACAAGAACACGACGCTTCCGCGAACGCTGCGGCCCAGGGGTCTTCGGCAGCACAGCTGCTTCAGGAGCAGTGTGCTGCCCTTGAAGTAGAACTTGCCGGTTTGAAGGACGGCTTCCCCAGCCTTCGCGAGCGGCTGGAAGCACTCTTCGATGAGCGCGGGCTTCTGCAGGCGGCCGTGGATGCAGAGCGGGAACTGGAACAGGCACAACAAGCCTGCGAAGCCGCAGCCGCTTCCCTTGACAAAGCCTTGGTGGAATCCGGATTTGCTTCGGCTGACGAAGCCCGCCGGGAGATCCTCCCGCCCGCAGATGTGGTGGGCCTGGAAAAGGATCTGGCCGATTTCGAGGCCGAATCGTCCCGCTTGGATGAGCTGTTTGCCGGTGAGGACCTGATCCTTGCGGCCAAGGAAGCCAGCATCGGCGAACTCCCCTTGGCCGAAGCCGAGCTTGCCGAGGCGAAGCTTCTTGCTTCAAAGGCCGCCGATGACGCACGGGCCAAGGAATTGGCAGCCGGCCTTGCCGGCAAGTCAGCGGACGCTGTTGCCCGCCTGGGGAAGGAGTACCGGACCCTGGCCCAATCGGGAAGGGAACCTCGGCGCCGGGCACATATGCTCGCAGAATTGGCCGACACCGTAAGGGGCTCGGGTGATAACAACTACCGCATGAGTCTGAACACTTATGTCCTGGCGGCAAGGCTGGAACAGGTAGCCATTGCAGCCTCCGAGCGGCTCGTGGCCATGAGTGATGGCAGATACACCTTGCAGCATACGGACGCCAAGGCCGCCAGAGGCGCAAAGTCGGGCCTTGGGCTGGAAGTCGTGGATGAATGGACCGGTCAGCGGCGGGACACTTCCACGTTGTCGGGCGGTGAATCCTTCATGGCGTCATTATCCCTGGCGCTGGGCCTCGCCGATGTAGTGCAGCAGGAGGCCGGCGGAGTCGATATTGAGACGCTGTTTGTGGACGAGGGCTTCGGCAGCCTGGATGAGCAATCCCTGGAGCAAGTGATGGACGCCCTTGAGGGACTGCGCGACGGCGGCAGGGTTGTTGGCCTTGTCAGTCACGTCGCGGAGATGAAGCAACGGATCACCAACCAGCTGCAGGTGATCAAGGGCAGGCATGGTTCCAGCGTGCGGATTGCCGACGCTGTACCGGTCTGAGACGTATCCGATAGACTTAACCCGTTACACCGGGTCGCGCGCATCGGGAGGAGGGACGATGCGCATCCTTTAGCGAACCCGGATTGATGGAAAAAACTTCTGTAACGTCACAGCCTTCACCCCAGGCTCCCTCCCGCCCCTCCCGCCTGCCGGGCCGTTTCGCTCGGCTGCCTGAACTGGCGGGACCTGGTTTCCTGCCCTTGGGGCTCTTCGCCAGGCTACCCTTGGCCATGCTGACCGTGGGCACCCTGACCTTGGTCACAGCCGTCAGCCACTCCTACGCCATCGGCGGCATGGCAGCCGGAGCCGTCGGTATCGGCTCGGCGGTGGGGGCTCCCGTCCTGGGCTCCCTGGCCGACAGGGCCGGGCAACGGATCGTGCTGCTTGTGGCGGCAGTGGTCAACACCCTTGCTGTAGTGGGGCTCCTTGCTGCTGCGTACCTCACTACCGGTTACGGTTCCGTGGGCGAGGCGGCTGGTGTCCTCATTGTGGCCTTTCTCGCTGGCGCCAGTTGTCCCCAGGTGGGGCCCATGGCCCGTGTTCGGTGGATGGCGCTGACCACCCGTAATTTGTCCCCGGCTGCAGCAAACGGGGCCAGAAGCGTAGCAGCCAACCGGGCCGACCTTGATACCGCTCTGTCCTACGAAGGCACCGCTGACGAGGTCACTTTTGTCCTGGGCCCCGCCTTGGTGGGTGTTCTTGCCAGCTTGGTGGCACCCTGGTTGCCGCTCGCTTTGGCCGCTGTCATGACCATCACCCTGGTTCCGGCCTTCGCCGTCCATCCAAGCCAACACGCGGTGGTGCCCGCACCCCGCAAGCCGCGTACCGGCGTCGCGCCTTCCAATGGACAAGCCTCTATTGGCGAGCACTCCGCCCAAGTCCCTGCGCAGCGGCGTCATCGTTGGGCCGGAGCCGTAGTGGCCGTTCCCGTGGTGGCCATGGTGTGCATGGGTACGTTCTTTGGAGCTACCCAGAACGCGCTGAGTGCCTTCTCGGCGCAGTACGCTACGGCCGAGATCGCCGGACTGCTGTATGCAGTGATGGGGCTTAGTTCAGCTGTGGCGGCGCTGTCTGTAGCTTTCTGGCCGCAACGGTTCAGTCTGGCTTCCCGTTGGGTCGCCGCAGCGCTGGCGATGTCCGTTTTGTCGCTCCTGTTGCTTCTCCCTGCTGGTATTTGGCCCATGATCTTTGTCCTGCTGATACTAGGAATCCCCGTGGGGCCAGTGATGGTCACCGTCTTCAGCATCGGCGGCGTGGTGGCTCCAGCCGGTCGCATGGCCACTGTGATGACGGCGCTCGCCAGCGGAATCGTGGCAGGAACAGCGTTGGGCTCCTACCTGGCCGGGCAATTGGCGCAAACGCAGGGGCCGGGCGCAGCCTTTGTCGTCTCGATGGCGGCTGCAGCAGGGCTGTTGCTGCTGGGTGTCGTCACATCCTTGGTGATGAAGCGCCCACCTCAGGGGTAACCGCTATGCGGCACTGCGGTAGCCGGTGGGAGAGTTCCCGAAAGCTGCGCGGAAGATGCGGCTGAAATGGGCGGCATCGGTGAACCCCCACCGCGCCGCGATGGCTGTTACAGGTCGATCGGCCAGCACAGGATCTCTAAGGTCCCGCCGGCACCGTTCCAGTCGCCGTTGCCTGATGGAGGAGGCTACCGTGGTCCCGATTTCCTGGAAGAGGTCGTGCAGATGCCGCGTTGAGATGTAGTGGGCCGCGGCAATGCTTCCGGGGGAGAGTCCGGGATCACCGAGGTTGGCCTCGATGTAGTCGTGAATGCGGCCAAGCAGCAGCAGATGCGGATCCCTGCCCGTCTCGATCAGTTGATCGAGCTCACCGTTGAAAAGTGTAGTGACCAGGTCCAAGGCGTTGTGGACCAACCGGAGTCCATTGGCCCCGGAGAGGGCCTCAAGGTTGTCGGCCAGTTTCACCAGGAAGGGGCTGATGAGCTCGCCCAGGCCCTCATCGCCCGGAATTCGCAAGGCTGTCACATGTCCCATGGCTTCGGCGGGCAAGTCCAACAAAACGTGCGGGAACATGAGCACCAACGTGCGGAAATCGTCGTCGAAGGTTAATTGATACGGACGCGAGGTGTCGTAGATGGAGAGGTCCCCGGGGCGGAGCACGGCCTCGCGCTCGTCCTGAACCAGGCGGCCCGATCCACCGAGCTGGATGCTGAGTTTAAAAAAGCGCCCCGTGGACTTGGCAATCAGCTCCGGCGTGCGAAGCACAGTGTGGGGCCCGGCTGTAATCTCCACCACGGAGATCTGCCCCAGCACTCGTGCCCTCATCATGCCGTGGAAGTCAGTGCCCGGGAAGGATGAGCTGTTGGGGCCCGTAGCCAGCAGGGGCACGAAAGAGCTGGAGATTGCTTTGCTCCACTCCTGGAACGACTCCGCCACAATGGTTTCCACGGTTGCGGGGCCCATATCAGCCGCGACGGTCATCAAACTCCTTTTCAGTGGCCCGCGGCGCCGGTGCCACTGGGGCAGGGAATGCCGGGTTTGCGGGCGTGAGCTTGCCCACGATTCTACACCGGCGCCCGCATGGGCTCGTGCTTGCGTGCAGCGACAAACTCCCTGCCGTGTGAGACAAGTCACGCGACGCCGCTGCGGTGGAAGATTGCGGAATGACACACACCGTGCCGCGCAATCTCCAGCGGCACCGAGGCAGGAGCACACTATGAGCGTGGACAACCCCGTCAAGGGCAGCGCCCCCGGAGCCGTAAGCACCAAGGGTCGGCTCGGCGTACCGGCAGTAACCTTCATGATTATCGCGGCCTCGGCGCCGCTGACCGTGCTGGCGGGCGGCGTGACCACCACTTTCGCGGTCACCGGGGTCACCGGCGTGCCGTTGTCATTCTTGATCCTTGGTGCAATTCTGGCGCTTTTCGCCGTGGGATACGCCGCCATGAGCCGGCACGTCACCAACGCAGGAGCGTTTTACGCATACATTGCGCAGGGCATCTCAAGGCCAGCCGGGGTGGGCGCGTCACTGATCGCCCTCATGGCATACAACCTGATGCAAGTGGGCATCTACGGGCTGTTCGGCTTTACGGTCTCGTCACTGCTGTCCGCCCGCCTTGGTATCAGCATGCCGTGGTGGATCCCCGTGCTGGTGTGCATCGCGATCGTCGGATGGCTGGGGGTGAACAGGGTGGACCTGTCCGCTAAAGTCCTTGGCGTCCTGGTGGCACTGGAGTTCCTGGTGGTCATTGTGTACGACGTCATCAGCCTCGCGGTGGCTCCAGAAGGTATCAGCGCTGCAACTCTAAGCCCCGAAAGCCTGTTCGTTCCCGGTATCGGAGCGGTACTCTCCTTCGGCATCGCCGCTTTCATGGGATTCGAATCCGCCGCTATTTATGGTGAAGAGTCCAAGGACCCGCAACGCACGGTCGCAAGGGCAACGTTTGCTGCGGTTGGCATCATCGCTGTCTTCTATGCAGTCTCTGCCTGGGCCATGACTGTGGGAACGGGACCGTCCGCCGTGATTGAGACTGCCACCACCAATGGCCCGGACATGATCTTCGCCTTCCTGGGCGACCACGGTGGCGTGTTGCTCAGCGACATCGCCCAGGTCCTCTTTGTCACCAGCCTCTTCGCCGCACTCGTTAGCTTCCACAACGCGGTGGCCCGCTATTTTTTCTCCCTGGGTCGCGAGCGTGTCCTGCCGTCTGCGCTGGCGAAGGTGCGGACCGAAAGCGGGGCGCCGTTCGCCGGTTCGCTGGCGCAGACGGTGATTGCCGTCGTCGTAACCGTCGCCTTTGCCATTGCCGGTGCGGGTTCCGAACTGGGCGAGCTGTACCCCGTGCTGACCATGTTCACATGGCTCACCAACAGCGGAGCCATGGGGCTCGTGCTGCTCATGACCGTAGTGTCGGTGGCGGTGATCGGGTTCTTCCGCCGGCAGCAGCACGGGGCGGGCCTGTGGGTCAGGGTGATCGCTCCCGGCCTGGGGTTCGTGCTTCTGGCTATCGTCTTTGTGCTCATCATGGCCAACTTCAACGTCTTGCTGGGGCAGACCGAGTCAACGGCGGCGACGTTCGTCCTCCCGATGCTGGTGCTGCTGCCTGGGCTGGTTGGCGTCATGTGGGGATTGCGGCTCCGGCGCTCTCAGCCTGACGTGTACGCCCGGATCGGCCATGGCTCGGAGGGCTAACGCAGCGTCAGGCCAGTTGGCTTTCGATTCGGGCAGCGCTGTCCGCGAGCGCTTTGCCGACTTCGTCGGGGTCCTGATCCAAGCGGATATAGACGACGGCGATCGCTGCCGGCCGCCCGCCCGGGACCCTGATGGGGGCGGCAATGGAGGACAATCCTGCAATGACTTCGTCGTGGCTGGTGGCGTACCCCAGGCGGCGGGCTTCGTGGGCTTCGGCGCGGTAGGGGTTCGGAGCGCCTACCTGCTGCCAGCGCTCTTCGGTCATGGTTGATTGGATGGCGATCCCGGGGGCGCCGGTGGCGATGGGGTGGCGGTTGCCCGGGTGCTGGGCCACGGCGGCGCCGGAGTGCCGCGGTTCAACGGTGACAAGGTTGACGCACTCCTGGTGGTCCCAGACTGCGACGAAGGCGGTCATATGCAGCGTGTTGGCAAGTTGGGTGAGCTCGGGCAGCGCCGCAGTTTGCAGGCTTCTTGAAACACCGCGGGCCAGGACGGACAGGCCCGGGCCGGGTTGAACGCGCCCGGAGTCGTCGCGCACCAGCAGCGAGTGGTCTTCCAGCGTCCGCAGGATCCGGTAGGCCACGGAACGGTGTACGCCAAGGGCCTCGGTGAGTTCGGCGATGCTGAGGGGCCTTTCGGCGGCCGCCAGAATCTCCAGCGCGCGGATTCCGCGTGAGAGGGTTTGCGACGGCGGAGCTTGCGTTGGTGCTTCCGTTGGGCCCTTGACGTCGCTGCGGGGGTTCATGCGAACCATTCTATGGTGGCCCACACCGCAGGGGTCTGTGCTTTGGCTCACAGGTTGTAGTATTCTTTCCTAACTGACCGTTCTGTCGGTTAATGCAAGTCAAGCGCCGACCAGTCACTCTCACCCCATGGAGTTCCAATGACCGCAACTTCCACTGTCGACTCTCCGTCAGGACCCAGCAGCAAGCGCGAGGAGCGCAGGGTACTGGCCGGGACGTTGGTGGGCACCACCATTGAGTGGTACGACTTCTTCATTTTCGCCCAGCTCACCGCCACCCTGTTGGCGCCGTTGTTCCTTTCTCCCTTGGAGAAGTCCAACCCGGGAGTAGCCCAGCTCCTGTCTTTCGCCACGATCGGCATCAGCTTCCTGTTCCGTCCCCTCGGGGCCTTTGTGGCCGGACACCTCGGCGACAGGATGGGCCGCAAGGCTGTGCTTGTCATGACGCTGGTGATGATGGGTGCTGCCACTGCGCTGATCGGCCTACTGCCCACCTACGCCACTATTGGCCTTTGGGCCCCCGTCCTGCTGATCACCCTGCGCGTTGTCCAGGGATTCTCGGCCGGTGGGGAATGGGGCGGTGCTGCGCTGATGGCCGTGGAGCATGCACCTCTGAAGAAGCGCGGGCTTTTCGGCGCCTACCCGCAGATCGGTGTTCCGATCGGCATGATCCTGGCCACGGGGCTGTTGTTCCTGCTGCAGTCGGGGATGTCCAAGGAAGACTTTGCCTCTTGGGGATGGCGTGTGCCGTTCCTGCTGTCCGTGGTCCTCATCGTGGTGGGATACCTGATCCGTCGCGCCGTTGGTGAGAGCCCCGTCTTCAAGGAGATCGCCCAGCGCAAGGCTGAAAGCAAGGCGCCCCTGGGTGAACTGTTCCGTAAGAACAAGAAAGAAGTTGTTCTTGCTGCCTTGATCTTCATCGCCAACAACGCTGCCGGCTACCTGCTGATCGCCTTCTTCATCTCCTACGCCACACGTACCTTGAAGATGCCTACGCCTCAGGTCTTGCTGGCCACCACCATTGCGTCCTTCGGGTGGCTCATCTTCACCATGGTGGGCGGTTGGTTGTCGGACAAGATTGGTCGCGTCAAGACGTTCCTGATCGGTTATGGCCTGGTCTTCGCGTGGATGATTCCCATGTTTGTGCTGATCGATTCCAAGGACATCGTGCTTTACGGAACTGCACTGTTCGTCCTCACTATCGGACTGGGTCTGTCCTACGGTCCAATGTCCGCCATGTATGCGGAGATGTTCCCGGCCCAGGTCCGGTACTCGGGAATTTCCATCGGCTACGCGCTCGGTGCAATCCTGGGCGGCGCTTTCGCTCCGCTCATTGCCCAAGCTCTCCTGGATACCACCAAGTGGTCCGGATCGGTGGGCATCTACATCATGGTTCTCTGCGTGATCTCCGCAATTGGCGTGATTTTGGCCAAGGAAACCCGTGGCCGTCCGCTGGGGTACAGCGTCCACCACTAACAAATGGCAAACAAAAGACGGGTGTGGTCCACAGGGACCGCGCCCGTCTTTGCGTTCAGACCACGACGGCGGCTACTTACGGCCGCTGGCACCGGCACCTTCCAACTGGCCTACGACGTCGGCGTCGGACAATTGCTCGAAGCGTTCATAAAATGCGCCAACTGCATGGAACTTGCCGGGCGTGTGCAACGCGATCACAACGTCGCAGACCCGGGCCAAGGAGGTTGAGGCCTCCAGGGAGGCGACCGGCACTGCAGCGATGACGGTGCCGGCCCCGCCGGCCCGGACGGCCTCCACGGCTGCCCGCATGGTGGCGCCGGTGGCCAGTCCGTCGTCGGCCAACACCACTGTTTTTCCGCGAAGATCGTGCTCGATGCCGGGGTATTTGTGGGCACGGCGGATGAGTTCGGAACGTTCATGGGTTTCCACGGCATCCAAAGCGGACTGGGAGATTCCGTGCGCGAGAATGAGCTCCTTCAGGGGCCTATTGACCATTCGCAGGACGTCGCCCTGCGACCACGCCAGCGCCCCGAAAGCGGTCTCGTCACGGCCGGGGATCCCCAATTTTCGGACCAGCACGGCGCCAAACGGCAGGTACAGTTCTGCGGCCGCGGCTGCGGCTACCGGGACTCCACCACGGGCCAGGCCCAGGACGATGGTGTCTGGCCGTTCCCTCAGTTGGGGGAGTGCTTCAGCCAGGCGTCGACCGGCTTCCGCGCGGTCCTTGAAACGCATGCCCATCTGCTCCACTTCCACGTAATTCGTTGCACTCCCAAGCCTACAGTCCACACCTTGCCCGGTGGCGCGCCCACTGAAAGCATGGCCTTGTGAACAAGCCCATCGGATATTGGATCAAGAGGCTCGACGCCGCACTGGAAATACAGCTGGACGCCACCCTGGCCAGGATCAAACTCACCCGGCGCCAATGGCACACCTTGGGCACGCTATCGGAGGGTGCCATGCGGCCGGATCGATTGGAGGACATCCTGCAGCCGCTGTGGGGCGGCGATTCCCGGCTGCGCGAACGCGAACTTGCGGCCTTGGTGGGGCGGGGAATGATCATCATGATCGACGACAGGCTGGCGCTGAGCGACCGGGGCCGCGAGAAATACCACGAGGCCCAGCGCTTGGTGGAAGATGCGCGTCAGGACCTGTCCATGGGCATAGGCATTGACGAGTACGCGATGGCCCTGAGCGTGTTGGAGCGCATGAGCCTGAACGCGGAGCGACTGGCCCGCTGAGACCTACACACCGAGGAACTCGACCGCAGCTTCCTTGAAAGCCCGGCTAGTAATGACATTGGTGTGGGTGCGTCCCGGGATCACCAGGGTCTCCACCATGCCGCCACGCTTGCCGGCAATGGAGGCCAGCTCCGGCATGGTGGCTGCCCGTTCGTCTTTCTCTCCTGCCACGAGCAGCAGTGGCATGTGAGGGGCGGCCTCTGCAGGATCGAAAGGTTCGCCCTTGATGGCTTCGATGAGCGACAACATGGCAAACAGGTTATTGCTTGGAAGCATTTGGGCCATCTTCAGCAGGCCTGCCGTGGACCCGTCCTCGATGGGTGTACCGTCGGCCAGATGCCGCTGCGCGGCCACGAGGTCGAAAGCTGCCAACGGATCCGCCGAGCTCGGCCCGCCCAGGACGATGCGGTGAACGAGGTCCGGCTGGGTGGCGCCGAACTCCCACGCCAGCCTGGAACCGAGCGAGTAGCCAATGACGTCCAGTCCCGTGGAAGGATCGCCTTCGCGCAGGGGCCGGGCGCCGGCGTCGGTCACTATTTGGAGAAGGTCGGCGCGGATGCGGCTGGGCGTGTACGAATCCAGGTCCTCAGGGGAGTGGCTCCGGCCGTGACCGGGCAGGTCTACGGTGATGACCCGGCGCCCTGCGTCCTGAAGCGTGGTGATCCAACCGCTGTCCACCCAGTTCAGTTTCGTGGAGGAAGAGAAGCCATGGATCAGCAGGACGGGGCGCAGCCCGGCGTCGGTAGTCGGCTCATGGACTTCCACGAACAGTCCGGGGTCGGTGCCCTCCACTGTGTGCCCGTGCTGTTCCATGGTGTGCCTTCCGGTCATCACGTCAGTCCTCATCCAGTACGGCGCTCAGGCGGACCCGGCGCTTGGGTGCTTCGTCCTTCGGAACAGTGCCCACGATCCCGGCAGTGTCATCCGGAACCTCGAACACGATCAGCGGCTCGCCAACGTTGATCGTGTCACCGGGCGCTCCGTGAATACGCACCACTTTACCCGCCTGCGGGCTGGGCAATTCGAGGGCCGACTTGGTGGTTTCCAACTCCACGATCGCCTGGTTGCGTTCCACCTGCTGACCGGGCTCCACGAGCCAGTCCAGCACTGTTGCCTCAATCAAGCCCTCGCCGAGGTCCGGAAGGGGGAAGGAAATTTCAGCCACGGCGGTACTCCAGTACGCGTTGGATCCCAAAGAGGATGCGGTCGATGTTGGGGATGTATTCGTCTTCCAGGTCTCCGGAGGGATAGGGCACGTCGAAGCCCGTCACGCGTTCCACCGGCGCTTTGAGCGTCGCGAAACAGCTCTGCGTGATGAGTTGGGCCACTTCGGCGCCCAGGCCTGAGGTCAGCGGCGCTTCATGGACGACGACGGCGCGGCGCGTCTTCCCGACGGAGGTCGCCAACGCTTCCGCGTCGATCGGTTTCAGCCAGCGAAGGTCCAGGACTTCGACGTCGATGCCGTCTTCGGCCGCCAGTTCGGCAACCTGCAGGCAACGGGCCACCATGGCGCCCCACGCCACGAGGGTCAGGTGCCTGCCTTCCCTCGCCACGCGGGCGCCGGTGAGGTTGCTGCCGTTGTCCGCTCCGCCGTCGTGCGCTGCAGTGGCCGCATCCACCGAGGTGAGGTCCACCGGTCCCTTCTGCCAATAGCGGGACTTCGGTTCCATGAAAATGACCGGGTCCGGTCGAGCTGCCGCGTACTTGAGCAGGTGGTAGGCATCGTTCGGGGTGGACGGTGATACCACTTTGAGCCCCGGAACGTGGGCGAAGAGCGCCTCCAAGGACTCTCCGTGGTGCTCGGGTGCACGGATACCGCCAAAGCTGGGCACGCGCAGGGTGATGGGCATGGGCAGGGTGCCGCGGCTGCGGTAGTTCATCCGTGCGATCTGGCAGATGATCTGGTTGATGGCCGGATACGCGAAGCCGTCGAACTGGACTTCTGGGATGGGGTGGAAGCCTGCCATGGCCAGGCCCACGGACATTCCGAGGATGCCGGATTCGGCAAGCGGGGTGTCGAAGACGCGGTCCTCGCCGTGCTTCGCTTGGAGGCCGTCGGTGATGCGGAAGACCCCGCCCAGCCGGCCGCAGTCCTCGCCAAAGATGACCGTCTTGGGGTTCTCGGCCAGGATCTCGTCCAGGGCACGGTTGAGTGCTTGCTGCATGGACAGTTGCTGAACGCCGGCGGCGGCAGCTTCAATGCCTGGCAAGGCAGTCATGGTCTCAGACATGTTCGGACTCCTCGCGCCACGCGGTGGCCTGGGATTGAAGGGCGGGCGTTGGTTCCTGGAAGACCAGGCCGAACATTTCGGCGCCGGGGCGGGGGCCCAGGTCCTCGATGCCGGTACGGATGGCTTCCTCTTCTTCTTCGGCCTTCCGCTGCGCTTCGGCAAAGAAGGCCTCGTCTGCAACCCCTTCGTCGAGCAGCCGCTGCCTGAAGCGCTCCAGCGGGTCCTCGCCGGCGTCGAGGCGTTCCTCATCCAGCGTGCGGTAGCGGCCGGGATCGTCGGCGGTGGAGTGCGGACCGCGGCGGTAGGTCATGGCTTCGATCACCACGGGTCCGTTGCCGGCGCGGCAGTGCGCGAAGGCGGAACGAGTGGCTTCGAAAACACCTACCACGTCATTTCCGTCCACCTGCAGGGACGGGATTCCGTACCCGGCAGCGCGAGCCGCGACCGAGCCGCCGGCTACCTGGCGTTCCGTGGGGACGGAGATGGCCCAGCCGTTGTTCTGGATGAAGAACACCACGGGAGCCTTCATGACTGCCGCGAAGTTCATGGCTTCGTGGACGTCGCCCTGCGAGGAGGCGCCGTCGCCGAAGTACGTCATGGCAACGCCCGTTTCACCCTCCGCGTGGCCGGAAAGGGTTTGGCCATGGGCCCAGCCGACAGCGTGCAGGACGGAGCCCGCAACCACGGCCTGAATGGGTGCGAACCTGAATTCCAACGGGTTGTACATACCACCGTGCCACGTGGCCTTGTGGGTGGACATGTAGCCCACCATGTCCAGGCCCATCGCCCGGGCAACGCCCATCTCACGGTAGGTGGGGAAGACGAAGTCACGGGTCCGGTCAACGGCGTAGCCGCTGCCTACCTGGGCGGCCTCCTGGCCGAGCTCCGGGGCGTATCCCGGGATGATGCCTTGGCGCTGCCAGGCGACGGCTGAGGTGTCCAGATGCCGGACGGCTGCCATCAGGGTGTACAGCTCACGGAGTTGATGGTGGGTGAGCGGGGCCGCGTCATCATCGACGGCGGCCAGCACGGCTTTGGTAGTCATGGCTGTGACCCTAGTCACCCATTACGCCTGTGCGCAATCAGTGCAGTTCTAGCGGCACACTTTGTACATTTTGGGCATACAAAGAAGCCCTACACAGTACAAACTGTGCAGGGCTTCCTGATGATGATGAGCAGCTGGCTACTCGACCGGCGTGGTCTGCCTGCCAGCCTTGGCCCTTGCGTTGAGGAAGCAGCCGGCGGCGATGACCATGATCAGGATGAACGTTCCGATCAGCTGCCCGGCACTTTCCGGGTTGGCGAAGCCCACCACCAGGATGAGGCCCAACAGGACAAGGCCCACGATGGTGAGGAAGGGGAATCCCTTCATGCGCAGCGGCAGCTCGGTGCCGTCCCGGTCAGCCCTGCGGCGCAGGATGAACTGCGAGACCAGTGCGGTGCCCCACACCACGAGGCATGTGGATCCCACAAGGTTCAGCAGAGCCGGCAGGATCTTCTCCGGAAACAGCAACTCAAGGACCGTGGCGATGAAGCCGAAGGCAACTGAGATGCCGACTGCGGCGACGGGAACCTTTGAACCGCTCAGGCGGGACAGGAAGCGTGGAGCTTCGCCGCGCTCTGAGAGGGAGAAAATCATGCGGGAGGCGCCGTAGAGGTTGGCGTTGAGGGCGGACAGCAGGGCGACGACGGCTACCAGGGTGATGGCCGCTCCGGCGCCGGGGATTCCTGCAAGGTCCAGAACTCCGGCGAATGGGGACTTCAATCCTTCCGATCCCACCGGAAGGACGGCTGCGATCACGAACACCGAGCCGATGTAGAAGACCAGGATGCGCCAAACAACTGTACGGATGGCCTTGCCTACGCTGTGGGCGGGGTTCTCGGTTTCGGCGGCGGCGACGCTGACGATCTCGGTTCCACCGAAGGCGAAGATCACGACGAACAAGGCGGCCGCGATGCCGCCGATGCCGTTGGGGGCAAAGTCGCTGAACGCTGAGAACCCGGGGGAGGGCACGTTAGGCAGCCAACCCAAGAGCAGGGCTGCGCCGATCAGTAGGAAGATCACGATCGCTGCGACCTTGAGGATGGCGAACCAGAACTCGAACTCACCAAAGTTGCGGACGCCCACAAGGTTGATGCCCGTGAAGACCACCATGAAGACCAGCGCCAGGACCCATACGGGGATGACGGGCCAGATCGAGAACAGCAGACCGGCTGCTCCGATGGCTTCGGCTGCAATGACCACTACTAGCTGCAACCACCACAACCAGCCGATGGTTCCGCCTGCGGTCTTGCCCATGGCTTTCTCCGCGTACACGGAGAACGCGCCGCTGTTCGGGTTGGCTGCCGCCATCTCGCCAAGGGCCCACATGACCAGGATGATCAGCGTACCGGCGACGAGGTAGGAAATAAGGACTGCCGGACCGGCCGCCTGAACGCCCGCCCCCGAGCCGAGGAAGAGGCCCGCGCCGATCGCGCTGCCTAGCCCCATCATGGTGAGCTGGCGCGGCTTGAGCGAATGGCCGAGGCCGGATGTTGGCGCAGGAGCCGCGATGGACTTCGTTGTCATACGTGTCTACCTTCTATGGATTACATGCTGGTTTGGCGTGCTGGCCTCATGGGTTTGGCACGCGGGCGTCGACGACGCAGCAAGAGCCGTGGAATAATTCTCGCAGTTTGTAAGATACATCACTTTTTGCTGTAGCGATGTGATGGGTAAGTTACCCCGGGGACAGGAACTTTGATGCTGGTGGATGCGCTTGATGCAAAAATTGTACGTTTCTTCACTGATTCACCGCGATCTTCAGTGCTGGAAGCTTCCCGCGTGCTCAGGGTTGCCAGGGCGACGGTGCAGTCCCGGATAGACAGAATGATTGAAAACGGGGTCATCGGTTCCTGGGTTCCCCAGCCTGATCCCGCCAACTTCGGCTTTCCGGTGGTGGCGTTCTGCTCGGTGACCATCACCCAGGAAATCGGCCACGATGCCATCATCGAAAGCCTCAGTGCCATCCCGGAAATTATCGAGGTTCATACTGTCACTGGAAATTCGGACCTGATGGTGCGGATCGCCGCGCGGTCCAACCCTGATATGCAACGCGTCCTTGATGCCATGATCGCCACCAAGTCCGTGGTCCGGTGTTCGTCGGTCATCGTCCTGAACAGCCACATCCAGGGCCGCACGCTCCCGCTGATGGAAGCTGCCGCCAAGCCAGTGTGACGTAAAGCATTTTGCTCCGCGTCGATCGAGCCGTACCATTAGTTCTAGTCAACATGACTTTAACTAGCGCTTCACTGACCGGGGAGCGTTTCGGACGGCGATGAAGCGAGGTGAACGCCGTGAACACCAACTCAGCCAACGTTGCCGAGCGGCGGCTTGCACCGCCGTCGCTGGCTATTTCAACGGTGATTTTCGCCCTCCGCCCCAGCGAGACATCCGGGCGCCCAACCCTGTGGTTGCCGTTGGTACGGCGTATCCGTGAGCCTTACAAAGACATGTGGGCGCTCCCGGGTGGACCGTTGGCCCACGACGAATCCCTCCAGGATGCGGCTTCGCGGAACCTCCGCGAAACCACCGGCCTGGCGCCTCACTACCTTGAGCAGCTCTACGCTTTCGGCGGCCTCCATAGATCGCCCACCCAAAGAGTGGTCTCCATCGTGTACTGGGCACTGGTGCAACCCACTGAAGCTGCCCTCGCTGACGAGTCCGAGAATGTGCGCTGGTTCCGGGCAGACAAGCTCGCCGAACTGGCCTTCGACCACAACGCAATCGTGGACTACGCCCTGTGGCGGCTGCGCAACAAGATGGCCTACGGGACCATCGCCTACCACCTGCTGGGAGAGTTTTTCACCCTCGCCCAGGTCCGCGAAGTCTACGAGGCCGTGCTGGACCGCCAGCTCGATCCCGCTAACTTTCGCAGGCACGTCAAGGCAACACCGGAAATCGAAGAAACCGGTGAATACCTTCAAGGCGGAAAACACCGCCCGCCACGCCTCTACCGCTTCACCGGCACGCCCGGCCTCGGGCCAGATAACAGGAGTACACCATGAGCAGCGTTAACACTGCCGTCCAGCTGATCACTCGCGAAGAAGCCGAGAAAGGCCTCTCCCGCGCAGGGGCCACGTGCAGCCCGGCCTTGGCCAGGGGCCCATGGGAGTACGACCTCGCCGAAGCACTTGCCGGCGAACCTGCTTATGGCCCGGGTGCTTCCAGCGAGGATGTCGCTCCCAAAGCCACACCACGCCAGGGCCAGCTGCCCGATGAGTACAAAAAAGCCACCGACGCCGAACTTGACGCCCGCATCCGGGCCGCCAAAGCGACACTCGGGGACCGGGCCGTCATCCTGGGCCACTTCTACCAGCGTGACGAAGTCATCCAGTACGCGGACTTCGTGGGCGATTCCTTCCAGCTCGCCAACGCTGCCCTGACCAAGCCCGACGCCGAAGCGATCATCTTCTGCGGTGTGCACTTCATGGCCGAGACAGCGGACATCCTCTCCACGCCCGAACAGGCCGTCATCCTGCCAAACCTTGCCGCGGGATGCTCCATGGCTGACATGGCAGATGAAGACTCCGTGGAGGAATGCTGGGAGCAGCTTGAAGAAATCTTCGGCACGGACCCGGATGGCTCCGGCCGGGTACCCGTCATCCCTGTCACCTACATGAACTCCTCTGCAGCACTCAAGGCGTTCTGTGGCCGCAACGGGGGGATCGTCTGCACCTCGTCCAACGCCAAAGTGGTTCTGGAATGGGCGTTCGAACGCGGTCAGCGCGTTCTGTTCTTCCCCGATCAACACCTGGGCCGCAACACCGCCAAGGCACTGGGCGTCCCGCTTGAGCAGATGCCCATGTGGAACCCGCGCAAGGAACTTGGCGGCAATGACGAACAGGTACTGCAGGACTCCCGGGTCATCCTCTGGCACGGCTTCTGCTCAGTCCACAAGCGCTTCAACGTGGGCCAGATCGAGAAAGCCCGGCAGGACTTCCCGGGCGTCAACGTGATTGTCCACCCCGAATGCCCCATGGAAGTAGTGGACGCCGCAGACTCCGCAGGATCCACCGACTTCATCAAGAAGGCCATCGCCGCCGCCACCGAACCCACCACGTTCGCGATCGGCACCGAGATCAACATGGTGAACAGGCTCGCCGCCGAATATCCGCAGCACACCATTTTCTGCCTCGATCCCGTCATTTGCCCCTGCTCCACCATGTACCGCATCCACCCCGGATACCTCGCCTGGGTCCTGGAGGAACTCGTGGAAGGACGCATCGTCAACCGCATCACCGTTGACGACTCCGTGCAGGACAACGCCAAAATTGCGCTCGAACGCATGCTGGCAGCCAAACCTGCCTAAAACCGACGGCACCACAAAGCCGGCATCACCGTCCGGGCACATCAACACCCGTCTAGCCGAATCGAGCCTCATATGACTACAGAGAGCCTTACCGACGGGGCCGCCCCCCAAAGGCTGGTCGTCGTCGGAAGCGGCATCGCAGGACTGTACTCAGCCCTTCTTGCTGCCGATGCCGGCGCGGAAGTGGTGCTGCTGACCAAGGGTGCGCTCGCAGACAGCAACACCTACTACGCCCAAGGCGGGATTTCCGCTGTGCTGGACGAGCCGGCCCCCGGCGATACTGTGGCAGCCCATATCGCGGACACACTTAAAGCCGGGGCCGGCCACTGCAATGAAGAAGCAGTACGGGTGCTGTGCACCGAGGCACGGTTGGACATCGCAGGACTGGCACGTTTCGGCGTCCACTTCGACCTTGACGACGACGGTGATCCCGCGCTGGGTCTAGAAGCCGCCCACTCAGCTCCCCGCATCCTCCACGCCGGTGGCGACGCTACAGGAGCCGGAGTGGCGGCCGCGCTGATCAAAACCGTGCTGGACTTCCAAGCCGCAGGAAAGGTCCAGGTCATAGGGCACGCCCACGTGACATCGCTCTCCTTGGGGGGACCGGGCGGCGGCCGTGTAGTGGGAGCGAACTTCCTCCACGATGGCCGCCACCTCGGCGTCCACGGCGACTCTGTGCTGCTCGCCACCGGGGGAGCCGGCCAGCTGTTCGCCCAAACCACCAATCCCTCAGTGGCAACAGCGGATGGCCTGGCCCTGGCGTGGCGTGTTGGGGCGGCTGTGGCAGACCTTGAGTTCTTTCAATTCCACCCAACGTGCATGGTTCTCCCGACTGAGGCACGGGAAGCAGAAGGCAACAACGACCCCCTGCTTATCTCCGAAGCGGTACGGGGCGAGGGCGCCATCCTGGTAGATGCCACCGGTCACCGCTTCATGCCCGACTACCACCCTGATGCCGAACTCGCACCCAGGGACGTCGTCTCCCGCAGCATCGCCCTTCACCTCACAAAACTCGGCGACCCCAACGGCCACGTGTTCCTGGACGCCACCGTGATTGAGGAAAGCCGAGGAAAAGGCTTCCTGGCCAAACGTTTCCCCACCCTCAGCAAACGCACCCGCCAAGCCGGCGTTGACTGGACCACCGAGCTTGTTCCTGTAGCACCCGCGGCCCACTACTGGATGGGCGGCGTGGTCACCGACCTTTACGGCCGCACCTCTGTTCCCGGGCTACTGGCCGCCGGCGAAGTGGCGTGTACCGGGGTGCAAGGTGCCAACCGGCTGGCCAGCAACTCCCTGCTCGAGGGCCTCGTGTTCGGGCGGCGGGCTGTTGAAGCGTTCCTCGTTGGTGACCGCGACGCCGCAGGCCCCTTGGCGCCTGCGCTCGCGCCTCGTACCGGCGATCGCCTCGCAGGCTCGGCGGCCGGTTCGGCCGCTCACGCGACAACGGCGCGGTCGGGGCCTCCGGCCCCGCTACTGGGTTCGGAATTGGAACTTGAGCCGGTGCCTGCTCCTGTTTCCTGGGAGTTTGAGTCTCTGCCGGGGCCGGGGGCTCGGGAGGTTTCTTTTGCGCGGGCGGGGGTGTTTTCGCGGGGGGCTCTGCGGCGGTTGATGACTGCCAAGGCCGGGGTCTTGCGTGATGGTGCTCTGATTCGTGAGGCCGGTGTGGCGTTGGCTGCCTGGGCAGAGGATGTGCTTCCACTGAATGTTCCTGAGTCTTTGGATGTTCGGGAGCATGAGGATTCCAACCTCTTGTTGGCGGCGCAGTTGCTGGTGCATGCTGCCCGGGAACGGCGTGAGTCCTTGGGGGCTCATTACCGCAGCGACAGCTGGGAGGACCCCGGAGTCGTCGAAGATATTGACAAGCGTTACACCATGAGCCGGAAAGTGAGCCTCGTCCATGACTAACCTGACCCTCCCCGCTGCCCCCGTCCGGGACATCCTGGAACGGGCGTTCGCGGAGGACGCGCCCAGCGGCGACATCACCTCGCAACTACTGATCCCCGCCGACGCCCGGGCAACTGCAGTGTTGAATGCGCGAGTCCCCGGGGTCTTCAGCGGCGGTCCCGTTTTCCGTGATGCCATGAAGCTCGTGGACCCGGACACGGACGTGGAATTGCTCCTCGCCGACGGTGAGGCCTTCGACGCCGGAACACACCTCGCGCGGGTCAGCGGCAGCGCCCGCTCGGTGCTCCTCGCCGAAAGGGTGGGCCTGAACCTGGTGCAGCGGATGAGTGCCATAGCCACCAAAACGGCGGAATTCGTGCGGCTTGTGGAAGGGACGCGCGCCCGGATCACGGACACCCGCAAGACCACCCCCGGACTTCGTGTGCTGGAGCGCTATGCGGTGCGCTGTGGTGGGGGAGCCAACCACCGCTACAGCCTCTCCGACGCCGTGCTGGCCAAGGACAACCACCTGGCCGTCATGACCGGAGGCGACTCCAGCAAACTGACCGAGCTGCTGATTGCAGCCAAGGCCCAGCTTGGCCACACCACCCACTTCGAGGTGGAAGTGGACCGGGCCGAGCAGATTGAACCCGTGTTGGCTGCCGGTGTGGACACCATCATGCTGGACAACTTCTCCATCGAACAGCTCCGTGCCGGGGTCAAACAGGTGGACGGACGGGCCATCGTGGAAGCCAGCGGCAACGTGAACATCAATACCGTCACCGAGATCGCTTCCGCCGGCGTGGACGTTATTTCCATTGGTGGCCTGACCCACAGCGTGAGCGCCCTCGACCTGGGGCTGGACGTCGTTCTAGAGACAGCCTGACCATCCCATGATCTTCCTTGACGCCGCAGCCACCACTCCGGTTCGCCGTGAGGCCCTTGAAGCCATGTGGCCTTACCTGAGCGGCGAGTTCGGCAACCCCTCCAGCCACCACAGCCTGGGCGAAACGGCAGCGGGTGCGCTTGCCGAAGCCCGTTCCGGCGTCGCGAAGGTCCTGAACTGCCGTGCCGGCGAGGTGACCTTCACTTCCGGCGGCACGGAAGCGGACAACCTTGCCGTCAAAGGCATAGCGTTGGCGCGGCAGGCGGCTGATCCGTCGCTGAACCGTGTGGTGATCAGTGCCATCGAACATCCCGCAGTGGAAGAATCAGCCCGTTACCTGGAACGGGTGCATGGATTCACCGTGGATGTGCTCCCCGTGGACGGGAAAGGTCTGGTCTCCATTGATGGCTTAAGGTCGGTCATAGGCCCCCACACCGCTCTGGTGAGTGTCATGTGCGCGAACAATGAGGTCGGAACCGTCCAGCCCATTGCAGCCTTGGCCGCAGTGGCCCGGGAACACGGAGTGCCGTTCCACACGGACGCAGTGCAAGCCGCTGGGTGGTTGCCGGTGGACGTGAAAGCGCTCGGTGTGGACGCGTTGAGTATTTCCGGACACAAACTTGGTGCGCCCAAGGGATCCGGTGTCCTGTTCACCAAGGGGCGGCTTCGGGTGGAGCCCCTGGTGCACGGTGGCGGCCAGGAGAAGGCAAAGCGCTCGGGCACAGAGAACGTGGCAGGGGCTGTTGCGTTGTCCACGGCGCTCAAGCTCTCCCACGCCGAGCAGCCCCATCAAGCAGCCCGTGTTTCGGATCTCAGGGATCAGTTCATCCAGCGGATCCTCGCCACCGTACCTCACGCCCTGCTCACAGGACACCCCATCCAACGCCTGCCCTCCGTAGCTTCTTTCTGCTTCCCCGGAACCAGCGGCGAGTCTGTGCTGCTTGAGCTGGAGCGGCTCGGCGTGGTGTGTTCCAGTGGATCGGCCTGCGCGGCGGGATCCGACGCACCCTCGCCGGTGCTCGTGGCCCTGGGTATCGCCCCTGAAACGGCCCAGACAGCGGTGCGTTTCAGCTTCACCTCAACTGTCACCGACGCGGAACTGGAACGGGCAGCCGTTGCCGTGGAAACCGCCGTCGGACGCGTCCGGAACCTGGCTGTCCCGCAAGAAAAGCAGTAATTACTACCTGGGTGATTACACGTGCCGCGCGCGCCTGAAAATCCAATGCCGCAGCAGGGTGAACCGGACCGCCGTGGCCACGAAACCGGACAGCGTGGTGGTCCACAACTCTTCGGTGACCGTGGCTTCGGGCCGAAGAAGATGCAAAACACCCAGGCTCCCGCCGGTGATGATCAGCGCGATGCCAATCACAATCACCCCACTGAGGTGGTCTTGCGCACGTTTCCTGCGGCCGGTGATTTTGAACGTCAACCGTCGATTCAGGGCCGTGTTCATCAACGACGTCAGAATAAGGGCAACGGCGTTGGCCAGTTGGGGATCGATCCACGGACGCAGCACAGCGTAAATGGCGAGCGAACTCGCCGTGCACACCACTCCGACTCCGGTGAAGCGGATTAATTGCCGCACAACCGGGTACTTCAGGACGCCGCGGTGCCGTTTGCGTTGACGCGGGGGCTTTTGAGAGGGAGAAGGGCGTAGCTCAGTGGCCTCCGCAGCTATCTCCATGGGGTTAAGCCTGACACACTATGCGGGCTGCTGCTCCCATGAAGCGCCGGTGACGGGGTTGTGAAGCTCGCCGATTCCTTCCACGCGGCACACCACGGTGTCTCCCGGTTGGATTCGTGCGCACTCCGCGGGGAACCCTGTGAGCACAAGGTCGCCGGGGTGGAGCGTCATGAATGAGCTCAGATAGACCATGATTTCGTCCACTTTCCAGCCCAGGTCCGCTGAACTCGCAGTCTGCAGCTCCTTGCCGTTGTGCACAATCCCGATCTCCAGGTTTGAGTCATCCAGGCTGGTGACTATCCACGGACCTGCGGGAGTGAAGGTGTCCTGGCTTTTGGCGCTGATCCAGAGTTCGTCGGACTTCTGGAGGTCGCGGGCGGAGACGTCGTTACCGATGGTGTATCCGAGAATTGCCGACCTCGCTGTTTCCAAGGTCAGGCCTCGGGCGGCACGGCCGACGACAACCGTCAGTTCAGCCTCCGGGTCCACGTAACCAACGGTGGAGCCCAACTGAATTGCTTCGCCCGGTCCGATCACGCTTGATGCTGCTTTGTGGAAGGCCTGTGGCGGCAGGTCCCGGCCAGGCTGACCGGTGTTGTGCGCCATGCCGAAGACGTTTGCAGGTACCGAGGGGGCCAAAAAAGTGAACGCATCCTGGCTGACCACCGCCCCGGGTTCCCACCCGTTTCTGGCCGGGCTGCTGGCATTGGCCCTCGACGTCGGGAAGGGGGACTCCACCACAGTCCACTGTGTTCCTTCCGCCGAGTCGAAATCCCGGGCGTCGTTGGCCACAAAGAACTGCTCGTCAGGAGACTGGCGGGCCAAAGTTTGATCGGTGGCAGTTGCGATCGGAACGGGCCGGACTCGGGCGATGCGACGGGAAAAAGGCGAAGTCATGATGACATCCTACGTCCTTCCTGGCCGGTGGGTTGCGTTGTGGGGCCCGCTCTGCATGCTTTGCCACTCCCTTAGCGCGCAGAGCGGGCCTCACAACGCATCAGGTGAGGGGCGCGGATCCGAATGCCACGCTGAAGCGGTCACACCACAGCACCACGGATGTCAGCCCCGTGATGTCCGTTCCTGGCGGAAGTAGGTAGTTGTGATTGCCGTGCGTGGCTTTGACCGCACCGAGATCCACGTATCGGCCGGACCGGTATTTGAACCAGTCGCCGCCGGCCGGCAGGCTGCTCAACCAGACTTTGACGTCCGGGCCGTCGCTGCTGGCCAGGTCCTCGAGCCGCAGCAGATGGCTGCCATCGGCAAGTCTCACCAACTGGGCAGTGCCTGTGGTCTCATGCTCTTGGGATTGGAAAGTGCCCGAGCCAAGAACCACCGGTGCCTCGGGAGTTGCGGGTAAGGGAATTGCGGGAGCCTGTGCGCTCGCGGAAGCGGGAGCCTGTGCGCTCGCGGGAGCGGGCGCGGCAGGCAGGGCTTCGTAGACGCTGCTGCTGGTGAAGATGCGCCACGGCTGGAACAGGGCGGCCCCCACAACCACTACGGAAAGGACCACCACCCCTGCCACAACCGCAAGGATCCTGTTGGCCCGGATCATGCGCTGCAGTCTGTTCATGCTTCAAAGTTAGGCTTCGCGGCAGGGCTTTGGGGGTTCTTTTGCTTACAGGACGGTGACGCCTTCTTCCAGTGCCGTGGAAGGAACTCCTGTGCAGAAGGAAGCGCCGTGCAGGATGAACACAGGACCCGGGCTTAGAATCCGTTCCATGCGTCTGGCGATTATCGGGTTGGTCCTCCTTGTGGCTGGTGGGGTCACAGTGGTTACGGGTGTCCTGCCCTGGCAGGAGGTGGCAGTCCTTGCAGACCGGGTGGCACCCATCCTGGGTTTTGTCATTGCCATGACGGTGGTTACGGAACTTGTCAGTGAGGCCGGCGCCTTCCAGTGGATTGCCCGCCATGTGCGGGGGTGGGGGCGTGGACGCAGTGTCATGCTGTGGTTGCTGCTGGCGTTGTTTGCCACACTCAGTACCGTTTTCCTGTCACTGGATACGACGGCGGTGCTGCTCACCCCGGTGGTGGTCACCGTAGCCCGCCAAGCGGGCCTCCCCGTTCTGCCCTTCGCCCTGACCACGGTTTGGCTGGCCAACACTGCCAGCTTGTTGCTTCCCATCTCCAACCTGACCAACCTTTTGGCGCAGCACAATCTCGGTGGCATCAGCCCGGCACAGTTCGCGCAACTGATGTGGGCGCCCTCGCTCGCGGCAATTGTGGTGCCCTTGGCATTTGTTGCTGTGGTTTTCCGGCGGGAGCTTCGCAAAACCTACGCGCTCGATTCCGCCCGTCCGGCCCCGACCACCTCATCCACGGCAGCGCCGGACAAAGTCCTGCTCCTGGTCAGTGCGATCGTCCTGGTGTTGCTGTTGCCGGCGTTGGTATCCGGAGTCGCCATTTGGATTCCCGCCGCGTTGGCTGCCGCGATACTCGCCGTGACCTTCGCCGTCCGCCGACCCAAGGTGCTCAAGGTGGCCTTGATCCCGTGGTCCCTGCTGCTCTTTACCTGCGGCCTCTTCCTTGTAGTGGAAGCAACGCAATATCTTGGCGCATCAGTGCTGCTTGGCCAGGTGGCAGGGCAGGGGAACGGATTCCTTGAGCTGCTGAGGCTGGCCATGACAGGCGCCCTTGGCTCAAACGTCGTCAACAACCTGCCGGCCTACCTTCTGGCCGAGCCACTGGCCGGAACTCCTACCAGGATGGCTGCGCTGTTGGTGGGGGTGAACGCGGGACCCCTGATCACTCCGTGGGCCTCTTTGGCCACCTTGCTATGGCACGACCGCTTGGTGCGGATGAATGTACTGATCAAGTGGAGGGGGTACGCGGTCTTCGGCCTGATGGTGGCGCCGCTGACAATAGTGGCGGCCATTGCGGCCCTCGCAGTTGTCGGCCCCGGAGGGGTGTTTGGTTAGCCGAGATACTGTTCGCCCACTGGGACCTCGGCAGCCAGGCGGTTTGCTGGTCCCGCCAGCGGACACGCCCAGGCCTCGTTGTAGGCGCAAGATGGGTTGTACGCGAAGTTGAAGTCCAGGACAAACTCCTGGGCTGCTCCGGATCCCCGCGTCCCATGGAACGAACCCTTGACCGTGTCCACCAAGTACCGTCCAGCGCCGTAGCTTCCGCCGTCCTTGCCTGCAGTGGCGTCGCGGAACGGCACGAAGATCCCGCCCCCGTAGCTCCGGAGCTTCCAGGCCGCCAACGAGCCCAGCCCGGGGAGGTCGAAAGTGCCGATTCGGACGAATGGCACCAACCCGTCAGTCCCCGTCTCAACGTTCATTTCCTGGCCGGCTCCCTCGGGTGACAAGGCGGCGTATCTCCGGAAGGAGGGGTCATAGTCGGCGGTTGGCAGTCCGGAGAAGGAAGCCTTCATATCGGCGGTGAGCGCTGAAGCCGGATGAGTAGCGAACATCAGGTCCCGTTCCTGCCGCCAAAACACGTGGGCGTCGAACGGGTTGGTGGCCGCGAGCTGGCGCACTTTGTCGTAGAGGGCGAACGTCCGCAGGCGCCAATCAGCAATATCAATAGCTGACATGGCGGGAATGTCGTCTTCGAAATAGTCCTTCTGGTCAGGAGCCATACACTCAGCCTAGTCCTGTGCGTGTCGCAGGACTGCCGCCGATAGGCTGTGGGCATGAAGGGCATCCTGAACCTGCGCTGCAATCCGATGCGGCTTGCCGTGTTTGCCATGGCGGTCACAGTCCTCGCCGGCACAGCATCCTGCTCCGCCGAGAACAAGGGCCCGCAAGTCAACTCCACTACCGGCTCCCAACCAAATAGTTCGGAATCGGGAACGGCAACACAGGGCAGCACGACGCCGGCGACAGGCACCGGCGAAACTCCAAGCACCGGCGGGAGTACTTCGGCCAGCCCCGGGTCAAGCCCGGTGGCGACGGCGGTGTCCTGGAAGACGTACACGGACTCCGCCAAAACCGTCAGCTTCGAGTTACCTCAGGAGTGGATAGCCCAGTCGGTAACGCCGGAGGCGGGATCGTTGGCCAACGCTGTGAAGGTGGAGGTCAAGGATGCTGAGGGGCGGTACATAGCCACGCTACACACCGGTTTGCCTACGGCGCCGCCTGCTGCCTGCCCGGCCGGTCAGGCACGCCCCTATGTGGTGATCAGCAGTGTGCCATTGGACATTCCCCACTCGGATGGCCAGGACACCATTGATCCGCGAGTGGTCTTCCGCGTGGTCCAGGGCTACAAGTTCTTCGGCTCCTACGGCATCACCAACATGGTGGCGGGAGTGGACGGACAGGCCTGCGAACTGAGGAACCGGGTTCAGGGCCCAGCCGGCAAGGGCGACATCACCTTTGGGGATGTCCCGGTCATCCATGCCTTTGCCGCTGATGAGAAGGTGGCACCGGCCAAGTCTTTCGATACCTTGGACCTGGCTGCAAAGTATGCGGTCCACGGTTCTGAATTCGCCAATGTCCAGCGGATGCTACTGTCGCTGAAGGTTAATCTGTAGCTCTGCGATTGGCTGATTCACATACATGGCGGCAATGGGGGCTGTCCGCCGCAACCCACCCCGGAGATCAATGGAACGCAATGTTGCTGCCTCACTCGTGTTCAAGACTGCAGCCAACACCAAGGTGGCCATGGCCATAGCCGTGGCCAATAATCGTGGTTACCGCTCTGTGAACGAAAACCTGTCCATCACCAGTGGTGGTGCCGAGGTTCCCTTTGCTGAACTCAGCGATCACCACGGCGGCCGCTTTCACTACCTGGAATTCAGCGAGCCGAGCGAGGTGACTGTGGACTACCGGGCAACGGTTCATGGCTTTGGGGAGCCGGATACATCCAGTCCGATGGAACTCATCAGGTACGTCAGGCCCAGCCGGTATGCGGAGTCGGACAGGCTGCTACCTACCTCCTATGCCGAGTTTGGAAGCCTGCACGGTGCCGAGCTGCTCCATGCCGTCCGCAATTGGGTCAACGGGGAACTGCGTTACGTCAGTGGGTCCTCCCGGGGGACAGACGGCGCCGTGGAAACCCTGCTGCACCGCAAAGGTGTGTGCCGCGACTTCGCACACCTTGCCATTGCCCTCCTGCGGTCCAAGGATGTTCCCGCGCGGTTGGCGGCGGTGTACGCCCCCGGGCTAAGTCCCATGGATTTCCATGCTGTTGCGGAGGCGCACATCGACGGCGCCTGGCACATCATTGATCCCACTGGTCTCGCGCCCCGCGAATCCATGCTTCGCATCACCGCAGGCCGGGACTCCTCGGATACGGCCTTCCTGTCCACCGTGGGCGGCAGCCTGACCCTCAAAACGCTCAAGGTCAGCGCATCGGTCAACGGGGAGCTCCCGGTGGAGGACCCCCGGGAGCTCATCAGCTTGCGCTAGTGTCCGGCCACCGAGGCGCGGAGTTTCTCCGTGAGCCGCAGAAGCTCCTGCTGCTCCTCGGCCGTGAGCGCGGGCGCCACCAAGTTGGCGATGTCGCGGACATGTTCGCGGCCGATGTCCTTTTGGAGCTCGCTTCCGGCTTCGGTGAGTGAGAGCAGGACTCCGCGGCCGTCGTCGGGCGCTATGGTCCGCTCCACCAGGCCGCGCTTCTCCAGGCGGTCCACCAAGCGGCTTAAGCTGGACTGGCTGAGCAGGACCTTGTCATTGATCTCATTCAGGCGCAGCTGGCCCGAAGGGCAGCGGGAAAGCGTGAACAGGACGTCGTACTCCTTGACAGGAAGTGCCTTGAACGCCGGCCCGGACTGAAGCTTCCGCATCACCGCCACCTGGGAGCGGAACAACGACTCCCAGGTTTCGGCGGCGAGGCGCACGGCGGAGGATGCCGAAGGGCTGGACATCAGGCGTCCTGCCCCGCAGCACCAGCACCAGCAGTAGCGGACGCGCTGACCTTGGCCTCCAACGCGGCGGCAACCCGTGAGGCGTGCGTGGGTGCGTCCGGCACGTTCGCAGGCTTCATGGCGGCGTATTCCTTTCGAAGAACCGGCAACACCTCTTCGCCGAAGAGATCCAACTGCTCCAGGACGGTCTTCAGGGGCAGTCCTGCGTGGTCGATCAGGAACAACTGGCGCTGGTAGTCGCCGAAGGCCTCGCGGAAGGTCAGCGTCTTTTCGATGACTTCCTGCGGGCTGCCCACGGTGAGGGGAGTCTGCGAGGTGAAGTCCTCCAGGGACGGTCCGTGCCCGTAGACGGGTGCGTTGTCGAAGTATGGCCGGAATTCCTTCACGGCGTCCTGCGAGTTCTTCCTCATGAAGAACTGTCCGCCCAAGCCAACGATTGCCTGCTCCGGAGTTCCGTGGCCGTAGTGTGCGTAGCGCTCACGGTAAAGGCCGATCAGCTGCTGGTAGTGCTCCTTAGGCCAGAAGATGTTGTTGGCGAAGAAACCGTCGCCGTAGTAGGCGGCCACTTCTGCGATCTGAGGCGTGCGGATGGAACCGTGCCACACGAAGGGGGCGACGTCGTCGAGCGGACGCGGCGTGGAGGTGAAGTTCTGCAGGGGTGTGCGGAACTTGCCGGACCAGTTGACGGTGTCTTCGTCCCACAGCTTGCGGAGCAGGCTGTAGTTCTCGATAGCCAGCTCGATGCCGTCCTGGATGTTCTTTCCGAACCAGGGGTATACCGGCGCTGTGTTGCCACGGCCCAGGACCAGGTCCACGCGGCCATCAGAGAGGTGCTGGAGCATGGCGAAGTCTTCGGCGATCTTGACCGGATCATTGGTGGTGATCAGGGTGGTTGCCGTGGACAACGTGATGCGCTCGGTCTGGGCTGCGATGTAGGCCAGGGTGGTGGTGGGGGAGGAGGAGAAGAAGGGCCGGTTGTGGTGCTCGCCCAGGGCGTACACATCCATGCCGATTTCTTCGACCTTTTTGGCGATGGCAACGGAGGCCTTGATGCGCTCGTTTTCCGTGGGCGTGCGGCCCGTGGTGGGGTCAGTGGTGATGTCGCTGACGCTGAATACGCCGATCTGCATGATGTGCCTTTCTCCCTGCCCGAGGTCCCGGGCTCTGTAAACAGTGTACCTCAAACTAGATGCATTTGCATGTATCGATACCTGTAACAGGACAGGCCCGGGAATTGTTCCCGGGCCTGTCCTGTACCAGTGCTTCTGTTGGGGGAGCCGGCTATTCTGCGGGATTATGGGCCGCACGGCGGCCAGTGACGCGTGGAATCATGCCCGTGGTCCAGTCCTGGAAATCTCCCGATGCGGAGCCGCCGTTCCCACCGGGTCCGTCGCCGGGAGCAGCCGTGGGCTTGTCCTGCAAAGCCTTCAGCAGGTCCTTCTTTTCCCGGCGCCCCTCCACGAGTTTGTAGAGCACCGGAACCAGGACCAACGTCAGGGCCGTGGACGAAACCAAGCCACCGATCACCACGATTGCCAGGGGTTGGGAAATGAAGCCGCCGCCACCAGTAAGGCCTAAAGCCATGGGAGTCAGGGCGAACACCGTCGCCAAGGCGGTCATGAGGATGGGCCGCAGGCGCCGGCGCGCACCGTGTGTGATGGCATCGGCAACGTTCATGCCCGGAGAGCCGTCATGTGGCTTGCGATATTGGTTAATCAGGTCGATCAACACAATGGCGTTGGTCACCACGATGCCCACCAGCATCAGCATGCCGATCAGTGACGGCAGCCCCAAGGGAACGCCGGTGATCAACAGCAGTCCCACGGCGCCGGTCGCGGCGAACGGTACAGAAACCAACAGGATGAGCGGCTGGATGAGGGACTTGAAGGCGGCCACCATGATCACGTAGACGATGGCAATTGCCGCCAGCAGGGCCAAGCCAAGCTGCCGGAAAGACTCCGCCTGCTGCGTTGTGGCACCACCGATGGTGGCGGTGACCCCCGCAGGCAAGTCCACAGCCGCCAGCCGCTCCTGCACCGCTGCGCTGACACTGCCCAGGTTGGATCCGGACGGCGTCACGGTCACTTTGGCGGTTCGCTGCCCGTTGCTGCTGGTGATGGACACCGGGGTGTCAACCTGCTCGACGGCGGCAATCGTCTCCAGTGCCACGCCGCCACGGGCTGTGGGAAGCTGGAGTGCCCGAACTGCGGCAATGCTGGTAAAGCGCGTGCCCTCACCGATCTGCACAGGGTAGTCGTTGGTCTCGATCCGAACGGTACCGGCCGGAATGGGGCTGACCGTGGAGGCCAGGAAGGCTCCTACTTGTTCTTCCGTCAGGCCTGCCGCCACGGCCTTGGCCCGGTCAACACGGACCTGGACCACCGACTGCTTGGAAGCAAGGTTCGTGGCGACCTCCGAGCTCCCAGGAACGCCTTCCATAGCCTTGACCATGGCATCACTTGCTGTCTGCAGGTCAGCGGAATTAGCGGCCCTGATGGTGATATCCACCGTTGAGGATGTCCCGAATCCGCCCTGCTGCGATCCCACCGTCACCTTCCCGGGGGCCCCTGCCAGCTTGGCGCGAACCTCATCCTGGAGTTTGGTTTGGTTCACTTTCTCGTCAGTGACAATGGTGAATGTCGAGTTGGAGGAACCAGTGGAAGTGAGTGCAGCGAAGCCGGTCTGGGCGTTTCCGGAAGTGACCTGCACGTCCTTGATGCCCGCAATGCCCTTGAGGGACTCCTCAATCTTGGAGGCTTCATCGCTGGTGGCCTGCAGGCTGGTGCCCGCTGGAAGGACTTGGCGCACAGTCATGCTGTTCTCGCCGGAGCGGCCCAACAGATCGGTAGACAGAAGGGGCGAGACGGCGATGGTGGCCACCAGAATCAGTGCTGCTGCCGACAAGGTGATAACCGGATGCTTTTGCGTCTTGGCGAGAAGAGGAAGGTAGCCTCGCTGGAGGCGACTGCGCTCCTCGGCCTCTTGGGCTTTCCGGGCGGCTTCCTTGGCGGATGCCTGTGCCTCAGCGCCTCTTCCGGGCGAGGAAAGGAACCAGTAGGCCAGGACCGGAACGATTGTCAGGGAAACCAGCAGTGATGACAACAACGCAATGGTTACGGTCAGGGCAAAGGGCCGGAACAGCTCACCGGCGAGGTCGCCGACGAAAGCGATGGGCAGGAATACGGCCACAGTGGTCAAGGTGGAAGCCGTGATGGCCCCGGCCACTTCCCGGATGGACGTCAGGATGGCTGTCAGCTTGTGTTCGCCGTAGCTCAAATGCCGCTTGATGTTCTCGATCACCACGATGGAATCGTCAACCACCCGCCCGATCGCAATGGTGAGGGCGCCCAAAGTAAGGATATTCAGCGAGTATCCCGTGGCGGAGATGCCAATGAAGGTAATCAGCAGGGACAGCGGGATGGAGACGGCCGTGACCAACGTTGAGCGTACGGACATCAGGAAGACCAGGATGACAGCTACGGCGAAGCCAAGGCCAAGGAGCCCTTCGGTGGTGAGGTCCTTGATGGACTTTTCAATGAAAGGAGCTTGGTCGAAGACCGGCGTGAAAGTCGCGTTGTTGCCGAGTTCCTCCTCCATAGGGCCGACGGCGTCCCTCACGGCGTGCGAAATCGCCACCGTATCGCCTTCCGGCTTCTTGGTGACGGACAGGGCCAATGTGGGCTTGCCGTTGGTGCGGGTGATGGACGTGGCGGCGTCGTCCTCGATGCTGACATCGGCAACAGCCCCAATGGTTGCAGCCGTTTTTGCGCCGGCCAAAGGGAGTCCCTTGATGATGTCCAGGGAATCCACCGGGCTGCCGAGCTGGAGGGAAAGGGTCTTGCCTTGGTCCTCAATGGTGCCCACGGGGACCAACGTGCCGTTGTTCTTGAGCGCATTGCTGATGGACTGGACAGAGGCCCCTGTAGTTGCCAGATCAGCGGGGCGGGGCTGGATCAGGATGTGCTGGCTGGAGCCGCCGGTCACGTCGGCGCCACGGACGCCGTCGATCTTCTGCAGGCGGGGAACGCTGAGTCGAAGGAGGTCGGCGTTGAGTTCGCTCAGCGGCTTGTCCGACGACACCGCCAAGTAGACAATCGGGAAGTCGCTGATGTTACCGGCGATGGACTGGGGCTCGACGTCGGCCGGCAGCACCCGTTTGGCATTGGAAATTGCCCGGTCAATCTGGTTCCGCGCCCGGTCCAGGTTGGAGCCGTACGTGAACACCATAGTGATCTGTGAAACGCCGTTGCGGGACGTCGATGTGGTGGATTCAAGCCCCTCCACGCTGTTCAAAGCTGTTTCCAGGGGCTGGCTCAACTGCTTGTCCACAACCTCCGGGGAAGCGCCCGGCATGGAGGTCACCACGGTGATCTGCGGGAACTCGATGGACGGAATGAGTTCCTGCTTGAGCGACCCCATGGTGATCACGCCGAACACCGCCGCAAAGACGGTGATCAGCGCGATCAGGGCCCGGTTTCCCAGGGACAGTTTGGCCAAGCGGAACATTGCATTGACTCCTGCGGTCTACGTAACGATTCGGCTGAGGGAACCGGCCGCAGCCCCGGGTGTGGCCTAGCTTTGGATGGCGTTAGCCACTTCCAATTGCAGGGACCTTGCAGTGCTTGCTTCCAGTTCGGCCGCCAGGTCCGCATTCTCGTTGAGCTTGACGCCGTAGCCCGGCATCATGTCCTTGAGTTTGGACTGCCAACCCTTGAAGTTCTTGGGGAAGGACTTCTGTAGCAGTTCGATCATGATGGGCACGGCGGTGGACGCGCCCGGAGAAGCGCCCAGCAGTGCGCCGATCGAACCATCGCGGGAAGCGATGACTTCGGTGCCGAACTGCAGGACGCCACCCTTCTGTGGGTGCTTCTTGATGATTTGTACACGCTGACCGGCGGTGATCAGTTCCCAATTGCCGCCGGATGCTTCAGGGTAGTACTCGCGCAGGGCCTCAACCTTGGCCTCGTGCCGCTTGGCAACTTCCTTGATGAGGTAGGCGGTGAGGTCCATGTTGTCCTTGGCCACGGCCAGCATGGGAATGATGTTTCCCGGGCGGATGGACAGCGGAAGGTCCAGGTAGCTGGAGGTCTTCAGGAAGTTGGTGGAGAACCCGGCGTACGGGCCGAAGAGGAGGGAGCGTTTTCCGTCCACATAGCGGGTGTCCAGGTGCGGGACGGACATTGGCGGCGCGCCGACCGAAGCCTGGCCGTAGACCTTTGCACTGTGCTGGGAAGTCACGGCGTCGTCGGTGCAGCGGAAGAACTGGCCGGAGACGGGGAAGCCGCCGTAGCCTTTGCTTTCAGGGATGCCGGATGCCTGAAGCAGGTGGAGTGCACCGCCGCCGGCTCCTACGAAGACGAACTTGGCATGGATGCGGCCGTGTTCGCCTGACTTGGGGTGCTTGATGGACAGATCCCATCCACCGCCTGCTGCGCGGTGGATGTTGGTGACGTCGTGGCCATAGTTGACCTCGGCGCCGCTGCTCTGCAGGTAGCCCGTCAGCTCGCGGGTCAAGGCGCCGAAGTCGACGTCGGTGCCTTCAGCTGCGCGGGTTGCGGCCACGCGCTGCTTGCGGTCGCGGCCCTTGACGATCAACGGTGCCCATTTGGCGATCTGGTCCTGGTCCTCGGTGTACTCCATGCTGCGGAACAGCGTGTTGGGCTTCAGGGCCTCGTACCGCGTTTTGAGGAAATTCGCGTGATTATCGCCGATGACGAAGCTCATGTGCGGAACTGTGTTGATGAAGCCTTTGGGAGACCCGATCACTTTGCTGTCCACAAGATGGGACCAGAACTGGCGGGACAGCTGGAACTGTTCGTTAATGTGCAGGGCCTTGGACGGGTCTACGGAACCGTCTTTTGCTGCGGGGGAGTAGTTCAGCTCACACAGCGCGGCATGGCCGGTGCCGGCATTGTTCCAGGGTCCGGAACTCTCAAGCCCTGCTTCGTCGAGTCTTTCGAACATGGAGATGGTCCAGGTGGGTTCAAGTTGCTTGATGAACGCACCAAGGGTGGCACTCATGATTCCGCCGCCAATAAGGACGACGTCGGCATGTTGAGTCTTGGAAATGAAGGTCACGATCAATCTCCGTTAGCGGCGGCACTGGCTGTCACAGAATATCCCCGTGCAGTCTCAATACTGAAATTGCGGGGAATCGTCAAGGCTTTAGGCGGACGTTTGTGAAAACTTCGTTGAGGACGGGGGAAGCCGGGTAGCTTTCAACCTTGTTGGACAGAGCCAGCGCCGAGATGGGGAAGGCTATGGGCACAGCCGGTACCGACGCCGCGATCTCAGCATTGATGGCCTGGTACTGGGCGTTGCGTTCATCGCCTTCGGGCATTGCCCGTGCGCGTTCTATCTTGTGGAAGACTTCCGAGTCGGCGTATCCGAACTCGGCGCGGGTTTCGCCAAAAAGGGGTCCGAGGAAGTTGTCTGCGTCCGCGTACGAACCGTTCCAGCCCAGGAGGTGAAGGCCCCGGTCGCCGGCCGACTGGACTCTTTGGAGGTAGCCATCTTCCCAGTCGATGGGAACCGGTTTGATGTTGAAGCCGACGGCGACGAGTTGGCGGCTGAGCTCGGCGTAAATCTTTTCCGGGGTGGGCATGTATGCCCTTGTGGCGTTGAGGGGGTAATAGAACTTCAGCTCTTCACCCTTATAGCCGGCTTTCTTCAAGAGCTCCTTGGCCTTCTCAGGGTTGAACCCCAGGGAGGGGGCATTGTTGTTGAAGCCGCTGAGCTTGGGTGGCACGAATTGTGATGCCTGCGCCGTGTTGTCGATGAAGAACTTACGGATCAACGCTTCCTTGTCGATCGCCATCTCGATTGCTTGGCGCACTTCGGGCTTTTCCAGCGGTGCAACAGCCTGGTTGATCCCCAGGTACATCACCGAGAAAGGGTCGCGCTGGATGATCTGGACACCCTTTTTGACCAGTTGGTCAAAAGTCCCTGAGGTCACAAGGTCGTAGGCGTCGATCTTGCCATCCAGAAGGGCCTGCTGGCGTGATTCCGCGCGATCGTAGGGGATGAAGTTGATGGTTGCGATCTGTCCCTTGTTTCCCCAGTAGCCCTTGTAGCTGGACAACGTGAGCTTTTTCTCATCCCACGCGGTGAATGCATAGGGGCCTGTGCCCACGGGATGGCCGGCGTAGGTGGACATGGCTTGGCCGTTGCGTACTTGGTCAAGGACATTGGCTGTCTTTGCCTGCAAAGCAGCCGGGGAAGATATTGCGAAGGCCGGCAAGGTCAACGCCTGAAGGAATCCAGTGAAGGGCCGCGTCAGATTGATCTGGACGTCGGTGGCCGAAACCACCTTGCAGTCTTTGAAAATGGAGAATACCGGCTGATCCGAGTACGCCTTGAAGACGCTCTGAAAGGAGATGCCCGGCGCCTGATTCCTGAGCTCCTCGGGAAACGTGAACCAGCGGTTGAAGTTGGCGCATACGGCGGTTGCATCCAGGGTAGTGCCGTCGTGGAAGGTCACACCGGACCGGAGCGTGAAGTCGTAACTGAGCCCGTTGTTGCTGTCTTTCCACTCGGTGGCGAGGAGGGGCGTGGTTTGACCTGTTTCGCCATCCACCCCCACAAGTCCTTCGAGGACTTGGCGGGTGACACGGTAGGACTCGGAATCGGCGGTCATGGCGGGATCCAGGCCCAAGGGCATGGACGCCGTGCCGAAATTGAAGGTTGCTGTCGGTTCAACCGCGGGGGAGCTGCCGGTGGATGACGACGGCGACGGGCCCGGGGTTCCGGTGCACCCTGCCAGTCCCAAAGCCAGTACGGCAGCTCCGAACTGCATGCCCAGGCGCCGCATTTTGCTGCTTGCCACTCGTGTCCCCTCAAGCCGGTTGGAAGTGCTGTGGCCGGCTTCGGCCAGACCGCATTCCAGTCTAGTTGAACGTCCTGACTGCGCTTCCCAGCGGACTTTCAGGTGCCCCGGCTGCATGAAAATAAAATACCCCCGGTCTTGCAACCGGGGGTATTTCCGTATCTGTGCGCAAGGGGGGACTTGAACCCCCACGCCCGAAGGCACAGGAACCTAAATCCTGCGTGTCTGCCAATTTCACCACTCGCGCTGGCAGGCAATCCGACCGCCTGAAAGGACGGTCGCTGCCATATACCGGCCTCCAGTGTACCCGTTACTTGTCCAGCTTGAGATCCCGCCGGAGCTTGGCTACGTGCCCGGTGGCGCGCACGTTGTACTGGGCCAGGGAAACCTTTCCATCGGGATCAACCGCAAAGGTGGATCGGATCAATCCCATGTAGCTGCGGCCGTAGTTCTTTTTCTCACCCCAGGCCCCATATGCCTCGGCGACGGTGTGATCCTCGTCCGATAGCAGCCGAAAGGTCAGTTGTTCTTCTTCGGAGAACTTGGCAAGTGCCTTGACGGGGTCGGGGGAGACACCCACCACTTCGTATCCTGCAGCCTGCAGTGACCCCAGGGAGTCGCGGAAATCGCATGCTTCCTTGGTGCACCCGGGAGTGGAAGCGGCCGGGTAGAAGTAGAGGATGGTTTTTCGTCCGCGGAGGTCCGACAAGCTCACGCTTTTGCCGGTCTCATCCTGAAGTGTGAAGTCCGGGGCGGCATCTCCCGGGATAAGTCGTTCAGCCAAAATGTTCTCCTTACCAGTGGTCGCGATTTTCCAGTTTAGTGGGCGAGGCCGCGTCCTCACCGCTTCCGCGCATATACTGTCGGCATGCCAGATATGGAGAGATGGCCCACCACCCGTTTGCTTTCGACAGCCGCGCGCCTGGTGGAAATCTCGTGGAACGAAAAATTGAAGTCCATCGGTCTTACCCACGCCGGTGTCATTGCCATGCAGGTGTTGGCTGCCAAGGGTGCCATCACGCAGGCGGCTCTGGCCGAAGTTGCGCGGGTCAAGGCCCAAACAATGGGTACCACCCTCGCGAGGCTGGAGCTGCACGGGCATGTCACCCGACAACGCAGTGACTCCGACCGCCGAAGTCACGTGGTGACTCTTACTGACGCCGGCATTGCAGCTCTTGCAGAGGCAGTAAAGCTTGAGCAGGATGTTCTGTCCCCCGTTGCCGTGGACACCGTCCGGCTGCGGGAGGAACTTCGGTTGGTCGTCCGGGGCCTGGCGGGGTTGCCCGCGCCGGAGCAGGAAGCCCACACGGAAAACACCGACTTGCCGCAGGCCTGACCTGAGCCCGTTGCCGGGCTTCCTGCGGGAAGCTCGGCATGGAAACGCGAAAGGCTCCGGATCGTAGATGCGATCCGGAGCCTTTACTTTGTGGTGCACCCCCCGGGACTCGAACCCGGAACCCATTGATTAAGAGTCAATTGCTCTGCCAGTTGAGCTAGAGGTGCAGCTATTGTTTCGGCTTATGAGGGAATTTGCATTCCCCGTTGGCCTCTGCAACGACAAATAACTCTACACCAGTTTTTTGTGGTCACGGACCACATTCGGCCCTGCGTGATGAACGCCATGTGGTCGGCGCAGGAAGCGGCATGAATTAACACAAAAAAGGCCTTGGCGTGATATTCACACCAAGGCCTTTTGTTTTGTGCACCCCCCGGGACTCGAACCCGGAACCCATTGATTAAGAGTCAATTGCTCTGCCAGTTGAGCTAGAGGTGCAGCTGTTGATTTCGATCCCAAGGGCAAGCTTTTATTTCCCCGGCGATCTCCGCAACGACATGTAACTCTACACCACTTCTGTCCAAGTGTGAAATCCGCGGCATACCGCCACTGGCATCACGGCGCAGGCCTCAAAATCAGCGCAAAATCAGGGTTTCTGTTGTTGCTGATGACCCAGAGTGTGCCATCAGGAGCGCGGGCTACATCCCGGAGGCGCCCATATTCTCCTGTGAAGTAGGCCACAGGGGAGCCTGCGGTCTCCCCGTTAAGGGGAACCGCCCAAAGCCGTTGTCCCCGGAGCGCCCCTGTGTAGGCAACGCCGTCCACGATTTCCAGCCCACTGGGTGAGGCGTCGGACGTTGAGGGCCAGACGACCTTCGCGTCGATCGGGCCGCTGCGGCCGGGCGCTCCAGTCACGGTGGGCCAACCGTAATTGCCTCCAGGGGTAATCAGGTTCAGTTCGTCATCCACGTCAGGACCAAATTCACTGGCCCAGAGTCGTCCGGCGTTGTCCCAGGCCAGGCCTTGCACATTCCGATGCCCGTAGCTGTACACGGGATTGTCGCCGAAAGGATTCCCTGGCGCCGGGCGCCCCTCCGGAGTGAGTCGTAGGATTTTGCCGCCCAAGGCGTTCGTGTCCTGCGGCTGCTCCCGACGCTGAGAGTCACCGGTTCCGACGTAGAGGAACCCGTCCGGGCCGAATCGAATCCGGCCGCCGTTATGAGTGGAAGCCTTGGGCATTCCGGAGAAAATCACTTCAGCCTTCCCCAAAGTCACCATGCCGCTTGGATCCTCGGTCAGTTTCATGCGCACAATCCGGTTGTCGTCCGAGGACGTGAAATATGCGTACATCCAGCGGTCCGTTACGAATTCCGGCGAGAGGGCAAGGCCCAACAGCCCGCCTTCTCCGCCGGGTTCGACGCCGGGCACCTCGCCTAAGGTAGTGGCTTGACCGTCCCGGATGCTCTTTACCTGAGCGGTGTCCCGCTCGGACACCACGGCAGTGCCGTCCGGCAGGAAGACCACCGACCACGGCAGCTGCAGTCCGACGTCGAGTTTTTGGGTGACTTCCGGAGTTTGTGGCGCGGCGGGCTTGGATTCGCCGGCTTGCGTGGACTGAGACCCGGGCGAAAGGGGCCCGCCCAGTGCGGTAGCGGTGCCCTGACTTGCCGATGCCGCTGGTGTTGCCGCTGTGCCCGGAGACGACGGACTGCCCGTACATCCAGGCAGGACAACCAGGATTGCCAGCAACAGGGCATAAGAAGAAGCGGGCACCCAACGATCGCGGGTTTCCGAGGGGCGCCTTCTTGTATCCCCGACCGCTGCGTTCATGACCGCTGGCGGAAAGTCAGTGCCTGTTGCGACGTGGAGGCCGGAAACCGGCAGCTTCGGCGTGGGCGGATGATTCGAACCAGACGTCGGCGGCAGCGTCGTCATAGCCTGCAGTGTCTTCGTCGAAGTAGGTCATGGCGGACGCGCTGGCCTTGACGGGATAGGAGTCCCCGGGTGCGCTGGAGGAGCCCGTGCCGTAAGGGTGCTCGACGGCCAGATGACCAGTGCCCGCCGAGTCTTCGGCGGCAGCGGACTCGGCGCCCGGCAGGGTGGGTGAATGTGCATCGGTGTACTCGTGGTGATGGACCGGGGTACCGCTTGCATCGGTCCATGAAGATTCCCACTCCGCCTTGTCCTCAGCGGTATCCCTTGCGGCCGTGTCATCAGCCTTGGGGGCGGAGGTTGCCGTTGTGGAACCCGAGTCCCAGTCGTCAACATCGCCGGCGTCAGCCGCGTGGACCTTGGCGTCAGTATCCACGACGGGCTCGTCCACCACTGGTTCGTCAATGACAGGATCGGCCACTGAGGGGGCTGCGATGACGGGTTCCTCCACCGTCAATCCGGGTGTGGAAGCCGGGTGGACGTCAGAGGCGGCAACGGCGGGTGAATCGTCGACGGCGGTACGCGGCTCGGTCTCTACATCGGCCGCGGCGGGGGAGGCCCCGTGCGCTTCTCCGGAAGGTGCGGGTACGGGTGGGGCGGGTTCGTCGGCACGGGCTTCGATGACCTCAGGCTCCCTGACATCGGGTTCGTCGGCACGGGGGCCACTGCCCTCGGAGGCCGCTTTGCCGAGATTGGTCACACCTGCCAGGCCTGCCACGCCTGCTGCGGCTGCACCGGCATCCGGGATGGATCCCGTACTGGCGGGCGCCGTCGCTGCCGGGGGAGTGGTGCCGGATACCCCGGCGGTGCGATCCTCGGCGGTGGCGTGGGTTGAGGTGGGATCGGTATTCCGCGTCTTGTTGCGGTTCATAAGCCACCAAACAATAGCGACGACCAAAACAATGACAATGACCCAAATTAACCAGTCCATGGTGGAGGCCCTTCTGCTCACAGGGGTGCAGCTCGTGGTATTCCCGACGTTACGTGCCTGCTAATGGGCTGTCCAGCGTTTGACCTGCTGCTTAGCCCGAAAACATCTCCCTACTGACCATTTGTGGAGCGGGGGATGGATGACGCAAAGACCGCACCATAGAAAAAGTATGGGCTTAATGCGGCGTGCAACAGCGCCGGCAGAGGCCCGGTAGACATAGACTTTGGACCATGAGTGACGCCACCCAGATTGCGACAGAGAATACCCCGGACATCAAACCCCGCAGCCGGGTGGTGACCGACGGCATTCACGCGGCGCCGGCCCGTGGCATGTTCCGTGCGGTGGGCATGGGCGACGACGACTTTGCCAAACCTCAAATTGGTGTCGCGAGTTCGTGGAACGAGATCACACCCTGCAACCTTTCCCTGAACCGCCTTGCCCAAGGCGCCAAGGAAGGCGTCCACGCCGGCGGCGGTTTCCCCATGCAGTTCGGTACCATCTCCGTTTCGGACGGTATCTCCATGGGCCACGAGGGCATGCACTTCTCCCTGGTCTCCCGTGAGGTGATCGCGGACTCCGTGGAGACAGTGATGCAGGCCGAACGCATCGATGGCTCTGTGCTGCTGGCAGGCTGTGACAAGTCCCTCCCGGGCATGCTCATGGCTGCTGCCCGCCTGGACCTCGCGTCGGTCTTCCTTTACGCGGGCTCCATCATGCCGGGCTGGGTCAAGCTTGAAGACGGCTCGGAGAAGGAGGTCACCCTCATCGATGCCTTCGAGGCAGTCGGTGCCTGCGCTGCGGGCAAGATGAGCATGGAAGACCTCACCCGGATCGAAAAGGCCATCTGTCCCGGCGAAGGCGCCTGTGGTGGCATGTACACGGCCAACACCATGGCCTGCATCGGTGAGGCCTTGGGCATGTCCCTTCCGGGTTCAGCCGCCCCGCCGTCGGCAGACCGCCGTCGTGATGATTTCGCCCGCAAGTCCGGCGAAGCGGTAGTTAACCTGCTGCGTCTGGGGATCACGGCCCGCGACATCATGACCAAAAAGGCGTTCGAGAATGCCATTGCGGTCACCATGGCCTTCGGCGGTTCCACCAACGCTGTGTTGCACCTGCTCGCGATCGCCCGGGAAGCCGAAGTAGAGCTGACGCTGGATGACTTCAACCGCATTGGCGACAAAATCCCGCACTTGGGGGACCTCAAGCCTTTCGGCCGCTACGTCATGACCGACGTCGACAAAATTGGCGGCGTGCCGGTCATCATGAAAGCGCTGCTCGACGCCGGACTGCTGCATGGTGACTGCCTCACCGTGACCGGCAAGACCCTCGCCGAAAACCTCGCCTCCATCAACCCGCCTGACCTTGATGGCAAGATCCTCCGCGCCTTGGACAATCCCATTCACAAGACCGGCGGCATCACCATCCTGCACGGTTCCATGGCCCCCGAAGGCGCCGTAGTGAAAAGCGCCGGGTTCGATGCGGATGTCTTTGAAGGAACTGCTCGTGTCTTCGAGCGCGAGCAGGGCGCGCTGAGCGCGTTGGATAACGGTGAGATTAGCAAGGGTGACGTGGTGGTTATCCGCTACGAAGGGCCCAAGGGCGGGCCGGGCATGCGCGAAATGCTGGCCATTACAGGAGCCATTAAGGGCGCAGGGCTTGGCAAAGACGTTCTGCTGCTGACCGACGGCCGCTTCTCGGGTGGCACAACAGGATTGTGCATCGGCCACGTTGCGCCCGAAGCCGTCGACGGCGGGCCCATTGCCTTCGTGAAGGATGGCGACCGCATCCGTGTGGACATCGCCGCGCGCTCTTTCGACCTCCTGGTGGACGACGCCGAACTCGAAGCCCGTAAGGAGGGCTGGGAGCCGCTGCCCGCAAAGTTCACCAAGGGCGTGCTGGCCAAGTACGCAAAGCTCGTCCACAGTGCCTCCACCGGGGCGTACTGCGGATAATTCCTGCCGTGGACTCCGACTGTTGAGACACAGTCGGAGTCCGGCAGGCGGACATGGCTGTCCAAATAGTGAGATACGATAGTGGTCAATTGACACGTATCTCACTTTGAGGGAACACTGAACGCATGATCACATTCGTTACCGTTGGCGTCGTCGTCCTTACCAAGCGCGTGGCTTAGCCCGACTGGTAACGAACCGTCACGCGCAAACCCCTCGAAGAGCCGGAAGGCTGAGGGGTTTTTTTATTCCCCGAAGCAAGACCCATCTAATGAAGATCCACTAAGGAAGAGTCCGATGAGCAAAGGATCGCCGATCAGCCCCTCGCTGATGGCTGCAAAGTCCGCTGGAGCCCACAAAGCTCCGGAAAAGATCGACCGTACGGCTGAAGCCGTCGTCGTCGACGCTGCTGCACCTCTCTCTCCTGTACTTGGGCCGAACACTGTTGTACCCCCAACGGTGATGTCCGGCTCACAAGCAATTGTCCGCTCGCTCGAAGAACTCGGCGTGGACGATATTTTCGGTTTGCCCGGTGGCGCGATCCTGCCCACCTACGACCCCTTGATGGCCTCCAGCATGAATCACATCCTGGTCCGTCACGAACAGGGAGCCGGCCACGCCGCGCAAGGCTACGCCATGGTCACCGGACGGGTTGGCGTTTGCATCGCCACCTCAGGACCCGGTGCCACCAACCTCGTTACCGCCATCATGGACGCCCACATGGACTCCGTGCCGATGGTAGCCATCACCGGCCAGGTTTCCAGCGGAGTCATCGGAACCGATGCCTTCCAGGAAGCGGACATCGTGGGAATCACGATGCCCATCACCAAGCACTCGTTCCTGGTCACTGACCCCAATGACATCCCGCACGTCATGGCAGAGGCTTTCCACCTCGCATCCACGGGCCGCCCGGGACCTGTCCTGGTGGACATTGCCAAGGACGCCCAAGTTGGCCAGATGACCTTCTCCTGGCCGCCGAAGGTTGACTTGCCGGGCTACCGTCCCGTCGTGCGCGGACACAACAAGCAGGTCCGTGAAGCTGCCAAGCTGATCGCTGCTTCCAGCAAGCCGGTCCTGTACGTGGGTGGCGGTGTGGTCAAGGGCCATGCTTCTGCCGAGCTCATGGAACTCGCGCTTGCTACCGGCGCTCCCGTGGTCACTACCTTGATGGCCCGCGGCGCCTTCCCGGATTCCCACCCGCAGCACGTTGGCATGCCAGGCATGCATGGTTCCGTCTCTGCCGTCACCGCGCTCCAGCAGGCCGACCTCCTGATCACGCTCGGTGCAAGGTTTGATGACCGCGTCACCGGCGTGCTGAAGACCTTTGCCCCGTTTGCCAAGGTCATTCACGCTGACATCGACCCCGCGGAAATCTCCAAAAACCGCACTGCCGATGTTCCGATCGTTGGCTCGGTCAAGGAAATCATTCCGGAACTCACCGAGGCCGTGAAGACACAGTTCGAGCTGAGCGGGACCCCGGACCTGGATTCGTGGTGGGCCTTCCTGGGCAACCTCCGCGACACCTACCCGCTGGGTTGGACGGAGCCCGAGGACGGCCTGACCGCCCCGCAGCGCGTGATCAAGCGCATCGGCGAACTCACCGGTCCGGAAGGCATCTACGTGGCCGGCGTGGGCCAGCACCAGATGTGGGCCGCGCAGTTCATCAAGTACGAGCGCCCCCACGCCTGGCTGAACTCCGGTGGCGCAGGAACCATGGGATACTCGGTTCCTGCAGCCATGGGCGCCAAAGTTGGTGAACCGGACCGTGTGGTGTGGGCCATCGACGGGGACGGCTGCTTCCAGATGACCAATCAGGAACTGGCCACCTGCGCCATTAACAACATCCCCATCAAGGTGGCCATCATCAACAACTCCTCGCTGGGTATGGTCCGCCAATGGCAGACGCTGTTCTACGAGGGCCGTTACTCGAACACGGATCTGAACACAGGCCACGACACCATCCGGATTCCGGACTTCGTCAAGTTGGCTGATGCCTACGGTTGCGCCGCACTGCGTTGTGAGCGCGACGAAGACATTGACGCCACCATCCAGAAGGCGCTGGAAATCAACGACCGCCCGGTGGTTATCGACTTCGTCGTCAGCCCCAACTCGATGGTGTGGCCGATGGTGCCTTCGGGCGTCAGCAATGACCAGATCCAAGTTGCCCGCAACATGACCCCGGAATGGGAAGAGGAGGACTAGGCATGAGCCGTCACACACTGTCCGTTCTGGTCGAAGACAAGCCCGGCGTGCTGACCCGCGTGGCCAGCCTCTTCGCCCGGCGCGCGTTCAACATCAATTCCCTTGCTGTGGGACCCACTGAGGTTCCGGGCATGTCCCGCATGACGGTTGTCGTCGACGCCGACGGCGACCTCATTGAGCAGGTCACCAAGCAGCTCAACAAGTTGGTCAACGTGATCAAAATTGTTGAACTGACTTCAGAATCTTCCGTACAACGTGACCACATCCTGGTCAAGGTACGTGCGGATGCCGCGACACGTCTGCAGGTAACCCAAGCTGCAGACCTGTTCCGTGCCGCAGTCGTCGACGTGTCCACAGACTCGTTGGTGATTGAGGCAACCGGTACCCCCGAGAAGCTCGCCGCGCTGCTGTCAGTGCTCGAGCCGTTCGGCATCCGTGAAATCGTGCAGTCCGGCACCTTGGCCGTTGGACGGGGATCCCGCTCCATGAGTGACAGGGCGCTCCGCTCCGCGTGAGCCTTGCGTCCAGTACCGCAGCACCACTATCAATATCTACGAAAAACCACTCAAGAGGAGTTACGCAAGTGACTGAAATGTTCTACGACGATGACGCAGACCTGTCGATCATCCAGGGCCGCAAGGTAGCAATCGTTGGCTACGGCTCGCAGGGCCACGCCCACGCACTGAACCTCCGCGATTCCGGCGTCGAGGTCGTTATCGCGCTCAAGGACGGCTCAAAGTCGGCCGCCAAGGCAGAGGACGCAGGCTTCACTGTCAAGAACGTTGCTGACGCCGCCGAATGGGCCGACGTCATCATGATCCTGGCACCGGACCAGCACCAGCGTGCGATCTACAACGACTCCATCAAGGACAAGCTGACCGAGGGCAAGGCACTTGCGTTCGCACACGGCTTCAACATCCGTTTCGGCTACATCGAAGCTCCGGCCGGCGTTGACGTCATCCTGATCGCCCCGAAGGCTCCCGGCCACACTGTGCGCCGCGAATTCGAAGCCGGCCGCGGTATCCCGGACATCATCGCTGTTGAGCAGGACGCATCCGGTTCCGCTTGGGACCTGGCGAAGTCCTACGCCAAGGCAATCGGTGGAACCCGCGCCGGCGTCATCAAGACCACCTTCACCGAAGAGACCGAAACCGATCTCTTCGGCGAGCAGTCCGTCCTCTGCGGCGGCGTTTCCCAGCTGGTCCAGTACGGCTTCGAAACCCTGACCGAAGCCGGCTACCAGCCGCAGATCGCCTACTTCGAGGTTCTCCACGAGCTCAAGCTCATTGTTGACCTCATGTGGGAAGGCGGCATTGCCAAGCAGCGCTGGAGCGTTTCCGACACCGCAGAGTACGGCGACTACGTTTCCGGCCCGCGCGTCATCACCCCCGAGGTGAAGGAAAACATGAAGGCTGTCCTCGCGGACATCCAGAGCGGTGCTTTTGCCAAGCGCTTCATCGATGATCAGGATAACGGTGGCGCCGAGTTCAAGGAACTGCGTGCCAAGGCTGAGCAGCACCCCATCGAAGAGGTCGGCCGCGAACTGCGCTCCCTGTTCTCCTGGCAGCAGCAGGACGCTGACTACGTTGAAGGTTCCGCAGCCCGCTGATCCTTCCGTGCCGGCCTGAAGGCCGCACACTACGACGCCCGTCCGGCGAACACAGCCGGGCGGGCGTTGTTGCGTATGATCCGCTGTTTCTCCACCGAATAGCACAGCAGTGTGGGCTGTGAACTTCTTCACAACCGCCGCCGGTCCGGCCGTAACATCGCTCCCCGGCAACGGAATCCCGGCCCGGATTCGATATTCTGGGCTGGTCCCGGCGCCGTGCCCCGGGCCACGCATCCGCTCCTTGTCCAGTTCTGTCCAAAGTTGTCCAAAGTAAGGTGCCACCCGTGTCAGCCAGCAAACCCGTCGTCCTCCTCGCCGAGGAACTTTCGCCCGCCACAGTCGAGGCATTGGGCCCGGACTTTGAAATCCGACAGACCGACGGCGCCGACCGTTCCCAGCTGCTGTCCGCCATTGCCGACGTCGATGCCATCCTGGTCCGGTCTGCCACCCAAGTGGATGCCGAAGCAATCGCGGCGGCTAAGAACCTCAAGGTCATCGCCCGTGCTGGCGTGGGCTTGGACAACGTGGATATCAAGTCTGCAACGCAGGCCGGCGTTATGGTGGTCAACGCCCCGACGTCCAACATTGTCTCTGCCGCTGAGCTCACCGTGGGTCACATCCTGAGCCTCGCCCGCCACATTCCGCAGGCCAGCTCTGCGTTGAAGAACGGCGAGTGGAAGCGTTCCAAGTACACCGGAATCGAACTTTTTGAGAAGAAGATCGGCATCATCGGCCTGGGACGCATTGGTGCTTTGGTGGCTGCACGCCTCCAGGGTTTCGACACTCAGATCCTGGCGTACGACCCCTACATCACGTCCGCCCGCGCAGCCCAGCTGGGCGTCAAGCTGGTCACACTGGATGAGTTGCTGGAAAACTCGGACTTCATCACCATTCACATGCCTAAGACACCTGAAACGGTGGGGATGCTCGGCGCCGATGCTTTCCGCAAGATGAAGGAAACGGCCTACGTGGTCAACGTGGCCCGCGGTGGCCTCGTGGACGAGGAAGCACTTCACATTGCGCTGAAGGAAGGCCAGATTGCCGGAGCAGGCGTTGACGTCTTCGTCAAGGAGCCCAGTACGGATCTGCCGTTCTTCGAGTTCGACAACGTCATTGTGACCCCCCACCTCGGGGCATCCACGGATGAGGCCCAGGAGAAGGCAGGCGTTTCAGTTGCCAAGTCCGTGCGCCTCGCCCTCGCCGGCGAGCTGGTACCGGACGCCGTGAACGTAGCCGGCGGAGTCATTGCTCAGGACGTGCGTCCTGGCATCCCGCTGATCGAGAAGCTGGGGCGGATCTTCACCGCGCTGACCCACGCTTCCTTGACGCAGATCGACGTTGAGGTAGCCGGTGAGATTGCCGCACTGGACGTCAAGGTGCTCGAGCTCGCCGCACTGAAGGGCGTTTTCGCGGACGTCGTCACGGAGCAGGTCTCCTACGTGAATGCTCCGGTGATCGCCGAACAGCGCGGCATCAACACCCGCCTCATCACCACCCCGGACGCTGAGGATTACCGCAATGTCCTAACCATCCGTGGTGCGCTCAGCGACGGTTCCCAGATTTCCGTCGCCGGAACCCTGACCGGTCCCAAGCAGGTGGAAAAGCTTGTGGGCGTCAACGGGTACGACGTCGAAATTCCCATCAGCGAACACCTGGTGGTTGTAGCCTACGCCGACCGTCCGGGCGTGATTGGCACCATTGGACACATCCTGGGCATGAACAACATCAACATCGGCGGAATGCAGGTGGCACGCCAGACCGAAGGCGGCCAGGTACTGGCACTCCTGACCATCGACAGCTCCGTTCCGCAGCAAGTGCTGGAAGCCATCAAGGCCGGTATTGGCGCTGAGATGGTTCGCGAAGTGGACCTGGAGGACTAGCACTGATCCGTATCAGTTAGGTTCGCGTGCCGGCGACACACCTTGGCACGCAGGAGTGGCCGGTCTGCTTACAATGGCTGGGTCCGGAATTCGGACCCGGCAGCAGGCCGGCCACAACTTTTTTGCACATACAGCCCGGTATTCCTTTGTGTCTTTTGAGGAATAACGGAGCATGTGTGCGCGCCCGTAATCAAGGTCTCAGGGAGCCCAATGAACGCCGTCCAAAGGTTCATCAGAAGCCGTGTGCTGCTGCTGACCGCGGCCATTTTGATCGTCGCCATGTGCTTGTCCGTCCTCGTCCAGAGCCAGTCGCAGGCGGCTCTGAACAGGACAGTGGACGAGAACTCGCGGGGACTCTACGACATCCTGGTCCAGGCAAAGCCTGACCAGTCACAAGATGGCGACGGCGGTGCATTGATCCAGCCGGAAATCGCCAACGGCCAGGGCGGCATCAGCTTTGAACAGTTGGAGAAGATTCGGACCATGGGCCAAACGGCCGTGGCCGCGCCCATCAGCCTGGTCTCGCGCGTATCGCAAAACCTTGAGGCCCCTCGCCTTAACGCCATGGACTACCTGGGGTACAACGCGGGACTTGCCGGGGCAGTAACGGCGGGGGACCCCTCCGCCATGGACTCCAGCAAATGGCCTGCAGCGGAATCCGTGCTCTCTGATTCCCCCAAGAAGTATCGTCTGACCGCCTCTGCCACCAGCTCTGACGGCGTTAACCAGCAGACTCTCTTCAAGACCAGCGCTGAAGGTACTTTGGGCAAGGGCCGGCTGATCCAGGAACAGACTGCGGGCGGCACCAACGTCCGGATCGCGGGCCCCGAGGGCGAGACCGGCGTCAAGTTCCCGGCCCCCGCCTTGGGCTCCGAGCATAACCTCTTCAATCTCTCCGTAGCGCTTCCCTTGGCGCCCGAGGTGACAGAGTCCGTCGTCGCCGTCGACCCCGCCGCTGAGCGCGCGCTGCTGGGCTCCGCAGGAGACTTCCTGGCACCACTGGAGAAAGCTCCTCCGGCAGACGCCCGTGACGCCGGTGCAATCGGACGCCACTTCGAAAGTCTTTTCACCACCGGCCTCAGCATGGACCAGCTGGAAGAAGGACCGGATTTCCTGGGTGTAAAGCTCAAATACTGGGCGCCGCTGATGACGCAGTACCAGCAAGCCAAGCGCGACGGCCTACTGACCAATGATTCCAAGGCCATCCCGCTGATTGTCCGTTCCGGCACCTCCCTTGACCTCCAGTACTCGGTAAAGATCGAGGAACTTGATGCAAGTGGCAAGGTGGTCAAGGATGTTGGCACCGTAACGCGGTCCTTGGACAAGGACTACCTCCCGTTCGTATCCAAGTCCCCGTTCGCCCTCGAATGGCCGGGATCCACTGACCACAGCCAATTGCTGGGCAGCACGGCTTCCTTCAGCCAGGGCCTGTACAACCCGGCCGCTTGGAGCACCGCTTTTGCCGCCGCTCCGCAGTACAAGGACGGCGATGAAGCCGCCAACGGTGCAACAGACAAGAGCGCCATCCCGGGAGACTGGGTGACGGTCAACCGTTTGCCCGAGAAGTCCTCCTTTGGGGCAGCGGTGGACCAGACGCAACGCAAGCCGGTGGACGAACGTTCCTACCGGGAGGACCTGGAGACGGGCAAGAAGCCGGCTACACCATTGCCCATGGTGTACGGAACCTTCGACCCTGCCGCCGTAAAGTCTGCGGCCGGGGACGTCAACAAGCTTCCCTTGGGCGGCTATGACCCCACTCCCATGACGCTGAGCAAGGACGCTGAGGGCAAAGAGGTGGAGGGCACGGAACTGAAGCCGTCCCTGAGCGCTACGGGCCTGGTCAGCCAGTCCGCCGGAGCCATCACCGACTACTACGGTCTGGCAGCAGCTCGTGGCTACGACAGCAACGCAGATGTCATTGACGCCATCCGGGTCAAAGCATCAGCAAGCGGCAACTGGAAGACGGCACAGCCCGAGGTGGAGAAACTTGCCACCCAGATCCGCGAGCTGGGCCTTGAGGCCACTGTGGTGGCTGGATCCGCCCGCGAGGACGCCAACATTTTTGTCCCCGGCTATAGCAAAGACGACGCCGGTAAGGAATCACCGCTGGGCACCGTCCAGCAGTCGTGGGTACGGCAGGACGCGGCCGATGCCGTCTCCGGCTCCCTCACCGGAACCAATATCACCCTGCTGTTCCTGACCCTTCTTGGCGCCACACTCCTGACGGGTGCCTCCACCGTGAGCTACATCCGCCAGCGCAGGAGCGAAGCCGGAATTCTTCGCGCCATGGGGTGGACGCAAAAACGCATACGATCCTGGGTCCTGGAAGAGTTCGGCGTAGGTGCCGCTGCTCTCGCTGCCGCCGGCATTGTCCTGAGCCTGCTGAGCTGGAATATCGCCACCGTGATCGTCTCGGTGACCATGCTTGTCATTTACTGTGGTGCTGCATTGCTGGCCGCCCAGCAGTTGCGCCACCGCGTGGTGATTGATCAGGAGCCGCAGCACGACGACCGGCTGGTCACCGTGGACTCGCCGCTGACATTTGCGAACAGGCAGCTGACAACCAACCGGTTCAACTCGATCTCTCTGGCCGTGGCAGTGGGTGTGTTTGGTGCCGCAGTGGGTGCCCTCATCGCGCTCCTGATCGACATTCCCCGGGCTGCCGGCGCCAGCGCACTGAGTGGTCTTGCCGCAGCAAGCATCGCCCTGCCGAGCGTCATCCTCGCTGTTTTCGGTGTGGTTGTCGGGCTCCTGTTGACCTTGGTCACCGGCCGCTTCGAACTCCATGCCAAACGGGAGTACCTCGGTACCTTGCGTGCCATGGGCTGGAACCCGGACATGCTGGGCCAGGTCCGCTTCTTTGAAAACGCGCTTGTGGGCACGGTGGCACTTCCGCTGGGTGTCCTCGGTGCCTTGGGGCTGGGGCTGCTCCTGGCTCCCTACGCGGCTCTTTGGGCCGGGCTGGCCGGTCTGCTGGCCGTAATTTGCTGGATTCCGATTGCAACGAAAGTAGTCAAATGACTGACAATCCCAACCCCGAGCTGACGGCCACCCCGGAATCGGCGGAAGAGTCATTGCAGACCCGTGCCAACACCATCGTGAGGGCCACGGATCACGCAACACCCCTGGAACTGAGCCGGGTCACCATCCACTACGGTGGCGACAAAGGCGGAGCCGAGGAAGTTGACGTGGTGGACGACTTCAACCTCACCCTTCATTCCGGCGAAATGCACTGTGTTGCCGGTCGAAGCGGCTCCGGTAAGACCAGCATCCTGACCGTCAGCGCAGGACTGACGCTCCCGACGTCGGGCAAAGTCTTCTGGGAGGGCCAGCCCCTGGACAGCATGGGCGACGACGAGATCGCGGACCGCCGCCGGGCGCTGATCGGCTACGTGGATCAGGGCGGTGCCTTGATTGACGGCATGAGCGCGTTGGAAAACGTCCTGCTCCCCGCCGTGCCCGATGGCGAAGTGGAACAGCGTACCGAGATGGCCAAGGACCTCCTGGACCTCGTGGGCCTGGGACGCCGCATGCGCCACCGTCCTGCGCAGCTTTCCGGTGGTGAACGTCAGCGCGTGGCTATTGCCCGCGCCCTGATCCTGGGAACCCGCGTATTGGTGGTGGACGAGCCCACGGCCAGCCTTGACCGTGCGGCGGCCAACCGCATCATCGGCATTCTGAAGGACACCACCAGCGATGGCATTGCCGTCCTGGTTGCCTCCCACGACCACGAGCTCGTGCGGCTCAGCGATACGCTGACCGAACTTAACTAAGCTATTTCATCCCAAAAAAAGGTAACTTCTTAGAGTGACGTCTCCAGAGAAATCCCCGTTCTACATCACCACCGCAATCAGCTACCCCAACGGCGTGCCGCACATCGGCCACGCTTACGAGGTCATTGCGACTGATGCCATGGCACGCTTCAAGCGCCTTGACGGCCATGAAGTGTTCTTCATGACCGGAACGGACGAGCACGGACTCAAGATGCAGCAGTCAGCCGAGAAGGAAGGCATCTCTGCCAAACAGCTCGCTGACCGCAACTCGGCAGCCTTCAAGCAGATGAGCCAGGACTTGGGCATCTCCCATGACCGCTTCATCCGCACCACGGACCAGGACCACTACGCCGCCTCCCAAGCCATCTGGAAGAAGATGGAAGCCAACGGCGATATCTACCTGTCCAAGTACGAGGGCTGGTACTCCGTCCGTGACGAGGCATATTACGTCGAGGACGACACCGTGGTGAAGGAGGACGGGCTTCGCTACTCCAAGGAAACGGACACTCTGGTGACGTGGACCGCCGAGGAAAGCTACTTTTTCCGGCTCTCCAATTACCAGGAGAAACTCCTTGCCCTGTACGAGGAACAACCGGAGTTTGGTGCGCCGCAGTCGCGCTTTAATGAGGTCATCAGTTTTGTCCGGCGCGGCCTGGAAGACCTGTCCATCAGCCGCACCACCTTCGACTGGGGCGTTCCCGTCCCCGGCGATGAAAAGCACGTCATGTACGTCTGGGTCGACGCCCTGACCAATTACCTGACCGGCGTGGGCTACCCGGACATCGAGTCGGAATCATTCAAGAAGTTCTGGCCTGCCGACGTCCACGTGATCGGCAAGGACATCTCACGCTTCCACGCTATTTACTGGCCCGCTTTCCTCATGAGTGCAGGCCTGGAGTTGCCCAAGCGCGTCATGATCCACGGCTTCCTCACCAACAATGGTGTGAAGATGTCCAAGTCTTTGGGCAACGTGGTGGCACCGCAGGACTTCGTGGCACAGTACGGCCTGGACCAGTGCCGCTACTTCTTCCTCCGCGAAGTTCCGTTCGGTGCGGACGGCAACTACAACCACGAAGCCATTGTGGGCCGCATGAACTCGGATCTTGCCAACAACTTCGGCAACCTTGCTCAGCGTTCGCTGTCCATGGTGGCGAAGAACTGTGACGGCAAGGTTCCCGTACCCGGCGCATTCACGGCAGAGGATGATGCTTTGCTGGCACAGGCTGGTGCGCTGCTGGAAACTGCCCGCGCAGCGTTCGACAAGCAGGAATTCAGCCGGGCCTTGGAAGCCATCTGGACTGTCCTCGGCGACACCAACGCGTATTTCGCCGAACAAGCTCCGTGGGTACTGCGCAAGACGGACATCGACCGCATGAACACGGTCCTTTACGTCACCCTGGAGGTTGTGCGGATCGTGGCGATCCTCGCACAGCCGGTTATGCCGTCGTCGTCGGCCAAGTTCCTTGAGGTTCTCGGCCAGCCGGAGGGTGAGGCCCGCCAGTTCGCCGCAATCGCGACGCCTTTGGTGGCAGGGACAGCGCTGCCGGCACCTGCACCTGTCTTCCCGCGGTACGAAGAACCCGCCGAGGCATAAACCTTCTCTCACATCACAGCCGTAAACAAGAAACGCTCTCTCACTTCCTGCCGGTCTATCCAGGGAAGTGAGAGAGCGTTTCTGTTTAAGGGTGATTAGCTGATAGAGCGTCGGGGGCTTAGGCGGTAGCTAGCCCCTCAACCGGTGACAACCGTGCCGCCCGCCGGGCAGGCACCACCGATGCCAGAAGTCCGGCAACTACGGCTACGCCAAAGACAGCTGCCAACTGCAGCCACGGCACCGCCGGAACAACAGTGGCCACGCCGCCCAGGGTTGCCTGCGCTCCAAGCCATCCGTAAACGACGCCCATGCCGGCTCCCATGATCGCTGCCACGCCCGCGACGAGCACGGCTTCAATAGCCAACATCCCGCGAAGCTGCCCCTTGGTCAGGCCAAGGGCGCGGAGCAACGAGTTCTCGCGTGTCCGCTCCAGGACCGACAGCGACAAGGTGTTGGCCACGCCAATCAACGCGATCACCACTGCGACACCAAGGAGCCCAGTGACCACCAGCAACAGGACATCGATGATGCTGTTGAAGGTCACTCGCTCAATTGCTGCACCGCTGACAGTGCGCTCATGAACACCCAGAGCGGACGCGATGTCCTTCTGGATGGCCTGAACCCGGTCCCCGGATACCGAATCGTCCAGTTTCACCCACACCATGCCCGGCGTTTCCGGCAACGCAGCTGAAGAGATGCTCGAACTCTCCACAAAGGCGGGTACGTGGCGGGTTCGCAGAACCTTGGCATCGAGCGTAACGCTGCCTGCCGCCGTCGAGATGTCTGCTGCTCCCTGCCCGGAGTCTTCAGGCAGGTACACGGTGCCTGGCGTCGGCTTGAGTTTGTTGTCGCGCAGTACGGATGCGGCATCACCGGCGGAGAGCCCGTAGACGGTGGTGGCGGCGTCAGGCGTCGCTCCGTCCTGCAGCGTTCCCAACGGTTGGAGCAGCACCGCAGCGCTGACGCCGTCGAGGGCTTTGATTCGAGACAGGGCCTGCGTGGGGTCGGTGCCGTCCACTGCTGTCTGAGCGGACAGGTCCACCGGATAGTTTTCCGCCAAGGTGTCGTTGAATGCCTGCCTGGACGTCGCCGCCCCCGTCATCATGAGGGAGACCAGCGTGACCCCGATCAGCAGTGCAGCGGCCGTAGCGGAAGTGCGGGCAGGGTTTCGCGTCGCGTTGACGGCTGCGAGCTTGCCGGGCACACCGGCCGGTGCTGCCAACCGGCCTGCCATGGCTACCACGGATGGGATGAACAGGGTGGAGCACAGCAGGATGCCCACAAACGAGGCAGCACCCCCGAGCAACGCCACCAGCAAGGAGACCGTCAGGCTGCCGTACACCAGCACGACGGCTCCGCCCAGCACGGCCACGAGGCCCAGGATAAGGCGGATCTTGCCTCGCCGGTTGCCCACGGTGGCGTCGTCGGCCGGTCGGAGGGCCGCCAGTGGTGCCACGGCTGTTGCCGCTTTCGCGGGTACCAGGGCAGCCACCACCGTCAGGAGCGTGCCGGCTACCAGGCCGGCAATGATGGCCGACGGCGGTACCGCCAGTGTGGCGAAGGCTTGCTCAGGTTGGGACTTGGCCCAGGCAATCAAGCCGGTCATCAGGCCGGTGGCAGCGAGGACGCCCACAACCGAGGAAATGAAACCGACCACCAGCGCCTCCAGCATGACGGATCCGCGGATCTGTGACCGGCCGGCACCAAGGCACCGAAGCAAAGCCAACTCCCTGGTCCGTTGGGCAACCAGGACTGAGAACGTATTGGCTACCACCAAAGTGGAAACAAGGATGGCCACTCCAGCGAAAGCGAGCAACACAACGGTCAACTGATCCTGGCCGGCACTGAGCATGGCCACTGTGGAGGTGACCTTCTCCTGCGCCGTTTCCAGCACGGGTCCAACGGTGCCGGCCGCTTCCATACGGTGTGCGATGAAGTCCTTGGCTGCGGTGACGTCTTCCCCGGGCTTGAGCGCGAACTGAAGCCCCGAATACCCGGCGCCCGCGTCCTGCACGGCGTTCAGAACCGATTCCGAACCCACCAACTGGGCAGCCGATGACGAGAAAGGATCGTTGGTGGCTTTCATGAGGCCCGATACGGTGACCTTCGCTGTCTTGACCGGTCCCGCGCCGCGCAACTCCACGGCACTGCCGACTGTGAGGCCCAAATGCTCGGCAGTCTTGACGTCAATTGCGGCTTCCAAGCCGCTCGATGGCATGGACCCTGAGGACAGCATGCCACTCTCCAGGGAAACCGGCGCCGCATTGCGCAGGCGCCCGTACTGCTCACCGCCACCGGCCACGAACGTCACATACGTGGAACGCTCGGCGTAGCTGTCCTGGACTGCAGGGGATGAAACGGCTGCATCCACCGCAGCCTGGGTGAACGGCTCCCCGTTCTTGGACGTAGCCACAACATCGGCGTTGCGGTACGCCTCGCCGATACTCGCGCCCAGTGAGGCATTGGTGCTGGCGCCCACCATAAGGGTGGCCGAGAGAAACATGACGGACAACATGACTGCAAGCCCGATAGCGACGAATCGTCGGAAATGCGTCGTCAATTGGGAGACGGCAACACGCAACATGCCTCAGGCCCCCAGCTTGCCGAGGGCGGTCAGCACAGAGTCTGCCGTTGGATGGTGAATCTCGCCCACCAGGCCTCCGTCGCTCATCAGCACTACGCGGTCCGCGTAGCTGGCGGCCACGGGATCGTGGGTGACCATGATGATGGTCTGCCCCATCTCCTGGCTGCTCCGGCGCAGCAGTGCCAATACTTCCCCGCCGGCCTTTGAGTCGAGGTTGCCGGTTGGTTCGTCACCAAACACGACGTCGGGACGAGTCAGCAGCGCCCGGGCAACAGCCACGCGCTGCTGTTGGCCGCCGGAGAGCTCATGTGGCCGATGCTTCATACGGTCCTTGAGCCCAAGGGTTGTGACAACGGTATCCAGCCATCCGGCGTCGGCAGTGGTTCCTGCCAAAGCGAGGGGGAGCGTGATGTTCTGTTCGGCAGTCAAAGTGGGCACCAGGTTGAATGCCTGGAAAACGAAGCCGATCCTCTCACGGCGGAGCGCCGTGAGCTGGCGGTCGTTGAGCCCTGTCAGTTCCGTGCCGCCCAGCACAATCCGTCCGGAATCAGCCGTATCCAAGCCGGCGAGACAATGCATCAAAGTGGATTTGCCGGAGCCGGACGGCCCCATGATGGCAGTGAACTTTCCGGCGTCGAAGCTCACGGACACTTTGTTCAGGGCAGTCACGGTGGTATCGGCGCGGCCGTAGCTCTTGGTCAGCTCATGAGCCTCCACAGCGGGACGGGCCTGAGCGCCTGCCGAGCCTGCCGGACGATCGGTTCCTGACGGGTGGGGGAGAGACGTGAATGTTGTCATGGTTCCACGCTATGTTTCAGCCCTGCGCTGGAGGATCGGGCTGCGGGCCCATTATTCCGGGGGCCTGCTCATACCGTGGTCTGAGACTGGCTGCCGCAGTGCAGGGCTGCCTAAGTACCCGGCGCCACCACGCCGGTCTCATAGGCAATGACTACAATCTGGACGCGGTCCCGTGCACCAAGCTTGGCCAGAATATGGCCCACATGGGTCTTTACCGTTGCCTCGGAAAGGAACAGACCCGCTGCTATCTCCGGATTGGACTGTCCCTGTGCGATCAGCTGGAATACCTCGCGCTCGCGGGTGGTCAGGCGCTCGACTGCGGCTGCATGTTCAGTTTGCTCCGGCGATTGAGTCCTCAGGAGCGGTGCCACGTGGTCAAGCAGGCGCCGGGTGGTGGAAGGAGCGATCACGGCGTCACCGCGGTAGACGGTGCGGATGGCCTCGAGTAGTTCCTCTGGCGGTGCATCTTTGAGGAGGAACCCGCTGGCACCGGCCTGAATCGCGGCAAGGGCGTACTCGTCCAGATCGAACGTGGTCAGGACCACGATTTTGATTTCGGCCCGTTGGGAGCCGGAGGGCTGTGCCGCAGCTTGTTCCAAAAGTCGACGGGTTGCTTCAATGCCGTCCATCCCGGGCATGCGGACATCCATCAGGACCACGTCGGCGGCAGTGGCGCTCAGGGCCTGTACCGCCTCCATCCCGTTTCCTGCCTCAGCCACCACCTCCAGGTCCGGCTGGGAATTGATCAACATGCCAAAACCAGACCTCACCAATTGCTGGTCATCAACGAGTGCCACACGAATGGGCGCAGGAACTTCAGGCATGGCTAGGCCTCCGAATAGGGGATGAACGCGGACACACGGAAACCGCCACCCTGTACCGGGCCTGCGGTCAAGGAACCATCGTAGAGGGAGACTCGCTCGCCCATTCCCGGAAGCCCGTTACCGCCGCCTGCCGTTGGCGGATCAGCGGCGGCGCCCCGGCCGTCGTCGATGATGTCCACTTGCAGGCCTCGGGCCTGCCATGTGAGCGTTACCGCCGCCGTCGCCTTGGGGCCGGCGTGTTTCATCACATTGGTGAGTGCTTCCTGAATGATTCGATAGGCAGTGAGTTCGGCGCCGGCAGGAAGGGCCCTGCGGGGCACACCGGTCTGTTCGAAGGCCACCTGAAGTGTCGCAGCGCGGAAGCCGAGGAGGAGTTCATCGAGATCCGAAAGCCGGGGTTGTGGGCGGGTAGGGGAGTCCTCGTCCGAGCGGAGGACCCCCAGCAGCCTTCTCATTTCGCCCAAGGAATCCCGGCCTGTAGCTGCGATGGTGGCCAATGCTTCGGTGGCGAGCTCGGGTTGTGCCGCAGCCGCGTATCGTGCGCCGTCCGCTTGGGTAATGATGACGGACAGCGAATGCGCCACGATGTCGTGCATCTCGCGGGCGATGTGGGAGCGTTCGTCGGCAGCGGCCAGTTTCCGTTCCTGCATCTGCTCCACTTCGAGTCGCCGTGTTCGGTCTTCCAGTGCCTGAAGCTGGAGGCGGCGGACGCGCGTCAGGTCACCAAGTGTCCAACTCACCAAGACAAGCATCCATATCAGCACGGTATAGAGCGCGCCTATGGTCAGGCCCAGAATTCCGGATTCGGCGGTAGTGGAAAAGAGCCGTGTGGTGAGCATGACCCCACCGACGAGCCCGGCCAGCAGAACCGTCCGGCTCGCCCACGCAGGTCCGTAGGCAGCCGTTGCGTAGATGACCAGCGGGACCGCGATTTGGCCCGCTACCGGTTCCGCACCCACGGCCCACTGGATGAGGCACACAAGGATCACGACGCCGGCCGCCACAGCCGGGCGCGTACGTCGCCAGGCGAGGGGGAACAGGAGGCTGCAGGACAGAAGGAACAGCCAAGGCCTGTCGGCGACCAGATATACGGGACCGAAGAGGAGAATCAGCAGGCAGGTGGCCGTCATGTCCACTTTGAAGCGGTTGATCCGGAACCATTCGTAAGCTGCGTGCCTTCTATCCACGCTATGACTCTATGCGCTGGGTCCCGGCATGGGCATCATGCCGTGGTCTGAGCCTTCCGTTGCTGCAACCAGATGCCGTTGTTCAAGGAGTGAGACGATTTTGACCAGCATGTGGATTGCTTGGCTAGATAGAACCATGAGTGCAACGTCCATCAATCTCGCTGTCATCCCTGGCGACGGCATTGGCCCAGAGGTCATCGCCGAAGCCGTCAAGGTCCTCGAAAAGGCTGTCGCCGCCGAAGGCGTCGCCCTCGAACTGACCAACTATAAGCTCGGTGCCCAGCACTGGCTTGAGACCGGCGAGACCCTCCCGGACGAGGTCCTGGCGGATCTGCGCACCCGCGATGCAATCCTCTTTGGTGCAGTAGGCGCAGCTCCGGGCGATACCCGCATCCCGTCCGGCATCATTGAACGCGAGATGCTGCTCAAGCTCCGCTTCAGCCTGGACCACTATGTAAACCTGCGCCCGTCCCGCCTCTACGGTACGGTCGGCAGCCCGTTGGCCAACCCCGGCGCCATCGATTTCATCGTGGTCCGCGAAGGCACCGAAGGTCCCTATGTGGGCAACGGCGGCACATTGCGAGGCGGGACACCCCATGAGGTGGCCACGGAAGTTTCCCTCAATACCGCCCACGGCGTGGAGCGCGTGGTTCGCGATGCCTTCCGCCGCGCCAGCGAGCGTCCGCGCAAGCACGTCACCCTTGTCCACAAGCACAATGTGCTCGTGTTTGCCGGGCACCTGTGGAAGCGGACCGTCGAGGCCGTGGCCAAGGAATTCCCCGAGGTCACCCACGACTACCTGCACATTGACGCAGCCACCATCTTCATGGTGACCGACCCCTCCCGCTTTGATGTCATCGTCACCGACAACCTCTTCGGCGACATCCTCACCGACCTCGCGGCTGCCGTTACCGGCGGCATTGGCCTGGCGGCATCGGGCAACATCAACATGGACCGCACAGCACCGTCCATGTTTGAGCCCGTCCACGGCTCCGCTCCGGACATCGCCGGACAGCAGAAAGCCGATCCCACCGCGGCCATCCTCTCCGCAGTGCTGCTCCTGGACCACCTTGGCTACACCACGGCGGCCCGAAAGATCGAAGCGGCAGTAGTCGCCGACGTCGAGAGCCGCACCGGCGAGCCACGCAGCACAGCTGCCATTGGCGACGCCATTGCGGCCGCACTTTAGGCCCAATACTCAGGCGTAAGCTTGTGTTGAATTATTTACCTGCTTCCCTGGTCCATCGCTGAACCACACCCTTTTGGGGATCCGGTTCGCACTGCCAGGTAGCTGACTGTGGAGGAAACATGACTCAGACTGCCCATGGCGTCGAATTCAGCCAGCAGCTTTCGGAAACCCCGAAATCTGCTGAGGAGCGTGCAGCCGTCCTGGCGAACCCAGGCTTCGGCGACTACTTCACCGACCACACCGCCGTCGTTGACTACAAGGTTGACGCCGATGGCAATGGCGGTTGGCAGAATGCCCGGATCGAGCCCTACGGACCCATCTCCCTGGACCCGTCCGCTGCCGTGCTGCATTACGGTCAGGAAATCTTTGAGGGTCTGAAGGCCTACCGTCACGCCGACGGATCCGTGTGGACCTTCCGGCCTGAGGCCAACGCCGCGCGCTTGAACAAGTCGGCACGCCGCCTTGCCCTTCCGGAGCTGCCCGAGGAGTACTTCCTCGGTGCCATCCGCGAACTCGTACAGGCGGACAAGGAATGGGTGCCGTCCGGCGACGGTGAAGCCCTGTACCTGCGCCCGTTCATGATCGCCACAGAAGCGTTCCTTGGTGTTCGTGCTGCCCGCGAAGTGTCTTTCCGGGTCATCGCTTCCCCTGCCGGCAACTACTTCGGTGGCGAGCTCAAGCCTGTTTCCATCTGGATCTCCCGCGAATACGCCCGTGCGGGCCGCGGTGGAACAGGTGCGGCCAAGTGCGGCGGAAACTATGCAGCGTCCCTGATCGCACAGCAGGAAGCCGAAGCGAACGGTTGCAAGCAGGTACTTTTCCTGGACCACTTCAACGACGACGCCGTGGAAGAACTCGGCGGAATGAACGTCTTCTTCGTCATGAAGGACGGTTCCTTGGTTACTCCCGCACTCAGCGGCACCATCCTGGAAGGCGTGACGCGTATGTCCGTCATCCAGGTGGCCAAGGACATGGGCCGTGAGGTCACCGAGCGGAAGATCACCCTGGACGAGTGGCGCGAAGGCGTCGCTTCCGGCGAGATCACCGAGGTCTTCGCTTGTGGCACGGCAGCAGTGATCACGCCGATCGGTGTGCTCAAGGACGCCACGGAATTCATTGGTTCCGAGGACGCGAAGGCCGGGGAGACCACCATGGCCATCCGCCAGCAGCTCCTTGGCATCCAAACCGGAACGGTTGAGGACACCCACGGCTGGCTGACCCGCCTGGTCTAGTACCCGGGTGCCCTGCACAAACTAAAGACGCACGACGGCGGCCCGTCCCCTTGGCAGACAAGCGGACGGGCCGCCGTTCTGCTTCCCCGGACGCTCTCGCAGATCCCTCGGGTTTGGGGCGGGCCCTCTTGCAGGTCACTGGGGGCGTTCTAACGCTGTCAATTCTGGCACTTCAAGGCGTCTAGCCCGGGAAGGGCGCCGGATGTGAGTGAGGGTTTGTGGTTAGGGTGTGGGATGTGAGTGAGGGTTGGTGGGAAGGGCGCCGGATGTGAGAGAGCGTGGGTTGAGTGCCAAGATGGGACAGTGACTTCTGAATCAATGGCGACTTCCGGCACCACACCTTCCGGCGATGGCTCCTCTCTTGGGCCCACCGGGGAGTCTTTGCAGCGCAGCAGCGAGCTCACCCGCTACCGATTGGCTCCAAACCCGGGACCGATGAGCCTGGACGGCACCAACTCCTATGTCATTGGCGCCCCGGATTCTCCCAACATCGCGGTGGTGGACCCGGGTCCTGAAGACGAACACCACTTGGCCGTGCTGGCATCGGCGGGCGTTGTGGAGGTGGTCCTCATTACGCATCGGCATGCTGACCACACTGAGGCATCAGCGCGGTTCCATCAGATCACCGGGGCACCGGTGCGTGCTGCGTTGCCGGAACATTGCCATGGCGGCGAGCCGCTGATGGACGGCGAGGTCCTGATGGCGGGTGGCGTGGAAATCCGCGTGGTGGCAACCCCTGGTCATACGTCCGACTCCCTCTGTTTCCATCTTCCGGATGACGGCCCCACCGGTTCCGTTCTCACCGGGGACACCATTCTGGGCAGGGGAACCACCGTGCTGGATTACCCTGACGGCCGATTAGGCGACTACCTTTCAAGCTTGGACAAGCTGGAAGCGATGGGGCCCGCAACTCTGCTGCCCGCCCATGGGCCTGTGCTCCCGGCTTTGGACGAGAAGTGCCGCGAGTATCGTGATCACCGTGAGCAGCGGCTCGATCACATCAGGGCCGCGCTGGACCACCTGGGGCAGGACGCCTCGATTCCAGCGGTCACCGATGCCGTTTATCCCGACGTCGACCCATCCGTCAGGTGGGCGGCGGAGACTTCCGTGGCAGCACAGTTGGATTACCTCCGAAGCTAGAGGCGGACTGTAGGCTTGAACCCATGCGTATCGCCCGTTTTGTAGTTGATTCTGATCCCCTTTACGGCGTTGTTGAAGGCGAGCCCGGCAGTGAGGAAATCACTGTCATCAACGGCGACCCCTTCTTTAATGGTGTTGAGCGTACCCACGTGAAGCACAAGCTCGAGGACGTGAGGCTCCTCGCTCCGATCATTCCCCGAAGCAAGGTCATCGGTGTAGGCCGGAATTTCGCAGAGCACGCTGCTGAGCTCGGCAACGAGGTTCCCCAGCAACCATTGCTGTTCCTGAAGCCCAACACCTCGGTGATCGGCCCCAACGATCCCATCATCCTTCCTGAGTTCTCGGAGGAAGTTTCCTTCGAAGCTGAGCTGTGCGTGGTGATCGGCCGGATCTGCAAGGACGTTCCCGAGGACCGTGCGGACGATGTCATCTTCGGCTACACCTGCGGCAACGACCTCACCGCCCGCGATGTCCAGAAGACAGACCTTCAATGGGCGCGTGCCAAGGGATTCGATACCTCCGCGCCGCTTGGTCCGTGGATCGAAACCGAACTGGACCACGAGGACCTGTCCATCCAGGGCCGCCTCAACGGCGAACTCCGCCAAGATGGCAGCACCAACCAGATGATCCGGGGTGTACGCGAGCTTGTCTCGATCGTTTCGCACGCATTCACCCTTCTTCCGGGCGACGTCATCATGACCGGCACCCCCGCCGGCGTAGGCCTGGTCAGTGAGGGCGACCGGTTCGAGGTGGAGATCGAGGGCATCGGCCGGCTCTCCAACCCGGTGGTCCGCCGCTAGGCATCACGCAAAACGCCAGACCCCGACGGCGGTACGCGCCTTTCGCACGAAAGACGCGTACCGCCGTCGGGCTTTCCCGGCCGGGAAACCGAAGCGGCGCCAAGCGGTAAAGTTGGAACCACTATGACTACTGCTTCTGCGTCGAACGCTGCCTCCAGCGCCATTCCTGCCGTCAACGCCGAGACTCCGGTCCGCGTCCGTTTTTGCCCGTCGCCTACGGGTACGCCGCACGTTGGCCTGATCCGCACCGCCCTGTTCAACTGGGCCTATGCACGCCACACCGGCGGCAAGTTGATCTTCCGCATCGAGGACACAGATTCGGCCCGCGACAGTGAAGAGAGCTATCACCAGTTGCTGGACGCCCTGAAATGGCTTGGCATCAACTGGGATGAGGGCGTTGAGGTTGGCGGACCGCACGAGCCGTACCGGCAGTCGCAGCGAGGCGAGATTTACCAGGACGTCATCGCCAAGCTCAAAGCCGGGGGACACGTTTACGAGTCCTACTCCACGCCGGATGAGATCGAGGCCCGCCACAAGGCCGCCGGTCGCGACCCGAAGTTGGGTTATGACGGCTTCGACCGCCATCTGACGGATGAGCAGCTGGCACAGTTCAAGGCCGAGGGCCGCGAAGCAGTGCTCCGCCTCCGCATGCCGGACGAGGACCTGACCTTCAACGACCTGGTCCGCGGTGAGATTACGTTCAAGGCGGGTTCGGTTCCGGACTTTGCTGTTGTCCGCGCCAACGGTGCACCGCTTTACACACTGGTGAACCCGGTGGACGACGCTCTCATGGGAATCACCCACGTCCTTCGTGGCGAGGACCTGCTGAGCTCCACTCCACGTCAGATTGCGCTGTATCGCGCCCTCTATGCAATTGGCGTCGCCGAGTACATGCCGGAATTCGGGCACCTGCCCTACGTCATGGGTCAGGGCAACAAAAAGCTTTCCAAGCGTGACCCCGAGTCCAGCCTGTTCCTGCACCGTGAACGTGGCTTCATCCCTGAGGGCCTGCTCAACTACCTGTCCCTGCTGGGCTGGTCCCTCAGCGCTGACGAGGACATCTTCACGGTGGAGCAGCTCGTAGCCAACTTCGACATCCACGATGTCCTGGGCAACCCGGCGCGCTTCGATATCAAGAAGGCTGAGGCCATCAATGGAACCCACGTGCGGATGCTCGCACCGGAGGACTTCAAGGAACGCTTGGTTCCCTACCTCCGTGCTGCAGGTTTCGTAGGGGAAATCCTCACTCCGCGTCAGGAGGAGATCCTCGCCGAGGCGGCGCCTCTGGTCCAGGAACGCATCACCCTCCTGGGCGAAGCTCCCGAGATGCTGGCCTTCCTGTTCAAGGCCGATGACGCCGTTGATGTTGCCGACGATGCCCGCAAGGGCCTTCCGGAGAACCTGGAGGAAGTACTCGATGCGGCCTTGGCTGCCTTGGAACCGATTGGGGAGTGGTCCGCGGAGAACATTCAGACCGCGCTCAAGCAGGCTCTGGTTGAGGATCTTGGCATCAAGCCGCGGGCAGCATTCGGGCCCGTGCGCACGGCCATTTCCGGACGCCGCATTTCTCCGCCGCTGTTCGAGTCGATGGTGATCCTCGGCAAGGATTCCTCGCTCGCTCGTGTCCGCGCCTTCCGCGGCTAGTGGCAGAAGCAGTCATGGCTATCTCCAGCTCGTTCGGAACTGTCCGCGGCGTCCTCTTCGACATTGATGACACCCTGGTGGACCTTGAGTACGCCATGACAACGGCACTGCGGGATGTCAGCGAACATCTCCTGCCCGGCCTGGATCAGGCCGGGTGGGTGAAGTTCGGACGTATCTTCACGCACGAGACCACGCACTTCTACGACCGCTATCTGGCTGGGGAGCTGACGTTCAATGAGCAACGGCTCCTCCGGGGCAGGGCGGCTTTGGGACACTTTGGCGTGGAACTTCAGGACGGCGAGGAGTCCAAAGCATGGGTGGCCGAGTATCACCAGCGCCAGACGGCGTATGTGCGTGCCTTTGACGATGTGGAAGGCGTGCTGGACGCACTGGACGCCGCACGCATTCCCTATGGCGCTGTCAGCAACAATGTGCATGACTATCAGCGGGCAAAGCTGGATGGTGCAGGGCTCTCAAGGATCAAGGTCCTCGTGGGTACGGACACGGTGGGCGTGCCAAAGCCGGATCCGGCGATCTACCTCGAAGGTGTGCGCCTGCTGGGCACGGTGCCGGGAGAGACGTTGTATGTGGGCGACAACAGGTTGCTCGATGCCGACGGTGCAACGGCGGCGGGCCTGATCGGCGTTTGGCTCAACAGGACGGGTGAAGTGGTGGAAAAGTTCACCGGGCGCCAGGTGGACTCCCTGTCCCGGCTGCTGGTAACAGCTTCTGCTACGGCGTGAGAATGGTGTGATGCAGGTAACGGCTTTCCGATTTGTGCAGGTGGCCAGACTCCGGTAGAGTCATTACTCGTGCTGAGGGGCACGGAGGGAAAAGCTGAGGGAAACCAAAGCGCTGAACTCCGGTCCGAAAGTCACTTTGGGATATGGTGTAATTGGCAACACTACGGTTTCTGGTACCGTCATTCTAGGTTCGAGTCCTGGTATCCCAGCTCTGAAAATCCGCGTGAATACGCCGGAAATTCAGAACCTTCAAGTCGCTGAAGCGATTTGGAGAGAAGCTGAAAGTATGAAATACTCATTCAGCTTGATCGCCGGAAACGGTGACAAAAAGTGCAAGGCCCCATCGTATAGCGGCCTAGTACGCCGCCCTCTCACGGCGGTAACGCGGGTTCGAATCCCGCTGGGGTCACAGACAAATCCCCCGGAACCACGGTTCCGGGGGATTTCTTTTTTCCTTGGTTTTATCCTCTGTGCCTGCGGCGCCGCTCCTGTGACGGGGATTGGGCTGGCATGATGATGCTGTGACCGCAAATGATGATGAGGCAAGACCCCGGGCTACCCCAGCTGCCTCGGGCGCGGCAGCCGCCGTCGAGACCCTGGTAGCTGCCCGCACTGAACTTGCGGCCACAACCCTTCCGCTCGCCGTGCCGGAGGTTCGGGAAGCCCGTCAGTGGATCCGTGAGTCCCTGGCCCAGCTCGACGATTATGTGATTCCCCGCTACCGCAGCCTCGACGCTCCGCTACTGGCAGTCGTAGGCGGTTCCACCGGGGCGGGGAAGTCAACGCTGGTTAACGCGCTGATCGGCTATCCGGTGACGCGTGCCGGCGCTATCAGGCCCACCACCCGCCAACCCATCCTCCTGCATCATCCGTTGGACGCTGAGTGGTTTGAAGGCCACCGGATCCTTCCGGGCCTGGACCGTATCCGCGGAACCGTGTCAGCGAGCCCGCTGCCGGCCCATCAGGCGGGTGCCGCTCCCGACGCGCAGGCCATCACGTCATTGGTACTGGTGGGACACGAGGCAGTGCCGCAGGGAATCGCGCTCCTGGATGCGCCCGACGTCGACTCCATCTCCGATGACAACCGCAGGCTCGCCGGTCAGCTTCTTGCCGCCGCCGACCTTTGGGTGTTTGTCACCACAGCAAACCGCTACGCCGACGCCGTGCCCTGGCGGCTGCTCTTGGACGCAGCTTCGAGGGACATCACCGTAGCTGTGGTGCTGGACCGTGTGCCCGTCGCCGCGGAAGAAGAGGTCAGGACTGACCTCCAGGCAATGCTGGATCGGCAAGGCTTGGGTGAGGCGGAGCTTTTTGTCGTTCCGGAGAGTGCCTTGAATGGGCTGGGGATGCTCCCGGAGGAATCCGTGATTCCCCTGCGTCAGTGGCTGGGCGCTTTGGCAGCCAATGCAGCCGGCCGGGCAGAGGTCGCCAGACGCACGCTTAATGGCGCCGTCAAAGCAGTCAGCGTCCGTTTGGAGGGAATCGCGGAGGCCGCTGCCGTCCAGGACACCGCTGCGCACAATCTCCGGGCAGCCTGCGTTGCAGAGTACGAGCAGGCGCTCCAACGTATTCTTGAGGCCACCAGAGACGGAGCATTGCTCCGCGGCGAGGTATTGGCGCGATGGCAGGACTTCGTAGGTACGGGAGAGTTCTTCCGTGCGCTCGAGCAGAATATCGGCAGGATGCGGGACCGCGTAGGAGCGTTCTTCCGTGGCGAACCCGCTCCTGCTGTGAAAGTTGAGACCGCCATTGAGACCGGCTTGCAGGCGGTGATCCTGGACGAAGCCGCGAACGCAGCCGAAAACGTGGACAGGCGGTGGCGTTCGGACATGGCTGGTCGGGAACTCCTTGGCACTGAGGATCTTTCGGGAACCAGCGAGGGGTTTGACGCGAAGGCCGCAGCGGCTATTCGATCCTGGCAGGAAGGGCTGATGGAGATGATCCGTACCCAGGGCCAGGGCAAGCGAACCCAGGCACGGTGGCTATCCTTGGGCGTCAACGGGCTTGGCGCCGCGCTCATGGTGGTGGTGTTCTCCATGACTGCCGGTCTGAGCGGCTTGGAGATCGGCATTGCCGGCGGAACGGCCGTTGTTGGCCAGAAGCTGCTCGAAGCGGTGTTCGGTGAGGACGCAGTACGTCGACTGGCCCAGCAGGCAAGGGACGATCTGCATACTCAGTGCCAACGGCTCCTTGACGATGAGAGGGAGCGGTTCCTTGGCCGCCTCGAGGCAGCACTTCCTGGATCTGGAGTTGACCTCGCCCGGCATGCTCAAGCATTGCGCGGCTTGGCAGGGGTCGCATGAGCCGGCACAGCCAGGTTCGCGAATCGTCCCGGTTGCAGCGCAGGCTTGAATCGCTCAATGCCGCACGGGAGCTGGCCGAGGGCGTCCTCCCGGATCCGGAGTTGCAATCCGTCTACGAGGTCCTGGAGCGTGCCACCTCGCGGCGGTCACTCTCGGCCGATCACACCGTGGTGGGATTCTTCGGAGCGACAGGCAGCGGAAAATCCTCCCTGTTCAATGCTGTTTCGGACAGTCGGCTGGCAACTGCCACCGCGCGGCGTCCCACAACGTCAGCACCTTTGGCGGGCATTTGGGGAGAGGAAGGCAGCGGGCCGTTGCTCGACTGGCTGGATGTCAAAGAGCGGCACACGCTGCCGCCAGTTCCAGGTCTCGCGGACGAACACACCGGCCTGGTGCTGCTGGACCTACCGGACTTCGATTCCACCAAGGTGGAAAACCGGGAGATCGTCCAACGGATGGTGGGCATGGTTGACGTCCTGGTGTGGGTCTTGGACCCACAAAAGTACGCCGACGCCGCAGTGCATAATGACTTTCTTCGCCCCATGGCCTCCCACGGTGCAGTCACGCTGGTTGTCCTGAACCAGGTGGACAAACTCAGTGCTGCCGACGCCTCTGCGGTGATGGAGTCTTTGGAAGCTATCCTGGCGCGGGACGGACTGGGGAAAGTTCGGGTCCTCAGTGCCTCAGCACTGACTGGCGACGGCGTCCAAGCCCTCCGCAGTGCCATCAGGAAGGTGGTGGTCCAACGGGAGGCAACCACAGAACGCTTGGCGGCGGACGTTGCAAAGGCGGCCGGGGAACTCGCCCGCGCCTCCGGCGAAGGCGAAGCCCGGGGCGTCAAGGTAGGTACGAAAGCCCGCCTGGCGTCTGAATTGTCGACGGCGGCAAATGTACCGGTGGTGGTGGACGCCGTTCAGCGATCTTTCCAAAGAGAGTCCGCCAAGAGGACGGGGTGGCCCGTCACCCGCTGGCTCTTGCGTTTCCGGCCCGACCCGCTCCGGCGGTTGAACCTTGGCAGGGATGACACCAGGCCGGAGCTGAACAGGACATCGCTGCCACCTGCAGGCGCACCCGAGCGGGCACGCACGGATGCGGCCGTCAGGGATTTTGCCGACGACGCCTCGACGGGTGCCCCGGGTCCTTGGCGCGCAGCCATCCGCAGCGCGGCAAGGGACGGGCGGGAGGAGCTGCCCGACGCCTTGGACCAAGCGATTGCAGGCACTGACCTCTTGGCGGGCAAACGTCCCCTGTGGTGGCTTCTTTTCAATACCCTCCAATGGATCGCGCTTGTGCTCGCAGCAGGGGGCCTGGGCTGGCTGGGTGTGTTGGCCGTGCTCGGCTACTTCCAAATGCCGGTGCCTGAGGTGCCTCGAACAGAAGGGTGGCCGTGGCCAACCCTGATGGTTGCCGGGGGAGTGTCGCTGGGAATTGCCCTTGCCATCACCGGGAGGATTCTTGGTGGATGGGCCGCTCGGGTTAGGGCGTCGAGGGCAGGGAAACGGTTGAAAGCTGCCGTGGCGGCGGTTGCCGAGAAGCGGATTGTAGAGCCCGTCGAGGTGGAAATTACCCGCTTGAAGGCGTTCAACGCAGCGCTCAAAGCAGCACGTTCCGGCTAGAGGGCCGCGGCTGCGTCCCTGACTTTGATGAGTGTTCTCAAGTTCCTGGTTGTGGTGCCGGCTTTGTAGCGTGCCTTGGCGGAGAGCTTGCTAAAAGGGCTGTCCAGCGTGCCGCCAGCCGGTGCCAGCCAAGCGGAGGCCTCCGGGCCCAGGCGCACTTGTTCTACGCCGCCCAGGTTTTCGCCTGCTTCAAAGAGTTCGTCGAGCATTGCGGTGTCCGAGGCGAGAGTAATGTAACTGTGCGTGGATTTGTCGTCGGCCGGGTATGGGCACGCGTCCACCAGTTCGCTGACCCGCGCGGCGGTGAGGACCACCACCCAGGCGTCGTATCCGAAGGTTTCCCGCAAGCACTTTTCGAACTGCGCTTTGACGAACTTTGGGCTGAGGTCACTCTGAAGCACCACGTTTCCGCTGGCCAGGAGCGTTTTGACCTTGGTGAACGGGTAGTCCTTCAGGGCTGCGGAGAGATCGGCCATCTTGATGTTGATGCCGCCCACGTTGATGCCGCGCAGAAAGACGGCGTAGCTTTCCATGGCTAGTCGTTGTTCTTCCTGAGGGCCTCGGTCAGTACCCTGGCGGCGTTACAGACCACTTCGGCGTGTAGCCTGCCCGGCTGGCGGGTGAGTCGCTCAATAGGACCGGAAATCGATACTGCGGCAATGACCCTTCCGGAGGGTCCGCGCACGGGGGCCGAAACCGAGGCGACCCCAGGTTCGCGTTCGCCGAGGCTCTGACCCCAGCCCCGGCGTCGTACTCCTGCCAGGACGGTAGGCGTAAAGCGGGCGTTTTGCAGCCCCTCAAGGAGGCGGTCATGGTCTTCCCATGCCAGCAGTACTTGGGCGGCGGAGCCGGCCTTCATGGACAGCTGGGTGCCGACGGGAATGGTGTCGCGAAGGCCGATAGGGCGTTCCGCCGACGCCACGCAGACACGCCAGTCGCCTTGGCGGCGGAAAATCTGCGCGCTTTCGCCCGTGGCGTCGCGGAGCTGAATGAGAACGGGACCGGCGGAGGCGATGAGCCGGTCTTCACCGGCAGCGGATGCGAGTTCCACCAGCCGGCTGCCCAGGACGAAGCGCCCTTGAATGTCGCGGCTTACCAGGCGGTGGTGAACCAGGGCCAGCGCGAGCCGGTGAACTGTGGGCCGGGCAAGGCCTGTGGCCGCCACGAGCTGCGCGAGAGTGGTGGGCCCGGCCTCAAGGGCATCGAGTACTTGGGCCGCTTTATCAATGACACCGACTCCACTAGAATTGTCCATGTAATGATATTGCCGTCTCAATATCTGAGATGCAAGTTGTTTCGCTGGCCTATTTTGACGCCGGGCTGCTTCAGTGGAACAAGAACATGCAACAAGCCAATCGCAGTGAAGGGAGCAAGGCCGTGGGAAAGACACTGGCCGAGAAGGTCTGGGACGCGCACATAGTGCGCAAAGGTGAAGGCGAAGGAGCCAATGCCCAGCCCGACCTTCTCTTCATCGACCTGCACCTTGTCCATGAAGTAACGTCCCCGCAGGCATTTGAAGGCCTGCGCCTGGCCGGCCGGCCTTTGCGCCGGGTAGACCTCACGATTGCCACCGAGGACCACAACACTCCCACGCTGGACATCGACAAACCAATTGCGGACCTGACCAGCCGTACCCAGATTGAAACCCTCCGCGCAAACTGCAAGGAATTCGGCGTCCGCTTGCACTCCCTCGGTGACAAGGAACAGGGAATCGTGCACGTAGTGGGTCCGCAGCTGGGCCTGACGCAGCCGGGTATGACCGTGGTTTGCGGCGACTCGCACACCTCAACCCACGGGGCCTTCGGGGCGTTGGCCATGGGCATCGGCACGTCCGAGGTGGAGCACGTCATGGCCACCCAGACCCTGTCCTTGAAGCCGTTCAAAACCATGGCCATCAACGTTGAAGGTACCCTGCGCCCCGGCGTCACCGCCAAGGACATCATCCTGGCCGTCATCGCCAAGATCGGCACCGGTGGCGGTCAGGGATACGTCCTGGAATACCGTGGCTCCGCCATTCGTGCGCTGTCCATGGACGCCCGCATGACCATCTGCAACATGTCCATCGAAGCCGGCGCCCGCGCCGGTATGGTGGCTCCGGACCAGACCACCTACGACTACATGCAGGGCCGCCCCCACGCCCCCGAAGGCGCCGACTGGGATGCCGCCGTCGAGTACTGGAACACGTTGAACACGGACGCCGACGCGACCTTCGACGTCGAAGTTGACCTCGACGCTGACACCCTGGAGCCGTTCGTGACCTGGGGAACCAACCCGGGCCAAGGCGTCTCGCTGTCCGCCAAGGTGCCTTCGCCCGAGGACTTCGGTGATGAGAATGCCAAGGCAGCCGCTGAGCGCGCACTGCAGTACATGGGCCTGGAGGCCGGCACTCCCATGAAGGACATCCGTGTGGATACGGTCTTCCTGGGTTCCTGCACCAATTCCCGGATTGAAGACCTGCGCGCTGCTGCAGACATCATCCGTGGCCGTGAAAAGGACCCCAACATTCGCATGCTGGTGGTTCCCGGATCAGCCCGTGTCCGGCTCGAAGCCGAAGCAGAGGGCCTGGACAAGGTCTTCAAGGACTTTGGCGCTGAATGGCGTTTTGCTGGTTGTTCCATGTGCTTGGGCATGAACCCGGACCAGTTGGAGCCGGGGGAGCGTTGCGCCTCAACATCCAACCGCAACTTCGAGGGACGCCAAGGTAAGGGCGGCCGCACGCACTTGGTCTCGCCGGTGGTGGCCGCCGCCACGGCGGTCCGAGGCACGCTGAGCTCGCCGTCGGACCTCGAGTCCGCTGCCGCAGGCACACTGACCGGAACCGCAGTCTAGGAGGATCCCATGGAAGCATTCACTACCCACACCGGCATCGGCGTTCCCCTGCGCCAGAGCAACGTGGACACGGACCAGATCATCCCCGCTGTGTACCTTAAGCGCATCACCCGGACAGGGTTTGAGGACGCGCTGTTCGCCGCCTGGCGGAAAGACGAGTCCTTCATCCTGAACCAAGCCCCGTTCAGCGCAGGCTCCGTCCTGGTGGCCGGCCCCGATTTCGGTACGGGGTCATCCCGCGAACACGCCGTCTGGGCGTTGAAGGATTACGGCTTCAAAGCTGTTCTGTCATCACGTTTCGCAGACATCTTCCGCGGAAACTCCGGAAAGCAGGGGTTGCTGGCGGCGCAGGTAGCCCAGGACGACATTGAGTTGATCTGGAAGGTCCTGGAAAACCACCCCGGTACCGAAGTCAAGGTGGACCTGGTCTCCAAGACGGTTGAGTGCGGCAATGTAGTGGCGCCGTTCGAGATTGACGACTACACCCGGTGGCGCCTGCTGGAAGGCCTCGACGACATCGGCCTGACCCTTCAGCATGAGGCAGACATCACGGCGTACGAGGCCACGCGCCCGTCTTTCAAGCCGAAGACGCTGCCAGCGAAGGTTCAAGCCCAGTAGCCTCAGCTGTGAGGTCGCAACCTTGCGGATAACGGACCGGCGGGCCCCTTTGGGAGGGCCGGCCGGTCCTTTTTCGTCGGTGTGCTTCAGGGGCCTGATCGGCGGGCCGTTGGGCGGTTCCATTTCGGATCGGTAAAGCGAGCTTCTATGCTTAGCTGGAGCCTTTGTAAGTTTGGGGGGCGAGTAGTCGTGAGGAAACCGGTATAGATGAGTAGTGTTCTGACAATCCGCGGTGGCGTCCCGTTAACCGGACGAGTGACCGTTCGCGGTGCCAAGAACCTGGTGCCCAAGGCCATGGTGGCGGCGTTGCTGGGCAGCGAGCCATCGGTGCTGAGGAATGTGCCGGAAATCAAGGACGTAGAGGTAGTCACCAGCCTGCTGCAGCTGCATGGCGTGACCGTCGTTAAGGATCCGGTTTCGGGCGACCTCACCTTGGATCCCAAGGATGCGAAGACGGCCTCCAGCACAGCAATTGATGCACACGCGGGCGATTCAAGGATTCCCATCCTGCTGTGCGGACCCCTGATCCATGCGATCGGCGAGGCATTCATCCCGGATCTGGGTGGCTGCAAGATCGGCGACAGGCCCATCGACTACCACCTGAACGTTTTGCGGCAGTTCGGTGCCGTGGTGGAAAAGCGCCCCGGTGGCATCCACATCTCTGCCCCGAACGGCCTTCACGGAGCCAAAATTTCCCTGCCATACCCCTCGGTTGGGGCCACCGAGCAGGTGCTGCTGAGTGCAACGCGTGCGGAGGGCATCACCGAACTCATTGGCGCGGCCACGGAACCGGAGATCATCGATCTCATAGCTGTCCTGCAGAAAATGGGCGCCATCATCAGCGTCCAGACGGACCGGACCATCCGGATCGAAGGCGTCAAGGACCTGCGTGGATACAACCACCGCGCACTCCCGGACCGCAACGAGTCCGCGTCCTGGGCTTCGGCTGCTTTGGTGACCCGGGGCGACATCTATGTTGAGGGCGCTTCGCAGCGGGACATGATGACCTTCCTCAATACCTACCGCAAAGTGGGCGGTGGCATGGACATTGGCGATGACGGCATCCGCTTCTACCATCAGGGCGGCAAACTCTCCCCGCTCGTCCTGGAGACGGACGTCCACCCCGGATTCATGACGGACTGGCAGCAGCCGTTGGTGGTTGCCCTCACGCAGGCCGAGGGCGTCTCAATCGTCCACGAGACGGTCTACGAGAACCGGTTCGGATTCACCGAAGCCCTTGCGCGAATGGGTGCGAACATTCAGGTACACCGTGAGTGCCTGGGCAGTGTTCCCTGCCGGTTCGGACAGCGGAACTTCCTCCACTCAGCAGTCATTTCAGGTCCCACTCCACTCAGGGGCACCGATATTGACATCCCTGATCTCCGGGGCGGTTTCAGCCACCTCATCGCAGCGCTTGCTGCTACGGGAACTTCACGGGTTACGGGCATCGACATCATCAATCGCGGCTATGAGCGCTTCACCGAGAAGTTGGCCGGCCTGGGCGCCGATTTCGATATCACCACCACCAAGTAGCGGGGGCTCCTTTGAAGGAATCGGCCAAGAGCCGTGCAACATTCATGCTGCTGGCCGGTCTCGCGCGTCCGCTGATGAATCTCCTGATGGCCAAGAAGTGGGAAGGCATGGAGAACCTGCCATCCGGCGGCTTCATCGCAGTACCAAACCACTGCACCGAGATCGACCCCATCGTGATCGGGCATATGGTGTACAACCAGAAGCGGCCACCGCACTTCCTCGCGAAGACGGGCCTCTTCAAGGTTCCCGTATTGGGTGCCCTGTTGCGCGCCACCAGACAAATTCCGGTTGAACGCTCGACGGCGGGAGCGAACCGCTCGCTTCAAGTCGCCAAAGAGGTAGTGGACGCCGGCGGCGCAATCATTATCTATCCCGAGGGCACCCTGACCCGCGACCCCCATCTGTGGCCGATGAAGGGCCACACCGGGGCCGCCAGGCTTGCCCTGCAGACCGGCGCGCCCGTGGTACCCATGGCGCACTGGGGTGCACAGGAAGTTTTTCCGCGGTACGCCAAGCGGTTCCACATCTTCCCTCGTAAAACTGTGCGCGTGCTTGTGGGTAAGCCCGTTGATCTCAGTGCGTTCAGCGACCGGCCCATGGACCGTACAACGCTGACGGCGGCCACGGAGGTCATCATGGATGCGATCACGGAACTTCTTGAAACCCTTCGCGGAGAAGATGCGCCGGCTGAGCGCTGGGATCCGGCTGTCCACAAACAGTCCAAGCACGGCCGCTTCACCCAGGAGGGCTCCCTTGACGAGCACGAAGGGGATGACGGCAAATGACCACTGTGGACGGTACCGTCAATACACCGGATATCGTGGCAGTTTTGGGTGCGGGGTCCTGGGGAACCACGTTTGCCAAGGTCTTGGCCGATGCCGCTGCGGCAACCGGATCCGAGCGCAGCATCCGGATCTGGGGTCGCCGCTCCCAGGTGGTTGAGCAGATCAACTCTTCGCACCGCAACGAGCAATACCTCAAAGACATAGTGCTCCCGCCTTCAGTCACCGCCTCCACGGATGTGGCCGAGGTGCTCAAGGACGCCACCTTGGTGGTCCTCGCCGTGCCCGCCCAATCCCTGCGGCCACAACTCGGGGAATGGAAGCCCTTGCTTGCACCCGACGCCGTGGTTGTCTCTTTGATGAAGGGCCTCGAGCTGGGCACGGACGCCCGGATGAGCGAAGTCATCGCCCAGGAGTTGGGTCTTCCCGCGTCCCGCGTAGCAGTGGTCTCCGGTCCTAACCTGGCAATGGAGATCGCCAGGGAGCAACCAACAGCATCCGTTGTTGCTTGCAGCGACGCGGACACCGCTGCTGCCATAGCCTTGTGCTGCACGGCACCGTACTTCAGGCCCTACACCAGCACTGACGTTGTGGGCGTGGAAATCGGCGGGATCGTAAAGAACGTGATTGCCCTTGCCGTTGGAATTTGCGAAGGCAAGCAGATGGGCGACAACACCAAAGCGTCGGTGATCACACGAGGACTCGCCGAGACGTCCCGGCTTGCGCTGGCCCTCGGCGGAGAAGCTCACACCATGGCCGGCCTTGCCGGGCTGGGGGATCTTGTTGCCACATGCTCGTCAGCTCTCTCACGCAACCACACCGCCGGGAGGTTGCTTGGAGAAGGCCTCAGCCTCGAGCAAGTTGCCGAACAAATGACACAAACAGCCGAGGGCATCAAATCGGGCCCGGCTGTACATGAGCTCGCTGGCAAGTTGAATGTAGAAATGCCGATTACGGCCGCCGTCGTGGCAGTGCTGGAAGGCAGAATGTCCGTTGATGATCTGGGACCGCGACTGCTGGCCCGGGCACTGAAGTCCGAAGGCGACTACTGATGGTGACTGACCAATCCACCCCCGTGACGGGCCGTCCCCGTGTAGCAATCCTCTTCGGGGGGCGCTCCAGCGAACACGCAGTCAGCTGCGTCACTGCCGCTGGCGTGATGGGCGCGATCGACAAAAACAAGTACGAGGTCATACCGATCGGCATCGCCAAATCCGGTCAGTGGGTTCTCGCTTCGGGCGACACCAGCGACTGGTCCTTGAGCTCCGCAGCGCTTCCCGAGGTGGCGCCGTCGGGTAAAACCGTCACCTTGGCCGAGGTGGGTGGTGAGCATCAGCTCATCGTGACCGAGCCCAACGCCGTTCCCTTGGAATTGGGTGCCGTGGACGTGGTCTTTCCCCTGCTGCATGGGCCGTGGGGAGAAGACGGTACAGTCCAAGGCCTCCTGGAGCTTTCGGACACCCGCTATGTCGGAGCCGGTGTGCTGGCCTCGGCTGTGGGAATGGACAAGCACTTCATGAAGGTGGTGTTTGAATCCGCCGGACTAAGCGTGGGCCCGTACGTGGCTGTCACGGACCGCGAATGGAGCACTGACGCCGAGGCAGTTCGTAAGCGGGTGGACAAGCTTGGGTTCCCCGTGTTCGTCAAGCCTGCCCGCGCGGGTTCGTCCATGGGTATTTCCAAAGTGGACTCGATGGATGGGCTGGACGCTGCCATAGAGGAAGCGCGACGCCACGACCTGAAGCTTGTCATTGAAGCCGGCATCGTGGGCCGTGAGATCGAATGCGCGGTCCTTCAAGGCCGTGGCACCGATGCTCCCCGTACTTCCATGCCCGGTGAAATTGCCGTGGCAGAAGGAGAGCATCAGTTCTATGACTTTGCCGCCAAATACGTGGAGGACGGGGCCGCAGCCCTGAGCTGCCCTGCCGATATGCCGGATGAGGCAATCGCGCGTGTGCGCGAACTTGCCGCCGTCGCTTTCGACGCCGTCGGGGCAGAAGGCCTTAGCCGTGTGGACTTCTTCTACACCCCGGCCGGCGAGCTCATTATCAACGAGATCAACACGATGCCTGGCTTCACACCCAAGAGCATGTACCCGCAAATGTGGGCCGCATCCGGCCTTGCCTACGGGGATCTGATTGACGAATTGATCCATCTGGCGCTGACCCGCAAAACGGGCCTGCGCTGACCTGGTTGATGGCCTACTGCGCTGACGGCAGGTTCTGAAGGTCTTCCTGGCCAACGCACTTTCCGGTTGGCTTGATCTTGCCAACAGCTGCTGCCAGTTCGGTGAGCACGGTAGCCGAACTGATGTTCGCTGCCTCCAATTTGACCGGATCAATCAGGATTTCCGTGGCGGGTTCGCGGCCGAAGGTGGTCAGGGTATAGACCGGATCGCCTTCCTTGATGACCCAGTCGATGTCATTGACGCTCACGCAACGGTCTGTGGTGGGACCTGGAACGTTCACGCCGCAGCGGAGAATAACCTGAGAAGGATCTCCCCATGCGGCTGTGGCCTGGCTGTTGGTTTTGCGAAGGGCCGCATCACCGATTTGGTCTGGCAGGGCCACCATCATGGGTGCGCAGGCAGGATTGGCCGCGTCCGCGGCGGCCGTGACATCCACGGCCGGGGAGCAGGCCGACAAAGCGGTGACGGATGCGGAAGCCAGGGCGATGGCCAGAGCTGTCCGGCGGAGGGTCTTACGGTGCATCCATCCAGCCTATCCCGCACGCGGGTGCTGGAAGATCCGCGTTGCCGGGGTCACATTCCTGCTGGAACGCCAGAGGGAGTACCGCATTATCCTGTCGGTGGAGCGCGATAGCGTTATGCAGTACCTGGAAAAGGGTGGAGATCCGTGTCGAGAGAAGAATCGAGTGCAGTGCCAGTAGATCAGTTGACCGTCCAGGACCTAACGGAGTCCGCGCTCCTTGCCCGGATCTTCCCGCGACTGCACCATAGCCCCGGCGTTCTCCTGGGACCCGGCGACGACGCTGCCCTGATCGCAGCACCGGACGGCCGTACCCTCATCTCCATCGACACCCAGACCCAGGACCAGGACTTCAGGCTTGAGTGGCGCAACGGCTATCGGACCACCGGATACGACGTCGGCTGGAAGGCCGCGGCGCAAAACCTCAGCGACATCAACGCCATGGGTGGCAGTGCCACCAGTATGGTGGTGAGCCTCACCCTGCCACCGGACACGCCCGTCGAATGGGTTGAAGCGTTTGCCGATGGCCTTACGGCGGCGATTAGTGGCCTGGGAGCATCGGACTGCTCCGTGGCTGGCGGGGACCTGGGCCGTGGCCGGGAGCTTGCAGTGACTGTCGCCGTCGTCGGCACGCTCGCCGGCCTCGCGCCGGTGCTGAGGTCCGGCGCCGAACCCGGGGACATAGTGGCTGTTTCGGGAACGCTGGGAAGGGCAGCTGCCGGGTGGGCGCTGTTGGAAAGCGAGATTTCCTTAGACAGCTTGTCCGCTGACTTGCGGATCCTGGTGGACAACCAATGCAGGCCGCTGCCACCACTGCTCGCCGGGCCTCTGGCTGCGCGCGCGGGTGCCACCGCCATGTTGGACATCTCCGATGGCCTGATGCGCGACGGCAGCCGCCTGGCCGCAGCAAGCCGCGTGATCCTGAATTTCGATTCTGCGGCCTTGGAGACTTATGCAGCCACGTTGGAACCGGCAGCTGCCTTGCTTGGCGATGACGCTATGCGATGGGTACTGGGCGGGGGAGAAGACCATGGTTTGCTTGCCACTTTCCCGGCAGATATACAGCTGCCGAAGGGCTTCACTGCGATAGGCTCGGTTCAAGCCGTTGTCGAGCCGCCAGGCAGTGGCGTCCGGATTTCCGGGCAAACTGCTGACACCGTTGGATGGGATCACTTTGCAGACTAAGATCGCCGCGAATGCGCACGCCATGAAACGTTGGCTCGGCAAGGCGGAGGTGGTCCTCGGCAATCACAGCGACCGTCTCAACGCGATTAACATTTTTCCTGTTGCCGATGGCGATACCGGAACCAACCTCTATCTCACCGTCCGGGCAGCCGTCACTGCCTTAGGTGGCACGGCAACTGATGCCGCGGAAACCGGCAACGACGTCGGCGCCTTGCTGTCGCGTGCCGGGCAGGCAGCCATGGAACAAGCACGGGGTAACTCGGGCACGCTCTTTGCCGTTTTCCTGTGCGCCGCCGCAGAGCCTCTGGTTGGTAAATCGCGCCTCAGTGCACCACTGCTTGCCACCGCATTGAACAGGGCGCAGATCAGGGCCTGGTCCGCGCTCAGTGAGCCGGTTGCCGGCACTATGCTCTCCGTCCTGGAGGCGGCCGCCCATGCTGCCCAAGCAGTGGACGCCTCCCAGAGCGGCGATGACAGCAACCATGCCTTGGGGCTTTCACTTGACGCCGTGGTGGAGGCCGCCTACCAGGCTGTTGTCCGGACCGAGGACGAGCTCGCACAGCTGCATGAAGCGCGCGTTGTGGATGCAGGGGGCGTGGGCATGCTGCTGGTGCTCGATTGCCTTCGTGCTGCCGTTTTGGGGGAGGAACTTCAGGATGAACTTCTGGACGGCCTCCACGGATACAAAATGCAGGACCCTCACATCCATGAGCACATGCCTGCCGATGACGGTGTGGAAGTCATGTGCACCATCAACCTTTCGCCCTTGAATGCGGCCATTCTCCGCCAACGTTTGGACGAGATGGGCGAATCCGTGATCATGAGCCAGGTTGGCGGTGCCCAAAGCAGCGATGATGACGACGACGAAACCGGCGTCGAAGTCAGCTATCGTTGGCGCGTTCACGTCCATGTTCCCGATCCGGAGCCGGCTGTCGCCCTTATCCGCTCATTGGGAGAACCGACGGATATCGCGGTAAGCCAGTTGGCGATACCCCGCGACAACGAGCCGGCCTCTCAGGAAAGCTCCGGTGGTGCCAATGGCAGCGGTATCGAAGCCGTCAACGTCCCAGGCCAGTCACGGCATGAATTCTGAACTGGAACTGCCCCTCGAACGCCGGATTGGAAAGCGCTCTGCGGCTGTCATCGACAAACACCTGGGCCTTAAGACCACCGGGGCTTTGCTGAACTACTTCCCGCGCAGGTACTTGAGCCGCGGTGAGCTGACGCCCATCAGTAAGCTCCCCCTGGATGAGGAGGTCACGTTGATTGCCCGCGTGCTGTCCAACAGCACGCGCCAGATGCGGGCCCGGCGTGGTTCCATCACCGATGTGGTGGTCACTGATGAGGCGGGTGGCGGCGGCGTTCCAGGTACCTTGAAGGTCAGCTTTTTCAACGGATTCCGGGCGAAGGCAGAACTTCTGGCTGGGCGGCGGGCCATGTTCTCGGGCAAGGTGTCCCGGTATGGTGGGGCTCTTGGCCTGACCAACCCGGACTTCCTTCTGCTGGATGAGGATCCTGAAGCCGAGGGCGCCGTAGACCCCGAAAAGCTCGCGGCCATGCCCATTCCCGTCTATCCTGCAACGGCTAAGCTGACCAGCTGGTCCATTCACAAAGTGATAACAGCGTTGCTCCAGACCATGGACCTGGATTCCCTGCAGGATCCCTTGCCGCAAAGCATCGTCCGAAGGGACGCATTGCTCAGCGTGGCTGAGGCATACCGTCTGATCCATTCACCCGAAATTGCCAAGGACTGGCAACGGGCCCAAGAACGCTTTCGATTTCAGGAAGCCCTTGTGCTGCAAACGGCGCTGGCACGCCGTCGCGCGCAGCTTGCCGCTGAGGAAGCCACTGCGCGCCGGCCGCGCGCGGGCGGTTTGCTCAGCAAGTTCGATCAAAACCTCCCTTTTACGCTGACCTCCGGCCAGGCCGCCGTCGGAAAGACATTGGCTGAAGAGCTCGGGCGAGATACTCCCATGAACAGGCTGCTGCAGGGTGAAGTGGGCTCGGGTAAGACGATCGTCGCCCTACGGGCCATGCTGCAGGTGGTTGACGCAGGCGGCCAAGCTGCCCTGCTGGCTCCCACTGAGGTGTTGGCGGCCCAACATTTCCACTCCATCCGAAAGACTCTAGGGGTGCTGGCCCGCGATCAGATCTTTGGCGGTGCGGGCATGCTTGGCGGTGACGCGGCTCAGGAAGCGGTGCAGGTAACGCTCCTGACCGGTTCCATGCCCACGGCTGCACGCAAGCAGGCTATGTTGGATGCGGCCTCCGGGAATGCGGGAATCGTCATTGGCACCCATGCCCTGCTGAGCGACAAAACCAGCTTCCAGGACCTCGGACTAATCGTGGTGGATGAGCAGCACCGCTTTGGCGTGGAGCAGCGTGATGCCCTCCGCGCAAAGGCTCAGCGGCCTCCACATTTGCTGGTCATGACGGCCACTCCGATTCCTCGTACGGTTGCCATGACAGTGTTTGGCGACCTTGAGACGTCCATTCTTGATGAGCTTCCCGCCGGGCGCGCACCTATTTCCACGCACGTGGTGGGACTCGCTGAAAATCCAGGCTGGGTGGACCGCATCTGGAAGCGTTCACGCGAAGAAGTGGACTCCGGTCACCAGGTCTACGTGGTGTGTCCCAAGATCGGTTCGGACGACGACGGCGACTTCAGTCCGGGCGAAGCGGAACCAAGCGATGCCGAGCTCGCGGACGAAGGCCCGGCGCGGGAACTGGCATCGGTGACCGCCGTCGTCGACGCCCTCCTGCAGGAGCCGGCGCTGGCCGGCGTCCCCGTTGCCCCGCTTCATGGGAGGCAGGATCCCCAGGTGAAGTCCGAGACCATGGCGTCCTTCGCATCCAACAACACCAAAGTACTGGTGTCCACCACCGTCATTGAGGTGGGCGTGGACGTCCACAATGCCACGCTCATGGTGATCCTCGATGCCGACCGTTTCGGTATCTCGCAGCTCCACCAGCTGCGTGGCAGGGTGGGCCGCGGGGGACTGCCGGGCACTTGCCTGTTGGTGACTACTTTGGAACCCGGGCATCCGAGTCGTCGGCGGCTCGATGCCGTTGCTTCAACAACTGACGGTTTTGAGCTGTCCCAGGAGGACTTGAAACTCCGCAGGGAAGGGGACATCCTCGGTGCTTCGCAATCGGGCGGACGGTCCACGCTGAAGTTGCTCCGCGTACTTGAGCACGAAGACATCATTGCCCGTGCACGTACTGACGCCCAACGCCTCGTATCGGAAGACGTGTCCTTGGACCATCAGCCGGCGTTGGCCGCCGCTATTGACGAATATTTGAACCCTGAGAAGGAGGCGTTCCTTGAGCGCGGTTAGAGATTCCTGGATGCTCGCACGCGGAGAATCCCGGTGAGCCGCATTATTGCCGGCGTTGGGGGTGGAAACCCGCTGACCAGCGTCCCTGGGACTGCCACGCGACCAACCACGGACAGGGTCAAGGAGGCTTTGTTTTCCCGTCTGGAATCCTTGGCCGTCATTGACGACGCCCGGGTTCTGGACCTTTATGCCGGTTCTGGAGCCTTGGGTATTGAAAGTGCCAGCCGAGGCGCCCGGAGCGTGGATCTGGTGGAGTTCGATGCCAAGGCCAGCGATGTCTGCCAGCGTAATGCGGACTTGGTGAACCAGCTGCTGCGCAGCAGGGCGGTCTCAGTGCACCGATCCAAGGTGGAGTCATTCCTGGAGCGGGCAAGCGATGCAGACAGGTGGGATCTGGTCTTTCTTGACCCGCCGTACCCTTTGGATGAGGCGGCGCTGAGTGCTGTGCTGGAGAAACTGGCGCCGCATATGGAAGACGGTGCCGTTGTAGTGGTGGAACGGAGTTCGCGGAGCCCGGAACCGCTCTGGCCTCAGGGTTTGGAGTGTTTTGCCGACAAGAAGTACGGGGAGACCAAACTGTGGTTCGCTGAGCCTGCCTAACGCTCGCGGGCCCTAGGCAGTAATCTTGTCCAGCTCCACGCCCGTGAGGACGGTTGCGGGGTGGGGGCCGCGGGCCAGTAGCTGCGCTGTCCATTCCGGAGACCACTGCTTGCGGGTGCCCACCAGGATGATGTTGCCGGGGTAGCGGCCGGCAAACATTCCTGTTTCAGCGAAGGCTGCAACATCAGCCATGGCTTGGCGCAGTGCGCTCACTTGGCTGCGTACCAGAGTCAGCGCAGGTTCGTCGCCCACGTTGACGATCAACACGCCGTCGGGCCGCAGCCGCGCCGCTGCTTCTTCGTAGAATTCCCTGCAGGCGATGTGGGCAGGGGCTTCCGGTCCGGAGAAAATATCGAGAATCACGACGTCGAACCCCACTTGGGCGGGAAGCTCACCTAGGGAGTCTCGGGCATCGCCGATGTGCGTGGTGAGGATGGTGCCGTCAGGCATGGGCAGCTTCTGAAGCACGAAGTCCAGAAGTTCGCGCTCAAGCTCCACGGCGTACTGTTCCGAGCCGGGGCGGGTGGCTTGGATATAGCGCGCCAAGGTAAGGGCACCGGCACCAAGATGGAGGGCGTTGATGGGTTGTCCGGGCTCGGCCGCCAGGTCCACCACATGCCCGATCCTGCGCAGGTATTCGTAGAAGATCTCTGAGGGATCGGCCAGGTTCACATGTGATTGCTCGGCGCCGCCGATGCTCAGGATGAACCCGCCCGCAACCAGTGTGTCGGCTTCGATCGTGGCGTGCTGTCCTGTGGTTCGGAGGAAGCGCGTGGCCTGGTGCTGGCCGGAGCCTGCGGCGTTCAGAGCCTGTCCTTCAAGGTGGCGAGCCGTTCGGCGGCTTGCTGGAGGACATCGGTCTTCTTGCAGAAGGCGAATCTCAGCAGGCTGCGCGTGCGTTCGGCTCCTGCCGGGTGGCAAAACACCGGAACCGGAATGGCTGCCACTCCAATGAGCCCGGGCAAGCGCCTTGCGAGGTCGACCGAGTCGTGGATGCCCAGGGGTGCTGTATCGACGTTGATGAAGTACGTGCCGCTCGGGTTGTACACACCGAATCCGGCAGCGCGCAGGCCCTCGGCGAGGATGTCGCGTTTTTCGCGGAGGGTGGCAGCGATGCCTGTATAGAACTCGTCTGGAAGGGCGAGGCCCACGGCGATGGCGCCCTGGAAGGGTGTGCCCGAGCTATAGGTCAGGAATTGCTTGACGGTGCGAACGGCGGCCACCAGCTGCTCCGGTCCGGTGAGCCAGCCAATTTTCCAGCCGGTGAAGGAGAAGGTCTTACCGGCAGAAGAAATGGTGATGGTGCGTTCTGCGGCGCCGGGCAGTGATGTGATGGGCAGGTGCGCCACGCCGAAGGTGAGGTGCTCGTACACTTCGTCGCTGACGATCATGGCATCGTACTTTTCGGCCAATTCCACGATCCTGGCTAGGACGGGCTCCGGGAAGACGGCACCTGTGGGGTTGTGCGGATTGTTCAGAAGGACGATTCTTGTGCGGCTGCTGAAGGATTCTTCCAAGACGTTGAGGTCGGGAAGAAAATCCGGGGCGAGCAAGGGGGCTGTGACGTGCCGGCCTCCGGCCATGCCAATGATGGCCCCGTAAGAGTCGTAGAAAGGTTCGAAGGTCAGGACTTCGTCGCCGGGCTGGATGAAAGCCAGCAGGGTAGCTGCGATGGCTTCCGTTGCGCCCGTTGTGACCAGGACTTCAGTGTCCGGATCCGGCTCCAACCCGTAGAAGCGTTGCTGGTGTGAGGTGATGGCTTCCCTGAGGGCGGGAACGCCTTTGCCGGGCGCGTACTGGTTGACGCCGGTTGCGATCGCTGACCTCGCCGCGGCCTTGATCTCCGCCGGGCCGTCTTCGTCGGGAAAGCCCTGGCCGAGGTTGATGGCACCGGTGGACAGCGCCAAGGTGGTCATTTCCTCGAAGATTGTCACTCCCAGATGTCCTCCCGGGGCGAGCAGGTTGGCTCCTGTGGCGGCCCGCTGCCACGGTGCCGGTCGGGTGCCTCCGGGGGTGCCGGCGCTCATATCTAGGGAGGGGCTACTGCCTGCGGATGCCATGTCAGCCATGGTATCCCGGCAAAGTCATGGGGTAGGTTCGTCTCATGAGACGCGCGGTATGCCCTGGATCCTTTGACCCCATCCACAACGGACATCTCGAAGTCATTGCCCGGGCCGCCGGCCTGTTTGACGAAGTCATCGTGGCCGTGTCAACGAATTACGCCAAGAAGTACAGGTTTAGTCTTGAGGACCGCATGGAGATGGCCCGTGAAACGCTGGCTTCGTTGCGGGGCATCATCGTTGAGCCCATGGGCGAAGGGCTCTTGGCTGAGTACTGCCGTCACCGGGGTGTTTCAGCCATCGTCAAGGGTCTGCGGTCATCCTCGGATTTCGATTACGAGCTTCCCATGGCCACCATGAACCGCCAGCTGACTGGCGTCGAAACGGTCTTCCTGCCTGCTGAAGCGCATTACCTGCACCTTTCCTCCACTTTGATCAAGGAAATCAATGTGCTTGGCGGTGACATCTCCGATTTCGTCCCTAAATCTGTCCTGAAAAGGCTTCTGGCAGGCGAGCCGCCAGCGGAACAGTCTCGTAAGGGGTAGGCTTGACGGGTACCTTGCGCCTTAGCGCGGAGTTCCCAAAGCTGAAACCTTGCGCATTTACCTGTGCCCGGGGCCGGTTTGAGTCCTCAAGCGTGATCAGGCTAAGATGGTACGTCGGTCATATGTTCTACAGGAGTTCTCATTAAGCGAGATGCAAGTTCGCCCTTGGCGCTGGTAGTCAAGGACCTTGGACGTAGTCCAGGGACCATGCGGACACTCAACGAGCATGTACCTGCGCCGAGTGACCTTGGTGTGGCGCTCATTGGCGTAAAGGAAGGCTCGGATGTCGAGCTGGATCTTCGTCTCGAGGCCGTACACGAAGGAATTCTGGTATCCGGAACCGTAGTCGTCGAAGTAACCGGCGAATGCGGTCGATGCCTGGATCCCCTTGCGTATGACCTTGAGGTCAATGTGCAAGAACTTTTCTTCTATGAAGGTGCTGAGCTTTCAGAAGAGGAAGACGATGAAGAGCAACGTCGAGTCGAGTACGATCTGATCGATCTTGAGCCGGTGTTGCGGGACGCAGTAGTCACAATGCTGCCGTTCCAGCCGGTGTGCCGGGAAGACTGCCAGGGCCTGTGTTCCGAATGCGGAGCGCGCCTGGAAGACGAGCCGGGGCACCACCACGAGGTCATTGACCCTCGCTGGGCTGCCCTAGCTGATCTGGCTAAGACTGACCGGCAAACCGATTAGTAAGTGTTCGTCTAAGAGAGAAATGAGATAGCCGTGGCTGTTCCCAAGCGGAAAATGTCTCGCGCAAATACACGCGCCCGCCGTGCCCAGTGGAAGGCAACTGCCCCCAACTTGGTCAAGACCATCGAAAACGGTCAGGTTACTTACAGCCTGCCGCACCAGGCAAAGGTCGTTACTGACTCTGCCGGCACCGCGCTGTTCCTTGAATACAAGGGCCGCAAGGTCGCAGACGCCTAATCTGCCGTACAGGCTGACTAAGGATGTCTTCAACTGAAGAGCTTCTGAAGCGTCTCGGTGTCTCGATTGACACCGAGACGCTTCGTCTTGCTCTGACACATCGCTCATATGCGTATGAGAACGGCGGGATTCCCACCAACGAGCGCCTTGAGTTCCTTGGCGACTCCATCCTGGGATTCTCGGTCACCGATTCTCTTTATCGTGAGAACCCCTCACTGCCTGAAGGTGAGCTCGCCAAGCGGCGTTCCGCCGTCGTCAGTACCCGGGCGTTGGCCGGTATTGGCCGGGAGATCGGCGTCGGCGAGTTCATCTACCTCGGGCAGGGCGAAAAGCTGACCGACGGCAAGAACAAGGCCTCCATCCTGGCTGACACCATGGAGGCCCTGATCGGTGCCACGTATCTCTCGAACGACATCGAGACCGCACGGCAATTGGTCATGCGCCTGGTGGGCCCGCTCCTCAAGGACGCCGGTGCGCTTGGCGCAGGAACCGACTGGAAGACGAGCATCCAGGAGCTTACGGCGAGCAGGCAATTGGGCGCCATCCACTATGCCGTGGAAGGCTCTGGGCCGGATCACGCCCGGACCTTCGAGGCAGTGCTTAATATTGGCGGTACGCCCTACGGCCGGGGATCGGGCCATTCCAAAAAGGAAGCAGAGCAGGAGGCAGCCGCTGATGCCTGGCGTGCTCTGACTGCTTTGGACCCCACCTCCGCCGGTCCCGCTACGTCATAAACCCACATGCCTGAACTTCCCGAAGTAGAGGTAGTCCGACGCGGCTTGGCCCGTTGGGTGCGTGGACGTACCATCACCGGTGTTGACGTGCTGGATGCACGCTCCATCCGCCGGCACGCCCTTGGTACCGAAGACTTCATCGGTAATCTTGAACACGCCACCGTTCTGGACGTTGTGCGCCGTGGGAAGTTCCTCTGGATGCCACTTGCCATGTCGGAGTCGCCGGATCCCGGCACTGAAATCAACCGAGAAGACCTCCCCAAGGTAGCGCTCATGGCCCATCTGGGAATGAGCGGCCAACTCCTCATGCAGGACCCGGACGTGGCGGACGAAAAGCACCTCAAAGTCCGAATCAGGTTAAGCAGCGCTGACGGCATGCCTGAACAACTGCGGTTCGTTGACCAGCGCATTTTCGGCGGCCTCTTTGTGACGTCCTTGGTGCCAACGCTCGACCGCGGTCCCGGTGGCCTGGGCGAAACGCCGCTGCCCGAGATCGCCGAGGAAGCGTCCCACATCGCCAGGGACCCGTTGGACCCCTTCTTCTCCTTCGATGCCTTCTACCGAAAGGTTAGAGGCCGTAAGACTGGCCTGAAGCGCGCGCTGTTGGACCAGTCGGTGATTTCCGGCATCGGCAATATTTATGCGGACGAAGCCTTATGGCGTGCCCGCCTCCATTACGCCAGGGCAACGGACACACTTCGCAGGGCGGACGCGGAGCGGCTGATTGAAGCTGTGAAGGACGTCATGAACGCCGCCCTTGACGCAGGAGGAACAAGCTTCGACTCTCTCTACGTCAACGTCAACGGCGACTCAGGCTACTTTGCCCGTTCCCTCAATGCCTACGGACGTGCTGGTGAACTGTGCAGCCGCTGCGAGGCAAGAGGCTTACGGAGCATCATGAAGCGGGAACAGTTCATGAACCGTTCCTCCTACACCTGCCCGGTGTGCCAGCCGCGGCCGCGAAATGGACGTTGGTAGGGCCAAAACTGTTCCCGAATCGGGGCGGCAATGGCAGACTGTCCCCATGAACAGCTTGGCGCTTCGAATCGCCATCGCAAACGTCAACGCCACCACAATGCGGGTGGCGTCAGTTCTACCCGCAGTGTTTTCCGAAACGGCCCATCAACCTCTTGCCCATCCCGTCACCCCGGACATGCCATGATGGCGCGGCGGCTGGTCATTGCGGGTATTAGCCTTGCTGTGCTGATCGCCGCCGTAGCATTCATTTTGGACCAGATGGCAGGGAAGCCCGGCCCGACGGCCGCCCAAAGCACATCGTCTTCGGCCCCAACCCCAGGCTCCAACGCCACCGCTTCAGGGACCCCGACCCCAGGTGGTGCCGGGGAGCCCGCCCAGTCCGGCAGCCCGGCGTCGGGCACTGAAGGCAGCGGCGGCAGCAGCAGCGACAACAGCACCGAAGGTACCAGCAGCGAGGGCGGCCCTTCCACGGCTAAGCCGCTTGAGGTCCTGCCGCCGGTCACGACCACCCCCACCGGCTTGCCCGAACCTTCCGCCCCCGCGCCGTTGATTACCGGCTCCTTGCCCCAGCCGGGAAGTGCGGCCGGTGAAGTGGTGGACGGTTGGCCGGCCGGCGTCCTGACCTTGCCCGAAGGTACAACAATCGGCTCCACGTCAGTCTCGACCTCCGGTGATGTCCTCCAGGTTGCCGCGGATGGCGTCATCGGCAAACCACAGGCTGAGGTTCTGGCGAACTTCCGCCAGTCCTTGGTGGCCCATGGATTCTGGTTCGAGGCGGCGCCGGCGGCGGAGGGGGCGATGGCCGAACGGTTCGTTCGTGGCACGGATACGGTCACGGTGTCAGTGACGACGACAGGTACAGGCAACTCCCGTTTCCAACTTTTGGGCAGCCTGCGCACGGCGGCGGACTAGGAGCTGCGATGTACATTTCACTCTCGGACCGAGGCAAGCGGGACAAACCGGAGGGAGCACGAACGGCACTAACAAGTGAAGTGCCGTTCCGTTTGTCCCCGGTCATCCTCTGGCTGGGCATTGTGAGCATGGTGACCGATGTTTCCTCGGAATCGGTCACCGCGATCCTCCCGTTGTACGTGACCGGATTCCTGGGTCTGTCCACCATTGCCTTCGGCCTCATCGACGGCATCAACCAAGGAGCCAGCGCGATTGTCAGGATCGCAGCCGGCTGGGCCGCCGACCGCAGCGGCCACCCCAAACGAATCGCCTTGGCCGGCTACGGCTTATCCATGCTCGCCAGGATCGGTTTCCTCTTCGCCGGCGGTTTCTGGGCGATCGCTGCGATAGTCACCGGGGACAGGATCGGCAAGGGCATTCGCACAGCTCCGCGGGACGCTCTGATCTCCGTGTCTGCACAGCCTGAACATCTGGCGCGATCCTTTGGCGTTCACAGGATGCTGGACAACATTGGCGCTGCAACCGGTCCGTTGATCGCCTTCTTTGTGTTGCTGATGATTCCCAACGGTTTCAGTACGGTGTTTGTGGTGTCTTTGGCTTTCGCGGTGATTGGTGTCGCCGTCCTGGCTCTGGTGGTGCCGGATATCAAAGCACGTGGTCTCCAAGGCACGGAGGACCGCGAGGAGCGGCGTTTGTTCGCTTTTTCCTGGAGTCACCTGAAGGAGCCGGGGCTGGGCAAGCTGCTGGTTGCTGCTGGCCTCCTGGGTTTGGTCACCATTGGTGACGGCTTTATCTACCTCGTCCTGCAGGCTCGGGATTCTTTCGCCGTACAGTGGTTTCCCCTGTTGTTCGTAGGCACCAACGTGGTGTTCCTGGCGTTCGCCGTTCCGTTGGGCAGGCTCGCGGACAGGGTGGGGAAAATTCCGGTGTTCGTGGGTGGGCACCTTGCATTGCTGGCAACGTATCTCCTGGCGGCAGCACCTTTTTTCGGAGGGCTCTGGGCAACCATTGGCTGTCTGGTCCTTCTGGGGGCGTTCTACGCGGCCACGGACGGAGTTCTGGCGGCCTTGGCGAGCCAACTGACGCCCCCGGGAAAGCTTGCCTTGGGCATCGCATCCGCACAGACGGTGGTGGCCCTCACCCGGATGACGGCATCGGCAGGTTTTGGTGTCCTGTGGTACGCAGTAGGTGCTCCAACGGCCATGGTGGCAGCGGCCGGTTTGCTCGCTTGCGCTGTGGTGGCTGTGGCTTTCATCCTGCGTGGCGCCCGGGTGGCACCGGCAGGGGACGTGAGTGACGGGGCATGAGTGGCGCGCTGGCTCAAAGTAAGTTGCGGTGGGGCGCACTCCTTGCTGTCACGGCACTGGTCCTGGTGGCGGCCGGTATTTATGCTGTGGGCGCGTACCAGCGTTTTGAAGAGAGCCGAACTGCCGCTTCATCAGTAGGCGTCACGGCAGGCCAGCCTCTTCCGGCAGGCCCGTTTATCCTTTTTCGGAATACAGCGTCGGGCCAGGGATACGGCAAAGCAGCTACAGTCCCGCTGTCGGCTCCTGACGGTCCCCGGGCCGTGAGTGAGCATGAGTGCGATCGTGTTTACGGAACACCGGAGAAAGTGGTGTGCCTGAGAACAAACCGGGGCTTGGTAACAGCGTTTGAAGCTGAGGTCCTGGACCGCAATTGGCAGCAACAGCGTTCATGGCCGGTCCCGGGAATTCCCAGCAGGACCCGCATCAGTCCTGATGGGTCCATGATCGCCACAACGGTATTCGTCTCCGGCCATTCCTATGCCGCCGCGGGGTTTTCGACCGCCACAGAGATCAGCTTCCCGGACGGCACCTCAGGAAACCTTGAGGACTTCGCCTTGATGGTCAATGGTGAGCGGGTTCTTGCCACGGACAGGAACATATGGGGTGTGACGTTCGCTCCAGGCCAGGGTGATGTCTTCTACGCCACTGCCGCTTCTTCCGGACGCATCTGGCTGGTGCGGGGGAGCCTGTCCGACAGGACCTTGACAGCTATTCACGACAACGTGGAGTGTCCGTCCATTTCCCCTGACGGTACACGAATTGCGTACAAGAAGAACGACGGCGGGGCGCTGGCGCCGCACTGGAACGTCGGTGTGCTGGAGCTGGCCACGGGACAGGAAACCGAGCTCTCAGAGAAGCGCAGCGTTGATGACCAGATCGAGTGGCTGGATAACCAGAACCTTCTTTATGGTTTGGCTGACGAAACCACCGACGGAGACAGCAACATCTGGAAGCTGGGAACCGGACCCGGCTCCCAGCCCAGTTTGTTCATCGCCCATGCGTGGTCCCCGGGCGTTGTTCGCTAAAGCCGTCAGCAGACCCGCAACAGCCCGCAGAGTAGCCCGCCTGATTGCGTGGGACTGGGTGTCGGGCTCGGTGACGGACTAGGAGTTGGCGTCGCTGTGCCTGTCGCAGTCGCCGTGGGGGTCGGTGCCGGTGTCACTGTGGGGGTGGCTGTAGACGACGGAGCTGGCGCGGCCAACTGCTGCTGGGCCGGCGCAGTGGTTGAGTACACCACGTCCACAAAGTAGTTCGTGGCGTTCCACGAGTTAGTGGGCATGGCGCCTCCCGAGCCGTACCGGTACCGGCCGTTGTTCGGACCGGTGGCGGTGAAGACCCCACTTGTCCAGGTCTGGTTGAAGAAGCCTTGCGTCGAAGAGTAACGGCCATTCGGTGCCCGGTAGGACACCACGTAGGTTTGGCCGGTCGCCAGTGCCACTGGTGTGGCCAAGGTGGCGGTTTGCCAGCCCGTGGCCGTCTCGTTGGTGAAGGTCACTTGCGCCAGACGGGTGCCTGCCGAGTTCCACAGCGAGCCAACGTGGGTTCCAGTGTTTCCAGCTCCCTTGTAGAAGCGGATTCCCGTCACGTTCCCGGCTTGGGACACCGTAAAGGCGGTACCCAATTCGACAGGCATGAAGTCCGATGTTGTGGCAACCTGTGGAACCAGCGACCCGAAAATTGTGGATTGCTGGACGGCCGGGGCCGCAGTAGTGAATTGCCATGTAGTGGTGGGGAAAGCTTGCCCCTGTTGGGACAAGACATTCGCCACGCTTGCAGTAACCACAGTGCTGGCGGGCAGCGCCGCTGCGGGGGTGAACGTCACGCTCCGGTTGTCGGCGGATAGGGCTGCCGCCCCGGCGATCGGGCCGCCATTTGCCGTCAGGGTGAACGAAGCGCCCGGCCGTATGGCTGATGAGAAAGTGATCGACGGTTTGACGTCAACCGGAATCCCAGTAGCCCCCGGTGCCGGAACTTGCTCGGAAATCGTCAATGGTGGCGTGGTCACCGTGAACACCAGATCCACCAGGTAATTGGCAGTAGAGGATGCATTGGGGAAGTCACCGCTGTAGGAGAAGGCTCCGGAATCGGAAGCCGCACGGAGCGGACCACTTGTCAGGCCGGCACCAAATCCGCCTGAGCTGTAGGAGTACTTGCCGGTGGGAGACTTGTAGGCCACCACGTACTCTGTATCTGCTTCGATGCTCACTGGCTGGCTGAACGACGCAGTCTGCCATCCTTGACTGGACTCGTTGGCGAAAGTCACGGTTGCCAGTAACTGCCCGGCCGTTGTGTACAGCGAGCCCGTGTGCGTTCCGGTGTTACCGGCCGCCTTGTAGAACCGCACGCCGGTGACCTGCCCGGCGGTGTCGCTGGCAAACCGGACACCGAGGGACAAAGGCACGCCGTCATTCGCATCCGGAGTGGTGGGAGTCACAGTGTCCTGGAAGAGCGTGCAGGGGCAAACCCCGGGCGTTCGCGGAGCCGGAACAGTGGTGAAGGTCCACGTGCTTCCGCCGGACATCGGCTGGCCGGACACCGAAGTCGCAGTAACTGTTGCCGTGTAGGACGTCCCGGCGGCCAAGGGTGCAGCCGGGGTGAAGGTGACCTTGCGGGTGGCTTGATCATAGGTGGCGGACCCTGCTACCGAGGCTCCACCGGTGACTTTCAGTCCCAGTGTGACGCTGGATGCGACTGCTGCCTCGGAGAGCACTGCACTGACCGCGGAGCTCAAGGGAACGCTGGCCGCGTTGGGTAGCGGGGACTGTGAACCGACAGTAAACGGCGGGTTGGGGACGGTGACCACCACATCCACCAGGTAGCTGGAGGTGGACCGGGAAGAGGCAAAATCGCCGCTGTACGTGTAAGCGCCTGCGTCGGAAGCAGCCCTCAGCGGACCCACACTCATCCCTGATCCGAAACCATTGGTTGTGGCTGAATAGGTGCCGGTCAGTGACTTGTAGGACACGATGTAGTCCGTATTTGCGGCCATTTGGACAGGTTGACTGAACATCGCGGTTTGCCAGCCGGAGGCGGTCTCATTCGTGAACGCGACCGTTGCCAGTTGCTGGCCGGTGGCCGAGTAGAGGGCGCCGTTGTGGGTTCCTGTGTTCCCCGCCGACTTGTAGAAGCGCATGCCCAGAACCTCACCCGCCGAGACACTGGAGAACCTCACGCCAAGCGTCAGGGGAACCCCTTCACGCAGTTCGGCGATGCCGGGAGTGACCGAGTCATTAAAGAGACTGCACGGGCAGGCGCCGGGGACCGGCAGCGTTGCTGCTGTGGTGAAGGTCCAGGTTCCGCCGGCTGTTACCGGACCACCAATTGAATCGGTGCCGGATAAGGTTGCGGTGAATTGGGTGCTGAAGGCTAAAGCGTTCGACGGCGTGAACGTCGCCCGACGCGTGGCGGCGTCGTACGCCGTGGTGCCTGCTACCGGCCCCGACGGCGACTGCACGGTCAGTTGCACACTGGCGGCAGTGACGGGCTTGGAGAAGACCGCGCTCACCTTCGTGTCAACAGGAACACTCGAGGACGAGGGAATGGGGGAATGTCCCGAAACGGTCATAGGCGAGCTGTCCACGGTGCTGAAAAGAGCATCAGCGAAGTAGTTGCCGCCGTTATAGCTGGCGGTGGGGAAGCTTTGGGATGTTGCATAGACACCGGCCGGTTCGGCCCCGAATCCTCCGGCCACCTTCAGCGGGGGATCGGCGGATCCGAAGCTCGCCCACTGGAAGTCCTTGGTGGCGTAGTGACCGTTGGGTGCCCAATAGGAGACCGTGTACTTTTGTCCGGCCGCCACCGGAACAGCTTGCGTAAAGAGTGCGGTCTGCCACCCCGAAGCCGTTTCATTCGTGAAGGTCACTGTGGCCAGGCGCTCGCCGGTGGAGCTCCACAAGGATCCTGTGTGCGTTCCCGTGTTGGCAGCACTCTTGTAGAAGCGAACCCCTGTGATGAAGCCATCCACAGAGGGAGTGAACCGGAGGCCCATCTCATAGGCGCCTCCGTCACCGGAGTCTTTGACCGTTGGAACGGTTTGGCCGAAGACGCTGTAGGGCCCACTGAGAGTCAGGTTTCTGACGGTGGCCGCCCCGATGTTGGCACTATCGTCGATGGCCCGGGCCTGAATGGTTGCCGTGGCGAAGCCCGTTTGGACGTAGCTGTATGTCCAATTTTGCTTGCCTTGGGCAGGATGCCACGTGGTGCCGCCGTCGGTGGAGACTTCCACGCCAGCGATCACGCCGCCCACATCGGCGGCAGTTCCCGTTACTGTGACGCTGCTTCCGTGGGCCACCGTTGCACCATTGGCCGGCGCTGTGATGGCGGCCGTGGGCTTGGTGGTATCGGTGCTCGGTGCTGCCGCAACCAGACCGGCAGCCCTCGTGGCGGGCTGTGCACCCATATCGGCCAGTAGGTTGACCTGTGCCTGCCTCATGCGTACATCGGCCGCTGCACCATTGCCGTCGTGCTCCTGGTCCAGGCCCCAGGTCCATTGGACACTGCCTGCAGAAAAGACCAAGGCTCCGCTTGCTGCCCGGTAAAGAGTCACATTGTGCGTGGTGCTTCCCGGAGCCACTGTGTTGCCGAAGTCCTGAAGATATTGTGGAACGTTCCCCACGGTGGTGGACAGCTTGACCAGACCCGCAGGCCTGAACCCGTTGTCCAGATCTTCATTTGACTCGTATCCGATGGTGTGGGGAGCCAATGCTGCCGAAGAACCAGCCGGAAGCGACGCCAACGACGTATTGCGCCATAGGCGGGCCTTCCCTTCCTGAGCCGAGACTGTCACCGGCAGGTCTGAAAAGTTTGACATGTACAACGTGCCTGTCAGGCCGTTTTCGGGAAGGCCTCCGCCGTTGGCTTGGGACGCGAAGCGAGGATCACGCCAGGTGCCTGTCCACTGGGCAGTGGGATCAATCTTTTCGTTTGCCCACGTCTCCTTGTAGCACGTCAGGGTGCGGTTGGCTGCACCGTCAACCGCAGACGGCTCAAACCGTGTTCTCCAGTACATTTCGTTACCGGAGAGAAATTGAAGATTCACTCCTGCATCCCTTGCAGCAGTGACGTTCGCACGTTGCGGTCCCGACCAGTATTCGTCGTGGCCTACTGACAGGAACACCTTGTGGTTCAGCAGCTCTGCGCCATTGCGGTCCGCGTCCAGGCCGCTGATGTAGCTGACGTCGTAACCATTCTGTTCCAGGAAACGCACCATGGGGTATTCGTTGGCGAAGTAGAAATCCCGGCCATCCGGTCCTCCCCTGGTGGCCACGGGGCGGTTATAACTGACTTTGTAGGCACGGCCGTTGACGCCTTGGTAGAAGTCAGCACCGCCGTATGAGTTGTAGGCCTGCCACGTCTGGTCAGCGGTTTGGAAGATCACAGCGGAACGGTTTCCGTCGTTGCGCACAATGAAGGTGATGTGGCTCTTCGCCCCCGTATCGGGCCGCTTCAGCAGGGCGATATAGACCCCTGAGACGGCTGTGGCCGGCACCTGCCACGTTGCGGAAACCGCCCAGGTTCCGCAGTCATATATGCCGGTGGTGGCGTCACTCCGGCAAGCTGGCTGGTTTTGCCGCAGCACCGAAGGCACTACGTCGGCGATCTTGCGCGCCCCCTGGCCGCCATACCAGCCTGTTCGATAAATCGCAATGGTGTAGCTCGGGGCACTCGTATCCACCTTGAAGCGAATGGGTTGCCCCGCATTCACACTGATTTCGGTGGAAAAGCCCTGAATGCTGTCATCGCCGGCACCGCTGATGTCCCATTCCGACGGCGGACTTCCGGCCTTAGAGTTCTCGCACGCCACGAGGTTCACCACGGGGTCGCAGGGCCCTGCCGCAACTGCAGCTGGTGCGGTAAGGGGCAGCAGGGCCGCCGTCATGCCAATCACCAAGGGAACAAGAAATCCCCTGAAGACTCGCTGTGATCGGGTAGCTGAACGACCGGGCATGAGAACTCCTGGAGTGGTACGCCAATTGCCAAGACAGGCCACGCAATTAAGCGCAGCCCCTGCTTTGCCGCTCCCCAGCCAGGGTCAAGCCAAGATCTTCAGTTATGAAACCCAAGGTTGGCACCGATGATTGTTCCGTAGATCGGGACCGGATCCAGCAATAACCGAACCGAAGTTCAAGCAAAAGCCGGATCACAGGAACGAATCCGCCAAGTAACCCTTGGCAGGAGTGTAGGGGCGTGGCATGCCGCCCGCAAGAGCTTCCGCTTGCAGATCAGCATATTTCGCACAAACCGCAGTAGATTTAGTGGATACAGACACCCGGGCCACCCAGGAGAACCGAAGCACCTTGCACTTGAAAAGTTTGACTGTCCGAGGATTCAAGTCGTTTGCGTCGGCCACGACCTTCGACTTTGAACCTGGCGTCACCGCCGTCGTCGGGCCCAACGGATCGGGCAAATCCAATGTGGTGGATGCCTTGGCCTGGGTCATGGGAGAGCAGGGCGCCAAAACCCTCCGGGGTGGCAAGATGGAAGACGTCATTTTCGCAGGTACTTCTGGCCGCCCACCGTTGGGCCGGGCCCACGTCGCCCTGACCATTGACAACGCAGACAACGCGCTCCCCATCGAGTACAGCGAAGTCACTATCTCCCGCACTCTGTTCCGTACCGGTGGGTCCGAGTACGCCATCAACGGCGCCCCGTGCAGGCTGTTGGACATTCAGGAACTTCTCTCCGATTCCGGCTTGGGCCGTGAAATGCACGTGATCGTGGGACAAGGCCAGCTGGACCGCGTACTCCATGCCACCCCCGAGGACCGCCGGGGCTTCATCGAGGAAGCAGCGGGAATCCTCAAGCACCGCCGCCGCAAGGAAAAGACGGTCCGCAAGCTCGAAGCCATGCAGGCCAATCTCGCACGGCTCGGTGACCTCACGGCAGAAATACGTCGGCAATTGACTCCGTTGGGCAAACAGGCGGAGATAGCCCGCCGCGCCCAAACAGTCCAGTTCGACGTCCGGGATGCCCGCGCCCGGCTTTTGGCGGACGACCTTGTCCAACTGACAACCACCCTTGAAAAGGACGTTGCAGACGAAGCCGCCCTCAAAGAGCGCCGCCGGGTGGTTGAGGCAGGGCTTGGGACGGGTCGGCGCCGCCAAGCGGGATTGGAGCAGCAAGCCGCCGAAGCCACGCCGCGACTCAATGCCGCACGGGAGCAGTGGTACCAGCTTTCGGCCAACCGGGAACGACTCCGCTCACTCGGATCCTTGGCCAGCGAACGCAGAAGACTCCTGGGTTCCGCGGAGGCCTCACCGGACACCGGACGTGACCCCGAACAACTCGAGCGCCAGGCTGCCCGGGTCCGTGAGGAACAGACTGCCCTCGAACACGACATCCTCGCCAAGCAGGCGGCTCTTCTTGAGGCAACGGTTGCAAAGGACTCGGCCGAGGCGCTCGCAGCTGCGGAGGACAAGCGCCTAACAGCCATGTTGAGGGCGGCCGCCGACCGCAGGGAGGGGCTGGCCAGACTGGCAGGCCAGGTGGCCGCGGCCAGGTCCCGGGCCGAAGCTGCCGAGGCCGAACGTGGTCGCCTCAGGGAATCCCTCGCTGCAGGTGACGAACGGCGCCGCAAGGCGCAGAGCGAGTTCACTGCCCTCGAAACGCAAGTGGCTGGCGTTGAAGATGGCGAAGAGAGCCTCGACGCTGACTACGAGAATGCCAACGAGGTCCTGGATGCAGTCCTCGCGGAGATCGAGGAACTGAAAGCTTCCGAGCGGGAAGCTGTCCGCGAGCGGGACGCCCTGACGGCACGACGCGATGCCCTTCAACTCGGGCTCAACCGCAAGGACGGGTCGGGAAGTCTTCTGACGGCTGAGGGCGTTCTTGGACCGTTGGCGGCGCTGGTATCCATCGAGCCGGGATACGAGGCCGCCATAGCTGCCGCCTTGGGCAGTGCCTCGGACGCCTTGGCGGTTGCCGACACCGACAGCGCCCTGGCAGCCATCCGCCTGCTGAAGGATAACGACGCGGGGCGGGCATCACTGCTTCTTCCCGGAAGTACTTCCCCCGGTGAAGATCCCGGCACCAACCTCGAGCTTCCCGCCGGCTGCCGTTGGGCTGCCGACGTGGTGAAGATCGCTGATCCTGTTGCCCAAGGCGCGCTCGGGCTCCTGGTCCGTACCGCCGTCGTTGATGATGTTGCGGTGGCGGCAGCTCTCATCGCAGATAATCCACACCTCAGGGCGGTGACCCGCGAGGGTGACGTTTTTACCTCCCTGACCATCACAGGAGGATCTGCCACCGCGCCGTCGCTGCTGGAAGTTCAGGCGGCAGTGGACGACGCCGTTGCCCGGCTCCAGGAGGTCACGGCCCGTCTGGAACGTGGACGCTTCGCCTTGGCCGCCGCTCAAACCCGCCGTGCCGAAGCGCAGGACCGCGCGGACGCCGCTTTGGAGCGGTTGCATGAATCGGATGCCCGCCTTGCCGCTGTTGCTGAGCGCCTGGGTCATCTCAACTCCGTTCTTCGCAGCGCTGTGGGCGAAAGCGAACGGCTCGCCACGTCCATGGCCAAGGCCGAAGCCAACATCGCAGAAGCCCAACTTGACCTTGAAGTCGCCGTGGAACGCCTCGCTGCGGCCCAGGAAGCACCTGACGAGGAACCATCCACGGAACAGCGGGATGAACTCGCTGTCCAGGCCAGGACTGCCCGGGCATTGGAAACCGAAGCCCGGCTTGCCCTCCGGACATCCGAGGAGCAGTTGGGAGCCATCAGCAACCGGGCGGCATCGCTTGAGCGCGCCGCGGCTACCGAACGGCGTGCCCGTGAGGAGGCCGCCCGGCGCGCGCAACGCCGACGCGCGCAGGCGCAGCGTGCGGCGGCGGTCGCGTCCGCTGTGGAGCAGACCCTCAGGTTCATCGACGTTTCAGTTGACCTGGCCGGCTACGATCGCGACCTTGCCGAGCAAAAGCGGGATGAGTTGGAGAAGGAACTCGCTGAGGTTCGCTCGGGCAACGACGCCTTGGCGCGGGAGCTTGCCGAGCTAACGGACTCGGTACACCGGGATGAGATGGCCCGGACGCAGCAGCGGCTCCGTATCGAGGCTTTGGAAAGCCGGTCCATTGAAGAGCTGGGACTCTCAGCCGAACAACTCATTGCCGATTGTGGTCCGGATAAAATGGTGCCCCTGCCTCCCGGATCGGCTACAGATAAGTGGGCCGAACTCCGGGCGCCTGTTGACGAAAACGGTGACGCCATCATTGAGGGGATTCCGTTCGTCCGGGCAGAGCAGGAGAAAAGGCTGAAGAAAGCCGAGCGTGAGCTCGGGGCCCTTGGCAAAGTGAACCCGTTGGCGTTGGAAGAGTTCGCCGCCCTGGAAGAACGGCACCAGTTCCTGAGCTCGCAGCTGGAGGACCTCAAATCCAGCCGCAAGGACCTGTTGGACATCATCAAAGAGGTGGACAACCGTGTCCAGCAGGTGTTTACCGAGGCTTTTGCTGACACGTCAGCCCAGTTCGACCACGTCTTTGCCAGGCTTTTTCCCGGCGGTGAGGGCAGGTTGGTTCTCACGGACCCCGACGACATGCTTAATACCGGGATTGAAGTGGAGGCGCGTCCGGCGGGCAAGAAAATCAAGAGGCTTTCTCTGCTCTCTGGCGGGGAGCGCTCACTGACGGCAGTGGCGCTGTTGGTGGCCATCTTCAAAGCCCGCCCCTCGCCCTTCTATGTCATGGACGAGGTAGAGGCGGCGTTGGACGATACCAACCTGGGCCGACTCATCACCATCTTTGAGGAACTGCGTGAGTCCAGCCAGCTGATTGTGATCACCCACCAGAAGCGCACCATGGAAGTGGCAGACGCGCTCTACGGAGTGACGATGAGGGGCGACGGCGTCTCAACCGTGATCAGCCAGAGGCTCGGTGCCGGGGCATAGCTTTATGAGAAGGTAGGGGAGTGAACGATTTCCTACCCATAATTCTGTCCATTCTCGCTGCGCTCGTAGTGGTCGGCGGACTCGTGCCGGTACTGATGAAAGCCCGGAAGACCGGCGCAAAGTACCCCGGAACACGTGACGCGAACGATCCCGTCCAGTCATCGGCAGCAGGCGGCGGAACCCTTGTGGAGGACCGCCCGGATGCGGTAAAGGCTCCGGCCCCGACCTTCGACGGAACCGTTGCGGACACAGACGTCCCGGATGACGCCGCCGGGCTAGAGACCATCGCCATCGATACACCGGCGCCGGTGGAGGGTCGCCTGACCCGTCTTCGTGCCAGGTTGATCAAGTCCAACAACATCCTGGGCAAGGGCCTCCTCGCACTGTTGTCCGGCGACAAGATCGACGAGAACGTGTGGGACGAGGTAGAAGAGACCCTCCTGCTGGCCGATCTTGGAACCGAACCCACCATGCAGTTGGTCGACGCCCTGCGTGAGCGCGTCAAGGTTCTGGGCACCCGCAGCCCCGAAGACGTCAAGGCGATGCTCCGTGAAGAACTGATCAAACTGGTTGATCCAGGCATGGACCGTTCCTTGAATGTCGAGCGCAAGGGCGACCGCCCCGCCGTCGTGCTTGTTGTAGGCGTGAACGGCGTTGGTAAGACCACCACCGTGGGCAAGCTGGCGCGTGTGCTGGTGGCTGAAGACAAAGATGTCCTGTTGGGCGCCGCTGATACTTTCCGTGCTGCTGCTGCCGAGCAGTTGGCCACCTGGGGACAGCGCGTGGGTGTGCCCACCGTCAAGTCCGACATCGACGGCGCCGACCCAGCGTCGGTGGCTTACGAAGCGGTGAAGGCCGGCATCGATCAGGAGGTCGATGTGGTCATGGTTGACACCGCAGGACGCCTGCAGAACAAAACCGGCCTGATGGATGAGCTCGGCAAGGTCAAGCGGGTCATTGAGAAACTGGCAGAAGTGGACGAGGTTCTGTTGGTCTTGGACGCCACCACCGGACAGAACGGACTCAATCAGGCACGCGTCTTTGCGGAGGTAGTGAACATCACCGGCATCGTTTTGACCAAGCTGGACGGAACGGCCAAGGGCGGCATCGTGGTGGCTATCCAGAAGTCTCTGGGAGTACCCGTGAAGCTCATTGGTTTGGGCGAAGGCCCGGACGATCTTGCACCGTTCGACGCCGAAAGCTTCGTGGACGCACTGCTCAACTAGCGTCGTGGCCGGCGGGGGAGTGCTTCGAAGGCTCCCGCGCCGGCAGCCATGCCGCCGCCGTAAGGAGGAGCACGCCTCCGGTGACGCCGAACGCCCATCCGTAGCCGAGGCGGTCAGCGAGGAGCCCGGCTACGATCGGACCGACGATCGCACCCGTGTCAGCGGCCATTTGGAAGATGGCCAGTACTTTCCCTCCCGAGCGTCCGCGGCCGATGACATCAGCGACAGCAGCCTGCTGCGCCGGGCCCAGCAAACCGGAACCGAAACCCGCCACTGCTGAGGCGATGAGGAATCCGGTGAGATCCGTGGTCAGTCCGATCACGCCGGTGGCTGCGCCCGTGATGAGCAGGCCGGGAATCAGCAGCGGCTTTCGCCCCCAAGCGTCCGCGAGCCGTCCACTGAACGTCAGGGCAAGGGCGTTGCCCACGGCAAAGATGGCCAGGGCCCAAGCGGCGGTCTCCGGCGCGGACTGCAGGACCGCAACGGCGAACAGCGGGATGGTGGCCATTCGGACGCCGAACGTCACCCAGCCGTTGCCAAAACTCGAGAAAATGGCGGCACGGTACGCGGAGTCCGCCAGTGCTTCCTTCACGGTCATTGCCGGGGCAGGAGCGGTGTCCTCGGCCGTGTTGCCTTCCCCGCTAAGCATGGTGCGTACCACCAAGGCAGCTACCAACAACGCTCCGGCGTAGGCAAGGAAGGGCACCCGGAGGCCAAAGCCTGCCAGCAAGCCGCCCACTACCGGCCCCAGGACGCTTCCAATCAGGAAAGCCGAGGCGTAAGCACCGGAGACCCGTCCCCGCCGTTCGGGTGGTGCGAGTCGGATGAGTAGTCCCATGGCGGCAACGGTAAACATCACTGAGCCGGCCCCGCCTAGCCCGCGGAAGATCAGCAGTTGCCAATAGTCCTGGGCAAAGGCGCAAGCCGCCGTGGACACCGCTACGATCAGCAGGCCTGAGACGTAAACGTTCCGTTCGCCAAACCGTCCGATCAGGGCGCCCCCCGCCGGGGCGAAGACCAGCCTCATGAAGGCGAAGATGCTGACGATCACCGCGGCAGCCGTAGCGCCGACGTCGAACGTTGTGGCGAATTGCGGCAGAACCGGGGCCACCAGGCCAAAGCCCAAGGCAATGAGGAACGCCGCGGCCAACATCACTTTGATGTCGCGCGGAAGGGGAGTCTTGTCCGGCCTGATCCTTTGGGCTTTGACGGATCTGGGCGACTCGGTCATACGGTGCTGGTCCTTCGGTGGGATTCACGGTGGTATTTCTGGGGCAAATGAGGTGCATGTGGTGCCAAACCGGATTTTTCCGGTGAAGTCCGACGCCTGAAACATATCCGTAACACCGGGGATATGCACCATTTACGTTGGGGAGGTTGTTGTAACGAGCCCGCAATGTAAAACCTGCGCAGGTGAAACACGGCGGCACAAAACTCTTAAGCAGGACGCAAACGGCGTCAGGACAGCGGTTGAACCGCAGATCTAGCAAGAGAGGAACGTGCACCATGGAACTTACCGCAGGTCACGTATGGGTCATGGTGGCGGCGGCGCTTGTGCTGTTCATGACACCTGGTCTGGCATTTTTCTACGGCGGCATGACACGCGCCAAGGCAGCCCTGAACATGATGATGATGAGCTTCATCTCCATCGGCATTGTGGGCGTCGTCTGGGTGCTCTGGGGTGCTTCGATGAGCTCCGGCGAAGGCTTCATGCAGATTGTGGGTAACCCCTTTGCTGCCTTCGGTCTTGCCGGGGTGGAAACCACACCCGACGCCATGATCAAGATTGGTTACGCGGCAACCTTTGCCATCATCACGGTAGCCCTTATCAGCGGCGCGATTGCTGACCGCGCCAAGTTCGGCGCCTGGAGCATCTTTGTCCCTGTATGGGTCACCCTGGTTTACTGCCCGCTGGCCTACATGGTCTGGGGTGGCGGGTTGTTCGGTCCCGAAGGTGCGATCGGCAAGGCCCTCGGCCCGGCCATTGACTTTGCCGGCGGCACCGTAGTTCACATCAACGCAGGTGTAGCGGCACTTGTCCTGGTACTCATCATCGGCAACCGCCGCGGCTTCGGTAAGGACCCGAACCACCGCCCGCACAACATCCCGTTCGTGATGCTCGGTGCTGCAATCCTCTGGTTCGGCTGGTTCGGTTTCAATGGCGGCGCAGCTACAACCGCTGAACAAGCGGGCCTGATTTGGATCAATACCCTGGCGGCCCCTGCAGCAGCCATGATCGGCTGGCTCATCACCGAACGCATCCGTGACGGCCACCCGACGTCGCTCGGCGCGGCATCCGGTGTGGTTGCCGGCCTGGTAGCTATCACCCCGGCCTGCGCAAACGTGGACCCCATTGGCGCCCTCGGCCTGGGTGTAGTTGCCGGTGTTGCTTCCGCCCTGGCAGTCGGCCTGAAGTTCCGTTGGGGCTTCGATGACTCCCTGGACGTTGTAGGCGTCCACCTCGTTTCCGGCATCATCGGCACCGTGGCCCTTGGCTTCATCGCCAAGTCCACTGACGGCGTGGGTGGTGGCCTCTTCTACGGCGGCGGCATGGCACAGATGTGGGCACAGCTCGCAGCAGCCGGTATTGCGATTGCCTTCTCGGCCATCATGACGGCCATCATTGCCTTCGCCATCCACAAGACCATGGGCTTCCGTGTCTCCACTGAGCAGGAAAACGTTGGCGTGGACCTCAGCCTCCACGCTGAGACGGCCTACGAGTTCGGAGTCAATGGCCACGGTGGCAGCTTCCAGCCGTTGCACAATGCAATGACAGGTAAGGCAGACACGGCAGCAGACGCCAAGACCCCCGCAGAAGGCAAGGAGAGTGTCCAGGCATGAAGCTCATCACAGCGATCGTCCGTCCCGAAAAGCTTGAAGCAGTCCGGGAAGGCCTCGAATCATACGGGGTCCAGGGCCTGACGGTCAGCGCGGCAAGCGGCTACGGCCGTCAGCGCGGCTACACCGAGGTGTACCGGGGAGCCGAGTACAACGTGGATTTGTTGCCGAAGATCCGCATCGAGGTCCTTGCCACGGATGAGCAGGCAGATGACATCCTGGATGTCCTCATCGCCAGCTCAAACACAGGCCGCGCCGGTGACGGCAAGGTGTGGACCGTGGATGTTTACGAAGCAGTCAGGGTCAGGACCGGGGAGCGCGGCGCAGCCGCGATCTAAGTCCCTGACGCAGCAAAGCGGGCCGGGTACCAGTCAATGTACCCGGCCCGCTTGTGCTGTTAACGCTGTCTTGGATGTGCCATCAGTCTTTAGTCCACGACGCCGGTGGGCCAGTTCGCCGGCCCCGCGCTGCCGGCGTCGTACTCGTCCAGCGGGACGTCGCCTGCCTCCCAGGCGCGGAGGACCGGCTCGATGATCCGCCAGCAGTCCTCCGCGGTGTCGCCCCGAACAGACAGCAAGGGGTCGCCGTTCAGGATGCCTTCCAGCACCTCACCGTAAGGGAGCATTCCGGCTGCGCTGAGCTGCGCCCCCAGACTTGCCCGGTCCAGCGTGAAAATGTCGCCGGGTCCGTTGACGTCGATGTCGAATTCCAGCACGTCGGGTCCGAAACCGATCCGCAGCTGGTTGGGGGAGTCCACGCCTGAGAATCCCTTCGGAAGATGGGGGACAGGGCGGAAGGTGATCACAGCTTCCTTGCGTCGGCGTCCCAGGGCCTTGCCCGAGCGAAGGATGAACGGAACACCCTTCCACCGCCAGTTGTCGATCTCCACCCGGACTTCGGCCAGGGTTTCGGTATTGCGGGAAGGGTCTACGCCCTCTTCGGCAGCGTAATCCGGAACTGTCCGTTCGCCGAGTGTTCCCGCCGTGTAGCGGGCGCGGCCAGTGGATTCGCTGTACGGAGCTTTGATGCTGCTGGCCCGCAGGACGGTTGCCACGGCATCACGCAGGTCCCGTTCCTCGATGGTGGCCGGGGCGTCGATCGCCAGGAATGCCATGATGTGCAGCAGATGGCTCTGGATCATGTCCCGCAGGGCGCCGGCAGTGTCGTAATACCGGGCCCGGCCCTCCAGTGCCAGGTCCTCATCAAAAATGACCTCCACCTTTTCGATGTGGTCCCGGTTCCAGACGGGCTCCAGGAACCTGTTGGCGAAGCGTAGTCCCAGGACGTTCAGTACAGTGGCTTTACCCAGGAAGTGGTCCACACGGTGGATGTGGTCCTCGGGAACCAGCTCAGCAAGTGTTTTATTGAGCTCGTGCGCAGATTCTGATCCCGAGCCAAATGGCTTTTCCATCACAAGGCGCGTTCCAGGGGGTAGCTGATCCCGGTGGAGGACCTCGCAGGCCTTTTGGCTGACGTGCGGGGGCAGAGCGAAGTAGATGGCAATGGGCCCCTCCAGCTGCGCGAGCAGGTCCGCCAAGGGGCCGTCGGCGGTGACATCCACCTGATGGTATTCAGTGCTGGAGGCGACAGCAGCCACGTCAGCGCGCCCCTCGGCATCGGCGGTAGCTGACGCCGCAGCGAAGGCGCCATTGACCCGCTCCTGCCACTGTTCGGGGGACCAGGGGTCAGAACCCGCCCCCACCAATCGCAGGCCGGGCGCCCGGCCGGTAGCCAGGAGTCCGGCCAGGCCGGGCAGAAGCAGCCGGCCCGTCAGGTCCCCGGACGCGCCGAGGATGAGCAACGTTTTTACAGTTGTTTTGCTGGTCACTGTGCCAGCATGCCATCTTGCAGGTGCGACTTGGTACCCTAGATAGTCGAGTCCCGTAGTCGAAACAGAATTGTTGGCTGAGGCAGGTTTGCCGGGGCAAGAATGATCAGGACTATGGCGTGCCGCATTGGCCGCCATTCGTAGACCATCGAAAGAAGTGCACGGCGCGTGTTCAATTCACTCTCTGACCGGTTGACAGCAACCTTCAAGAACCTTCGTGGCAAGGGCCGCCTCACCGAGGCTGACGTCGATGCCACAGTTCGTGAAATTCGCCGTGCCTTGCTGGATGCGGACGTTGCAGTTTCCGTGGTCCGCGAGTTCACAGGCCGCATCCGCGAACGTGCCCTCGGCGCCGAAGTCTCGGGAGCGTTGAACCCGAGCCAGCAGATCGTCAAGATCGTCAACGAGGAACTCAAGGAGATCCTCGGCGGCGAAACGCGCCGTATTCGTTTGGCCAAGACCGGCCCCACCATCATCATGCTCGCCGGCCTCCAGGGTGCCGGTAAGACCACTCTTGCAGGCAAGCTATCCAAGTGGCTCAAGTCCCAGGGCCACAGCCCCATGCTGGTGGCTTGTGATCTCCAGCGCCCCAATGCCGTGACCCAGCTCCAAGTGGTGGGACAGCGCGCGGGCGTCCCGGTGTTCGCTCCGCACCCCGGTGCAACGTCCGAGCTCGAGCACCCTGCGGGCGACCCCGTAGCCGTCGCCAAGGCCGGTGTTGAGGAAGCACGTCAGAAGTTGCACGACGTCGTGATTGTTGACACCGCCGGTCGTCTCGGCGTCGACGCCGAGATGATGGATCAGGCCCGCCGCATCCGTCAGGCGATCATCCCCAACGAAGTTCTCTTCGTTATCGACTCCATGATTGGCCAGGACGCCGTTAACACGGCGATGGCCTTCGATGAAGGCGTCAACTTCACGGGCATCGTTCTGTCCAAGCTCGACGGCGACGCCCGCGGCGGTGCCGCGCTTTCGGTCGCGTCCGTCACTGGTAAGCCGGTGATGTTTGCCTCCACCGGTGAAGGCCTGGATGATTTCGAGCTCTTCCACCCGGACCGTATGGCTTCCCGCATCCTGGACATGGGCGATGTCCTCACCCTGATTGAACAGGCCGAGAGGTCGTGGGACAAAGACGAAGCCGCCCGGATGGCGAAGAAGTTCGCTGATCAGGAAGACTTCACCCTGGACGACTTCCTCGCCCAGATGCAGCAAATCCGCAACATGGGCTCCATGAAGAAGATGCTCATGATGATGCCGGGTGCGCAGAACATCCGTCAGCAGCTGGAGAACTTCGACGAAAAAGAGATCGACCGCGTTGAGGCGATCGTCCGCTCCATGACTCCGCACGAGCGTGTTGCTCCGAAGATCATCAACGGCTCACGCCGTGCCCGTATCGCCAGGGGTTCCGGTGTGCACGTGTCCGAGGTCAATGGCCTGTTGGAGCGGTTCGCGCAGGCCCAGAAGATGATGAAGAAGCTCGCTCAGGGCGGCGGCATGCCGGGTATGCCCGGGATGCCTGGTCTCGGTGGTCCTGGCGGCGGGCGCAAAAACGGGAAGAACGCCCCTAAGAAGAAGGCTCGTTCGGGCAACCCCGCAAAGGCGGCACAGGAACTGCGTGACGCTGAGGCCAAGCGGGCCAACGCGGCCTCGGCAGCACCCACGGGCGCGGCTTTTGGACAGGGTGCCGCGGACTTCGATCCGTCGTCCCTGAATCTCCCCAAGGGCTTCGACAAGTTCCTCGGAAAGTAAGTAGTGCTTCCCAAGGAGCCGGGATTTCCGGCCCTTGGGATGTCAGAGCCGTGGAATAGGCTGAACCAATGCATAAGCAGCGCGTAGTCTTCGTTCACGGCCTGGGCAGTTTCGGTGCTGCGGCATGGCCGAAGCAACATGGCATGGCCCTCGCTTACGACGCTTTGTTCCTGAGGCGGCACGGCTTTGACTCCATCGCAGAGCCCGTGGAATCCAATGTGGCGGCCGATGTTGCCATCGTGATCAATGCGTTGCGTGATTCAGCTGGTGGGCACGTGGTAGCCCACCAGCAAGGCGCCATCTCTGCCATGCTGGCGGCCATTGAACGTCCTGATCTGGTGCACTCGCTGACTCTGGTGGAGCCCGCTTGTTTGTCGTTGACGGCTGAGCTTCCGGCAACGGGTTCCCACCGGGCCCTTATGGAACCGTTATTCGACGCCCGCATGCAACTCAATGACGCTGATTACCAACGTGAATATTTCCGCAGGGCGTTTTCTGCCGAAACGGGAGGCCTGGACACTCCGGAAGCACGCCGTTCAGCCCGCCGGCTCAGACTCCAGGCGCCACCATGGGAGGCCCCGCTCCACATTGTTCCCGGGGTTCCCACTTTGGTTCTCACCGGCGGATGGGAGCCGCTTTACGAGGAAATTGCCGGCTACCTCCAGGAGACCGGTGCCCTTCGCCGCGTAGCAGCGGGAGGTCACCGGCCCCAGGATTCGGTTGACGGCGATCAAGCCATTCGTTCGTTCATCGCCGAGGTTGGCAGGGCAAGGTCAGTTCAGGCTTCCTGATTCGGCTGGTCCCTAATTCAGGGGACGTGAAGCTCCGGTAGGTACACCTTTCCCCCTGAAGCCAAGAACTCCTCGCTCTTTTCGCGCATCCCGTTATACATTCCTGCGATTGCAGCCTGGGATTCTGCCGAACCGTATTCGTCGCGGATGTCCTGGCTGATGCGCATCGAACAGAACTTAGGTCCGCACATGGAGCAGAAATGAGCGGTTTTTGCCGGTTCTGCCGGCAGCGTCTCGTCGTGGAAAGCTTCTGCGGTGACAGGGTCCAGGGACAAGGCGAACTGGTCCCTCCAGCGGAACTCGAACCGCGCCTTGGACAGCGCATCATCACGTTCATGAGCTCCCGGATGTCCCTTGGCGAGGTCAGCCGCGTGCGCCGCGATTTTGTACGTGATGACGCCCGTTTTCACGTCGTCCTTGTTGGGAAGCCCCAAGTGCTCCTTGGGGGTTACGTAGCACAGCATTGCAGTGCCGTAGCGCGCAATTTCCGTGGCGCCGATGGCCGAGGTGATGTGGTCATAGCCGGGTGCGATGTCGGTAACCAGTGGACCCAGTGTGTAGAACGGCGCACCCTTGCACAGCTCCTGCTGGCGCTCCACATTCTCCCGCACCAAATGGAAAGGAATGTGCCCGGGGCCTTCCACCATGACCTGGACGTCGAACTCCCACGCCCGCTGCGTCAGCTCTGCGAGGGTGTCCAACTCGGCGAACTGCGCGGCGTCGTTTGCGTCCGCAATGGAACCGGGACGCAGCCCGTCTCCCAAGGAGAACGCGACATCGTACCGGGCAAAGATTTCGCAGAGCTCGTCAAAGTGCGTGTAGAGGAAGTTCTCCTGGTGGTGGGCAAGGCACCACCCGGCCATGATGGAGCCGCCGCGGGATACGATGCCCGTGACCCGGTTGGCGGTCAACGGCACGTACCTCAGCAAAACGCCCGCATGGATGGTCATATAGTCCACGCCTTGCTCGCATTGCTCAATGACGGTATCGCGGAAGATTTCCCACGTCAGCTTGTTGGCCTCGCCGTTAACCTTTTCAAGGGCCTGATAGATAGGGACTGTTCCGATCGGAACAGGTGAGTTGCGGATGATCCATTCACGCGTCGTGTGGATGTCGTCCCCCGTGGAGAGATCCATCACCGTGTCAGCGCCCCACTTGGCAGCCCACTGCAGCTTGTCCACTTCCTCGGCGATGGAGCTGGTGACCGCTGAGTTTCCGATGTTGGCGTTGATCTTGACCAGGAAAGCTTTGCCGATGATCATTGGTTCGGATTCGGGGTGGTTGATGTTGTTCGGGATGATCGCCCTTCCCGCGGCAACTTCGCTGCGGACGAGTTCAACATCGCAGTTCTCCCGCAAGGCGACGAACTGCATTTCAGGAGTCACAACTCCCTGCTTCGCGTAGTGCATCTGCGTGACAGTCCTACCTTCCACGGCGCGGCGCGGCACGGGTTGCGCGCCCTTCCACTCCGCTGACGCTGCCCCACGCCGGACCGCGGACTTGCCGTCGTCGAGCAGGTTCCGCTGCCGACCGGAATAGGCTTCCGTATCTCCGCGGGCTTCGATCCACGGTGCACGGAACGGCTCCAACCCCACCACCGGATCGCTGCCTGGGCCTGCTGTTCGGTAAACCTGCAAAGGTGGATTGGCTAGCCCGTTGGGGGAGGGCTCCAAGGCGATCGCGGTGACGGGGACGCGTATGCCGTTGTCCGGATCTTCCAGCCACGCCAACGAGTGGGACTGCAACGATTGCGTGACGGACTGTTTTTGGTCCATGCCGAACTGATTTTGGACAGGGCTGTGCTGTGTTTCTGCGGTGCTCAAGGGAATACTCACTTCCTTCGCCGGCATTACCCGGACAGGTTCGACGGTCGCAGACTGCATCAGTCCGATCTCAGCCCCTGCAAGGGCTCCCGTGTGGTCGTAGACGAAGCTACCACAGCTACGAACCACCGCCCAGTCACATGGTGGGAACCGGCTCTGCCATGCCACCCCGGCTACGCTTTTGCCATGGCCAACATCATCGAATTCAGTGGACCCGTGCTCGTCTCGGCGGACGAAGAGCGCCAGGGGCTATGGTCAGTGGACGGCACCTTGACGTTCCAGCGTCCCGCTTCTGCGCCGGACAGAGTGCTGGACGGTTGGGTCCTGCCGGGTTTGGTTGACGCTCACTGCCATGTCGGACTCGGTGTTGGGGGAGCCGTTGATGAGCACGCCACGCTGGCCCAAGCCCAAGCAGACCTCGACGCCGGGACGCTGTTAATCCGCGATTGCGGATCGCCCTCGGACACCCGCTGGGTACAGCAGCGATCGGACTTGCCCCGCTTGATCCGTTCAGGCCGGCATATTGCGCGGAGCCGGCGGTACCTCCGCGGCCTGGGGCATGAAATTGAGCCCGCTGAACTGGTTGAGACCGTACGAAAGGAAGCCCGGGACGGCGATGGCTGGGTGAAACTAGTGGGCGATTGGATAGATCGCGACGTCGGTGACCTCGCGGTTTCCTTCCCGGCCAGGACCGTGAAGGATGCCATCTCAGCGGCACATGATGAAGGTGCCAGGGTCACGGCTCACTGTTTCGCTGAGGACACCATTGACGACATGCTCGATGCCAATATCGATTGCATTGAGCACGCTACCGGTCTCCTCCCGAGGCACCTTCCCCGCTTGGTGGAGCAGTCGGTGCCGATTGTTCCCACGTTGGTCAATATCGCTACCTTTCCCGATATTGCCGCGCAGGCAGAGCCAAAGTTTCCGAAGTACGCGGACCACATGCTGCGTCTGTGGGAGCGTCGCCATGAGCGTGTGTTGTCGGCCTTCGAAGCGGGGGTTTCGATCTATGCCGGGACTGATGCCGGCAGCGTCATCAGGCACGGCCGGATTGCGGATGAGATGAAGGAACTGCACGACGCCGGCCTTCCGCCGGCGGCGGTCCTGAACGCCGCATGCTGGGGCGCCCGGGCCTGGCTGGGAGCCGAAGGCATCAGCGAAGGGGCCAGTGCCGACGTCGTGCTCTGCAGTGAGGATCCGCGGCGTCAGCTGCGGACTATGGACGAACTCCGGCACATCGTCATTCGGGGGAACGTCGCGCGTTAGGAATAAATTGAAGCTTCAAGTAATTTAGATAACTAAGAAGGTGCCGATAAGCGGCCACCTCGGAACCGGGAGCTTCACATGACCTCATCATCCAGCCAGGATCTTCTGCCTGCCGAACTCACCATGGGCACCGTCATGCTCAAGGTGGGCGACATGAAGGTCATGAGTGATTACTACCAGCGGGCCCTTGGCCTGGACGTGGTGGCCGAGCAAGACGGCGGGCTGTATTTGGGGCGTGTCGGCAAGCCGGTCGTCCACCTCGCTCCCGCGGCTGGCCTGCAGATTCCTGGGCGGGGCGAAGCCGGCCTGTTCCACACGGCCATTCTGTTCGAGGACCAGCCCTCATTGGCCGCCACCATTGCCACGGCAGCCGAATACGAACCCCGTGCGTTCGCAGGCAGCGCCGATCATCTGGTCAGTGAAGCGTTCTACTTCACCGACCCCGAAGGCAACGGCATTGAGCTGTACTACGACAAGCCCCGTGACCTCTGGAAGTGGGATGGCAAGAACGTTGTCATGGACAACGTTGCTCTCCCGCCGCAGCGGTTCTTGCAGCAGCACCTGAGTGAAGCTGCCGTGACCGGGCAGCGCGAGTCGGCGGCCGGAGTCGGGCACGTTCACCTGCAGGTGGGTGACGTGGAGACCGCGCAAAAGTTCTACGTTGAAACCCTGGGCTTCGAGCGCACCGCAGGCTGGCACGGCCAGGCGCTTTTCGTCTCCGCGGGCGGCTACCACCACCACATGGCCATGAACGTCTGGAACAGCCGTGGAGCGGGTCCGCGAAAGGACACGCTGGGCCTGGGGGAGGTCCTGATTCAAGTCCCCGGCGCCGATGACGTGGCCGCGCTTGCTGATCGCCTCAAGGTTGCCGGTGTGCAGAGCCACCATACCGGTGCCGAGCTGCGCTTTGATGATCCTTGGCGGAACAAGCTGCGCGTCACCGTGCGCTGAGGACCAGTCCGCGCCCCGGCTGCACTAGGCTTGGCATGACGGCACGGAACCTCCGGGATCCTGTGCCGCCGCCCCGTCAGCACGAAGGAATGAGAGTACTTTCCATGGGCTTTGCCGAAGTTTTTGTAGCCACCCACGATGAAGCGCTCAAGCGGGCTGCAGCCCTGGAGAAGGGTGCAGGTGTAACCGGCCCGGCCGTTCGGATTGACGGCATCACCGATTTCGAAGTCGAACAACTGGGCGACCTCGCAGGACAGGCTGTTCACGCCGCCGGAGCTGACTACGAGCTTGCCCTGGTTGACGTCACAAGCGACGCCCTCCTGGGTGTCCCTGAAGCCATGGTGCGGGCCCTTGCCGAACTGCTCACCTATGAGAGCGAAGGCGACGCCAACGTTCTTGACGACGTTGCCGCTGCATGGGCTGAACAGGACGATATGCCTTTCGATGCCGCGCAATCGCGCCAGTATGTCCAGCAGTTGGCTGCCCTCGCGACGGACGTCGAGAAGGCGGAGCGCGCCGGGCTTTACGTCTGGTCCGAATGACGCCCCTGTTCGCCTCAGGCTGCACCATCAACCGCGGGAGTGGGCAAGAACACGCCGGGTAGGGGGACCGGAGTCGTATTTGCTCCGGGCATCTGGCACAATAGACAGGTACTCGATCGGTGCGGCCCCTCTCTCCGTGCTCGTATCTTGTCCTTCGAACCGTCTAGTACGGCCCGCCCCACGGGTGCAGAACGTCGGGTTCAACCTCGTTTCAGAAACAGGAGTGACCACAAAAGTGGCCGTAAAGATTCGCCTTAAGCGCTTCGGTAAGATGCGCGCACCGTACTACCGCATCGTCGTCATGGATGCCCGCGCCAAGCGCGATGGCCGTGCCATTGAAGAAATCGGCAAGTACCACCCCACCGAAGAGCCGTCGTACATCGAGGTCGCTTCCGAGCGCGCCCAGTACTGGCTTTCCGTTGGTGCCCAGCCCACCGAGCAGGTTGCCGCGATCCTCAAGATCACCGGTGACTGGCAGAAGTTCAAGGGCCTGCCGGGCCAGGAAGGCACCCTGAAGACCAAAGCTCCGAAGGAAGCCTTCGTAGCCCCGGAGAAGGGTTCCGTTATCATTCCGGAAGCCATCACCAAGAAGGCCAAGAAGGACGAAGCCGAAGCTCCGGCCGAGGCTGAAGCAGAGACCACCGAGGCTGAGTAAGTTGCTGGCAGAAGCGCTCGAGCACTTGGTCCGTGGGATCGTTGACAGCCCTGAGGATGTCAAGGTCAGTGCCAAGAACAACCGCCGCGGGGAATCCCTCGAGGTGCGAGTTCACCAGGAGGACCTCGGACGGGTGATCGGCCGACAGGGACGCACCGCGCGTGCATTGCGCACGGTGGTTGCAGCCCTGGCCGGTGGCGAGCAGGTCAGGGTCGACGTCGTCGACACCGACCGTCGCCGGTAACGCGCTCAGCACTACTTGTCTTAGATCCGGCCCCTTCACCGAATATGGTGGAGGGGCCGGATTGCTTTATCCACAATTTCCTGTCATTGCCGCCGCGCGGCGCAGGCACTATAAGAATTCAGAGGAACCCATGCAGCTCCAGGTGGCCCGGATCGGCAAACCGCACGGTATTCGCGGCGAGGTAACGGTGCAGGTACTCACCGACGCGCCCTCCGAGCGTTTCGTCGCTGGAACCGAGTTCGTTGTGGAGCCCGCCTCCGCTGGCCCCTTGACCATCCGCAGTGCCCGGTGGAATAAGGACATCCTCCTGCTTGGCTTCGAAGAAATTGCCGACCGCAATGCTGCCGAGGTCATCCGGGGAGCGACGCTCTTCATCGAAACCGAGGAACTAGACGACGAAGACGACGACGAGGGCTGGTACGAGCATGAGCTGGTTGGCCTGGAGGCCCGCGTTGGCTCGCAGGTAGTGGGCAAAGTAGCTGCTCTCACCACCCTTCCAGTCCAGGACCTGCTGACGGTCAAGGCTGCCGATGGCAAGGAAATCCTCATTCCCTTCGTCGATGAAATCGTTCCGGAGGTCAACGTCGAGGAAGGCTACATCCTCATCACCCCACCATCAGGCCTGTTTGAGATCAACGACGAGAACGTCAAGGAGCCCAAGGATGGCGCCGGGGATGATGCCTAAATGAGGATCGATGTTGTCAGCATTTTTCCTGAGTACCTCGCCCCGCTGGAGCTCTCGCTCATCGGCAAGGCCCGGCAGGACGGGTTGCTGGAGCTGAACGTCCACGATCTTCGCACCTTCACCACGGACAAACACCGGACGGTGGATGACACCCCGTATGGTGGCGGCGCCGGTATGGTCATGAAACCTGAACCGTGGGCGCAAGCCCTGGAATCAGTCGCCACCGTTCGCGAAGGCTCACAACCGGTGCTGATAGTTCCGTCGCCGGCGGGGGAGAAGTTCAACCAAGCCCTGGCGTATGAGCTCGCCGAAGAGCAACACCTGGTCTTCGCCTGTGGCCGCTACGAAGGCATTGACGAACGCGTCATCGAGTGGGCCCAGGATCATTTCACCGTCCGGCCTGTCAGCCTCGGCGACTACGTCCTCAATGGCGGTGAAGTGGCAGTGTTGGCCATGGTTGAAGCCATTGGACGCCTTCTCCCAGGGGTGGTTGGCAATCCGGAGTCGCTGGTTGAGGAATCCCACTCGGATGGCCTTTTGGAGTATCCCGTGTACACCAAGCCATCAGCGTGGCGGGACCACGACGTCCCTCCGATCCTGCTCAGCGGGAACCACGGCAAGATCGCCCAGTGGCGGCGCCATGAGCAATTCCGCCGCACGGCGGAGCGCAGGCCGGATCTTATGGAAGGGCTCGACGCCGGCGTGTTGAGTCGCGCGGACCGGCAGGCCCTCGCGGAGCTCGGGTACGACGTCGTCGATGGGCGCCTGCGTGCCAAGCCCGGCGGCAACGCCGGGAACTAAGTCACGTCCCGCCGTCGAAAGGTGCGGGGCGCCGGGCGGTTGGCCGGATGGCAGCACATATGGCACAATTAACCCTTGTGTCTGCTGGGCTGACACCTGCCACAGGGGGAGTTCAGCCAACAGTCGGACAACCCGGTGACGCCAATCAGTGGCGGAACCGGACACTAAGAAACTTCGGCGGAGATTTCCGGTAGGCCTTTGTGCCCCGGGCTTGTCCGCCGTAACCCAAAGTGAATGACCTGTGGCGTTCACCAGGAGTGGATTAATGCATATCCTCGATAGCGTAGATGCAGCCTCGCTGCGTAACGATGTTCCTGAGTTCCGCGCGGGCGACACCCTCAAGGTTCACGTCAACATCATCGAAGGCAAGAACTCCCGTGTTCAGGTATTCCAGGGCTTCGTCCTGGGCCGCCAGGGCGACGGCGTTCGCGAAACCTTCACCGTGCGCAAGGTTTCCTTCGGTGTCGGCGTAGAGCGTACCTTCCCGGTACACTCCCCGATCATCGACAAGATCGAGGTCGTCACCAAGGGTGACGTCCGCCGCGCCAAGCTTTACTACATGCGCGCACTGCGCGGTAAGGCTGCGAAGATCAAGGAAAAGCGCGACTTCGCCAAGTAAGTCCTCCGACTTACGTAAGGGGTCCAGGATTCGTGCCCGGTTGTTCCGGAGCAATCCGCAACGCAACAGGGATACGAGTCATGGACACATCAGAACGCCAGCCCCGGAAACAGGGCTGGCGTTTTGTTTTGCTCGCACTAGTGCTGGCCGTTGCGATCAGCGGCCTGGTCCGGTCCTTATGGCTGGATGTGTACTACATTCCCTCCGAATCCATGGAACCCCTTCTTGAAGAAGGGGACCGGATCCTGGTCTCTCGGACGGCCTTCGCCTCTGAACCGATTCGCCGCGGGGACATTGTGGTTTTCGACGGCCGCGGTTCCTTCGACCCCCTGAGCAGCGGACAGGGTCCTTTTGTTGATGCGGTGTCCGCCGCCAGCCAATGGTTTGGGCTCACCGGCAGCGACACCACGTACGTGAAGCGTGTCATAGGGGTGGGCGGCGACCACGTCCAGTGCTGCGACACGGCAGGGCACCTCACGGTGAATGGTCAGGTTCTTGAGGAACCCTATCTGTATCCCGAGGACGAGCCCAGCAAACAGAAGTTCGACGTCGTGGTCCCTGATGGTCGCCTCTGGCTCATGGGTGACCACCGTTCACGTTCCGCTGACTCGCGCGGGCTGCTGGGTGCCCCGGGTGGCGGCATGGTTCCCGTGGATCGGGTTGTAGGCCGACCGGTCCGGATCGTCTGGCCACTTGATAGATTTGCAGAGATGCCTCGCTCAGAGCAGGCCGAAACACCACCGAAGAACGGACAGTAAATGCCGGACAAAGCTCCAGAGAACCCCGAGCGTTACGACGACGACGCCCGGCTCTCGGATGGAACGGCCAGTGCCGCCGGCACGGCTGAGTCCCGCCCGGATGACGACGTGACGCCTCGGCCCGAAGAATCGGACGGGCCTCGTGCCAGGGACTCCGAAGGAGGCTCCCACGCAGCCGAGAAACCACGCAAAAACCCCGTGCTTGTGTGGGTCAAGGAAATCGTCACCGTTGTGGCGATTGCGCTGGTGCTGTCCTTCCTGCTCAAGACTTTCCTGTTCAGGGCGTTTTACATCCCCTCCGAGTCCATGGAAAGCACGTTGGACGTCAATGACCGCATCTTCATCAACCTCCTGGTGCCAGGGCCCTTCGACCTCGAACGCGGGGATGTTGTGGTGTTCAGGGACGCTCAGGCTTGGTTGCCGCCAGTAGCCACGAAGCCGGCCGGACCCATGGACTGGGTGGGAGACGGCCTGGAATTCGTCGGCCTGGCTCCTGACAACAATGATCAGCACCTGGTCAAGCGCATCATCGGGCTCCCGGGGGACCGGGTGTCCTGTTGTGATGCAGAAGGCAGGCTTTCCATCAACGGTGTGCCTGTGAACGAGACTTACATCAATCCGGCCGAGGTGCCGCAGCCGAAACCCTTCGATATTGTTGTTCCGGAAGGAAAAGTTTGGGTGATGGGGGATAACCGCAACCACTCCGAGGATTCCCGGATGCATCAGGAAGTCAACGGCGGATTTATCAACATCGAGGATGTTGAAGGTAAAGCCACCGTTATTGCCTGGCCGATCAACCGATGGACCATCCTCGATAACTATCAGGACGTTTTCCGTGACGTCCCTGACGGCACCCCGGCTAAGTAAGGCACTTGGGCACAGCAATGGCATCAACGGCTACCGGCTCCAAGGTCAAGGCGCAGAGTAAGACACAGAGCAAGACGCAGGGCAAGGCAACGGCTAAATCCACTAAGCAGGCCAAGAGCCGTGTGGGTGTCCCCACCCTCGATGTCGAACGGTCTTTCTTATCCTCCGGCGTCCGTTTGCTCGCAGGAGTGGATGAGGTTGGGCGGGGAGCCTTGGCCGGACCGGTCAGCGTTGGCATTGCCGTAGTAGACCTTGCCGAGCATGGCCTGCTGGCTGACGTCAAGGACAGCAAGCTGCTCAAACCCGAGGATCGGGACAGACTGGAGCCTCTTGTTCGACAGTGGGCTGTGGCCTCCGCCGTCGGGCATGCATCGTCCCGGGAGATTGACGAAATCGGCATCATCGCCGCCTTGCGGCTGGCCGGAACCCGTGCTTGGTTTGAAATCCTTGAAGGCGGCATCACTCCGGATGTTGTGCTGTTGGACGGCAGCCACAATTGGCTTTCGCCGGACGTTCAGGCCTCGCTCTTCGACAGTCCCGACCCCGGCCCTTGGTGCGAGGCGCCAGTGCATACCAGGATCAAAGCGGATATGAGTTGTCTCAGTGTTGCCGCCGCCAGTGTCCTGGCCAAAGTTGCCCGCGACCGGATTATGGTGGACCTGCATTCGGAAATTCCCTCCTATGGCTGGAACGTCAATAAGGGTTACGCCACTTCCGCTCACCGTGAAGTCATTCGCTCGCAAGGCCCCAGTGCCCATCACCGGACAAGCTGGAACCTCACCGGTCCTGATCTGGCCTGATGCCTCAGACCCACGCCGCCATCCCATGTGGCGCTTGCTGCCCGGCTGATAGTGCAAGATGGAACTATGAGCGCCGAGGACCTTGAGAACTATGAAACCGACATGGAGCTTCAGCTCTACCGCGAGTACCGGGATGTTGTCGGTCTGTTCAGCTACGTAGTGGAAACCGAGCGGCGTTTCTATCTGGCCAACCACGTGGACCTTCAGGCCCGCAGTGCGGACGGGGAAGTCTACTTTGACCTCACGCTTCAGGACGCCTGGGTCTGGGACGTTTACCGCTCTGCCCGCTTCGTCAAGAATGTTCGCGTGATCACGTTCAAGGACGTCAACGTAGAGGAACTGCCGCGGAGCGAGGACCTGGCTTTGCCGAAGGATGGCGGTCTTGGGGACCTTGGGGATCTCGGAAACTAATCAGGCGCTCCTCAGTATTCCTCCACAGCACTGACTTCCGCAGGTTTACCCACATAGCTAATTGACAACCTGCCGCCGCACCACGCCAGCCTGAAAACTGGTGCTTGGAGGTGGTGGTCATGAGAGCAAAAGACCTGCTTGGCCGTAACGGTGAAGCATTGGCGGCAGATTTTCTGGAGAACCAGGGAATGCGGATCGTCGATCGCAATTGGCGGTGCCCGGACGGTGAGATCGACATCGTGGCGATCGAGGGCGACATCTTGGTTGTTGCCGAAGTAAAGACCCGGAAGAGCCTGGACTACGGTCATCCTTTTGAGGCGGTGGGTGCCGCCAAGCTCGCGCGTCTTCATCGTCTCTCGTTGTCGTGGTGCCGCGAGCATGATCTTGCTGCTCTGCGCACGCGGATTGATGTTGTTTCCGTCATTGACAGCGGCGTCGGTGAACCGCAACTTGAGCACTTGCGCGGTGTCGGCTGATGGGGGTCGGACGCAGCTACTGCGTTGCCTTGGTGGGGCTCAACGGTTACATCGTGGAGGTAGAAGCTGACATTGGCCAAACGCTCCCGAACTTCGTCATCCTGGGGTTACCAGATGCCGCTTTGAATGAGGCTAAGGAGCGCATTCGTTCGGCCGCCCAAAACTCGGGAATTCCCCTCAGCCGGCGTAAGATCACGGCCAACCTCATTCCCGCATCTCTTCCCAAGCGAGGCTCTGGATTTGATCTAGCCATCACCATGGCGGTGCTCCGTGCTGCCGACGATATCCGCGAAATTGGCGGAACCGTGTTTATTGCAGAGCTCGGGCTTGATGGACGATTGAGGCCGGTACGTGGCATCCTCCCTGCCGTCATGGCGGCTGTTCAGGCGGGTTACCCGGACGTTGTGGTGGCTGACGCCAACGCTAAGGAAGCGTCGCTTGTCCCCGGAGCGAAGGTTCGCGGCTACAAGACCCTTGCCCGGCTTGCCTACGACTTCGGCGCGGATCCCAAAGACCTCGCCCTCGACTACAGCCCTGTTGACGCCGATGTGCCTGCGGATGACGCGGGCCACGTCCCGTTGATGCCGGATCTCTGTGACGTGTCGGGCCAAGGCGAGGCAAGGCGCGCCTTGGAGGTAGCCGCTGCCGGCGGCCACCACATGTTACTGACAGGACCCCCGGGGGCAGGAAAAACAATGTTGGCAGAGCGCTTGCCGGGCCTGCTCCCGGACTTGGCCGACACAGCGGCCATGGAGGTGACGGCAATACACTCGTTGGCTGCTGTCCAGTCGGCAGCTGTCAGGCTCATCCGCAGGCCTCCCTTTGAAAGTCCCCACCACAGCGCCACCGCGGCCGCCATCATCGGCGGAGGCTCGGGGCTTCCCAGGCCCGGTGCCGCTTCGCGGGCTCATCGCGGCGTCTTGTTCCTGGACGAGGCTCCGGAGTATGAACGCCGAGTCCTGGATGCCCTCAGGCAACCTCTGGAGAGCGGGGAGCTGGTCATACACCGCTCGGCGGGCACGGCGGCGTACCCCGCCAGGTTTCAGCTGGTACTCGCCGCAAATCCCTGCCCATGCGGCAAAGCCTCAGGGAAAGGCATGGACTGTACGTGCACGGCAATGATGCGCCGGAGATATTTCGGCCGGATCTCCGGGCCTCTGCTGGACCGCGTGGATATCCAGTTACAGGTTGAGCGGGTGTCTTTGGCTGACTTTGGCCATGCCGGTCAGGAAGAAGATACAGGCACTGTAGCTGCACGAGTGCTGGCGGCCAGGGAGAGGCAACTTGAGCGTTTGATGGAGATGGGGCTCGAGACCAATTCGCAGGTGCCGGGGCGCACCCTTCGGGGTGAGCTGCGGCTGGCCCCAGGGACCACCCGGATTCTGGACACTGCACTCGAACGGGGCACCCTCACTGCACGCGGCTACGATCGCGTCCTCCGGCTGGCATGGACGCTGGCAGATCTGGGGCACAGGGATGCGCCGGACATCGACCACATTGGTCAGGCTTTGGGCTTGCGCCAAGCTGCGACTGCCACATGAGTCGTCAAGCTGCGACTGGCACAAGAGTAAAAGAGACGCGAAAGGATTCATAGCCATGGATGGTGCAGGGAAGCAAGAGAGAGAACGCATTGCTCGGGCGGCATTGGCCAGGCTCATGGAGCCCCAGGACTCTGTAGGCCTGGCACTGGTGCGGGCAGTAGGTGCAATAGATGCTCTGGGCGTCGCAACCGGTGAACTTCGCGCAGGGCCAAACCTCGAGCAGGAGATCTCAGGGCTGTTGATGGAAGGAGCCGGCCCAGCGTCATGGGCCGGGCTCCCGGCCAGTCTTCGGCGATGGGCGCCCCGCGTAGCCGACCTCGCGCCTGACCGGGACCTGGAAACCATGAACAGGCTGGGAGGGCGGTTGATCATCCCCGGCGATGAGTTGTGGCCGGAACAGTTGGGAAGCCTGGGCCTCCAAGAGCCGGTGTGCTTGTGGTGGCGAGGAAGGGAGCAGCCCCTGCCGTCCGCTGGGCAGGCGATATCCCTGGTCGGATCGAGGGACAGCACCAACTATGGAGCCTCCGTCACGGGCGACTTCGCCTACGGCCTGGCGCAGCGCGGATTTACCGTGGTCTCCGGCGGGGCCTATGGCATTGACGCCCATGCCCACCGCGGTGCCTTGAGCGGCGGAGTAGCCAGCCTGCCCACCATCGCCGTCATGGCAGGAGGCGTGGACCGCTTCTATCCATCGGGTAACGAGGACCTCCTTCGGGCAGTGTCCACACAGGGGGCTGTCCTGTCAGAGGTCCCGCCCGGGTCCGCACCCACCAGGTACAGGTTCCTGCAACGGAACCGGATCATCGCAGCCTTGGCATCAGTAACCGTGGTCGTGGAGGCACGATGGAGATCGGGAGCCCTCAATACGGCCCATCATGCCGAAACCATCGGAAGGGTTGTTGCCGCTGTCCCCGGATCCATTCACAGTGCCAACTCGGCCGGATGCCACCGCCTTCTCCGTGACGGGGGAGCCGTCTGTGTCACCGACGTCGGGGAGATTGCAGAGCTTGCCGGCGCCATCGGCGAGAGCACAAGTGAGGGACGGGCCTCCGACACCTCCGTGCATGACGGCTTGTCCTTGGAGGACCTCATTCTCCTGGATGCCTTGCCGCTTAGATCCACAAGCTCGGTGGAAAAGCTGACGGTGGTGGCAGGCCTGAGCGCGGATGCCGTCCGCGCGGGCCTGGGCCGGCTGGGGCTTCTGGGTTTGGCCACCTCGGAACGGGGCGCCTGGAAACGGACCAACACTTCTTAGCCCTTGGAGAATGCATGTTGATGCGCCTGGTTGGCACCTGCGGCTGGCACAGTGGGAAGGGTGGACGGACAATCACTACCAGCACCGCTTCAAAATGCGGTCGACGACTTTCGACGCTACTTGGAGGGGGAGCGGGCAAGGTCTGCGCACACCGTCCGCGCCTACATTTCCGATGTTGAGAGTCTCCTTGGCTTTGCCGCGTTGGAGGGTGTTCAGGAACTTGGGCAACTGGACTTGGGCTCCTTGCGGCGCTGGCTCGGAGCGCAGAGCGAGTCAGGCATGGCGCGGGCCACGCTGGCGCGCCGGGCCGCAACGGCCCGGTCTTTCACTGCATGGTTGTTGCGGGAAGAACTCATCGGGACGGACCCCGCAGTCCGTCTGCAGGCACCCAAGCGGGAGAAGTCCCTGCCGGGTGTCCTTCAGCAGCAGCAGGTCTCCCGGATGGTGAATGACCTGAATACTGCTGCCGCCGATGGTGGTCCAATGGCATTGCGCAACAGGGCAATGGTGGAGCTCTTGTATGCCACTGGTGTCCGTGTGGGTGAATTGACCGGGCTGGACATCGACGATCTTGATTCCGATCGACGCACGCTGCGTGTGCTAGGTAAGGGCAACAAGGAGCGTACTGTTCCTTTCGGTGTTCCGGCAGCTGTGGCGGTGGATGACTGGCTGAGGCGGGGCAGGCCGGCTGTAGTGACTTCCACGAGCGGGCCAGCCTTGTTCCTGGGATTGCGTGGCAAGCGTGTTGATCCGCGCCAAATCCGAGCTGTGGTGAGTGAGCTGCTGCAGGCATTGGGTGACACCTCTGCCACTGGGCCGCACGCGCTCAGGCACAGCGCGGCCACCCACCTGCTGGACGGGGGAGCGGACTTGCGCGCTGTTCAGGAAATACTCGGTCACAGCAGCCTGGCAACCACGCAGATTTACACCCATGTTTCGGTGGACCGCCTCCGGAAGAGCTACCAGCAAGCGCACCCAAGGGCCTGAGTATCCCCCGCACGTGCGATACTGGCGGAAACGGGCAAGGTACGGCAAAATGAAAGCACCACGGGGAAACCTTCAATTCACGGTTGAGGGTTAAATCTGTGCCAATATCGTCTTTAATACCAAGAAAACTAAATAGCCTGTCAGGGCCCGCATGATTTACATGGCATCCGGCAGCAACAGCAAACATCCAGGCAGAGGTCGTTGGGGAAGACGTACCTACAGCTATGGAGGATGGAATGTCTGTTGCAACAACCCGCGGTGTCTTGTTCGTGCACTCGGCCCCAACGGCACTTTGCCCGCACGTTGAGTGGGCCATTGGATCGGTCGTGGATAAGCGAACCGATCTTGAGTGGACCCCTCAACCTGCCGCGCCGGGAATGTTCCGGGCGGAGTTGTCGTGGACCGGCGCTCCGGGTACGGGGGCCCAATTGGCGTCCGCTCTTAGAGGCTGGGCACACCTGCGCTACGAGGTGACTGAAGAACCCAGCCAGGGGGTAGACGGTGCACGTTGGTCCCACACACCCGAGCTAGGTATCTTTCACGCCGTCACTGATGTTCATGGCAACATCATGGTGACGGAGGACCGCATCCGCTACGCCTACGAGTCCGGCGCAGGAGACCCCTCCGCCGTTTACCATGAGCTTTCCCTGGCGCTGGGCGAAGCGTGGGATGAGGAATTGGAACCCTTCCGTCACGCAGCTGAGGGTGCGCCCGTGCGCTGGTTGCACCAGGTCGGGTAACAAAACCGATTTAAGCGTTTCCCCATAGCAAAAGGAAGGGCCCCACCAGCAGGTGGGGCCCTTCTCATGTCTTATTGGGACGGCGGCGTATATCCGCGCTCAGACGTTCCGGACTGCGATGACTGCGTTGTGCCCACCAAAGCCGAAGGAGTTACTCAGGGCCACGATGTCGCCGGCGGGAAGATCGCGAACGGACGTCACGACGTCTAGGGGGATCTCGGGATCCTGGTTTTCGAGGTTGATAGTTACCGGTGCCTTGCGCTCGTAGACGGCCAGTACGGTCAGGACAGCCTCAACGGCCCCTGAAGCACCCAGGAGGTGACCCATTTGCGACTTGGTAGCGGAGACCGCCACGTTGTCTACATGCGTGCCCAGGGCGGCACGTAGGGCCGTGTACTCAGGCTTGTCGCCAACGGGAGTTGAGGTGGCGTGTGCGTTGACGTGCACCACGTCCTCCGCTTGGATCCGGCCATCGAACATGGCCGCCTTCAGGGCACGGGTTGCGCCCAGGCCCTCCGGGTCCGGTGCCGTGATGTGGTAGGCATCGGCAGTGACGGACGTCCCAGCGAGTTCGGCATAAATGCGCGCCCCTCGTGCGATCGCGTGTTCCTCGGCCTCGAGGACCAAGGCGCCGGCGCCTTCGCCCATGACAAAGCCGTCACGGTCGATGTCGTATGGACGGGAGGCACGTTCCGGCTCGTCGTTGCGACGCGACAAGGCCTGCATGGAGGAGAACGCAGCCAAGGGCATCGGGTGGATGGCAGCTTCAGCACCACCACACACCACAACGTCTGCTTTGCCGGAGCGGATCAGGTCCAATCCGAGGTGGAGGGCCTCGGTGCCGGATGCGCAGGCCGAAACGGGAGTGTGCGCGCCAGCGCGGGCACCGAGGTCGAGGCTGACAGCGGCTGCCACGCCATTGGGCATGAGCATGGGAACAGTCATGGGCAGGACCCTGCGGGGGCCTTTGTCCCTGAGCGTGTCCCACGCATCCAGCAGCGTCCAGACACCGCCGATGCCGGTGGCGAATGCTACGGCGAGCCGGTCGTGGTCGATTTCTTCGATCCCGGAGTCAGACCATGCCTCACGCGCTGCGATGACACCAAACTGCGTGGAGGGGTCCATGCGCTTGGCCTCAACGCGGCTCAGGACCTCGAGTGCCGGCGTCGAGCACCGTGCAGCAAAGTGGACGGGGAGGTCGTACTTGGTCACCCACTCGTCGCCAAGCGTGCGGGCGCCGGAGACCCCTTTCAGCGCGTTCTGCCACATTGTGGGTACGTCGCCGCCGATGGGAGTGGTGGCCCCCAGACCGGTTATGACTACTTTGCGTGCCATGCGATCACTCTCTGTCGGATAGCCGTCCCGCATGCGCGGTTCACAGGGGGAGGCAAGAAAATCTATGGGTGTTACTGCGGCTGTGCCGGGCGCAAGGATAGGGATCCCGGCCCGGCACAGCTGGTGACAGGACTAGGCCTGTGCGTTGGCGATGAAGCTGACGGCATCGCCGACGGTCTTGAGGTTCTTGACCTCTTCGTCCGGGATACGTACGCCGAACTTCTCTTCAGCGTTCACGACGATGGTCATCATGGAGATGGAGTCGATGTCCAGGTCCTCGGTGAAGGACTTGTCCAGCTCCACGGCTTCGGTGGCGAGGCCGGTTTCTTCGTTGACGATTTCAGCCAGGCCGGCCAGGATCTCTTCGTTGCTAGCCATTGTTGGCTCCTTTTCTTGTTGGACCGGCTACTGCCGGAAAGGGGGCAAACCGCGGGTTGCGGCTTGGGTTTGTAAGTCGTATTCAGTTGGGCTGTTGCCAGGTGACCGGGAGGAGGCCCGGCTACGGCAGAACCACTACCTGGGCGCCGAAGACCAGTCCGGCGCCGAACCCGATCTGCAGTGCCAGGCCGCCGCTCAGCTCAGGGTTTTCCTGGAGCAAGCGGTGTGTTGCCAACGGGATGGATGCCGCGGACGTGTTGCCCGCTTGGGCGATGTCGCGGCCGATGACAACAGATTCGGGAAGCTTGAGCTTCTTGACCATCTCGTCAATGATGCGCATGTTCGCCTGGTGGGGAACGAAGGCAGCGAGGTCGCTGGCTTCGATGCCGGCGGCGTCCAGAGCCTGCTGCGCTACCTTGGCCATTTCCCAGACGGCCCAGCGGAACACGGTCTGACCGTCCTGCCGCAGGGTGGGCCAAACATCCTGGGTTGCCGAAAGAATGGCGGGGTCGTCAGTTTCATCGGAGTGCCGCGCGGATTCGCCCAGCTTTTTGACGTCCTCCAGGGAGTGGGTCATGCCGATGGCGTCCCACTTGCTTCCATCGGAGCCCCAGACCGAGGGGCCGATGCCGGGAGTCTCAGATGGGCCAACCACAACGGCACCTGCGCCGTCGCCGAGCAGGAAGGATATGGTGCGCTCGTGGTTATCGATGACATCGGAGAGCTTCTCCGCACCGACAACCAGGACGTACTGGGCTGCACCTGAACGTACCAGGGCATCGGCCTGGGCCACTCCGTAGCAGTACCCTGCACAGGCGGCCGAAATGTCGAAGGCCGGTGCCGGCGTCGCGCCTAAACGGTCGGTGAGTGCAGCGGCGGCCGACGGAGTGGCGTAAGGGTGTGTCACGGTGGACACGATCACGGCGCCCAGTTGGGAGGCTTCGATTCCGGCTTGCTTGAGCGCTTCGCGTGCAGCGCCTTCTGCCATGTCGATGACGCTGACGTCAGCAGCAGCGCGGTGGCGGGTGATGATTCCGGTGCGCTGGCGGATCCATTCATCCGAGGAGTCGATCCACTGGCAGACATCGTCGTTGGTGACGATGACATCCGGGCGGTATGCACCGATGCCCAGGATGCGGGCATTCTCGTTGACAACAGCCTTGTTCAATACGGGAGTGCTCATGCCTGTCCCTCCAGTTCTGCGAAGAGCGCGAGAGCCGCGGACAGGTCATCCGGGGTTTTCACGGCAACAGTCTTGACGCCAGGCATGCCGCGCTTTGCGAGCCCTGCGAGTGTGCCGGCGGGTGCCAGTTCAATAACGCCGGTGACGCCGCGCTCAACCAGCGTTTCCATGCACAGATCCCAGCGGACCGGCCGTGAGACCTGCGCAATCAGGCTTTCCACGGCTGCAGGACCTGCTGTAACTTCCTTGCCGTCGAAGTTGGACAACAGCGGAACAGCCGGGTTCTGCGGCGACAAGGACGGCTTGAGGGCTTCGAGCGCGCTGACCGCCGGTGCCATGTGGGAAGTGTGGAAGGCGCCGGCAACCTTCAGCGGGATGACGCGGGCCTTCGCCGGTGGGTTGTCCGCCAAAGCCTTGAGCTGTTCGAACGTTCCCGCGGCAACTGTTTGTCCGGCCCCGTTGACGTTGGCCGGAGTGGCGCCCGCGGCTTCAATAGCTGCCAGGACCTCCGCGGGGTCTCCGCCCACAACTGCACTCATGCCCGTGGGCGTCACGGCAGCTGCTGCGGCCATGCTGTTGGCGCGTTCCCGAACGAAGGTCATTGCCTCGGACTCGGTGAGCACACCGGCAAGGGCTGACGCCGTGATTTCGCCGACGGAGTGCCCGGCGAGGATGACGGGAAGTGTGCTGAGTTCGACATCGAACAAGGACTTGGCAGCCACCAGGCCGGCAGCGACGATCAGTGGCTGCGCTACGGCAGTGTCCTTGATGGTCTCTTCATCCGACGTGGTTCCGTGGGCCTTGAGGTCAATGCCTGCGATTTCGCTTAGTGCGGCCAATTGGCCTTCGACGGAGGGGAGTTCCAGCCAAGGGGCCAAAAATCCGGGGGTCTGGGAGCCCTGTCCAGGGCAGACGATTGCAAGCACGTATCCAGCTTTCCAAATTGGCGCGTGATCCACTGGTGTTTTGGTACACCAAGCTCACTGGGTCAGTTTGTAGGAAGTCTACAACGGTTCAGTTCTGTGAACGTGACGCGTGACGTTCGGGAGCAGCTTTTGGTTGGGCTGAAAGACGGCCAACCACCAGCGCCGTTTGCAGCACAAACGCCTCCCGCGGGAGGAGAGGATCCCACCCTGTTACGTCGCAGACACGCTTCAAACGGTAGCGCACAGTGTTGGCATGGACGAACAGTTCACGCGCAGTGGCTTCCAGTGAGTGCCCCAATTCCAAGTACGTTCCCAAGGTCTCAACGAGGCCATTGGAGGCGGCCAGCAGAGGCCTGTAAATGTTTTTGATCAGTGATCTGCGGGCGGCGTCATCACCGGAAACAACCCGCTCCGGAAGGAGATCGTCGGCAGCTACGGGCCGTGGTGCGGAAGGCCACGCACGGGCCGCAGTGAGCCCTGCGAACGCCGCCTGGGCTGAACCGCTCGCCTCCAGCAAGGAACCTGCTTCCGGTCCGTAGACCACGGCGCCAGGGGCAAAAAGCTCACTGAGCTTGACGTAGGCGGTGTCGCGGTCCTGCAGGCCGCCAAGGATGAGAATGAGCCGATCACCCTGGATTCCTACGAGTGCGTCCTCGGCGAAGCGGCCGGCAGTGCGGCGGAGTTCGCTAACGTAACTTGCGCTTGGTTCCGAGGGCGAATTTCCCACCATGACGGTGAATCGCTCCTGAGCTTTCCAGCCAAGGGCGGCGATTCGGGACCTCAGGGCATCAGTGTTTTCGCCCCGCAGAATAGCGTCAACGATCAGCGCCTCAAGGCGCGTATCCCATGAACCTCGGGATTCGGCAGCCCGTGCATACACATCGGCGGCCGCGAAGGCTACCTCCCGCGAATAGCGCAGGACGGCTTCGCGGAGTGAGGGTTGGTCCGATTCCGGCGCAATGACAGGTACCTGGTCCTCCACGACTTCCACAACGATGCGGATCAGTTGCAGGGCCTTTTGCAGGCTGATGGAGCGGGTCAGCTCCGTAGGGGCGTTGCCAAAGACGTCGGTGAGAATCCACGACGGTGAACTGGGCCTCTCGTACCACGTCACAAAGGCGGCAATGCCGTGCTAGGGT
>Ga0247742_10000010_pt1 | contig 190565 bp, 164 predicted proteins | sample UWRJL208509C2_FD_180944 | JGI IMG/M metagenome (GOLD analysis project Ga0247742, IMG submission 180944) | Plant litter microbial communities from Arlington Agricultural Research Station in Wisconsin, United States - UWRJ-L208-509C-2 | ecosystem: Environmental > Terrestrial > Plant litter >...
TCATCGAATGCTTGGCAGGCATATTCGTGGCCCACAGGTGCATGTTCCTTCCTGATCAAAACTGACTTCCAGACATCGAAGTATGGAAGAGGGAAGGAACGGACAACCTATATCGGCAGGCTGAGTGCAGGCATTCATCCGGGGATTGGCGCGCAGCGCCGCACGACGCAGTCGGGCTCATCGCATGTAGGTGCCAGCGAAGCCAACCGGAGGGCGATGCCCCCGGAGGGATGCCGGAGCGAAGGAACCCCGAGCCCTAGCGAGGGGCCGAACGCTTGGGGCGAGCCTTTTGGGGGACCTTTTTGGCGTTTGAAAAAGGTGCCTCGCCGTAAGGGCGAAACCATAAGCCGCCGTTACCGCAGAAATGGATATGTACACCCTCAAAAAATCCATCGCCTGAAACAAAGCATTCGCGAGCAGGCTCGCTCCTACAATTTGATCGGTGTACAGCCGCCAGTGTGAGGTCGCTACGGCTTCACCGCCGCCGCATCATAAATCACATACATCTTTTCATACCCGGCCGTTTCAAAAACCCCAGTCCAGCCTTTTGGAATAGTCACCGACTCCCCGGCATTCACGTCGATCACGCTGCCGTCAGTCGACGTGAGCTTCACTCCACCCGACGTGAAGTACAGAAACTCGTCATAGGGCATGCCCGGCGCCTGTTTTTCTTCGCGCATCGGCCCGGACTTGTACATGCCCGTTTGAAACGCCGCGTCCTTCGATTCGTAGCGAATGACATCGACCGACTCAAAGCCATCCGCCGAACTCTTCACCGCATCCGCCCGGGAAAAAATGCCCCCAGCGACGTCGGCGCGGGACGATTTGATCGGTTTGACGGCTTCAGCGCTGGCCAAACCCACCCACAGACAACAAGCCATCGCGATAACAAGACCGTGTTTTTTGTTCATTGCCTTTATGCCCATTCGCGTCGTTTCAATCACATCCTGAAGACCGTTCTCCAGGGGTATGCCAGATAACAGCCCGGGGGGCGGAAATATTCCCGAGGGGGCAGGCGCGACTCAATCATCCCGCGTTAACACTTCCAGCAATTCAATCTCGAACACCAAGTTCGAATTGGGCGTGATCAAGCCCATCGTCCGCTCACCGTAGGCCAGGTGCGCGGGCACCAGCAGTTTGCGCTTGCCGCCGACTTGCATGCCCATCAGGCCTTGATCCCAGCCCTTGATCACGCGACCGGTGCCGATCACGCACTGGAAGGGTTTACCCCGGCTGTAGGAGGAATCGAACTCGGTGCCATCCTCAAGCCAACCGCGGTATTGAGTGGTGATCAGCGCCCCTTTGACCGCAGCTTTGCCGTCGCCCAACTGGAGGTCGATTACTTGCACTTCATCCGTCATGGTTCACCTTCGTCTGTTCGCACGACCACGGGGGCCTTTGAGGCGGGTCTTTTCCCAGAAAACCGCGCGCCTGGCAACATGACCGCTGAAAAACCCTCGGCCAATGACTGGCGGCAACGGGCGCAATACGATCGGCTGGACGGCCAGGCGCTACGGTTCACCCGAGTGAAATGAGTCCTAGCGCTCGACGGGGGTGATGTCGACGATGGTGCCGTTGGTGATCATTACCTGCATGTACTTGTCGTTGACCTGCACCCATTGCGCCTGGTCCTTCGGCGCTTTCAGGCCTTTCTGTTTCCAGTTGCCGATGGCTTTTTCGCTGCGTTGATAAATATCCGGCGCGCGGTCGCCGACCACCAGTTCACGGCTGTTATTCACGCCCGGCTGCACGGTTTTCTCCGGTGCATCGGCCGCGTGGAGCAACGGGCTGAGGGCGGCAAGGGCCAGGGCGGCGATCAGGGTTTTGCGGTTCATGGGTAATCCTTGAATGAGGTTGAGCGTCCTCAACTCCGACTGTGGCGGGCCGGAATCATTCACTACTGTTGCGATGATTCTGCGGGGCACTGTACGGCACGTCCGATCAGGGGCGAGGGTAATCTGGACAAAACAATAGAGGGTTAGCCATGCACATCGCCATTCTGACGTTTGACGGCTTCAACGAACTGGATTCGCTCATCGCCTTCGGCATGCTCAGCCGGTTGACCCTCATCGGTGACAAGGACTGGCGCGTCAGTATTGCCTCGCCGACGCCCCGGGTGACTTCGATGAACGGCCTGACCATCGACGCGCACATCGGCCTCGAAGCCGCTTGCCAAGCTGACGCGGTGTTGGTGGGCAGTGGCATGAAAACCCGTGAAGTCGCGGATAACCCGGCGATCATGCAGCAACTGCGGCTCGACCCGACCCGCCAGTTGATCGGCTCGCAATGCTCCGGCACCTTCCTGCTGGCCAAGCTCGGCCTGCTCGGCTCGGCCCCGGCTTGCACCGACACCACCAGCAAACCCTGGGTCCAGGCCGCTGGCGTCAACATCGTTAATCAGGCGTTCTACAGCCACGGCAACCTGGCCACCGCCGGCGGCTGTTTCTCGGCGCAGTATTTATCCGCGTGGGTGATCGAACGCTTCAAGGGCCTCGACGCCGCCCGGGAAGTGCTGCACTACTTCGCGCCCGTGGGCGAAAAGGACGAGTACGTCGAGCGTGGCCTGGCCCACTTGCGCGCAACGGCCGACGCCCTCGCCTGATTGATAATGGCAGCGCATCAATGCATGCCAACAATGCACTTATCATTCGAATCACCCTGCGCCAGTATCCGCCCCAATAAGAACCACGGGCCTCACCGCCCGTGTCATAAAAAGCGGAGAACTGATGATGCACGCTTCCAATCGGCCGTTGACGACCCGTCGAGCGCGGGCCAGCGCGATATTCCGGGTCACCTCGGGCAACTTCCTCGAACAATTCGATTTCTTCCTCTTCGGCTTCTACGCCACCCAGATCGCAGCGGTGTTCTTTCCTGCCAGCAGTGAATTCGCCTCGTTGATGATGACCTTCGCCGTGTTCGGCGCCGGCTTCTTGATGCGTCCGCTCGGCGCGGTGGTGCTCGGCGCGTACATCGACGATGTCGGTCGGCGCAAAGGCTTGATCGTGACCCTGTCGATCATGGCCAGCGGCACCATCCTGATTGTGCTGGTGCCGGGCTACGACAGCATCGGCTTGCTCGCGCCGGCCCTGGTGCTGATCGGCCGCCTGCTGCAAGGTTTCTCCGCCGGTGCGGAACTAGGCGGTGTCTCGGTGTACCTGGCGGAGATCGCCACCCCGGGCCGCAAAGGTTTTTTCACCAGTTGGCAGTCGGCCAGCCAGCAAGTGGCGATCGTTGTCGCGGCGGCCTTGGGCTACGGCCTCAATCAGTGGATGGCCCCGGCGACAATCGCGGATTGGGGTTGGCGGATTCCGTTCTTCGTCGGCTGCCTGATCGTGCCGTTCATTTTCCTGCTGCGACGTAACCTGGCCGAGACCGAGGAGTTCGCCGCGCGCAAACACCGGCCAACCATGAAAGAAGTGTTCCGCACCCTTGGACAAAACTGGGCCGTGGTGTTTGCCGGGATGCTGATGGTGGCGCTGACCACCACCGCGTTCTACCTGATCACTGTGTACGCGCCGACCTTCGGCAAAACCGTGCTGCACCTGAGCACCTCGGACGCGTTGCTGGTGACCTTGCTGGTGGGCGTATCGAACTTCTTCTGGCTGCCCATCGGCGGCGTGTTGTCCGACCGCTTCGGCCGCCGCCCGCTGTTGATTGGCATGGCGTTGCTGGCGCTGGCGACCACCTATCCGGCGCTGACCTATCTGGTGAACGCTCCGAGTTTCCTGCACATGCTCCTGGTGTTGTTGTGGCTGTCGTTTATCTACGGTTTGTACAACGGCGCGATGATCGCGGCGCTGACCGAAATCATGCCGGTGGAAGTTCGAGTCGCCGGTTTTTCCCTGGCCTACAGCCTGGCGACGGCGGTGTTCGGCGGCTTCACCCCGGCGGTATCGACCTTGCTGATCCAGTACACCGGGGACAAAGCCTCGCCCGGTTATTGGATGAGTTTTGCCGCGCTCTGCGCGCTGGTCGCCACCCTGTACCTGTATCGCCGTTCCAGCGGTCGCCTGCAACCGGCCACGGCCTGAACCCTGTTTGGAGAAGCACTCGATGAAGACATTATTCAACACCGCCGCCCTGGCCCTGGTCGCCAGCCTGGCCTTGACCGGCATCGCCCAAGCGGCGGACATCCATGTGATGACCTCCGGCGGTTTCACCGCGGCTTATAAAGCCCTCGGGCCGAAATTCGCCAGCGCCACGGGCAACACCCTCGACACCCAGCTCGGGCCATCGATGGGCAAGGCTCCCGAAGCGATCCCTAATCGGCTGGCCCGGGGCGAACAGGCCGACGTGGTGATCATGGTCGGTTACGCCCTGGACGAGTTGATCAAACAGGGCAAGGTCGACCCGGCCTCACGGGTGGAACTGGCGGACTCGCGGATCGGCCTGGTGGTGCGCGACGGCGCGGTCAAGCCGGACATCAGTTCGGTCGACAGCCTGAAGCAAACCCTGCTACACGCCCAATCGGTGGCCTACTCCGACAGCGCCAGTGGCGTGTACATCGAGCAGGAGTTGTTCAAGCGTTTGGGCATCGAGGATCAGCTCAAGGCCAAGTCAACCATGGTGCCGAAGATTCCGGTGGCCTCGGTCGTCGCCACCGGTGATTACCAACTGGGCTTCCAACAGGTCAGCGAATTGCTGCCGGTGCCCGGGGTGACCTTTGTCGGCAAGATCCCCGAGTCGCTGCAATCGGTGACGCGCTTCGCCGCCGGGATTCCCGTGGGCGCGCAACACCCGGCGGAGGCCAAGGCGTTGCTCAACTACCTCGCCGCCCCGGCCGCCCAGGCTGAAGTGAAAGCCACCGGGCTGGACTCGGTCACTCGTTGAACGCGGTGTGCGGCTGAATTTTCATCTCGACGATCAGCCGTTCCAGTTCCAGGGCCGCCGGGGTCAGCGTACGGCCCCGGCGCTTGATCAGGCCGACGCTGCGCACCACTTCCGGCTCGGTCAGCGGCACCTGGGTCAGGATCGGGTGCTCCCCCGCCGGCATCGCCATCATCGGCACCGCCGCCACGCCGAGGCCGGCTTCCACCAGGCCGATCATCGTCGTCACATGGCGGGTCTCGCAAATACTCGGGCGCTGCGGCACCACGCCGCTCAGGGCCTGATCCAGCAAGAAGCGGTTGCCCGAGGTCTTGTCCAGGGAAATGTAGTCCTGCTGGTACAGCTCGGCCCAGGTCACGCTGGCCCGCCCGGCCAATGGATGGTCGCGGCGACAGGCCACCACATACACCTCCTGCACCAGCGGTTCGAACTCGACTTCCGCCTCCAGGGTGCCCATGAAACTCAAGCCGAAATCCGCCTCACCATTGACCACGGCGCTCAGTACGTCGTGGGCGCTGGAGTCGAGCACCTTGACCTTGATCCGGGGAAACTGCCGGTGATAGTGGGCAATCACGCTGGGCATGAAGTAATACGCCGCTGACGGTACGCACGCGACGGTGACATGGCCCATGCGGTTCGACGCCACTTCGCTGATGCCCAGCAGCGCCACGTCCAGGTCATCCAGCAAACGCTCGACGCTGGGCATGAAGCCACGTCCGGCCTGGGTCAGGCTGACCTTGCGCGTGGTGCGCTCGAACAGCCGCACGCCGAGGGCGTCTTCGAGTTTTTCGATACGCCGGCTCAGCGCCGGTTGGGAAATCCGCACGGCGTCGGCGGCCTTGCGAAAGCTGCCCTGCTCGACCACGGCGCGAAAGGCTTGCAAGTCGTTGAGATCGAAATTGATGGCCATGGGCGTACTCAAAGAAACCGGCGAATTGATCCGTCGGCGGCATGAATGTAACGAATTGATGCAGATTGTAACAACGATTAACACCACCGAGGCTGACGATCGTGCCTTCAGCCTTTATCCTGTGCGCCCCGCCGAACCGCGTTCCCAGGAGTTCCGTCATGCCCCACGAAGGCAATCTGTTGCAAGCTGCCGTCGTTTTTCTACTCGCGGCGGTGTTGACCGTGCCCTTGGCCAAGCGCCTGCAACTGGGGGCGGTGCTCGGTTACCTGTTCGCCGGGGTCATCATCGGGCCGTCAGTGCTGGGATTGATCGGTAATCCGCAGAGCGTCAGCCACATTTCCGAACTCGGCGTGGTGTTGCTGCTGTTCATCATCGGCCTGGAGTTGTCGCCGCGACGGCTGTGGGTGATGCGCAAATCGGTGTTTGGCGTCGGGTTGGCGCAAGTGCTGGTGACGGGTTCGGTCATTGGTGTACTGGCGCTGTTCGTCTTCGGCCAGCCGCTCAACAGCGCGATTGTCCTGGGCCTGGGCCTGGCGCTGTCGTCCACCGCGTTCGGCCTGCAAAGCCTGGCGGAACGCAAGGAACTCACCAGCCCCCACGGGCGTTTGGCCTTCGCGATCTTGCTGTTCCAAGACATCGCCGCGATCCCGCTGATTGCCATGGTGCCGTTGCTGGCCGGCGGCGATCACAGCAGCAGTCCCGGCGACAACCTCAATCATGGCTTGCGCGTCCTCGGCAGCATCGCCGTGGTGGTGATCGGCGGGCGCTACCTGTTGCGTCCGGTGTTCCGCGTGGTGGCCAAGACCGGCCTGCCGGAAGTGTCAACCGCCACCGCGTTGCTGGTGGTGATCGGCACCGCGTGGCTGATGGATCAAGTAGGCGTGTCCATGGCCCTGGGCGCCTTCCTCGCCGGGTTGCTGCTGGCGGATTCGGAATATCGCCACGAACTGGAAGCGCAGATCGAACCCTTCAAGGGCTTGCTGCTGGGGCTGTTCTTTATCAGCGTCGGCATGGGCGCCAATCTGGGCCTGTTGCTCAGCGCGCCGATCACCGTGCTGGGGCTGACGCTGTTGCTGATTGCGATCAAGTTGCCGCTGCTGTTTGCGGTGGGCCGGCTGGCCGGTGGCCTGGGCAAGGTCAGCGCGATTCGCCTCGGCATCGTGCTGGCGGCGGGCGGTGAGTTTGCCTTCGTGGTGTTCAAGATCGGCCGCGACCAGGGCCTGTTCGAACCGAACTTGTATGACTTGCTGGTGTTGACCATCACCCTGTCGATGGCGGTCACACCGCTATTGCTGTTGCTCTGCGCGCGGATGGTCAGCCCCAAGGTGCAACCGGTGGTGGTGCCGGAGAAATTCCGCGAGATCGACACCGATGCGCCACGCGTGGTGATCGCCGGCATGGGCCGCATGGGCCAGATCGTGGCGCGGATCCTGCGGGCACAGAACATCAAGTTCGTCGCCCTCGACACCTCGGTGGAAACCATCGAACTGTCCCGCAGCTTCGGCGGCGTGCCGGTGTTCTACGGCGACCCGATGCGCCCGGAAATCCTCAGTGCGGCCAAGGTCGAGCAGGCGGAATACTTCGTCATCGCCACCGACGACCCGGAAACCAACATCAAGACCGCCGAGCTGGTGCACAAGCTCTACCCGCACATCAGCATCATCGCCCGCGCCCGTAACCGCCAGCACGTACACCGGCTGGTGGACATCGGCGCCGACGCGGTGCGGGAAACCTACTATTCCAGCCTGGAAATGACCCGCCGCACCCTGGTTGGCCTGGGCCTCACCCAAGCCCAGGCCGACGCGCGGATCAAGCGCTTCAAGCACCACGACGAACAGGTCCTCGAAGCCCAGCACGCGGTGTACGACGACGCGGCGAAGCTGATGCAGTCGGCCCAGGAAGCGCGGACGGAACTGGCGCGGTTGTTTGAGTCGGATGAGTTGGAAGAGCGATCGTCCAAGGGTTAGGGATACGAGTACGCTTCAGATCCCCCTATCTCCCCGCTGGGGAGAAAGCTGGGATGAGGGGGCGATCCATCTATTCACACAAGGACCAAGACATGAGCGACCAACCCGCCCCAGCCCTGAAGGAAATCTTCAACGCTGCCCGCCTCCAGCACATTGCCGAACAGTTCAAGGCCGTGTACCCGGACTTCGACAGCAAGGGTTTCCTCAAACGGGCCAACGACGGCTTGGCGGAGTTGTCGATCATGCAACGCCTGGCCCGGGTCGCCGAAGCGGTGCATGACGTGCTGCCGCTCAGTTATGAAGAATCGCTGGAGGTCCTGCGCCAGGTCGCGCCGCGTCTGAACAGTGCCTTCGTCAGCATGTTCATCCCGCACTACGTCGCCACGTACGGCGGCCACGCGTTCGACACTTCGATGAACGCGCTCAAGCATTTCACCACCTTCGGCTCGTCGGAATTTGCCATCCGCCACTTCCTGCGCAGCGACCTCGAACGCTCGCTGAAGCTGATGCTCGCCTGGGCCGAGGACGAGAATGAACATGTGCGCCGCTTGGCCAGTGAAGGCAGTCGGCCGCGCTTGCCCTGGTCGTTTCGCCTGGAGCAGATTCAGGCTGATCCGACCCTCGCCGCAGCGATTCTCGACCGGCTCAAGGCCGATCCGAGCCTCTACGTGCGCAAGTCGGTGGCCAACCACCTCAACGACATCACCAAGGATCACCCGGACTGGGTGCTCGACCTGATCGAAGGCTGGTCGCTGGACGACAAACACACCGCGTGGATCGCCAAACATGCCCTGCGCAGCCTGATCAAACAGGGCAATCCGCGCGCCCTGGCGATCATCGGGGCGGGTGGTAAACCTGAAGTCGAGTTGCTGGAGCTACAAGTGACGCCAGCGGTGATTCGCCTGGGCGAGGCGATCAAGCTGAGTTTCACGGTGAAATCCACGGTTGCCGAGAGCCAGCGCTTGGTGATCGATTACGCCATCGACTACGTAAAAGCCAACGGTGGCACCTCGGCCAAGGTGTTCAAGCTCAAGGCCCTGACCTTGCCCGGTCATGCCAGCGAGCGGGTCAGTCGCGGCCAGCAGATCCGCGAATTGACCACCCGCCGCCACTACCTCGGCCGGCATGCGGTGTACGTCATGGTCAATGGCGAACGCCTGGGCAGCACCGCGTTCGAGATCGTCGACTAGGCGCCGAGCAGCATCCCCTGCTCCCGTTCGCACAATTGCACCACGTAATCCCAAAGCACCCGCAGCCGCACCGACTTGTGCAGCTCGCGGCGGGTGCTGATCCAGTAGCTGCGCTGGATGCTCTCGCTGGGCAACAGCGGCACCAGTTGCGGGTCGTGGTCGGCCATGTAGCACGGCAACACCGCGATGCCGAGGCCGGCGCAGGCCGCTTGTTGCTGGGCGATGACACTGGTGCTGCGGAAGATCACTTCCGGGTTGCGGCAAAAACTGGTGAGGAACATCAATTCCTGACTGAACAGCAGATCGTCGACGTAGCCGATCCAGGCATGACGACCCAGGTCTTCACGGCTGTTGAGCGGCGGCGAGCGGTCGAGATATGCCTGGCTGGCGTACAACGCCAAGCGGTAGTCGGTGAGTTTGCGGGTCACCAGCATGTCCGCCGACGGTCTTTCCAGGTGAATGCTGATTTCCGCTTCGCGGTTGAGGATGCTGACAAAGCGCGGCACCGCCACCAGCTCCACTTCCAGCCCCGGATAACGCTCGAACAAGCCGTTCATGCGACTGGCGAGAAACATGATGCCCAGGCCTTCGGTGACGCCGACGCGGATCTTGCCCAACGGCGCGGTGGACTGGGTGATTTCTTCTTGCGCGAGCAACGCAACGTTTTCCATGGCCTCGGCGTGCTTGAGCAGCGCCTCGCCGGCAGGGGTCAACTCATAGCCCTGGGCGTGCTGCACGAACAGTGCGGTGCCGAGGCTGGTTTCAATCGCCTCGATATGGCGCGCCACCGTGGCGTGGGTGGTGTGCAGGCGCCGGGCGGCGGTCAGCAGGCGGCCGCTGCGCTGCAACTCAAGAAAGAACCGCATGTCATTCCAGTCGAACATCCCCGCTCCTTAGGCGTAGGCTGTTTAAAAACGCACAGCCACTGCGTAAAAACTAACATTCTTTCTACGAAAACTAACAACTAGGATGTAAGCGCTAGGAAAAAAAACCAACAATAAGAATGCGAGGTTTTTTGATGTTGCCTGCCAGTGATGAATACGACTACGTCGTGGTCGGGGCCGGACCGGCCGGGTGCCTGCTGGCCAATCGGCTGTCGGCCAACCCGCAAAACCGCGTGCTGCTGCTCGAAGCCGGCGGCCGCGACAACTACCCATGGATTCACATCCCCGTCGGCTACCTGTTCTGCATCGGCAACCCGCGCACCGACTGGTGCTTCAAGACCGAAGCACAACCCGGCCTGCAAGGTCGCGCCCTGAGCTATCCCCGGGGCAAAGTGCTCGGCGGCTGCTCTTCTATCAACGGCATGATCTACATGCGCGGCCAGGCCATCGATTACGACGGCTGGGCGGCGGATGGCAACCCCGGCTGGGCCTGGAAAGACGTGCTGCCGCTGTTCAAGCAGAGTGAAAACCACTTCGCCGGCGACTCCGAATTCCACAACAGCGCCGGCGAATGGCGAGTCGAGCAACAGCGCTTGTCCTGGCCGATCCTCGATGCATTCCGCACCGCCGCCGAACAAAGCGGCATCGCCCGCGTCGATGATTTCAACAGCGGCGATAACGAAGGTTGCGGGTACTTTCAGGTCAACCAGAAGGCCGGCGTACGCTGGAACGCCGCCAAGGCCTTTCTCAAACCGATCCGCCACCGCGCCAACCTGACCGTGCTGACCGAGGTCGAAGTCGACCGCGTGCTGCTGGAAGACGGCCGCGCCTCGGCGGTCAGCGGCCGCTGGCAGGGCCAGGCCCGGACGTTCAAGGCGCGCAAGGAAATCATCCTGTGCGCCGGTTCCGTGGGCTCGCCGGGCATCCTGCAACGCTCCGGCATCGGCCCGCGCAGTTTGCTGCAAGGCTTGGGCATCGGCGTGAAGCATGAGCTGAACGGCGTCGGCGGCAACCTGCAGGATCACCTGCAACTGCGCCTGATCTATCAACTGGAAAATGCCCGCACCCTGAACCAGATCGCCGGCAGCCTGTGGGGCAAGATGGGCATGGGCTTGCAGTACCTGTATGACCGCAGCGGCCCGCTGTCCATGGCCCCGAGTCAATTGGGCGCGTTTGCCCGCTCCGGTCCGGAACAGACGTCGGCCAACCTCGAGTACCACGTGCAGCCGCTGTCCCTGGAGCGCTTTGGCGAACCGCTGCACGCCTTCCCGGCGTTCACTGCGTCGGTCTGCGACTTGCGTCCGCAGAGTCGTGGCCGCATCGACATTCGATCGGCCAATCCGCAGGACGCACCGCTGATCCAGCCCAATTACCTGAGCCACGCCGAGGACCTGCGGGTCGCCGCCGACGCCATTCGCCTGACCCGGCGTATCGTCAGCGCCCCGGCCCTGCAAGCGTTCAACCCGGTGGAATACCTGCCCGGCATCGCGCTGCAAACGGATGAGCAATTGCAGGAAGCCGCCGCCCGCATCGGCACGACGATTTTCCATCCGGTGGGCACTTGCCGCATGGGCCAGGGCCCGGACGCGGTGGTCGACGCGCAGCTCAAGGTCCACGGCATTCCCGGCTTGCGGATTGCCGACGCCTCGATCATGCCGCGCATCACCTCGGGCAACACCTGCTCGCCGACCTTGATGATTGCCGAAAAAGCTGCGCAGTTGATGCTCGGCACCGCCATAAGGAGTCCTGCGCCCCAGGAAGAACTGGCTACCCTGTCTTGATACAGCGCTTTTTGACCCAAGGCTTTAAGACCCAAAGCAACGCGGCGCCAGCCCACAAGGCCGGCGCCGACAGTGGAACAACAAAAACAATCACTGTGAGGAAAACTTATGTCAGAGCATGTTCAACCCCTGGAAGCCACGCCCAGCGCCGGCACCAGCAACGATACGCAGAAAGTCATTTTCGCCTCGTCCCTGGGGACGGTGTTCGAGTGGTACGACTTTTTCCTCTATGGCGCCCTCGCGGCGGTCATCAGCAAACAATTCTTTGCCGGGGTCAACGACACCACGGCGTTCATCTTCGCGCTCATGGCCTTCGCTGCGGGCTTCGTCGTGCGCCCCTTCGGTGCGCTGGTGTTCGGCCGCCTCGGGGACATGATCGGGCGTAAATACACCTTCCTCGCCACCATTGTGCTGATGGGCCTGGCGACGTTTGCCGTTGGCTTGTTGCCGACCTACGCCAGCATCGGCATTGCCGCGCCGATCATCCTGGTGCTGCTGCGCATGCTCCAGGGCCTGGCCCTGGGCGGCGAATACGGCGGTGCGGCGACCTACGTCGCCGAGCACGCGCCGATTGGCAAGCGTGGCTTCCACACCAGCTGGATTCAATCCACCGCGACCCTCGGCCTGCTGTTGTCGTTGCTGGTGGTGCTCGGCGCGCGCTACTTCACTGGCGATCAGTTTGAAGTCTGGGGCTGGCGCATTCCGTTCCTGCTGTCGATTGTCCTGCTGGGCATTTCCACCTGGATTCGCCTGAAGCTGCACGAGTCGCCGGCCTTCCTGAAAATGAAAGAGGAAGGCAAGCTGTGCAAATCGCCGATCCGCGAATCTTTTGGCAAATGGGAAAACCTCAAAGTCGTGCTGATCGCCCTGTTCAGCATCAACGCCGGGCAAGCGGTGACCTTCTACGCCGCGCAGTTCTACGTGCTGTTCTTCCTCACCCAGTTTTTGAAAATGGACCCAGCCCTGGCCAACAGCCTGCTGATCGTCAGCGTGATCATCGGCGCGCCGTTCTTTATCTTCTTCGGTTGGTTGTCGGACAAAGTCGGGCGTAAACCGGTGTTGATGCTCGGCCTGTTGCTGGCCACCGCGTTGTATTTCCCGATTTTCAAGAGCATCGCTCATTACGCCAACCCGGCCATCGACCAGGCCAGCCAACAGGCGCCGATCACCGTGATCGCCGACCCGGCGACGTGCACCTTCCAGTTCGACCCGGTGGGCAAGGCGCGTTTCGACAGTCCGTGCGACAAGGTCAAGACCTTCCTGGTCAAGCAAGGCCTGCCTTACACCAGCGTCGCCGCTCCGGCGGGCAGCAACGTGCAGGTCAGCGTCGGCGATGTGAAACTCGACGGCTACGACGAATCGGCCCTGCGCGGCGCAGTCACCCTGGCGGGCTACCCGCAAAAAGCCGACATGCAGCAAATCAACAAACCGATGATCGTCGGCCTGATCGTGCTGCTGATCATCATCTCGGCCATGTGCTACGGCCCGTTGGCAGCGCTGATGGTCGAACTGTTCCCGACCCGCATCCGCTACACCTCCATGTCCCTGCCCTACCACATCGGCAACGGCTGGTTCGGCGGCTTCCTGCCCACCGTGTCGTTCGCGTTGGTGGTCTACACCGGGGATATTTTCTACGGCCTGTGGTACCCGGTGTTGATCACTGGCGTGAGCCTGGTGGTGGGGATGCTCTGCCTGCGCGAGACCAAGAACGTCGATCTGGATACCAATTGAGGCACACCACATCGTTGCCCTTGTAGGAGCGAGCCTGCTCGCGAAAGCGGTCTCACAGTCAACAGCAATGCTGGCTGAGCAGGCCTCTTCGCGAGCAGGATTGATGCCAAAGGCGTATGTGCAGGCAGCCGCGTTTTGTGGCCTACTCCCTTCGCCACTCACCCGACCGAGGCATCCGCATCGTGATCATTTCTTCTGCATCCGACTATCGCGAGGCAGCACGCCGCAAACTCCCGCGCTTCCTGTTTGACTACATTGATGGCGGCGCCTACGCCGAGCACACGCTGCGGGCCAATAGCGCGGATCTGTCCAGCGTCAGCCTGCGCCAGCGCATCCTGAAAAACGTCGAAAGCCTGAGCCTGGAAACCACCCTGTTCGAACAACCCCTGTCGATGCCGATCATCCTGGCACCCGTCGGGCTGACCGGCATGTTTGCCCGCCGGGGTGAAGTGCAAGCCGCCAAAGCCGCCGAAAACAAAGGCATCCCGCTGTGCCTGTCGACGGTGTCGGTGTGTTCGATCGAGGAAGTCGCCTCGCAGACCGGGCAATCCATCTGGTTCCAGCTCTACGTCCTGAAAGACCGCGGCTTCATGAAAAACGCCCTGGAACGAGCGCAAGCCGCCGGGGTGAAAAACCTGGTGTTCACCGTCGACATGCCAACCCCTGGCGCCCGTTATCGCGACGCCCATTCCGGCATGTCCGGGCCGTTCGCGTCCTCCCGGCGCATGCTCCAAGCCATCGGCAGGCCCGAGTGGGCCTTCGACGTCGGCCTGATGGGCAAACCCCACGACCTGGGCAATATCTCCAAGTACCTCGGCAAAGCCGTGACCCTGGAAGACTACATCGGCTGGCTGGCGAACAACTTCGACGCGTCGATCAGTTGGGCCGATCTGGAATGGATTCGTGAGTTCTGGAAAGGCCCGATGATCATCAAGGGCATCCTCGACCCGCAGGACGCCAAGGACGCGGTCAGCTTTGGCGCCGACGGCATCATTGTTTCCAACCACGGCGGCCGGCAGCTGGACGGCGTGCTGTCCACCACCCAAGCCCTGCCACCGATCATGCAGGCGATCGGCAATGACCTGACGGTGCTGGTGGATTCGGGGATTCGTTCAGGGCTGGACGTGGTGCGCATGCTCGCCCTCGGCGCCCAAGGCGTGTTGCTCGGGCGCTCGATGGCCTATGCCCTGGCGGCGGATGGTCAACGCGGGGTGGAAAACATGCTGGATATTTTCGCCAAGGAAATGCGCGTGGCCATGACCCTCACCGGCGTCACCTCGATCAGCCAGATCGATGAGTCGACGCTGGTGTCCGCGCTGAAGTGAGAAGGCTCAGGCGTCGCTTTTCAGAACCTCGAACGTCACTTGATCGGGGTAGAAAGCGACGTAGTTCTTGATCTGCTGCACCGAGACCTTGGGGTCCTCATAGGTCCACACCGCATTCGCGCCTTCGTGCCCCGGAATTTGCAGGCTGAAGTAATGGGCATCGCCTTTGTACGGGCAGTAACTGGTGTGGTCGGTGCGGGCGTAATACTGCTCGGCAATGTCCTCCCGGGGCACGTAGTAGACCGGCGGGTAATTGGCCTCCTCCAACACCAACGCGCGTTTGGTCGAGGCCACTTGGATGCCGTGGAACTTCACCAGCAGGCAGCCGGCCTGCGGCTCGATCTTGATGATGCGGCGAGCGGGGGCTTTCATGGCGTGGCACCTCTTCAATTCGGTCAGCCGACGACGACAACACCTTAGGCAGGAAGGTATAGCGCAAAGCCGCCCCGCACGGCGGCAATCCGTCCGAAAGTGCAGCGCTTCAGCCGTCAGTGGAACGCGTCAGCGCCTCCCACGCTGCCATCTCCTGCTCCATCCGCGCCAGGCGTGCGCGCACCAGTTGCAGGGCGTCGCTACCAAGTAACAAATGCGCGGGGGGTGCATCGCTGTCGATCAGGGTCAGCATGGCCTTGGCGGCCTTGACCGGGTCGCCCAACTGCTTGCCGCTCTTGGCCTGGCGCGCGGCGCGGACCGGGTCGAACGAGGCGTCATAGTCGGCAATGCTGCGCTCTGAACGACGCATCGAACGGCCGGCCCAATCGGTGCGAAACGAACCCGGCGCCACGGCGGTGACATGAATACCGAACGGCTTGAGTTCCTGGCTCAAGGTGTCGGAAATCCCCTCCAGGGCGAATTTGCTGCCGCAGTAATAAGCAATGCCGGGCATGGTGATAAAGCCGCCCATAGACGTGATGTTGATTATGTGCCCGGCCCGGCGCTGACGGAAATACGGCACAAAAGCTTTGGTCACGGCCACGGCGCCGAACACATTGACCTCAAACTGTTGGCGCATTTCTTCCAGCGCTGACTCCTCGAAAATCCCCTCATGGCCGTAACCGGCGTTGTTCACCAGTACATCCACCGGACCAAAGCTGGCCTCGACCTCCGCCACCACCGCATCGATCGCGGCAAAATCGGTGACGTCCAGCACCCGCGCAAAACCGCGGCCAGGGGCCTGTTGCTCAAAGGCCACCCGCGCCGCTTCGCTGCGTACGGTACCGATCACCCGGTGGCCCGCCGCCAATGCCTCGTTGGCCAGCGCCTGGCCGAAGCCGCTGCTGATGCCGGTGATAAAAAGCGTTTTGCTTGCGTTCATAAGTCGTGACTCCAAGGGGTTGTTCAGTACGTTCATCCTAGACGCCGGATCGCTGGCCCAAAACGCCGGTTAGTTTGGCGTTTTAGCCTATTCCTATGAGTCGATTGATTTATCAGGCCCAACCGCGCACATTCGGGACCGTGGCAGCAAGCAGGAATCAACCGTGGACAGTTCTCGATTAGCTCAAAACCCTTGGCAGCAGGCGATCATTGCGCTGCTCGGCACGCTGGCGCCGAACGAAGGCTACAACCTCACGGCGCTGGACGACGTGCGCCTGCTGCGCTCGAATCGGCCGCTGACGCGCACCCCGGTGCTCTACGATCCGGGCATCGTTATCGTCTGCCAGGGCCGCAAGCGTGGCTATTGGGGCGACACCACTTACCTCTATGACGCCCAGCATTACCTGGCGGTGTCCGTGCCGGTGCCGTTCACCATGGAGACCGACGCCAGCGCCGAAGAACCACTGTTGGCGCTGTACTTTCACCTCGACTTCAACCTCGCCGCCGAACTGCTGTTGCAACTCGACGAGCTGGACCACAGCGAACCCGCCGAACCCAAGGGTCTGTACGCCTCGCCGATGGACGCCGCGTTGAGCCAATCGGTGCTGCGCCTGCTCGAAGCCCTCGCTGCGCCACTCGACAGTCAGATCCTCGGCCCCGCCCTGGTCCGGGAAATCTACTTTCGCATCCTCACCGGCCCCCAGGGCGGCTCCCTGCGCGCCGCCCTCACCGCACGCGGACGCTTTGGGCGGATCTCCAAAGCCTTGCGCCGAATCCACACCAGCCTCGGCGAGCACCTCGATGTCGAACACCTGGCCAGCGAAGCCAACATGAGCGTGCCGACCTTCCACGCCCATTTCAAAGCCATCACCCACACCTCCCCTATGCAATACCTGAAATCCACCCGCTTGCACCAGGCACGCCTGTTGATGGTGCGCAACGGCCACAGCGTGGCGATGGCGGCGGCGCAAGTCGGCTACGAAAGCGGTTCGCAATTCAGCCGTGAGTTCAAGCGCCTGTTCGGCCTCACGCCCCGGGATGAAGTGGCGCGGATGAAAGCCGCGTTCGCCTTGCCGCCGGCGGTGGTCGGGGCGGTGTTTGTGGCGTCGCATTGAGTCAGCCTTGTCGCGCAACGCCCGGCAACGTTTCGCTGTACATCCATACAGATAAAGATTGCCCTGCCGCGCATCAGCCGCCATTCTGTGCACCTCTCGGACTTGATCGATGACGGTGGCTATGCGGCTGTACCTCTGTGAAAAACCTTCCCAGGCCAAAGACATTGCGGCGGTGCTCGGGGCCAAGCGCCGGGGCGACGGCTGCTGGCTGGGCACGGGGGTCACGGTGACGTGGTGCATCGGCCACTTGCTCGAAACCGCGCCACCGGATGCCTACGACGCCAAGTACAAGCGTTGGATGCTGGCGGACCTGCCGATCATTCCCGAAAAATGGAAGATGACGGTCAAGCCGCGTACCGCCAGCCAGTACAAAGCGGTCAAGCGCCTGCTGGGCGAGGCCAGTGAGCTGGTGATTGCCACCGACGCCGACCGCGAGGGCGAGATGATTGCCAGGGAGTTGGTGGAGCATTGCCGCTATCGCGGGCCGATCCAGCGTTTATGGTTGTCAGCGCTGGACGACGCGTCGATCCGCAAGGCCTTGGCGTCGCTCAAACCCGGCGTCGAGACCTTCAGCCTCTACCATTCGGCCCTGGGCCGTTCCCGGGCGGACTGGCTGATCGGCATGAACATGAGTCGTTTGTTCACCCTGCTGGGGCGGCAGTCGGGCTATCAGGGGGTGCTGCCGGTGGGCCGGGTACAAACCCCGACCCTACGCCTGGTGGTGGATCGCGACCGCAGCATCGCCGACTTCGTGCCCGTGGCCTACTGGGCCATCGATGTGCAACTGCTGCAGGACGGCACCGCCTTCATCGCGCAATGGCGCGCCCCGTCGGATGCTTGCGACGATCAGGACCGCTGCCTCAATCAATCGCTGGCCCAAGCTGCTGCCCAAGCCCTCGCCAACGCCAGCCACGCACGGGTGGTCAAGCTGCGCACCGAGCGCCTGCGCGAAGTGGCCCCGCTGCCGTTTGACCTGGGCACCCTGCAGGAAGTCTGCTCGAAGAAACTCGGGCTTGGCGCCCAGGAAACCCTGGACATTGCCCAGGCCCTTTACGAAACCTACAAGGTCATCACTTACCCGCGCAGCGATTGCGGTTACCTGCCCCTGAGCCAGCACAGCGAAGCGCCGAGCATTCTCGCCGCGTTGCGCCAGGCCGATCCGAGCCTGAATGCCTTGCAGGATCACCTTGAGCCCCAGCGCCGCTCCCGGGCCTGGAACGACGCCAAGGTCAGCGCGCACCACGGCATCATCCCCACCGCCGCCGCGAAGAACCTCGAGAAACTGGCGGGCAAGCAGCGAGCGGTCTACACCCTGATCCGCGCCCGTTACCTGGCGCAGTTCCTGCCGAATCACGAATACGACCGCACCCAGGCGGATTTCGACTGCGCCGGCCAGGCCCTGCGGGCGGTGGGCAAGCAGATCATCGAGCCGGGCTGGAAACGCGCGTTGCCGGAAGCACTGGCCCCGGCCAAGGGCCGCGAAGCCCCGGCACCACAACCCTTGCCGGCCCTCGCCGAAGGACTGGACTGCGCCGTGGCGGACGTCAGGCTCAAGGACCTGTGGACCCAGCCGCCCAAACCTTTCACCGAAGGCGACCTGATCAAGGCGATGAAAAACGTCGCCAAACTGGTGGAAGACCCGCTGCTCAAGCAAAAGCTCAAGGACACCACCGGCATCGGCACCGAGGCCACCCGCGCATCGATCATCCAGGGCCTGCTCGATCGCGGCTACCTGATCAAGAATGGCAAGGCCCTGGCGGCGACCCCGGCGGCGTTCAGCCTTATCGACGCGGTGCCACGGGCCATCGCCGATCCCGGCACCACCGCTATTTGGGAACAGGCGCTGGACATGGTGCAAAGTGGTGAGATGAGCCTGGAAGAATTCGTCACCAAGCAAGCGGCCTGGATGAGCAAGCAGGTCGCCCGCTGCGCCGGCCTCAACCTGACCATCAGCGGCCCCGCCAGCCCTGCCGGGCGCGCAGCGACGCCGTGGAAAAACAAACGCAAGACGGCCAAACGCAAACCCTCGACCTCGCGCAAAGCTTCGGCAAAAGGTTCATAACAACTTTTTTGTTATTGATAATGAGCCTACTACCTATGACGCGGGCTACTACAGGGTGTTTGATAAAAACAAATCCTTGTAAAACTCGGCACTCCGTTCCCGCGCCCATGGTCTAGTGTTCTTCACACCCAGCGACTGCCCTACTTTCCTGAAAAAGGTCTCGAGCATGATCATCGTCCATCACCTGAACAACTCCCGCTCCCAACGCATTCTGTGGCTGCTGGAGGAACTGTCGATCCCGTACGAATTGAAACGCTATCAGCGCGACCCGAAGACCAACCTCGCGCCGCCGGAACTGAAAGCCGTGGATGCGTTGGGCAAGTCGCCGGTGATCGAAGACGGGCAAACCAAGCTGATCGAGTCCGGCGCCATCATCGACTACCTGATTCGTCGTCACGGCCAGGGCCGCCTGCAACCCGATCCGTCGACTGCCGCCTACGACCAGTACGTGCAATGGCTGCATTTCGCGGAAGGCTCAGCGATGCTGCCATTGATGCTCAACCTCTATGTCGGTCGCCTCGGTGATGCCGGTGCGCCATTGCAACCGCGCATCCAGTCGGAAGTGGCGAACTACCTGGGCTACCTCGAAAACGCCTTGAGCAGCGCTGACTACCTGCTGGGCGATGAAATCAGCGCCGCCGACATCCAGATGAGTTTCATCGGCGAAATCGCCCGGGCCCAAGGCAAGCTGGGCAGCTATCCGCGCATGAAGGCGTGGGTCGAACGCTTCCAGCAACGCAGCGCCTATCAAGCCGCGCTGAAGACCGGCGGCCAGTACGACTTCGCGCCACACTGAACCTGAACCCCCATCAGAAACGCCCATGACCGAGATCACTCTGCACGCCGCCCAGCGTGACGACCGCGAGGTTCTCGATCGCCTGATGCAACTCTATTTGCACGACTTCAGCGAGTGGCTGCCGCTGAAGCTCGGCGAGCGCGGATTCTTCGACGTTCCGCCGACTTGGGATTACTGGGACGCGGCCGATACCCAAGCCTTCTTGGTTCGGGTCAGCGGCGAGTTGGCCGGGTTTATCGCCGTCGACCGCAACGTCCAGCTCAGCGGCGCGGAGTACAACATCAGCTACTTTTTTCTCGCTCGACGCTGGCGTGGCCAGGGCGTCGCGCAGCTTGTCGTGTCTGCCCTCTTGAGCCGACTTCCCGGTCAGTGGCAGATTTTCCACCTGGATGCCAACCTGGCCGCAGGGCGATTCTGGGCCCGGGTCATGCCGCTGCTCACCGATGGTGCCTTCAGCCGGCATCGGCAAGCCCTAGACCGCTATCCGTGCACCTTCTACCGCTTTGAAAGCTCCCCGCCTCATACCAAAACCGGTTTGTCCGACAATATGTAGTGCTTGAAAATAATCACTACATAACGGTTGACGCCTCCGATTTGCCCTTGCATGATGCAGACGTCTCCCCGATCGGGAGTACAGGCAACACGTTTGAGCAAGCTCGTCTGACCGCCGAGCTGTTTTCCCGGATACGCACTGCCCACAAGGCAGATTGAAGAAGCTGACCTGGCATGACCGTCCAGTACAAGGACGAGAAGCGCTGGCGATCAATCCTCAAGACGCTTGTGGCCGACCCTGAAAAAGTCGGTAGTGGCCTCCAGGTTTTCGCTGCTTCTCCTCGTTGTGACGCTATTGCGTAGCAGCTATTCAACACGACTACATGCAACAGACGCGAGACCCCGCCGTATTCGGTGGCCGACCGCTGACGTCCTGGTTTCGGTGCCAGGGATCAACTAACCGATGGGCTACATGTATTAGCGATAACAACTAGACAGATCACCAAATGGTCAAGGGGCTTACTATGAATCTGAATAATCAACCGACGATCGAAGAACTGGCTCGCATGTTCGCGGCGCAAAAAGACAGTCTCGACAGCCATATCCTGTGGATCAGCAAGTCGGGCGATGTGCACATCGACAGCCTGTCGCCGCACGCCCACGAAGCCGAGTTCGACCAAAACCACCAGAACCTGCTGGCCCGCCTGAAGATGTACCGCCGTGGCCAGGGTTATGTCGGCAAGAAAGCCGCCGCCGACAAAGACTTCATCGCCCAGGTGCTGCACACCCTGACCCAGGCGTGGAACTCGATGCAGAACCACAACGAAGTTCGGGTGATTGACCGCCTCTACTGAATCCAGTCGATCGGCTGCACGACCGCAATAACAAGAAGGCCCCGCTCATTAATGAGCGGGGCCTTTTGTTTGTCCGGGGAACACGGCTATTGTTAGGACATTCACCCCAGACAAGGGGTGCAGTCCTGGAGATGTGCGATGAAATCACCCCTCGCGTTCATGCTGTTGATGACCCTGGCCGGTTCCGCCCTGGCCGATGGCGTGCCCTCCTTCGCCGTCGAATGCCCGGGCAAGATCATGGCCATGGCCGACCAGGACGGCCCGGTGATGATCAATGGCAAAGAAGCCGACACCAAAACCGTCAACGAACGCTTCTTCGAGGCCAAGGGCTCGGGCATCACCCTGTCCATCAGCATCAGCGATGACGACGCGGTCACCGTGAGTTACAACGGCCCGAAAGGCGCCCACGGCATTTGCCAGTCAGTCGACGACTGACACCCCATCCGCGCTGCCCAGCACCAGATCGACGAACGCCAGGGACGCCGCGCTGTGGTAGTTGTTTTGCCGGCGCAACAAGGCCGCGCCACGGCTCGGGGCTTGGCCGTGCACCCGTAAGCGATGCAGGGCGCGCTCCTGGGTGGCGATGGGCTCCGGCAGGATGGTCGCCATCGACGTGTGGCGCAGAACTTCAAGCAAGGTGTTCACCGAATTGACCTCAATCGGTACGCGCGGCGTGATCCGCTCTCGACGGAAGTAATCGTTGATCGAGGTGCGGGTAAAGAAGTCCGGGGTCAGCAAGGCGAATTCCAGTTGCGCCACGTCCTCGGACGACAGCGGCGCCCCGTGCCCATACAACGGATGCTCGCGCCCGACCATCAGCGCCAGGGTTTCGGTAAAGGCCGGGATGATCTCGAGCTCGGCATGGGTCACGGCCGTGAAGGCGATTGCCACGTCCAGTGAATCATCCGCCAGCCCGGCCTCGATATCGTCCATCGACAACTCGAACAGCTCCAAATGAATGTTCGGGTAGCGCGCCGAGAAATCCCGCACCAGCGGACCGACCAGATACGCAATGAAAGTCGGGGTCATCGCCAGGCGCAAACGGCCTCGGGACAGGTCCTTGACGTCATGCACCGCACGCTTGCCCGCCTCCAGTTCGATCAGCACCCGCCGCGCACTTTCGATGTAGGCCAGGCCGGCATCGGTGGGCTTGACCGTGCGCGACGTGCGGTCGAACAGGTTGACCCCGAGGGAATCCTCCAACTGGCGAATCTGCTGGGACAAGGTCGGTTGCGACACGTGCAACGCCTCGGCCGCCCGGGTGAAGCCGCCGTGGTCGGCAACCGCCAGCAAATAACGCAAATGTCGCAACAGCATGGGAACTCCATCTATAGGCAGTGCTTATGCTTTGCATTGTATATGAGTCTTGGACGCTATAAATAAATCCGCCGAAGATGAGCCCACACACCGCAACCACTCAACTGAAACCGGAGAGTCACCATGCAACAGTCTCACGCTTACAACGACGCCAGCCTGGCCCTGACCACCGAAGTACTGGACGCCAAGGCTCGTAAAAACCTGTCCTGGCAGGACCTCACCGACGGCACCGGCCTGGGCCTGGCGTACGTCACCGCGGCCCTGCTCGGCCAGCATCCGCTGCCGGAAAGCGCGGCCAAAGTGATTGGCGAGAAGCTCGACCTCGACGCCGACTCGGTGGCCCGCCTGCAGATCATCCCGCTGCGCGGCAGCCTCTCGGGTGTACCGACCGACCCGACCATCTACCGCTTCTACGAAATGATCCAGATCTACGGCACCACCCTCAAAGCCCTGGTTCACGAGCAGTTTGGCGACGGCATCATCAGCGCGATCAACTTCAAGCTGGACCTGAAAAAAGTCGAAGACCCGGAAGGCGGTTCCCGTGCAGTGATTACCCTCGACGGTAAATTCCTGCCCCTGCGCCCTTTCTGATTCAGCCCTGACGCTGAACCGGCCCGCAGCCACTGCGGGCCTCACCCAAGCCTTTGAATGACATGACTCACCAATTTATCTGGAGGACGCCCCATGAAAAAAATTCTGTTTCTCGGCCTGTCGCTGCTCGCCTCGGCGTCGGCCTACGCGCAAACCCCGGTGTTCTCGCAAGACGCCGTGCCCTATGAATACGGCATGCACCTCGACGTCGCCAAGGTGGTGAAAATCACCCCGGCCGCCGACGTCTGCGGGCCGACCCCGGTGGAGATGACTTACCTCGACTCCAAGGGGACCACCCGCGTCCTGCACTACAGCGCATTCGGCACCGGCTGCACCAACTAACGCCGACCACTTACAAGAGAATGATCACCATGAAAGCCCTGATTGAAGGATTCCTGAAGTTCCAGACCGAAGCCTTCCCGGAACGCTCCGACCTGTTCAAACACCTGGCGACGACCCAGCACCCGGGCACCTTATTCATCACCTGCTCCGACAGCCGTGTCGTGCCCGAATTGCTGACCCAGCAAGAGCCCGGCGAGCTGTTCGTGATCCGTAACGCCGGCAATATCGTGCCGTCCTACAGCCCCCATCCGGGCGGCGTCTCGGCGACGGTCGAATACGCGGTGGCGGTGCTCGGCGTGACCGATATCGTCATCTGCGGCCACTCCGACTGCGGCGCCATGACCGCCATCGCCCAGTGCAAATGCATGGACCATTTGCCCGCCGTCAGCGGCTGGCTGCAGCATTCCGAGTCGGCGAAAGTCATTAACGAATCGCGAACTCACGCCAACAGCGCGGCCAAACTCAGCTCCATGGTCCGGGAAAACGTGATCGCGCAACTGGCGAACATCCAGACGCATCCAAGCGTGCGCCTGGCCCAGGAAAAAGGTCAGCTGAACCTGCACGGCTGGGTCTACGACATCGAAACCGGTTCGGTGGATGCCCTGGATAGCGACAACCGCACCTTCAAATCCCTGGCGGTGCACTCGAACACCTGCGCCGTCCCGGCCAAACAGATCGAAGTCGCCGCATGAGTCGACGCCAGGACAATTAAAAACACCGCCAGATAGGCGGTGTTGTTGTTTTAGCCGTTTGAAAAACCTGGCCGGGTCAGAAACTTATCAGCGCTCGATACCCAGCATCATGAACGCCGCCTGCAGAACAGGTTATTAACAGTGTGTGACACCCATTGACGATCAGGACTCAGCCACTTGCGGCGTGGCGTACCAGGCTTGATCGGGAGTGGGGAAACGCATTTTCTGGCGGATCGTCGCGGCGTTCTCCTCGCTGGACAGTTGCGCCAGCAACAGGAACGCCACTTCAGTGGCCGTCCCTGGCCCGCTCGACGTGATGATCCGGCCATCGACCACCAGCGGCCGGTCGACAAAGCGTGCGCCGCTTTCCAGCAACTGATCGCGACGCTTGCCGCCGACCTGGTGGTACGTGGTGGCATTGCGTCCGTGCAGCACGCCGGCCACGCCCAGGCACACCGACGACACGCAGACACTGGCGATGGGCTTATCGGCCTTGACGAAATGGCGAATGACGTCGAGGAAAGGTTCGCTCAGCGCCTCTTCATAAAAGCCCGAGGGTTCGAAGCCGCCGGGGAGCGCCAGGGCATCGAATGTGTCGAGGTCCAGGTCCGCCAATAAGTGTTGAGGATTGAGCGACAAGCCGAAGGTCGTGGTAATCCGTGGCCGAAGCCCGGCGTTGACCAGTTCCAGGCGCTGGTCGCCCAGCAAGTCGGCCCAACCGAGCACGTCGGTGAAAGCCGCCATTTCCAAGGGCTCGACACCGTTGGCCAATAACATCAGTACACGTTTCATGGATGAAGCTCCGGGAGTGGGTGGATCGCAAGCGCGCGCGTGCGAGGGCTGCGCGCAACCCACTGCCTATGCTCCGCGCAATAATCCCTGGGGAGAATGGCCGAAAAGCTCAATCGGTTATTGCCGAGGCTGAAACACCGGCGCTGTCGAGGATTGTATCTGTTTGTAGCAATTGCCCTTCCAGACACATTTCCATGCACTGGCCGACGTTCCCGACACACGCCCGATACAGGCTCGCGCCGATACTGAACTCACCCGGCCAGCGCTCTACACCGCACTGGCCTGACCGGCGCCGGGTCCTTGGCCCGCCCTTTATCCCGCTCCTCCGCCCCAAGAAAGGAACGCTAGATGAACAAGTTGTTTACCGGATTGGCCCTTGTTGCCGCCATGACCAGCGCCACCGCCGCCCTGGCTGCGCCGGTCAAACCCACCATCGTCCTGGTGCACGGTGCGTTCGCCGATGCCAGCAGCTGGAACGGTGTGGTGAAGATTCTGGAAAAAGACGGTTACCCGGTGATCGCCGCCGCCAACCCGCTGCGCAGCGTCAAAGGTGACGCGCAGTCCATTGGCGACCTGGTGTCGAGCATCAAGTCCCCGGTGGTCCTGGTCGGTCACTCCTACGGTGGCCCGGTGATCAGCGAAGCCGGTTACGGCAAGGCCAACGTCAAGGCGCTGGTGTTCGTCGCCGCCTTCGCCCCGGAAGTGGGTGAAACCGCTGCCGGCCTGTCGGGCAAATTCCCTGGCAGCACCTTGGGCCCGACCCTGGCACCGCCGGTCGCCCTGGCTGACGGCAGCAAAGACTTATACATCCAGCAAGACAAATTCCACGACCAGTTCGCCGCTGACGTGTCGAACGCCGATGCAAAACTGATGGCGGCGACCCAGCGTCCCGTCACCGACGTGGCCTTGAACGAAGCGGCCACCGATCCGGCCTGGAAGACCATTCCGTCGTGGTTCGTCTACGGTGACAAAGACAAGAACATCCCGCCTCAGGCCCTGTCGTTCATGGCCGAGCGTGCGCACTCCAAGCAGACCGTGGTGGTCAAGGGCGGCTCGCACGTGGTGATGGTGTCCAACCCGAAAGTCGTCGCCAGCCTGATCGAAGCGGCGGCCAACGCCAAGTAATCCCCCGCTGTTCGAGAGCCACGCCCCCTGCCTGGGGCCGTGGCTTTTTTGCGTTACGCCACATCCGGCCGCAACGCCGGGTGTTCGCGCAGGGCCTCGACCATAAAGTCGACCACACTGCGCACCCGCATCGAGGCCTTGCGCCCTTCGCGGTACAACACCTGCACCGGCAGCGCCGGCAATTCATAGGCTTGCAGCACCCGACGCAATCGGCCCTGGGCCACTTCGGCGTACAGCGGATAGCTCAAGCAACGTATCAACCCCGCGCCCTGGATCGACGCCGTGATCGCCGCTTGCACCGTGGTGCAACTGAGCCGTGCGCGACCGCGAATCCGCTGCACGTGATCGTCCTGGCAGAAGTCCCAGAACAGCCACTCTCGATGGACCTGCGTGGCCACCAGGCGATGGTGTTCGAGGTCGTCCGGGCTTCGGGGCTCGCCATGCCTGTCGAGGTAACCGGGACTGGCGCACACCCAATGGCGCACCTGACCCACCGGCCGCGCGATCAAAGACGATGCCGGTAACTCGCCGATCCACACCGCGACGTCCAGCCCCTCCTCGGTCATGTTCGGGAAACGATCGTGGTAATGCACGACGAGGCTGATGTCCGGATACAAGTCCAGGTAGCGACTGAGCAGCGGCGCCATGACGTGCTGGCTGAACAGCGCCGGCAACAGCAGCACCACTTGGCCCCCGACCTGGGCGTGCAAACCTTTGGCCGAAGCGTCGGCATCCTCGACGCCCTGGAAGATCCGTGTGCAATCCGCCCTGAACGCGACGCCTGCTTCGGTCAGCGCGACGTTGCGGGTGCTGCGCTGCAACAGCGCCGCGCCGAGCCGCGCCTCAAGTCGGGCAATGGCCCGGGTGACACTGGCGGGCGAAGTATTCAGATGCCGGGCAGCCGCGGCGAATCCTTCGAATTCAGCCACCGCCAGAAACACCTGCATCTCATGAAAACGATCCACGGCGCTCGCCTGATCAATAGGAAGGACGGCCCATCTTCCCTACCCGCCGCCAGCAGTGGCATCACCAGCTTTTACAATCCGCTATTTCAGCTTCAGGAATGATCGTCGGCTGATCGACCGCCGGGGCCGATGGGATTGTTGCGTCAGATGAAATGCTCGATTGCCCTGGACGCGGATTCTGGCGCGCGGCCATCCCAAGGATGATTCGCAGCACCGGGACGCACACAAGTCCCTCGCTTCGCCCCTTGGAGAACTGCCCATGTCACCCGTCACTCGCGCCAAACTGTTGTGCTTGTCATTGCTGCTGGGGGTCGGCACTGCTGTCGCGCAAACCCCGGAGCCCACTGCCGCGAAAATGTCTTACCACCAGGTCAAGGTCGATGGCGTCAACATCGCCTACCGCGAGATCGGCGACATCAACGCCCCCGCCGTGCTGTTGCTGCACGGCGTGCCGAGTTCCTCGCGGATGTATGAAGGCTTGATGTTGCAGCTGGGCAATCGCTACCACCTGATCGCCCCGGACTACCCGGGTTTCGGCAACAGCGACGCGCCGGCGCCAAGACAGTTCGTCTACACCTTCGAGCACTATGCGCAACTGATGGGCCGCTTCACCGACGCAGTTGGCCTGAACCACTACACCTTGGTGATGCAGGACTACGGCGCGCCGGTCGGCATGCGCCTGGCCATGGCTCGCCCGCAAGCGGTGAACGCCATGGTGTTCCAGAACGGCAACGTCTACAGCGAAGGCCTGGGCAAGATGTGGGAAAGCCGCAAGGCGTTCTGGACCGACCGCGCGGCGAACGAAGCCAAGGCGATGGCCGCGCAGTTGTCAGTCGACGTGACCCGCATGCGCCACATCGGCAGCGATCCGGACGTCAGCGCCTACAACCCGGACCTGTGGATGGACGAAGTGGCCTACCTCAATCGCCCCGGCATCGGGCCGATCCAGATGGAGCTGATCTTCGACTACCAGAACAACCTCGCCGCCTACCCCGCCTGGCAACAGTGGCTGCGCGCTCACGGTTTGCCGACGCTGGTGATCTGGGGCAAGCATGACCTGGCCTTCGTCCCGGCCGGCGCCGAAGCATTCAAGCGGGATTTGCCCAAGGCGCAAATCAACATCCTCGACGCCGGGCACTTTGCGATGGACACGCGGTTGAATGAAGTGGCCAAGTTGATGGGGGATTTTCTTGATGCTCAGTGAGCTGAGTTGCAGGTGATCTTTGGGGCTGTTGAGCTTTTGCGGCTGTTCATCTTTGTGGCTGTTGATCTTTGGCTGTTGATCTTTGTGGTGAGGGGGCTTGTCGGATCGCCGCACCGTCCCGTTGGAGGGCGAAGCACTCCCAAAAATATCACTGCCTAAAAGGCTTTTGGGTCTGCTGCGCAGCCCAACGGGGGCAAGCCCCCTCACCACAAAAGCCCGACACTGAAACCCTGAGTGAACACAAAACCCTGTGGTGAGGGGGCTTGTCGGATCGTCGCACCGTCCCGTTGGAATGCGCAGCAGTCCCAGCCCTTAAGCCGATACAAAACTCAGCGTTTAACCCTCAGATCGGTCTGCGTCATACGACTGCGCAGCGTAAACACTCCATCACCCGACAAAATCGCACTGCGGGCAAACAACCGGCCACTTTCCCAGTTGGAAAGTCCCAGTTCCGGCTTGTTCAGCGCGTACTGGCCATCGACCCAACGGGTAAAGCCATCACCCACGAACGGCGCATTGACCGCGTTGTAGAAACGGGCCTGGGCTTGCGGGTCTTCACTGAGCAGCGACACGGTGAATTGCGGGCTGTAGCGGTTGAACAGCCCGATCGCCGCGTCGAGGTCGTCGACGATGTGCAGGCTGACTTCCGGGGTGTCTTCCCACTCCCACTCTTTACCCAGTTGATCCTGGGCCAAAGGTTCGGCCAAGGCTTCGGTCTGGTAACCCTCGGCGCGGGACACCTGCACCGTTGCGTCCTGCCATTCCTGGGGCAGCCATGACTGATCGCCCTCGACAATGTGCAACTTGCAGCCTTGGCCACGGGCCTGGCCGGCCTGTTGCAGCGCGTCGAGAAACAGCGGCACCAATTCAGCGGCGCGCTCGCGGTGGATCAGGCAGACGTTGAGGGTGTTGCAGACCTTGCGATCCAGCGAACGCGGGACCACTGCAGCGAAACGCTGGGCGTCGGCGTCTTTGTCCGCGATCAACCAGGCCCCGCCGGTGCCATGCAGGCTGACGGCGGTGCCGGCCTGCTGGGCGATGCTGCCCAACTGGCTGACCGCATGCCCCGAACCCCGGGCCACCGCGAGGGACAGACGACGGTCGGCAAACATCGCCCAGCCAGCGGCATGGTTGACGCTTTCCACCAGCGACACCGCGCCCGCCGGCAAACCGGCGTCGGCCAGCGCCGGGTTCAGCGCATGGCTGACAATCGCCTGGGCAGTGCCCAAAGCGTCGCTGCCAATGCGCAATACCGCCGTGTTACCGGTGCGCAATACGCCGGCGGCGTCGGCAAACACATTGGGCCGGCCTTCGAAGACGAAGGCGACGATACCCAGCGGCGACACCACTTGCTCGACCTTCCAGCCATCGTGCTCGACGCTGCTGACCACTTGGCCCCGAGTCGGCGGCGCGTCGCGCCAGGCACGAAGGCCGGCGATCATGTCGCGGCGCATGCGTTCATCAGCCAACAGCCGGGTGGTGGAACGGCCACGGGCCTTGGCCCTTTCGATATCGGCCTGGTTGGCGGTCTCGATCAAGGCCCAGGCTTCGGGGCTTTCCAGGCGTTGGGCGAAGCGATCGAAGAACTCGCTGATGGCCTCGTCACTGACCGAGGCCAACGCCGCGAACGCCGCCTCGGCACGCTCGATCGCCACCGACGCCGCCTGCTGGTCGGCCACCGGAATCAGCAACAACGCGCCGCTGACCTGCTCCACCAGCAGGTGGTCACCGGGCTGGAAGCGTGCCGCCAGTTCGGGGCTGACCACGGAGACACGATTACCGGCAAACGGGATGGGCGTGCCAGCGACAAGACGTTCGAGCGCAAGAGACATGAAGCGGTTTCACCGTAGAGTGGGCGGCCGGAAAATGTATAGCAAAACCGCCCGAACGTCATCCGCCAACCGCGCCGCTTCGATCGCGGCGTTGAGCGCCAACAGATTGGACTTGCGAGCGATGTCGCTGATCAAATCGACAATCCGATCAATCTCACTGGCCCGGCCCACCAGATGAGTAATCACCCCTTCCAGCGCCTCCAGCCCAGCGGCCATTACCCGGGGCTGCTCCTGCAAATGACTGACCTGCTCACGGTTATCAATGGCCGCGCGGGGCACGGTTTCCGCGCGCTGGTGATTGAGCTGGAGGCGATGATTGAGCATCCCCACCAGGCCGAGTGTCAGCTCGCCGCGCTTTTGATCTGGCTTTTGATCTGGCTTTTGATCCACCCGCCCCGTCGGAAGGCTGAGCGCAGGCATTCATCCGGGGATTGGCGCGCAGCGCCGTTCGACGCAGTCGAACTCATCGCATGTAGGTGCCAGCGAAGCCAACCGGAGGGCGATGCCCCCGGAGGGATGCCGGAGCGAAGGAACCCCGAGCCTTAGCGAGGGGCCGGACGCCTGGGGCGAGCCTTTTGGTTCCTTTTTGGCGTTTGAAAAAGGGACTCGCCGTAAGGGCGAAACCATAAGCCGCCGTTACCGCAGAAACGGATATGTACACCCTCAAAAAATCCATCGCCTGGAACAAAGCAATCGCGAGCAGGCTCGCTCCCACAATTGGATCTGTTTAAATCCGCCAATGACAGGTCGGCTACCAGGCCGCCTCGCTGGCAAGTCAGATCGCCCCAGTATCCCGCGATCAAGTTTGTATCCCCGTGTGTACAACCTCCCCACCGATACACCGCCCCGCAAAAGCCCCCCACCCGCGACACATCGCAGATACACCCCGGCGTTCAAATGTACCTGTCGATTGGCCAAGCCGATCAAAGCCCGCAACTCACCGGAGTACACACCATGATCAAACTGAACCGTTCTTCCCTGACCCTCGGCCTGATCCTCGCCAGCGGCATGGCCCTGGCCAACGTGGCGTCGGCCTCCACCCCAAGCAACGCCAAAGCCTTCAGCTCCACCGAACTGGCCCAGGGTTACGCCCAAGCCAGCAGCGACTCGGCACCGAAAGAAGCCGAAGGCAAGTGCGGCGAAGGCAAGTGCGGCTCGGCCGGCGAATAAGCGCGGCCTCGGGGCACTGCGGTGCCCCTCACCCTGACAAGACTGGATCGACGGAGCACACCCCATGCAACTCACTCTTTCTCGCGCCACCCAAGCCGTACACCAGGGCCTGGATCGCGCCGGCAGCTGGATCGCCCCCCTGACCCTGCGCGTGTTCATCGCCTGGGAGTTTTTCGAGTCGGGCCTGGAGAAATGGAACGGTGACAACTGGTTCGCCGATATCCAGGACGCCTTCCCCTTCCCGTTCAACCATTTGTCCGCCAACCTCAACTGGGAACTGTCGATGTGGGCAGAACTGATCTGCGCCCTGGCGATCCTGGTCGGGCTCGGCACACGTCTGTCGGCGATCAGCCTGATGGTGGTCACCGTGGTTGCCACCGCCGCCGTTCACTGGCCGGCCGATTGGTCTACATTGAGTGAGCTTGCCCAAGGCTATGCGATCACCAACAAAGGTCATGGCAACTTCAAGCTGCCGCTGATCTACCTCGCAACCCTGTTGCCCTTGCTGCTCTGCGGCCCTGGCAAGCTCAGCCTCGATGCGCTGCTGCAACGGTTGTTCTGGAAGCGCGAAAACCGTTGAGGCGTGCTCGAATCATCTCTTTGTCCTGACGAATGGAGCCACTGCCATGAGCCTTACCCTCTACGGATTCAACGGCAGCACGTACGTGCGCACGGTAAAAATGTTGTTGGCGGAGAAGAAAGCCGATTTCGACCAGGTGCCCGTCAACGTCATGAAGGGCGAACCGCTGATGCCGGAACACTTGGCACGGCACCCGTTCGGCAAAGTGCCGGTGGTCGACCATGACGGCTTTCGCATCATCGAGTCCTCGGCGGTCAACGCCTACCTCAATGAAGTGCTGCCTGGTCCCGATCTGATGCCCGACAACGCCCGGGACCGTGCCCGGGCGCACATGGCGATCAGCATCTATGACTCCTATGGTTACGGCGCGCTGGTGCAGGTGTTCGGTTATCACCTGTTCCCGGATTTCCTCGGTGGCCAGAACGCCGCCAACCACAGCAAAGGCATTGAGGACTCGAAAAAAGTCCTGGGCCATCTGATGAAGATCAAGGGCGACGATCCGTTTATCGCCGGCGACAGCCCGACCCTCGCCGACTTCTACCTGGCGCCGGCCATTGCATATCTGTCGATGACCCCCGATGCCGCCGAACTGTTGAAAGTCCCCGGCCTGGCCGAGTGGTGGGAACGCATCCAGGCGCTGGACAGCTTCAAGTCCACCCCGCCGCAGTAAGCGTCCGCGTGACAAAAAAGGGTTCGTCCAGCGCTGGCTGAACGAACCCTTTTTTATTCCGGCCTGGGCGGTTGCTCGAAACACTCACCGAGGAACTTCATCACCGCCTGCACGCTCGGGGTGTGGCGAATGTCGCTGTGCACCACCAGCCAGATTTCCCGTTCCAGCACTGCGCCGATGGACTTCAGTGCCTGCAAACCATAGTACTGGCCAAGAAACCACGGCAACGCCGCCAACCCCACACCGGCCTGGGCCGCCGCTGCTTGTACGTTGAGATCATTGCTGCGAAATACAATCGGCCGTCCGGCGGCCTGCCCGCGCAGCCACAGTTGCTGAGTGTTTTCCTCCATGCTTTCGTCGTAGGCGATAAACACCTGGTCCGCCACGGCCGTCGCGGCGATGTAAGTCTCGCTGCCGTACAGGGCAAACGGAATTTTGCCGACTTTACGCGCCACCAGGTCTGGCTCTTTTGGCCGCGACAGGCGCACCGCCACGTCCGCCTCGCGCCGGGACAACGAAGCGCTGCTGTGGCTGCCGAGCAGTTGCAGGCTCAGTTGCGGATGGCGCTCGCGCAACACGCCAAGACGTGGCGCGATCAAGGCACAGGCCAGGGCCGGCGGCGCGCTGACCGTGACCTCGCCGGCATAGCCGTCCTGACTGGCCAACGCCGTGCGCTGCACGGTGAACGACTCGACTTCCATGCGCTGGCCCAGTTGGGCGATGCGCTCGCCGTCGGCGGTCAGCACATAGGAACGGGGCCGGCGATCCACCAGTTTGAGTTTCAGCGAACGCTCCAAGGCGCTGATTCGCCGGGCAATGGTCGCGTGATCGACGCCGAGTTTGCGCGCCGCCGCCGACAACGATTGCTCCTCGGCGAACACCGTGAAATAGCGCAAGTCTTCCCAATCGAACATGGCCACCTTCCCGCCCATTGATCCCATCCGCCTAGCTTCGCTCAAACCCGGCGCCTATGCATCCGCCGATACCGACGACGCGCCTTGAGCGCGACGAAACGGCAACAACAGCAAGGCCAGCAACACGTTGATCGCACACAAACCACACATCACCAGCAGGGTCGACAAGGCGCCTTGGGTGTCGATCAGGTAACCGGCGGCCAACGGTGTGAGCGCCTGGGCCATCAAGGTCGGCCGAGCGATACGTCCCAATGCCTTGGCGTAGGCAGCCTGGCCGAAAATCGCCAAGGGCAAGGTGCCGCGCACAATCGAACGAATGCCGCTGCCCGCCCCGTAGATCAGGATGCCGACCACCGCCCAACCCGGGTTGAGCGTGATCAGCGCCAGGCCGAGCAGCACCAGGCCCGCCGACACCGCGTTGGCCCACACCGAGTGCAACTTGCGCGCCAGCACGTCCAGCGCCCGCGCCGCCACTTGGGCCGGGCCGATCAACGCGCCGACGCCGATGGCCGCCGCCAGGGGCAAGCCGCGATCCTGCAACAGCGTGATCAACTGCACCGAGACCACGGTCATGATCACTGAGGCCAAGGTGAAACTGCTGGTGATCAGCCAGAACACCTTGGCGTCCGGCGCCTCGGTCTGGCCAGGGGTCGAAGCCTTTGCCGGCGGCTCAGGCGGAACACCACGGCCCCGTGGCAACGACACCGCGTAGATCGGCCAGATCACCAGCACCAGCAACCCGGCGTAAGCGGCGCAAGCTTCACGCCAGCCCAAGTGCTCGATCAGAAACGCAATCAGCGGCCAGGTGATGGTGGTGCAAAACCCGGAAATCAGCGTGACCTGGGTGATGGAGCCGCGCGCCTCGTTGCCGTACTGCCAACCCAGCGCCGCGTACAAGGCGTCATACAAACCGATGGCCATGCCCGAGCCGATCACCAGCCAACCGAGCAGAAACACCGGCAGTGACGGCGCGCAGGCCAACACCAGCAGACCCGCCGCAATCACCAAGCCGCTGAGCCCCAACATCCCGCGCCCGCCGTGGCGCGCCACCCAGCGGCCCATCAGCGGCGAGAGCAAGGCGCTGACAAAAATCCCCAGGGACAAGGCGCCGTACACCCATTGCCGTGACCAACCGGTGTCCTTGGCCACCGGGTCGGCGAGCACCGCCAGAAGGAAAAACGAGCCGCCCCACACCAGAATCTGGGCGATGCCCAGCAGCGCATTGCTCCACAGGCGTGGGCGGAATTCGAAGGCATTCATGAGGATTCTCCAGAACAAAAAACAGGCCGCCTGCACGGCGGCCTTAAGTCGATCAGCGGAAGATGAACGGGTTATCGACACCCGGCGTCGGGTTGATAAACACGCTTTGGGTTTCCAGGTATTCGTAGATCGCGCGGATGCCGTTCTCGCGACCGATCCCCGAGGCCTTGAAGCCGCCGAACGGCGCCAGGTAGCTGACCAGGCGATAGGCGTTGACCCAGACGCTGCCGGCTTCCAGTTGTTTCGGAATCTCCAGGGCGCGCTTCAGGTCGCGGGTCCAGACACCGGCCGCCAAGCCGTAAGGGCTGTCGTTGGCGATGGCCACCGCTTGTTCGTCGGTGTCGAACTTGATCACCGCCAGCACCGGGCCGAACACTTCTTCCTGGGCGATGCGCATGTCGTTGGTCACGTCGACAAAAATCGTCGGCTCGACAAACAACCCCTGCTCGGTGCCCGGCCGGGTCGAGCGCTTGCCGCCAAGCACGCAACGGGCGCCCTCAGCCTTGGCGACATCGATGTAGTACAGGGTTTTCTCCAACTGCGGCTGGGTCGAGACCGGGCCCATGTTGGTCTCTTCCAGGGTCGGGTCGCCGAGCTTGGCCTGCGCCATGAATGTTACCAGGCGTTCGACGAATTCATCGTGGATGCTCGAGTGCACCAGCAACCGCGAGCCGGACATGCAGCTTTGCCCGGTCGCGGAGAAAATCCCGGTGACCGCGCCTTTGACCGCGTCTTCAATGTTGGCGTCGGCAAACACAATGTTGGCCGACTTGCCGCCCAGTTCCAGCGACACGCGCTTGAAGCTGGCCGCCGCGCTTTGATAGACCGCACGACCGCCGCCTTCGCTGCCGGTGAACGCGACGCGGGCCACCAGCGGATGATTGACCAGTGGCGCGCCGACTTCGGTGCCGAACCCGGTGATCACATTGACCACCCCCGGCGGCACACCGGCTTCTTCACAGAGCTTGGCGAAGAACACCGTGGACGCCGAGGAAAACTCCGATGGCTTAACCACCACGGTATTGCCGGCGGCCAGGGCCGGGGCGATTTTCCATACCGCCAGCAGCAGCGGCGAGTTCCACGGGGCGATGGTCGCGACCACACCCAACGGCTGGAAAGTGGTGTAGTGGAAGATCCCGGCCTTGTCGAATGGCGTCACGTCGCCCTGCACCTTGTCGGCCAGGCCGCCGTAGTAATAGAACCACTGCGGCAGGTATTCCATCTGCTTGTGCATCTCGGCTTTGAGCTTGCCGTTGTCCTGGACTTCGAGGTCCGCCAGTTCTTCGGCGTGGGCGGCAATCGCGTCGCCGATCTTGTGCAGCACTTGCCCGCGCTGGGAGGCGGTCATGGTGGCCCAAGGGCCGGTCTTGAACGCCTGGTGCGCCGCTTTGACCGCCGCGTCGACGTCTTCGGCGGTGCCCCGGGGCAAGGTCGCCCAGTTTTCGCCGGTGTAAGGGTTCTGGCTGTCGAAGGTGGCGCCGTTGTGGGCATCAACCCATTGATCGCCGATCCGCATCTGGAACTGTTGCATGGTGGTGACTCCGATTGAGTGAGGTTTGAAGCCATCCTGGGCAGCCCGCGCCTTGGGATAAATCCCTCAAAGACGCGGGGCTTTTCCGCATACATTTACAAGCGCTGCCGGTCAGTTTTGCTCGGCGCAAGCCTCGGCCATTTTTGCGTAGCTCAGGCGCTTCACTTCGCCGTTGGAAGTGCGGTAAGTCATCTGCGCATCCACCACTTGACAAGTCGCCGGGTTAGGGGCGTCGATGGCGATCACCTGCGCCACATCCAAGTGCATGCCGTAGTGATAGGACTCAGGGGCATCGACGTGATCGGCGGCGTGCAGCGGGTTGCTCAAGGCAATCAATGCGAGGGCGGGAACGCTAAACAGCAGACGAATGTTCATGGGTAAGTCTCCGAAAACAGTCACAAGGGTGACCCGCCTCAACCTCGGTGTCGGCGGGTGTTGTGGCTATTCTGGAGAAGAGAGGGTTTAGGGAAAATTCCCCAAGGGTGCAGGGTTTATGTGCGTTTTTTCACAAGCATTTTGGGGCAGATAGCTTCGGCGTGTGAGAGACCGCTTTCGCGAGCAGGCTCGCTCCTACAGGGGATCGGTGTCAGAACTATTGCTCCGGCGCTACCACGCGGAAGCGAATATTGATGTCGTTGGAGACCACCGCATCACCGGCCCATTCGCCCTCGCCGATCTTGAAGTCGCCACGCTTGAGGACAAACTCGCCATCGAAAATGCCGATGCCGTTGTCGGGTTTCAGGAGGATGGTCGCGCTGACATTGCGGCTGATGCCCTTGAGCGTGAGCTGGCCAGTCACCTCGTAGCGGCGGTTGCCCAATGGGGTGATGCGACTGGAGATAAAGGTCGCCACCGGGTACGTCGCGGTATCGAACCAACTGGGCCGTTGCAATTCATCGTTGGCGTCAGGGCTGCCGGCGTCGATGCTCGCGAGTTGGATGGTCAGTTCGGCGTGGGCCGCCTCGGGCTTGTCTGGGTCGAAGTCGAGGGTGGCGGCGAACTGGCTGAAGGTGCCGTACACCCGATTGCCCATTTGCTGGTAGGTAAAGGAGATGGTGCTGGCGGTCTCGTTGACCTGTTTGTATTCAACCGCGCCAGCGCTGCCGAAACCCGCCAGCCACAGCACAACCGCTGCTGCACAACTCGCTACCCATCGATGCATAAGACTCTCCGCTCCAGGCGCGGGCTATTTTGCCGCGCCGTCATGGGGCTTGTAGAACAGGAATTTCCCGGTCTCGGTGGTCTTGATGTATTCCTTGGCCCAGTCGGGCTTGACGTTACGGTCGTGGAAATACATCGCGCCGTGAGTGCGGTCCTTGAGTTGTTTGTTCAACGCCTTGCCGGCAACATCCTTGGCGATCGCATAGCGATCATCTTCCTGGACCTGATCCGAACGGCCGTCGCACCACCAGGAAAACTGGCAGGCCTTCTTCTCCGAACCTTGCTTGACCACGCCGCACACGGTTTCCGGAAAACCGTCATGACCCAGGCGATTCATCACCACGCTGGCCACCGCCTCCATGTCCGCATCGGTGGCGCCCTTGGCTTCCCAATAGATGGTGCGGGCCAGGCAGGTGATCGGATCGTCGACCGGGGATTGACCGGCGGGGTCGACCGCTTGCACTTCGGTTTTGGTGATCGGCTCGGCCTTGGCTGGCAGCGCCTCGCCCTCCTTCACCGCCGCCGCTTTCTGTTCCAGCACCTCGGCTTTTTCCTCGGCGACCTGGGCGGCCTGCGGGTCCTTGGGTGGGTCTTTGGGGGGATCGGCGGCAAACGCCTGACCCTGAACAACAACGAGAACAAAGCAAGCTGCTATCCACTGACGCCGCATGGTTGAACCTTCTGATTGGCCCTTAGTGCTACACACTATAGACGGCAAATCATTTCATCCAACAGGCAACTTCAAGCATGATGGGCGCAGTCCGCTCAAGGGAGAACTCCATGCGCTTCAAACCATTCGCCGTGCGCCTCGCCACGTTGTCGCTGGGACTGTCATTCGCCGCCAGCGCCCTGGCCAGCGATGAGTCGCAGTTGATTGATTCGATCAACGCCTTCCGCAGCCTGGGCCAGCGGTGCGGCAACGAAGTGTCAATGGAATTGCCGCCGCTGAACACCGATCCACGGCTGCACCTGCCGGCCAGTGGCGCGGTGGATTTGCAGCAGGCGATGGCGCGGGCGAGCTACCCGATGGCCAACGTGCAGGCAATCAGCCTGTCCGGACCCCGGGACGCCGCGTCGGCGTTCACCGCCGTGCAGGAAAGCTTCTGCCAAGTGGTGCTGAACCCGAAATTCGTCGACGTCGGCGTCAGCCGCACTGACCGCGATTGGCGCATCGTCCTGGCCCGGCCCCTCACCGCACGCCTGGGCGACTCCGCCGCCGAAGGGCAAAAACTGCTGGCAACCATCAACAGCGCCCGCGCCCAGCCGCACCAGTGCGGCACCCAGGCCTTCGCCGCCGCAGCGCCCCTGGCCTGGAGCGCCACCCTGGCCGGCGTCGCCGACAGCCATACGCGAAACATGGCCAACAGCAACTTCTTCGACCACAAGGACCGCGACGGCCACACCCCGGGCGACCGCGCCGAACTGGCCGGCTATATCTACACGCAAATCGGCGAAAACATCGCCGCCGGCCAGGACAGCGTGCGCAAAGTGGTCGACGGCTGGCTCGCCAGCCCCGGCCATTGTGCCAACCTGATGAACCCACAGTTCCGCGAGATCGGGGCCGCGTACGCGGTAGACCCGAAGAGCGATGCGGGAATTTACTGGACGGCGTTGTTTGGGGCGCAGTGAAGCGGTATGACGAGCAAGCGGCTCATTGCGTCGCGTGCTTCGTTTCCTCCACCACCACCGGCGCAATGTTGGCGGGAATCTGCTGATCCTTGGCACGGCTAATCTGCGGTTTGACCGCCAGGTCGAGCTCTTCCTTGGAAATAAGGCCGTTTTCAAACTTATTGAGCATCGCGGCGATTTTCTTGAACTCTTCCTCTGTGCCCGCGAACGCGATCTTGTGTGCGCCCGGGTAATAATCACCGACCGCCATGCCGTAGCCGACTACTTGGCAGTTGGCGTACTTGATGGTCACCATCAATTCCTTGAACTGCAGGGCGAACGATTTTTTCTGCCCCAAGGCGATACCGGAATGGCAGGCGTAGATTTTGATCGTGCCGGCAAACGCCAGCGGTAGTCTCAACCCGAGAACCAGCAGTCTGGCCAATTCAACCACTGACAGCGTTACCTTACCCTGGCTGTCAGCCGCGATCACGTCCGAGCCCGGAGCGCAGTGACCGTGGATGTACAGCTGATCCTCACCGCTGACCAACGTGCTGAATTGCTCCTTGAGTTTTACCAGCGTGCGCTCGCTCAGATCATAGAACTCATATTGGGAGATGTCTATCTTCTCCATCTCGCCACTTTGCGGATTGAGCCGTTCCAGCCGGCCCGATTCGGGATGACGAAGGCTATTGATCTTTATCGCGCGAGCGTCCCTCCAGTTTTTCTTGGCAAAGGTGAACTCGGCGGAAGATTTCGCGAAGGGGAACAACACGATGCGTTTGCCCATGACTGAGTCCTTTCAACGGGTCTGACAGAGCCCTGATCCTTGTTGACGCCGTCGCTCGTCAAGCTGCCTTGAGGGGGCGGCGCACATCTGCCCTTTAGGTATAGATCAACGCACGGCACACGCTTTGGATTTGATGGATAAAGGACTACAGCGCAGCGGCCATCGCCGAGACCAGCACACTGTCCCGCCCATAGATATCCGGCGCGTACATCACCTGGCCCTTGCTGTCGGCTTGCGCCGTCCAATAGGTCATCAGGATCGGCATCGGCTTGGTCAGGCGATATTCGTGGGTCAGCTTGGTCGCCAGCAGGATATCGGTACGCGCCAGTTCCGCCGGGCTCAGCAGCAGGTCGCGTAGCTGCAAGGCGTGTTCGATGCGCACGCAACCGGAGCTGAAAGCCCGTGGGCCTTTGGCGAACAGCGACTGGCTCGGGGTGTCGTGCAGGTACACCGAATACGGGTTGGGGAAGCGTACGACCATTTGCCCGAGGGGATTTTTCGGCCCCGCGTCCTGGCGCAGCATGATATTGCCGGGGTGTTCCCAATCGATGTCTTCGGTCGCCAGGGGCTGGCCCTCGCGGTCGAGGACCTGCAAGCCGTGACGGCTGAGGAAGGCCGAATCCTTGCGGATTTCCGGCAGTTTGTCTTCCTTCATGATGGTCGGCGGGATGGTCCAGGTCGGGTTCAGCGTCAGGCGGGTGACGTGGGACTTGAGCAACGGCGTTTGCCGCTCGGCCCGTCCGACCTGGGTGCGGGTCTGCCACACGGCCAGGCCGCCCTGGTACACGGTCAATTCGGCGGCGGCGACATTCACCAGCAAACTGGTGGGTTCCAAATCCTGGGCCATCCAGCGAAAGCGTTCGAGGTTGATCCGTAGTTGCTCGCGGCGCATGGCCGGGCTGATGTTGAGCTCGGCCAGAGTGCCCGGCCCGATCACACCGTCCGATTGCAGGGAGTGATTGAGCTGGAAGCTTTTCACCGCACTGACCAGCTCACCGCTGTAGGTAATGCCGAGATCATGGGGGATGTGGCTCAGGTAGCCTTCGTTGACCAAGCGCTTGGCCAGCTCCGGGACGCGTTTGTCGTCGCTGTCCGGGCGCAACAAAGGTCCATCCGCCACCGGTTGCCAATCGGGCAAAGCCTGCAAACGCTGTTGGGCATAGACGTGGCGCAGCGCCTGGTACTGAGCGAGGCTGGGGCGGGCCTGGGCGAAAGCGCCGGGAATGTCCTGCACCCCGGGGCTGGCGATCGCCAACAGATCGGCCTGGCGATCACGCTGCAAGGCTTCGGCGTGCCACAGCGGTTCGAAGCGCGACTGCTGCAAACGACCGTAATGCAGGTCTTGCAAGGCTTGCAGGTAATGCTGGCTGATGTCGATGTCGGCACAGAGTTCATCGCTGGCGACGCTGCTGTCGGTGGGCACGCGATAACGCGCCGGATCGAGGCCATCGTCGGCCAATTGCTGCAATTGCTCCTGCAACGCCGCCGCCCGGCCATCGACGCGCCAGACTTCGGCGTAGTTCTGTTGCAGGTAAAACGCCTGCAACAGCAGTTGCGCCGGTTCGTTGGTACGCGCGGCCACCGCCGGGCAATTGACCGACAATTGCGACAGCGCCAGTTGCAACGGGCTCTCGGGATCGACAGGGACCTCGTCGGCAGTCGCGACCAATGGCACAGCGAGCAGGCAAATGCTCAAGTAAGATGCACACTTTTTGAACAACTGCTTTACTCCAATCCATGGCCGTCTGAAATGGACGGTCAACCTCTGCAGCCGGTACGGCCAGTCATCAGCCCAACGCAAAACGGGTCTGTCGGGGTAACCACAGGGAGTCGAGAAGCAACGTTACCGTGGAGACGCTCTACCTATGCTCAACTTCCTGCGCCGACTCTGTCTGGCGGCTGCCACCCTTGGCGCTCTATCCAGCCCGGCGTTCGCCGCCGGCACTAACAATCCTATTCTCTTCAACAGCCTCTCCCACGCCGCGCCGGAACTCAATCCCCAAGCGCTAAAAAGTGCCCTGAGCGCCATGCAATGCGCGGTCAACAGTGGCGCCAGACCCGCCAAGCACTTGGCTGTCATCGACTATTCCCAACCCTCCACCGCACGTCGGCTGTGGATCTTCGACCTGCGTAAAAAGTCCCTGGTGCTGCGCGACCTGGTGGCCCATGGGCAGAAATCCGGGGAAAACTTCGCCACCGAGTTCTCCAACACCATGGGCAGCTTCCAATCCAGCCTCGGCCTGTTCCGCACCCAAGAGAGTTACGAAGGCAGCCACGGTTACTCGTTGCGCATGGACGGCCTGGAGCCGGGCTTCAACGACCGGGCCCGGGACCGCGACATCGTCATCCACGCCGCCGACTATGTGAACCCATTATGGAGCGAACGCCAGGGGCGCATCGGCCGCAGCCTGGGCTGCCCTGCCGTACGACCGCAAGTCGCCCGTAAAGTCATCGACAAGCTCAAGGACGGGCAGTTCATGTTTTCGTGGTACCCGGATCAACGCTGGCTGAAATCCTCGCCGTACCTCAACTGCCAACCGCGCCAAGTGGCGAGCATCGTCAACGCCAGCAACGGCTGAGCCGCGCAACACAGCACACCGGCTCAATCATTGCCCGTCAGACTGCGTGATCCTGCTGCCACTTGATCAGAGTGGCAGCAGCGATGACGGGCTCATGAATACCTTGTTCACCACACCGGCCATGGCCTTGGCCGGACTTGCCCTGGCCGCCAGTACCGGGGCGACCGCGGCCGGTTTCGTCGAGGACTCGACCCTCGACGTGCTCAGCCGCAATTTCTATCTCAACAGCGACTACCGCACCCCCTCCCCCTCAGGCAAAAGCTACAAGCAGGAATGGGCGCAGGGGTTTATCAGCTCGTTCAGCTCCGGGTTCACCCCAGGCACCGTTGGCATTGGCGTCGACGCTCATGCTTTTCTCGGACTGAAACTGGATGGCGGCAAGGGCCATTCCGGCACCGGGTTGTTGCCGCTGGACGACGATGGCCGCGCCGAGGACAACTATTCCAGTGCCGGCGCGGCGCTGAAAATCCGCACCTCACGCACCACGTTGGCTTTCGGCGAAATGCTGGTGGAAACCCCGGTGTTCGACACCGCCGACAAACGCCTGCAACCGGAATACGCTACGGGGTTTCTGCTCGACAGTCGCGAGATGGACGGCATCAACCTGGTGGCCGGGCGCTTCACCGCCTTCAAGAATCAGGACAACTCTTCGGGCAAGGCTGACTTTTCCGGGTATGGCGCCACCACCCGTGGGCAGTCCATGAGCCTGGTCGGCGCCGATCTCTTTACCGACAGCCTGGTGGGCGGCGCGCTGTACGCCTCGGAGTTGAGCGACACCTGGCGCCAGTACTACGGCAATCTGCATTACAAGCAGTCCGGGGTGTTACTCGACGCCAACCTCTACCAAACGCGGGACCAGGGCCAGGCGCTGGCCGGGGCCATCGACAACACGGCGTATAGCTTGTCGGGAAAATACAGCGTCGCCGGCCATGGTTTTACCTTGGCTTATCAGCAGATCAATGGCGACACGCCGTTCGATTTTGTCGGCGGCGATTCGATCTACCTCGCCAACTCGATCAAATACGCCGACTTCAATGGCGCTCATGAGCGTTCCTGGCAGGCGCGATATGACTTGGATCTCGGGGTGTTCGGGGTGCCGGGCCTGAAGTTCATGACCCGCTATGTGACGGGACGCAACATCGACGGCAGCCATGCGCCTAAGGGCGGCGCGTACAACCCGTTTGATGCGGACGCGGGTGAGTATGTGCCGCAGCAAGGGGATGGCGGCAAGCATTGGGAGCGGGATATCGATCTGCATTACACCGTGCAGTCGGGGGCGGCCAAGGATTTGTCGGTGCAGGTATCGCACGTATCCCATCGCGGCAACACGGCGCAGGCTGGGGATGACATTGATCGGGTGTATGTGGTGGTGGAATATCCGTTGAACTTCAAGCACCTCTAGCCCGTGAGCGACACAAAACAATGTAGGAGCGAGCCTGCTCGCGAAGAGGCCCTCACCCGCAACATTTCTGCTGATCGGTGACACCGCTTTCGCGAGCAGGCTCGCTCCCACAAGGGTATGGGTAGACGGTCAGTTCTTGGCCAACCGCCCCGCGCTGTTGTCCCAGCCACCGCCGAGGGCTTTGTAGATGGCGACGATGCCCCGGTACTGCTCGATCTCACCCAACGCCTGGGCGTCTTCGGCGTTGAGCCGTTCGCGCTGGGCGTCGAGCAGGATCAGGTAGTCGACGGTGCCTTCCTTGTACTGGATCGCGGCCAAGTCAGCAGCGCTGCGGCTGGATTCGCTTTGCTTGATCAGCGAGAGCAAGCGCTGTTGGCGTTTGCTGTAGTCGCTGAAGGCGTTTTCCGACTCTTCCAGGGCCAGCAACACCTGCTGCTCGTAGGTGGCCAAGGCCCCTTCCGCTTCGGCGTTCGCCCCGCGAATCCGCGCCCGGACGCTGCCCAGGTCAAACGCTGCCCAGGTAATGCTCGGCCCCAAGCCCCAGGCACGGGCGGCGCTGGAACCGATCTGCGAACCCCGTCCGGCGGTAAAGCCGAGGAAGCCGCTGAGACTGACCCGTGGAAACAGGTCCGCCGTGGCCACGCCGACATCCGCTGTGGCCGACGCCAGTCTGCGCTCCGCCGCGAGAATGTCCGGACGCCGACGCAACAGCTCCGCCGGATCACCCACCGGCAAGGCCTTGGCGATGGCTGGCAAATCCGCAGGCTTCAGGGACACGCTCAACTGATCCGGACGCTCGCCCAGCAGCGTGGCGATGCGGTTTTTCTGCCGCACCTGCTCCGCTTGCAGTTGCGGCACCGTGGCCTCAACCGCCGCCAGTCGCGCATCGGCGCGCACCACGTCCAGCTCATTGCCGAGACCTTCGTCGCGCAGACTGACGGTAACGCCACGGGAATCCGACTGATTCTTCAGGTTGGCGAGGGCGATCCGCTCACGCAACTGCGCGCCCCGGTATTGCCCGTAGGCGTCCACCAACTCGGCAATCATGGTCACCCGCAATTGATAGAGGTCCGCTGCGGCCGCGTCTTGCTGGGCGTCGCTCGACTCCAATTGGCGCTGGATGCGCCCGAACAAATCCACTTCCCAGGCCATGTCCAGGCCCAAGTCGTAACGCTCGATGTTGACCCGGCGCTCGGTCTGGCCGGGTACCTGGGATTTGCCGAGCTGGCTGCTGACGCCGCTGGTGACCACCGGCAAATTGTCATTGCTGATGTCATCGCGAATCGCCCGGGCGGCTTTCCAGCGGGCGAAGGCCACGCGCAGATCGCGGTTGCCTTCCAGGGACTTGCTGACCAGCTCGTTCAGGGTCGGGTCATCGAACTGCTGCCACCACACCGTTTCAAAACGCGATTGATCGTAGTTGGCGGCCTGCGCGTTGACGATGTGGGCCGGCGCGGTGTCCGGGGTCTTAAAGTCCGGGCCCACGGTGCAGGCGGCCAGCGCAGCCACCAGCAGGCTCGGTAAAAACAGCTTGAAAGCGTTCATTAATGAGCCTCCGAGTGCAGCGAATGAGCGTGGGTATGGGCCGCTTTACGAGCGTTCTTGCGCTCGATGTAGCGACGGATCAGGACGAAGAACACCGGCGTCAGCAACAGACCGAAGAAGGTCACCCCGAGCATCCCGGAGAACACCGCGACACCCATGGCCCGGCGCATTTCCGAACCGGCACCGGTGGAGGTCACCAGCGGGATCACGCCCATGATGAAGGCGAACGAGGTCATCAGGATCGGCCGCAGACGCATCCGGCAAGCTTCGAGTACCGCGTCCAGCGGCGACAGGCCTTGGTCCTGTTTGTCCTTGGCGAACTCAACGATCAGGATCGCGTTTTTGCACGCCAGGCCCACCAGTACGATCAAGCCAATCTGGGTGAAGATGTTGTTGTCGCCCTTGGAAATGATCACCCCGGCAATCGCCGACAGCAGGGTCATCGGCACGATGAGGATCACCGCCAGCGGCAGGCTCCAGCTTTCGTACAACGCCGCCAGGACCAGGAACGCCAACAGTACGCAGAGCGGGAACACCAGCAACGCGGTGTCACCGGACAAGATCTGCTGGAAGGTCAGGTCAGTCCACTCGTACGTCATGCCGTTGGGCAGTTCTTCCTTGAGCAGTTTTTCAATCGCCGCCTGGGCCTGGCCAGAGCTGTAGCCCGGTGCCGCGCCGCCGTTGATTTCCGCCGTGATAAAGCCGTTGTAGTGCATCACCCGATCCGGGCCGGAGGTGGGCGTAACCTTGACGAAGGTCGCCAGCGGAATCATCTCGCCCCGGTCATTGCGAACCTTCAACTGGCCGATCTGCTCAGGCTCCTGGCGGAACTGTTGTTCAGCCTGGACGTTGACCTGATAGGTGCGGCCGAACCGGTTGAAGTCGTTGGCGTACAGCGAACCGAGGTAGACCTGCAGGGTGTCGAAAATGTCGCTGATCGCCACGCCGTGGGTCTTGGCTTTCTCGCGGTCGATGTTGGCTTCGACCTGCGGCACGTTGACCGTGTAGCTGGTGAACAAGTTGGCCAGTTCTGGCACCGAACGGCTCTTGGTGATGATGTTCATGGTTTCTTTGTACAGCTCGTCATAGCCCAGGTTGCCCCGGTCCTCGATCTGCAAACGGAAACCACCGATGGTGCCCAAACCTTGTACCGGCGGCGGCGGGAACACCGCGATGTAAGCGTCCTGGATGCTGCCGAACTTGGCGTTGAGCGAAGCGGAAATCCCCATCGCCGACAGGCTTGGGTCGGTGCGTTCTTCGAAGTTGCTCAGGCCGATAAAGGCGATACCGGCGTTCGGACTGTTGGTGAAGCCGTTGATCGACAGGCCCGGGAACGCCACGGCGCTGTCGAAGCCCGGTTCGTTCATGGCGATGGTGCTCATGCGCCGGATCACGTTTTCCGTGCGATCCAGGCTGGCGGCATCGGGCAATTGGGCGAAGGTCACCAGGTACTTTTTGTCCTGGGTCGGCACAAAACCAGTAGGTGTGGTGCTGAAGCCCATGTAGGTCATGGCGATCAGGCCGGCGTAAATCAGCAACGCCACGCTGCTGCCGCGAATGACCTTGGCCACCGCCACCACATAACCGTGGCTGGCCTTCTCGAAGAAGCGGTTGAACGGTTTGAACAACCAGCCGCCGAGCAAGCGATCCAGCACTCGGGAGAAACGATCCTTCGGCGCGCCATGGGCCTTGAGCAACACGGCAGCCAGGGCCGGCGATAAGGTCAGGGAGTTGAAGGCCGAGATCACCGTCGAGATGGCAATGGTCAAGGCGAACTGCTTATAGAACTGCCCGGTGAGCCCAGAAATAAACGCTGCCGGGACGAACACCGCACAGAGCACCAGCGCCGTGGCGATGATCGGCCCGGTCACTTCACCCATGGCTTTTTTGGTCGCCTCGATCGGCTCCAACCCGCCTTCGATGTTCCGTTCAACGTTCTCCACCACCACGATCGCATCGTCGACCACGATGCCGATCGCCAACACCAGGCCAAACAGTGACAAGGCGTTGAGCGAGAACCCCAGCAAATGCATCACGGCAAAGGTACCGATCAACGACACCGGCACCGCCACCAAAGGAATGATCGAGGCGCGCCAGGTTTGCAGGAACAGGATCACCACCAGCACCACGAGAATCAGCGCTTCGAACAGGGTGTGGACCACCGCTTCAATCGAACTGCGGACGAAGATGGTCGGGTCGTAGACGATCTCGAAATCCATGCCTTCCGGGAAGTTTTTCTTCAGCTCGGCCATCTTCGCCCGCACCTGGTTAGAGATGTCGATGGCGTTGGAACCGGGACGCTGGAAGATCGGCATCGCCACCGCTTCCTGGTTGTTGAGCAAGGCACGCAAGGCGTACTGGTTGGAGCCGAGTTCGACCCGGGCGATGTCCTTCAGGCGAGTGATTTCGCCGTTGGCACCGCTGCGGATGATCACGTTTTCAAACTCTTCTTCCGTCACCAACCGCCCCTGGGAGTTGATCGACATCTGGAAGCTGGTGGCATTCGGTGCCGGTGGCGCGCCCAGTTGGCCGGCGGCGACCTGACGGTTCTGCTCGCGCACCGCGTTGACCACATCGGTCGCGGTCAAATTGCGCGACGAGGTTTTTTCCGGGTCGAGCCAGATGCGCAGCGAGTAGTCGCCCATGCCGAACAGCTGCACGTCGCCGATACCGTTGAGCCGCGCCAGTTCATCCTTGACGTTGAGGATCGCGTAGTTCGACAGGTAGAGCATGTCGTAGCGCTTGTCCGGCGACACCAAATGCACCAGCAGCGTCAGTTCCGGCGAGGCCTTGTCGACGGTGATACCGATGCGCGTCACTTCTTCCGGCAGCTTCGGTTCGGTGCGGGTCACGCGGTTCTGCACCTGGACCTGGGCGTTATCGAGATCGGTGCCAAGAGCGAAGGTCACGGTCAATGTCAGGCGACCGTCGGCGGTGGACTGCGAGGACATGTACAGCATGTTCTCGACCCCGGTGATGGCCTGCTCCAATGGCGCGGCCACGGTTTCGCCGATGACCTTGGGGTTGGCGCCGGGGTAGTTGGCGTGCACCACCACGGTCGGTGGCACCACTTCCGGGTACTCGCTGATCGGCAACTGGAACAGCGAGATGATGCCGGCGATCAGGATCAGCAGCGACAGTACCGCTGCGAAGATCGGCCGCGTAATAAAGAACTGAGAAAACTTCATGGTCCGAGCCCCTTATCCGCGTGGCGCAACGACCGGGCTCGCAGTCACCACGGCGGGTGCTTTGAGAACGGGCTGATTGCTGGCTTCGATCGCCTGACGTTGCTGATTCAGGATCGCGACGACTTCCGGGCTGGCCATCGGCGCATCGGTCGGCGCGACCACGGCGCCGGGACGCACACGTTGCAGGCCGTTGATGACGATGCGGTCTTCTTTATTCAAACCGCTGCGCACAATGCGCAAGCCTTCGAGCTTCGGCCCGAGGTCGACGCTGCGGTAAATGGCTTTGTTGTCCTTGTCGATCACCAGCACGAATTTCTTGCCGAGGTCGGTGCCGACCGCTTCGTCCTTGATCAACAGGCCGGCGTATGCGGCGCTGCCCACCAGTTTCAAGCGAGCGTAAAGGCCCGGGGTGTATTCGCCCTTGCTGTTGTCGAACACCGCGCGGCCACGGATGGTGCCGGTCTTCGGGTTGACCTGGTTGTCGACGAAGTTCATCACGCCCTGGTGCGCGTTGCCGTCCTCATTGGACAGGCCCATGTACACCGGGGTGGTGGCGCCGCGTTGGCCCTGGCGGGCGAGTTGGCTGTACTTAAGGAACACGCGTTCGTCGGCGTCGAAGTAGGCGTAGACCTTGTCGGTGGAGACCACGCTGGTCAGCGCACTGACGTCGGCGGTGACGATGTTGCCGGCGGTGATTTCCGCACGGCTGACCCGGCCACTGATCGGCGCGGTGACGCGGGTGAAACTCAGGTTCAATTTCGCCAGATCAAGCTGCGCCTGGATCGCATCGACCCCGGCCTTGGCTTCCTGGGCGGTGGTGGCGCGGTTGTCGGCCAGCTCGGCGGAGATCGCATTGCTGCTCAACAGACGCTGGCCGCGCTGAGCTTCATTGCCGGTGCGGACCAGCGTGGCGCGGGCCTGTTGCAGTTGCGCTTCGATGCGATGCACTTCGTGTTCGAACGGACGTGGGTCGATCTGGAACAGCAAATCGCCCTTCTTCACCAGCGCGCCATCAGTGAAGGCTACGCGATCAATCTGCCCCGAGACCCGTGGGCGGACCTCAACGGTTTCCGGTGCTTCCAGACGCGCGGTGACTTCATCCCATTCAGTGATGGGTTGCTCGATCACCTTCGCGACAGTCACGGGCGGTGCCCCAGGCGCTTGCGCGGCATCTTGTGCGTGGCCACAGGCGGTGAGCACCGCGAGGGCCAATGCGGCGAGTGGGAAACGTAAAGGTTTGAGTGACTGTTCCATGGGCTGTATCCGCCAGACGGGTTAGGGGGTTGCCGGATTCTCGACCTCGCGCGAAGTGGCGACGAATTGAACCGAGTGAAGTTCGCTATCAACAATAATGATAGCCGTAATGAATAAGCTCAAAAAAAAAGGCGAAACCGCTCAAGCCTGCAGGTTTGCCGGCAGCGATTCAGCGAAACACAGCTGTAATTGCGTGCGTAACCAGGCCTCGGCCGGGTCCATTTCCTGCTCGCCGCGCCAGGCCAGGCTCAGCTCGAAAGGCTCCAGCTCCAGCGGCAGCGGCTCAACCCGTACGCCACCGCGCTCGGTGAACAGCGGCGCGGTGTAATCCGGCACCGCCACCAGCAAATCCGTGCCTTCGAGCAACGCGGCCAAGCCGCTGAATTGCGACACCGTCAGCGCCACATGCCGCTGGCGTTGCAGCTTGCCCAGCGCCACATCGATAAAGCCGACCACCCCGCCGCCGAACGACACCAGCGCATGGGGCCGCTCGCAGAACGCTTCCAGGCTCACCGGCCCGACCTTCAAATCCGCCCGCAGCAACACAGTGCCGCAGTGACGAATCACCTGTCGCGACAGGCCGGGCGGCAGCTCGCGGACGTAGCCGACCCCGGCGGAAATCTCCCCGGACTGCAACAGCTTGGGCATCTCAAGGAAATTAGTCCGCCGCACGATCAGCACCACGCCCGGCGCTACCGCGCGCAGATGCTTGACCAGTTTCGGCAGCAGGGCGAATTCGATGTCATCATTCAGGCCGATCTTGAACACGGCTTTGCTGGTCAGCGGATCGAAGCGATCCGGCGCTTCCACCGCGGTGCACACCGAGTCCAGCGCTGGCCCAAGGGTGCGGGCGATCTCAAAAGCACGCGGTGTGGGTTGCATTTTGCGGCCCAGGCGTTCAAACAGAGGGTCGTTGAACAACGCACGCAAGCGCAGCAGCGAGGCACTGACCGCCGGCTGGCCCACGGACAGTTTCTCTGCGGCGCGCGTGAGGTTACGCTCCTGGATGAGCGTCTCGAACACCACCAACAGATTCAGATCGATATGCCGCAGATCATTACGTTTCATGGTTCAAGTCACCGTACCGTACGTCCGAAGTGATGGCGCGAACTTTATATGATGACCATAATTATTGCCAGCACCTCAGCGACGACTGGCTGACAATCGGCCAAAGCGACTACTGGAGCACCACATGAAAGTCACCCGGGACAAAGCGGCCGCCAACAAAGAGGCCATCCTCAGCGCCGCCGCCCGCCTCTACCGCGAAAAAGGCATCGACGGCATCGGCATCGGCGAACTCTCGCGCTCCGTGGGCCTGACCCACGGCGGCTTCTACGGCCAATTCCCCGGCGGCAAAGAACAACTCGCCGCCGAAGCCGTAACGCGCACCTTCGAATCCAACATCGCCGACTGGCGCGCCGCCAAATCCATACCCGCCCTGGTGAAGAACTACCTGACGCAAAAACACGTCGACAGCTGGGCCGAAGGCTGCCCCATCCCCGCCCTCGGCGCCGACGTCGCCCGCAACGGCGGCACCGTCAGCACCTCCTTCACCAAAGGCGTGGAAGACCTGATCGACATCCTCGTCCCGCTGATCGACAGCGGAACCGAGGAAGAGAAATACCAGGAGTCGTTGCGGCTGCTGTCGTCGATTGCCGGGGCAATGCTGATCGCCCGGGCGACGGATGATCGCGAGTTAGCGAAGCGGATTTTAGAGGCGGTGGTCAGTGGCTGGACGCCTAAGCCCGCTGCGGGCCGCAAATTCGGCTTGAGAATTCCACGCTCGCAATGGCCGGTGGCAACTAAAACCTGAATTCCACGGGTGACCTCAGAGCACCGCATCCCGCCCAAACACCTCGGTCAGCTCCCTCTCCCTTCTCCCCCTTGGGGAGAAGGCTGGGGTGAGGGGTCGATTCCAAAAAAACTACAAAACCCAAGCAAACCACTCCCCCAACCCAAAATTTAATGAACCCAAAGCCCCCTGACTCACCTAACCAAAAGACCATTGGGAGGTGACTCATGCAAATTGAAACAATCTGGATCGTCCTCGCGGCCATTCTGGTGCTAATCGAACTCTGGGCCATCAACCGAGTGCGCAAAGCCGAAGGCAAATCGAGCAACAAACTGGTATGGATGGTCGTCATCGTCTTCGTGCCACTGATCGGCCTGATCCTCTGGGCCGTCGCCGGACCCAAACACACCGCGCAGAAGCCGAGTCACACCGAGGCCAGAAGCTGAGCCCATTACAGCCCCAGCCTTGATGACAAACGAAAAAGCAAAGCCCCGAAGATTCGGGGCTTTGTTGTTTTTGCTCGCGACTGAATGACCCTAAGGTAATTTCGTTTCAATAGAGCCCGGCTGACAGCGAGCTTTCATTGGCCATTAACGTTAATGAATCCGTCGGCCCGGCTTCCAAACGAAATGGCTAAACACCGCTACAGCACAGGCGAACGTGACAAATAGGATCAGCGCAGCAACCCAACTCGGAAGGTCCTGCAATACGGGAATATGTTCAGTCTGCGGTGCTAGAACCACAGTGCCTATGCTGGCGCCCACGAAAACAGCGATACGTGACGCCCGTGCGCTGGTGTAGTGGCTATTCAACGAATCATTGGCCATTGTTGTACGCAGTTTAGGCGCTAAGAAAATCAATCCATAGAGACTAAAAAGCACAAAACTGAAAGCCAAGACGACTTTAAAATAATAATCCCCCAAAGTAGCTATCTGGTTAATTCCCGACGTTAATATAACGGCATAAAAAGCCGAGCAGGCGAAAACCATTGGCCACGCCCATAGATAAAAACGAATCGCTTTGAAGCTCATCAGATCCAACCCAAAATAAATATATCCCTTATTTATTTAGCCTCTCTCTAACAAGAGGCGCCTCTCACCGACGGTTTATTTAGAAATTCGCCGGCGTATTAGCACTAATAATCTCCGCCTCATCCGCCCCAATATTGCGAAACCGATGCGGCAGCGTGGTCGGGAAGTAGTACCCATCCCCCGCGTTCAACACACTGATCTGCCCATCCACGGTCAACTCAACCGTCCCACGTGTCACCAACCCACACTCCTCGCCCTCAGCATGCACGATCGGTTCTTCGCCGGAACTGGCGCCGGGGGCGTATTGCTCGCGGAGCAGGCGCATTTGGCGGCTGGGGACGGAGGCGCCGATGAGGAGCAGGCGCAGGCCGTGGCGGCCGAGGTCGGGTTGTTCGTTGGCGCGGAAGACGTATTGGTGTTCGCGTGGCGGTTGGTCGAAGGTGAAGAAGTCGGCGAGGGACATGGGGATGCCTTCGAGCAGTTTCTTCAGGGAGCTGACGGAGGGACTGACGCGATTCTGTTCGATCAGGGAGATGGTGGCGTTGGTGACGCCGCTACGCCGGGCCAGCTCGCGCTGGGAGAGTTTGTAGCTTTCGCGTACTAATTTGAGTCGTGAGCCCGTGTCCATGACAGCCTTATGTGTGGATGACTTAAGGGTTATGGGGGTGGATGGCGGGCGACTTGGTGGTCGCGAAAAGAGGCCGCTTCCCTGTCCCAGAAACGTGAAAGGCGGGTATTAAATCACGTTTGTTCGTGTTGCTCAGCAGGTTAGATCGGTGGTGTGTCAGATGGTTTAGATTTTGACGGGAGGACCGCTTTCGCGAGCAGGCTCGCTCCCACAGGGTTTTGTGGGGGTTGCTGAATGCGTGGTTGGCTTGAGGCCGCCATCGCGGGCAAGTCCGCTCCCACAGGTATCGTGGTTGTGGGAGCGGTTGGGTTTAGACGCCGAAGCGGTCGCGCAGGGCGTAGTAGGCGGCGCCCATGGCGGTGAGGGGCGCCTGGAAGGTGCGGCCGCCGAGCATGGGCAGGTGCGGCAGGCTGGCAAAGGCGTTAAAGCGTTCGGCGTCGCCGCGGATCATTTCCGAGATGAGCTTGCCGGCGAGGTGCGAACAGGTCACGCCGTGGCCGCTGTAGCCTTGCATGTAGTAGGCGTTTTTCTCGATGCGGCCGAATTGCGGCATACGCGACATGGTCAGCAGGAAGTTGCCGGTCCAGCGGTAGTCGATTTTCACGTCTTTGAGTTGCGGAAACGTCTTGAGGATTTTCGGGCGGATCAGTTGGTCGATGTCGTCCGGCTCGCGGGCGCCGTAGACCACCCCGCCGCCGTACAGCAGGCGGTTGTCGGCGGTGAGGCGGAAGTAGTCGAGCAAGTAGTTGCAGTCTTCGACGCAATAATTGTTGGCGATCAGGCTGCGCGCCACGCGCTCGGACAGCGGCTCGGTGACGACGATTTGCGAACCACACGGCATGCTTTTGCGCGTGACGCGGCTGTCGAGGTCGCGGGGCAAATAGGCGTTGCCGGCGATCAGCAGGTACTTGGCGCGCACCAGGCCTTGGGCCGTGCGCACGGTGATGGGCTCGCCGTAGGTGATGTCCACCGCCGCCGATTGCTCGTAGATCTTACCGCCGAGACTGATGAGCGCGTCGGCCTCACCGAGGGCCAGGTTCAGCGGGTGTACGTGGCCGCCCTGCATGTCCAACAAGCCGCCGACGTAGTGGTCGCAGCCCACTTCGCGCTTGATCGCCGAAGCGTCGAGCATTTTCAGGTTCTTATTGCCGTAGCGTTCCCAACTGCTTTTCTGCTCGGCCAGGCCTTTGAGTTGCTTGTTGTTTAGCGCGGCGAAAATGCCGCCGGGGCGGTAGTCGCACTGGATGTTGTACTGCTTGATCCGCGACCGAATGATTTCGGCGCCTTCGAAGATCATGCTGCCGAGCACTTCGGCGGTTTTGTCGCCGTAGCGCTGTTCGATCACGTCGACGTCGCGGCTGTAGGAGTTGACCAGTTGACCGCCATTTCGGCCGCTGGCGCCGAAGCCGACCTTGGCCGATTCCAGCACGGTGACGCTGTAGCCCGCCTCCGCCAGATGCAGGGCCGAGGACAAACCGGTGTAGCCGGCGCCGATCACGCAGACGTCGCAATCCACGGCCTGCTGCAGCACCGGAAAGTCGAGGGTGTGGTTGCGGGTGGCCGCGTAGTAGCTGTTTACATGCGTTTGTTTCATAGGGTTCTCCGAGGGCCGTCGGCACTGCGGGCGGCCGCCGCTGTAAAGGGGTTAGAGCTTGATCCAGGTCGCTTTCAGCTCGGTGTATTTGTCGAACGCGTGTAGCGATTTATCGCGACCGTTGCCCGACTGTTTGAAGCCACCGAACGGCGCGGTCATGTCGCCGCCGTCGTATTGGTTGACCCAGACGCTGCCGGCGCGTAAACCCCGGGCGAAGGTGTGGGCCTTGCTCAGGTCACGGGTCCAGACGCCAGCGGCGAGGCCGAAAATGCTGTCGTTGGCGATTTGCAGCGCCTCTTCAGCGGTGTCGAAGGTGATCAGCGACAGCACCGGGCCGAAGATTTCCTCTTGGGCAATGGTCATGGCGTTGGTCACGCCGTCGAAAATCGCCGGTTGCACGTAGAGGCCACCGGTGTCTTCGAGGGTGCGGCTACCGCCAGCAATCAGTTGCGCGCCCTGGTCCTTGCCGAGTTGGATGTAGCGCAGCACGTTGTCCAGTTGCCGCTGATCGACCACCGCGCCGACGTTGGTCTCGGGATCGAGGGCGTGACCGGGTTTCCAGGCGCGCAGGGCTTCCACCAGCAACGGAATGAATTGCTCGCGGATCGAGCGTTCCACCAGCAAGCGCGAACCGGCGGTGCAGACTTCGCCCTGGTTGAAGGCGATGCCACTGGCCGCCGCTTGCGCCGCTGCACGCAGGTCCGGGGCGTCGGCAAAGACCACGTTTGGGCTCTTGCCGCCCGCCTCCAGCCATACCCGTTTCAGGTTGCTCTGCCCCGCGTAGATCAGCAATTGCTTGGCAATCGCGGTCGAGCCGGTGAACGCCAAGACGTCAACGTCGATGTGCAAAGCCAAAGCTTTGCCGACCGTGTGACCGAAGCCCGGCAACACGTTGAACACGCCTTTGGGGATGCCGGCCTCGAGCGCCAACTGCGCGATGCGAATCGCAGTCAGCGGAGATTTTTCCGAGGGTTTGAGGATGAAGGAATTGCCCGCTGCCAGGGCCGGGGCAAACTTCCAGCTGGCCATGATCAGTGGGAAATTCCACGGCACGATGGCCGCGACCACACCGGCCGGTTCACGGGTAATCAGGCCGAGTTGATCGTGGGGCGTTGGCGCGACTTCGTCGTAGATTTTGTCGATCGCCTCGGCACTCCAGCGAATCGCGTTGGCGGTCGCCGGGATGTCGATGTTCAGGGAATCGCTGATGGGTTTGCCCATGTCCAGGGTTTCCAGCAGCGCCAGTTCCTCACGGTGTTGCAGGATCAGGTCGGCGAAGCGAATCAGCACGCGCTTGCGTTCAGCCGGGGCTTGATGGGCCCAGATGCCGGAGTCGAAGGCACGGCGTGCGGCGATGACCGCCGCGTTGGCATCGGCCTCGTCGGTGCTGGCGATATTGGCCAGGAAACGACCGTCCACCGGACTCAGACATTCGAAGGTGGCGCCGCTGAGGGCCGGTTGGTACTGGCCGTCGATGAAGGCACGGCTTTCAATGGTTAAGGACTGGAAGCGTTGTTCCCAGTCGATGCGAGTGGTGGTCATAAGTTGTGGCTCGGGACAGAGGAAATGGTTGTCTGGACGGGCGTCATCGCTGGCAAGCCAGCTCCCACAGGGAATGGGATGAACACAGATTTTGTGAACAACCCCGGACACTGTGGGAGCTGGCTTGCCAGCGATGGCGTCATCACAGTCAACATTGATGACGCTTGACACACCGCCTTCGCGAGCAGGCTCGCTCCCACAGGGGTCAGACGGTATGCAAATACCAGTTGTACTCAAGGTCGGAGATGGAGTTCTCGAACTCGGCCAGTTCGCTTTCCTTGCACGCGACGAACACGTCGATGTACATCGGGTCGATGTATTTGGCCATGACCTCGCTGTCGTCCAGCTCACGCAAGGCATCGCGCAGGTTGTTCGGCAGGCTTTGCTCGTTCTGCTCGTAACTGTTGCCTTCCACCGGGGCGCCGGGCTCGATCTGATTCGTCAGGCCGTGGTGGATGCCGGCGAGCACCGAGGCCATCAGCAAGTACGGGTTGGCGTCGGCACCGGCCACACGGTGTTCGATGCGCACGGCGTCCGGTGAACCGGTGGGCACGCGGACCGCCACGGTGCGGTTGTCGATGCCCCAGCTCGGCGAGTTCGGCACGTAGAACTGCGCGCCGAAACGCCGGTACGAGTTGACGTTCGGGCAGAGGAACGCCATCTGCGCCGGCAGGGTCTCGAGCACACCGCCGATCGCGTGACGCAGCGCGGCGTTCTGCTCGGGATCCTCGCTGGCAAAGATGTTGTTGCCTTCTTTATCCAGAATCGAAATGTGCACGTGAAGCCCATTGCCCGCCTGGCCCGGATACGGCTTGGCCATAAAGGTGGTGTCCATCTCGTGGTCGTAGGCGATGTTCTTCACCAGACGCTTGAGCAGGACCGCATAGTCGCAGGCTTTTATCGGGTCATTGACGTGGTGCAGGTTGACTTCGAACTGCGCCGGGGCGCTTTCCTTGACGATGGCGTCAGCCGGGATGCCCTGCTCTTTCGCGCCTTCGAGGATGTCTTGCAGGCAATCGACGTACTCGTCCAGGTCGTCGATCAGGTAGACCTGAGTCGACATTGGACGCTTGCCGGACACCGGCGAACGTGGCGACTGCGGGCGACCGTTCACGTTGTCCTGATCGATCAGGTAGAACTCGAGTTCGAACGCCGCGCAAATGGTCAGGCCCATGTCATCGAACTTGCTCACCACTTGGCGCAGCACTTCGCGGGGGTCGGCGAAAAACGGCTGGCCTTCGAGTTCGTGCATGGTCATCAACAGTTGCGCGGTCGGGCGCTTCTGCCACGGCTCGATGCTCAGGGTGTTGGGGATGGGGTAGCAGATCCGGTCAGAGTCGCCGATGTCCAGGCCCAGGCCGGTGCTTTCCACCGTGGAACCATTGATGTCGAGGGCAAACAGCGAGGCCGGCAGGTTAATGCCCTTCTCGTAAACCTTGTGAAGACTGGTGCGCTCGATGCGCTTGCCGCGCACCACACCGTTCATATCCGCAATCAGAAGGTCGACGTACAAAACCTCAGGGTATTTCTTAAGGAATGCGTTGGCTTCGTTGAGTTGAACGGTACGCAGAGGGACCGACATGATGCACCTATTAGCTGTTAATTATTATGTTCACCGCCCTTTCACGCAGCCAGTCAACCCGAACGGCAAAGTGAAGTCAATAGCGAACACTTGGCCGCCGAGGGTTTATTTTTTGGGCTTTTTTCGGTACTTGTGTGCCATATAAGGTGCCTAAGACCCATGAGTCAACATCGCCAGACCCAAGGACGTTTAGAATTTTTTACATGAGAGTTGTTAATTAAAATCAACAAGGCTAAGCTCCGGAAAACTCGTTCAAGACCGAGGTGATAAAAATGGCATTCAAGCCATTGATCGGCGTTACTGCGTGCGTCAAACAGATCGGCCTGCACCCCTACCACGTCAGCGGCGACAAGTACTTGCGTGCTGTCAGCGTCGCGGCTTTGGGGCTGCCGGTGGTCATTCCTTCCCTGGCTGAGCTGACCGAGATCGACGAGCTGTTGCGGCACCTCGACGGTCTGCTGCTGACCGGCTCGCCGTCGAACGTGGAACCCTTCCACTATCAAGGCCCGGCCAGCGCTCCTGGCACGGATCACGATCCGGCGCGGGACGCCACCACCCTTCCTCTATTACGCGCAGCGATTGCCGCCGGCGTGCCGGTGTTCGGTATCTGCCGGGGCTTTCAAGAGATGAACGTGGCGTTCGGTGGCAGCTTGCATCAGAAGGTCCACGAGCTGCCGGGCATGCTCGATCACCGCGAAGCCGATCACCCGGAGCTGGCGGCGCAATACGCCCCGGCCCATGCAGTCGCGGTGCAGCCCGGCGGCGTGTTCCAGGCGCTGGGCTTGCCCCGGGAATTCCAGGTCAACTCGATTCACAGCCAAGGCATCGACCGCCTCGCCCCCGGCCTGCGCGCCGAAGCCGTGGCGCCGGATGGCTTGATCGAGGCGATCTCCGTCGAGCACAGCCCGGCGTTTGCCGTCGGCGTGCAATGGCACCCCGAATGGCAAGTGTTGGCCAACCCGCCGTACTTGAGCCTGTTCCAGGCGTTCGGCGAGGCCTGCCGGCAACGGGCGGCGAGACGCAACAGCCGCTGACGCCAAGACCCTTTTTTCAACCTTTGACTGCCCCTGGGTTCGGCGGTGCGCGTTGGCGCATCCGTCACTCACGAAAAGCACTGAAACGCTAAAACAAAAAGCAGCACCCGGCAGCCAGGATGGCGGCGCCGAATGAGCCCCAGTCGGGCGATGCCAGTGAAGTGAACGCACATCCCTGTGGGAGCTGGCTTGCCAGCTCCCACAGGTGATCAGCGTTCCGATGACTGGGATCACCCGCTCTCGGGCGAGCAATCCACTCTTAAGTCAGGCCGCGTTGGCCCGACGACTGAAACCTGTTGGGAGTTTCACATGGCAAACGCCTCCAGCACTTACCGCAAAGCCCTTGAAGGTGATCAGCAACCGAAAAAGGTGCTGGTACGAGTCGACCGCGTCACCAAGAAATTCGATGAAACCGTGGCCGTGGACGATGTGTCCCTGGACATTCACCAAGGCGAGATCTTCGCCATGCTCGGCGGTTCCGGCTCGGGCAAATCCACCTTGCTGCGCATGCTCGCCGGCTTCGAGCGGCCCACCGAAGGGCGGATTTACCTCGACGGCGTCGACATCACCGATATGCCGCCGTACGAACGGCCGATCAACATGATGTTCCAGTCCTACGCGCTGTTCCCGCACATGACCGTGGCGCAGAACATTGCCTTCGGCCTCAAGCAAGACCGTTTGCCCGCCAGTGAAATCGAGGCCCGGGTCGAAGAAATGCTGCGCTTGGTGCACATGACCCAATACGCCAAGCGCAAGCCGCATCAACTCTCCGGCGGCCAGCGCCAGCGCGTGGCCCTGGCCCGCTCGCTGGCCAAGCGGCCGAAGCTGTTGCTGCTCGACGAACCCATGGGCGCCCTGGACAAGAAGCTGCGTTCGCAGATGCAACTGGAGTTGGTGGAGATCATCGAGCGGGTTGGCGTGACCTGTGTGATGGTGACCCACGACCAGGAAGAAGCCATGACCATGGCGCAGCGAATCGCGATCATGCACCTGGGCTGGATCGCCCAGATCGGTAGCCCGGTGGACATTTACGAAGCGCCGGTCAGCCGCATGGTCTGCGAATTCATCGGCAACGTGAACGCCTTCGACGGCACCGTGGTCGACGACCAGGAAGGTCACGCGATCATCCACAGCAAAGACCTCGACCAACACATCTACGTCGGCCACGGCGTCAGTACGTCGGTGCAGGACAAGTCGATCACCTACGCGATCCGCCCGGAGAAATTGCTGGTCACCACTACCAAGCCCGACGCGCGCTACAACTGGTCCCAAGGCAAGGTCCACGACATCGCCTACCTCGGCGGCCACTCGGTGTTCTACGTCGAATTGCCCGGCGGCAAGATCGTCCAGTCGTTCATGGCCAACGCCGAACGACGCGGTGCGCGACCGACCTGGGACGACCAGGTCTACGTGTGGTGGGAAGACGACAGCGGCGTGGTACTGCGCGCATGAAAACTCTCAATCAGCGGTTGATGTGCTTGATCCCCAGTGGCCGCAAAGTGGTCATTGGCATTCCCTTTATCTGGCTGTGCCTGTTCTTCATGCTGCCGTTCTTCCTGGTGATGAAGATCAGCTTCTCGGAAGCCGCGCTGTCGATCCCGCCCTACTCGGAGATCTACAGCTTCGCCGAACAGAAATTCCAGCTGTTCCTCAACGTCGGCAACTACCTGCTGCTGGGTGACGACGAGTTGTACCTCTCGGCCTACCTCGGCTCGTTGAAGGTGGCGTTCCTCAGTACGGCGATGTGCCTGGCGATCGGTTTCCCCATGGCCTACGCGATCACCAAGGCCAGCAAGGAAGCGCAAAACGTGCTGTTGCTGCTGATCATGATGCCGACCTGGACCGCGATCCTGATCCGCGTCTACGCCTGGATGGGCATCCTCAGCAACAACGGTTTGCTCAACGCCTTCCTGATGTGGACCGGGCTGACGTCGCACCCGATCGAGATCCTCAACACCAACACCGCCGTCTACATTGGGGTCGTTTACGCTTACTTGCCGTTCATGATCCTGCCGCTCTACGCCAACCTGGTGAAGCACGATAGCAGCCTGCTAGAGGCCGCGTCGGATCTGGGTTCGAGCAACTTCAACAACTTCTGGAAAATCACCGTGCCCCTGGCGCGCAACGGCATCATTGCCGGTTGCATGCTGGTGTTCATTCCGGTGGTCGGCGAGTTCGTCATCCCGGAACTGCTCGGCGGCCCCGAAACCCTGATGATCGGTCGGGTGCTGTGGCAAGAGTTTTTCAACAATCGCGACTGGCCCGTGGCGTCCGCCCTGGCGGTGGTGATGCTGCTGATTCTGATCGTGCCAATCCTGCTGTTTAACCGCAGCCAGGCCAAAGAGATGGAGGGACGGGCATGAACCGTTTCGGCTTTTCAAAACTGATGCTGGTGCTGGGTTTGGCGTTCATTTACCTGCCGATGCTGATCCTGGTGATTTACTCGTTCAACGCCTCGAAACTGGTGACGGTGTGGGGCGGCTGGTCGGTGAAGTGGTACGTCGGCTTGCTCGACAATACGCAGCTGATGGGCTCGGTGGTGCGCTCGCTGGAGATTGCTTGCTACACCGCAGTTGCCGCGGTGGCATTGGGCACCTTGGCAGCATTCGTGCTGACCCGCGTCACGCGCTTCAAGGGTCGCACCCTGTTCGGCGGCCTGGTCACCGCGCCGCTGGTGATGCCGGAAGTCATTACCGGCCTGTCGCTGTTGCTGCTGTTCGTGGCCATGGCGCAGTTGATCGGCTGGCCGATGGAACGCGGCATCGTCACCATCTGGATCGCCCACACCACGTTTTGCGCGGCCTATGTGGCGGTGGTGGTGTCGGCGCGCTTGCGTGAACTGGACCTGTCGATCGAAGAAGCGGCCATGGACCTTGGCGCACGGCCGCTGAAGGTGTTTTTCCTGATCACCATTCCGATGATCGCGCCGTCGTTAGCGGCGGGCGGGATGATGTCGTTCGCGTTGTCGCTGGATGATTTGGTGCTGGCGAGCTTCGTCTCCGGACCGGGTTCGACGACCTTGCCGATGGAAGTGTTCTCGGCGGTGCGCCTGGGGGTGAAGCCTGAAATCAACGCGGTGGCCAGCCTGATTCTGCTGGCGGTATCGCTGGTGACGTTCCTGGTCTGGTACTTCAGCCGCAAGGCCGAGGCCAACCGCAAGAAAGCCATCCAGGAAGCCATGGACCAGACGGCCAGTGAGTCGTGGCAGCAACCGAACAAGCAGCGCGCCGAAGCCCTGGCCTAGGGCCCGAGTGAACACATAACCTGTGGTGAGGGGGCTTGCCCCCGTTGGGTCGCGCAGCGACCCCAAAACCTCTGACCGAGGTGCACCTGACCCAACTCTTTTGCTGGATCTGGGGCTGCTTCGCAGCCCAACGGGGGCAAGCCCCCTCACCACAAAACTGTGCGTAAGTTCTTAAGCTAAATGTAGGGAGTGGTACCGATGAAAATGCTTGGCAGGACTCTGCTGACCCTGTCCTTGATGGGCGCAATGGTGGCTGGCGCCCAGGCCAATGACAAGGTGCTGCGGGTCTACAACTGGTCGGACTACATCGCCCCGGACACGCTGAAAAAGTTCGAGGACGAGACCGGGATTCGCGTGACCTACGACGTGTTCGACAGCAATGAAACCCTCGAAGCACGGCTGCTCGCGGGCAAATCCGGCTACGACATCGTGGTGCCGTCCAACAGCTTCCTGGCCAAGCAGGTCAAGGCCGGGGTGTACCAGACGCTGGATAAATCGAAGCTGCCGAACTGGCAGAACCTCAACCCGGTGCTGTTGAAAAACGCCTCCGCCAGCGACCCGGACAACGCCCATGCGTTCCCGTACATGTGGGGCTCGATCGGCATCGGCTACAACCCGGACAAGGTCCGTGAAGTGTTGGGCAGTAATGCCCCGGTGAACTCCTGGGACTTGCTGTTCAAACCGGAAAACGCAGAAAAGCTCAAAGCCTGCGGCATCAGTTTTCTCGATTCGCCCACGGAGATGCTCCCGGCCGCCCTGCACTACCTGGGCTATCCGGTGAACTCGAAGGACGCGGCGCAGATTGCCGAAGCCGAAGCGCTGTTCATGAAAATCCGCCCCTCGGTGGCGTACTTCCATTCGTCGAAGTACATCTCGGACCTGGCCAACGGCAATATCTGCGTGGCGGTCGGCTATTCCGGCGACGTGCTGCAGGCCAAGGCCCGCGCCGCCGAGGCTGGCGACACGGTGAAGATCGACTACAGCATCCCCAAGGAAGGCGCCGGCAGTTTCTATGACATGGTCGCCATCCCGAAGGACGCGGCCAACGTCGACAACGCCTACCTGTTCATGAACTTCCTGATGCGCCCGGACATCATCGCCGAGATCACCAACAGCATCGGCTACAGCAACGCCAACGCCGCCGCGACACCGCTGGTGGACGAAGCGATCCGCAACGATCCGGGGTCGTACCCGTCGCAAGCGGTGATGGCGACGCTGTACGCCATTCCCGACATGCCCATCGCGACACAACGCATCATGACCCGTGGCTGGACGCGGGTGAAACTCGGGAAGTAAGCCACGCCACTGACTCTGGATTGAGCCCACACTTCAACGGCTAAGTTTTTGTGGTGAGGGGGCTTGCCCCCTCGCCACAAGAGCTCCCACAGGGATGGGCCGTTTCACCTCTTCCGTTCTGGCAGCGCCTTACCACCGCAGCCCTCCTCTGCGAACGGCCTCACCCGGCTCCTCGGTTTGGGTGAACTTTCAGGCGCCTTCGGGCGCCTTTTTTTTGCGCAAAACCCCGCATTTTCTGAAAACCCAGAACATTGCCCAATGCCACCTATACTGCAATTTCCCACCCCTCCGGGGGGGCCTGCACTACCCACAATAAAAAGTAGAGGTGGAACATGGTCTGGCAGCAAATCTACGATCCGTTTGGCAACCCGGTGATTTCCACCATCATGGCAGCGGTGCCGGTGGTGGTGATGTTGGCCGCGCTGGCGTTCTTTCATATCAAGGCGCACCTGGCGGCGTTGTTGGCCCTGGCCTCGGCGCTATTGATCGCGATCTTCGCCTTTGGCATGCCCGCCGGGATGGCGGGGTCGGCGGCGTTGTACGGGGCGGCCAATGGCTTGCTGCCGATTGGCTGGATCGTGCTCAACATCATCTTCTTGCACCGACTGACCACCGAGAATGGTTCGTTCAAGGTGCTGCAGGATTCCCTGGCGCGTATCACTGACGACCGACGCTTGCAGCTGTTGCTGATCGCCTTCTGTTTTGGTGCCTTCTTCGAGGGCGCGGCCGGGTTCGGCACACCGGTGGCGGTGACCGGGGCGATCCTCATCGGCCTGGGCTTCTCGCCCCTGGCGGCGTCCGGCCTGGCGTTGATCGCCAACACCGCGCCGGTGGCGTTCGGCGCGCTGGGGACGCCGATCATCACCCTGGCCAAGGTCACCGGGCTGGATGAGATGGAACTGTCGATGATGGTCGGTCGGCAACTGCCCTTCTTCTCGGTGCTGGTGCCGTTCTGGTTGATCTGGGCGTTTGCCGGCTGGCGCAAGATGCTGGAAGTCTGGCCAGCGATCCTGGTGGCGGGGGTGAGTTTCGCGGTGCCGCAATTCCTCGTCTCCAACTACCACGGGCCGATGCTGGTGGACGTGATCGCCGCACTGATTTCCATGGCTTGCCTGACCGGGTTCCTCAAGGTCTGGAAACCGGCCACGGTGCACACCTCGGCGGCGCTGTCGGGGCGGGTCGACAATTCTAAAATCGATCCCGAGCATGAAGCCAAGACCGAGCCCACGGCGACCTTCGCCAGTGACGCGCGGCCAGCGGTGATGCGCGCCTGGATGCCGTGGATCATCCTTACGGTGTTCGTGTTCGCCTGGGGCACCCAGGGCTTCAAGAACATGTTCGACACCCGCCCGGTGATAGATCCGACCACTCAATCGGCCAAGCTCGATCCGCAAGGCAAGCCGATGCGCGAGGCCAGCCCGGTGTTTTCCCCGGCGTTGACCTTCACCAACCTGCACCAACAAGTGATCAAGGTGCCGCCGGTGGTGGCTGCGCCTAAACCCGAAGACGCGATCTACAAGTTCACCTGGTTCACCGCCACCGGCAGCGGCATTTTGCTGGCGGCACTGGTGGGCGGACTGTTGATGGGTTACTCGATCCCGCAACTGATCAGCCAGTACGTGCGAACGCTGTGGGTGGTGCGCTATTCGTTGATCACCATCGCGGCGATGCTGGCCCTGGGTTTCCTCACGCGTTATTCGGGACTGGACGCAACCATGGGCCTGGCATTCGCCGCGACAGGGATTTTCTACCCGATGTTCGGCACGCTACTCGGCTGGCTCGGCGTGGCGTTGACCGGTTCCGACACCGCGTCGAACGTATTGTTTGGCGGCTTGCAACGGGTCACCGCCGAGCAATTGGGACTGAGTCCGGTGCTGATGGCCGCCGCTAACAGTTCCGGCGGGGTCATGGGCAAAATGGTCGACGCCCAGTCAATCGTGGTGGCCTCCACCGCGACCCGCTGGTACGGCCATGAAGGGGAAATCCTGCGTTATGTGTTCTTCCATTCGATTGTGCTGGCGATATTGGTCGGCGGGCTGGTGACGCTGCAAGCCTACGTCTCGCCGTTTACCAGCATGGTGGTTGGCGGGCATTGAAGTCACTGAATAAATGGGGAACCCTGTGGGAGCGAGCCTGCTCGCGATGAGGGCGTGTCAGTCACCGATTCAGTGACTGATACACCGCCATCGCGAGCAGGCTCGCTCCCACATTTTTTGTGGAACGCCTACGGCCCGTTGCACACAAACCCATAGACAGCCGCCCACCCACGGCCAATGATGGGCTGAGCTCAATAACAACAAGCGAGCACCGGAACCGACCATGAACATCCTCTACGATGAACGCGTCGACGGCGTGTTGCCCGACGTCGACAAGACCGGCTTGCTGCTCGCTTTGCACACGCAGTGGCCGGACCTGGAAGTGTTGCAGCACCAGGAAGAACTCAAGCCATACGAATGCGATGGGCTCTCGGCCTATCGCACCACGCCGATGCTGGTGGTGTTGCCCCGGACCCTGGCGCAGGTGCAAGGGGTGCTGCGCGTCTGCCATGAGCGGCAGGTGCCGGTGGTGGCGCGGGGTGCCGGCACGGGACTGTCCGGCGGTGCCTTGCCGCTGGAAAAAGGCGTGCTGCTGGTGATGGCGCGCTTCAATAACATCCTGCACATCGACCCGGCGGCCCGCAGCGCACGGGTTCAGCCGGGGGTGCGCAACCTGGCGATTTCCCAGGCCGCCGCGCCGTTCGGCCTGTACTACGCGCCGGACCCGTCGTCGCAGATTGCCTGCTCTATTGGCGGCAATGTCGCGGAAAACGCCGGGGGCGTGCACTGCCTCAAATACGGCCTGACCGTGCACAACTTGCTGCAAGTGGACATCCTTACCGTCGAAGGTGAACCACTCACCCTCGGCTCTCAGGCCCTCGACTCCCCGGGTTTTGATCTGCTGGCGCTGTTCACTGGGTCCGAAGGCATGCTCGGCGTCATCACCGAAGTCACGGTCAAGTTGCTGCCCAAGCCACAGACCGCCCGGGTGTTGCTGGCGGCCTTCGATTCGGTGGAAAAAGCCGGTCGAGCGGTGGGCGATATCATCGCGGCGGGGATCATTCCCGGTGGCTTGGAGATGATGGACAACCTGGCCATCCGCGCCGCCGAAGACTTTATCCACGCTGGCTACCCGGTGGATGCCGAGGCGATTCTGCTGTGCGAACTGGACGGCGTCGAAGCCGACGTGCATGACGATTGCGACCGCGTGCGCGAGGTGTTGCGCCTGGCCGGGGCCACCGAAGTGCGCCAGGCCAAGGACGAAGCCGAACGGGTGCGTTTCTGGGCCGGACGCAAGAACGCCTTCCCCGCCGTTGGCCGCTTGTCACCGGATTACTACTGCATGGACGGCACCATCCCGCGCCGCGAATTGCCCGGTGTGCTCAAGGCGATTGCCGCCCTGTCGACGGAATATGAGTTGCGGGTGGCCAACGTGTTTCATGCCGGCGACGGCAATATGCACCCGTTGATTCTGTTCGATGCCAACCAACCCGGCGAACTGGATCGCGCCGAAGCACTGGGCGGCAAGATCCTTGAACTCTGTGTGAAAGTCGGCGGTAGCATCACCGGCGAACACGGCGTCGGCCGGGAGAAAATCAATCAGATGTGCGCGCAGTTCAACAGCGATGAATTGACCCTGTTCCACGGCATCAAAGCCGCGTTCGACCCCAGCGGCTTGCTCAACCCGGGCAAGAACATCCCGACCCTGCACCGCTGCGCCGAATTTGGCGCGATGCACGTGCACATGGGCCAGTTGCCTTTTCCTGAGCTGGAGCGCTTCTGATGGACGATTTCGATGACAGCGCGCGCCTGCTGGAGCAGGTCAACCAGGCGTTGCAATACCCCACGCCGCTGCGCATTCAGGGCGGCAACAGCAAGGCATTCCTGGGTCGCGAGGTGGCCGGCGAAGTGCTCGACACCCGCAGCCATCGGGGCGTGGTCAGCTACGACCCGACCGAACTGGTGATCACCGTTCGTTGCGGTACGCCGTTGTCCGAGTTGGCGGACGTGCTCGATGCCGCGCAGCAAATGCTGCCCTGCGAACCACCGGCTTTCGGCGACCAGGCCACGGTCGGCGGAATGATCGCCAGCGGCTTGTCCGGGCCCCGACGGCCATGGTCGGGGTCGGTGCGGGATTTCGTGCTCGGCACCCGGATCATCACCGGTCACGGCAAGCATTTGCGCTTCGGCGGCGAAGTGATGAAAAACGTCGCCGGTTACGACATGTCGCGCTTGATGGCCGGCAGTTTCGGCTGCCTGGGGCTGATCACCGAGGTGTCCCTGAAAGTGCTGCCCAAGCCACGGCAATGTTCGAGTATCAGCCTGGATATGGACAGTGATCGCGCCTTGCTGCGCCTGGCGGAATGGGCCCAGCAACCGCTGCCGATCAGCGCCGCGTGCCACGACGGGCAACGCCTGCACCTGCGGCTTGAGGGTGGCGAAGGCTCAGTGACAGCGGCGCATGATCGCTTGGGCGGAGAATTGTTGGACCCGACCTATTGGGCCGACCTGAATGAACAGCGGCTGGATTTTTTCAACGCCGATCAACCGCTGTGGCGCCTGTCGGTGCCGAACAACACGCCGCGCCTGTCACTGCCCGGCGCGCAGTTGATCGACTGGGGTGGCGCCCAGCGTTGGCTGAAGACCGACGCTGATGCCGGGTTCATTCGTTCGATCGTCGAGGAAGTCGGCGGCCACGCGATCTGCTATACCTCAGGGCTGACCGAGAGTCCGTTCCATCCCTTGCCGACCGCGTTGCTGCGCTATCACCACAGCCTCAAGCAGCAGCTCGACCCGCAGGGCATTTTCAATCCCGGTCGCCTGTACGCGGAGCTTTGACCCTATGCAGACCACCCTGAGCGAACAGTCCCGGCACCTGCCACGCGCCGCCGAGGCCGAGAGCATTCTGCGCAGTTGCGTGCACTGCGGCTTCTGCAACGCCACCTGCCCGACCTATCAATTGCTCGGCGATGAGCTGGACGGGCCGCGGGGGCGGATCTACCTGATCAAGCAAGTGCTGGAAGGCAACGCGGTGACACGCAAGACCCAGGAACACCTGGATCGCTGCCTGTCGTGCCGCAACTGCGAAACCACCTGCCCCTCTGGCGTCGATTACCACAACCTGCTCGACATTGGCCGCGCGGTGGTCGATGCCGCCGTGCCGCGTCCCCTCGGCCAGCGCTTGCTACGCCAAGGGTTGCGCAGCCTGACGCCGAACCCGCAGCTGTTCAAGGCGCTGATCGGCAGCGGCCAGGCGTTCCGCGCCTTGCTGCCCTCGCCGCTGCAAGCCAAATTGCCCCGCAGCGCGCCAGCCGCCAAGCCGCGCCCGACCACCCGCCATGCGCGGCAGGTGCTGATGCTCGAAGGCTGCGTGCAACCGGGCCTGTCGCCCAACACCAATGCCGCCACCGCGCGGGTGCTGGATCGCTTGGGGATCAGCGTCACGCCGGTCAGCGAGGCCGGTTGCTGCGGGGCGGTGGATTATCACCTCGATGCCCAGGCCGCTGGCCTCGATCGCGCCCGGCGCAATATCGATGCCTGGTGGCCGAGCATCGCCAGCGGCGCCGAAGCCATTGTGCAAACCGCCAGCGGTTGCGGCGCGTTCATCAAGGACTACGGGCACTTACTCAGCACCGACCCGGCTTATGCCGACAAGGCCCGGCAAGTCAGCGCCCTGGCCAAGGACCTGGTGGAAGTGCTACGCGACGAACCGCTGCACAGCCTCGGCCTGCGTAACGCACAGCGCCTGGCTTTCCACTGCCCTTGCACGCTGCAGCATGCGCAGAAACTCGGCGGCGCGGTGGAAGCGCTGCTCACCGGGATCGGCTTCAACCTCACGGCGGTGCCAGACAGCCATTTGTGCTGCGGTTCGGCCGGGACTTATTCGCTGACCCAGCCGGAAATCGCCCGGCAATTGCGCGATAACAAACTCAACGCCCTCGAAAGCGGGCATCCTGACCTGATCATCACCGCCAACATCGGTTGTCAGTCGCACCTCGACGGTGCCGGCCGCACCCCGGTCCGGCACTGGATTGAAGTGGTCGAGGCGGCCCTGCCCTGACCTATCACTGGAGATTCATATGCACAGCAAAGCCGTATTGAGCCAGACCGAAATCCGCCAGATCCTCGACGCCGCCCGCGCCGAAGCCCACGCCAACCAGTGGGCGGTGACCATCGCCATCGTCGACGACGGCGGCCATCCCTTGGTGCTGGAACGCCTCGACGGCTGCGCGCCGGCCAGCGCCTACATCGCTACCGAAAAAGCCCGCACCGCCGCCCTCGGTCGGCGCGAATCGAAAAACTACGAAGACATGGTCAACGGCGGGCGCACCGCGTTTCTCTCGGCGCCTCTGCTGACCTCGCTGGAAGGTGCCGTACCGCTACTGTTCGACGGCCAAGTGATCGGCGCGGTCGGGGTCTCCGGGGTCAAGGCCGACCAGGATGCCCAAGTGGCCAAGGCCGGAGCGAACAGCCTGAAATAACCCTCCGCTGATTACAGAGGACTCGCACCAATGCCCCGTCTCACCGCGAAAGATTTTGCCCCGGAGTTGCTGGAGCTCTACGACTATTACGCCCATGGCCGGATCAACCGCCGCGAGTTCCTTGATCGCGCGGCGTTGTTCACCTTCGGCGGCTTGACCGCCAGCGCGCTGCTGGCGGCATTGAGTCCGAACTATGCACTGGCCGAGCAGGTGCAATTTACCGACCCGGACATCGTCGCCGACTACATCACCTACCCGTCGCCCAAAGGCAACGGTCAGGTGCGCGGCTACCTGGTACGCCCGGCAAAAGCCAGCGGCAAGCTGCCCGCGGTGGTGGTGGTGCACGAAAATCGCGGGCTCAATCCCTACATCGAGGACGTCGCCCGGCGCCTGGCGAAGGCCGGGTTCATCGCCCTCGCCCCGGACGGCTTGACCTCGGTCGGCGGTTATCCCGGCAACGACGACAAGGGCCGCGACCTGCAAGCCAAGGTCGACCCGGAAAAACTGATGAATGATTTTTTCGCCGCCATCGAATGGCTGATGAAGGACCCCGGCAGCGGCAAAGTCGGGATCACCGGGTTCTGCTACGGCGGCGGCGTGACCAATGCCGCCGCCGTGGCCTACCCGGAACTCGGCGCGGCGGTGTCGTTCTACGGGCGCCAACCCGAGGCCAAGGATGTGCCGCGCATCCAGGCGCCAGTGTTGCTGCATTACGGCGAACTCGACACGCGGATCAACGAAGGGTGGCCAGCGTATGAGCAAGCACTGAAAGCGGCGAACAAGACCTACAAAGGCTACATCTACCATGGCGCCAATCACGGCTTTCACAATGACTCGACGCCGCGCTATGACGAAGCGGCGGCGAAACTGGCGTGGGAGCGGACGCTGGGGTGGTTCAAGCAGTATCTGGCTTAAGTCACTGTGGTTAATGATCGCTGTGAACCACCACCGGTGCGGGGACTTCAACCGGGGTCTTGACGCACGCCACCGCAGCGCCCGCCAGTAACACGGCGGGAATGCTGTAGAGCCAGAAGGACGGCATGATCGGCAACAGCAGCCCCGCCAATACTGGGCCGGTGCCGGCACCGATGTCGCGCCAGACCGAGCGGGTGACCAGCGCCTGCACCCGTTCCGGGCCGGGGGTGCGATGGGCGATGATCGGCGCCAGCAACGGCAATTGCAGCGCGCGCAGGACCACGATGGCTGCCGCGCAACTCCAGACCCAACCGGCGCCGAAGCCGATCAGCGTGGCGGCGGTCATCAGCGACAGCACCAGCAGCAGCTTTTCCGCGCCGAAGTGATCGGCCAAGCGGCCGCCCACCGGGCTAAGCAGAATCTCGCCGAGATACCGCACCGCCAGCAGCACCCCGGCCATCATCACCGCGCCGCCGGGCAAGGCGTCGCTGCCCAGGTAGGACAGGCCGATGATGAACAAGCCATCCAAAGTCAGGCCTTCCAGGAACGACCACATGTCCAGGCTGTTCGGCAATTTGAGGCCGCGCCGTTTGCTCGGCACCGGATGCCGTTTAGCCGGCAACCGCCGCGCCACCACCAGCCCCAGCAAGGCGCTGACGGTCAGAATCCAGTACACCTCACGCGGTCCCCAGGCGTAGGCCAGGAATGCCGCCAGGGGCAACGCGATCACCGGCCCCAGCGCGGTGTAGGCCCGGGAGCGACCGGAGCGTCGGGCCGAGCCCACCGGGTCGGCGGTGGCCAGGGCCTGGGTCGACAGGTTCAGCGCCGCGAAGGACAAGCCCCATAGCAAGCGCAACGGCAACAGCGCCCGGAACCCGGACAAACCGATGTAGCCCACGGCGCACACCGCCGCCGCCACCACCGCGAGGGTGCAGGTGAGGCGGTCGCCGTGCTTGGCGTAGAAGCGTGCGACAAATCCATAACCGGCGATGCGAATCAGGCGATTGGCCGCCAACAACAAACCCGCTTCCGCCAGCGTCACGCCAAATTGCTCGGGGAACATGGGTAACAACAGGTAAAGCACGACGTCGGCGGGCAGTGCGAGGGCGAGGACCAGGGCGGCGAGCCGGGAGTGGCGGTCGACGTGGTTCACAGGGGCGTTGGTGACAGTCGTTGATCTAGGCATGGACCCATGCTGCGCCCTGCCGCCGGTCACGACAAACGAGATTATCGGCCCGCATGTGTGAGATTATCGAACGCATGGACCTGACACTGCCCCCACTCAATGCTGTTCGCGCCTTCGTTGCCGCTGCCCGGCATCAGAGCTTCACCCTGGCCGCCAACGAACTTCATGTCACCCACAGCGCTGTCAGCCGACAGATCAAGGTGCTGGAAGCCTTCATCGGCGTGCGCCTGTTCGAACGGCGTATCCGCCAAGTCAGCCTGACCGTGGAGGGCCTGCGCTACTTCGCCCAGGCAGAAGCCGCCTTGCGGCAGATCTCGGCGGCGACCCAAGCGGTCATGGGCCATGTTCCGGAGCAGGTGGTGCGGATCAATGTCCGCCCTTCCTTCGCCGTGCGCTGGCTGATTCCCCGGTTGCCGGACTTCGTCGCGCGCTACCCCGGCATCGAGCCCCACGTACTCACCGACACGCAACTGCCGGACAAGGCCGTCGACGACTTCGACATCGCCATCCGTCGCGGCCACAGCGGCTGGCCGGCGTCGATCGAACTGCGGCCGTTTATAGAAGATGAAGTCTGCGTGGTCGCCGCGCCCGCCCTGATTGAAGCCCATGACATCAGCGAACCGGCGTCGCTGGCCGCTTGCGTCCTGTTGTGGGCGAAAACCCGCAAAGGCGACTGGGATGCCTGGCTCAACCACGGCGGTTTCGACAAAGTGCCACCGGCCGGGCAGATGCAATTCGATCACGTGCACTTTGTGCTGCAAGCGGCGGTCGATGGGCTGGGGTTTGCCGTGGTGCCGATGTCCCTGGCCTCCAGCGGCATCGCCTCCGGCCAGTTGCGCTGCCTGTTCCCGGGGTGGCGCATGCCGGTCAACCGCTACTACTACGGTATCGCCGCCAACGCGGTGCCCGAGGCGCGGTTTTTTGCCCAATGGCTGGAGCGAGAATTGGTGGGGCACAAGACCGGACAATCAGCGTGAGCCATCAACGTTCGCCAGCCAGGGCGATTAGCGATAGTCTCGAAACAAACCTAGTGAACTGCGATCAATGACCAACCCAGCCTTTTCACCCGACATCAACGCCATCCGCCAGATTGACGCGGTTCCGGTCATTTTGAGCATGGTCAAGCACCTGACGGGGATGCGCTTCGCGGCGGTGGCACGGGTCACGGAACAGAACTGGGTGGCCTGCGCCGTCGATGACTCCATCGACTTCGGCCTCAAGCCCGGCGACGAACTGGTGCTCGAAAGCACCATCTGCCATGAGATCCGCCAACACCGCACCCCGGTCATCTTTGGCCAGGCCAGCGCCCATCCGATTTTCTCCCTGCACCACACCCCGAAGACGTATGGGTTGGAGAGCTACATCTCGATCCCCATCGTCAAGGCCAATGGCGATTTTTTCGGCACGCTGTGCGCCATCGACTCGGTGCCGGCCAACCTGGACGAACCGGCCATCGCCAAAACCCTGACCCTGTTCGCCCAACTGATTGCCATGAGCCTCGACACCCAGCGCCATCTGGCGGACACCCAAGCGGAACTAGTGAATGCCCACGAAAGCGGCCGCTTGCGCGAGCAATTCATCGCGGTACTCGGGCACGACCTGCGAACGCCGTTGAGCGCGATCCGCATGAGCACCGACTTGCTGCAAGGCAAAACCACCGACAAACGCTCACTGAACTTGATCTCGGCGATTCGCAGCAGCTCGGTGCGCATGGGCGTGCTGATCGAAAACGTCCTCGATTTCGCCCGGGGCCGAATGGGTGGGGCCATTCCGATCAAACGGCAACTGGTCGATGATTTGCCACAGACCCTGCGGCTGACCGTGGAGGAAGTGCAGGCCTCGCACCCCGGGGTGACGTTGATCCAGAGCCTGGACCTGCCCGGCGGCGTGTATTGCGATGCATTGCGCATCAGCCAATTGTTGTCGAACTTGCTGGGCAACGCGGTCACGCACGGCTCGACGTCCACGCCGATCCATGTGCGGGCCTATACCGACAGGGATGAGATCGTCATATCGGTGACCAATCAGGGCCCGCCCATTGCCGCGCAACTGATGCCCTTGCTGTTCGAGCCGTTCACCCGCTCGGAAGCCGGCCAACGGAGCGAAGGCCTCGGCCTGGGTTTGTACATCGCCTCGCAAATCAGCAGCGCCCACAACGGCACCTTGACCGTTGAATCCTCGCTGGAATCCGGAACCTGCTTCACCGCGCGCTTCCCCGCCCGATTCAAATGGGTGTGAGCGTGCCGGGTGGCCTGTCGACCGTCAGCGGTCAAGGCTGGCCAAGGGGTTGCCGCGCAATCGAGGTGACTCGCCAGTGAGTTCGCTCAGCAATGCGCTGATCGATTTGCCATCGACGCTGCCTTGGGTTTGCAGCAGGTCCGCCAGCGCGGTGACGGCGGGCCAGTAACGTCGCACCAGGCGATTGCAGCGGGCGATGGCCTGGGACTCGGCGTCGAGCAATTTGCGTTCGGGCAGCAGGCTGATCAACTCAAACCCCCGTTGCCGGTCCGCGCCGCCGCCACCGCTGCTGAACGGATCGGATTCGGTGTGGCGGTGCAGCGCTTCGGCCACCGGTCCGGCGAAACAATCCACCAGGTCGCGTTCGATCGACTCGACCATCGACGGCAGGTATTCGGCAATCCCTCGGGCGTTCAGCGCCGGGTGCAAGACGAAGTAATCCGCCTCGACCAAACCCTCGACGTGCAACACGTGGCCGCGCAAATCGACCATGGGGCCGGCCTGGGCCTCGGCTTCGGTGCGCACGGTGACGCGCGCGATGGGTTGGCCATTCCACCAGAACGCGAGGGCATGGCCGGCTTCATGAAAGGCAGTGAGGCGTCGGCGAGTATTCATGGACAGGTCCTCTGTGGTTCCAGGACTTCTTGAGTGGTGTTTCATCATCGGCCCGGCTCAGGCGGCGCCGATAAAAGTTTATCTCTATCAGCCGCTAATACTGCGGCTATTAGCAATCCCTGCGGCAGGGTCTAGCCTTGATCTAGCGCCAGTGACTGCTGGCCGTGATGGACCTGATAAGAGAAACGTACTGGGCTTGCCGTGGGCCACCGTACTGGCAACGTAATTGCCGTTGTGTCGATCTACCTGTGGCCGTGATCAGTGAGCCTGTGTCTTTGATATCACTCGTTGCTATTGCGCGCCTGGGCCAGGCCCGATAGCCGGATGGATACGACCAAAGGTAGTTCACCCATGGCAAACGAATCGAAATGCCCGTTCAATCATGCCGCTGGCGGTGGCACGACCAACCGTGACTGGTGGCCGAATCAACTGAACCTGAAAATCCTGCACCAGCACTCCTCCCTGTCCGATCCCCTGGGCGAGGAGTTCAACTACGCCGACGCCTTCGAGCGCCTGGACTTCCAGGCCCTCAAGCAAGATTTGCGCGCACTGATGACCGATTCCCAGGACTGGTGGCCGGCGGACTTTGGCCACTACGGCCCGCTGTTCGTACGCATGGCCTGGCACAGCGCCGGCACCTACCGCACGGCGGACGGTCGTGGCGGCGCCGGCTCCGGCCAGCAGCGTTTTGCGCCGCTCAACAGCTGGCCCGACAACGTCAGCCTCGATAAGGCGCGCCGGCTGCTGTGGCCGATCAAGCAAAAGTACGGACGCAGCATCTCCTGGGCCGACCTGATCGTGCTGACCGGCAACGTGGCGCTGGAATCCATGGGCTTCAAGACCTTCGGTTTTTCCGGTGGCCGGCCGGACGTCTGGGAACCCGACGAAGACGTCTATTGGGGTTCGGAAAACAAGTGGCTGGGCGGCGACAGTCGCTACGGCAAAGACACCAGCAAACCGGTGCAGCCGCCTGGCGACGTGCCGCTGGTGGCTGAGCCCGGCAGAAACGAAGACAGCCGCACCGAAGACGGTCGGCATCTGGAAAACCCGCTGGCGGCGGTGCAAATGGGCTTGATCTACGTCAACCCGGAAGGCCCGGAAGGCGAACCCGATCCAGTGGCCTCGGCCCTGGACATCCGTGAAACCTTCGGCCGCATGGCGATGAACGACGAAGAAACCGTGGCGCTGATCGCTGGCGGCCACGCGTTCGGCAAGACCCACGGTGCCGGCCCGGCCGACAACGTGGGTGCCGAGCCGGAAGCGGCTGGCCTGGAAGCCCAGGGCCTGGGCTGGAAGAACAGTTTCGGCAGCGGCAAAGGCGCCGACACCATCACCAGTGGCCTGGAAGTGACCTGGACCACCACCCCAACCCAGTGGAGCAATAACTACCTGGAAAATCTGTTTGGCTTCGAGTGGGAACTGTTTAAAAGCCCCGCTGGCGCGCATCAGTGGCGCCCCAAAAACGGCGCGGGCGCCGGCAGCGTGCCGGATGCCCACGACCCGTCCAAACGCCATTCGCCGACCATGCTCACTTCGGACCTGGCGCTGCGTTTCGACCCGATCTACGAGCCGATTTCCCGGCGTTTCCTGGAAAATCCCCAGCAGTTGGCCGACGCCTTCGCCCGCGCCTGGTACAAGCTGATCCACCGGGACATGGGCCCGCTGTCACGCTACCTCGGCCCGGAACTGCCCAACGAAGAATTGCTCTGGCAAGACCCGATTCCTGAGGTCAGCCATCCGCTGGTCAACGACAGCGACATCGCGGCACTCAAAGGCAAACTGGCCGCCTCCGGACTGAGCGTCTCGCAACTGGTCTCGACGGCCTGGGCAGCGGCGTCGACCTTCCGTGGTTCGGACAAACGCGGCGGCGCCAATGGCGGACGCCTGCGCCTGGAACCGCAGAAATCCTGGCCCGTTAATCAGCCGGATCAACTGGCCAATGTCTTGGGCAAACTCGAGGCGATCCAGCGCGAATTCAACGGCGGGCAATCTGGCGGCAAGCAAATTTCGCTGGCGGACCTGATCGTGCTCGGCGGCAGCGTCGGCGTCGAGCAGGCGGCGAAAAACGCCGGTCAATCCATCACCGTGCCCTTCAGCCCGGGACGCACGGACGCCTCGCAAGCGCAGACCGATGTCGATTCGTTCGGTTTTCTCGAACCCATCGCCGATGGTTTCCGCAATTACCTCAAGACTCGCTATCGGGTCGAGGCCGAGGCGTTGCTGATCGACAAGGCGCAACTGCTGACCCTCACCGCGCCGGAAATGACCGTGCTGTTGGGTGGCTTGCGGGTGCTCAACACCAATGCCGGCCAGAGTAAACACGGGGTCTTCACCCAACGTCCGGAAGCGCTGACCAACGACTTCTTCGTCAACCTGCTGGACATGGGCGTGGAATGGAAACCCACCTCCGAGGCGCAACAGGAGTTCGAAGGCCGGGAGCGCAACACCGGAGCGGTGAAATGGACCGCCAGCCGAGTCGACCTGGTATTTGGCTCCAATGCGCAACTGCGGGCGTTGGCCGAGGTATACGCCAGCAGCGATGCGCAAGGGCAGTTCGTGAAGGACTTCGTGGCGGCCTGGACCAAAGTGATGAATCTGGATCGCTTTGATTTGGGGTGAGGGCCGTTAAGCGCAAACCTGTGGGAGGGGTGTGTCAGTTAAGTATGAGGTTGAATGTACTGGCCTCATCGCGGGCAAGCCACGCTCCCACAGGGTTTTGCGGTGGGATTGGTGTTTCGTTTTCGACACCAAAACCTGTGGGAGCGAGCCTGCTCGCGAAGGCGGTTTACGCGTCGACGTTGTTGTTGAATCGGCCGCCATCTTCGCGAGCAGGCTCGCTCCCACAGGGGTTTTGCGCCATCTGCCTATCCGACCAACGCCATCAACTGCTGGCGTTGCGCATCGGTCAGCGTTGGCCCGAATCCTGCCCCGGCGTTATCCAGCATGTAGCGCGGATTGCCCGTCCCGGGAATCACGCAGGTCACCGCCGGGTGCGCGAGCAGGAACTTCAGCGCCAGTTGCGCCCAACTGTTGACCTGCACCTGCGCCGCCCATCCGGGCAAGGGCTGGCCTTTCAAGCGGCCGAGCAAGCCTCCACCGCCGAAGGGCCGGTTGCAGATCACCGCCACGCCGCGCTCGCGGCACAGCGGCAGGATGCGCTTCTCCACCGCGCGATCATCCAGCGCGTAGTTGATTTGCAGGAAATCCAATGGCTCGGCCTTGAGCACTGCCTCCACTTCGTCGTAGGCCGACGAGGTGTAATGGGTGATCCCGATGTAGCGAATCCGTCCCTCATCCTTCCATTGGCGCAGGGTCGGCAGGTGGGTTTTCCAGTCCAGCAGGTTGTGAATCTGCATCAGGTCGATGCGGTCGGTCTGCAACAGTTTGAACGACTGCTCCATCTGCGCAATGCCTTCGGCGCGGCCACGGGTCCAGACCTTGGTGGCGAGAAATGCTGGCGAGCGCGGTTGGTGGATCGACAGCAATTCGCCGGTGGTCTGTTCGGCGCGACCGTACATGGGCGAACTGTCGATCACCGTCCCGCCTTTCCCGAACAACGCGTCGAGCACCGCCGGCAGTTGCTTGTAGGCCGGATCGGCAGGCGCTACGTCGAAGCCGCGATACGTACCCAGTCCGACCATCGGCAAGGGTTCGGCGCTGGAAGGGATCGGCCGGGTCTGCATGTGCGTGTCTCCTGCTGCCGGCGGCGTGCTGCCTGCGCGCACCGGGTCGAAGGTAAGAACCGCCGACACTCCGGCCGCCAGTGTGAGTAGTTTTCTGCGGGTCAAGCCCTCAGGATCGGTCATGACGTACCCCTTGTTCCTCGATCGCCTCGGCCTGCTGCGCCTGGCGCCGCGCGAGCCACAGGCTCAGCGCGCCCCACAGCCCGGCGAATGGCACGATCAGCAACGCCACCAGGCCGAACCCGGCACCCAGCGCCGTCAGCCCGGCGGACAACCAGCCACTGGCCGCGTCGCCACCGCGATAGACCAAGGTTTCGATCACATTCTTGGCCTTGTACTTTTCTTCACGGCTGACCACGGTCCACAACACCTCCCGCGCCGGCCGCACAATGGCGAATTCCACCGCGCGCCTTAAACCCTGCGCCAATGCAACGGTAGCAGGCACCGGCGCCAGCGCCATGGCGGCAAAGGCGACAATTGTTGCCAAGGGTAACGCCGCCAGTGCACCGCCGACGCCGATCAACCGGATCAAGGGCGCGGTCAGCAGCAGTTGAAACACCAGGGTCAGGCCGGACACGAGCAAATCGACCCGGGCGAAAAACTGCGTTCGACTGCCCACATCGCCAAAGCTGCCGGCGACAATCCGCCCCTGCTCGAAATACAACAAGGTCGCGGCGCTGGTGTGCAGCAGCATGAACGCCACCAGGCCCAACAAGTACGGCGAGCGCACAATCAAGGTGATGCCCGCGAGGATGCCGCCACCCATCCGCCGTTCATCCGCCAGCGGGTTGGCGGATTGCGCGTCGGTGCGAGCGAGCAGCGCCCGATAGCAGCGCACGGCGATTTCCAGCAGCAACGCCGCCGCCAGGGTCAGGGCCACCGGTCCAAGGCGAGTGGCCATGGTCGCCGCCAGCAAGGGCCCGATGAAAGTGCCCAAGGTGCCACCGGCGGCAATAAAACCGAATAGCCGTCGACCTTGCTCGCTGGAAAAGCGATCCACCAGCACGCTCCAGAAGATCGAGACGATGAACAGGTTGTAAATGCTGATCCAGACGAAAAACACCCGCCCTACGGCCACGGGCGCGATGTGCTGTGCGATCAGCAGGCCAAACACCAGCATCGACAGCGCGATCAGGCGGTAGATCAACGGCACGAAGCGCACCGCCGGCAGGCGTGACGCCAGGGCACCAAACAGCGGCACCATCAACAGCATCACCACAAATGTCGCAGTGAACAGCCATTGCAACTGCCCCGCCCCGCCCTCCAGGCCCAAAGCATCGCGCAGCGGGCGCACCAGGTAGTAACTGGCGAGCACGCAGAAATGAAAGGCAAACCCCAGCAACAACGCCGCCCGCTCACCGGGCAGCACCTTGACCCAGCGCAAGGGATTGAGCGCGGTCATGGCCGGCGGTTCAGCAGTTGGGCGTCAGGCATCAGGGCTCTCTCGGACTTCGACTACAGGCTGGCCTCCAGCGGTGGATCGCGGTGTTGCCGCTCACTGTCGCCCACTAAACGTAGTCGAATGTCACGCCCCGTGGTGATTCTTTCGGCCTACTCGCAGTAGCCGACACAAGAATCCTGAGCAAAAAAAGGGCCCGCAGAGCGGGCCCAAAACTTACAGAGCATTCAGTTGCTGGCGACTTGCGCCTTGTCGGTGGCGGTCATCAGGGTTTTCAGCGAATCATCGAACTTCTTCAGCGCGTTCAGTTGCAGCACCCGCTGTTGGTCAATCTGAGCGGCAATCTCCGGGGCCTTCTTGTCATGCACCCAGATCGCCGGCATTTGCTTCTCCACCGCGCCTTCGGCTTTGCCGATGTATTGCAGGTTGGCGTCGTAGAAGGTCGCGACAAACCGTGCTTCGACCTGATTGTTACGTTGGGTCACCAGGCGATTGAAGGTGTCGAGCATCACCACCACGTCGGGGTGGCCCTGCACCAGGTCGTCGAGGCTTTCGTAGACGGTAACCGAAGCGAACTGCTTATCTAGCGAGCCCAGCAAGCCGTCGATGGCCAGTTTCGGGTCGGAACTCTTGACCAGGGCATCGCGAATTCGCGTGTCGAGGCCAGCGTCTTTCGCGCCGTTCTGCGCCATGGCGTGGTACTGCGCCAGGTATTGCAGGGTCGCCACCGTGCCTTCGCTGTAGAGAACACCCACCGATTGCGTCGGTTGCAGGGCCGCTGCGCTTTCGGCCACGGGGGCGAAATGGCAGGACGCTGCGTCTGCCGCGTAAACCGGCGCGGTGGCCAGGGTTCCGGTGGTCAGGACAGCAACAAAAGCCAGCAGGGCGGAGAGTCTCATCGCAAAGGTTCCTTCAGCGAGTTCGGTATGGGGCTATCTTCCTCCTTTGCCGAAAAAGCAGAACTTGCCATTCTTGATGATGACTATCGATTGAATGAATGGTGGAAAAACCCGGCTGTGCTTCGCCGGCTGTCCGCCGCCCGTTTGGCAGCGGACAAACCGTGCAGCGGTGAATCAGGCGTCCTGCAAAATCAGGTCGGCGCCCTTCTCCGCCACCATCAACACCGCTGCGTGGGTGTTGCCCGAGGTCACGTTGGGGAAAATCGACGCATCGACGATGCGCAACCCGTCCAGGCCATGGACCTTGAGGCGCTTGTCGACCACCGAGTGCTGCGGGTCCGCACCCATGGCGCAAGAACCGCACAGGTGATAGATCGAACCGCTGTTCTCGCGAAAGTACTGCAACATCTGCTCGTCACTGGCGACCGCCGGGCCGGGTAGCACTTCATCGACCGTGATGCCCTTGAGCGCCGGGGCCCGCATGATCTTGCGCATCAGGCGGCTGCCCTGGATCACTTCATCAATGTCCTTTTGCGTGCTCAGGTAATTCGGGTCGATCAGCGCGGCGTCCCGTGGGTTTTTCGAGGCGATGGTGATCGTGCCACGGCTGGTCGGGCGGCACGGGTTGAAGCACAGCAGGAAACCGGAGTACGGCTCGGGCTTGAGGCTGGCCTTGTTGTTTTTCGGGATCTGGTACGACAGCGGATTGAAATACAGTTGCAGGTTCGGGTGCGCCTGCTCGGCGCTGCCCCGGAAGAACCCACCGGCCTGGTTGACGCTCATGGCCAACGCGCCCTTGCGGGTGAACAGGTATTTGAGGCCGAGCTTGAACTGACCGAACAGCGAGCTGAGCTGGTCGTTGAGGGTCGGGATATTGGCCTTGTAGTAGTAACTGGCGCACAGGTGGTCTTGCAGATTCTGCCCCACCGCCGGCAAGTGTTTGACCAGCGGAATGTTGTGCCGGGCCAGCAGCGCTTGATCGGCAACGCCGGACAGTTGCAGCAACTTCGGCGTGTCGACGGCGCCGGCACACAGGATCACTTCCTTGCGCGCAGTGAACGTGCGCACCACGCCGTGCTGGGTCACGCAAACGCCGGTGGCACGCTGCTGTTGGTCATCGAACAGCACGCGATCGACCAGGGCGTAGTGCTCGACGCTCAAGTTGCTGCGGTTCAGGGCCGGGTGCAAATGGGCGAAACTGCTGGAGCAGCGTTCACCGTTGCGGGTGTTGACGTCATAGATGCCCGCGCCTTCGAACGTCGGCCCGTTGAAATCGTCGCTGAGCGGATAGCCGAGTTCGTCGCAGCCCTTGAGAAACACATCGCAGATCGGATGGGTCTCGCCCTTCATCGGTGTGATGCTGATTGGCCCGCTGCCGCCATGGTATTCGCTGTCACCCAACGGGTGGTTTTCCAGCTTGCGGAAATACGGCAGCACGTCCTTGAAGCCCCAGCCGTCATTGCCATTGGCGGCCCAGTCATCGAAGTCATGGGCCTGGCCACGGACGTAGATCATCGCGTTGATCGAGCCCGAGCCGCCTTGCACCTTGCCGCGCGGGGCATAGATTTCTCGCTCGGCGAGCTGCTTCTGTGGCTGGCTGTAGTACATCCAGTTGAACGTCGGGTTGTAATACATTTTGGCGAAGCCGACCGGAATCTTGAACCACAGGGAACTGTCCTTGCCCCCTGCTTCCAGCAGCAGCACCGTGTGTTGCCCGGAAGACGAGAGCCGATTGGCCAGGACGCAGCCTGCGGCGCCAGCGCCAGCGATGATGTAGTCGTAAGTCATGCACGGTTACCGCGTAAGTCGTTATACAAAATTCGGATGGCCCCCTGTGGGAGCCAGCCTGCTGGCGATTGCGGTGGATCAGCCGACATTGATGTTGAATGTCAGGCCGCCATCGCCAGCAGGATGGCCCCCACAGGAACCGCGTCAGGCCTTTCAGCCCCTGGCCGGCGAGGTGTCTTTGACATCAGCCGGGGTCGGCGCCATCTGCAGGTGCAGGCGCTCGCCGCTGTAGGGCGAATGCTTGCGTACCACGTCCATATTCAGCTCCACCCCCAGGCCTGGCTCGGTGGACGGGATGATGTAGCCGTCCTCCCATTGCAGCGGCTTGGTCAGGACTTCGGCGTGGAAACCGCCCCAGGTCATGATGCTTTCCTGGATCAGGAAGTTCGGCGTGCAGGTGGCCAACTGAAAACTCGCCGCCGCGCCAATCGGCCCGTTGTAGAGGTGCGGCGCGATCTGCGCGTAATACGCCTCGGCCATGCTGGCGATTTTCTTGGCTTCGAGCATGCCGCCGCAGCGGGCGACGTTCATTTGCAGGATCGACGCGCCGCCGGCCTGCAACAGCTTGAAGAATTCATACTTGGTGGTCAGGCGCTCGCCAGTGGCAATCGGGATGCTGGTCTTGGCCGCGACCTGCGCCATGGCCTCTTCTTGACCCGGTGGCACCGGCTCTTCGAACCACAACGGGTCGTACTTCTCCAGGCGCTTGGCCAGGCGAATCGCCGACGAGGGCACCATCTGCCCGTGGGTGCCGAACAGCAGGTCGCACTTGTCGCCCACCGCTTCGCGGATCTTGCGGCAGAAGGTTTCGCAGCGCTCCAGCACTTCCAGGGAAATCTGGTGCCCGGAATACGCGGTGTACGGCCCGGCCGGGTCGAACTTCACGGCGGTGAAGCCCTTGTTCATGTTCTCGATGGCGCACTCGGCCGCCAGGTCCGGATCGTCGTAGTCGTATTCGCCCTGACTGTTGACCGGGTACAAGTAGGTGTAGGAGCGCAAGCGTTCATTGACCTTACCGCCCAGCAGTTCATACACCGGTTTGTTCGCCGCTTTGCCAATGATGTCCCAGCAGGCCATTTCCAGACCGCTGACCACACCCATCATGGTCAGGTCCGGACGCTGGGTGAACCCACTGGAATACGCCTGGCGGAAGAAACGCTCGATGTGATGCGGATCGTGGTTGAGCAGGTAGCGTTCGAACACGTCTTCGATGATCGGCAGCATGGCCTTGGGGCCGAACGTGGCGGCGTAGATCTCGCCGACGCCTTCGATGCCGCAATCGGTCTTGAGCTTGACGAACAGCCAGTACATGCCGCCGATGTGCGGCGGGGGGACGGCGACGATATGGGTTTCAAGGGCGATGATTTTCATCTCAGGCACCTGTCTGGTTCGAGGATTTACGGTTGACGCGAGCACGCAGGGCCAAAGCCGCCAGGGTGCCGAGCAGGCCGACGAAAGCGATGTAGCCGAAGTACAGCTGATAACCAAAGGCCCCCGGGAAATGCTCGGTGAGGTAGCCGTTGATCAAGGGAATAAAGGTGTCCGGCAGATAACCCACCACCGAGACAATGCCGATGGCCAGGCCGGTGATGCGCAGCGGGATGTTGCAGGTGTCGAGGATCGCCCAGTACAGGCCACGGATGGCGTAGGTCATCAGGCCGATGAAGATCACCGTGCCGATCAGCAAACCGAGGCTGTTCAGCGCCGGGAACAGGATCAGCCCGACCATCGCCAGGGTCGCAAGGAACAGCGCCACCACCAGCACCGAAATGTTCGAGAACTTGTCCCCGAGCCATCCGCCGCCCATGCCGCCAATCGGCCGCATCCACAGCTTGATGGTGGTGATGGTGCCGGCCATCACCGCCGTCATGCCGCTGCCTTGCAGGTAATCGGAGAAACTGTAGGTCGCCCAGAAGATGTGATAACCGCAGAACACGATGGCGGTGACCAGCCACAGCTCGGGGATTTTCAGCAGGGTTGCCAGGTCGCTGAGCAGGTTGAACCGGCCCTTTTCCGCCGCCGGAGCGTCATCCAGGGACTTGGGGTCCTTGAGCAGCACCAGCACGCAACCGATGGCGATGCAGGTGAAGGCGTACAGGTAAACCACCTGCTTGAAGCCTTCGGCCGCCGACTCGCCACGGGTCTCGGTGGCATAGGCAAACAGTCCCAGCGCCACAGTGGCGAGCAAGGCTTCCACCAAGCCACGACCGCCGTCGAGGATGCCGAAGAACCGGCCCTGTTCCGTGTGGTGAGCGATCATCTTCACCCGTTTGAGCACCGAGGCCCAGAAGGTCAGGCCGGTGGTCAGGCCCCAGCAACCGAAGATGATCATCAGGCCGGTCATCGACGGCGCGGTGGAATACCAAAGTCCGAGGGCACCGGTGGCCACCAGCGAGAAGAAAATCAGGAAGCGTGGGGCAATGCGGTCTGCCAACCAACCGCTGGGCAAGTAGCTGAGCAGGAAAATCGTGCCGAGCATCGAGTACAGATAACCCAGCTCGCTGTGGTTGATCTGGAACACTTCGAGCATCGTGGTCTGGTAGACCTGGCGCAGGTAGAGGATCGGGTAGATCGCACCGGCGGCCAGCACCAGCAACATCAGTTGGAAATAGCGACTTCCCTTGTCGCTGTGACTTTTCGAAGCCGTGGTGGAACCCTGAACAGTGGCAGCAGTGGATGCGTGCTTGGACATCGAGTAGACCTCTGGCGCCCGGTGGTCCGGGCGCTCCAATAATTGTTTTTATAGGAGTGACGCAGCGGCAAGCGGCGAGCTATACGCGGCAAGCCAGAGCCGGTTAACGTTCGCTTTCACTTGGCGCTTGAAGCTTGAAACGTGTAGCTGCCGTCTAGTACTTCATGACCACCAGGCGGGTCTGGGTGAATTCGAGCATGCCGTGCTTGCCGTCATCGCCGCCCAGGCCCGAGCGTTTCCAGCCGGCGTGGAAGCCCTGATACGGGTCGGCCGGGGTGCGGTTGACGTACAACTCGCCGGCCTCGATGGCGTTGGCGACTTTCATCGCGGTGCGGTAGTTCTCGCTGTACAGCACCGACGACAGGCCGAACTGGTGATCGTTGGCCATGGCCAGCGCTTCGTCGATGTCGCGGTACTTGAGCACGGGCAGCACCGGGCCGAAGATTTCTTCCTGAACGATTTCCATGTCCTGGCGGCAGTGGCTAAGCAGGGTCGGCGGATAGAAATGGCCGTCGCCTTGCGGGATAAAACCGCCTGTTTCCAGTACAGCACCGTCGGCGATAGCGCGCTCGACCATGGCGTGGATGTTCTGTCGCGAGCTGGCGTTGACCAGCGGCCCCATCAGGCTGGCATCGGCCGCCCGGTCGCCAAATTGCACGGCGCTGATCTTGGCTTTGAGCAGCGAGAGGAACCGGTCGTGGACGCTTTCCTGTACATAGACCCGTTCCACCGCCGTGCACAACTGGCCGCAGTGGGTGGTCTTGGAGGCGATAATCGCCGTCGCGGCGGCTTCCAGATCGGCGTCGGCTTCGATGATCGCCGGGGTCTTACCGCCCAGTTCCAGGGAGGGCTTGGCGATATTGGCCTTGCAGTAATCGAGCACGATGCGCCCGGCGCTGACGCTGCCGGTCAAGGTGATCAGGCCCACGGCGCTGTGGGTGCAAACCGTTGCGGCGGTGGCGTGGTCCATGGTCAGGATGTTGATTACCCCGGCCGGCAAGCCGGATTGCTGCACGGCCTTGGCGATTTCAAACGCCGAGGTCGGGGTGTTATTGCTCGGGCGTACCACCACGGTGTTGCCGGCAATTAACGCCGGGGCAATTTTGCGCAGCAGGGTGTAGACCGGGTAATTGAACGGGATCAGGCAGGCGACTACACCGATGGGCTCGCGGTGCAGAAACAGGCTTTCGTTCGGGGTGTCGCTGGGGATGATCTCGCCTTCGATACGGCGTGCCCATTCGGCGTGATAGCGGGTGATCTGCGCGGCGTAACGGGCTTCGTTACTGGCATCGGCCAGGCTCTTGCCGGACTCGGCCGCCAGGGCCGACCCGATGTTTTCGGCGCAGGCGTCAAGGGCGTCGGCCAAGGCGCGCAAGTGCTCGCCGCGTTCGATGCTGGTGAGCTTGCCCCAGACTTTCTGCGCGGCAGCGGCCGCTTCAACGGCCACCGTGGCTTCACCGGCGGTGGCGGCCGACACCTGGCCGATCAGCACTTCGGTGGCCGGGTTGTAGACCGCGATCAGCGCGTCGCTGGCCGGCTCAATAAAGTGACCGTTTACAAAGTTTCGCTCGAGTCGCATGTGCATCGCCCATCGTTGTTTTTATCCAGTGCTCGCAGTCTTGGCATCCGACCGGGGTTGGACAAACGATTTATTGAGCGGTGAAACATTCGAAAAATGCAGGTTTTTCAGAAAAACACTGAGATCCCTGTAGAAGCCAGCCTGCTGGCGCTAGCGGTGGATCAGTCGACATCGAGGGTGAGTTTCACGCCGTCATCGCCAGCAGGCTGACTCCCACAGGGGGGCTGCGGTGCTCAGTTAGCTGCGGTAGACGGTTCAAGCTGCCGTTGCGCCAGCCAGATTTCTTCCTGCAACCACTCGCTGAACAACTGCAACTGCGGGGTTTCGGTCTGCTCGGGCCGGGTCACCAGCCAGTAGGACTGGTGCCCTTCCACGTGCACGTTGAGCACTTGGGTCAGTTGCCCGCTGGCCAGTTCCGCAGCGACCATATGCCAGTCGGCGATGGTGATGCCGAGGCCGTCAGTGGCGGCGCGAATCGCCAGGTCCAGCAGGTCGAATTCGTAACCGCCCTGGGTGTCGACGCCGCTGATCTTCGCCGCGTCCAGCCAGTGTTTCCAGGTCAGGTAGCGCTGATCTTCCCGGGCCAGCACGTGCAACAGGGTCAGACGATTGAGGTCGATGCCCTGCTCGCCCGACTGCCGCGCGTACAGCGACGGCGCGCACACCGCGATATGGCGCTCCTGGATCAGCAACGAACTGTCCAAGCCGTCCCATTCGCCGTCACCAAAACGGATCGCACAATCCAGGGTGCTGGTTTCCGCCAGGCTGTCTTGCAGGCGCGTGGTGATGCTCAGTTCCAGCTCCGGGTGCTTCTCGCGCAGGCGCCCCAGGCGCGGCATCAACCAGCGGTTAGTGAAGGTCGGCGGCGCGTTGACGTGCAGGCGATTGGAGTGGGATTTCTGCTGGATGCTGCGCACCGTCAGTTCGATCTTGTCGAACGACTGGTGCAGCGCCCGCAGCAACACCCGACCGGCGCTGGTCAGTTCCAGGTGATGGTGACGGCGCTCGAGCAAGCCCTCGCCCAGTTGCTCCTCCAACTGCCGGACCTGACGGCTGACCGCACTTTGCGTGACGTTGAGCAACTCCGCGGCGCGGGTGAAGCTGCCAGTGCTGCCGGCCACTTCGAAGGCCTTGAGGGCGTTCAGGCCGGGCATTTTGCGTTTCATGTAAGGCTCTCGGAGGCGACGGACAAGACGCCAAGCATCCCACGCCGGACCAATCCTGTCCTACAGGATTTTCTGAGTAACATGCATCGGACGCAGGTTTAGTGGCAATTTTTATCGTTTGTTCATCCCCGCGCACCTCGCAAGACTGGCCGGCATCTCTAATAAAAATAACCGAGAGCTGCCCCATGCCCTTCCCTGCTTCTATGCGCTTGCACCCTTCGTATCTCGCTCTGCTCTGCGCCTTTGCCGCGCCGGCCATGGCCGTGCAAGTCACTGACAACCTCAACCTCGGCGGTGCCGTGCGTGCGCGCTGGGACTATGACCCGGACCGCGACATCCAGAAATTTGGCCTGGACACCGTGTTGCTCAGCGCGATCTACAAATCCGACACCTGGATCGGTGACGCCCAATACCGTTTCTACGGTCGCTCGTACCCCTACCAGTACACCAAGGATTACGGCGATATCCAGTTCGCCAAGTTCGCCTGGGTTGGCTACAAATTCAATCCCGACCAGCAAGTGCAGGTGGGCCTGAACACCGTGCCATTCGGCTTGCAACCGTATTTCGGCAGCACCTTCTACGAAACGTTGGGCAACGTCATTGGCCTGGAAGATGTGCAACAGGTCGGCGCCAAGTACGTCCAGCAAAGCGGTGACTGGAACCTCCAGGCCGGTTACTACCTGCATCCGGCCTGGCAAGGCAAAGGCACCAGCCACGGCGTGAGCTATTCCAGCATCGTCTCCCAAGCCGACAGTTATGTGGCCGATGGCAGTGACAACAAGGAACGCAACACCCTGGTCCTGCGGGTGGCCAAGGCGCTGGACCTGGGCCCGTGGAAGTCCGAAATCGGCCTCTCTGGCCTGACCTCGACCCTGGAAAACCGCGACACCGACAACGATGGCCGGCGCAACGCCGCCGCCGTGCATTACCTGGGCAAGAACGGCCCATGGACCGTGCAACTGCAAGCGGCGCGCCAGCAAATGTCGCCCCGCAACCCGGGCTCCGAAGAACTGGTGACCCTGGGCGGTTACGACGGCACCTATAACGTGGCCAGCCGCGGCAACCTGTATGTCGCCGACCTCAGCTATGACGTGGCGGGCAAATACCTGTTCGACCAGATCAGCGAGGTCAAGCTGTACGCCAACTACAGTGGCTTCGACAAATCCGCCAGCGGCTTCAAGACCTCGGAACGGGTGATCCTCGGGACGTCGTTTGGCCTGAGCAAACTGTGGATCGCCACCGAATGGATATTCGGCAAGAACGATCCGTACATCGGCGGCAGCAGCTACGCCCAGAGCCTGGGGGCTGGCGGGACGAATCAGTGGGAGAATCAGTTGTACATGAACATCGGTTATTACTTCTGATCTTGAATACGCCTTCGCGAGCAGGCTCGCTCCCACAGGGAATTTGTGAACGTCACAGATCCAATGTGGGAGCGAGCCTGCTCGCGATAGCGTCAACCCAAACAACGCTTGCATCAGCCCATCGCCAATAGTCAGATAGGCAGCCAACACAAAAACAAAAACGAGCCCCATCCATGCGTCAACTGCCCTCGCTCAACATGCTGCGCGTCTTTGAAGAGGTCGCGCGGCATCGCAGTTTCAGCCAGGCCGCCCTGGGCCTGAACGTCACCCAAGGCGCGGTCAGCCGGCAGATCAAACAGCTCGAAGATTACCTCGGCGTCGCGCTGTTTATTCGCACGCCGCAGGGTTTGTCCCTGACCGACACCGGCATCGCCCTCTCGCCGCATCTGGCGCAAGCCTTCGACCATATCGAACGTGCCTTGCAAGCAGTGCGCGTGCCGAACTTGCGCCAGCGCTTGCGCATCGTCGCGCCACCGACCTGGGCCACACGCTGGTTGTCGGCGCACTTGCGGGTTTTCTGCCAGCGCTACCCGGACATCAGCCTCAGCGTGACCAACCAGGCCAGCCACGAGCACCTGGCCGAAGTCGACTGCCACATCCGTTTCGGCCTCGACGCGGCACCGCACTGCAACAGTCAGCTGCTGGTGATGGAGCGGCACATTGCGGTGGCCAGCCCAGAGCTGTTCAGCGACGGCCAGCCGCCGGACCTGAGGCAATTTGCGTTGCTGCACATCCTGCACGACGGCAAGCGCTTGAAGGTCTGGGAAAACTGGCTGGCGGCGATGGGCCGTGACGATGTCGATGCCAGCCAAGGCCTGGAATTCAGCACCCTCGACCAAGTGATCCACACCGCCCTCGCCGGGGGTGGCCTGGCGGTGATCGACCGGCAGATGATCGAAAAGGAACTGGCCAGCGGCAGCCTGCTGCCGATCACCCCGGTAGAGGTGATCGGACCCTATGGCTATTGGCTGGATGTGGCGAATGACAAGTTGGGATTATCGAAGGTAAAGCTGTTCACCGAATGGCTGGGATTGGTCAGCAATCCCTGAAACACCGCCATCCCTGTGGGAGCGGGCTTGCCCGCGATAGCTGTTGGTCAGTCACCTCGATGTGGGATGTGCCGCCGTCATCGCGGGCAAGCCCGCTCCCACAGGGGTTTGTGGCGTTTGCTAGACCGATGTCACCACCTTGCCGGCCACCGCCACTCCATTCTCCACCGGACTCTGCGCCTTGCACGCCTGGCTCAAGGTCAGGGATTTGGTCTCCGGCGCCCAGGCCCAGGACAGCCATGCACCCAGCGCGAGGATCCCCGCGAGAATGCCCATGGTCGGGCTCAGGCCGATCCCCGCCACGCTCACCGGCAACAGGAAAGTGCTGACCGCCGAGCCCAGGCGACTCACCGCCGTCGCCAGGCCAATGCCGCTGGCGCGCACTTCGGTCGGGAAGCTTTCAGCCGGGAACACCCCGACCAGGTTGCTCACCGCCGACAACACCAGGGTGAACACCCCAAACACCAGCACCATCAGGAACGCCAGGCTGCCGGGCAATACCGCCAGCAGGAACAACGCCACCGCCAGGATGATGAACGAGTTGATCAGGAAGCCCCGGCGGGAGAATTTCACCGTGCACCAGATGCCGATCAACGCGCCGAGAATCAGCAGCAGATTCAGCATCAGCTCAGTGCCAAAGCCTTCGGCCAACCCCATCTTCTGCAGGATCGACGGCAGGAAGGTGTAGATCGCGAAGTACGGCATTACGATGCACACAAAGAACAGGCAGTTGAAGGCCGTGCGCTTACGGTATTCGCGGCTGAACAGCACCGCATAGCCAGAACGGGTTTCTGTGGATTGGGTTTCGTCGAGTTCGACGTTGGCGCCCAAGTGTTTCTTGACGATCGCCCGGGCTTCGGCAATGCGGCCCTGGTTGACCAGCCAGCGTGGCGATTCCGGAGTGCCGATGCGGGCAATCAGGATCAACGCTGCCGGGATGGCCGACGAGGCGAGCATCCAGCGCCAGGCATCGTCGCCGAGGCTGAGCATGGCGGTGCCGACGAAGGTTGCGGCGACGTAGCCGAAGGTCCAGATCACGCTGAACGAACCGAGCAGCACACCACGGTGTTTCTTCGGCGAGAACTCCGCAAGCATGGCGTGGCCGACGCTGAAATCACCACCCAGGCCAATGCCGATCAGCACGCGGCAGAGGAACAGGCCCATGGCGGTTTCAGCGTAGAACTGCATCACTGACGCGAGAGTGATCAGCACGAAGCTGACCAGGAAGATTTTCTGCCGGCCGACCTTGTCGGAAATCCAGCCAAAAAACAGACTGCCGAGAAACAACCCGATCAGCGCCGAGGCGCCGATCAAGCCTTGCCAGAAGGCATCCAGCTGCATCTGCGGGCTCAGCAAGGTGAACGCGATGCCGATCAGGCCCAGGATATAGCCATCGGTGAAATGCGCACCGAAGGTCAGTCCGGCGATTTTCAGGTGAAAGCGCCCGATGGGCAGGTCGTCGATTTTTACCGGTTGAACGGACATGTAAATCTCCCATTGTTGTTATTGACGGAGAATGGAACCGATCGTTTTTACTCTTTTAGAACCTGTGGACCCTGTGGACCCTGTGGACCCTGTGGACCCACAGGTTGGAGGTGAAGCTAGAGGCCACCCATCAGCAGGTATTTGATTTCCAGGTAGTCCTCCAGACCGTACTTCGAGCCTTCGCGGCCCAGACCGGATTCCTTGATGCCGCCGAACGGCGCCACTTCCGTGGAAATGATCCCTTCGTTGATCCCGACCATGCCCGCTTCCAGACCTTCGGCCATGCGCCAGACGCGGCCGATGTCGCGGCTGTAGAAATAGGCGGACAAGCCGTAGGGTGTGTCATTGGCCCGTTGCAGCACTTCGGCTTCGTCCTTGAAGCGGAAGCACGCCGCAACCGGACCGAAGGTTTCGTCCTGGGCGATCAGCATGTCCGGGCTGGCATCGCCGAGGATGGTCGGCTCGTAGAAGGTGCCGCCCAAGGCGTGACGACGACCGCCGCACAACAGGGTCGCGCCCTTCTCCAAGGCGTCGCTGACGTGCAACTCAACCTTGGCCAGTGCCGCCGCGTTGATCAACGGACCTTGTTCGGTGTCACCGTCCAGGGCGCTGCCGACGCGCATCGCGGCGACCGCTTCGGCGAGTTTGCCGGTGAAGGCTTCGTACACGCTGTCCTGGATAAAGAAGCGGTTCACGCAGACGCAGGTCTGCCCGGTGTTGCGGTATTTCGAGGCCATGGCGCCTTTCACCGCGGCGTCCAGGTCGGCATCGTCGAAGACAATAAACGGCGCATTGCCGCCGAGTTCCAGAGAGACTTTTTTCAGAGTGTCGGCGGCTTGGCGCATCAGCAATTTGCCGGTGCGGGTCGAACCGGTGAACGACAACTTGCGCACCACGCTGGACGCTTGCAGCGCGCCGCCGATGGCCACGGCATCGCCGGACACCACGTTGAACACCCCCGCCGGAATACCCGCCTGTTCCGCCAAAACCGCCAGGGCAAACGCCGACAGCGGGGTTTCTTCCGAGGGTTTGAGAATCATCGTGCAACCCGCCGCCAGCGCCGGGCCGACCTTGCGGGTAACCATGGCCAAGGGGAAGTTCCACGGCGTGATCGCGGCCACCACACCGATCGCTTCCTTGATCACGATGATCCGCGAATCCGCCCGAGGACTGGGAATCACGTCGCCGTAAGCGCGTTTGGCCTCTTCGGCGAACCACTCAAGAAAGCTCGCGGCGTAGACCACCTCACCCATGGCTTCGGCCAAGGGCTTGCCCTGTTCGCGGCACATCAGCGTGGCGAGTTCGCGCTGATGGCTCAGCATCAATTCGCTCCAGCGCTTCAAGCGTTGGCTGCGTTCCTTGGCGGTCAGTTTGCGCCAGGCCGGCAAGGCGCGGTTGGCGGCGGCGATGGCCTGGTTGGTTTCCTCGGCGCCGGCCTTTTGCACTTCGGCGATCAACTCGCCATTGGCCGGGTTCAGCACCGGATAGGTCGCGCCACCGCTGGACCATTGACCATCGATGAAATTGCCGTGTCGGATCAACGCGCTCATGCCACCGCCTCAGTCAGGTTGAAGCGCTCCAGCCCCGGACGGGCCGAGCGCAGGATGCGTTTGCCGGCGGTGTAATCGTTAATCACGTCGCACGGGGTGTAGTTGCGTTCCAGCTCATCCAGTTCTTCGGCATCGAGTCGGGTGTCCAGCGCGGCCAGCGCACTGTCGAACTGCGCGGTGGTGTCGGCGCCCACCAGCATGCAATCCACGCCGGGATGGTTGGCGACCCAGGCCTGGGCGATCTGAGCATTCGATACGCCACGGGCACGGGCCACGCGTTGCACCGAATGGGCGATCTGGAACGAGGCCTCGTCGCTGTACATTTGCTGGGTGAAGAAGTCGGTCTGGTTGCGGGTCGACTGCACGTCGCCGGTCAACAAGCCACGGGCCAACGGGCTGAACACCGAGACGCCCAGGCCTTGATCGCGACAGAACGGAATCATCTCGCGCTCTTCTTCGCGGTAGGCGCAGTTCAGTTGCAGTTGCATGTTGATCGGCTTGACCCAGCCATTGCGTTCACAGGCCATGAGGATCTTCGCCAACTGCCCGGTGAGCATGGTCGAGACGCCGATGTAGCGCGCCTTGCCGGAGCGCACGATGTCGTTCATCGCGCTCATGGTTTCTTCGACCGGGGTGTTCACGTCGAAGTAATGCAGCATGAAGACGTCGACGTAATCCATGTCCAGGCGCTTCAGCGACGCGTCGATGCTGTCCATGATGTGCTTGCGCGAATGGCCGCTGGCGTTGATGCCGTTGCGGGTGCCGTAGCCGACCTTGGTGGTGATCACCAGGTCTTCGCGACGAGCGATGCGCTTAACGATACGCCCCACCACTTCCTCGCCGACGCCGGCGGAATAGAAGTCCGCCAGGTCGATGAAATTGACCCCGTTATCCAAGGCGTGAGCGACGATGGGCTCGCTTTGCTTCTCGTCGAAAATCCACGGTTTCCAATCCGGGGTGCCCATGTTCATGGTGCCCAGGCACAGACGCGAGACTTGCAGGCCGGAGTTGCCCAAACGAATGTATTGCATGGCGCGGACCTCAGGCTTTGGGGGTGTAGAAAGGATTGCTGATGTGGTTGACCACATCCGCCAGTTGCGCGGTGTGCGGCAGGCCGGTCAGCGCGGCACGAATGGCGGTGCGGCAGGCGTTGTAGTTGTTGCGGTAGACCGCATCGAGGTCATCGCAGGCCGGGTTGACCCAGTTCGCGGTGACAATCGCCCACTCGTCTTCGGCGTGGGCCGGCAAGGTGCCGTCAAGCAAGGCTTCCAGCACGGCCTTGGCGATACCGGCCTGGGACGCGCCCCAGGTGGCGTTGCCGTGCAGGTCGCTGCTGATCGCGGCTTTGTTGACGTAGAGGGTCATGGGTTTGACCGGGATGTTCGGCTGGGCGATCACCATGAACGGGCAATGGCCCTGGCTCGGCGACGCCAGGCTGTTGGCGAAGGCCTGGCCGGCCGGACCGTTGCGTGGGCCGATCAGAATGTTGATGTGTGCGGCGTTGACGCCAGGGCCTTCAAAGCCTTCACCGATGTACAGGTCGAGTTCTTTCATGGGTGCAAACGCTCTCTGTTTGTTATTGATGAGCCGGGTTTGCGATTTTTTAACACCGGGGGTTGAAGGGACCGTAACCATTAAAAATCATGAGGCCATGAGTTGAAGTCATAGCCATTTTTACCCGGATAGTATTTGACTTATTTTTACCCGGATATAAACTCGGCGCCGTTCCCACTTTTGAGGTCAGCGCGATGACTCGCACCTTCACCAACGCCTACACCGCTTTCGACGGCCATCAGCGCATCGCCTCCGGGCCGTTGCAAACCGTGGCCCTGGTGGTCAAGCAAGCCCTGGAAGACGGGGCCGTCGGGCCGGTACTGGTGTTCGATGACGACAAGGGTCGCTCGATCGATATCGATACCCGTGGCACTGAAGATGAGGTGCTGGCGCGCCTGGCGTTGACCACCGGTTACCCGCGCAAAGCCGATGAGGTGGATGCCAACGAACCCCGCGGTCGGGGTCGGCCGAAGTTGGGGGTAGTCGCTCGCGAAGTCACCCTGCTGCCGCGTCACTGGGAGTGGCTGGCGTCGCAACCGGGCGGTGCCTCGGTGGCGATCCGCAAACTGGTGGAAGATGCCAAGCGCATCAACAGCGAAAAGGACAAGCAGCGCAAAACCCAGGAGCGCGCCTACCACTTCATGACGGCCATGGCCGGTGACTTGCCGGACTTCGAAGAAGCCACCCGCGCACTGTTCGCCAACGAGCCGAAACGCTTGCGCGAGGTGGTCGCCGAGTGGCCGGAGGATGTTCGGGAGCACGCGATTGCGCTGGCTTACGGCAACGGGCCTGAGTACTGAGGACACTGAATGAAAAAAGCCTGAAGACGTGTTGCACGCCTTCAGGCTTTTTCAGGGTTAGAACCGGGGTTTGACGGTCTTCCACTCGGGTTTGTAGCGCTGCATCTGCTTCACGTCATCCCGCTGGCGAATGCCGCAGGTCAGGTATTGGTCGTGCAGCTTGCCCAGTTGATCCCGGTCCAGCTCCAGGCCAAGGCCCGGGTCGCGGGTGATTTTCACGCAACCGTCGACGATCGGCAGTTTGCCGCCCTTGATCACTTCTTCATCCGCCTCCTGCCACGGATAGTGGGTGTCGCAGGCGTAGTCAAGATTCGGCACCGAGGCCGCGACGTGGGCCATGGCCATCAGGCTGATGCCCAGGTGCGAATTGGAGTGCATCGACACGCCGAGGCCGAAGGTCTCGCACATTTTCGCCAGGGCCTGGGTGTCGCGCAGGCCACCCCAGTAATGGTGATCGGCGAGGACAATCTGCACGCTGTTGAGCGCCACGCTGCGGCGAAACTCATCGAAATCGGTGACCACCATGTTGGTCGCCAGCGGCAGGCCCGTGCGCTTGTGCAACTCGGACATGCCTTCCAGGCCCGGCGTCGGGTCTTCGTAATACTGCAAGTCATCGCCCAGCAACTCAGCCATGCGAATCGCCGTTTCCACCGACCAATTGGCGTTTGGATCGATGCGCAGCGGGTAACCGGGAAAGGCTTTTTTCAACGCCTTGATGCACGCCACTTCGTGTTCCGGCTCCAGGGCTCCGGCCTTGAGCTTGATGCTCTTGAAGCCATAGGTTTCGATCATCCGCCGCGCCTGGGCGACGATCTGTTCTGCGTTGAGCGCTTCGCCCCAACTGTCCGGTTTGTAGGGTGAGTCGATGTGCTGCGCGTACTTGAAGAACAAATAAGCGCTGAACGGAATTTCCTCGCGAATCGCCCCGCCCAGCAGGTCCACCAGGGGCACATTCAGCGAGCGCGCCTGCAAGTCGAGAAACGCCACTTCGAACGCCGAATACGCATTGCTCACGGCTTTGCTGGCGTGGGAGCCCGGTGCCAGTTCGGCCCCGGCGAGGCTGCTGGTTTTGTTCGCCGCGACCGTTGCTTTAACGATGGCGCGCAACTGATTGAGGTTGAACGGGTCGAGGCCGACCAGTTGGCTTTGCAGCTGTTGCTGGATCGCCAGCGCCGGGGCGTCGCCGTAGCTTTCGCCGAGGCCGATGTAGCCATTGTCGCTCTCGATTTCGATGATCGAGCGCAAGGCGAAGGGCTCATGAATGCCACTGGCATTGAGCAGCGGCGGATCGCGAAAGGCGATGGGTGTCACGGTCACTTTGGTGATTTTCAACGGCATGCTCCCGATGGATCTGTATTCAAGTCTTAATGGCTGACGGCTTGGCTCGGCGCGGCGGCGGCCAGGGATTTGCCGTGACCGTTGCGCGAGCTGCTGTTGTTGGGTTTCGGCGTGGTGCGGGCAAAGAAGATCACCACGGCGGCGATCAGCGAGGTCGCAGCCAAGCCGTACAACCCGCCTTCGATGGAGCCGGTGGTTTCTTCGAGAAAGCCGAACGCGGTGGGTGCGACGAAGCCGCCGAGGTTGCCGATGGAGTTGATCAGCGCAATCACCGCCGCGGCGATGCGCGCATCCAGGTAGCTTTGCGGAATCGGCCAGAACAAGGCCGAGGCGGCCTTGAAACCAATCGCAGCAAAACAGATCGCGATAAAGGCAAAGATCGGCCCGCCGGTGGTCGACATGAACATGCCGAACGCGGCGATCACCAGGGTCAGCGCGACCCAGGCCTGTTGGAATTTCCATTTGCCGGCCATGGCCGCGAAGCCGTACATCGCCACGATGGAAATGATCCACGGCACCGAGTTGAGCAGACCGACCTGGAAGTCGCCGAGGTTGCCCATTTTCTTGATCATGCTCGGCAGCCAGAACGTGGCGCCGTAGATGGTCAGGGCGATGGAGAAATAGATGAAGCAGAACAGCGCGATCTGCCGGTCGGCGAGCAGCTTGAACATCGACGGCTTGGCCACCTGTTGGCTTTCGCGGGCTTGCTGTTCTTCGGCGATGGCGGCGATCAGGGTGCTGCGTTCTTCGTCGCTCAGCCACTTCGCGTCCCGGGGATGGGATTGCAGCCAGAACCAGACAAACCCGCACAACACGATGGAGGCGAAGCCTTCGATCAGGAACATCCACTGCCAGCCGTGCAGGCTCATGCCGCTGACGTTGAGCAAGGCGCCGGACACCGGGCCGGAGATCACCGAGGCGATGGCCGAACCGCTTAGGAATACCGTCATGGTCTTGCCCCGCTCCGAGGCCGGCAACCACTGGGTGAAGTAATAAATGATGCCTGGGAAGAACCCCGCCTCCGCCGCGCCCAGCACAAACCGCAGCACGTAGAAACTGGTCTCGCCCTGGACAAAGGCCATGGCCATCGCGGCGGCGCCCCAGGTGAACATGATGCGCGTCAGCCAGGCGCGAGCGCCGTAGCGTTGCAGCAGCAGATTGGACGGCACTTCGAACAAGGCGTAACCGACGAAAAACAGCCCGGCGCCGAGGCCATAGGCCGCCGCGCCGATGCCCAGGTCAGTTTCCAAGTGGCTACGGACGAAGCCGATGTTGACCCGGTCGATGTAGTTGACGATGAACATCACCACGAACAGCGGCAGCACATGGCGCTTCACTTTCGCCGCGGCGCGGGCGAGGACGGTGGGGTCCAGTGCACTCTGGAGGGTATTCAAGGGCGTCTCCCGATCATTGTTTTTTTAGGGGCTGGCCCGATCATGGACGCCGACATTGATCCCGTCTAATCTAGATTGGCATTCGATTGATACCTGGATTAGATCAATGTTCGAACTGACGCAACTGCGCTGCTTCACCACCGTGGCCACCGAACTCAACTTTCGACGCGCAGCCGAGCGCTTGAACATGACGCAGCCACCGTTGAGCCGGCAGATTCAACTGCTCGAACATCACCTTGGGGTCGAACTGTTTACCCGCACCACCCGCAGTGTCGCCCTGACCGCCGCCGGCCGGGCGTTTTTCGTCGAGGCGCAGAACCTGTTGGAGCGCGCCCAACAAGCCTCGGTCACCGCCCGGCGCTTTGCCGAGGGCGACATTGGTTCGGTGAACATCAGCTTCGTGGGCAGTGCGGTCTATGAATTTTTACCCAAGGTGATCGCCGAAGCGCGGCTCAAGCAGCCCCACGTGAAGATCGACCTGTCGGAGATGAACACCTACCAACAGCACGAAGCCATCCGCGCCCGGCGCATTGACTTGGGGATCGTCCGCGCGCCGCTGCTGGAGCCGGGCTACGCCACCGAATGCCTGGTGCGTGAGCCCTTTGTGCTGGCGGTGCCCAGCCGTCATCCCTTGGCCAGCACCGCCGAGGTCTCGGTCCAGGACCTCGATCAGCAACCGTTCCTGATGTATTCCCACGCCGCCTACCCGCCATTCAACGAACTGCTGACTGGCATGCTGCGCTCCGCGCGGGTGGCCCCGGATTATGTGCAGTGGCTGGGCTCGTCGCTGACCATTCTCGCCCTGGTCAACGCCGGCATGGGCCTGGCCCTGGTGCCCCGGTGCGCCACCAGCGTGGTGTTCAAGAACGTGGTGTTCCGCGACATCGACCTGGGCGAAGGGGTGCAAAGCGAGCTGCACCTGATCTGGCGCGAGAACAACGACAACCCGGCGTTTGCCATGCTGCTGGAAGGCATTCGCCGGGCGGTGCGGGAGGGTTGGGGGGTGTGAGCATTGGCGGAGGGTGGAACACTGCAAACCACTGTGGGAGCGAGCCTGCTCGCGAAGGCGGTGTGTCAGTCGACAGAGATGTTGAGGCTGATGGCCCCTTCGCTGGCAAGCCAGCTCCCACAGGTTTTTGCGTCGGACATAACATTTGCGTACGCCGCCAACCACTGTGGGAGCGGGCTTGCTCGCGAAGGCGGTGTGTCAGTCGACAGAGATGTTGAGGCTGATGGCCCCTTCGCTGGCAAGCCAGCTCCCACAGGTTTTTGTGTCGGACATAACATTTGCGTACGCCGCGAACCCCTGTGGGAGCGGGCTTGCCCGCGATGGCGTCCTGTCAGCCGTCTTGACTATTGACTGACCCACCGCTTTCGCGAGCAGGCTCGCTCCCACAAGGGAACAGATCAGATCCCCTGCCCACCCGACACTTCGATCCGCTGCGCGTTGACCCAGCGGTTGTCCTCCGACAACAGGCTGGCGATCATCGGCCCGATATCGTCCGGTACGCCGGCGCGGCCCAGGGCGGTCATGCCGGCGAAGAGCTGGTTGATCTCGGGGTTGTCGCGCACCGCGCCGCCGCCGAAGTCAGTTTCAATCGCGCCCGGCGCCACGGTGTTGACCGCAATCCCGCGAGCGCCCAGTTCCTTGGCCAGGTAAACCGAGAGCACTTCCACCGCGCCCTTCACCGCCGCGTAAGCGGCGTAACCGGGAAACGAAACGCGGGTCAGGCCGGAGGACAGGTTGATGACGCGACCGCCATCGGCGATCAACGGCAGCAGCGCCTGGGTCAGGAAGAACACGCCTTTGAAATGCACGTTCACCAGGCCATCGAACTGCGCTTCGGTGGTGTCGGCGATCAGCGCGTAGTCGCCATGGCCAGCGTTGTTGACCAGGTGATCGAAGTGCTCGCGCTGCCAGGTGTCGCGCAGGGCATGGCGCAGGCGCTCGACGAATCCGCCGAAGCTGGCGACGTTGCCCGTGTCGAGTTGCAGGGCCACGGCTTTGCGGCCCAGGGCGTTGATCTCGGCGACGACGGCCTCGGCGTCGGCGCTGCGGCTTTGGTACGTGACGATGACATCGCCGCCGTGGTGGGCGATGCTGAGGGCGGCATTACGGCCGAGGCCACGGCTGGCTCCGGTGACAATAGCGATCTTGGTCATGGCAGTGACTCCTGGGTGGGTGTGGTCCCCAGAATAGGGAACCCCGGCTCGAACACCGTTGCCAGAACCTCGACGTTCCTTGCTTAATCCTCCAAATGCCATAGGCGCGGCGCTCAACCATCCACTAGCATACCCCCATGACCGAGACCCTACTGACTACCGTTCGCCGTTATGTCGAGGCCCATGGCGACCGCGCCGGCCTTGCCCAGACGCCCATCCCCGGGCTGACCACTGTTCGCTCGACCACGCCCACCGCGCTGGTCCATGGCATCCCGCGCCCGCTGCTGTGCCTGGTGTTGCAAGGCAGTAAACGGGTGGCCATGGGCGCCCGCAGTTACGACTTCAACGCCGGCGACTCGTTGCTGATTACCGCTGACGTACCGACCTTGAGCCAGGTGACCCGTGCCAGTCTCGATGAGCCTTATTTGTCTCTGGTGCTGGAACTGGACCCGGCGGTGATCGCCGAATTGAGCCTGCATCGGCCACCGACGACGCCGATCAACGATGCCCCGGTGCGCTACGAACCGACCGATGCCGAGGTCGCCGATGCGGCGCTGCGCCTGATGCGTTTGCTAGAGCGCCCGGCCTCAGTGCCAGTGCTGCACGCGCAACGACTGCGGGAGTTGCATTACTGGTTGCTGGAGGGCCAGCACGGCGCGGCGATCCGCCAACTCGGCTGGCCCGAAGGCCCATCCCAACGCGTGGCCCGGGCGGTGGCGGTGTTGCGCGCGGAATTCACCCGACCGCTGCCGGTCGAGCGCCTGGCCGCCACCGCCGGCATGAGCCCGTCCTCCTTCCATCAACACTTTCGCGCCATCACCTCGTTGTCGCCGTTGCAGTTCCAGAAACAATTGCGCCTGATCGAAGCCCGACGCCTGATGTTGGCCGATGGCCTGTCCGCCAGCAGCGCGGCGTTCAGCGTAGGCTACGAAAGCGTGTCGCAATTCAGCCGCGAATATGGGCGGCTGTTTGGCTTGCCGCCGAGCAAGGACATGGCGGGGGTGAGGCAATGGGTGCAGGTCTGACGGACGGCCTATTTATTTGGGGTGTACATATCCATTGCTGCGGTAACGGCCGCTAATGGTTCCGCTTTTACAGCGGGTTACTTGGAAAAGCGCCAAGTAACCAAGCGCTCTCATCCCCTCCATTCGGTGCCTCGCTGTGGCTCGGCATGCCTTCACTCCGGCCTTGCTCCGAGGGCCCGCCGCCATCGGCCATCCATGGCCGGGGGCGGCTACCGCGGCATCCCTGCCGCGGTGCCCCCTGCGCAAGACCTGCGTTCAGCCTCTGGTTCACGGGGCACATCCAGATCAAAAGCCAAATCAAACGCAATCGAGGCGGCCTAGTAGCCGACCTGTCCCTACCGGCTGTGCACAGATCCCACTGTAGGAGCGAGCCTGCTCGCGATGGCGTCGTGTCAGTCAATGAAGATGTTGCCTGACACACCGCCATCGCGAGCAGGCTCGCTCCTACAATGTTTTGTGGCGTACACAGAATGGATGCCGGGTTAGCCGCCGCCGGCCATGGATGGCCGATGGCGGCGGGCCCACGGAGCAGGACCGGAGCGCGGGCATGCCGAGCCTTAGCGAGGCACCGAACGACAGGGGCAAAAGCGCTTGGTTACGTGGCGCTGGGCGGCATTCCGTTTTTCCAAGTGACCCGCTGTAATAGCGGAACCTATATCAGCCATGACCGCAGCAACGGACATGTACCCCAAGTGTGGGAGCACATGTTTCAGTCCTCAGGCACGTGCCCTGACTCAGGCAGCTCCCCACACACCGACCGCCAGGCCGCTTCTGCCAGCGCCTCGCGGTACTGTGCGGGGCTGTTGCGCACGCGGCCGGACAGCCAGGCGCGGCAGTAGCTTTCCGCCGGGCCGATCATCAGCGACGGCAGCAACTCGGACGGCAATCGGCGCAGGCTTTCAGACCCCGCCGCGCCGGCCAGCCATTCGCGCAATTGCGCGTTGCGCACCGTGTTGCGAGCGGCGAGTTCGTCCTTGAACGGGCCCTTGGTCACGGCGAATCGTGCGTGGTACTGGAAACGCGCCCATTCCGGCTGACTGTCGACCCAATCGACGTAGCTGTGGACCAAGGCGTGCACGCCCTGTTCGGTGCTTTCGGCGGCCGCCAGGTAGGTTTCGCGCAGCCGGGCCTGATCGTCGAGGGCGGTGAAGAACAGCCCCGCGACCAAACCTTCCTTGTTGCCGAAATGGTGATAGATCGCACCGACGCTGGTCGCGCATTCGGCGCGGATCATCTCGATGGTGGTGGCTTCGATGCCCTGCTCGTTGAACAGGCTCAGGGCCTTTCTGAAGATGTCGCGTTTGAGTTCGGCGCGGCGACCGGGGTAGGACCGCTCCAGTAAATCCTGGGTTTCCATGCTGATAACAAACCTGACCGTTCATGAGAAGACGCCCCGCAGCTTGACAGAATTCGCGCAGACCGAATACCGTTCGGTAACAGAACATTATTCTGTAAAAGAATTTTGTTCTGTAAATCCGATTTTCCAGCGAGGCATTTCCATGAGCCAGTTTCTCAGCATGTTCAACAGCGTCGGCCCTGAAGCATTCAGCAAAATGGCCTGCCAGGTGGCGCCCTACTTCGGCAGCATTGATCCTTTAGTGACCGAACTGCGCGCCAACCGCGCCACCGTGCAGGTGCCGTTCAGCAAGGCCATCACCAACCACCTCGGCACCGTGCATGCCATCGCCATGTGCAACGCCGCCGAACTGGCGGCGGGGATGATGACCGATGTGTCGATCCCTGCTGGTGCGCGCTGGATTCCCAAAGGCATGAGCGTCGAATACCTGGCCAAGGCCAAGACGGCGGTCACGGCGGTGGCGGATGGCGAGGCCGTTGACTGGCAGACGGAGGGCGACAAACTGGTGCCGGTGAACATCGTCGACACCGAAGGCAAGACCGTGTGTGCGGCGCGGATCACCATGAACGTGAAACTGGCGTAGGCACTCAGCTAGCTTCACCGCGAGGATATGTGACGGGCTGAACAGTTGTGTTCAGCCCGTTTATTTTTGCTTTCTGGATCGACGTTTGTTTGTGCTAGGTTGTACGACGACTGATGAATGACTTCAGCCCGTGCTCCCCTACAACAACAAGGAAATACCCATGAAGAACGTCAAACTGCTGGTCGGTTTTCTGTGCCTGTTCAGTGGCTACGTAGTCGCCGCCACGCCGAGCAACAGCGATAAAGAAGTCGCCGCCGCCGTCGATCACCTGACCGATGCGATGCTGCACAAGAACATTCCAGCCCTGGAAGCACTCACTGCCGACAGCCTGACCTACGGCCATTCCAGCGGCAAAATCCAGGACAAGAAAGCCTTCATCTCCGACATTGAAACCGGCAAGAGCGCGTTCAAGACCCTGGAAATGCAGAACCAGACCATCAGCGTGTCCGGCGATGTCGCGCTGGTTCGTCATCACTTTTCCGCGCAGGCGCTCAAGGGTGACGAAGTGATCCCGACCGAAATCGAAAACTTCCAGATCTGGCAGAAACTCAAAGGCAAGTGGTTGCTGGTGGGGCGTCAGGCTTACAAGTTCTGATCGAGCATCCGCGTTGGCTGGAAGGGTATTGCCCCCCTCCCAGCCTCTATCAACGTCGACTCAGTGGGCGATGCACACCGATTTCAACTCGGTGTACGCCTCGATCACCGTGCGCCCGAACTCGCGGCCCATGCCCGATTGCTTGACCCCACCAAAGGGCATGGCCGGATCGAGCAACACGTGGCAGTTGACCCACACCGTACCGGCCTCGATACGCGGCACCAGGTTCATCGCCTTGCCCAGGTCGTTGGTCCATAGACTCGCCGCCAGGCCATAAAGGTTGTCGTTGGCCAGGGCAATCACCGCGTCCTCGTCATCGAACGGCATCACCGCCAACACCGGCCCGAACACCTCGTCCCGCGCCACCGCCATACGATGGTCGACGTCGGCAAGAATGGTCGGCTGGACAAAGAAGCCCTCGCCGTCCAGCAACTCACCGCCGCACACCACCCGCGCACCCTCCTGACGAGCCCGCTCGATGTGTTTGAGCACGCCCTGCTGTTGCTTGCGCGAGACCAGCGGATTGATCGCCGCGTCGCCATTCATGCCGGCGCCAATCGGCATGGCCGACACGGCTGCCGCCAGACCCTGGACGAACTGATCGTGGATCGAACGGTGCACGTAGAACCGGGACGCCGCCGCACAGACTTGGCCGTTGTTCAGCAAGCCGCCGAGGATCGCGCCCTGGATCGCCTTGTCGATATCGGCATCCTTGAGAATGATCATCGGGTTCTTGCCGCCCAGTTCCAGGGCGAAACGGGTCATGTTTTCCATGCAGGCGATGCCGACACTTTTGCCCACCACGGTGGAGCCGGTGAACGACACTTTGCTCACCAACGGATGCGCCGTCAGCAGCCCGCCCACCGAGGCACCGCCGCCGGTGACGACGTTGAACACACCCGGCGGAATGCCCGCCTCGATCGCCAGTTCAGCCAGGCGCATGGCGGTCAACGGGGTTTCCATCGCCGGTTTTATGATCACCGTGCAACCGGTGGCCAGCGCCGGCATCAGCTTCCAGGTCGCGATCAGCAACGGGAAATTCCACGGCACGATCCCGGCCACTACGCCCACCGGCTCGCGCTTGGTGTAGGCGGTGAACTTGGCGCCCGGTGGCAGCGGGATCGACACATCGAAGGTCTGGCCTTCGATCTTGGTCGCCCAGCCGGACATGTAGCGCATGAACTCCACCGTAGCGTTCAAATCCAGAGCCCGCGCCATGTTGATCGACTTGCCCTGGCTCAGGGTTTCCAGCTGCGCCAGCTCTTCGGCGTGGTCCTGCACCAGCGCGGTGAAGTTCAGCAGGATGCGTTCACGGTCCGCCGGACGCAAACCCGACCACACGCCGGACTTGAACGCCGCGTGGGACGACTGCACCGCACGCTCGACCACTTCAGGCGAGGCGTCCGGCACTTCGCACAGGGTTTCGCCGGTGGCCGGGTTCAGCACCGCAATATTCGGCCCGGCGGAAAACACCCACTGGCCATCGATAAAGCAGCCATGACGGCGGTCGATGAAGGCAGCGACCTGCGGCAGGATTTCTACGTTGCTCATAAATCACCTTTCAAAACGGTTCATCAGGGAAGAGTGCTCGGCTAGAGAGCGGCCGATGTCGGTTGTTGGCTGAGGAAGCACACGACCGCCTGGCGATCGTCGGCCGAAGCCAGGCCCATGTAGGGCATGTAGGTGCCGGGCACGAAGGCCTGGGGCTGGGTGATGAGTTGGCTGATGGTCTCGGCTTGCCAGGTGATGTCCTTGCTGCGCATCGCCTGGGAATAGTTGAAGCCCGGCAGCGCACCGGACTTGCGCCCGAGCACGCCGGACAGGTTCGGCCCCATCAACCCGGTGGTGCCTTGGGTGACCGCGTGGCACACCGAGCATTCATTGGCGAAGACTTCGGCGCCCCGCTGCTGGGCAGGCCCGCACTCGGCAGCCAGGGCGGCGTGCGCCAGGCCAAACGAGAGCAAACCGATAACGGGTGTTCGCAACGCGATGAACATAAGCACTGACCTTGCAATCCGAGGGTCGGTCATCGACCGACGCCAACACTGAAATCACCGAGGCCCGGGGCCTCGGCAGGGTTGATTCGGATTGTCGGTGCTCCGCGACGGGCGGGATTTTCCCTGCGTGCCAGTCGTTTTGGCAGCGCTGCCAAGCGCGCATCGGCGGACAGGCTCGAGGTCATCGCCAGGCAATCTGGCAAGCACAGCCAACTGTTTGGCAACCAGGCAAAAGGCCAGCCAGCGACCCGTCGTTAGTATCTAAAAAGACCTCAAACCTGCGGTCCCGAACAAGAACGGATGCCACGCCATGCTCAAGTCCCCCGTGCTGCGCCTCTCGTCCCTGGCGCTGATGATCTGCGCCGGTCATGCCAGCGCCTACGAACTCTACGCCGATGACGACAGTCATCTGAACGCCACCCTGGAAGCGGTTTTCGGGGTGTTCCACAGCCAGGAAAACTACGCCCTGTCCGGTCGTCTCGATCAGGGTTCGTCGTCGTGGCGCGAAGGCTACGTCAAATATGGCTTGAGCTTCGACCAAGGCCTGGCCGGCGCGGGCACCGCCTATGGCGCGGGCAATTTGCTCAGCTCGGGGACCTGGGGCGACGGCGATGCGGCGGGCTTCAGCGACGGCTCCGAACGCACCACCCAATTCGAAGACGCTTACCTCGGCTGGCGCTCCGCCGACCTGTTCAGCGCCCTCGGCCAGGACGGCGTCGACCTGTCCTTTGGCCGGCAAAACATCGTGATCGGCGACGGCTTCCTGATCAACGGCGATGCCCTGAACATCGGCAACGGCTTGGCCGACGGCGAGTACAACCGGGGCGGCGCTTACTGGCTGGCGGCGCGCAAGGCCTTCGACCAGACCGCCGTGCTGCGCCTCGGCGGCAAGCAAGGGTGGCGCGGTGACCTGATGTGGCTCAAGTCCGACAACCGCGCCCAGGCCAAGACCGAAATGTACATCGGCACCCTGGAGCATGTGTCCGAGGCCGGCACCGTCGGGCTGACCTACATCGACACCACCGACATCGACGAACAGTACGCCTCGCCGAGCCAGCTCGAGCGCGACGGCATGAAGACCTACAGCCTGCGCGGCACGGGCAATGCCGGGGTGCCAAACCTGATGCTCTCCGGCGAATACGCCAAGCAGGACAAACCGCATACCGCCACCGAAGACGCCTGGTACCTGGAAGCCGGCTGGACCTTTGCCGAAGCCCCTTGGACGCCGAACGTCAGCTACCGCTACAGCCGTTTTTCCGAAGGCTACGACACCCTGTTCTACGGTTTCAGCCGCGGCTACGGGACCTGGTTCCAGGGTGAAGTGGCGGGCAATTATGCCGGGCCGTTCAACACCAATTCGCGGATTCAGAACCTGACCCTGAAAGTCTCGCCGCTGGAGAATCTGACCATTGGCGCGCTGTGGTTCAACTTCGACACCATCGACCGCAACCTCGGTAATACCGATGGCCGCGAGTTCGACCTGTATGCCGAATGGCACGTCAACGATCACCTGACGGTCATGCCGCTGATCGGCCTCTACCAGCCGGACAAGAGCGCTGACCAGGGTGGCACGCAGTTGGGCAACAACGATCGCAACCTCTACAGCCAACTGGTGTTCGCCACGACTTTCTAACCCCGAGCCGGGCAATGGCGCGGCCATTGCCCCAGCGGTCACAGGCCTTTCCCATGTCGAAAAACACCTTGTCTATCCAGAGCAAAATCGCCCTGCTCGCCGGCCTCTGCCTGCTGCTGGTGGTGGGCTTGCTGATGGCGTTGTCGCTGTACCAGAACCACCAGAGCAGCGCGCAAGTCGCCCGCGCCAGCAGCGAGATGCTGAGCAAGGCCGCCCGGCAACACATGCAAGCCCTCGGCGAAGTCCAAGCCTTGCAAGTGCAACGGACCTTCACCCAAACCCACGAATATGGCCAAGGACTGTCGCGCTATTTGCTCTACTTGCGCCAGTTACAGCAGCAGGGGCATTTGACCCCGCAGCAATTGCGCCTGGAACTGAACCAGCAATTGCGCCAAGCCCTTGACGACAAGCCCGACCTGCTCGGGCTTTACGTCATTTTCGAAGCCGATGCCCTGGACGGCGCTGATAAAAACTTCGTCGACCAAGCCGCGCTGGGCAGCAACGAAGCCGGGCGGTTTTCCCTGTACTGGGTGCAGAGCCAACCGGGTGAGCTGCAAGCGGTGATCGGCGACGAAACCTTACTCGCCAATACCGCGCCGGGGCCCAGCGGCGCACCGTATAACGCCTTTTACACCTGTGCCCGCGATACTCGCCAAGCCTGCGTGCTGGAGCCGTATTTCGATGAGGCTTCCGGCAGCCGCAAACTGGTGACCAGCATCGCCTTTCCGCTGCTGGAAAACGGCAAAGTCATCGCCGTGGTCGGCCTCGACATCAACCTCGCGGCGCTGCAACACAACAGTCAAATCAGCGCGCGGCAACTGTTCGACGGCCAGGGTCAGATCAGCATCGTCAGCCCTCGTGGCGTGACCGCCGCCAACAGCCAGGACGCCAGTCGGCTGGGGCAACCGTTGGCCGATGCCAGCGAGATCCTCAGCAGCCTGCGCCAGGGCCAGCCCCAGGTGTTCAGCGATGCGCAACGGATCAGCGTGCTCGAACCGCTGTCGCCCATGGCTGGCGCGGCGCCTTGGGGCGTGGTGGTGAGCGTGCCGCAAGCGCAACTGCTGGCCCCGGCGACCGAACTGCAACAGCAACTCGATCAGCAACGGCTGCACAGCACCGCGCTGGAACTGCTGCTCGGCGGTGGCGCGGCGTTGCTCGGGCTCGGGTTGATCTGGCTGGCAGCACGACGCATCACCCGGCCGCTGCATGTATTGACTCGGGTGCTGGAAGACATCTCCCAAGGCGAAGGCGACCTGACCCGGCGCCTGGACGTGCATTCCCGGGATGAAATCGGTCAACTGGCCGAGGCCTTCAACCGTTTTGTCGCGCGCATCCATCAGTCGATTCGCGACGTGTCATCGGCGGCGCTCGGAGTCAACGAAGGGGCCCAGCGCGTGTTGGCGGCGTCCAACTCATCCCTGAGCAACATCGACGAACAATCCACTCGCACCAACAGCGTGGCGGCAGCGATCAACCAGCTCGGCGCCGCCGCTCAGGAAATCGCCCACAACGCCGCCGACGCCTCCCATCAAGCGTCCTCGGCCCGTCAGCAAGCGGAAGACGGCCGCCAAGTGGTCGAGCAGACAATCCAGGTGATGCACGCCCTGTCCGGCAAAATCAGCGCGTCCTGCGTGCACATCGAGGTGCTCAATACCAAGACCGTGGACATCGGCCAGATCCTCGAAGTGATCAAGGGGATTTCCCAGCAAACCAACCTGCTCGCCCTTAACGCCGCCATCGAAGCGGCCCGGGCCGGGGAAGCCGCGCGCGGCTTCGCGGTGGTCGCCGACGAAGTGCGCAGCCTGGCCCACCGCACGCAGGAGTCGGCCCAGGAAATCCAGCAAATGATCGAAGCCTTGCAAATCGGCGCGCGGGAATCGGTCATCACCATGACCGAGAGCCAGCAACACAGTGAAGAAAGCGTGAGCATCGCCAATCTGGCCGGTGAACGCTTGGGCAGCGTGACCTTGCGCATCGGCGAGATCGACAACGTCAACCAGTCCGTGGCCGCCGCGACGGAGGAACAGACAGCGGTGGTCGAGGCGCTGAACGTCGACATCACTGAAATCAACACCCTGAATCAGCAAGGGGTGGTCAACCTGCAATCGACATTGCGAGCGTGTACGGAGTTGGAGCAACAGGCGGGGCGGTTGAATCGGTTGGTGGGGAGTTTTCGGATTTGATGGTTTTTGGGTGCTTGGAAGCGGTGCAAATGAACTGAGAACCACCCCTCACCCCCCGCCCTCTCCCCAGAGGGGAGAGGGAGACTGACCGAGGTGTTTGCGCCGACTATATCGACCCGAGACTTAGAGCCGAACTCCAGATTTGAAAAGCATGAAGATCTGCTCCCTTTCCCCCTCTCCCCTTTGGGGAGAGGGCTGGGGTGAGGGGTGGCTTTCAGCAACGGCGCAAATCCAGCCCCGTCCCAAAAACTCAACTACCCTTCCCCAACCCCCATCAACTTCACAAGGACGTGAAGCATGCCCAAACGCGCCACAAGCCAACAACGCCAATTCGCCCGCCAACTCCGTACCGACCAAACCGACTGCGAGCACCTGCTCTGGCAACGCTTGCGCGCGCGGCAACTGGGCAATCTCAAGTTCCGGCGCCAATTCCCTTACCCGCCGTACATCCTGGACTTCTACTGCACCGAGCTGAAACTGGCGATCGAGCTGGACGGCGGTCAGCACTGGGAACCCACCGCGGCGTCGTATGACCAGCGCCGTACACACTTTCTGCAGCAACACGGAATTCACGTGTTGCGCTTCAGCAACCGTGAGGTCACCGAACAGCTAGACGGGATGCTCGAGCGCATCTTGCAAGTGTCCGGGCAGCACTGATTGCCAACGTCGCCCCTCAGGCAAACTCCTCGCGCAACATTCCGACGAAGGCTTCCCGCGCCGGGTGCACGCCGGCGTTTTCGTGCCAGTAGAACAGGTTGTCGATAGCGGTCAGTTCGGGGAATTCGTAACCCGCGCAGCCTGCGCCTTTGGCGTATTGCTCGAACACGCCTTTGGGCACCAGCGCCACGCCGGCCCCGGCGCTGACGCAGCCAACGATGGCGCCGTAGCTGGCCAGGCTGACAATCGGCGCGGCCTGGCCGTGACGACGCAACCAGTGTTCCAGGGCCGCGCGGTACGGACAGCCCTGGGGCCACATGAACAGGGTTTTATCCTGCAAATCCGTGGCGTCGCGCAGCGGTCCCAGGGAGGTTGAGGCGATCAACAGCAAGTCCTCGCGGTACATCGGCGTGCGCATCAATTGCGCCCGTTCGACATCCACCGCGACGATGGCACCATCGAGTTTGTGGCTGAGGGTGTCGTCGAGCAACTGGCCCCAACTGCCGGTGGTCAACTCCAGTGCCACGCCGGGGTAACGCTTGTGGAACTTGGCCAATAGACGCGGCAAGCGCCCGGTGGCCGACGACTCAATCGCGCCAATGCGTAACGGTCCGGACGGTTCCGCTGCCGGGTCAACCGCTCGTTTGGCCTCGGCGCTCAAGGCAAGGATCTTCAGCGAATAGGCGAGGAACGTCTGCCCCGCCGCACTGATGCGCAGCCCGCGCCCTTCGCGCATGAACAATGCGACGCCAAGTTCGGCTTCGAGAGACTTGATTCGCGCCGTGATATTCGACGGCACGCAATGCAGCAACTCGGCCGCCCGGGCGATGCTGCCGACCTCGGCAACCGTGGAAAACATGCGTAACTGAGCCAATTCCATACATCACCTAAAGTGAACATTCAGCGCAGTATAAGTCAGTTGTGGAGAACGGTCTCGATTCCGATACTGAGCGGCATCAGCCCTCGGAAAGCCGCCATGAACCTCTCCGCCCCCATGCTAAAAGTCATTTTCACCGCGTTATTTGTCGTCGCCTGCTGGGGTTATTCGCCCACGGGCATCCACATCGGCTTATTGGCCTATGGCCCCGGTCACCTGGCGTTGCTACGCTTCTTGATCGCGTCGTTGTTCATGGCGCTGATGGCACTGGTCTACGGCATCCGCCGCCCACGCAGCCGCGACCTGCCGTTGCTGATCGTCCTGGGATTTTTCGCGGTAAGCCTGCACCACGTGGTGCTGAACATCGGCCAGCAAGGGGTCAGCGCCGGGGTGTCCAGTGTGTTGGCGCAGACCACGCCGTTGTTCAGCACGGTGTTGGCGCGGTTCCTGTTCAAGGATCAAGTCAGCGCCTGGCGCTGGGGCTGCATTTTCGTCGGCATGCTCGGGGTGGCGATTGTGGTGGGCGGCGATCACGGCTTTGGCGAGATCAACGCCCACGGGCTGTTGATCCTGGTGGCGGCGGTATCGTGGAGCCTGTATTTCGCCCTGCAAAAACATCATGCCCAGCGTTACGACGGCTTGACCCTGGTGTGCTACACGGTGTGGTCCGGCACCGCGCTGTTGCTGGTGTATTTGCCGGGCCTGGCCCAGCGTGTGATCGACGCGCCACTCGAAGTGAACGCCGCCGTGCTCGGCCTGGGAATTTTCCCCAGCGCCCTCGCCTACCTGGGCTGGGCGTATGTGCTCAAGCATGTCGACCTCAGCCGTGCCGCCATGACCCTGTACCTGATACCGCCGACCGCCATGCTGATCGCCGCGTTGATGCTCGGCGAACAACCGGGGCTGATGGTGGTGATCGGCGCGGCGGTGGTGCTGCTCAGTGTGCTGGCGCTGAACCTGGAACGGCGCGCCGTGACGGTGCGGGCTTCCACGCCCCGCGCGGGATGATCTACTATCCCGCGCGCCGGACGATGGAATACACAGGCCTCGTCAGGTGTTGTACCCAGACTCACCCTGACTTTTGCCGCTGGAGCCGCCGCGCATGCCGTCCGTTCAACCGCTGTTTTCGCTCATCGCCGCCACCGTCGGCCAGCCTGCCGCCGATTGGCTGGCCAGCCACGTCGAAGTCCCACAAGGCCTGGCGTCATTCGCCTGGACCGACTCGGCGATTCACCGCGCCTGGCTCGCCGAAGCCCTCGGTTTGTGCTTGTTCCACACCTTGGTGGAAGCGGTGCCGGACGGTCGGCGCTACGTGGAAGAACAAGCGCAGAACGGGCGCAAAGTGCGGTTCGACCATGGCGCGTTTCGCACCATCGACTGGCACGTCAACGGCGAGTTGCCACGGGGTCGCCAGGCCTTTACGCGGATTCTCGAACCCTTGGGTTTTGTCGATGTGCGCACCTATGCGCTGACCAAATTGCACGTCACCGGTTGGGCGTTTCGCCAGATGGATTTGCCGGAAGACATCGCGCAATTCTTCGTCGCCGAATTCCACCCTGGACGCTTGAGCGAAACGTTCCAGGACACCGTCAGCCGCGTGTTGGGTTCGAGCCGCGATCCCCTCGACAGCAAACACCTGAGCATCCTCAAGCGGCTACACGCCACACGCCATTGCAGCCTGGCCGAGGCGACGCAGTTATTGCCGGCGCTGTGCCGTGCATTCGGCCGCCAGCATGGTGTGGTGCGCGAAGCGGATTACCGTCAACTGCTCAGTGAAAGCGAGACCATGGCCTGGTTCGCCACGGAGGGTAACCGCTTCAATCACCTCACGGACCGCGTGGATGACTTGCATGCCGTGGTGCAGGAACAACTGCGCCTGGACCGGCCGATCAAGGACAGCATCGAAGTGTCGACCTCGGGCCGGGTGATGCAGACCGCCTACAAATCCTGCACCGTGTCCCGGGAGTTGCTCGACGACCAGGGACGACTGCAAACCCATCAAGTGCCCGGTTCGTTCGTTGAATTCATTGCCCGCAAAATCGACCCGGAAACCGGCCGCATCGACCTGAATTTCGACAGCAATAATGCGCAGGGGATTATCAAGATGACCGAGACAGTCAGTTGAAGATTTTCGCGAAATGCAAAACCTGTGGGAGTTGGCTTGCCAGCGATAAAGGCCTATCAGCAACATGAGTGCTGACTGACATGGCCTCATCGCGAGCAGGCTCTCTCCCACAGGTTTGTCGGTGGACTGGGTATTTTTTATTCGACGCTCAAACCTGTGGGAGCGGGCTTGCCCGCGATGGCGGTGGTTCAAGCAACGCGAGTGTTGACTGACACACCCTCTTCGCGAGCAGGCTCGCTCCCACTTCGATTACCTCATGTCATCCGACAATGGGGTTTCCTCGTCAGCCGTGGGTACATCCTCGTCGGCGGCTGGGTCTTTCCAGTCTTCGGGACGATCGCCCTCGGCATCAGTAGGGTCCAGCGATGGGTCCATGCCCGGCAGTGCATCATGGTCCATGCTTGGCTCTTCCGTCCCCGGCATCGGCCGGTTTGGATCAAGGTTGGGGGTTGTGCCCTGGAATTGTGTGTCGTTAGCCATGATGCACCTCGGTGCGTGGGGTCCGGTTGATCCGGGCCGTACTTGTTGGAAGCCGAGGTGCTGGGGGCGTGCGGTCGACTGGACGGACGGTCGGCTCGCTTGACCATAAGCCTTGGCCCGCCCATAGGAAAATCATCTAAGCCATTCGCCAATCCCCGCCTCTAATGCTCTGTTGATGAACTCACTGGAGCACAGCATGAAAATCAGTACTTACCTGATCTTCAACGGCGACTGCCGAGCCGCCTTCACGTTTTACCAGCAGGCCCTGTCCGGGCAGATCGACATGATGATGACCTTCGGCGAAAGCCCGGCGAAGGAGCACGTGCCCACCGAATTCCATGACCTGATCATCCACACCCGGCTGTCGGTGGGCGACCAGGCCATTATGGGTTCCGACACCACGCCGGACCGTCCCACCGAGACCATGAGCGGGTGCTCGGTGTCGGTGAACGTCGACAGCATCGCGGAAGCTGAGCAGGTGTTTAACGCATTGGCGGCGGGCGGCAGCATTCAGATGCCGCTGGAAGAGACATTCTGGGCGGCGCGTTTCGGGATGTTGGTGGATCGCTTTGGCGTGGCGTGGATGGTCAATTGCGAGCAGGATCAGTAGCCGCCCGACCGGGTAGCTCACCCCGATGAGCTACCCGTGGCCGAAGCGACGCGGTGATCAATCGTCCGGCATTTCAGGCGGTTTCGCAGGCTTGGCCGATTTAGCCGGTTTGGCGCCCTTCGCGCCTTTGGCGTCCTTGGCCGGTGGCGCTTCAGCCACGGGTGCGGGTGCTGCCGCGGCGGCTTCCTTCTCGGCCATGGGCATGGCATCGATGGTGCTGAACAATTCCTGCAGGTCCACGGCGCCGATTTTCTCGAGTTTTTTCTCGCCGTCCTTGCCCACCAGAATGACCTTCGCGTCCTCGCTGACGGCCGGTTTGAGCTGGCGAATCATCGCCATGGTGGTCTGGGTGTCCATGTCCTTGCCATCCCGCTGTCCACTCAACCCCACCACGGTATACAGCACCATATTGCGCTGCTTGAATCCCTCGCTGTTGGCCGGTTCCTCCAGGGCTTTCTTCAGTTTTACCAGCGTCGGGTCGACCGTGGTCCTGGCAATCACGATGAGTGGCCGGGTCTTGCCGACTTCCGACACCAGCGGTGAATCGCCGTCAGCGGCGAACAGAGGGCTGGCGACGGCCAGCAGAGTGGCCAAGGTCAGTGACCGGATGAGCATGCGCATCTCCTTTTAATAGTTACGCTGTACTGATTGCGCATCACGGCGATTGTTCCGGACAGGGGCCGGTAAATGTGCTCGCCTGGTGGAAAGCTTAGGTCAGCGCGGTTATTGCGCAACTGCCGGCAGTTTGTCCCCGGCGGCGGGTTTGGCGGTATTGGCGGTGCCGACCGGCTTCAATCCACAGCCGGAATGGAAAACGTAAACACGCTCCCGACACCCGGCTCGCTGTCGACCGATAACTCGCCGCCATGGGCCTGGACGATGCTGCGACAGATGTAGAGGCCCAGGCCGCTGCCGTTGGGGTTGCCTTCGCGGGTGGACCAGTAGCGTTCAAAGATGTGCGGCAAATGCACCCGGTGGATGCCGGCGCCGTTGTCGCGGACCGAGATCAGTACTTTGTCGTCGGCCTGCCAGGCCTGCACGTCGATGCGGCCGCCGGCCGGGGTGAATTTGATGGCGTTGCCCAGCAGGTTCGACAGCACTTGGAACAGGCGCTGCGGATCGGCGTTGATGCGCAGGGCGCCGTCACTGCTGCAATTGAGTTCGATGTCTTTGTCGGCGGTCAGGGTTACCAGCAAGGCGCAGGACTGTTGCAGCAACTCGACCACGTCCAGCGGCCTGCGGTCCAGAGGGTACTGGCCGGCGTCAAGCTTGGATTTGTCGAGCAGATTGGCAATCAGCTTGTTCATGCGGTCGGTGGCGACTTCCATGGTCACCAGCGCCGCGCTCATTTTCCCGGCGTTCTTGCTTTCGTCCCGGGCGACCAGGTGCTGCATCATCCCGCACTGCATGATGATGATGGTCATGGGGTTGCGCAGGTCATGGGAGACCACGGCCACCAGCTCATCGCGGACCCGCACCGCTTCGTGCTCGCGGCGTACCTGGCGCGCCAGGTCGTCCTCGATGGCCGAGCGCCGCAGTTCCCGGGCGGCGAAGGCATCGGCGGCGCTCCACTCGCGAGAACGCCCCTCGACCAATTGCTCCCAACGCTCGAACGATTGACGCGGTTGAAGCTGGCGGCTGGCATCGCCACCGGCACTGAAATGCTCGTCGGGATTGCCGCTCCACTGCATGCTGGAGCGTAATTGCGCGCCGAACCACATGACCGCGTTGTCCACCGGTTTGGGCAAGACGAAGGCCAGCACACCGCTGGCGCGCTCGCGGTACTGGGCGCCGGCTCCGTACAGGCCTTGCAGGTGATCGGTCTGGAGCAGATCGCCGCTGTTCAGGCACTGCTCGCGGAACCACAGATGCAGGGTGCGCACCTGTTCTTCACTCGGACACTCGCCGATCAACTGCAAGCGATCCTCGATCAGCACGGCCGCCCCGGTGGCGTTGGTCAGGGCTAGGAGTTTGTCCGGGTATTCGAGCAAACCCTCCAGCACGTCGCGCTCGGCTCCGCGCATGGCCGTGGTCAGCTCGCGCAGCAGTTGAGCTTTTTCGTGGCGTTGGCGCTGCTCGGCGCGGGTGTTCAACGCGCTGATCTGCACGCTGAGCAACTGGGCAATGGCTGCGCACATGCTGCGCACCGGGTGGCTGATCAACAGCGGCTGCGGATGCGCGCAGGTAATCAGCCCCCACAACGTATCGCCTTCCAGCAGCGACAGGCTCATGGACGCGCGCACGCCCATGTTCTCCAGGTATTGGCAGTGCACCGGCGACACACTGCGCAGCATGGAAAAACCGAGGTCCAGGGGCTGCCCGGTGTCCGGACGCAGGGCTGGCACCAGCGGTACCGGCACGTAGCGCGCATCGGGAATGACCCGGATCCAGTTCAAGCGATACAGCTCGCGCGCCTGGGGCGGAATGTCCGACGCGGGGAAACATTGGCCGAGGTACCCCGGCAGCACCCCGCCCAGCGCCTCGCCGATCACCTGGCCATGACCCCCCGGTTCAAAGCGGTAAATCGACACCCGGTCAAACCCGGTGAGACGACGGATGTGCTCGACGCTGACCGCGTACAAGGCGTCCAGCGTGGTGGCGGCCTGCATCCGTCGCAGGGCATGCAGCAAGGTGGCGGTGGTGTCCGGAACCGGCGCCAGCAAAGGCTCGAGCTCCAGCAGGATAACGCCGTCATGCCGGCTCAGGCTGGCCAGAAACGGATCGGTGCCGAACACCAGTGACAAGGGATTGGCTTCGTCAAGATCATCGAGTTGCAACGCATCGCGGATCTGCCCGGCCGCCGTCGCGCCCGCCCAGGCGGCCAGCGGTTGTTGTAAGAGGGACGCCACGGAGTGACCGAGAATCGCTGCACAATTAGCGCTGACCTGGGTGACCCGTCCGTCCGCTGCGCTAAGCGCCAGCAGCACGCCGTGGGGCTGGATAGCCCCGGGAATACGGATCGGCTCGTTGGCGCATTCGGCCAACGCGGCTTCCAGTTGCTGCTCGCTGAGGCGGATCATTGCAGCACTCCACAGTGGTCGAGCCAGCTTTCGAAGGCCTTGAACGTCGCTTCGGCGGCGAACACCGACCGCGCCCGCTCCACCGGGTCGCGCACCTCGTACAGGCACGCCAGGAACCCGCGCCACATCAACAGCGTCGAGGTGCCATAGACCGAGAAAAACCGGCAACCGCTGTACTCATCGATGCCCAGCCGGGCGTGCAAACCGTTGCGCAGGGATTGCCCGCCCAGGGTCGCGCCTTCCAGCACATAGAGCACACCCAGCACCTCGGCGACACTGGTGGTGGCCAGGGGCAGCCGGCACAACGGAATGGCGTCGATCATCACCGCGTCGAAGCCCAGGGCATAAAGGTCGGCTTCCAGCGACGGGGTTTTGCCGCGGATCAGCCAGTCCAGGTCAGGAATGCCCATGGCCACCGCGTACAGCTGGTTTTCCAGCAGGCGGTAAAAGCCGTAATAGGCCTCGATCAGTCGGGTATAGAGCAACCGATCGGCGGTGTAGAACGGAATGCGCTTTTCCAGCGCCTGATGCTGAAGGGTCGTGGCGTGGCGCAATTCACTGAGAATCAGCGGCAGGCTCTTGGGCGGCGCGTTCATAAGCCGTCGTCGAGGCAATACTCGGCGGCGTGGCGGTGGAGACTGGCAACATTGATGAGCGCGTACACGTGCCACCTCTTCCTGATCGAACACGGGGAAAGCCGACAGGTCATTCAGGGACGAATGAAAGGTGGCCGTCCACCGTAGCACCTATGGGGTCGCAAGAGTGTTTTGTTTCTTCAGCGCCGTGGATTGCTATTCGCCAGGGCTCATTGCACCGGCAGGAAGTTCAGGAACAGCAGGCTCTGCGCGTAATTCAGGCCAATGCGCCGATAACGTTCGTCCAGCATCTGGGTCAGCAGGTCGAGCCGGGCAACGATCTTGCCGAACTCCACGGCAAAGCTCAGGTTGCTGCCCTCCTCGGAGATCTCGTTGGAAAACAGCAAGGGCTCGCCCTGCTTGTTCTGGCGCTGACTGAGAATCCAGGTGGCCTTTTCAATGTTGCGCGCCGCGTTGCTGACGAAGGTCGGGTCGATCGCGTCCGTCATGTAGAACTCCAGGCGATTGCCGTGGGCGGTGACCAGCATGCTGCCGACGGCATAGATGAACGCGCCGACCCGGTCGCCGAGAAATTCAGGGCTCATGGCGTAACTCAGGGCCGCCAGGTCTTTCTTGCCGCCCAGGGCCGGCAGCGGCTGTTGCATCTCGATGGCCATGCGCACTTGCTTTTCCGCGGTGCCGATATCGAGGAAACCGGATTTGCGCAGCTCCTCGGGATTGCGCAGGTACAGCTTGTTCATCAGCAGGTACAGGCTTTCCAGGTTGTCGCGCATGGTCAGGGTGGCCATGCGGTCGACGCTGGTCTGCAAAAACTCCTGGGGCTTGCCTTTGCGAAACTGGTTGATGAGGCCGTTGCCTTCCTGATGGCTGCACCCGCTGACGAACATCAGCGACAGGCTGGCCAGCAGCAAAAGAACGCGGCGGGTACGACAGGTGATGGGCGCAATCACTCGAACCATGGATTCCCGAATTTGGACAGGGGCCGGCGGTGAGGGTCGCCGCAGGCTGGCCAAGGATAGAGCCGGGAATCGGCAAAAAGTGCAGTGTCGGCAGCGTGGAGCGATCTATGGTCGATCCGATTTAGCCATTTAGTCCGACTTTTTTAATTGCAAAACCGATTCACTGCGCTATAAATCCTCTTCATAGTCCTATTTAGTAGGACTATATCCCACATTGTGAACACCACTGAAAACAACAACAAAAAGGAAGGTCTCCCATGCTTCAATCTCGTTACCTGCTCTCTGGCCTCGGACTGTCCCTGATGATCGCCACCCTTTCCGCCCAAGCCGCTGGCCTGACCAGCGAACACAAAGCCTTCGGCAAGACCAACGATGGCACTGCCGTCGAGCAATACATCCTGCGCAACAGCCACGGCATGCAAGCGACGGTCATCACCTATGGCGCGACCCTGCAATCGCTGCTGGTCCCCGACAAACACGGCAAGGCCGACGACGTGGTGCTCGGCTTCGACGATGTGCAGGGCTATCAGAGCGGCACCGCGTATTTCGGCGCGACCATCGGCCGTTTCGGCAATCGCCTGGCCAACGGTGCGTTCGAACTGGACGGCAAGCGCTACCAGGTGCCGCAGAACGACAAGACCAACTCGTTGCATGGCGGCACCCAAGGCTTCGACAAACGGGTGTGGAAAGCTGAGCCGAGCAAGGGCAAGGATTCGGTGGGCGTGACCCTGACCTACCTGTCGGCGGACGGTGAAATGGGTTTTCCGGGCAACCTGAAAACCGAAGTCACCTACAGCCTTAACGAGAAGAACGAACTGCGCATCGAGTACAAGGCCAGCACTGATAAACCGACGGTGCTGAACCTGACCAACCACAGCTATTTCAACCTTGCCGGCGCCGGCAATGGCGACGTGTTGAAACAGCTCGCGACCCTGCACGCCAGCCACTACACGCCGGTCGACGTCAAATTGATCCCCACCGGCGAACTGCCCGCCGTGGCCGGCACACCGATGGACTTCACAAAACCCACGGCCATCGGCAAAAACATCAAGGCTGACCACCAACAGTTGAAGTACGCCGAAGAAAAACAAGGCGGTTTCGACTTCAACTGGGTGTTGGACGCCAAGGGTGACGTGAGCAAACTCGCCGCCGATGTCAGCGATCCGCAATCTGGCCGCCGCTTGCAGCTCTACACCAGCGAGCCGGGCGTGCAGTTCTACACCGGCAACTTCCTCGATGGCACGGTCAAGGGCAAGGGCGGCAAGGTCTATCCGCACTGGGGCGCGTTCACCCTGGAAACCCAGCACTACCCGGACTCGCCGAATCAGAAGAACTTCCCGTCGACTCGCCTTGATCCGGGCCACACTTATACGCAAACCGCGCTGTTCAAGTTCTCGGCGAAGTAAGGCGCCCGCCCGCTTCCTTCTGGAACCCGAGTGAACCCCTGGGCTATCCTGCTGCCCATTGGAGTACTGATCGAGTTCCCGAAGGAGGTTTGAATGCGCACCCTCGAACTGGCCGGCGTCAAGGTTCCGGTGATTGGCCAAGGCACCTGGCGCATGGGCGAAGACCGCTCGGCGCACAAGCGTGAAGTCGCCGCATTGCGCCAAGGTATCGAACTGGGCATGACCCTGATCGACAGCGCCGAGATGTATGCCGAAGGCGGGGCCGAGACCCTGGTCGGCGAAGCCATCCAGGGCCAGCGCGATCAAGTCTTCCTGGTCAGCAAGGTCTACCCGCATAACGCCAGCCGCAAAGGCATCCCCCAGGCGTGCGAACGCAGTTTGCGCCGCCTCGATACAGACTACATCGACCTCTACCTGCTGCACTGGCGTGGCCAATATCCCCTGGAAGAAACCGTCGAAGCCTTCGAGCGCTTGCGCGAGGACGGCAAGATCGGGCGTTGGGGCGTGTCCAATTTCGACCTCGATGACCTGCACGAACTGGCCGCTCCAACCTGCGCCACCAATCAGGTGCTCTACAATCTGGAAGAACGCGGTATTGAGTTCGACCTGTTGCCGTGGTGTCAGGCGCAACAATTGCCAGTCATGGCCTACTGCCCGATTGGCCAGGGCGGCGGTATGCTCGCCGAGTCGGCGCTGAAGCACGTTGCCGAGCGCCACGCGGCAACGCCGGCGCAAGTGGCATTGGCGTGGCTGTTGCGTAAGGACGGGGTGATCGCGATTCCCAAAGCGGTGCAGCCCGAGCACGTGCGGCTCAATGCCGAGGCGGCACAGTTAAAGCTGGACGCCGCCGATCTGGAGGCGCTGGACCACGCGTTTCGCGCGCCACAACGCAAGCAGCGACTGGCCATGGTCTGAGCCATTCGCCCCACAGGAGATCGGCATGCGCAGTACCGATCCGCTCGACAGTTTCAATCTGCAACGCTTTATCCAGGCGCAGGACCCGGTGTTCGAGCGGGTCCAGGAAGAACTACGCGCCGGGCAAAAACGTCGGCACTGGATGTGGTTCATCTTTCCGCAACTGGCCGGCCTGGGCGGCAGCGAGATGTCCCGGCACTTTGCCATCGGTTCCCGGGACGAAGCGGCTGCCTTTCTCGATCACCCGTTGCTCGGGCCGCGCCTGCGCACCTGTACCCAGTTGGTGCTGAACGTGCGCGAGCGCTCCATCGCGCAGATTTTCGGTCATCCCGACGACCTCAAATTCCACTCATCGATGACCCTGTTCAGCCAGGTTGCGCCGCCGGACAGTCTGTTTACCGATGCCCTGAATCAGTACTTCCACGGCATTGAAGACGACTGGACCTTGCAACTGCTCGACTTAAAACAGGCCCATCTGCCCCCCGACCAGGGTTGAGAAATCGTCGTCGACAAACGGCAGGATCGCATCCGCCACCGGTTGCAGTTGGCGGGTCACGTAATGGTCGTAGTCGATGGGCGCGCTGCGGATCTCCAGCGGCTCGGGCCCGGCGACGGTGATTACGTAGCTGATCCAGCCACCATTCTGGTACTGCCGTGGCCGGCCTTGCTGGTCGTTGTACTCATCGGCGATGCGCGCGGCGCGCACATGGGGCGGGACGTTGCGTTCGTAGTCGTCGAGGGTACGGCGCAGGCGCTTGCGGTAGATCAAGCGTTCGTCAAAAGCCCCGGCCAGGGTCTGGCGCACGTAGTCGCGCACATACTCCTGATAAGGCTCGCGATGGAAAATCCGCGAGTACAGTTCCTGCTGGAACTGCCGGGCCAGCGGAGACCAGTCGGTGCGCACGGTTTCCAGGCCTTTGTAGACCATCTCATCGCTGCCGTCGGCTCGGGTCACCAGGCCGGCGTAACGCTTCTTGCTGCCCTCCTCCGCGCCGCGAATGGTCGGCATCAGGAAGCGCGTGAAGTGGGTTTCGAATTGCAGCTCCAGGGCGCTGTCGAGGCCGTACTGCTGTTTCACATGCTCACGCCACCAGTCATTGACCGACGCCACCAGCGCCCGGCCAATCTGCGCCGCTTCCTCCTGGCCATGGGCGCGGCGCAGCCAGACGAAGGTGGAGTCGGTGTCGCCATAGATCACCGCGTGGCCCTGGGCTTCGATCAACTGCCGGGTGCGCAACATGATCTCGTGGCCACGCAGGGTGATCGACGACGCCAGCCGCGTGTCGAAGAACCGGCAGCCGCTGGAGCCGAGCACGCCGTAAAAGGAATTCATGATGATCTTCAGCGCCTGGGACAGCGGCGCGTTGTGTTCGCGCTTGGCCACCTCGCGGCCTTCAGCAATCCGCCCGACAATCGCCGGCAGGCTGTGCCGGGTCCGGGAGAACCGCGCGCCGCGAAAGCCCGGCACTGAATCGGCATCGTCCGGATGCTGGAGCCCTTCGATCAAGCCCACCGGGTCGACCAGAAAGGTACGGATGATCGACGGGTACAGGCTCTTGTAATCGAGCACCAGCACCGATTCATAGAGCCCCGGTTGCGAATCCATGACAAAGCCGCCCGGGCTGGCCTGGGGCGGCTTGTCGCCGAGGTTTGGCGCGACGAAACCCTGACGGTGCATCAGCGGCATGTAGAGGTGCGTGAACGCAGCCACCGAGCCGCCGCTGCGGTCCGCCGGCAAGCCGGTGACACTGGCGCGTTCGAGCAGGAAGGTCAGCAATTCGGTCTTGGCGAAAATCCGCGTGACCAGTTCGCAATCCTTGAGGTTGTATTTGGCCAGCGCCGGTTTGTCCTCGGCGAACATGCGGTTGATTTCATCCATGCGCTGGTACGGCGTGCTGATCGCCTTGCCTTCGCCGAGCAAAGTCTGGGCGACGTTTTCCAGGCTGAACGAGGGGAAACTCCAGGTCGCCGAGCGCAGGGATTCGATGCCGTCGATGATCAACCGCCCGGCGGCGGAGGCGAAATAATGGGTGCGGCTGCCGTGTTCGCGCCATTGCATTTCCTCGCCGTCACGGCCCAGGCGCAGCGGCACCGCGAGGTTGCGCGCGTGCTGATGCAGCACCCGCAGGTCGAATTGCACCAGGTTCCAGCCGATGATCGCGTCGGGGTCGAACCGGGCGAACCACTCGTTGAGTCGCTTCAGCAGTGTTGCGCGGGAGTCGCAGTACTCGAGATCGAAATCCACCTGGCTGTCGTCGCCGTTGGCCGGCCCGAGCATGTACACCTGGCGCTCGCCGCAGCCTTCGAGGGCGATCGAATACAGCTCGCCCTGTTCGGTAGTCTCGATGTCGAGGGACACCAGTTTCAGCGCAGGTCGATAGTCCGGCGCTGGTTTCAGTTGCGCGTCGGCCAGCACGCCATCGGCCTGCGGCGTGCCGCCGAACCAGACCGGGGCGGTGATGAAACGCTCCATCAGGTAGCGTTCCGGCGGGCGTACATCGGCTTCGTACACCTCGACCCCGGCGCGGCGCAGCGCGGTCTCCAGGCGCATCAACTGGTTGTGTTGCTGGCAATACAGGCCCAGCACCGGACGATGCTGGAAGTCCTGCAACCCCAAGGGCCGCAACTCGACGTCCTTCTCGTCGCGCAGCAGCGCTTCGGCGGCCTCCCGCTGAATCGCCGGGATGAACGCCACCGAAGGCTGGTGCGGCAAGCGCAGCTTGCGCGGCCCGGCGTCGGTCGCCAGCCAGAACTCGACAAACGTCCCGGCCGGGGTGTCGCGCCAATGTCGGGTCAGGACAAAGCCCTGCTGTAAATCCACCGCTGAAACCTCAGATGCCAATCAAGCGGCGATTCTACGCGTCATCGCCGCCGGTTTCGCGATGTCCGTGACTATTGGGCCTTAATCGAAAACTGCCCGCGCATCAACGCCATGTACTGCGCCTCGGACGTTTCCCGCCGCGCCCGCACCAGTGGCTCGATGTCCTTGGTCGCCACATAACGCAAACGGTCGGTGCCATCGCTGGCGGCGTCGACAATCACCTGCGTTACGTCCTCGGACGTCGCCAGGCGCTGGCCGCGCATGCCGTCGAATATTTTCAAGGCACCTTCGACAAAACCGTCGTAGTCACCCGGCGTGGTCAACTGCGCGGCTTCCGTTGCCGAACGGCTGCCAAATTCGGTGCTGATCACCCCGCCCGGCTCGACAATCTTGACCACGATGCCTTGGGACGCCAGTTCATAGGCCAGGGATTCGGAAAACCCTTCGAGGGCAAACTTGCTGGCGGTGTAGGCCGAGATCATCGGCAAACCGAACACCCCGGCGCCGGAGCTGACGTTGATGATCACCCCGCGCTGACGCTGGCGCAGGTGCGGCAGCAAGGCGCGGGTGACGTCCATCACGCCGAAGAGGTTGACGTCGAACTGCTCGCGGATTTTCTCCGGGGTCGTGCCTTCGAATACGCCGAACAGGCCAAAGCCGGCATTGTTGACCAGCACGTCGATCTGACCGAAACAGGCGATACCGGCGTTGATGGCCTGTTCGATGCTCGTGGGGTCCTGCACGTCAAGGCGGGTCACCAACACGTTGCGCCGGTCAGCCAGGTCGGCACCGGCGGCGACATTGCGCATGCTGGCGATAACGTTCCAGCCTTGGGCGGCGAACAACAGGGCGGCGGCGCGGCCAAAGCCAGTGGAGGCGCCGGTGATGAGTACGGTGGAAGTCATGTGAATGTTCTCGATTGAAATGAGATTCCCTGTAGAAGCGAGCTTTTGTGGTGAGGGGGCTTGCCCCCGTGGGACTTGGCTGGCGCTCCAGTCCGAAGCGCTCCCTTTTTACAAGCGACGACTGCTTCGCAGCCGAACGGGGCGGTGCGGCGTTCCGACAAGCCCCCTCACCACAAAAGCTGTCTCCCACAGGGGGCAGCGGTGTGCTGGGAACTACGGTAAGCCCCACCCACCATCCAGACAATCGGGCTAATATGGGATGAACTGATGCAGGAATCCGCACAATGCAAAAAACCGGTCTGATGGAACTCAACGCCGTGGTGGCGCTGGCCAATCACCGCAGCTTTCGCCGGGCGGCGGCGGAACTGGGGTTGTCACCTTCTGCGATGAGCCATGCCATCGCTGCGTTGGAGCAACGCATGGGCGTGCGCTTATTCAACCGCACCACCCGCAGCGTCGCGCTGTCGGAGGCTGGCGAGGAGTTTCTGGCGCGGGTGCGCCCGGCGCTGCAAGACATCTCCACTGCCATGGAAGCGGTCAACCAGTTCCGCGACACCCCCAGCGGCACGCTGCGTATCAACTCCAGCGAAGGCGCGATCCAACTGATCATGACCGAGGTCGTCGTGGCGTTTTTACGACGCTACCCGGACATGCGCCTGGACATTGTCACCGACACCGCCCTGGTGGACATCGTCGCCGAAGGCTTCGACGCCGGCATCCGCATGGCTGAAAGCGTGCCGCTGGACATGATCGCCGTGCCCTGCAGCCCGCCGTTGCAGTTTGCCGTGGTCGGCTCGCCGGCCTACTTTGCCCAACGCGCAAAACCCAAAAACCCGGCCGACCTGGCGCACCACGCCTGCGTCCGCTTGCGTTTCGCCAGTGGCGCGCTGTATCGCTGGGAGTTCGAAAAACGCGGGCAGCAGCAGATCATCGATGTCGACGGCCCGATCACCCTCGACAGCCATCAACTGACGGTCGACGCCGCGCTGCAAGGGCTTGGCCTGATCTGCACCAACGAGTCGTCGATTGCCGAACACCTCGCCGCCGGGCGCCTGGTTCGTGTGCTGCGCGACTGGACGCCACCCTACCCCGGCCTCTGCCTGTTCTACCCGGCCAACCGCCACGTGCCGGCCGGTTTACGGGCCTTTATCGAGCTGATTCGCGAAGTGAACGAAAAAAATACCGGCAAATGACGTTTTTCGATGCTTATCTGCCGTTTTGCGCCTTGCTCTCCGGGCCGGCGTCTACGATTCTTCTAGAACAACGACAACAACCGGAACACCGCCATGAAAACCGTCGCGCAACTGCTCAAGTTAAAGGCCGAACAGAACCACACCGTCCACACCATCAAGTCCCACCAGATGGTGCTGGAAGCGTTGATGCTGATGGCGGAAAAGAACGTCGGTGCGCTGCCCGTGGTGGAAGATGGCAAGGTGGTGGGCATCATCAGCGAGCGTGACTATGCGCGCAAACTGGTGCTCCACGGCCGCTCCTCGGTGGGCACGCCGGTCAAGGACATCATGGTCACCGCGGTGATTACCGTCGACACTCACCAGACTGTCGAAACCTGCATGGGCATCATGTCCGACAAACGCCTGCGGCACTTGCCGGTGGTGGAAAACGGCCAGTTGATCGGCCTGCTGTCGATCGGCGATTTGGTCAAAGAAGCCATCGCCGAACAGGCCGAATTGATCCGCCAGTTGGAGCAGTACATTCGCGGGGAGTGATGACCTGTTCACCCCGCCATGCCTGCCCACAGGTGATCAATGAGACGGCCAATGCCGGGCAAACACCGGGGCCAGGGTCGGGTGGCGGTCGATGCGCTCCAGCCAGGCATGGAACCCGGGGCGCACCTGACGCAGGTGTTCGCGGCTTCCCGCCCAGCGGGTGACCACCGCCGCCAGCACATCCAGCGCCCCAGGCGTTTCGCCGCCCAGGTACAACTCGCCGGAAAACTGATCGGCAAACACCTCCCAACTCCAATGCAATCGTCGCCGGGCGCCGGCCATCAGGTCCTGGCGGGACGCTTCGTCCGCCACCACCAGCCAGCGTTCGGGGTAATCGATGATGCCGATGTCGGCGTAGCAATTACTGACGATGTACACCAACCCGCGAATCGCCTGGTCCCGTTCGGCGGGATTGGCCGGCAACAGACTCGATTCGGGAAAGCTCAGCCCGAGGTGAATCAGGATCGCCGCGCTCTCGGTGAGGAGGCTGCCATCGGGCAATTGCAGGGTTGGGATCTGTTTCAGCGGATTGAGCTTGGCCAGCGCCTGCTCTGCTTCCGCGCCGGACACATCAATAAAACGGTAAGCAACCTCGCAGAGTTCCAGCGCCGCTTCAATGGCCGCCGCTCCGGAATTCTGCTGTCCATAGAGCTGGTACATACACACCTCCTGACGAGCGCTCAAGCTTAGTCAGTAGAGCGCAGGTTTGCCGACGTGTTCCCTCTTGATTGACCCGCGATTATTTTTTTTCGCCGAGTGCATCCAAAGCACTTTCTGGCGGGTAGTCCCTGTAACAGCCCCCTGAGCTGCCATGGGAATGACCCCAACTGTCGGAGAGTATTTATGAACGCCAAACAGCTGTTGTGCCTGACCACCCTGCTCGTTGCCGCGCCGTTCGCCTTGGCCCAGACCAGTCTGCCGGAAACCATCCAGGTGCCTGCCGGGCACAAGGTGTCGATGGAGACCACCGGGGTCGGCGAGATTACTTACGAATGCCGTGACAAGGCCAACGCCGCTGGCCAGACCGAATGGACCTTCGTCGGCCCGAAAGCGGTGCTCAATGATCGCAGCGGCAAACAGGTCGGCACCTATTTCGGCCCACCGGCCACCTGGCAAGCCGCCGATGGCTCGAAGGTCACCGGCACCCAGTTGGCGGTAGCGCCGTCCAGCGCTGGCAACCTGCCCTATCAACTGGTCAAGGCCAACCCGGCCGAAGGCAAAGGCGCGATGACCGGCGTCAGCTACATCCAGCGCGTGGCGCTCAAGGGCGGCGTCGCCCCCACCAGCGGCTGCACCGCCGCCAACAAAGGCGCGAAAGAAACCGTGAAATACCAGGCTGATTACATTTTCTGGGCGGCGAACTGAAACCAAGGTTCACACAAAACCCGGTGGGAGCGAGCCTGCTCGCTCCCACCGGTGATATGTAGTGAATTACTCGACGCGGCCACAGGATTCAAATTTGTTTGCTAGATTGCACTGACGCTACCCCTGACGGCTGAACCGAGTGTCCTTACCCGAAAGCTTCTTCGATTACGAAACCCGCTTGCAGCGTTGCGCTGCCGGCGAGCGTCGGGCGTTGCGCGAGTTGTATGAGCAAGAAGCACCGCGATTGCTCGGCGTTGCGCAGCGTATCGTTGGCGACCGAGCGTTGGCCGAGGACGTTGTCCATGACGCCTTTCTGAAGATCTGGAGCGGCGCCGCCAGCTTCGACCCGGCGCGAGGTTCGGCGCGGGGCTGGATGTTCACGGTCACCCGGCACCTGGCGTTGAATGTGATTCGTCGCACCAACCGGGACATCGCGTTCGACGAACACCACGAGGGCTGGGCTGACGCGGTCGATCACGACGGCCCACTCCAGGCCGGTCGTTTGCAGGCCTGCCTCGAACAACTGGAGCCGGCGCGCCGCGAGTGCATTGTGCTGGCGTACGTCGAAGGTTATTCCCACGGGCAATTGGCCGCCCGGCTCGACACGCCGCTGGGCACCATCAAAGCCTGGATCAAACGCAGCCTGAACGCCTTGCGGGAGTGCATGGGATGAGCAGCACCACCCCGGGCGACAGCCCCGAAGCCCTTGATGAACTGGCCGGCGAATATGTGCTCGGCACCCTGGCCGCCGAACAGCGGGCCGAGGTGCAACGACGCCTGGAAAACGAGCCGTTATTACAAGCCGCGGTGGATCAATGGGAGCAACGCTTGCTGCCATTGACCGCCCTTGCTGAACCGGTGCCGCCCTCGGCCCTGTTATGGAAACGCATCGAGCGCAGCCTCGGAGGGCAAGCCGCGTCGATCACCTGGTGGAACCGCCTGCCGTTGTGGCGTGGCCTCGCCGGTGCCGGCCTGGCCGCCAGCCTGGTCCTCGGTGGCCTGCTGTGGACGCGCAGTGTCGCAGTCAATCCGCCGACTTATGTGGTGGTGTTGGTCGCGCCGCAGGACAAAGCTCCGGGCTGGGTGATTCAGGCCAGCAATTCCCAGGAGATTCAGTTGATCCCGCTGGGTGCCTTCGAAGTTCCCGAAGACAAAGCCCTGGAGTTCTGGACCAAAGCCGATGGCTGGCAAGGGCCGGTGTCGCTCGGGTTGGTCAAGCCGGGGCAAACCCTGTCAGTACCGCTGGATAAACTGCCGCCGCTGCAACCCAACCAGTTGTTCGAGCTGACCCTGGAAGGCGCCAAAGGCTCGCCAATCGGCAAGCCCACCGGCCCTATTCAGTTTATTGGCCGGGCGGTAAAAGTTATTTAATTAACTGGCTATCTAAAACAGCGAACTGCCAACTAACCCTTAAAATCCGCCAGAATTAATACCCCAACTACCCGTTAATACAAAACACCGATCATAGAATTAATTAATCTTTGCCAGCCGCGTTTGGCCAATGTGAAACTTGCGCTTAGTGATTGAATTCAACGAAGTAGCGCGAAGGTGTGCATGCCCAGGTTCGACAGCCGATCAGAAAAATACAACTCAGCGGACCTGATCATTTCATCCGCTGACAGGGACTGGAGCGGTATCTCCGCGCACGTGTTGAGCCACAGCGGCGGGATCATCGCCAAGGACACGGCGCAGCCCGTCACCGAACTGGTGATCGACACCCGCGGCGCCAGCCGCACCGTGGTGACGCGCAAGGCCTATGACTTGCAGGAACAAACGCCGACCCGACGCGGCATGGCCTGGATCTGCCCCAAAGGTATCCAGGAAGACCTGGTAGAGCTGTCGGACTCGATGCCGGATTTACTGCATGTTTATCTGGAACCCCATCACTTTTCCACCCAGTCCCTGGGCGACGGGTTCGACGGCAGTGAGTTTCTGTCGATGCGTTTCGAGCGCGGTTTTGAAGACCCGCTGATCGCGCACATCGGTGACGCCATCGTCGCTGAATTACAGGCGCCGAGCTGCGCCGGACGGCTGCTGGTGGAATCCCTGGCGTGCAGCCTCGGTGCGCGACTGATCCAGACCTTCGCTTCTGCCAGTCCCGCCCGCCTGTCGTCGTTGCACGCCACGCCGACGCCGGGTATCCGCCGCATGCGCGAGGTTCTGGAGTACATCGAGGCGCATATCGAGGCGCCGATCAGCCTCGACGACCTGGCTGGCGTGGCGTACCTGAGTCGTTTCCATTTTGCCCGCTCGTTCAAGCAAGCCACCGGCAAGACACCGCACCAATACGTCAATGAGCGACGCATGGAGCGGGCCAAAAGCCTGTTGAAACAACGCCAACGATCGCTGATCGACATCGCCACGGCGCTGAATTTCTCCTCGCAATCCACCTTCAGCCGCGCCTTCCGCCAGCACACCGGGCAAAGCCCCAGCCAGTTCTCCCGGCACCGTCATGGCCGTGACTCGACCCGCTGACGCTGGCGGTGGTCGTAGCGCTGTTTGCCCAACACCCTGCAACAACCCCACCACGGCTTACCATCATACAAACGTATAAAACATGTCCAACTAACAACAACTCACAACGCCTTACATCTCTTTGCACTGCTTAACATGAACCGTCCAAACTGCGCACTCATAGTGTGGGTCATCAAGTTCGCAACTTGATCTCGAACCCTTAACTGGAGCATGCCCATGGCAGACGATTCATTACTTTCCGCCGACGAAACCGTGCGTCGCAATCTTTTGCTGGGTGGCTTGGCAACCGCCGCCGTGGCGGTCTTGTCCACTTCGGCATCCGCCCAGACGCTTTCCGCCGTCTCTTCCTCCTCCGCCATTAAGGGCAAAAAAGGTACCAAAGCCATGTCGACGATCATCACCCCGGAAGGCGTTGAGCTGTACTACAAGGACTGGGGCCCGAAGGACGGCCCGGTGGTGACCCTGAGCCACGGCTGGCCGCTCAACGCTGACAGCTGGGACTACCAGGCCTACTTCCTGGCCTCCAAGGGCTTCCGCGTGATTGCCCACGACCGTCGTGGCCACGGTCGTTCCAGCCAACCCTGGGACGGCAACGACATGGACCACTACGCCGATGACCTGGCGACCGTGATCAACACCCTGGACCTGCGCAACATCACATGCATCGGTTTCTCCACCGGTGGCGGCGAAGTGGCCCGCTACATTGGTCGTCACGGCACCTCCCGCGTGGCGAAGATCGGCCTGATTTCCGCCGTGCCGCCACTGATGCTGAAAACCGCCGCCAACCCGGGTGGCTTGCCGGTGGACGTGTTCGACGGCATCCGTGCCGGGATGCTGGCCGACCGTTCGCAGATCTTCAAGGACATCCCGGCCGGGCCGTTCTATGGTTTCAACCGCCCAGGGGCCAAGGCCTCCCAAGGCATGATCGATTCGTGGTGGCTCCAGGGCATGACCGGCGGCTTCAAGAACACTTTCGACTCGGTCAAGGCGTTCTCCGAAACCGACTTCACCCAAGACCTGAAAAAATTCGACAAGCCGACCCTGATCATCCATGGCGATGACGATCAGATCGTGCCGATCGATGCCGCTGGCCGCGCCTCGAAAAAACTGGTGCCGCACGCGGAGTTGAAAGTCTATGCCGGCGCGCCGCACGGCTTGACCGAAACCCATAAGGACCAGTGCAACCAGGACATCCTGGCCTTCCTGCGCGGTTGATAAACCTGGCGCCGCGCCGTGCGGCGCCCCTGTTTCTTTTACAAGAGCCTGTCCATGTCCAAGAACAAACTCACTACGGTCAACGGCGCACCGGTCGTCGACAACTACAACATCCAGACCGCCGGCCCGCGCGGTCCTGCCCTGCTGCAAGACGTCTGGCTGCTGGAAAAACTCGCGCATTTCGACCGTGAAGTGATCCCGGAGCGGCGCATGCACGCCAAGGGTTCGGGCGCCTACGGTACCTTCACCGTGACCCACGACATCACGCGCTACACCAAGGCCCGGCTGTTTTCACAAGTGGGCAAACAAACGCCAATCTTTACCCGTTTCTCCACCGTCGCCGGCGAGCGCGGTGCCGCTGACGCCGAACGGGACATCCGTGGCTTCGCCCTGAAGTTCTACACCGAGCAAGGCAACTGGGACCTGGTGGGTAACAACACCCCCGTGTTTTTCTTCCGCGATCCGCTGCGTTTCCCTGACCTCAACCACGCAGTGAAACGCGACCCGCGCACCGGCATGCGCAGCGCGCAAAGCAACTGGGATTTCTGGTCATCGCTGCCCGAAGCACTGCACCAGGTGACCATCGTCATGAGCGAACGCGGGATTCCGCGCAGCTATCGGCACATGCACGGTTTCGGCAGCCACACCTACAGCCTGATCAACGCCAACAACGAGCGGCATTGGGTCAAGTTCACCTTCAAGACCCAGCAAGGCATCGACAACCTCAGCGATGAGCAGTCGCAGAACCTCATCGGCCAGGACCGCGAAAGCCATCAGCGCGACCTGTTTGACAGCATCGACGCCGGGGACTTTCCACGTTGGACCTTCTATATCCAGGTCATGACCGAAGCCCAGGCCCGCGACCATGACGTCAATCCGTTCGACCTGACCAAGGTCTGGTCGCACCAGGATTACCCGCTGATCGAAGTGGGGTATTTCGAGCTGAATCGCAACCCGGAAAACGTCTTCGCCGAAGTCGAGCAAGCGGCGTTTTCCCCGGCCAGCATCGTGCCCGGGATTGGCTTCTCGCCGGACCGTATGCTCCAGGCCCGGCTGTTCTCCTACGGTGACGCCGCCCGTTATCGCTTGGGCGTCAACCATCACCAGATTCCGGTCAACGCCCCGCGCTGCCCGGTCAACAGCTTCCACCGCGACGGCGCCATGCGTGTCGACGGCAACCACGGCGGGCAATTGGCTTATGTGCCGAACAGCCACGGCGAATGGGATGACCAGCCGGACTTCCGCGAGCCCCCGCTGGACCTGGCCGGTGACGCGGCGCATTGGGACCATCGCGTGGATGTCGATCACTTCGAACAACCGGGCAAGCTGTTCCGCCTGATGTCGGCACAGCAGCGCCAGACCCTGTTCGACAACACCGCACGTTCACTGCAAGGGGTGTCGGAGAACGTCCGCCAGCGGCACATCGTCCACTGCAACCTTGCCGACCCTGAATACGGGGCCGGCATCCTCCAGGCGCTCAAGGACATCGGCTAAGCCGCGTCCCCGTCGGGTTCTCGCCCAGGGAACCCGACGAACCCGCCGCGCCACCGCCGCCGGCGGCTTTGAAGATCCGTTCGAGGGCGTAGATCCGCAGCGTTTCGAGCAGCGCGTAGTGCATCGTCCCATCGGCGGACGGTTGCGCCACCACCAGGGATTTACCCACCAGCGCATCCAGCGTCTTGATCACCAGCGGGTAGTCCGCCATCTCATCACTGACCAGCCCCAGGACCGCCTCAAGGGTGAACAAGCCTTCGAAGTGCGAGAGCCGCAGGAACAGGTTTTTTTCATGCTCGCCGAGCCGGTGATAACTGTAATCGAAGGTCGCTTGCAGGCTTTGCTGGCGTGGCACCGCGTTGCGTCGACCGGGCCAGTGCAAGCGGCAGGTGCTGTCCAGTAACGCTCGCGTGCCCTTGAGCCCGAACGTGCTGACCCGAGCGGCGGCCATGGCGACGGCCAGCGGCAACCCATCCAGCCGCTCACAGATATCAACCACCAGCGCCAGGTTGTCATCGCTGGGCTCGATGACGGCGCCGTTGCCTTGGCTCTTGGCCATGAACAACTGAATGACCGGGCAACGGGCAACATTCCTGGACGGCCGTGGCAAGGGGTCCAGCCGGCACACCTGCTCGCCCTCGATGCGCAACGCTTCCCGGCTGCTGATCAGGACATGCAGTTGCGGAGCGCTGGCGCACAAGGTTTCGACCGCGTGCGCGACGCGGTCCAGCCAGGCATCGGCATTATCCAGCAGCAATAACACTGGTTTACCGACCAGAAATGCCTGGATCGCCGCCAAGGGTTCAGTGTCTTTCGGATCGAGGCCGAAGGTGTGGGCGAGCGCGTGTTCAAGCGCGGAGCCCGGGTGGAGCGAGTCGAGGTCCAGGCAGTGAACGGCCATGGCGTCGGCCTCGATCAGTGCCTTGGCGCAATGCGTCGCCAGCATCGATTTGCCCACGCCGCCGGGACCGACCAGGGTCACACAGCGACGCGTCATCACCGCCGTCATCAGTTCGCGCAGCGTCTCGTCGCGGCCCAGCATGGGCGCATCGACCGTGACTTGAATCGCCGGAGCACGGGGTACATCGGCCCGGCGCTCGAGACGAGGGGTGACCGGCAAACGCTGGACCTTGGCCACAAAGCTGTAGCCGCGCCCGGAAATATTGGCGACGTAGCGAGCACCGTTTTCGCCTTCGCCCAAGGCCTTGCGCAGCACGGCGATGTTGACCCGCAAGTTGCTTTCATCGACCACCATGTTCTGCCAGGCCTTGGCCATCAGCGCACGTTTGTCGATCACCGCGCCGGCTTCATTGATCAAGGTAATCAGGATATCCAGCGCTCGGCTGCCGATGGATAAAGGCTGACCCTGGCGCTCCAGCCGCCGCTCCCGTGGAAACAAGCGGAAGGGCCCGAATAACAGCATTTCATCGGCGTCGTGCGGTCGCGAGTTGATCAACGAGTCGTCCCCCAAGGGCGACCCCTTGCGGAGCGCCCTGCAAACCGTCGATCTGAGCAAATATCACCCGGCGCCGCCGTGCCGATCTTGCGCTATTGCTGGCTAATCTTGCGCTTCATCGCCCCGCCCGAACCATGCAGCGCTGATAGCGCTCATCCACCCGTTTGGCGAACCAGGCGGTGGTCAATTTGCGAGTGATTTTCGGGCTCTGTAGCACGATGCCCGGCAACAGCGCCCGGGGCAGCGGCTTGCCATCGGCGCGTTCGGCCAAGGCGAAGACTTTCTGATAGAGCGGCGTGTCCTCGAAGTCGAGGCTGTTTCCCTTTTCCAGTTGATCGCGAATCGTCGGGTTGCGCATATCCAGCGACTTGCCGAGGCTGCGCACCGCCAGTTCGGTGCTGCCGGGCATGATCGCCCCGTAGCGGATCAAGTCGCCATCCAGGGCCAACGGAATGCCCGAGGCGCGCGTCACCGCATGCTGGAACGCGGCATTGCGACTGGCGTACCAGCCGGCATTGAAATCGGCGAAGCGATAGAGCGGCTCGGTGTAACTCACCGGGTAGCCGAGCAAATGGGCGATGCCGAAATACAGGCCGCCGCGCCGGCTGAACACCTCGCGGCGCACGGTGCCATCCACCGGGTAGGGGTAATCGCGGCCGTGCTGTTCGGCAAACTCGATGCTGACCTGCATCGGCCCGCCAGTGTGCACCGGGTTGAAGCCGCCAAACAGCGTCTGGCCCATGGGCACCATGCCGATGAAGTCATCGAAAATTGCGCTGAGTTCTTTCTCGCTGCGCGCCGCATTGAGTCGCTCGCTGTAGCTCTTACCGGTGGGCGAACGCACTTGCAGCGCACCGCTGACCAACAGGCTGGGAATGTGCGCCTTGGCGGCACGACGGTCGATCTCGTCCCGAGCAATCTTGCCCAGGCCAGGCACTGTCGGGTCGCTTTGGAAGGTCGATTCCTGCTCGGTCACCGCCAGCACCGAACACAGGTTTTGCGTGGTCGGCGACAGCTTTTGCGCGGCGAACGCGGCGTAGATATCCGTGGCCCACCCTTCGCGGTCAGCGGTTTTCGCTGGCAGCAAACGGACGATCTGCGCCTTCACTTCCGCCGCCGGGCGCTCCGGTTCTGGCTGGCTGCGCTGGGTGCCGCAACCGGCTAACAGCAAAAGCGCGGCGGCGCTGATAAACAGTCGATGGACGTGCATGGTGCTCCTGAACATTCCCTGGATCGCTGAAACCCGCGTGCTTGGGCGGCTTGTCACTTATGACCTTAGCGCCACACAAATGCTCGCACTGATGACAAATTGATTGCATGTCACGACTGAGAAATACTACCATTTGTGTCTGGAGTCGCATTTGCGCCATGGATACACGCGCCGTTATAGCCCTATTTACTTTCGGCGGCGCGCCGCCAGGATCGAAACATGCTTACTCCAGCCCGTATCGGCGTCCCTTTTCGCCCGACACTCCTCGCCCTGTTCTGCTCACTCTCCGTCACTGCCTACGCTGCCACGCCCGAGACGCCGACTGAAAACGACGGCAAAGCCCTGGTGCTGGACAACGTGAACATCAACGCCCAGGCCGTTTCCCCGTCCGCCCTGCCCCCGGTGTACGCCGGCGGTCAAGTCGCACGCGGCGGCCAGTTGGGCGTGCTGGGCAATCAGGACGTGATGGACGTGCCGTTCAGCATGGCCTCCTACACCGAACAATTGATCCAGGACCAGCAAGCCGAAGACGTCGCCGACGTGCTGCTCAACGATTCCTCGGTGCGCCAGGCCTCCGGTTTCTCCAACCAGGCGCAGATTTTCATGATCCGCGGCCTGCCGCTGACCGGCGACGATATTTCCTATAACGGCCTGTATGGCGTGCTGCCGCGGCAGATCATTTCCACCGACGCCCTGGAACGGGTGGAAGTGTTCAAGGGCCCGAATGCCTTCCTCAACGGCGTGACCCCGACCGGCTCGGGCATTGGTGGCGGCGTCAACCTGCAACCAAAACGCGCCGGCGACGTGCCGCTGCGCCGCTTCACCACCGACATCAGTGATGAGGGCCGAGTCGGCCAACATCTGGACCTCGGCCAGCGGTTCGGCGAGGACAACCGTTTCGGTGCCCGCGTCAACCTGGCCCAGCGTGAAGGCGACACCGCCATCGATGACGAAAACCAGCGCTCCAAGCTGTTCGCCATCGGCCTCGATTATCGTGGTGACGCGCTGCGTATCTCCGGCGACTTCGCCTACCAGAAAGAACGTGTCAACGGTGGCCGCAGCTCGGTGAACATTGGCACCGCCACGCACATCCCGGACGCGCCGTCGGCTGACACCAACTACGCGCAGAAATGGGGCTTCAGCCAGATCGAAGACACCTTCGGCATGGTCCGAGCCGACTATGACCTCAACGACAGCTGGACGGTGTACGCCGCCGGTGGCGCCAAGCACACCCGTGAAGTCGGCAACTACGACAGCACCACCCTGGTCGGCAACGACGGCGCCTCCACCACCAGCGGCTCATTCATTCCCCATGACGAAGACAACAAAAGCGTCATGGCCGGCCTGAATGGCAAATTCAACACCGGCCCGATCAGTCACAAGCTGAATTTCGGCCTGGCGGGGATCTGGACCGAACAACGCAGCGCCTACGATTTTGACCTGACCCGACGCGCGAACAATATCTACCATCCGGTGGCAATGCCGTCGCCGGTAGGCAACTTCGCCGGTGGCGACCTGAACGACCCGGGCATCACCGGCAAGACGTTCGTGCGCAGCGGCGCGGTGTCCGACACCCTGGGCTTCTTCGACGATCGCCTGTTGGTGACCGTCGGCGTGCGTCGCCAGCAGTTGGTGGTGCAAGGCTACGCTTATGCGCCGTATGGCTCCGGCAGCCGCACGTCGTCCTACGACGAATCGATCACCACGCCGGTCTACGGCGTGGTGTTCAAGCCGTGGGAACACGTGTCGTTCTACGCCAACCGCATCGAAGGCCTTGCGCAAGGCCCGACCTCGCCGACGTCAGCAGCCGGTCGTGTGATCGTCAACGGTAACGAGGCCTATGCGCCGGCCCGCTCGAAACAGCTCGAGGCCGGGGTCAAGGTGGACATGGGCACCTACGGCGCGACGTTGGGTGTGTACCGCATCGAACAGCCGAGCGACGGCTACACCGAAATCATCGACGCCACCACCGCCCGTTATGTGCGACAGGGCGACCAGGTCAACAAAGGCGTCGAACTCAACGTCTTCGGCGAGCCCATCAGCGGTTTGCGCCTGATCAGCGGCCTGACGTTGATGGACACCGAACTGAAGAAAACCCAGGGCGGCCTCAACGACGGCAACGACGCCATCGGCGTGCCGACCTTCCAGTTCAACGCCTCGGCGGATTGGGATGTGCCGGGCTTGCAAGGCGTCGCCCTCAACGCGCGGATGTTGCGCACCGGCGGCCAGTACGCCGACGCGGCGAACAACCTCAGCCTGCCGACCTGGAACCGCTTCGATGCCGGCGCCCGCTACGGCTTCAAGGTCGACCAGAAAGACGTGACCTTGCGTCTTAACGTGGAAAACCTGGCCAACAAGAAGTACTGGGAATCGGCTCAGGGCGGCTACCTGACCCAAGGCGAACCACGGGTGGCCAAGCTGTCGGCGTCCATCGACTTCTAAGTTCCTCGCGCCCACGAAAAAGCCCCCGCCGCCCAGCGCTGCGGGGGCTTTTTGCATTTATTCGCGCGCCCTCGTCGCTGGACCATACTTGACCGACGACCTGACGAGGAACGCTTCATGAATCGCAGTGACGTTTTGATTGTCGGTGCCGGTCCCACCGGGCTGGTGTTGGCGCTGTGGCTGAGCAAACTGGGGATCCGCGTGCGGATCATCGACAAGACCTCCGCCCCCGGCACCACGTCCCGCGCCCTGGCGGTGCAAGCGCGAACCCTGGAGTTGTACCGGCAACTAGACCTCACCGACGCCGTGCTCGGCGCCGGCCACCAGGTGCCGGGGGTCAATCTGTGGGTCAAGGGCGAGCCCGTCGCGCGCCTGCCGTTCGAGACCATCGGCAAGGGCCTCACGCCTTACGCGTTCCTGCACATCTTCCCGCAGGACCAACACGAACGGCTGCTGATCGAGCGCCTTGAGCGTTTCGGTGTGTTCGTCGAACGGGACACCGAATTGCTGGGCTTCGAACAGCACAGCGACGGCATCACCGCGCAACTGCGCTTGCCCGATGGCGAACTCCACAGCTGCCAGGCCTGTTACCTGGCGGGCTGCGATGGCGCGCGGTCGATCGTGCGTAAAACCCTCGACACCGGTTTTCCCGGCGGCACCTATCAGCAGATTTTCTACGTCGCCGACGTCCAGGCCAGTGGCCCGGCGCTCAACGGTGAATTGCACCTGGACCTCGACGAGGCGGACTTTCTTGCGGTGTTCCCCTTGGCCGGCTCAGGCCGTGCGCGGCTGATCGGCACCGTGCGCGATGAGCGGGCCGAACACGCCGAGACCTTGCAGTTCGATGACGTCAGCGGCCGCGCCATCGAGCACCTCAAGGTCCAGGTGGAACGGGTCAATTGGTTCTCGACCTACCGCGTGCACCACCGGGTGGCGGACCATTTTCGCCGCGAGCGTGCTTTTCTTTTGGGTGACGCGGCCCATGTGCACAGCCCGGCCGGCGGTCAAGGCATGAACACCGGCATTGGCGATGCGATCAACCTGGCCTGGAAACTCGCGGCGGTACTCAACGGCAGCGCCACCGCGAGCCTGCTCGACAGCTACGAAACCGAGCGCATCGCCTTCGCCCGACGCCTGGTGGCCACCACCGACCGGGTGTTCAGCCTGGTCACCGCCGAAGGCAAAGTCGCCGATCTGTTGCGCACGCGTTTGGCGCCCTTCGTCTTGCCGAAAGTCGCCTCGGTGGGCCCGGCCCGGGAGTTTCTGTTTCGCACCGTGTCGCAAATCACCTTGAATTACCGGGGCATGCCATTGAGCGCCGGGGTGGCCGGCCATGTGCATGGGGGCGATCGCCTGCCGTGGGCCCACGATGACGAAGTCGACAATTTCTATCCGTTGAATCGCCTGGGCTGGCAGGTGCATGTCTACGGCGAGACCAGCGATGAAATGCACGCCTGGTGCATCGAGCACCACTTGCCGCTGCAGTTGTTTCCCTGGCGTCCGGCATTTGAGGCGGCGGGTCTGGCGCGCAACGGTTTTTACCTGCTGCGCCCCGACACGTACGTGGCGATTGCCGAGACCTGTGCCGATCCCAAGGTGATTGAGCGCTACCTGCGCGATCACGGCATACGGCACTATTTCGGTCCGGCCTGAGCCGCTGCTTAACTCGGGATGGTCAAGCCTTTGATCACCGCCGGCCGCGCGAGGAAGCGCTCCAGCACACGGGTGACGTTGGGGAAGTTGCTGATGCCTACCAGATCGCCCGCTTCATAGAAGCCGAGCAATGCGCGCACCCAGGGAAAGATGGCGATATCGGCAATGGTGTAACGCTCGCCCATGATCCAGTCGCGCCCTTCCAGGCGTCCATTGAGCACATTGAGCAGGCGTCGGCTTTCCTCGACATAACGGTCGCGGGGCCGTTTGTCCTCGTAGTCCTTGCCGGCGAACTTATGGAAAAAGCCCAACTGGCCGAACATCGGGCCGATGCCGCCCATCTGGAACATCAACCACTGAATCGTCTCGTAACGGGTCGCGCCTTCTTGCGCGAGTAACTGGCCGCTTTTGTCCGCCAGGTAGATCAGAATCGCCCCGGACTCGAACAACTGCAGCGGCTGATCACCGGGGCCGTGGGGGTCGAGGATGGCCGGGATCTTGTTGTTCGGGTTCAGCGACAGGAACGCTGGCGACAGCTGATCGTTGGTGTCGAAGCCCACCCGGTGCGGCTCATAGGGCAGACCGATCTCTTCGAGCATGATCGACACCTTGACGCCGTTGGGGGTCGGCAAGGAGTACAGCTGAATCCAGTCGGGGTATTGCGCGGGCCATTTTTCGGTGATCGGAAACGCGGACAAATCGGTCATGGGAAGCATCCGGTGACAATTAAAGACGCCAGCATAATCCACGATGACTGGTTTGAGCGCGGGTTCTTTTCAGTCCCGGCGACGATTAACTTAAATCCGCAACATCCTGTCGTTAACCTCGCCGACAACCCGTTCTCGATTGCCGTTACAGTGCCGCGCACTCGCTCGGATCGAACCAATGGGCTTCAGAGGACTCTGAGGATTGCCCTTTCGGAAACGGACCGGCTCAACGACATGGAAAACACCCGATGCTGGACGCTCGCGGTGTAAAGGTTTGTCAGCCTTAACCGAATGCGCTGAAAAGACCCTTTAACTCCAATGATGAATCTTTTGAGTTTCGCCAAACATTTCAAGCATCGCGCTTATTTGATCCTGCCGTCCCTGGTAGCGGTCAGCGCGTTGTTCCTGTCGCTGGAGTCCAGCGAAAGCCGCGCCCAACCGGCGGACGGCACCCAGACCCTGGTGTTCCTGCGCCACGCGGAAAAACCCGACGGCGGCCTCGGCCAGCTCAACTGCCAGGGCCTGAACCGCGCCATCAACCTGGCGACACTGCTGCCAGAGAAATTCGGCAAGGCCGACTACGTGTTCGCCGCCAACCCGACCCGCAACGTCGAGGAAGGCGAACTCGATAATTCCTACAGCTACATTCGCCCGCTGATGACCATCAGCCCCAGCGCGATCAAGCTCGGCTTGCCAGTCAACATCGACTTTTCCGCCAACGACACCAGCGACCTGGCCGACGAGCTGGTTCACGATAAGTACCACAACTCGACCATCTACACCGCCTGGTCCCACGGCTACTTGCCGGAGTTGATCAACAAGGTCGCCGGGGAAGCCGTCGGCAAGAAACAAAAGATCACCGAAGACTGGGAATCCAGCGACTACGACTCGCTGTACGTATTGACGCTGACCTGGCACAACGGCAAGGCCAGCCTGGTTAGCCACAGCTACAAGCAAGGTTTGGACAATGGCCAGGAGTCGTGTCCGACTTGATCTGGCGAAAAGAGCGACAACACGGCGAGACACCGCCCTGCGGCGCTGGGCTATCATGTTCGCCATCCTTCCCGCCCGGTCCCTCGCTATGTCAGTCACATCCGTACCCTACCCCGCCCGGGGCTGGTCATTCTGGTGGAAACCGCTGTTGTTCGTTTTGGTCGCCTGCGTCGGCCTCTATTACGTCAAGTGGTCGCCTTACTACCTCAAAGCCTTCGTTGCCGCCGATAACCACAACATCGGGGCCTCGATCCTCAATGACGCCCAAACCGCGCCCCTGACCGCTGCCCTGGTCTACGCCAAGGTGTATTTCCTGGCGATCTGGAAAGCTGCGGTGCTAGCCATAATCCTCGGTTCCTTGCTGCAAGTGCTGATTCCCCGCGACTGGCTGCTGCGCCTGTTCGGCCGCGCCGGTTTTGCCTCGACGGTCCGCGGTGGCCTGTTCGCCCTCCCAGGCATGATGTGTTCCTGCTGTGCGGCCCCGGTGGCGGCCAGCATGCGTCGCAGCAATGTGTCCGTGGGCGCGGCCCTGGCGTTCTGGATCGGCAACCCGGTCCTCAACCCGGCGACACTGGTGTTCATGGGCTTCGTCCTGGGCTGGGGTTTCACACTGCTGCGGCTAGTGGCCGGGATCGTGCTGGTGTTTGGCGTGTCGATGGTCGCCCAGCGCGTCGCCGGCCCGGAAAACCTGCCGGAAGCGGCGGTGGAAGCGGTGGCCGAGGCAAGCGAGACCGACGCGCAACCCTTCCTGACCCGCTGGGGCCGCACCTTGTGGCAGTTGTTTTGGAGCACCATCCCGATCTATGTGCTGGCGGTGCTGGTGCTGGGCGCGGTGCGGGTCTGGGTGTTCCCGCACATCGACGGCGCCATGGCCAACAGCCTGCTGTGGCTGGTGCCCTTGGCGATCATCGGAACGCTGTTCGTGATTCCCACGGCGGCGGAAATCCCGATCGTGCAAACCATGATGGCTCTGGGCATGGGCACCGCCCCGGCGGTGGCGTTGCTGATGACCCTGCCGAGTATCAGCCTGCCGTCCTTGCTGATGCTGCGCAAAGACTTCAACGCCCGAGTGCTGGTGACCGTGGCGCTGCTGACCATGCTGGTAGGGGTGGTGTTCGGGCTGATTGGTGCGATGGTGCTATAGGCTGCATCACTCACTCCGCCTGAAGCTTTGATCGTTCCCACGCAGAGCGAGGGAACGATTGAGTGCCAGGTCGGCTTTTGTGGTGAGGGGGCTTGCCCCCTTCGTCATCAGCCTTCCCGGCGTCCCCGCTCCCGCAAATACTCCATCACAGCCCCACGCTCGCCGACGAATTCGATCCGCGAACCTTTCTTCTCTCGCTGAAACGCGTACATCGGGTCGTAATATTCCTTGAGCAGTCCTTCGATCCAGCCCCGATGCACATCGACGGAACCGCTACGACCTTGTTCGCTCAGCGCGGCTTCCATCATTTCCAGCATCCGTCGATGGCGCTCGCCGCCCAGACGCTTCTGGACCTTATTCAGGCTGTCCAGCAGACGCTCGGAGAACAGCGCGAACCCTTCGTCGCCGTACACGTCGATAAACTCGGCGCACAGGTCAATCACGTAATCGCGCAGTATCCGCTCGACCCGCCCGGACAGACTGTCTTCCAGCCAAACCATGGGGTACTGCTGCATGCCCTGATACAACGGCAGCGGCAAGGCGCAGCTGCCGACCATGCGACTTTCGTCTTCGAGAACGAAGTGCTCGATGCCCACCGCGCGCTTTTTCAGCACATCCACCGCCAGGCGGTTTTCGAAATCGATGTTCGACGGCTGCCCGGCGGCGCGCTTGCCGAAGCTGGAGCCGCGATGATGGGCGTGGCCTTCCAGGTCCAGGGCATTACGCAGTTCGCCGAGCACCTCGGTCTTGCCAGTGCCGGTCATGCCGCCGAGCAAGACGAAATCGCACTGGGCCACGGCCTGATCGACGGTCTCCAGCAAGAAGCTGCGCATTGCCTTATAACCGCCACCGATCCTTGGATAGTCGATGCCTGCTTCCTTCAGCCATTGCTGCACGATCTGCGAACGCAGGCCGCCGCGAAAGCAATACAAATAACCCTGCGGATGCGCTCGGGCAAAATCGACCCAGGCCTGCACGCGCTCGGCTTTGATCGTGCCGGATACCAATTGGTGGCCGAGGCTGATCGCCGCCTGCTGTCCTTGTTGCTTGTAGCAAGTACCGACCCGTTGCCGCTCCAGGTCGTTCATCAGCGGCAAGTTGACCACGCCGGGAAACGCGCCTTTCTGGAATTCGACCGGCGCGCGGGCGTCCATCATGGGCCGGTCGTTGAGAAAGATGTCGCGGTAATCAGTGCAGTCGACGGACATCAAAACACCTCGACTGCGTTTTTCTGTCGCTCAACCAACTCGCCGATCGGCTCCAGGCTCAAGCCCAGTTCGCTGGCCAGGTCGAGAAAGGCTTGATTGCCTTGCGGCGTCACCGCCACCAGCAGCCCGCCACTGGTTTGCGGGTCACAGAGCACCCGTTTGTGCAGTTCCTGAATCCGTCCGAGCTTGCTGGCGTAGCTGTCGAAGTTACGCAGGGTGCCGCCGGGCACACAGCCTTGGTCGAGGTAATACTCGACGCCCGCCAGACGCGGTACGCGGTCGTAGTAGATGTTGGCGGTCAGGCCACTGCCGTCGGCCATTTCCACCAAGTGCCCAAGCAAGCCGAAACCGGTGACGTCGGTCATCGCGGTGACGCCGTCGAGCTTGCCGAAGCGGCTGCCGGGCTTGTTCAGGGTACACATCCAGTCACGGGCCAGGCCGATATCGGCGGCGCGCAACTTGCCCTTTTTCTCGGCCGTGGTAAGGATGCCGATGCCCAGGGGTTTGGTCAGGTACAACAGGCAACCGGCGGTGGCGGTGTCGTTGCGCTTCATGTGGCGCTTGCTGACCAGGCCGGTCACCGCCAGGCCGAAGATCGGCTCCGGGGCGTCGATGGAGTGCCCGCCGGCCAAGGGAATCCCGGCCTCGTCACACACGGCACGACCGCCGCGAATCACTTCCCGGGCGATTTCCGGGGCCAGTACGTTGACCGGCCAACCGAGGATGGCAATGGCCATCAAGGGATCGCCGCCCATGGCGTAGATGTCGCTGATCGCATTGGTTGCGGCGATCCGGCCGAAGTCGTAAGGGTCGTCGACGATCGGCATGAAGAAATCGGTGGTGGAGACCACGCCACGTTCTTCATCAATGGCGTACACCGCAGCGTCATCGCGGGAGGCGTTGCCGACCCAGAGTTTCGGGTCCAGGTTCTGGGCGCCACTGCCGGCCAGGATCACTTCCAGCACTTGGGGCGAAATCTTGCAGCCACAACCGGCACCGTGGCTGTATTGGGTCAGGCGAATCGGCTCGCTCATGGGAAACCTCATGGAATCTAGGCCAACAATCCTACAGCAACCCGGCTTTTCTAGCCGGTCGCAACCGGGTTGCTCGTCAGAGCGGGCAAAAAAAACCGCCCTCGCGGGCGGCCAAAGTCTTTCACCGCGAAATCAGAAGCCGAGGCTGAAACTGATGGTCATCGCGTGATCCTCGTTTTTCCCGGAGACCTGCCCCGAGTAGCCAATGCCCAATTTGCCGGTCGGGCTGATCTGGAAATCGACACCCGCTTCGAGCACGGCGCTGTCTTCGGCGATCGGTACACCCTGGGTGCTGAACGACGCACCGCCGTCGATAAAGCTCAGGTCCGCGTCAGGTTTGGTGTCGCCGAAGGCATGGCGCCAGCCGATGGCCGCTCGCGGGGTGAATTGCCCGCCATTGGCCAGGGTGATGCGTTTGCCGGCGCGCAAGCCCAGGGTGGAAAAAGTGATGTCCTGATCGGCATCGGCCTTCAGCCGTCCGACGCCACCTTTTTCATGGGCGGTGTCGCTGTCGTAGTTGACGTAGGCCAGGCCGGCGAAGGGTTCCAGGGCAATGCCGGCCGCTTGCAGCGTGTAACCCACTTCACCGAACACCTGGGCGCTGCGCGCGTCGTAATTGGCCTCTAAACGATCGTTGTAGGCGCCGACGCTGACGTCGCGTTTGGTCTCGATATCGTGCCAGCTGTAGGCCGCGCCCAGGCGTACGGCCAAGGCGTCGAATTGCGAGTTGAGGTACGCCGCCAGGTGATAGCTCTCGACCGTGGCATCGGAACGCCGGTCATGGGCATCCAGGTCGCTGCGGGTGTAACCGGCGGCCATGCCGACGCGCCATTGGTCATCAAGTTGCTTGTCGGTACCGAGCAGGAAGCCGCTGAGGTTGCGGTCGAGGCTGGCGCTGTTGCTGTCGCCGTCCATCTCACCCCAAGCGCCGAGGGCGCGCATCCAGCCGACCATTTCACCGTTGCAGCCGCCGCTGCTCAGGCGATTCTCGCTGGGCGCCAGGGCTGCGCGCGGATCATCCGGGCCGCTGCACGACGGTTGGCGCATGCGGTCGTTGAGGGCGTCGCGCACATAGCGTGAGTCCTCAAGAATCGCGCTGGCAGTGCTGGCGTGAATTTCCCCGGACAGGCTGTCGAAGGCGTTACGGGCACCGGCCAGGCTGAGGTTGACGATCTCGTTCTGCAACGCCGCTCCGGCCAAGCCGTTGCGGGTCAACGCCGAGGCGGTGGCGCGCTGGTTGGAGGTCGCCGCAACGTCGGCAAACGAACGCTGATTGCGACTGACCGCCAGGTCGACGGCGTTGGCGTTGTACACCAGGGCCGTGTCGAGGAAGGCCAGGTCTGGCAGGTCGGTGATGCTGAAGGTGCCGTTGATGCCGCCACCGGCGGTGATCAGCGAGTACGTGGTGTTGCCGGTGAACGGCGCCAAACTGCGCACTTGCAAGGCGCCGCCCAGCGAAGCCGTGCCGCCCACCACCAATGGCGTCGCAGTCGGTGACGACACCGTCAGCGCCAGCAAGCCATCCGCCGCGTTGCTGTAGTTACCGGCGACACTCAAGGTGCCCGCCGCGGCACCGGACTCGACCACGCCATGGTTGAGCAGCGAACCGACGCTGCCGTTACCGCTCAGGCCCGCGCCGTTTTCCACGGTGATCTGCCCGCCGAAGGTGCTCAGGTTGGCGCGATCCCCGACCTGCAACATGCCCTGCTGCACCGACACCGTGCCGCTGAACGGCTGATTGCCGGTGAGCAACAACAGACCCCGGCCCTGTTTCACCAAATTGCCCGTACCGCTGAGCACGCCGTTGAAGCGACCGTTGGCGTTCTGCGCAAACAGCAGCCGCGCGTTGTTGAGAATCCGTCCCTGCAAGCTGGTGGTGTTACCCACCAGGGTGCCGCCGCTGACCGTGGTACCGCCGCTATAGGTGTTGGCTCCGCTGAGGACCAGGGTGCCGGCGTCGAGTTTCTCGATCCCGCCCGCGCCCACCAACGGCGCGGAGATTTCGCTGGTCACACTGCCATTGACCCGCACCGGCGCCAGGGTGCCATCGGCGGCATTGACCGGCGTCAGGCCGCCGCCCGCGCCCGCCACCAGGCTGTAGCCGTTATCGAGGAACTGCAAACCGGTGAAGCCCTGGTTGCCGAGCACCGTCACCGTGCCACCCTGCCCGCCGAACACCGCGAATTGATTAGTCGAACCCTGGCTTAGCATCCCGCTCGGATCGGTCCAGTTGGTGCCCGGCCCCCAAGTGCCGCTGCCGCCGCCAATGCTGCCGTCGGCGTTGGTCTTGTCGCCATTCCAGAACTGCACTTCGCCCGGTGTGCCTTGCACCAGCAGGTTGACCTGATTGGCCAGCGCGGTTTGCAGGGTCAGCGAACCCGGCACGATGCTGCCCGGCAACGAGCCGTAGACCAGGCCGTTGTCGGTCAGGCTGCCGCCGTAGCGGAACAGTTGATAGACCCCGGTGCCGAAGCCCCCGGCGTTGCTGATATTCAGCGTGCCGTCGAGGGTCAGGTTGCCGGTGACATTGACCACCGTGGTCGAACTGCTGGCCGAACCGAGGCTGAAGTCCAGCTGGGTGCCCGCGCCCAGCGCCAGGGAGCCGACCGACAACGGCGTGCTGCTGCCGCCGCCGATCAGGGTCGAGCCGTTGGCCATTTGCACCGCACCGCCGAGTTGCCCGCTGCCGCCCAGTTTGGCGCCGCTGGCGACATTGACGTTGGCACTGTTGAGCGAACCGTCGACCCGCAGCGAACCGGCCTGCACATCGGTGTTGCCGGTGAAACCGCTGGTGCCGGTCAACAGCAGCTCGCCGGTGCCGGTCTTGGTCAGCGTGCCGTTGCCGGTGAGGTTGCCGGTGTAAGTCCCGTTGCTGTTTTGTTCGAAGGTCAGCGCGGCGTTGTTGAGGATCGCCCCTTGCAGGCTGCTGGTGTCGCCGCGCGTCGTGCCGCCGTTGAGGGCGGTGCCGCCGCTGTAGGTGTTGGCACCGCTGAGCAGCAGTTGGCCGCTGCCGTTTTTCACCAGGCTGCCGGCGCCGTCGATGACGCCGCTGAGGCTGGTGTCCTGGCTGCCGGCCAGGGTCAGTTGCGCGCCGAGGTTGATCGCGTTGCTCAGTTGCAGCGCGGTGCTGCTGTCCAGTTGGCCGTTGCCGATCACGCCCAGTGCGCCGCTGCCAATGGCGCTGTTATTACCGAGGATCAGGGTTCCGCTGGCGAGCTGAGTGCCGCCGCTGTAGGTGTTAGTGCCGTTGAGGGTCAGGCTCGACGCGCCGGATTTGATCAGGCTGCCGCCGCCACTGACCACGCCGCCGAGGGTCAGCGCGTTGGAGCCCGTGACGTTCAGCGCGCCATTGAGCACCACGGCGTTGGCCAGGGTGACGGCGGTGTTGCTGTCGAGCGCCGTGCCGTTGGCGGCGGTCAAGATGCCGGTGCCCAAGGCGCTGTTAGTGCCCACCACCAGTTTGCCGCCGTTCAGCGCGGTGCCACCGGTGTAGCCATTGACCCCGTTGAGCACCAGGGTGCCGGTGTCGTATTTGCCCAAGGTGCCGGCGCCGTTGAGGGCCACGCCAAGCGTCGCGGTGGCGTTCGGATCGACGCGGATCGACGTGTTGCCCAGCGCGCCGTTGACCAGGTTCAACGAACCCGCCGTGCCATTGACCAGGTTGTATCCGTCGCTGACGAATTGCAGGCCGGTGATGCTTTGCGCGCCGTTGACCGTGACCGTGCCCGCCGTGCCCATAAACACCGCGAAGCTGTTGGCCCAGCTCTGGTTGAGCGTGCCGTCGACGTTGGTCCAGTTGGTGGTGCCGCTGCCCCAGGTGCCGCTGCCGCCATTGAGCGCGCCGTCGGCCACCAGTTGGCTGCCGTCCCAGAACTGCACGGTGGTGTTCGGCGCGGTGACCAGCAGGTTGACCTGGTTGGCCACGGCGAGCTGCAATTGCAGATCCCCCGGCACCACGCTGCCCGGAATGCTGCCAATCACCAGGCCGTTGTCGGTCAGGCCACCGTTGTAGTGAATGAGGCTGTACACGCCGCTGCCGAAACCGCCGATGTCGCTGATGTTGAGGGTGCCGTCGAGGGTCAGGTTGCCGCCCACGTCCACCAGCGCATTGCCACCACCGCTAACCGGCGCACCGAGGCCGACATCCAGATTGGAGTTGCCGCTCAGCACCAGCGAACCGACGGTCAAGGTGCTGCCGGTCACCCCGGCCAAGTGACCGCCATCCGCCACCGTCACCGCCCCGCTGAGGGTGCCGCCACCGCCGAGGGTGCCGCCGCTGTTGACCAGTACGTTGGCACTGTCCAGGGTTTGGCTGACGTTGAGGACGCCACCGTTGATGGTGGTATCGCCAGTCAGGCTGTTGTTGCCGGTGAGGTTGAGGGTGCCGCTGCCGACTTTGTTCAGTGCGCCGCTGCCGGTCAACGCCCCGGCGAAGGTGCTGCTGAGGTTGCTCGCGCCGAGGCTCAGGGTGTTGCCGCCGTCGATTTGCGCGGTGCCGCTGCCGGTCAGACTTGCCAGGCTGCCGGACGCTTGCAAGTTGAGCTGACTGCCCGCCGCCAGGTTGACCCCGGCGTTGTTGCCCAAGGCGTTGGCCGAGGTGGTGATGAGCGTGCCGCTCAACACATCGAACGTGCCGCTGAAGCTGTTATTGCCGCTCAGGATCAGGTCGGCCAGGCCGCTCTTGGTCAAGGTCCCTGCCCCGGCGATGACGCCGCCCAGGGTCAGATTGTTGTTGCCGGCCGTCGTCAGGTTCGCGTTGAGGTTGAGGTTGTTGGCCAGTACCAGCGGCGCGCTGTTGTCCAGGGTCGAGGCGCCCGCCACGGTCAAGGCGCCGCCTCCCAATGCCGATGCGGTGCCGAGGGTCAGGGTGCCGGCGTTCAGGGTCGTGCCGCCCTGGAAGGTGTTGACGGCGTTCAGGGTCAGGTTGCCGCTACCGTTTTTGATCAAGCCGCCAGCGCCGCTGAGCGCGCCGCCGAGCGTCAAGTTGTTGCTGCCCGCCGCCGTCAGGTTGGCGTTGAGCACAATGTTGTTGCCGACACTCAGGGCCGAGGTGCTGTCCAGGGTCGAGGCACCGCCCACGGTCAAATTGCCCAGGCCCAGGGCAGAGCCGCCGCCGAGGGTCAAGGTCCCGGCGTTCAGGTTGACGCCGCCGAGGAAGCCATTGGTGCCGCTGAGGGTCAGGTTGGCCGCACCGTTCTTGGTCAGGCCGCCGGCCCCGTTGACCACCCCGGCCAGGGTCAGGTCGGCGCTGCCGCCAATCGCAACGTTGCCGGCGAGATTGACCGCGTTGTTGACGCTCACCAGCGAGGCCGCATCCAGCAGGGTGCCCGCCGCGGCGTTCAAGGCGCCGGAACCCAATGCCGAGTTCGACGCCAGGATCAGTCCACCGGCATTCAAGGCCACCGGGCCGAGGAAGTTGTTGTTGCCGCCGAGGGTCAGGTTGGCCGCGCCGTCTTTGATCAGGCCGCCGACACCGCCGATGGCACCGTTGAGGGTCAGGGCATTGCTGCCGGTGATCCTCAGGTTGCCGTTGAGGTTGACCGCGTTGGTCAAGGTCACCGCGGTGTTGCTGTCGAGGCTGGTCCCCGCCGAAGTGGTCAGCAGACCACTGCCCAATGCGGTGTTGCTGCCGACCACCAGTTTGCCGCCGTCCAGTTGAGTGCCGCCGCTGTAGGTGTTGGCGCCGTTAAGCACCAGGGTGCCGCTGTCGAGTTTGGCTAGGATGCCGCCGCCGTTGATGTTGACGCCGATGGTCCCGGTGACCCCCGGATCGACGCGGATCGCGGTGTTGCCGCCGCTGCCATTGACGGCGGTCAACTGCCCCGCCGCGCCGTTGACCAGGTTGTAGCCATCGACCACGAATTGCAGGCCAGTGAAGGTTTGCGTGCCGTCCACCGCCACCGTGCCGGCCGTGCCCTGGAACACCGCGAAGTCGCTGGCCCAGGTTTGATTGAGGGTGCCGTTGACCGAAGTCCAGTTGGTGCTTGCGGCATTCCAGGTGCCGTTGCCGCCGTCCACCGAACCGTTGCCCAGGGTGTCGCTGCCGTCCCAGAAACGGATGTTGGCGTTCGGCGCAGAAACCAGCACGTTGACCTGATTGCCGATGCTGGTTTGCACCACCAGATCCCCAAGGCCAAAGCCTATCGGCACACTACTGACGTTGAGACCGAGGTTGGTCAAGGCGCCGGTGTAGTTGATCAAGCGGTACACGCCGACGCCGAAACCGCCGGCGTCGCTGACGTTGAGGTTGCCGTCCAGGGTCAGGTTGCCGTTGACCTGCAACAGCCGGTTTGGCGACGGCGCGCCCAACGCAACGTCAAGGTTGGCGTTGCTGCCGAGGGTCAGGCCAGTGCTGGTCAACACGCTGCCGCTGGCCAGGCTCAGATGACCGCCATTGGCGACGTTCACCGTGCCCAACAGCGAACCGCTGCCGCTTAACGTACCGCCGCTGTTGACGTTGACCTGGGCACTGGCCAGTGAAGCGAGACCGTCGAGGTTCAAGACCCCGGCGTTGATCTGCGTGTTGCCGGCGTAGCCGTTGATGCCGGTGAGGTTCAGCGTGCTGCCGCCGACCTTGATCAGGCCGCCCGCGCCGCTGATATCGCCATCGAAGGTGCTGGTGCCGTTGATCGCGCCGAGGGTCAGGTTATTGCCGCCGCCGATTTGCACACTGCCGCTGCCGGAGAGCGCCGCCAGGCTGGCATTGCTGCCCAGCAGCAGACTGGCGCCGGCGCTGATGTTTGCCCCGGCGGTATTGCCCAGAGCGTTATCGTTGAGGGTGGTGACGCTGCCGGACAGGATGTTCAACGCCCCGGTAAAGCTGTTGCTGCCGCTGAGGGTCAGGTCGTCCAGGCCGCTTTTGGTCAAGTCTCCCGCGCCGCTGATCACCCCGCTGAGGTTCAGGCCGGCGTTGCCGGCGACGTTCAGGTGGGCATTGAGGTTCAAGGCATTGGCCAGGGTGAACGCGGCACTGTTGTCCAGGGTGGCGGCGCCGTCGACGGTCAAGGCGCCGCTGCCAAGCGCCGCGCCGTTGCCCAGGATCAGGGTGCCGGCGTTGAGCGTGGTGCCGCCCTGGAAAGTGTTGATCCCGTTGAGGGTCAGGTTGGCCGCACCATTCTTGGTCAACGCGCCGGCGCCACTGATGACGCCGCCGAGGGTCAGGCTCTGCGTACCGCCGACCGTCAGACCGGCGTTCAAGGCAATGGCGTTGGCCAGGCTGACCAAGGGGTTGTTGCTGTCGAGGTTCGCCGCGCCGGCGACGGTCAAGGCGCCAAGGCCCAGTGCCCCGCTGTTGCCGACGATCAAGGTGCCGGCATTGAGGGTGGTGCCGCCGAGGAAGTTATTGGCGGCGTTGAGTGTCAGGTTGGCCGCGCCGTTTTTGATCAATCGGCCGCCGCCACTGACCAATCCGTTCAACGTCAGGTCGGCGCTGCCGCCAATGTTCAGCGCACCGGCCAGGGCCACCTGATTGGTCAGGCTGACAGCGGTGTTGGTGTCCAGGGTGGTGTTGGCGGCGGCGTTCAGCACGCTGCCACCCAAGGCGTTATTGTTGCCGACAATCAGCTTGCCGGCGTTCAACGTCGTCGCGCCCAGGTAGTTGTTGTTGCCGTTGAGGATCAGGTCGGCGGCGCCGTTCTTGATCAGCCCGCCGAGCCCGTTGACCGGGCCGTTGAGGGTCAGCGCATTGCTGCCGTTGAGGGTCAGGTTGCCGCCGAGGTTGATGTTATTGGCCAAGGCCACGGCGGCGCTGGCGTCGAGGGCCGTGCCGCCGGCCGCGTTCAATGCCCCGGTGCCCAGCGCCGTGTTGGAGCCGACGATCAGCGTCCCGGCGTTCAGCGCCGTGGTTCCGGTGTAGGTATTGGCACCGTTGAGGGTCAGGCTCGAGGCGCCGCTCTTGATCAAGCCGCTGCCGCCGCTGATCACCCCGCCGAGGGTCAAGGCATTGGCCCCGCCCGCCGTCAGGTTGGCATTGAGGGTGATGGCGTTGTTCAACGTCACCGCGCCGCTGCTGGCCAGGGCACTGACGCTGGCCACTGTGAGCGCGCCGGTGCCCAGGGCCGCGCCATTGCCGACGGTCAGGGTGCCGCCGTTCAAGGTGGTGCCGCCCTGATAAGTGTTGACCCCGTTCACGGTCAGGTTCTGCGGGCCGTTCTTGACCAGTGAACCGGTGCCACTGATGACACCTCCGAGGGTCAACGCATTGTTGGCCGAGACGCTCAGCGCGGCGTTGAGCACCAGGTTATTGGCCAGGGTCATGATCGAGCTGTTGCCCAGGGTCGACGCCCCGCTCACGGTCAACGCGCCGCTGCCCAGGGCGCCGGCATTGCCCAGGGTCAGGGTGCCGGCGCTCAGGGTGGTGCCGCCGCCGTAGGTATTGGCACCGTTGAGGATCAGGTTGGCGGCGCCATTCTTCGTCAGGCCGCCCGCACCGCTGACAATCCCGCCCAAGGTCAGGTCGGCCGAGCCGCCGATGGTCAAGTTACCCGCGAGGCTGACGGCGTTACCGGCCACCACCGTGGTGTTGGTATCTAGGGTGGTGCCGTCGGCGGCGTTCAAACTGCCGGTGCTGAGGGCGTTGTTGTTGCCAAGGATCAACGAGCCGGCATTGAGCGCGGTGTTGCCAGCGAAGGTGTTATTGCCGCCGAGGGTCAGGGCGGCGCTGCCGTTTTTGATCAGCCCGCCCGCGCCGCTGAGGACGCCGTTGAGGGTCAGGGCCTGGGTGCCGGCGATGATCAGGTCCGCCGCCATGGTCACCGCGTTGGCCAGGGTCACGGCGGTGGTCGAGTCCAGCGTGGTGTTGGCAGCGGTGGTCAGCGTACTGGTGCCCAGCGCGGTGTTGCTGCCGACGCGCAAGGTGCCGGCATTCAGCGCGGTGGTCCCGGCATAGGTGTTCAAACCACTGAGGGTCAGGCTGCCCAAGCCAGTCTTGATCAGGCCGCCGGCGCCGCTGATGACGCCGCCCAGGCTCAGGGCATTGCTGCCGAGCACACTCAGGTTGGCACCCAGGCCGATGTTGTTGGCCAGGGTGACGCCCGTGGTGCTGTCGAGGCTCGACGCGCCCGTGACACTCAGTGCTCCGGTGCCCAGCGCGGTGTTGCTGCCGACCCGCAAAGCCCCGGCGCCCAGGGTGGTGACGCCGGTGTAGGCGCTGTTGTTGCCGCTGAGGGTCAGGCTGCCGCTGCCGGTTTTGGAAATCCCTCCGGCGCCGCTGATGACGCCACCCAGGGTCAGGGCGCCGACCCCGGCGGTCGTCATGCCGCTGGTGAGGTTGATCTGGTTATTCAGGGTGACGGTGCCCGGCGTCGTCAGCGTGCTGGCGCCGGTGAAGGTCACGCTGCCGCTGCTGAAGGCCTGGTTGTTGGCCAGCAGGATGCTGCCGGCGCCGATGGAGGTGTTGCCCAAATAGGTGTTGGCGGCGCTGAGGCTCAGTTGCCCGGCGCCGGTTTTGGTCAGCCCGCCCGCGCCAGAGATCACCCCCGCCAGCGTCGTATTGTTGGCGCCGGTTACGGTCAAACCACCGCTGCCGAGGCTGATCAGGTTAGTGAGGGTCAGGCCGCCGAGGTCGTCCTGGATCGTGCCGCCATTGGCGGTCAACACACCGGTGCCAAAGGTCCCGGCATTGTTGTACCCGACGATGCCGCCGTTGAGGGTGGTGCTGCCCGTCCCCATCAGCGCGCCTTGCAGGGTCCAGGTCCCGCTGGTGACCACCAGGTTGCTGAAGTTGATGTAGTTGGCATTGCTGGCCGTGCCGGTACCGAGGGTGCCCGTGTTGGTCGGGTTGCGCAGGATCAGCGTGTTGACGCCGCCGGCACCGCCATCGATTTTGCCGGTGGGCGCAAACGCCAGGTTGACCCCCAGCAGGCCGCCAAGGCTGAGACCGATCCCGCCGTCAGACAGCAGGCGCGAACCGGTGACTGCTGTGAAGGTGTTGGTGCTGGCGGCGCCAAGGGACACGCTGCCGGTGATATCCCCGGCGTTGGTGAAGCTGTTGCCGCCCGTCGAGGCCTCGAACGCCACCCGGCCAATGATCGCGCCGGTGTTGGTCATGGTGATCTGCGAACCGCCCTGCACCGCCACCACCGGTACGTCGGAGCCCAGCAACGAGATCCCCAACAAGGGCGACGCACCGATGTTGCCGGCGTTCGTGATGGTGGTGGTGCCCGTGGCGGCATTATTGATGTTCAGCGCCATGCCATTGAGCGTGGTCAGGTTCAGGCCCAACAGCCCGGACGTACCGTTGATGGTCCCACCGGCGAAGTTGTTGACCGTCACCGTGCCCACCGCGCCATTGCCGATGATCACCCCATTGCTCAACAGATTGATCGTGCCCAGCAGCGCCGGATCGATCGTGCCGTCGTTGTTCAAGGTGATGTTATTGCCCGTCAGGTTCAGCGCCGTCCCGCCCAGCACCGAATTGAGCTCGGCACCGGTGGCGACATTGACCGTCAAGTTGCTGGTCCCACTGCCGAACGTGATCGGCGTTCCGGTGCAGGTCACGGTGCTGAAGGGCGTCGGGAACGCGGGCGTACAGGCTGCCATTGCTGCGGGGCTGGCGAAGCTGGCCACCGCGCCGATCAGACTGAGGCGAATCGCCAAAAACAGAGGGGAAAGGGACGGATTGCGGGCGCTGACAGACTTGAAGACCACGTGGCACTCCTTTCGTGGTTAACCATTCATCCTTGAACAGCGTGTCGCGCCGGCCAGCCTGGCCATAAAACACCGAGACCACGCGTCTCAAGACTTCTACGGCTAGGGTTGCCGTTTCATTCCTGAAACACGTTAGTCGACGGACACCGATGGGGCCTGCGTCGGCGTGGGTTAATTAGTATTAATACTTTGGTGATTATCCGGGAAGCCTTGGTTTTTCCCTGGTCGCAGCGGGCGTTCAGGGAATCAAGATGTTCTTGTCGCCACCGCCCTGGTTGACTTCGGCATAACGAGCCAGCCCTTCGGCCAAGGGTGATTCCACCAGGCCTTGGGGCACGGGCAGCAAGCCTTCGTCGAAGAAGTTGCCGAACTGATCGAGCATCGCCGCGCAGGCTTCGACGCCGTACAGCAGCGAGTTGATGCCCACCACCGAGCCGCCCTTGCGGTACAGGGCCAAGGCTGGCAACTGCACCTGGCCGTCGACTGGCGCGGCGATGATCGCGATGCGCCCGAACGGTGCCAGGGCCGCCACTGAGGCCGGCAGCCAGAAACCGGTGGTGTCGAAGATCACCTCGGCGCCGCCCTGATAGACCGCGTTGACCTGCGCGCCCAAGGCCTCGGGCTCGGTCAATTGCAGGGCCGCGTAACCCAGGGCTTGCAGTTCCTTGACCTGTTCCGGCCGGCGCGCGGCGGCGAGGAGTTGCGCGCCACGCACCTTGGCCAAGGCCAGCGCCGCCGTGGCCACCGCGCCGCCGCCGATCACCAGCAAGCGCGTGCCCGATTGCACCAGGCTGCGTTCCAGCGCATCCCAGGCCGTGGTGTACGGTACGCCGAGGCTGGCGGCCTGGGCGAAACTCAAATGGTCGGGTTTGATCGCCACGCCCTTGGCCGGTAAGGCGACAAACTGCGCATGGGCGCCGTCGGCAAAAAAGCCCAGTTCACGCCCGGTGCCCCACACCGCATGGCCGATCAAGTGTTTGGGACCTTGCACCACCACCCCGGAAAAATCGCGACCGGGAATCCTTGGCAAGGTGGTGTAGGGAAAACGCCCGAGCACGTTCTTCACATCGCTGGGGTTCAAGCCAGCGGCCTTGACCTCCACCAGCACGTCGTCCGGGCCCGCGACCGGGGTCGGCACCTCGACGAACTTCAGGGCGGCGAGGTCGCCGGTCTTGTCGAATTGCAGTGCTTTCATGGCAGTGTCCATCCAGTAAAAAGGTTCAAGACAGGGTTAAGACATCCACCCGGCGACGAGTTCGCGGCCCATGGGCCAGAGTTTTTCCCCGGCCAGCATGCCGAGCAGCCCGACCAGGGCAATGGCCGGTGGCGCCGGCGAGCGAAAATCCAGTGCGCCGTAGAGCAAACCGACGCCCAGGCCGATGGCCAGTGAAAACAGGTAACTCATGGCAGACTCCGTAAAAGCTGGGGTATGCGCAGAGTCTAGGGAAACCCCGGCTCCGCCATCGGCCAAGTGCTTCTGAATTTCGGCCAACCCTCAGCTCGGCGGGCCAAGGAACTGCGACGGCGCGACACCGAGGGAACGGCGGAACATGTCGCTGAAACTGCTCGGCGAGTAACCCAATTCACGGGCAATCGCACTGACCGGCACGCCCTGAATCAACTCTGCCACCGCCGTCGCCAACTGCACCTGGCGCCGCCATTCGGCGAAGCCCATGCCCAGGCCTTCCTTGAACAAACGCGCGAGAGTGCGCACGCTGGCCCCGGCATTCTCCGCGTGCTGCTCGAAGGCAATGTCGAGGGAAGGCATGGCCATCACCGCTTGGCACAGATTGAGCAATCGCCGATCGGACTGCGTCGGCAGCGGGATTTTCAACAGCGAGCGCTTGGCTCGCTGCAACTCCAGCAACGCCAAACCAACCAGCGCTTCGTAATAGCCCGGTTCGCCGTCGTCGCCCTGCTCCACCAGACCCAGGATCAACTCACGCAGCAAGCCGCCGACTTCGATCACCTGAACGCTCGCGTCCAAGGTCGCCGCCAGGGTCGGGCGCAAGTAGATGTTGCGCATCTGCAAGTCCGAGACCACGCGAATCCCGTGGGGCACCCCCGGCGGCAACCACACCGCCCGTTGCGGCGGCACCACCAATGCCTCGCTTGGCGTCTCGACCCACATCACCCCGCTGGTGGCGTAGAGCAACTGGCCCCACTCATGTTCGTGGGGCTCGATGTACAAGCCACGGGGATAGGTGCGCGCCACCCGCTGCACGGGGATGTCGGTGTCGCTGAGGTCGGGGGGAGCGGCAAGGGCCATGACGGCGATGACTCGAAAAGGTGGAGCGCCAAGGGTAGCCAGACGCGGCCCGCAGCGCCATCGGCGGCAACCGTCTGACAATCCAACTGAATTTTCCGCGCCCAGCGGGATCACTCTCTTACCACAGGGAGATCCACGGCTTTATGAACAACGCAAAACTCTACGTCATTGAATACACCCTCCATGGCGCCCCCAAGTCCTTCATCATCCGCTCCGACAAAATGGATAACGTGGAGGCTTGGCATTGGGCGAGTTGCGACGCCGGGGTGGGCCGCATCGGGCGTTTCGGCCGGGAGCAGGTGAAGAAGACCAGCAAACCGGTGGCGGAAAAATTCGGCATCGAGAACGTCACGTGGCGACTGTCGAGTTGACGCTCAGTCGAACGAAAAAGGGAGCCCGCAGGCTCCCTTTTTTATTCCCGCGCCAGACTCAGGCCTTGCGCGTATTGCTGCGGTACATGAACACCAGGGCCAGCGCCAGGCAGGCCATCGCCAGCATGCGGCTGCCGGAGAGTTCGATGGCCGGGTTGCCGAGCCAGCCGAAATTGTCGATCAGCATGCCCATCCCCAGTTGCCCGACGATCACCGCCACGGTGGCCACGGCGGCACCAATGCGCGGCACCGCACCGACCATCACCAGCATGTAAGTCACGCCGAACAGCGCGCCGCTGAGTTGCCATTTCGGCACCTGCATCAGGCTCACGGCCTGGGCTGGCTCGAAAAACACGATCAGCAACGCGGTGATCACCGCACCCACCACGAAGGTCAGCAAGCTGCTGCGCAACACGCCAACGCTTTGCCCGAGGCGACCGTTGATTGCCGCTTGCACGCTCAGTACCGCACCGGCGCCGACCACCGCCAGCAGTAATAGAACCAGGCTCATACGCCACCTCCGGCAATCAGTACCAGGGCCACGACGATCAACGCCAGGGCCACCCAACGTTCCGCGTTGACCGGTTTGCGCGTGGCACCGAACCAGCCGAAATGGTCGATCAACACGCTTTTGCCGACCTGGCCGCAAAGGATCGCGATCATGGTCATGCCGACGCCGATCAGCGGCGTGACCAGGGTCAGCACCACCACGTACACCGGGCCGAGGAAACTGCCGAGCAACTGCCAGCGCGGCAACTCGCTGAGTGCCGGACCCTGGCGCGGGCCACTCATCAGGGTGAACAGGAACAGAATCGCCGAGCCCACGCCGAAGATGCTCAAAGTCGCCCAGAGATGACCGACCTGCTCACCCAAAGGGCCCAGCACCCCGGCCTCGACCGACAGGCCCATGCCGGCGAGAATCACCAGTGGCAGCAACAGCAGGCGCAATCCCGGGCGCTGTTTGGGCGTCGCCAAGGTGGCGGTTTTTTCCATTGAAGAGCTTTGCATCATCACGACCTTGCACAAAAAGACTGGCGAGCATTGTGAGCTGGCGAGCCTGTGCGATAAATGGGATGCTGCGGACAACACTTTTGCGCATTTCGCACAGCAGGAGGACCTATGCACGGCCTCAACGAACTCGGTTTCAAGGCACTGCGGTTGTTTGTCGCCGTGCTCGACCACGGCAGTTTCTCTGAAGTCGCCCGGCGCGAGGGCCTGGCGCCCTCCTCGATCTCTCGGCAGATCCAGTTGATGGAGCAAGCGCTGAACCAGCAATTGCTCTATCGCCACACCCGCGCCGTCTCGCCGACCGAGGCCGGGCGCTTGCTCGGTCACCATGCGCGGTTGGTGCTGGGGCAACTGGAAGAAGCCGAACAGGCGTTGCAGGAACAGCACAGCGAACCCAGCGGCCTGGTGCGCATCAACGCCCCGGTGGTGTTCGGCCAGCGCCACGTCGCGCCGTGGCTGGGTGAACTGTGCACGATCCATCCGAAGCTGCAATTCGATGTGCAGCAGACCGATCACTACGTCGATCCGCTGCAGGACGGCACCGATCTGCTGTTCCGCATCGGGCCGATGCACGACTCCAACATGCAGGCGCGCATCGTCGGACCGCAGCGCTACCGTGTCGCCGCGAGCCCCGCGTACCTTGCCCGCCACGGCACGCCGCAACACCCCGATGACCTGGCCGACCATCAATGCCTGGCTTACAAAGGCGCGGCCGGCCAGCAGCGCTGGTACTTCCAAAACCCGCGAATGCCGTGGACGCCCTATACCGTGCGCGGCGCAATCACCAGCAACCACGCCGACACCCTGGTGCAGGCCGCCGAACAAGGCAGCGGCTTGGTGATGTTCCCCTCATGGCTGATCGGCGACGCCCTGCACGCCGGTCGCCTGGTGGCGTTGTTCGGCGACTACCAGGTCTCCAACAGCCTTGAGCCCCAGCAAATCGCTTTGCTGTGGCCCGGCAGCCGCCGGTTGTCCGTGAAGGTACGCACGGTCATCGACTTCTATGTCGAACGGTTTGGGGAAGTGCCGTATTGGGATCGCTGATCCCCCGCTCGCGAAGGGGCCATCACATTCAACATCTTCTTAGCCTGACACCCCGCCATCGCTGGCAAGCCAGCTCCCACAGGGTCTTGCGGCGACCACAAAACCCCCAGCCAACCCGCCGCCCTGTGGGAGCGAGCCTGCTCGCGAAGAGGCCATCACATTCAGCATCTTCTTAGCCTGATACACCGCCATCGCTGGCAGGCCAGCTCCCACAGGGTCTTGCGGCGACCACAAAACCCCCAGCCAACCCGCCGCCCTGTGGGAGCGAGCCTGCTCGCGAAGAGGCCATCACATTCAACATCTTCCTAGCCTGACACACCGCTTTTGCGAGCAGGCTCGCTCCTACAGGTTTTGTGTCGAGCATCACGACGCATTTCACTCCCCCACCACCATCTGCGCGATCAGCCAGGCATTCGCGCCGCTGATGACTGCAAACAATCCCCACGCCAGCAGCCGGGTATGCAGGGCATTGACGAAGGGGCCCATCAGTTGTTTGTCGCTGGTCATGCGGATCAAGGGGTACAGCGCAAACGGCAGTTGCAGACTCAGCACCACTTGGCTCAGCACCAGCAACTTGCCCACGGCGCCGTCGCCCAGCCACCAGACGCCAAGAAACGCCGGGATCAGCGCCAGGCCACGGGTGATCAAGCGGCGTTGCCAACAAGGAATCCGCAGGTTGAGGTAACCCTCCATGATCACCTGGCCGGCGATGGTGCCGGTGAAGGTCGAACTCTGCCCCGACGCCAGCAGCGCAATGCCGAACAGCATGCTGGCCATGGCGCCGCCCACCAGCGGATCGAGCAAGTGATAGGCGTCCTGGATTTCCACCACCTCAGTGTGCCCGGACTGGTGAAACGCCGCCGCTGCCAGGATCAAGATCGCCGCATTGACCAGCAACGCCAGGGCCAGGGAACCGATGGTGTCGATGCGCGCCAGTTTCACCGCTTCCTGCTTGCTGGCCAGGTCCTTGCCGATCAAGCGGGTCTGCACGATCGAGGTGTGCAAGTACAGGTTATGCGGCATCACCGTGGCGCCAAGAATGCCGATCGCCAAATACAACGGCGCGGCTTCGCTGATGGCGGCGAGCGATGGCGTGAAGCCCCGGGCTACGTCCGGCCAGTAGGGTTTGATCAGCAGCAGTTCGACAAAGAAACACACGCCGATGGTCGCCACCAGCACCAGCATGATCGCTTCGAGACGGCGGAAGCCACGGTTCTGCAAGGCCAGCACGAGCAAGGTGTCGAACGCGGTCAGGGCGATGCCGAACGTCAGCGAGCAGCCCAACAGCAAGTGAAAGGCCAAGGCGCAGCCAAGCACTTCCGCGAGGTCGGTGGCGATGATCGAGATCTCCGCCAGCACCCATTGCGTCCTCGCCGTGCGAGTGCTGTAGCGCTGACGCGAGAGTTGCGCCAGGTCACGCCCGGTGGCGATGCCCAGCCGCGAACACAAACACTGCACGACCATCCCCGCCAGACTCGCCAGCAGCACCACGAACAACAGGCTGTAGCCGAATTGCGAACCGGCGCCGATGGCCGTCGCCCAGTTGCCCGGGTCCATGTAGCCGATGGACACCAACAGACCGGGACCGGCGAACCGCAGCATTTTCTTGAAGAACGAGGCCGAGGTGTCCACGGCCACGGAGCCCGCCACTTCCGGCGGGCAAAAAGGGGCGGTGGCGAGTTTGGGCAAGCTGAATTTCACACGAACGTCCGTAAACCTGAGGGATCCCGCAGCTTAGACGTTTCGCGCGCGCTTCCCAAGGCGCAAATGCACTGAAATCCGGCCAATCGCGAGCGTTGATCAAGGCTTGTCCAGCCCGAGCAGTTGCACGCGCAATTGCGGATTGCGGGTGCGCGGGTCGAGCCAGATGTCGAAGAAGGCGCGGGCAAATTGCGGGTCGTTGATTGCGTTCTGCAAGTGCTGGCCGACATAGAACTGCGCACCCTGCCCCGGCAAGTACACCCCGGTGATGCGCATACCGGCTTGCACATCGACGAACGACAACTGCATCTGCGCCTGCCATTGCGCCAGTTGCCCCGCGCTCACCGAAGGGCCGGACAAGCGTTTTATCTCATCGAGGCTGGCGTCCACCAGATCATCCCGGGAGATCGTGCGCTGATAGATCAGCTCGAGGGCGAAGGGCTGGTCGCGGCTCAAGGGTCGCGTCGCACTCCACATCCGCGCGTTGTAGATGTCGAAGCCGTACATCCGGAATTCACCGCTGCCAATCACCTGCGCGCCGGGCAACATCTCCTGCCAACTGGCCAGCGCTGGCTGGCCCGCTAGCAGCATCAGCCACAGGGCCCAGCGAAAAAGCGGTTGTCGTTGCATGAGCGGCTCCGTGGGAAGTGTTAGGTGCAACGCTAGTTGCAAAGGGCTGATCCTGAGGCTTACCCGATGAAATTCTTTTTTCACCCTTCGCACAAGCCTATGAACCAATCGACGACTCGCCGCCTCCATGGGATGATCGCCGGCATCGTGCGATCAGCCCCTGGAGACTTCGAAATGTCATTGTTGAGTAAGAAAGCCGCTGTCCTGTTGCTGGCAGCGGTCGCCGGTTTCGGCAGCGTCAGCGCCTTCGCGGCGGCCAAGGCACCGGCCAAGGAAGCGGCGGCGCAGAAAGTCACGGTGCTCGGCGGCAAGTTTGTCTTCACCCTGCCCAAAGGCTTCAGCGCCGACACCCTGCCTCACGGTGATGCCGCCGACGGTACCGCCGGCGCCACCGGGACGATGTACACCAACAGCACCACCAAAACCGTGGTGATCGTCGCGCAGAACACCATCCCCGGCGGCGTCAACGTCAAGGACAACGACAGCGATTTCCTCGACCGCGCCGCGTCCGATTTCGTCGCCCAGCAAACCAAGGCCCTGCCCGACTTCAAGCTGATCAGCGAGAAGAGCCTGTCGAAAAAAGGCCAGGGCCTCGGCTTGCGGCAGATCACCAGCAATGCCACCCAGGGCGGCGGCCCGACCCTCGACACCACGCTGCTGACTGCTTCGGGCACCCGCACCGCGCTGGTACAGATTGTCTCTCGCGCCAGCGACGTCGCCGGTCACGAGGCGCTGGTCAAGCAGATCCTCGCCGAGCAGTGACACCGATCAGGGATTGAGGCGCTGCAACCAGGCGCCCAGGTCCTGGACTTCCTCGCCACTGATGCTGTGGCCCAGGCCTTGATAGGCATGAAACTCCGGCGTCAGGGACAACGTCTTGAGCAAGGTGTTGGCCTCGGTCCCATCGTTGTACGGCAGGCGCTGGTCGGCGGTGCCATGACCGATGAAAATCCCCAGGTTCTGCCGGCTGGCGTCGGGCTTCAGTTCAGCCTTGAGCACCGGCAGGATTCGCCCGCTCAACGCGGCAATCCCGCCCAGCGCCTCGGGGTGACGCAAGCCCACTTCGTAGGACATGATCGCGCCCTGGCTGAAACCCACCAGGTACACCTTGTCCGGCTGGGTGTGGTACTTGGTGGTGGCCGCCGCGATGAACTTCAGCAGCGTCTCGCCGCTGGACTTCAGGTCATCGGTCTCCCCGTTGTAGGCGCCTTCGCCCTTCTTGCGAAACCACTGGTAACTGCCTTCCTGCAACTTCACCGGCGCCTGCACCGAGAGAACGTTGTAAGTGGCGGGCAAATCATCCTTGATGCCAAACAGGTCCTGTTCGTTGCTGCCATAACCGTGCAGGAAAATCACCAGCGGCTGATTCTGCGAATCGGTGTTGGCCTGCTCCAGGTACTTGAGCGGCAGGTCGCTGTGCAAAGGGGTCTGGGCCTGAACGGCGCTGGTGGCGAGAAGTGTCAACAGGGCGAGGAACTTGAGCATGGGCCTTCCGGTAGAGGATGGGTTCGCGTCGAGCCTAACATCTCTGGGCGTGTGCGCACGTCAAGATGCGGCGATGGTGGGCCGCTGCGCGGCCCGACGGGAGCAAGCTCCCTCGCCACAAAAGCCTCTGCAGTCCCTCAGAAGTATCAGCAGTCCACAGGCGCCTCAGCAGTCGCAACCGATCGCTTGATCGACGGTGCGCTCGATCACCCCGGTCAGGCGAAAGCCTTCGTCGAGCCAGCCCATGACGCCGCCGATCATTTCCTTGACCGGGTAATTCAACCGGGCCAGCTTCACCGCGGCCTTGTTCGCGCCGTTGCAGTGCGGCCCGGCGCAATACACCACGAACAGGGTGTCCGGCGGATAGGCCGCCAGGGTTTCGGCGCTGATCGTGCGTGTCGGCAGGTTGATGGCGCCAGGCACATGCCCGCGCTCGAAGGCTTGCGGGCCACGCACGTCGACCAGGATGAAGTCCAGCTCACCGGCCTGTTGGCTGGCGTGCACGTCGGAACAATCGGTTTCGAAGGTCAGGCGCCGGCTGAAATGTTCGAGGGCAAGGGCTGAGGCGGCGGCGGCGACTTCACGAACCAGGCTAGGCATTGTCGGTACTCCAAAACGTCGGTGGGCGTGGCAAGACTTTACCCAGCGCCGTCCCGACGCGACAGTGGCGCACACGACACTCAGCGGTAAGTTTCCGCCAAAAGCGCGCCGATTCCGGTCGATTGCCGCTCCTGTCGCGTCTTCAGCAATGCGCTCCGGCTTGCTCGATGCGGTGAAACAGGCGGTTGAAGTACACCAGGCTGTCGCCCTGCTCGCGCACGCCGACCTTCTCCAGTTCGACGAACATCACCGAGTGCGAGCCGACTTCCTTGCACTCACTGATCCGCCCTTCCAGTTGCACCAGGGCATCGCGCAGCACCGGCACGCCGCTGTCGCCGCCGTCCCACAAATCCCAGGCGAAACGCTCGGCCATGGGCACCTGGGTCATGCCGGCGAAGTGCCGGGCCAGTTCTTCCTGTTCGCCGCACAGCACGTTGACGCACAGCCGACCGTTAGCGCGGAACACATCGTGGGTGGCGCTGCCGCGGTTGACGCAGACCAGCACCGTCGGCGGCGAATCGGTGACCGAGCACACCGCGCTGGCGGTGATCCCGCAGCGCCCGCCGGGGCCGTTGGTGGTGATGATGTTCACCGCCGCCGGCAACTGCGCCATGGCATTGCGAAAGTCGATTTGCTGCTGGCTCAGGTCGGCCATGTCGGTGCCCCTCCTTTGGTGGACCGCGACTCAGGTCCGTAGGTGATGGAACAAGACTAAGGCCGGGCACGGCGCCGGACCATTCTGACGATCCCCATGCCGAGGTGGGCTTTCCGCTAGTCGACTAGGTGGTTTCTTTATCGTCAGCGCCCGTCACAGTGGGTATTCTGCCGGGAGGCTCGATCACCGGGCCAATACCCGCCGTTGCGTGCTGGCGTGCGAAAACAATAAATAGAAACTCTCGTGGCAGTCCCTGATGGAAACCCGCAAACCGATTGTTTATATCGTCGATGACGACAAAGACCTGCGCACTTCCCTGGCGTGGTTGCTGGAGTCGGTCAGTGTGCAAGCGCAATGCTTTGCCGGTGCCGAAGAATTCCTCAACCAGTACGACCCCCGGCAACCGGCGTGCCTGGTGCTGGATGTGCGGATGCCGGAGACCAGCGGCTTCCAGTTGCAGGAAATCCTCAACCAGCGCGGCAGTTCATTGCCGACCATCTTCGTCTCGGCCCACGGCGACATTCCGATGTCGGTCAAGGCCATGAAGAACGGCGCGCTGGATTTCGTCGAGAAGCCTTACAACCCGCAGCAGATGATCGACCGCATCCAGGCCGCGCTGAAAACCGCGTTGCACGCCCAGGCCGATCAACAGCAGCGACAGAACCTGCAAGGCAAACTGGCGCTGCTCACCAGCCGTGAGCGCGAAGTGCTGATGCTGGTGGTCGACGGCAAGGCCAGCAAAGTGATTGCCCGGGAGCTGAACATCAGCGTCAAGACCGTCGACGTGCACCGCACCAAGATCAAGGAAAAAATGGGCGTGACCAGCATCGCCATGCTCGTGCGCGAGGTCCTGCACCTGCCTGCTGAAGAACCGGCGCGGCACTAACCCAACCACCACCGCGCCCAAAAGGATCTCCAGCGAACACGGAACAGGCTCGCTCCCACAGGGATTGGGGACATTCATAACAGGCGCGTACACCCAACAGGCCGAGTGTCAACTCGCCTCGCTCTTGATCTTGATCTTGATCTTGATCTTGATCTGGCCCTTGATTCACCCGCCCCTTTCACGCCCTGAGCCTGTCCGTCAACTCGTGGCTGGCTCCAGCGGCGCCTTTATTAGCGCTGATCCGCGATGGGCTGGCAGAGCTTCACTCCGGTCAGAAATCGACCCCTCACCCTAACCCTCTCCCCAAGGGGTAGAGGGGACTGACCGAGGTGTTTAGTCGAGGTTCGTCGACCTGAAAAATCGAGCCGAACTCCAGTCTTGAAAAGCACAAAGATCGGCTCCCTTTCCCCCTCTCCCCCGTGGGGAGAGGGCTGGGCGATGCGGCGTTCCGATGAGGGGCTGGCTCTAAACCACACCACATACACCAAGCCGAACCACCCCAACAGGCCGAGTGTCAGCTCGCCTCGCTCTTGATCTGGCTTTTGATCCACCCGCCCCGTCGGAAGGCTGAGCGCAGGCATTCATCCGGGGATTGGCGCGCAGCGCCGCACGACGCAGTCGGGCTCATCGCATGTAGGTGCCAGCGAAGCCAACCGGAGGGCGATGCCCCCGGATGGATGCCGGAGCGAAGGAACCCCGAGCCTTAGCGAGGGGCCGAACGCTTGGGGCAAGACCTTTGCTTACTTTGGGGCGTTTGCCAAAGTAAGGCGCCGTAAGGGCGCAACCATAAGCCGCCATGACCGCAGAAACGGATATGTACACCAGAAACAGCTTGGTCGTCTGTCAGGACGCCATCGCGAGCAGGCTCACTCCTACAGAAGAACCGGGTACAGCCGCCAATCACAGGTCGGCTACTAGGTCGCAATCGCTGGCAAGCCGCACCTTAGGCGTTCCCCTGCAACATAGCATCTCCCACACTCACGGCTGCCCCACCTCCACAGGCACCGTCGACACCCTCTCCCGACTCAATTCGCTATACCGCTCCAGCCCCAGATCAAACAACCTAGTCATCCGCGCTGCTTCGAAATTCAGCGGATCGGCATCGAGCATGTCCGACGGCAGCGCCGCATAGCTGATCAACACATGATGTCGGTGGGCAAACGCCGTGGCCATCGCCATGTGCATGCGCAGGTTGGCCCGGCTCAGGGAATCGAACGAACGCCCCATGATCGCCACGGCGCCGCCACTCAGTTGCGAGTTATGCGGGTTCATCGGTGCGTTGATGATGATGTAGATCCGCCCCGGCATCAGCGACGGCTGGTTGATCTGCCACTGAACCAGCGCTTCCGGCAATAACAGGAACGGCGCATTGATCCCGCCATCGGCATGGATTTCCGTGGTCTCGCCATCGGCAATGGCCACCGGCGGGAATATCCCCGGCACGCTGGCCGACGCGGTGAGGATGGTACGGAACAGCGTCAGCGCCTGTTGCTCATTGCCCGGCTCCTGGGCCGAGGCGGCAATCGCGCCCATGTCCCAGATGATGGTTTCCTGGGTGTCGAGATTGGTGGTCGCCACCAGCAAGCGCCGGCCCAAGTGCTGCTGATCGGCAATCGCCCGTAGCAGTGACGCACTGGTGTAGCGCTCGATCAACTCGGCCAAGGGTTCGCCGCTGTACAGCGACGGCCGCGCCAGCATGCCGATGCCGCGCTCAGTCAATTGCGTGGCGCCGGCGCTGCGGTAGCCGGCGATCAGGCGCGGATCGAAATATTTGCCGGCGAATGCCAGCGGTGCGATCAGCGCACCGGTGCTGACCCCGGTCACCAAGTCAAACTCCGGGCGCGTGCCGCTGCGACTCCAGCCCACCAGCACCCCGGCGCCAAAGGCACCATTGGCGCCGCCACCGGAAATGGCCAGCGCGGTGATCCGCTTGCGCCCGGACCGCTCGCGGTCGGCCTCCCAGGCCTGCATGAACGCCAGGGACTGCTCGGCATTGTCGGCGACGAAGCGAAAGCGCTTCAGCGAGGCGAACTCCTGGGCCGGTTTGGGGGTGGCGACGGTGTCGATCATCGGCCGGCTCAGCGAACCGCAGGCACTCAAAGACAGCCCTGCAACCAGCAGGAGCCAAGGCAGTGGACGACATCCCATGATCAAATGCTCGACAAAGACGTGGAGGTGCGCGGTACGGGTTGAAAGCGTAGCGTATGGCAAAAAGAGTCCTCGGGATACTCGGGTCGCGGGTTAAAACAATCAGGCCAGATATCCCCGAATATCTGCCAGAATCAACTCGGTTTGATGGAGATGTGCGTTTTTATCCCGCCGATCATCGTCATGACTTGACAAGCCATGAGCCCGGGCCGTATTCAGCAGCGGCTTTTTCGATTGTGCCGCGGACATCAGGGTCGATTTCCGCGGCAGGAGTTTCAACCGTCCGGTACGGGCGATTTGCGAGCAGTCCCTATGAAAGAAATGACCCTTGACCCGGCCCTCTCGGCGCTGCAACTGAACCAGCCACGCGCCGTTTTGTTCCTTGCCTACCCGGAAATGGGCCTGCTGGACCTTACCGGCGCGCAGACGGTGTTCTGGGCCGCGACCAAAGCCATGGCCGAACGCGGCTTGCCCGGCTACTGCCTGCACACCGCCAGCCTCGACGGTGGCTTGATGAAAACCGCTGAAGGCCTGGCGGTGCAGACCGCGACGCTGGACGCGTTCGATCCGGCCTCGGTCGATACCCTGATCGTCCCCGGCGCGCCAAACATTCACCAAGCCATGCTCGACTGCGTTGCGCTGGTGGACTGGTTGCGCCAGGCCTCGACCCAGGCCAGGCGCACCGCATCGGTGTGCAGCGGCACCTTCCTGATGGCCCAGGCCGGCTTGCTCGATGGTCGCCGCGCCGCCACCCATTGGGCGATGTGTGAAATGCTCAAGACTGGTTTTCCGCTGATCGAAGTCGACCACGATGCGATTTTCATCCAGCAAGGTGCGGTGTGGACGTCCGCTGGCGTGACCGCCGGGATCGACCTGGCCCTGGCGCTGGTGGAAGACGATTGCGGGCGCGAAGTGTCGATGCAAGTGGCCCGGGAACTGGTGGTGTTCCTCAAGCGTCCCGGCGGGCAGGCGCAGTACAGCGTGTTGCTGCAATCGCAAAGCCACGACAGTGCGGCGTTCGACGCCCTGCACCTGTGGATCAACGACAACCTGAGCCTCGACAACCTGACCGTCGAACGCTTGGCCATCGAGGCGCAGATGAGCCCGCGCAACTTTGCCCGGGTCTACAAGCAAAAGACCGGACGCACGCCGGCCAAGGCTGTGGAAGTACTGCGCCTGGAAGCGGCACGCCGGCTGCTGGAGGAATCGGAGCGCAACATCGACCAGATTGCCCGGCTCTGTGGCTTTGGCGACGAAGAACGGATGCGCCATACCTTCCAGCGCAACCTGTCGATTTCCCCTCGGGACTACCGCAGCCGCTTTTCCCGCTGAGCCCGTCAACGGCGTTGCAGCCAGCGCAGGAAGCCGGTCTTTTTGATTTCCACCGGCTTCTTCAGCACCACGGTCTCGCGGATGTCTTCGCGCTGTTCCTGCAAGTTGTTCAGCGCCGCCTGCAACTCGCTGTGATGTTCAAGCTGGGTGCCGAGGGCGTCCTTGTGGATGCGGAACAAGCGGCCGCTGGTGATGCTGCGGAATTCGCCCCGTGAACGGGCGTCGGCGAGGATGCCCTCCTCGCCCATCACTTCGCCCGGCCCCAGGCGTCCGGCTTCGATCAGTTTTTCCCCGTCGTGGATCGACACCGAGACCACGCCAGTGCTGATGATCATCAGGTTGTCCGCCACTTCGTCGAACGCCAGGATCACTTGGTCGGCCTGGTAGTCCACCGGCTTCATGTCATTGGCCAGGCGATCCCGTTCTTCGATGCCCAGGGAGCGGAAGATCCGCACGTCTTCGAGCAGGCGCCGTTGGCGGCTCCAGGGCTGGTGGTCGGGGCCGACCGCCCAACTGACGCCGGAGGATTCCAGGTGCCGGTGCGCGAGGTCGAACATCAGGTTGCGTACTTCGGTCTTCTGGCTGATGTGCTCGATAAAGCCCTTGAGCTCGTATTCGTTGTATTCCAGGTGCGAGCTTTTCACCGAGGCTTTCGGCTTGAAACCCGGCAGCAGCGCGCGGGTGCCTTGCAGGGCTTTTTCCAGGGCGTCGATGGCGCGGCGTGGACGGACGCTGCTGGGGATGGCAATGATCACGCTGACCCCGTGCATGTTGCCGGGGCGGCTGAAATTGAGGATCCGCGCCTTCGCTGCCATGGAATTGGGCAGCACCGCCATGCTGCCCATCTCGGTCATCAGGTGCGTCGAGCGCCAGTCGATCTCCACCACTTTGCCTTCGATGCCGTCGATCGAGATCCAGTCATCGAGCTGGTAAGGCTTGGTGGTGTTGAGCACGATCCCGGAGAACACGTCGCTCAGGGTGCTTTGCAAGGCCAGGCCGACGATGATCGCCATGGCCCCGGACGTCGCCAGCAAGCCCTTGACCGGCAACTGCAACACGTAGGCGGCGGCGCCGACGATGGCGATCAGGAAAATCACCGCGCCCATCAGGTCATACAGCAGGCGCGAACTGTGGCCGACCCGGGACATCAAGCCATGGCCCATGATCACGGTCATGGTGCGGGCCGCGAACAACCACCAGGCGATGCCCAGCACCGTACCCATCAGGTTGAGGATCGCGTCGTCCGGCCACAGCGGAGGCTGCAACGGGCTGATCCCGGCCGCCATCATCACCCAGCAGAACAAGACGAAAATCACCAGCCGCGCACAGAGTTGCAGCGTGCGCCGTTGCGTGCCGATCCCCTGCCACAGCGTCAGGTCGAGCACCACCAGCACGGCGCCGCTGATCAAGGGATGAGCCTGCAAGACTGCGAGCATGGGTAACTCCGGAGGTGTCAGGCGACGGCCAGCGCTGGCCGTTGTTCCTGGTTTTCGCTGAGAAAGTGATTGAAACGCGAGCGCAACCAGCGCTCGCTCTGGTCATCGTGGGACACACCGCGCCAGACCATCGACAGCTCCAGCGCCGGCAACTCCAGCGGCGCGAACTCCGCCTTCAAGCCCTCTTTGCCGGCCATGGCCAGCGCGACGTAATCGGGGACGATGGCGATCATGTCGCTGTCCGCCAGCAACATCGGCAAGGCGCTGAATTGCGGCACCGCCAGCACCACTTTGCGTTGGCGACCAAGCGATTCCAGGGCGTGGTCGGTGTCGTCGATCACGTTGCCCATCGACGACACCACCGCGTGGGGCCGGCGGCAGAATTCGTCGAGGTTCATCGGCCCGGCATTCGAATGAGCGCGCAACAGCATCGGCTGGATGGTCCGCAGGCATTTGCGCCGGGCGTTGGCCGGCAAGTCATGGGTGTGACTGATGCCCAGGGAGATTTCCCCGGACGCCAGCAACTGCGACATTTGCCAGTGATCCGCGCGGCGCACCACCAGGGTCATGTTCGGCGCGTCTTGGCGCAGGCACTGCAACAGGCGTGGCAGCAAGGCGTATTCGACGTCGTCGGACAGGCCGATATGGAAGGTCGCCTCGCTGGTCGCCGGATCGAACGCCTGGCTGCGGCTGAGGGCGGCGGCCATGCTGTCGAGGGCCGGGGTCAGGTTGAAGAAGATCTCTTCGGCCCGCGCCGTGGGCTCCATGGCCCGTCCGGAGCGGATGAATAACGGATCGTTGAACATCAAGCGCAAACGGCCGAGCGCACTGCTAATGGTGGGTTGGCCGAGAAACAATTTCTCGCCGACCCGGCTGACATTTCGCTCGTGCATCATGGTTTCAAACACCACCAAAAGATTGATGTCGGCACGACGCAGGTCATTTCTGTTCATCATTTTCGCCACCCAGGCCAAGGGCCATTGAGGTCAGTGAAGGTGAATGGCGTATCCACTTGCCGATACGCAGTGAGAACAGATTAAGCAGCCAGCGACGATACGTCTGTTGTACCTGAGGACAGCCTGCTAATGCCTTGGTGTACCTGTGTATACGGGGGTATGACCGGTTGCGGCGAATCAGGCCCGACGAGCGAATCGACAGGCGCTGGCACTGTAGACGCTGGTTTTGGCCCTGCCACTCCTACCTCAGTGCTACTGGGCTATACCTTGGTATGAGTGAAACGTGGCATGGCAGATAAACCGGGTTTTTTGGCCTAGTCCGCCCGGCTGATTTGCTTTTACGATGCTTGCACCGTCGCTGTGCCATCCAGTTGAAAACCAAGAAGAAATGACAGGAACGAGGCCAGCCCGTCCGGATTGCCTCAGGGTCTGCTTATCCAACTGCGCATCAATGCCCGTCCGGGCCTGCCATTTAATGGCGCGCCGGGTGTGCGAGAACGACGGGCCATTACATACGCAGGTATGGGCCAGGTACACCCACGTACTAATCAATCGTCTTGAGGTAGGAGTGTCAAAGACTGTGCAGGCTTCTACTGTAGTCCTCGTCGAAAACCTGCGGCGCTGCTGTGCGCCTTCGAGGACGGTTGCCATGAATGCACAACATAAAATGCCTGCCAACAGTGACGCCTGGCGTGTCAGCCATTACGGCGCCCACACCTCGCTGTTGACCGCTGACCGGGTCGAGATCGTCGACCTGCTGCAAGACACCCTCTGCTCCGCGCTGACGATCCTCGGCCAGGTCAAGCTGGGCCAGCTCAAGTTGCGCAACGTCAGTTTCATTGCGGTGCAACAACTGTTTCATCGCCTGTCCAAGGCCAACCTCGACTACATCGAGTTCCTCACTCAACGCATCGACGACCTGGGCGGCTACAGCGAATCCACCGCACTGATGAGCGCCTTGTACAGCGTCAACGAGCAACCGGAAAGCCAACGGTTTGCGCTCTGCATCCAGATTATTCACCAAGGCGCGAGCCAACTTTGCGTACACAACGTAAAGTTACGCGAGTATCGTGATCACGCCTTTGGCAGCAAGGACCACGCCAGTACCCGTTTCTTCGAAGAATGCATGCGGCACACCGCGCGTTTCGCCTCGCTGATCCAGGACAACCTTCCCCACGGAACTGCACATGAACGACAACCACCCCATGAACAAACCGCTCACTCGTGAGCCTTTCGTGTTTATCGTCGATGACGACGCGCCTTTGCGCGAGTCCCTCGGCAGCTTGTTGCGCTCCATCGGCATGCGCGTCGAACTGTTCGGCTCGGTGGCGGATTTCATGAAGTTCAATCGCCCGGACAGCCCGTGCTGCCTGGTGCTCGACGTGCGTTTGCAAGGGGCCAGCGGCCTGGATTTCCAGAATGAATTGGCAGCGGCCAACATCAACCTGCCGATCGTGTTCATGACCGGCCACGGCGATATCGCCATGACCGTGCGCGCCATGAAAGCCGGCGCGGTGGACTTCCTCGCCAAACCGTTTCGCGAGCAGGACCTGATCGATGCCGTGACCGCCGCCCTGACCCGGGACAAGCAACGGCGTGAAGCGGAACGGGGCAATGACGAACTGCGCACACGCTTCCAGACCCTCACCGCACGGGAGCAAACCGTGATGGCACTGGCGGTCTCGGGGCTGATGAACAAGCAGATCGCCGGGGAAATCGGCTTGAGCGAAATCACCGTGAAAATCCATCGCGGCCACGCCATGCGCAAGATGTGCGCACGTTCGTTTGCCGATCTGGTGCTGATGGCCAATGCCCTGGAAATAACCCCTAATAAATAAGGCTATATACCCACGTATACTATGCCCCGGTGGTGGACAGCGTATCTTGCAGTGACGACGGGTACCTCCAATGCCCTCGCCCTGACCCAAGGCTTTTTATGTCCACCAAGCGTGTTATTTCAATTGTCGATAATGACGAATCAGTCCGGGTAGCGCTGAACAGTTTATTGCGCTCCCATGACTACGCGGTGAAAAGTTATGAAAGTGCATTTGCCTTCCTCGATTCCGAAGGGCCGTTTGTCACTGCCTGCCTGATTTCGGATATACAAATGCCCGGCATGTGCGGCACTCAGATGTATGAAGAGTTGGCCGCCAGGGGCATCCATATCCCGACTATCTTCATCACCGGCAAACCCGGTGCCCCCCCGGAACTGAACGACGCCGTGCGCCCGCCGGTGGGCTATTTCAACAAGCCTTTCAACGCCAACAACCTGATTGCCTGCATCGAAACCGCCCTGACCCTGTAGCCCCGATCAGTGCTTCACGTGATCGTTGCGGCGCACTCTTTTCACCCCTCCCGTTCTTTTAATACCTTGGTATATCTCCCTCAAACTTACGCATGCATGCACTGACCCTTTGTAGAAGTGTGCAACGCCAAGCGCCCCCCTAAGATGGCTCCAACGCAAACCCGATACCGTTAGTTTCCTCGTTAGTTGTTGATCGAAGGTCAACGCCCAACCAACGAAGTCATTGATCGCTATCGATTACTTTCGCTCTGGAGAACAACATGAAAAAGAATATCTTGGTAATCGGCGCTGGTTTCGGTGGTGTCTGGAGTGCCCTCGGTGCTGCGCGTCTGCTGGACAAGCATGACTGCAACAGCGTCGACATCACCGTCCTGGCGCCACAAGCCGAACTGCGTATTCGTCCACGTTTCTACGAGCCTGATGTTCACACCATGATGGCGCCTCTGGACGATCTGTTCGAAGCGGTCGGCGTGAAATTCGTCCAAGGCAGCGCCGACGATATCGACGCCGTCAACAAACAAGTGAAATACCGCGACGTCTACGGCACCAAGGGTGTCCTGAGCTACGACCGCCTGGTGGTCGCCGCTGGTAGCCGGCTGATTCGTCCACCGCTCAACGGCATGATCGAACACGCGTTCGATGTCGACCAGATTGAAGAAGCCACCCGCCTGGAAAAACACCTCAAGTCGCTTAAAGACCTGCCGGAAAGCGCGGCCCGTAACACCGTGGTCGTCGCTGGCGGTGGCTTCACCGGCATCGAGACCGCGACCGAAATGCCAACCCGTCTGCGCGCCGTGCTGGGCGACGACGCTGATATCCGCGTGATCGTGGTCGACCGTGCGCCGCAAATCGCTGCGTCCCTGGGCGATGGCATCCGTCCTTCGATCGTCGAAGCCTCGGAGCACCTGGGCATCGACTGGATTCTCAACGCCTCGGTGGCGTCGGTGGACCCGGAAGGCGTGACCTTGGCGGACGGCACCCGCATCGAATCGAAAACCGTGATCTGGACCGTTGGCTTCCGCGCCAACTCGCTCACCGAACACGTCAACGCCACCCGCGATCCACAAGGCCGCCTGCACGTCGACGGCAACCTGAAAGTGCTCGGTCAACCGGACATTTTCGCCGCCGGTGACGTGGCTTACGCCGCGACCGACGAACTCGGCAATTACGCGGCGATGTCCTGCCAGCACGCCATTGCCCTGGGTCGTTATGCCGGCCACAACGTCGCCGCCGACCTGCTGGGCGTCGACCCGATCACCTACAGCCAGCCGAAGTACGTGACCTGCCTCGACCTCGGTGCCTGGGGCGCGGTGTTCACCGAAGGTTGGGACCGTCAGCTGAAACTGGTGGGCCAGGAAGCCAAGGACCTCAAGACTCAGATCAACACCGTGTGGATCTACCCACCGGCCGCTGATCGCGCCACCGCCCTGGCCGCCGCCGATCCTTCGATCCCGGTTGCCTGATGCGCCGCCGCGAGGAGTCGGGCCGCAACCCGGCCCTCGCGGTACCCGACCTGCACCGCCCATTAGAGGGAATCGACATGCTTGATTTTTTCGAGAGTCCGTACCGGGTTTTGATGGCGTCCCACGTGTTGCTGGTGGGCGGTCTGGTCATGCTGGTGGCGGGAATCATCCTGGCCTATGGCCTGGATCAGTACCTGACATTGCCGGCGCTGGTCGCCTCGCACGCCATGACTATCCTCGGCCCCACCGCGATCAAGATCGGTTACGTCATGCGCTTGCTGGCGTTCAACCGGATGCGCGTGGATCAGCTGCACCCTGTAGCGATGTAATCCGTTTCTGCAACACCCACCCGCTCGGCTTCCTCCTTTGCCGAACGGGCTCTTCCCAAACGCCCGCCAGTTGATTTTTGGCGGGCGTTTTTTTATTCCGGGTATCTCGTGCCGAGCTCATTGGGTGGTTTGCTCGCAGTGCGGTGGTCAGGGCTATTGAATTCGCCTGACCCGCCGCCATCGCGAGCAGGCTCGCTCCCACAAGGGACTGACTGTAAATACCTCCCCCTGTGGGAGCGAGCCTGCTCGCGATGGCGATAGTCCAGTCAACACCCCTGAGAAACAAACCCAACTCAGTGATTTCTTAGTTACCCGTTGTTCTTCGCCTTCTATCTGAAACACTCCTCTGAAAGTTAAATCCCACAAAACCCCGCCACTGATTCCCGAAGTCTGAACACTCGCTGTCTACCCCTCAGATAAACGTTTTGCTCATCCTTTTTTAATATCGTTTTCACAAATTCGCGCCTAACCTCAGGGCATTCGAAGTCACTCACAGCGAGCGTCACAGCGGCCGCCAGCGGCGTGCAGAGTTCATTCCAGCAATTCCAGCCCATAACTAACGTATTGATTATTTGATTCTTTCGGCGCTGTCGCTGAAGGCACTTTTTCGCCCCGAGGTTTGCATGGATCACGTATTTCTGCCGTTCTCCCGACCCACTGTCGGCGATGAAGAAATGGCAGCGGTGGAGCAAGTATTGCGATCCGGCTGGATCACCACCGGGCCGAAGAACCAGGAATTGGAAGAGTGCTTCGCCGCGTATGTCGGGGCCCGGCACGCGGTGGCGTTGTCGTCGGCCACGGGCGGCATGCACGTGGCGTTGTTGGCGTTGGGCATCGGCCCGGGCGATGAGGTGATTACGCCGTCGCAGACTTGGGTGTCGACCGCCAATATGATTTGCCTGCTGGGCGCGACGCCGGTGTTTGTCGACGTCGACCGCGACACCTTGATGACCGATCTGGCGAGCATTGAAGCCGCGATCACCCCGCGTACCCGGGCGATTATCCCGGTGCATTACGCCGGCGCAGCCTTTGATCTCGATCCGTTGTACGCCCTAGCCGATCGTCACGGCATCGCAGTGATCGAAGACGCCGCCCATGCCGCTGGCACCGGTTACAAGCAGCGCAAAGTCGGCGCCCAGGGCACGGCGATTTTCTCGTTCCACGCGATCAAGAACATGACCTGCGCCGAAGGCGCGATGCTGGTGACCGACGATGAAGCCCTGGCCAGCCGTGTTCGTCGGCTCAAGTTCCATGGCCTGGGGGTCGATGCTTACGACCGTCTGACTCACGGCCGCAAACCCCAGGCGCAAGTGGTCGAACCGGGCTTCAAGTACAACCTGGCGGACCTCAACGCCGCCATCGCCCTGGTTCAATTGCAGCGCCTGGACGCGATCAATGCCCAACGCACGACGCTGGCCCAGGCCTACCTGCAACGCTTCGAAGGTTTGCCGGTTCAACCCCTGGCCATGCCGGCTCATGCGCAGCAACACGCCTGGCACCTGTTCATCCTGCGCATTGACGCCAAGCGCTGCGGCCTCGACCGCGAGGCGTTCATGAAGGCGCTGCAAGCCGAGCAGATCGGCACTGGCATTCATTTCATCGCCACGCACCTGCACACCTGGTACCGCCAGCGCTTCCCCGACGTACGCCTGCCGAACACCGAGTGGAACTCGGCGCGGCTGTGCTCGATTCCCCTGTTTCCCGACATGACCCTCGACGACGTCGAGCGGGTGGTCGGTGCCATTGAACGCATCCTGGACAAACGCCCATGAAACCTTATCCGATCCACTGCGTGTCGATCGTCATCCCGGTCTACAACGAGCAGGACAGCCTGCCGGAACTGCTGCGCCGTACCGAGGCGGCGTGCCGGCAGCTACGTTACGACTACGAAATCGTGCTGGTGGACGACGGCAGTCGTGACGGTTCCGCCGAGCTGCTCGAAGCAGCCGCACAACGTCCCGGCAGCGGTGTGGTGGCGGTCATTCTCAACCGCAACTACGGCCAGCACGCGGCGATCATGGCCGGGTTCGAACAGAGTCGTGGCGAGGTGGTGATCACCCTGGACGCTGACTTGCAGAACCCACCGGAGGAAATCCCGCGCCTGGTGCAGCAAGCCGAACGGGGCTACGACGTGGTCGCCACCGTACGCGGCAATCGCCAGGACTCGGCCTTGCGACGCTGGCCGTCGAGGCTGATCAACCTGGCGGTGCAGCGCTCCACCGGCGTGGCCATGAGTGACTACGGCTGCATGTTGCGCGCTTACCGGCGGACCATCGTCGACGCCATGCTCGCCTGCCGCGAACGCAGCACCTTTATCCCGATCCTCGCCAACAGCTTCGCCCGCCACACCACGGAAATCGTCGTCGCCCACGCCGAGCGTGAACACGGTGAATCCAAGTACAGCCCGATGCGCCTGATCAACCTGATGTTTGACCTGGTCACCTGCATGACCACCACGCCGTTGCGCTTGCTGAGCATCGTCGGCTTTGCCATGGCCGGGCTCGGCGTGCTGTTCGCCTTCGCCCTGATTGTCCTGCGCCTGGTGTTCGGCGCCAGTTGGGCCGGGGATGGCTTGTTCGTGCTGTTCGCCGTGCTGTTTGTGTTCACCGGCGGCCAGTTCATCGGCATGGGTTTGCTTGGTGAATACCTGGGGCGGATGTACAGCGACGTGCGCGCCCGGCCACGGTTTTTCGTCGAGAAAATCCTCCGTAGCCCCCCGCGCCCCGCCGCCCTCACCTTTGACCCTTTCGTTTCCACGTCCACTGAACAGGTTGCCCCATGAGCGCAAAAGCCGTTGTTTTCGCCTATCACGATATTGGCTGCGCCGGCATCGAGGCCTTGCTCGACGCGGGCTATCAGATTGCTGCAGTGTTCACCCACGCCGACGATCCGAAAGAAAACACCTTCTATTGTTCAGTGGCGCAACTCTGCGCGCGCTGGGGCATTCCGGTGCACGCGCCGGAAGATGTCAACCACCCGCTGTGGGTCGAGCGCATCGCCCAGTTCAAGGCGGATTTCTTGTTCTCGTTCTACTATCGAAACCTGCTCGGCGAACCGTTGCTCGCCACCGCGCGCCTGGGCGCGTTCAACCTCCACGGCTCGTTGCTGCCGCGCTACCGGGGCCGGGCGCCGGCCAACTGGGTGTTGGTCAACGGCGAAAGCCAGACCGGCGTGACCCTGCACCGTATGGTCAAGCGCGCCGACGCGGGTGCGATCATCGCCCAGCAACCGGTGGCGATTGCCCGCACCGACACCGCGTTAGCGCTGCACCGCAAACTGCGCGAGGCCGCCAGCAGCCTGCTGCGCGACACCCTGCCCCTGCTGGCCAACGGCACCTTCAGCGAAACTCCGCAGGACGAATCGCACGCCACGGTGTTTGGCCGGCGTACGGCGGCGGACGGCAGATTGTTCTGGAACAAACCCGCCGAAGCCCTGTTCAACCTGGTACGGGCGGTAACCCAGCCCTACCCCGGGGCGTTCTGCGACGCCGGCGAGCACAAACTGATCGTCTGGAGCGCCGAGGTGGTCAAGGGCAACGAGGGCCAGGCACCCGGTCGGGTGATCAGCGTCGATCCGCTGCGCATTGCCTGTGCCCAAGACTCACTGCTCATCACCTCCGGCCAGCGCAACGACAACGGCCTGTTCCTCAGCGGCCCGCAACTGGCCAACGAACTGGGGCTGGTGGAAGGCTCGCTATTGCGCGGCGCCGAATCCGGCCGTGCGCCCCGTCGCACCCGGGTGCTGATCCTCGGGGTCAACGGTTTTATCGGCAATCACCTGTCCGAACGCCTGTTGCGCGATGGCCGTTACGAGGTCTATGGCCTGGACATTGGCAGCGATGCGATTGAACGGCTGCGCGATCACCCGCATTTCCACTTCGTCGAAGGCGACATCAGCATTCATTCGGAGTGGATCGAGTACCACATCAAGAAATGCGATGTGGTCCTGCCGCTGGTGGCGATTGCCACGCCGATCGAATACACCCGCAACCCGCTGCGGGTGTTCGAACTGGATTTCGAAGAAAATCTGAAACTGGTGCGCTACTGCGTCAAGTACAACAAACGGGTGATCTTCCCCTCAACCTCGGAAGTCTATGGCATGTGCCAGGACCCGAACTTCGACGAAGACAGCTCCAATCTGGTGGTCGGCCCGATCAACAAGCAGCGCTGGATCTATTCGGTGTCCAAGCAACTCCTCGACCGGGTGATCTGGGCCTACGGCCAGAAAGGCCTGAATTTCACCCTGTTCCGCCCTTTCAACTGGATGGGCCCGCGCCTCGATCGCCTCGACTCGGCGCGGATCGGCAGCTCCCGGGCGATCACCCAGTTGATCCTCAATCTGGTGGAAGGCACACCGATCCGCCTGTTCGATGGCGGCGAACAGAAACGCTGCTTCACCGACATTGCCGATGGCGTTGAAGCCCTGGCGCGGATCATCGACAACGACAACAACGCCTGCAACGGCCAGATCATCAACATCGGCAACCCGGACAACGAGGCCAGTATCCGCCAACTCGGCGAAGAGCTGCTGCGGCAGTTCGAAGCCCACCCGTTGCGCGGCAACTTCCCGCCGTTCGCCGGGTTCCGTGACGTCGAAAGCAAGGCGTTCTACGGCACCGGTTATCAGGACGTGTCGCACCGCAAACCGAGCATCGCCAACGCCAAGCGCTTGCTGGACTGGACGCCCACCGTGGCAATGCGCGAGACCATCGGCAACACCCTGGACTTCTTCCTGCGCGAAGCCATGCTCGAACTCGCGGATAAGCACTGATGCAGGCGGGCTTGCGCATCGATGTCGATACCTACCGTGGCACCCGCGACGGCGTGCCTCGGTTGCTGGACCTGCTCGACGAAGCGCAGGTCAAGGCGACGTTCTTTTTCAGTGTCGGCCCGGACAACATGGGCCGGCATCTGTGGCGGCTGGTCCGTCCACAATTCCTCTGGAAAATGCTCCGCTCCAACGCCGCCGGCCTGTATGGCTGGGACATTCTGCTGGCCGGCACCGCGTGGCCGGGCAAACCCATCGGCCGCGACCTCGGGCACCTGATGCGCCGGGCCCGCGACGCCGGGCATGAAGTCGGCCTGCACGCTTGGGATCACCACGGCTGGCAAGCCCATGCCGGGCGGTGGAGCGATGCACAGCTGCTGGAGCAGATTGGCCGGGGTATCGACTGCCTGAGTGACATTCTCGGAGAAGCGGTGACCTGCTCTGCCGCCGCCGGTTGGCGCGCCGATGAGCGGGTGATTGAGGCCAAGCAAGGTTTCGGTTTGCGCTACAACAGCGATTGCCGGGGCTCGCACCTGTTTCAGCCGCGACTGGCGGACGGTCGCCTGGGTACCCCGCAAATCCCGGTGGACTTGCCGACCTTTGATGAAGTGGTCGGGCCTCAACTGTCCGTGGCGCAGTTCAACCGGTTCATCCTCGACCGGGTCAAGCCGCAGCAACTGAACGTCTACACCATTCACGCCGAAGTCGAAGGCATTGCGTTGGCGGGCGAGTTTCGTCAATTACTGGCCGAGGCTCGGCAGCGCGGTATTGCGTTCCAGCCGTTGGGCCGGTTGCTGCCGGAACAGCCGTTGCCCGCCGGGCGTGTGGTGCGTGGCGCGCTCGATGGTCGTGAAGGTTGGCTGGGAGTGCAAGGCGTATGACCCGACGTTGGGCGTTGCCGATGTTGCTGGCTGTGTTTGCCCTGGCTTACCTGGTGCCGTTGGGCAGCCATGGCTTGTGGATTCCCGATGAAAGCCGCTACGCGCAGATCAGCCAAGGCATGCTCCTCAGCGGAAACTGGGTCAGCCCGCATTTCATGGGCTTGCGCTACTTCGAAAAACCCGCCGCCGGCTACTGGATGATCGCCCTCGGCCAGGCGCTGTTCGGGCACTACCTGTTTGGCGTGCGCTTCGCCTCGGTACTCAGCACCGGGCTCAGCGTGGGGTTGTGTTACCTGATGGCGCGGCGCTTGTGGAACCAGCCGCGCACCAGTTTCGTCTGCGCCCTGCTCTACCTGAGTCTGCTGGCGATTATCGTCCAGGGCGGCTACGCCAACCTCGATCCGCAATTCAGTCTGTGGGTCAACCTGAGCCTGGTCGCTCTATGGTTTGCCGTCGACAGTCTCAATCGGCGCACCCGCCTGCTGGGCTGGACGCTGGTGGGCCTGGCCTGTGGCTTGGGCTTCATGACCAAGGGCTTTCTCGCCTGGCTGTTACCCGTGTTGATCGCTGTCCCTTGGATGCTCTGGCAGAAACGTTGGCGCGAACTGATCGGCTACGGCCCGTGGGCGGTGCTGGTGGCGATTGGCGTCAGCCTGCCTTGGGCGTTGGCGGTACACGCCCAGGAACCAGATTACTGGCGGTTTTTCTTCTGGCATGAGCACATTCGCCGCTTCTCCGGCGACGACGCCCAACATGACGCGCCCTGGTGGTTTTACCTGCCCTTGCTGGTGGTCTTTTGCCTGCCGTGGGCCGGGTTGTTGCCATCGGCGCTGAAACAGGCCTGGCGCACCAAGACCCAGCCGGACACGGCCTACCTGTTGCTGTGGTGGCTGATGCCGGTGATTTTTTTCAGCCTCAGCAAAGGCAAATTGCCGACCTACATCCTGCCGTGCCTGCTGCCGATGGCGCTGCTGTTGGGGCATGCCCTGTCGCGCCAGTTGCAACAGCAACGGACTCGGGTCCTGGGCCTCAATGGCCTGCTCAACCTGGTGCTGGGCCTGGCGACTTTGTTGGGCCTGGTCTACCTGCAACTGAAAAAGCCGCTGTACGACCACGAACTGCATCACCTGGTGCTGGTATTCATCGCGCTGATCGGCTGGATCATGGCCAACCTGCTGCAAGCCTTCCGCCCCTTGCAATGCTGGGCCGCACCGGCGTTCGGCAGCCTGTTGCTGATGGCCCTGCTGCCCCTCGGGCTACCGAGCGCGGTGGTGAGCAACAAGATGCCCGATCAATTCATCCTCAAGCATGCCCTGGCACTGAATCAGGTCGACCAACTGCTGAGCAACGACCTGGGCGCCGCGGCGGCGTTGTCCTGGCGCCTGCAACGACCGGGCGTGACTTTGTACAACACGATAGGCGAAGTGAAATATGGCCTGGCTTACCCTGATGCCAAGGCCCGTCAGGTGAGCCCGGACCAGATCGGCCAATGGATGGAAAACGCCCGCCGGCAGGGCTCGGTCGGGGTGCTGATGCGGGTCAAGGGGGACGACGAGCTGCACGAAATCGATCTGCTGCCCAAGGATGGCAAACGCTACGAGCAGGACAACCTGGTGATTCTGATCTTCCCTCGGAGCACGCCATGAGTCTGTTGCTGGTACTTCTCGCTTGCGCGCTGACCTGCCTCGGCCAGGTCGCGCAGAAATACGCCGTGGAGCAGTGGCGAATCGCGCCGTCGGCCTGGCCGGCCAAGTTGCGCACGCCCTGGCTATGGCTGGCGCTGTTCGCCCTTGGGCTGGGCTTGCTGGTCTGGCTGCTGGTGTTGCAGCGCCTGGACGTGGGCGTCGCCTACCCGATGCTCAGCCTGAACTTCGTCCTCATCACCTTGGCGGCCCGCTGGCTGTTCGACGAACCGATCGATCGCCAGCACGGGGTCGGCGTGCTGCTGGTGATGCTCGGCGTGGCCTTGCTGGGGCAGCACGCATGAACCGCCAACGGGGGATCTTCTTCGCGCTGGGCAGCGTGCTGCTGGTCAGCGCCGCGCAACTGGGCATGCGCTGGAGCATGACGCGCCTGCCCGCTCTCGAACACTGGAGCACCGCGCCGTTGTCGATGACGGCGTTGGCCGTGGTCATCGCGGCAATCGGTGCCTATGGCCTGTCGATGCTCTGTTGGTTGCTGGCCCTGCGCGATGTGCCGCTGGGACGTGCCTATTCGCTGCTGAGCCTCAGCTACGCGCTGGTGTACCTGCTGGCGGGCAGCCTGCCCTGGTTTCACGAAAGCCTGAACCTGTCGAAAAGCCTGGGGGTGGCCCTGGTCATGCTCGGCGTGCTCGTCATCAATCTTCGAACTGTCCCCGTAGCGGTCTCGCACCCAAGGAGCGATCCATGAAAATCAGTGTGTTCGGTAGCGGTTATGTCGGCCTGGTGCAGGCCGCGGTGTTGGCGGAAGTGGGTCACGACGTGGTCTGCATGGACATCGACGCTAAAAAAGTCGCGCTGTTGCAGCAGGGCCATGTCAGCATTTTCGAACCGGGGCTGGCCAGCCTGGTGAAGGACAGCCTGGACGCCAACCGGCTGCAATTCACCACCGATGAGCGCTTCGCCGTGCAACACGGGCAAGTGCTGTTCATCGCCGTGGGCACGCCGTCCGGCGCCGATGGTTCGGCGGATCTGCGCCATGTGCTGGCGGTGGGTGACGCCGTGGCCCGGCATCGTGAACAACCGCTGATCCTGGTGGAAAAATCCACGGTCCCGGTGGGCACCGGCGACACCCTGCGGGCGCACATCGAAACCCGCCTGCAAGAAGCCGCCCGGCTGCTGCAATTCGATATCGTCTCCAACCCCGAGTTTCTCAAGGAAGGCTCGGCGGTGGCCGACTGCCGGCGCCCGGACCGGATCGTCATTGGCTGCGAACGCGAAGACGTGCGCGACGTGATGCGCGACCTGTACGCGCCGTTCAACCGTAACCACGACCGCATCATGTTCATGGACCTGCGCAGCGCCGAACTGACCAAGTACGCCGCCAACTGCATGCTGGCGACCAAGATCAGCTTCATCAACCAGATCGCCGAATTGGCCGAACACCTGGGCGCCGACATCGAAGCCGTGCGCCTGGGCATCGGCGCCGATTCACGGATCGGCTACCACTTCATCTACCCCGGCTGCGGCTACGGCGGTTCGTGTTTCCCCAAGGACATGCGCGCGCTGATCCACAGCGCCGAACAGGCGCACTGCTCCAGCGATTTGCTGCAAGCGGTGGAAGCGATCAACGAACGGCAGAAACACAAGCTGTTCGAGCGGATCAAGGCGTTCTACAAGGGCGACCTGCGCGGCAAGACCTTCGCCGTGTGGGGTTTGGCGTTCAAACCCAACACCGACGACATGCGCGATGCACCGAGCCGGGTGCTGCTGGAATCCTTGTGGGCCGCCGGCGCCCATGTCCGCGCCTTTGACCCGGAAGCCATGCAGGAAACCCAGCACCTGTACCCAGACGAATCCAGGCTGATGCTGATGGGCACTCCGGAATCAGTATTGAATGGCGCCGACGCGCTGATCATCTGCACCGAGTGGCAGCAATTCAAAGCCCCGGACTTCGACTTGATCCGCCAACGCCTCAGCGCGCCCGTGATCTTCGACGGACGCAACCTGTACGACGCCGAACGCCTGGCGCGCAACGGCTTCCTGTACTTCCCGATGGGCCGCGGCGAATCACGCAACCTGCCGATTCCGTATCAGCAATGGCATGTGGCGTCGGATGTTGCCTGACACCTTTGCCGCACCCGATTAACCACCACGCCTGAAGTTTCGGAAGCGCCCTACATATTTCGCAAATCGCTTGTACTAGGATCTGCGGAAAAAAAGGGAGTGGTGGCATGGCCAATCATGGATACATGATCATTAGAGGCAAACAACAGGGACTGATTTCCGCGGGTTGTGGTAGCCAAGGAACTTGGCAGATCTGAAGAGGAGGCCAATATTGCTTATGGCTCTATGGATATAGGGCTTTCTGTGCATGCGTTAAGTCGTCACGTGCTCAAGCCGGACTCATGGAAGTTATTCAGGCATGTGGAAGCCGATTATGTACGATCCTATAAAACGATGGGCGCCGGCGCATTGAGCCTCGAAGTTTTTACAGACCTAAAAACCGTAGAGCAAATCTATCAAGAGAAAGAAAAATGATTGCCTGGATTTTTCCTATCGCGGCTATTGGCGGCGTATTTGTCGCGCACGTTCTAAAGCGCCGCCTCTCCAATAACAACTTAAACCACGCAAGGCTTTTATTTGCGCTCGCATTCAATGCCCTATTTGTCATTCCATATATAAATATTATTGAGAATAAAGAATTCCCTTTTCTCGGTTATCGACCTGACCTGCTTTTAAAATATCCGTTTATTGGTTGGATATCTTTCAGCTGCATTTTCCTTCATTCATTTGCCTGCCCGATGAAACCGAGAGTCAAGGGTTTGTCTTGAGGAAAATCCTCAGCCCTCACCCCACCACCCTCAAATCAACCCCCAGCGCCCGGGCAAACGCCTTCACCAACGGACTGCGCACGGTGTTGTGGCGCAGGATCAAGTGAAACGGTGTATCGAAGTGAGTCGATTCGGGACGTAAGGCGCGCAGTTGGCCTTGGGTGACCATGGCGGCGGCGTAGTGTCGGGGCAGGAAGCCGAGGAAACGCCCGGTCTTAATCAGCAAGGCCACGGCTTCCACTTGGGTGGCGGAGGCGGAAAAGCTGTCGTAGGCGGCGAAGTTGAGCTTGTCGCGGTGGACGGCGTAACGGTGGTTGACCCACGCGAAATCCTTTAGCGCGTCGCCGCCCAGTTGTTCGTCCGGCACTGCAAACAGCGGGTGGCCGACGGCGCAGTAGGCTTCGGAGCGTTCTTCATACAAGGGGAAGTAATCGAACTCTTCGCGGCGCTGGTAGACCGGCACGATTCCGGCGACAAGGCGACCCTCCACCACCCCTCTTTCCACTTCATCGAGTTGTGAGGCTTGCAGTTGAAAACGCACCTTGGGTGATTCTTCGTTAATCCGTTTAAGCGCGGCAACTAAGGGTGAACTAACGTCGGTCAGGGTGTTATCAATCACACCGATGCCAAGATCGCCGATGAGTTCGTTCTGCGCGGAACTAAGCCGGTCGCGAAAGTTGTCGACCGAGGCAAATAAGTCAATGGATGCCTGATACACCAGGCGGCCTTCTTCGGTCAGGCAAAAGCCTTCGCGTCCTCGGGTGCAGAGGCGCATGCCGATGCGGATTTCCAGGTCGGAAATTTGCTTGCTGATCGCCGCAAGGCCCACGTTCAGCTCATTCTGCGCGGCACTGAAGCCTCCGGCTTCGACCACCGCCTTGAACACCTTGAGCAGTTTGAAGTCCAGACCGCTGAGGGTCAGGGGCGCTCGGTGGGCGGTTTTCAGTGGCGGGTTTCCAGAATTGGAAAGTGGGGTTTCCATAATGCCTATTTACCTCAGGTGCCCTATTCAACAATCTGTGCCCAACAACAAAAACATCGCCGACCAATAATAATGACCACAGAAAACAAGGCTTGGCAACCGCTAATAAATCCCCGTATTCAGCGACAACTCGCTGATTTCGAACTATTAAAAGCTGACAAATCGATCAGTTCTCGCCTCTTGCAACTGCCCTCTTGATCACCGCTGCCGCCTGACCTGGGTCCGATAAAGTTCGGTACAGGTGAGCAGGCGTGGCACACCGATTTCAGTTCGCGTTACCGTCGAGGAAAACAACAATGTCGCAGACCACCGATCGTCTCTGGGGAGCCCGTTTCAAAAGCGGACCGTCCGCCGCCCTGGCCGCTTTGTCCCGTTGCCCCGAGCGTTATTTTCGCCTGACCCCGTATGACCTCGCCGGCTCCAAGGCCCACGCCCGGGAACTGCAGCGGGCCGGGTTGCTCGATGAGCAAGAGACCCTGACCATGGTCGACGCCCTCGAGCGTATCGGCGATGACTTCCGCGCCGGCCGTATCGCGCCGACCCAGGACGACGAGGACGTCCACACCTTCATCGAACGCCTGCTGACCGAACGCCTTGGCGCGCTGGGCGGCAAGCTGCGCGCCGGTCGTTCGCGCAACGACCAGACCGCCAACGACTTGCGGCTGTTCCTGCGCGATCACGTGCGCACGCTGGCCGTGGAAGTGCTGGCCCTGCAACAAGCCCTGGTGGACCAGGCCGAGCAGCACATCGAAAGCATCTGCCCCGGTTTCACTCACTTGCAGCAAGCGCAGCCGATTGTCTTCGCTCACCACCTGCTGGCTCACGCGCAATCGATGCTGCGTGACGTGCAACGCCTGGTGGATTGGGATGCCCGCACCTCGCTGTCGCCCCTGGGCGCGGCGGCCATGGCCGGCTCCGCCATCGCTCGGCTGCCGCAACAGTCAGCCAAGGAGATGGGCTACAGCGGTGTCTGCGAAAACTCCATCGACGCCGTGGCCAGCCGCGACCATGTTGCCGAATTCCTGTTTATCGCCAGCATGCTCGGCATCAACATTTCGCGGCTGTCCGAAGAATTCTGCTTGTGGTCGTCGCGGCAATTTCGCTGGGTGGTTTTGGACGATGCCTACGCCACCGGCAGCTCGATCATGCCGCAGAAGAAAAACCCTGACATCGCCGAGCTGGCCCGGGGCAAGGCTGGCCGTTTGATCGGTAACCTCACCGGTCTGCTTTCGACTCTCAAATCCCTGCCGCTGTCGTACAACCGCGACCTGAGCGAAGACAAGCACAGCGTGCTCGACAGCGTCGACACCCTGCTGCTGGTGCTGCCGGCGATGGCCGGGATGGTCGCGACCATGAAGGTCAACGTCGAAGAGCTGCGCCGCCAGGCGCCGTTGGGTTTCACCCTGGCCACCGAGGTCGCCGACTGGCTGGCGATGCGCGGCGTGCCGTTCAAGGAAGCCCATGAAATCACCGGCGCGCTGGTCCAGGCCTGCGAGAAACATGACATCGAGTTGTGGGAAGCCTCCACCGCGATGTTGGCCGACATTGACCCGCGCCTGACCCCGGAAGTGCGCGACAGCCTGACCCTCGAAGCCGCCATCGCCGCGCGCAGTGGTTGGGGCGGTACGGCGCCGGAGCAGGTGCGGGAGCAGATTGGCCGGTTGAAGACGGCGCTGGCGGCGCAGTTGCAGTGGACCGCCGATTACAAAGGCTTCCGACTGTAACCAGACCCTGTGGCAGCGTGCCTGCTCGCGAAGAAGGCGGCATCTCAATATCGATGTCGCCTGATGCAACGCATTCGCGAGCAGACTCGCTCCCACAAGGGATGGTGGTTGGCCTGAATTATCCAGTTTACGGAGAAGCACCATGAGTCAAACCCAGGCAGAACGCCTTCAGGCGGAGCGCAAACTGGCGGAAAACCAGTTCGATATCACCCAGTACCAGCACGTGCCCCGGCGTTATTACGGGCGGATTTTCTTCGCCACGTTGATCGTCGTGGCGATCGTCGGCCTGGTCCGGGCCTTTGCCGAAGGCAAGATCGAATGGTCGTACATCGGCCAGTTCCTCACGTCCCAGGCGATCATGTTCGGCTTGTTCAACACGATCGTCATGGCCGTGCTGGCCATGGCCCTGGGCATTGTGTTCGGGGTGATCACCGCGATCATGCGCATGTCCGCCAACCCGATCCTGCGCTACGTGGCGGTGACCTACACCTGGCTGTTCCGTGGCACGCCGTTGATCTTGCAACTGCTGCTGTGGTTCAACCTGGCGCTGATTTTCCCCACCATCGGCATTCCTGGCGTGTTTGAAATGGACACCGTCAGCCTGATGACGCCGTTCGTGGCCGCCCTGCTCGGCTTGAGCATCAACCAGGGCGCCTACACCGCCGAAGTGGTGCGCGCCGGGTTGCTCTCGGTGGACACCGGCCAGTACGAAGCCGCCAAGTCGATCG